>ULSV01019742.1_pt1 | contig 487332 bp, 371 predicted proteins | sample 1956991 | NCBI WGS metagenome assembly ULSV01 (sample SAMEA4835717, study PRJEB28245) | human gut metagenome | biome: gut microbiome; material: fecal sample | place: Denmark | collected 2008 | reverse complement strand
CAACCAGTTTACATGTAAACTGGTTGGGGACAGTATTCTATGCTATCTATATAATTGTTTATAGATTCACTTCCTTTTCCTTCTTTCTTTTCACATCTTTGGAGTAGAGAGAAAAGAAATCGAATTCAAGGATAGTAGATATTCTGGCCAGCATTTCTGTATCTAAAGAGTATTTGTCGAAAATTTTGTATACGTTCGTCCTGCTGCATGACAGTTGTTCTGCTAGCCAGACTACTGTTTTTTGGTGTTCTTCCATTTTTTGTCTGATTTGTTTGCCGATATGAATCATAAGGATGCTGTGTTTTGCTGATCGGCCTCCATGCTCAGCGGTGTGTGTTATGTTGATGTTTATACATACGAGAAGACGTGGGAGCCTGATCTGCTTATCCCACCTTTTAGGCTCTCGCATTGCCTTCCTCAGAGGATAAGCAACGCCAGTTAGCCCACGCCTGTATGATATACACTTCCTTTTGCCAATTGTTCATTAGCAAGTATAGAAAATGGTACGATCATACCACGTAGACGCCTTTGTTGCTTTATCTTCTCTGAGTTTTGGATTTGCGAGATTCAAAAGGTCGAAGATTAACGCATGAAAACGTCTCTCAATATGTAAGTCCCATGTCATTATTTAAAATGACTAGCTGGAACTTTACAAAAGTAAACTTTTTCTGTTGATGGCGCAAGTCTTTTCCGGGCTTTTTCTCTTTTACAAGCAATATACATCTTACATACAATCCATTCTCCATTCCTTTCACATAACGATATATCTTTGATTATTGGATATTTACTGTGAATGAAGAGTAAGTTTTTCATCCTTCATCCTCTTTCACTCTCTTCACCAGATACACATTCCCCAACCTGGTGTGCTGGCGGCTGATTCCTGCTGCCGTCAGCATTTGTGCCAGTTGGATAGGAGTACAATTACGCAAGGCAGCCGGGAACTTCTTTTTTAATTCCTGATGAATGATGGCGGCGGAGAGCGATAGACAGTCCGGCTCGTCCGAGACAGCAGGAATGTATGTGTTTCGCACTATATCCTCGATAGGATTGACACGATAGTATGCGAGATTGTGGTATTGCAAATCGTTTTCTTCCTCTTTACTGAACCAATGACGGGCACCGGCGAGCAGTTCTGCTTTCAGCTGAGCGTAGATTTGTGTGTGCTCAATGCCGGTGCAGTCGATGTCATGTTCTGCTTCGATGCAGATAAACCGGCGGCTGCCTGTCGGATCGCTCAGCAGATCGGTGCGATTGCTTGTGCCGATGAAAGACGCGATGCGAGGGAGTGACCGAAAATTCTTCTGATAGGCTTTGCAGATGTTGAGGCTGGACATTTGCATCAGGTTTTTCAGTAGTGGCATCTTTTGAGGTCCGTATTTGTCGAACTCATCCATGTTCAGTAACCCCATCTCGGCTAAAAGACGTTCGGGATTTCCTTGTGCGGTGAGTTTCAGGTTGTCCGAATAGTAACGAGCTAACTGTGGTGGCATCAATGTGCGGCAGAAAGTAGATTTATGGCGTCCTTGTTCTTCACTGATGAGTATCGGAGCGACGCTGTTTGCCTGTGTCTGCGTCGTACCCATCCACTGGGCGGCAAGCCCGAGCATCCAAATACGAAAACATTTTATCCACAGCGGATTATCAGACACTCGTCTGGCAAGGGATTCCAAGCGTTCGGTTCCGTCCCAGCCGGGAAGTTCGTCCATATAAAGCCGGAAAGGGTGATAACTTTCTATCTGTGTGGAATAAATATATCTTTGCAGATCTTTATCCCAGCAGTTAATCCCTTCTCCGTGGGCTTCCAGACAAAAAGTGTTCAGTTCCCGCTTATCTATGCGTTGAAAGGAGACGGTACGCTGTCCGGACGGACGGAATTCAGTCTCTTCTGTCAGCATATTATAGCGGAAGTCGTATCGCGTTTTCAAAAAGTCGGTTACATGTTGCGTCAGAAGAACGGGTTGTTTCTTGTCTGTTTCTTCATTCACCTTGTTCTTTGTTTTATGGTCGGAAACGCGTTCCGATTCTTTTATTAATTGGCGTATTTTTTTCGCCAGATGTTTTGAATTGTATTCTAATGCTTTCATGTTATTCTTTTTTGATAAATAATGATTGTTTTCACCACCGGTTGATGCTGCTAAGGTATAACATGAGATATGGGGTTTGCAAGCATTTAACAAAGAAAAAGTTTATTTTCTTTTGGAATGAAAAACATGCTTTCTTATGCTGATAAGTCATAATTTTATCGTATTTTTGAAGCTTACTTATTGAAAGACGACTAATGTCGTCTAATAAGCTGACTATAGTCGGCTGAATAGATGACATTAGTTGACTGAATTGCCGACAAGAGTTGTCTTATAATAAATAACTTACTTGAATTAGATAAGAAACAATGTCTATTGTATTTGATTGGTATGAGAATCCCAATGCCTCTTCGGAAGAGGAAGCCACGTTGCACCCGCGCATATTTATGAACGGAAAGGTGGACACGGATAAGCTGTGTTATAAAATCCACGAACGCAGTTCGCTGACGGTGGGTGATGTGAAAAGTGCGCTCGACACGTTGGCCCAACTTTTCGGTGAAGAGTTGCGTGAAGGCCGGGAAGTTCATCTGAAGGGGATCGGCTATTTTTATCCCACGTTGACGGCAACGGAAAAAGTGACCCGCAGCACTCCGCACAAGACGAATAAGGTAGCATTCAAGACCGTTCGTTTCCGACCGGACAGTGAACTGAAAGGCAATTTGCTTGGTATTCGTGCCAACCAGTCAAAGTATGTCCGCCATTCTGAAAAGATTTCGGAAGTAGAGATTGATATCCGGCTGAAAGATTATTTTGCCGAGCATCAGCTGATGACCCGTCGCGATTTTCAGGAAGTATGCGGCTTGGCAAGAACAACCGCTAAAACGCATTTGGTACGTTTGCGTAAAGAAGGCAAGCTGGTCAATGTGGGGTTGCGCAATCAGCCTATGTATGTACCTGCACCCGGTTACTATGGAGTGTCGAGAGATGCAAAACAGCCTTCACGGTGAAGAACGTGAAGGCTGTGAAAAGTGATAATTTTATCGTGGGTTCACAGAAAGTAGCTGATGTACTGATAGCTATGTCCTTGTGAAGAGTGTGGAAAAGTAAATAGCAACTTTATTGTGCGATGTATTTTTTCATACCATCCGTATAGTAAGTCTTAAACTCTCCATTCTCGCCGCTATATATAAAGTAGGCATCGATCATTGGATTTGCTTTACAGAACTTTTCCGCTTCTTCCAGTCCCATTACCATGAAAGAGGTAGCCAAAGCATCAGCAGTCATACAGTCTTCGGCAATCACAGTAGAAGACAGGATACTGTGCTGTACCGGATAACCTGTTCTGGGGTCGATGGTATGAGCATACTTTTTGCCATCCTTATAATAATAGTTGCGGTAGTTTCCCGAAGTAGCCATACCTAAATCTGTCAGGTTGAGTACTACTTGTATATCTTGCTTAACAGCTAATGAGTCGTCGTACGGCTTGTTAATTCCGATACGCCAAAGATCTCCTGTCGCATTTTTACCTTTTACTACTACTTCACCTCCTATATCTACCATATAGTTTTTGATCCCTTTCCGGTCGAGCAGACGGGCTATTACATCTACCGAATAGCCTTTTGCAACCGCACTGCAACTTAACATTACACTCGGATCTTGCTTGACTACCTTTCCGTTTTCCAACTTCACTTTTTCGTAACCGGTAATCTGTAGCAGGCTGTCTATCATCAATGAATCCGGGAAGGCGCCTTTCTTAAAGCCAAATCCCCAGGCATTGGCAAGAGGGGCTATCGTTATGTCAAAAGCTCCTTTTGTTTCACGGGAGATTTCTATAGAACGATTAAAGCAAGTTTGGAAAAAGCTGTCTGTCACCAACTCTTCATTGCGATTGACGCGACTGATGATCGAACTGTCATTGAACGGTGAGAGAGACTGGTCGAAACGTTTTAATTCCGCTTCAATCTCCGGTTTCAGATCAGCATCATGTTGATACGCGATCTTGTATACTGTCCCAAACACAAAACCACTGGCGGTATTAAACTCAGCTTTTTGGTTACGTCTGGCTAATATCCAGATCGTTGCCAAGATGAGGAAGGCCAGCCAAAGGAAACTCTTTTTTGTTTTCATACGTTTTTCTGTTTTTTTTATTAGAGGAACCAATGCTTATTATTGTAAGAACAGATGTTCTATCAATATTTTTAATCCGATAACTACCAGAATGATACCACCCCATAACTCAGCTTTTAACTTCCGTGCACATCCGCAACCGCATTTGATGCCGAAGAAAAGACCAATGAGCGACATGACGAATGATACGAATCCGATGATAAGGATAGGAGAGAGGACTTCGGTGTAGTCGTTGATGCCGAGCAGGGCAAAGGAGATGCCTATTGCCAGTGCATCGATACTTGTCGCTATCGCCATTGTGAATACGACTTTCGGACTTGCGGGGTTAAATGTCTGACGGCAGTCCTCGTCTTTAAAAGATTCAAGAATCATACGTCCGCCCAGAAAGGCAAGGATAGCGAAAGCGATCCAGTGGTCTACGCTTTCTATCAAGTGGCTGAAAGTCTTTGCAAACATCCATCCAATGAATGGCATAAGAGCCTGAAAAAGTCCGAAAGCCAAAGCCATGACCAGCATCGGTCTCCATTGAGTACGTTTCAAAATAATACCGCTTGCAATTGAAACAGCGAAACAATCCATCGCTAAGCCTATTGCAAGCAGCCAAATCTCTAGTCCTGTCATTATTCTTTAAAGAGGTAATTTGTAAATAAGGGAATAGGTAATTCCCATGTTATTTGATTTAAATTTTCCGTAGCCGGGCACATACCAAGGGTTGGCGTATTCATTGGTCGAAGCATTTGTCTTATATTTCATGCGTACAGACCAGCCCATATTGAAATTCTTATAAATGCGTACTTTGACACCTACCACTAATTCAAACCACTGCATAGACCCTTTCATCCCTAAATGACTGAAAGGAACGCTTCCTCCCCAGTAGTCGTCTTCCAGACTCGGATTTCCGATGCTTCCTCCCCAAATAGGGTCGTCAACCGGCAGGGTCGATACATCATACTTGAATGAACTGAACGCATAGCGGAGACCTACATATAGATAGCTGTTTTTCTCCTTTTTCTTTGCCATCGTGTTATAGTCTACACCAATCCGGAAGAATGGGGCGGTCTTACTTTTGTAGTGTATTCCCGTTTCATTCCATGTATCTGTTCCTCCCATACCAAACTCGATAGTCGGGATGAACTTGTTTTTAAGGTTGACGCCTATGCTGACTTCGGAGCTCATGAAGTCGCCACCTAGCATTTTACTTCCGATGCCGTATATGTCCACACCGACATACGTCCCATTATAAAACGGGATGGTATCGACTACAGCCTCTTTTTTCTTCTGGTCTCTTTTCTGTACGGGACCCGGTCGTTGTTGTTGCTGTTGTGCAATTGACGGTAATCCAATACAAAAGAGGAGCAGCACACTACTCAATCGTAGGAGGCGTGCGGTCGCGATATCTATAGAATATTTGTAAATTCTCAATTTCATTTGTATTGGCTTCTTTGTTTGATATATGAAGTGAGTCTATTTTTTCCTGATCTGCGGTTTTTCTCGGATTGCCGTATCTCGCACTGAGAATGTTCTGTTTCATCATATACCCACATTCCATTGACTGGAAATACGGAGTGTTTTGTTGTACAATAATTAATGTATCAACGTCATTCGGTTTACGGTCCGGATCGTAGCGGAAAATAAAAACAGTAGTATCGCTGGTATAGCGTAACGGTAACATCAGCGTATGTACTTTTTTCTGGTTGTTGAGAATGATTGAGTCTGTTCCCAATGCTGTAATTGTTAATGAGTCCAGTGTATCGTTTACTCTTCTGTCGGTTATTTCATCAATAGTGTACAATGTGCAGTACATCATGGGGCGTCCCGCCAGCGAACAATCATTTTCGTCCGAACACGAACTGCCGATGCTTATACCTGCACCAACAATTACTACTATTAAAAAGATACGAATTAAATTCTTCATAATCGGTTATTGGGCGTGAATTAAATTTTCTTTTCTATCTGATAGTTGTTCCGTTCGGGGGCATTACGTGAGATCAGTTCTCCCAGGAATCCGGCAAGGAATAACTGTGTACCGATAATCATCGCTGTGAGCGATAGATAGAAATAAGGAGAATCGGTTACAAGTCGGTAGGGGAGACCGTTGTACATTGCGTGCAGCTTGCTGACACCCACCATGATGACGGAGATCATTCCGATAAAGAACATAAGCGATCCTAATAATCCGAAGAAATGCATCGGCTTCACTCCGAATTTAGACAGGAACCAAAGAGAAATCAAATCCAGATATCCGTTGAAGAAACGGTTGAATCCGAATTTGGTAGAGCCATATTTACGTGCCTGGTGGTGTACCACCTTTTCACCTATCTTCTGGAATCCGGCATTCTTTGCAAGGTAGGGGATATAGCGATGCATTTCGCCATATACTTCGATATTTTTCACGACATCTTTGCGATAGGCTTTCAGACCGCAGTTGAAGTCGTGCAGGTTTGGAATACCTGATACTTTGCGTGCGGTAGCATTGAATAACTTTGTCGGCAGTGTCTTTGATAGCGGATCATATCTTTTTTGCTTCCATCCGGACACCAGATCGTATCCGTCTTCCGTAATCATCCGGTATAATTCCGGTATTTCGTCCGGGCTGTCCTGTAAGTCGGCATCCATTGTGATCACCACATCTCCTTGTGCTTCTGCAAATCCGCAGTAGAGTGCGGGTGATTTACCGTAATTGCGGCGGAACTTGATGCCTTTTACGCAGTCCGATTGGGCTTTGAGTTTTTCTATTACCTCCCATGAACGGTCTGTACTTCCGTCGTTAACGAAAATCACTTCGAATGAGAATCCGTTGGCTTTCATTACCCGTTCTATCCAAGCGTAGAGTTCGGGCAGTGACTCTTCTTCATTGAATAATGGGACTACAACTGATATATTCATTTTTAATAATTATGAATTACGAATTATGATTGGGCCGGGGTATTGTTTTCCGGTCGTGCTTTCTTCATTACCATCAATCCGGTAGGAATGGCCAGTAAACTTCCCCAGAATACATCCCATGACAGGAGTTGCATGGTAATATTGATGGAAGTAAGTGAACGGGCAGTATCTATCGTTTCTTTTATTATCTCTTGATTTTCCATCAAAGCGGGTGTTTTAGTCATCAGTTCGTCCCATAACTGGATATAGGAGTTGATGATAAAGCCGTGGTCAATGAACTGGAAATAGGCGTAGTGTGCAACGGCTACCAGCAGGGAAGCAAACATATACATGAATATGGTAAAGAGAACCGCATGAGAGAATTGGATACTTCCTCCACATATTTTGTCACGATACATCTTTACGTAGTGATAGCCAATGAACGGCACTGCCAACGTCAGGATTACAAATAATAGTGAAAGGAAAGGGATGTGAAATCCCAACGGAAATAAAATGAACTTCAATATCCAATAGATTCCCATATACGTGCCAAAGTGCATGGCATATTTCTGTAAATAGCTTCTGTTCTCTGTCATCTTCGTTAATAAATTGCGCACAAAGGTACAAATAATATCGGTTGGTAAAGGGAATATGGTTGTTAAAGTTAATAAAGCAGTAAAAGTTGCCACTCGAATATTTTTTTTGATTTTTAATTGCTTGAAACGTAGAGTATTACTTCCTTTTATGCAAAAAAGTTACCTACAGCTATTGCAGAATCCATAAAAATGCCTACCTTTGCAACCGCAAAACGGGTAAGTCCTATACGGCCAGCTCCCTTCGAATCCTCCAGGGCTTGATCGCAGCAAAGGTAGTTGGTTGTAGCGGCGCGATATAGTAAGCTTACCCACCCGCCTCTTTAGCTCAGTTGGCCAGAGCACGTGATTTGTAATCTCGGGGTCGTTGGTTCGAATCCGACAAGAGGCTCAGAAAGAAAAAGCATTCAGGTATTTTACTTGGATGCTTTTTCTTTTATATCCTGTGTCGCTCCGGTTTAGCTTTTGATTATTAGCCGGTTATTCAGTATCAGGTTGAAGATACTGTCTCTGAAGGTTCGGGCTACCGGTATTTTGTAAGAGGAGATGGTCAGCTGATTGCCGTCAATAGCAGTAACCTTTTCAAGATTCACAATATATGAGCGGTGAGTCTGTTGAAAAATATCCTGTGGCAATGAATCATTGAGTTGTTTCAGAGTAGTATACACTACTTCCTTGCATGAGGCTGTCTGAATGACAACATAGTTTTCCATGCTTTCAATGTAGAGAATATCTTTGAACAGAATCTTTTTTAATAGTTTGTTGCTCTTCACAAATATATAATCATTCTTTTCTTTCTGCTCCGTTTGTAACAAATCGTAGATTTTGTTGACAGATTTGATAAAACGATCGAAAGATACAGGTTTTAAAAGATAATCCACTACATTAAACTCATATCCTTTTAGGGCGTATTGTTCATAAGCTGATACAATAATAACTTTAGGCGGATTTGTTAGATTAGACAACAGTTCTATACCTGTCATTTCGGGCATTTCGATATCAAGAAACAGAAGGTCTATTTCTTGGGTCTTCAGTATTGTATTTAGTTGGACGGCATCTTCACACTCTCCGGTCAAGGTGAGGAAATCTACTTTTTCTATATACCCTCGCAAGCCTTTTCTTGCTATAGGTTCATCATCTGTAATGATACATTTTATTTTCATATCAATCAGTGTTTATGGTTAATTTAGCGATAAACATATGGTCTGTTTGTTTGAAGTCTAAGCTGTATTTTTCAGGATACAGAAGGTCAAGCCGGCGTTTTAAATTCTCAATGCCTATCCCTTTCTCTTTTTTGTTGGCGGTAGATGGGGAGGAGGATATTGAATTTTTTATCTCAGACTGAATCTGGTTTCCGTCAACTTTGATCTCCAGTTTTATTTTGTAATCGCCTCTTACGTATTTGAAGGCATTCTCGATCAGTGGCTGAAGTAATAAAGGATGTATTTTTTGCTCTTTTAGTTGCGGGTCGAAATATAAATCCAACATAAGCCTTTCGCTCATCCGCAATTGCTGAAAGGCAATATATGATCTCAGGTAATTTATTTCCTGTTCCATCGTCACTTCCTTTTCTATATCATAAAGCTGATATCGCAACAGGTCGGAGAGCTGCTCGATACTTTGTTTGGCTACTTTGTTATTCTCATCCACTTGAAAATAGATGGTGTTTAAAGCATTGAACAGGAAATGCGGATGATATTGGGATTTCAGAAATTTAAGTTCGGTCTCCAGTTGGTCGACTTTTACTTTTTCTAATTGAAGGCTTTGCTCGATAAGACTCTTGAATAAAATTCTATTGCGTATCATTATATAATATAGAAACGCCAGAAGAGCTCCTGTCACATTGATCAATGCCGATTCGCCCCATTTGAAAGTCCCGGCCATCGTTATGCAAAACATAATGAATGTATGCATGATATTTAGGAAGACGAAGTTTATCAGAAACACCCATACGTATTCTTTCCAGTTTGCTTTCTTCTCATCTTTGCTTTTGTCGATAAAGAAGCGGGCTACCCGCTTAAAAATATAGTTTAAAAGATAGAAGTAAGCAACAGTGATGCCTAATGCCTGTAAACGTGCTTTTACAGCAAAAGTATCCAGTTCCCATATTCGCTCATTATAAGCGATATCTACAATAATAAATACGCACAAGGAAAGTGGCAGTATTATAAATAGGGTATTAATCCATTCGTACTTTAAGTTCATTGGTTGCTATTTTAATCTTTGATACTACAAACCTATCCGTTTACTTTCTTCTATTCTGTTTTCATTCTGAGATTTCTTAATCTCTTTGCCTCGATTGAAACGATAACTGAGCGATATGCCTATCATTCTGCTGTCGTTCTTTTCCTGAGACGTGTAATACAGATAGTTAGTTTCCATACTTACATGGGGGCGGTTCGAATGAAATATATCATGTGCGTAAATATACAAACTAAATTTGTTATTGCACAGGTTTTTGCGGATTCCGAGAGATATTGTCCATAAAGGTTTCACTCTGGTCTGTCCTTCAATCATTTCTCCACTATAAAATCCGAGGGCTTCCGCATCCCAGCCGTATGGTAATGTAAATTGATTGCTGATATGTAGCATGGGTGTTGTCACTTCATTTTTTAGTGTTTTCCCAAGTGTTGCCCAACTGAATTTCTTATAAGTTAAAGATCCGTTTATATGGGATGTCCACCATTGAAATAGTTTCAGGTTGTTCAAGCCGACTCTTAGTCCGAATGAGTTATTGCCTGATAAATTTAGCGGCATAAGTAAGACCCGGTTATTATCTTCGACTAAAAAACTTAACGAGATAGGATCACTCCTGTGAGAGTAGAATACATTGAATGAATATCGTTTTTTGAGTAGCCATGAGATTTCTATATTATCTATTAGTTCTGGTCTTAATTCGGTATTTCCTTGTTCATATAAAAACTGGTCTCTGACCTCAACGAAAGGATTCATATTTCTGTAATTGGGGCGGACGATGCGACGGCTATATGCCATAGACAAATTATGATTTTCGGAAAGCTGATATTGAGCCATCAAAGTAGGGAAGAGGTGTACATAGCTTTTGTTGAATACCGAGTCCTGAACGGCTGAACTATAATTGCTTTTTGTAGATGTGCTTTCCAATCGTAAGCCTATTTCTGTTGAAAATTGGGCAGACCATTTAGCGTTTAGCTGAAAATACCCTGCGTAGATATTCTCATGATAAGCAAAACTACTGCTGAGATCACTGTCTTCTCTCCAATCACCGGCAATCAGGTTTTTGTATAAGGCATCACTGCTAATATGTACTAAAACCGATTTGAGCCCGGTGGTTATCCCGAACTTATCAGAGATATCATAGCTCAAATTAGTTTGTCCGTTGTATATTTTAATGTCACCATTGGTTATACCGGACAATGTGTCTTCTTTTACCGGATTAATACCTGTCTGAAAAAAGGATTTCAGCAGATGGTTATCCTCTTGATTAAAAAGCTGATAATCAAAAGAAACATCCCATTTTCCTGTTTTCGCAAATTTGTATATCATGTTCGCTCCCCCTATGATATTGGTGTAGCTATAGTCCGGTGTGCTTAACGCTGTTAAGGTTGAGTCGCTTTGAGTCTTGTCGTTATTAAAAAAGTCAGATATAGTCACTTCTTGTTTGTTTTTATTAAGCCAGCTCGATGAGAAGTATGTTCCGATGGCTATCTTCTCCGACAAGTCATAATCAATCCCTGTTTTGATATAATGCCCTTTGTATTGCCGGTTTATATCGCTATCAAAATCTTTTCTCAGTTCAAGAGGCTTTAAAGTCATCGGATCCAGATAATGACCGGAAACCGACAGCTCTATAAAATCTTTTCCCCAATAATAAGAATAGTCGGCATACATATTCAATTTATTGTGGTGAAAGTTCAGAGTCAGGTTTTCATTTCCTCTGGTATGTTTTCCTTGTTCCAGACCGGAGGAAGTTGTAAGGCTTATACCTTGTTCTTTGATCTTCTTTTTTTGAATGTTAATGATGCCCGAACTACCTGAAGCATCGTGTTTTGATGATGGCTGGGATATCAGTTCTATATTTTCAATAGAATTGGCAGGGATGGAGCGCAGGTAATTGATGAGGTTCTCTCCCGATAAATAGGTCACTTTATCATCCATTAAAACATTTGCCCCTGATTTGCCATTTAGAATAATTGTTCCGTCATTCTGAACGATTACTCCCGGTAGTTTTCTCAGTGCATCCAGTATATTACCGTCCGTACTCAATAGGGCAGATGATAAGTTGACTGTCATCTTTCCCGGTTCGGCCTTGATTGGAGGGCGCTTGCCGATTATATTTACAGTAGACAATATATAAGAATCTTCTTCCAATGTAATGTCACCCAATTCCAGATTCGTGCTTTCCTTGATCTGCAGGGGGATATTTGCTTTCTTATATCCGATCATTGACAAGGCAAGAAAGTAATTGCCCGGTCTGACATTTATCATTTTAAATCGTCCGTCCAAGTCGGAGGTCGTTCCTGTTATATAGGTAGAGTCCATACCGTTTGATAACAATATTGTCGCGCCGACTATGGGTGAACTGTCGTTATTGGTCATTTTACCCGATATGACTGACTGTGCGGATATGCTGATTGCCTGAATCAGCAGCATAAGCAGGAAATAGATTTTAAGAGTCTTCATCATTTAAATAGTTAAATTGATTTCTGACCTCAAAATTACCCTGGTGTTTTCGCGTACTCAAATAAATCTGATGAATGGAATGATTTACTTGATGAAACGAAAAGGCTTATCTGCTATACAGTACGATTATCAATCATCCGGTTGAGGACTGCTGCAAGAGTCTGAAAACTACGATGCTATCTGTTACTGCTTTTATGATCTCCTCCTGTATAATTTGATGAAAATTCCTAAGACAAACAGTATAATGAATAAAGTAATCCCGAATGCCCAGTAATTAATGACCCGTGACTCTGCGGTAAGTACATAATCACCAGCGAGAAGCCGGAAGCCGTCTATCTTCCAGATGACTACATTATCTTTCAGAACTTTGGCGTTAGAGGTGAGCAGTCTGCCGGGCAGTGTCAACTCAAATTGTATAGCATGATAGAAGACTTCGGCGATGTTGATTTTCTCTTCGCACAGGGCATCCATCATTTCTTTATTTGTTTTATAAAGGTCCGAAAAGTATTTCGTACTGCAAGCTTTATCAAACATACTGCAGACCTCCTCGATATCAGCGTCTCCCATACTGTCGCCTTTTTCTGACGAATGTTTCTTGTAGACAGAATCTTTCAATTCCTTCAGACACTGCAGGCAAGCAGTATCTCCTTGTAAAGAAGCGAAGTGGCGCATGACTTCCCAGTTGATTTCATAGATGCTGCGGTTATACCATTCTCCGAATTTAGCTTCGAGTTTATTCAGTTTATCATTCATTTCGATGCCGTTCATGCCTCTGAAGGCATCATCGTTTCCATGAAGCCAAATCATTTGCTCTTCCTTATTCAGATAATTGTCAAGAGGTACAGGACCTTTGTCCTGAAGTTCTTTGTAAGTGGCGGTATATATATAATAGGTATAGAACCATCTGAAACTCTTCTTTACCCGTTCCGTAGGTATAGCCATGGCACTCAGATGTTCTTTACCTTTGGCAACAGTGAAGTATTCTCCATCTACTCCGGAGAGTTTTTGGCAGGCTTTTACATTCAGCTTTTCTTCTTCGCCCCAGAAGTTGAATTTAATTGTAGAGTCCAGATTTACTAATTGCCAGTTGGCATTCGGTTGAAACAGAAAAGGATTATGTGTCTTATCTCCTGCGATGAAAGCAGAATCACCTTGTGCATAGATTTCTCTGTACATACTTCCGTCCCTTTCAACCCGTGAAGTCATCCGATAATAGGTGCTGCAAGAAGTCATGCTAAGTAACAGTAGCATGGTTATTAAGAAATAGTTGGTTTTCATATTCTGTCTATTTTAATCGTTTTTCTTTGATGACTTGTAAGATTTGCATCTTCCGGGATTTCCGGTGTTGCGTATATTGAGAGGATAGATAAGTGTTCTTTTCCAGCAGTCGCATTTCTTCCCAGTTGTCAGGTAATGGAATGCTGTTTGACCAGTTATCATATTCATTTTGCATTTCTGTCCGGTGAGGGACAGAAGTGAAGCAAGTGTCATTGATGAATAGCAGGAGTAATAATGAGGCGGCAATGCCGGAAGCCCATGCTCCTATGAGTAACTTTCTCCGTTTCCTTTTCGGTGAGATTCCGGATATTCTGTTGAGGATGGCAACGGTCAGTTCCTCCGGATTCTCCAATATCGGCTGGTTACTTTTGATTTCAGTCAGCCATTTTTCATACTGTTTATCTTCTTGTTTCATAAGTCGGGATCTATTTGATTCATTTTATTACATATATTCTTTCGGGCGAGATATAAGGTACTTTTTATTTTCCCGGGCGATAATCCCGTGATAGCTTGTACTTCAGTAACCTCCAGTTCCTCAATGTCGCGCAGCGTGAAAACGACTCTTTGTTGAGGAGACAATTCGCTGGTGTAGCGCAATATCAGTTCTTTCAACTGTTTGTTGGACAGGGATATTTCAATATCATCACTTGATGGGATCGTAGCGGAATCTGAAAAAGTATATTCATTATCTATTGGAGAATGGCGTAGCGAACGTAATCGGTCGTAACATGTGTTGCAAGTGATCTTGTAAAGCCATGTAGAGAAGCGGTTTTCGGGATTATATGTTTTCAGGGATAGCCAGACTTTCACGAATGTTTCCTGAGTTATGTCCTTCGCCTCATCTTCATTACAAAGCAATCGGAAAGCAAGCCCGAATACCAGTGACTGATATTCGGAGACCAACAGGGCAAATGCCGTTCTGTCCTCCTGTTGGCTTCGGTTTACCAGTTCCTGTACTTTTTCCTGATTCATCATTGTATTATTTACTCTTGTTTATTATATGATACGTAGTAAAATACTTCCGGTCGTTTGCAAGATACCAAATATATTAGAATGAAGCCGTTTTTTGGTAACGATTGTGTTTTTATTGTTTTTAACTCTCATATTAATTACTTTTTAGTCGTTTTTTTAATCTTCTCTTCCTTTCTTTGTGAAGCAATAAAAAATAATGCAGTTTGTTTTGCCGTACTTCTTTGATTAACTTTGATATCACAAAAAGATGAGAATGATTGAAACCATGAAAAACGTTTTGTTTTTGGGGCTTATCCTCTGTAGTACAGAAATCTTTGCACAAGTGCCCGTAGAGATTGAGGACCCGAACATAATAGGTATCCGTAAATTACCGCCTCGCACGGCTGTCTGGCCCGAACCTTCGGTAGCCAAGGCGAAATATGCAGACTATGAACATTCTTCGTGGGTGAAGTCGTTGAATGGAAAATGGAAATTTCATTGGTCGTCTGAGCCTGCCGCACGTCCGGTGAATTTCTATCAACCGGATTTCTCATCTGCTGATTGGAACACGATTGACGTTCCTTCTACTATCGAAAGACAAGGGTACGGTGTAGCTCTCTATACCAACTCGGATTATCCGTTCAAGGTGGACCCTCCCCGGGTAATGGGGAATCCGGGCCCGCGCTTTACTAATTATTCGCAGCGCAATCCTGTGGGATCTTACCTCCGAACATTCGCCGTGCCCGAAGAATGGAAGGACAAGCAAATAATACTTCATTTGGCAGGTGCTTCTTCTGCTGTCTTTGTCTGGGTCAACGGGCATCAGGTTGGCTATTCTCAGGATTCCCGTCTGCCGGCAGAGTTTTTGCTGAATGATTATCTGAAAGACGGAGAGAATACATTGGCGATTGAAACTTACAAATATTCCGATGGTTCGTATTTGGAAGATCAGGATTACTGGCGTCTCAGTGGCATTTTCAGAGATGTTTTTCTTAGGGCAATACCAAAAGTGTCATTGTGGGATGTGTATGCCGAGCCGTCTCTCATATTGGATGAAGAAGAAGGCGGAATCCGCCTGCATTACACGCCGGTAAACTTTACATCTGATACAGGCAAGGGGTATACCTTGCGGGTAAAGCTGACCGATCCGTCCGGTAAACCGGCAGGAACGTCAATGGAATATTCTTTAGATGATTTCAGAAGTGGTTTTGGGAGTGAACAGGTTTTGCCGGAAATAAAGATAGGAAAAGTACAGTTGTGGGATGATGAGCATCCGAATCGTTACACTGCATGGGTGGAACTTAAATGCGACAATCGGGTGGTCGAGGCTTATAAGTTACCGGTAGCCTTCCGACAAATCGTGAGAGAAGGAAACCATCTGCTGTTGAATGGAAAGAAACTCAAAATACGCGGAGTCAACCGCCATGAATTTTCTCCGGGACAGGGATGGACTTTGTCGCTCCGGGAAATGGAAGAAGACCTGAAACTGATGAAACAAGGGAACATTAATTTTGTACGTACCTCTCATTATCCGAACGATCCCTGCTGGTACGAACTTTGCGACCGCATGGGAATGATGGTGATGGATGAGGCCAATGTCGAATCGCACGGGTTGAGCTATAATAAATGTGTGCTTCCTGGCAACCTGCCGGAATGGTCGGCGGCATGTGTCGACCGTATGGTGAGGATGGTGGTACGCGACCGTCAGTATCCGTGTGTGCTGATGTGGTCGCTGGGCAATGAGGCCGGTTACGGCAATACTTTTCCAGCCATGTATGAGGCGACCCGTCAGCATGATCCGGAGAAACGTTTAGTCCAGTATGCCGATATGAATCTTGCGGCTGATGTAGACAGTCAAACTTATCCGACGGTAGGCTGGCTAAAGCAGCACATACAGGGCAAAGCCGTGCGTAAAGGAGAACGCGGAGAATCGACGAATGAAATGCAGCATGGGCGTTATCCTTCCGGCAAACCTTTCCTGCTGAATGAATATGCGCACGCGATGGGAAATAGTTTGGGAAATTTGAAGGATTATTGGGATACCTTTTATACATATGATATGCTGGTCGGCGGATTTATATGGGATTGGGTAGACCAGGCCCTTTGGAAGGATCCTCAGGATGCCACTTCCGGATTCGTATACGGTGGTGATTTCGGTGATTTCCCGAATAACAAGAATTTCTGTATAAACGGATTGATTGGTGCTGATCGTATTCCTCATCCCCATTATTATGAGTTACAGAAAGTGTATCAGCCTGTTGTGTTTCGTGAGATAAGCCGCTCACCATGGTGTATCAGAATTGATAACTATTCTCAGTCCACTAATCTTTCGGCCTATGACTGGACATACGTCCTGATGGACCAGGGCAAAGTCATTAAAACAGGGAAACTGCCTCCGATGGATATTGCACCGTCTGACAGCGCAGAATTTATTGTTCCCGAAGAATGGGTGGCCGATGCTGTGGGCAAAGACCGATTCTTTACTCTGAAATTGTCTTTGAAAAAGAAAGAAGAATGGGCGAATCGGGGATTTACGGTGGCTTGGGAACAATTTGCCCTGTCTGAAGTCATGCCGGGGTACACTCCTTCTTCCTCGCTTAGTGATAAGTTGCAGATCAGCGGGGGACAAGAGGCATGTATTATAGCGGGAAAAGATTTCTCTGTTGGCATCAATCGCTCTACAGGATTACTGTCTTCTTATTCATCCAAAGGAGAAGAATGGATAAAAGCGCCTGCCCGTTTCAATTTTTGGCGTGCTCTGACGGATAATGATAAAGGATGGAATATGGAAAGGAAGATGGGAAGTTGGAAATCGGACGAAGGAAACTACGAACTGCTTAGCTTGAAACAATCGGAGGCAGAGGATGGAGCAGTGCGGATTGAAAGCAGTTATCGTTTTCCGCAGACCGGAACCACGGCTTGCGTTACACATACTGTCTATCCCGATGGAACGATTTTACTGAATAGTGCTTTTGATGTTCCCCCAACAGCTTCTAATCTTCCGCAAATCGGGATTAGCTTTGAACTGGATTCCTTGTTGTCACAAATAGATTGGTACGGGCGTGGACCACATGAAAACTACATAGACCGTCTGCATGGTTCAGCCATCGGGCTCTATCACTCCACCGTGAAAGATTGGGTGACTCCTTATGTGCGTCCTCAGGATAATGCTAACCGTTGCGACCTGCGTTGGATTCGTTTTTACAACCGACAGGGAAAAGGCGTTCGTTTTGCAGCCGTCGGCCAACCGTTTCAATGCAGTGCGTGGCCTTACACCCGGCAAATGTTGGAACAGGCGGAGCACGATTTTGAGTTGATGCCTCACGGGGCCACTACGGTAAATATCGATTGTGCCCGCATGGGTGTGGGAGGTGATAATTCATGGGGACTTCCTGTGATGGATCGCTATCAATTGCGTCCTCGTGTTTATGAATATAGTTTTATTATACAAACCCCGGACAACACATTGCCCGGGGAAAGATATCTGAAAAGAGAATAACGATTATTTGATTCTCTTATATCCGTATACAGCCAAGTCACCGAGTTCTTCTTCGATGCGGAGCAGTTGGTTATATTTAGCCATACGGTCCGAACGGCTTAATGAACCGGTCTTGATCTGTCCGCTGTTGGTAGCTACTGCGATGTCTGCAATCGTTGCGTCTTCCGTTTCGCCGGAGCGGTGAGAAGTGACAGTCGTATAGCCATGGCGGTGAGCCATTTCGATCGCGTTCAGAGTTTCGGTCAGCGAACCGATTTGGTTTACTTTGATCAGGATAGAGTTTGCACAACCCTTCTCGATACCCATTGCGAGGAAGTCAACGTTTGTTACGAACAGGTCATCACCTACCAATTGGCAACGGTCGCCGATACGTTCAGTCAGTTTCTTCCAGCCTTCCCAGTCGTTTTCGCTCATACCGTCTTCGATAGAGTCGATCGGGAATTTGTTGATCAGTTCTTCCAGATAGTCGATCTGTTCTTCGGCAGTACGTTTCTTGCCTTTGGCACCTTCAAACTTGGCATAGTCGTAGATACCGTCATGGTAGAATTCGGAAGAAGCGCAGTCCATACCGATCATTACGTCTTTACCCGGTTCGTATCCGGCAGCTTTGATGGCTGCGATGATAGAGTTCAGAGCATCTTCCGTACCTTCGAGGTTAGGAGCGAAACCACCTTCATCGCCTACGGCAGTGCTGAGGCCACGATCTTTCAGTACTTTCTTCAAAGCGTGGAATACTTCGGCACCCATTCTCAAACCTTCTCTGAATGAGGGTGCACCTACCGGACGAATCATAAATTCCTGGAATGCGATAGGAGCGTCACTGTGTGAACCGCCATTGATGATATTCATCATCGGTACAGGCATTACGTATGTATTTGTTCCGCCGATATAGCGATAGAGAGGGAGATCAAGATAGCTGGCTGCTGCTTTGGCCACAGCGAGAGATACGCCAAGAATAGCGTTAGCACCTAGATTGGACTTGGTTTTAGTACCGTCGAGTGCCAACATTGCGTAGTCGATTCCTCTTTGGTTGAGAGAAGACATACCGATTAGTTTCGGAGCGATGATCTTGTTTACATTGTCCACCGCCTTTTGTACGCCTTTGCCACCGTAACGTTGCTTGTCACCATCACGAAGTTCCAGTGCTTCATGTTCACCTGTGGAAGCACCTGACGGAACAGACGCACGTCCCATGATACCTGATTCCAATACTACGTCAACTTCTACTGTGGGGTTACCTCTTGAATCGAGAATTTCTCGAGCTACAATTTTTTCTATTTTCATCGTTTCTATTGTTTTGAATAATATTTTTGCAAAAGTACGGACTTGACAGAGAGTGGGAAATCACTATAAATAGGTATTCTTTCGAATCATATTCCCTAGATGTCATTAGTCCGGTCTTATTAGATAACAATGCGACGATGCTTTTTGTTTGAATGCGGACGGATGAAATTGGCAGAATTCTAGTCCTCGATAATAACTCCCAACAGCGGAAGCAAGTCCATGGCCTGCAAGGAAGTAATGACAGCTCCTTTCAGGTCGCTGATATTAAGAGTTATTCCGCCGATGCGCGAAGTACGCAGGTCGATTCCACGGAGCGGAGCATGAGAAAAGTCAGCTTCTACCAGATCACAACTGTCGAAGGTGACGGAAGAGAAACGGCAGTCATTGAAACTTCCGTTCCGGAAATGGCAGTGCGAGAAGCGTACCTGATTCATTTTGCTCATCGCCAGATTGATGTAAGAGGCATTACAGTCATGCAATAAAACATGATTCATGGTCGTCTCTGAAAGGTTGGTTCCCAGTAATTTGCAGGAAATGAATTCTACCCGGTAAAGGGAGCTTTCGGCAAAAGATATATTGGACAGGTCGCAGTTCTCAAACCGTATATCTGCCAGCTGAGAAAAACGGAATTTACATTCGCTGAATGTCTGATTCCGGAAAGTGCAGTTCTTGAAACTCTTGTAAGGCTTGCTGATTCCCTCTTCTCTTCCTTTGCTGAATATGAGATTTGAGACGGTTTCCTCTTTTTCAAGCAGTTCTTGCAAGGTGCTTGTACTGACTTCCTGTTCCTCCATCATGGGAGGAACTACACGGACGGGTTTGGCTGCATTTCTTTTGATCATATGATGTAGATATGTTATGTTTATTGTTTTACAAGTGAATATCCCAAGTACAGCATAATGAATCCTACAAACAAGCTGAGGCCTACATAGAGTGAGAGGTAGAAGAAATTATCGTCTTTGATTAACTGAAAGTTCTCATTCATGAAGGTTGAAAAGGTGGTGAATCCTCCACAGAATCCTACGGTGAGAAACATTTTCAGATTGGGGTTCATCAGATTTCCCCGTTCGAAGAGTCCGTAAAACAGGCCGATGGCGAAACAACCGAGTATATTGACCAGCAGTGTTCCCAAAGGGAAGGAAGGTGTCAGGAAATTCTGAACGTAACGCGAGATGAGATAACGCAGAACGCCTCCGGTAAAACTTCCCATACCGATAAAGAGTAAAGTCTTGAGCATAAGCTGACAATTTAAGAGTTATACATTCAAATTGTAGGGATCATCAGCTCCAAAGGGCGGTTAAAGGCTAATCCCATAGCCGGTGCAAAGATAGAAAAAAGATAAAACTATTTGCAGAAGGCTTCAAAATCTTTTTCAAATTGTTTGAACCCTCCGGTGTAAACCTTATCTATCCGTTCAGAAACAATGGATGAGTCATCTTTGTTTTGCAAGGAGAGTACAAAATCACGTAATATCTGCCGGGGAACTTTCTCGATCCAGAAAGTGACAAGTGCATGAGAGAGGATATAGGCGTATTGTTCGTCGGTTCTTTGCTGCTTCATAAATTCCTTTTGGCGGCTGTTGATAAAGGTGAGCAGATCAATGTCCCCCAACATATATATAGTGCGGATTCTTCCTTTTTCGTAATCGGTAAACGTGTGCTGGAGTCCTTTCTTATTGACTTTACAATGCTCAAAATATTCGGCAAGTCCCTCGTTGAACCATATCGGAGGACGTCCTGCCGTGATTTGCAGGGTGAGGTGATGGCTCAGTTCGTGATAGATGACGCCCAGACCTTGTTGATATTCTTTTTCTCTGCTTAATATGATGGCCTTTTGTAATCTGGATATATAGATTCCGTTTGTACTTTTGGGAGGATGTATATTGAATTTGTTCAGATAGACCAGCGCATCTTCCCTTTTGTTGAATACAGTCAATTGGAGATTAAGCGTATCGGGAAGTCCGAATTGTGCATAAAATTCGACTTCATATTGGAGGGTCTGTTCAATCTTCCGGCGTTCTTTGTCCGTAAGCGGGTCACCTTCATAAGCGATTCTTACAGTCTGCGCATGGAGCAGGTCGCAAAGGCAGATGAAACAGAGGATAAGATAAAATATACGCATATTGTTTCCCTTTATTTTGAGTATTTCTGCTTCTGAAATTTCTTTTTTTCACGTTTGCTCATTTCGAGCATAATCAGTTCATCATCTGTGGCAGATTTATAGGCTGTTTTCTCCTCCAGTTTTACATCCCCTTTGTCCGTGCGGAATACAGGAGTAAAGTGAGAATATGGATAACCTAAGAAGCCGTTTGCATCGAATTTATTGTTATCAAGAAAAAAATAAGAGATGGATACTCCGAGTACTCCGGCTATCCCAATGGGTTGTCCGGTCATGACTTCTTCACCCGTCTGGATGAAGTTTTGACGCATCATAAGGTAAGCGGCAAAGGTATGGTCGGGGTGGTATATCAGTAACTGCTGTGGCAGCACTGTCGCACAGGCTACTCCTCTGCGGGTTGCATAGACGGTGTCTCCTTCCTGAATTTGGAATATCATAGTTTTGGCAGATTCCTGAGGGGCGATCTGCCATTGTGTTTCTTTGCCGGCCTTTACAGGAAGTGCATAAGGAGTGCTGATCTGAAAGTCTTTAGGGAATTGACCGCGAAAGAACATATATCTGCTTGAAGTCTTGAAAGAATTGCTGGCATTGGAACCTTTCTCTATTCTGAATACCGTGTTTTTGCCGGGGTTCAAATTGTACGAACGGTCGTTTTCGCGGAAAAGGTAGTAACTGCACAGGTCTTCATTGTAATAGTTTAATTCTGTTCCTCCTTCCGAAGTTTGCTCCCATTTCGATTCAATAATGCGCGGAGGCATTTCCATTAATTTTCGCAGAGACTGTGCGGAGGCATAAACGGTAGATAATGTTGTAAGAAGTACCAATGTCGTATATCTGAAGTGCTGTGTCATAATAGTAATATTAGATTATGTGTTATAAAGTAAGATATTTTGCTTGCAAATTTATCAATTATATGCTAATATCATAGCATACTTTGAACTTTTTTGTCTCTGGTATTCAGATTAGATGTAAATTTTAGGATAATTCAATCCGAACCCATGCGGATATTGTATTTTGAACTATATTGTATTCCTTGTCATTGGGCGGTTGTTAGTGTTTTATCTGACTGTCTTTTCTATGATATCCTGCTTATATTTGTATCTTTTCTACCTTTCATCTTTATCGTTCCACTAGAGTGAACAGGTCTGTTCACTCTAGTGATGAGAACTCTTCACAAGAGTGATGAGATCTGTGCACTGGAGTGGAACGATGGTTATATCCCTTCAAAAATACAGTATTAATAGATGATATACATACCCCTATACTATATGTTATATACAAAGTAGCGGTAGATTCTTGCTCCATGTAAGCACTATATTTTTTCTGTTGGAGTACTTTGGTATATGTTTTATTGACAGGTGTTTATCAGTATTGAGATATTCAAAAACGCTATATTTTAATTATAATTCGAAGTGACGCTTGCTATTCCTCACTACATTTGCCATATGATTATTAACTAATTCATTTATATCATGAAGAACATGAAAATATTAACTACGGCAGTACTCTGTCTGTTACTCTCTTTTTCTATGGGTGCAACGGCAATGGCAGAAAGTATCACTTCTCCTGACGGACAATTAAAACTGGATTTTTCGGTCAATGCTCAGGGAGAACCGGTATACGAACTTTCTTATAAAGGAAAGGGAGTGATTAAACCATCAAAGTTAGGACTTGAGTTGAAGAATGATCCAGGACTGATGAATGGGTTTGCGTGCATCGATACAAAAACTTCCACCTTCGACGAAACTTGGGATCCGGTGTGGGGAGAAGTGAAATCCATTCGCAATCATTATAATGAAATGGCTGTCACACTGAATCAGAAGGCACAGGACCGGAATATGATCATCCGTTTCCGGCTTTACAATGATGGATTAGGTTTCCGCTATGAATTTCCGCAGCAGAAGAATCTGAATTATTTTGTTATAAAGGAAGAACATTCACAGTTTGCCATGACGGGTGACCATACTGCCTTCTGGATCCCGGGAGATTATGATACCCAGGAATATGATTACACAGAATCCAGATTAACGGAAATCCGTGGACTGATGAAAGGAGCTATTACCGACAATGCTTCTCAAACGTCTTTTTCACCAACAGGCGTACAGACATCTCTGCAAATGAAAACAGCCGATGGTCTGTATATTAACCTGCACGAAGCCGCTTTGGTGGATTATTCCTGTATGCATCTCAATCTTGATGACAAAAAACTGATTTTCGAATCATGGCTGACACCGGATGCAATGGGAGATAAAGGTTATATGCAGACACCCTGTCAGTCTCCGTGGCGTACGGTGATTGTGAGCGATGATGCACGTGATATCCTTGCTTCCAAGCTGACCTTGAATCTGAACGAACCATGTGCTTATCAAGATGTTTCTTGGATTAAACCGGTGAAGTATATCGGTGTGTGGTGGGAGATGATTACCGGAAAAAGCAGTTGGGCATATACAGATGATGTTTATTCCGTCAAACTCGGACAGACGGATTATTCAAAGACAAGCCCTAATGGACGTCATGCTGCCAACAATGACAAAGTAAAACGTTATATCGACTTTGCAGCGCAACATGGTTTCGATCAGGTATTGGTAGAAGGCTGGAATGAAGGCTGGGAAGATTGGTTCGGCAAATCAAAAGATTATGTGTTTGATTTCGTCACTCCCTATCCGGATTTTGACGTGAAGATGCTGAACGCATATGCTAAAGAGAAAGGGGTGAAGCTGATGATGCATCATGAAACATCTGCCTCCGTGCGTAACTACGAACGCCATCTCGATACAGCCTACCAATTTATGGTTGACAACGGATATAATGCCGTGAAAAGTGGTTATGTTGGCAATATCATTCCTCGGGGCGAACATCACTATGGACAATGGATGAACAACCATTATCTATATGCCGTGACGAAAGCCGCCGATTATAAAATCTGTGTGAATGCGCACGAAGCTGTACGTCCTACAGGATTGTGCCGTACTTATCCCAACCTGATCGGCAATGAATCGGCACGGGGAACGGAATATGAAGCTTTTGCCGGCAATAAACCTTTTCATACTACTTTGCTTCCATTCACTCGTCAGATCGGCGGCCCGATGGATTATACACCGGGTATTTTCGACACGAGAATTTCTTTTCTGGAAGGGGAGCATAGCGTTGTACGTACTACTCTGGCGAAACAACTGGCCCTTTACGTAACAATGTACAGTCCTTTGCAGATGGCTGCCGATCTGCCGGAAAGTTATGAGCGTTATCCGGATGCTTTCCAGTTTATTAAAGATGTAGCTTTGGACTGGGATGACAGCAAATATCTGGAAGCCGAACCGGGTGATTATATTACAGTAGCCCGCAAAGCAAAAGGAACCAATCATTGGTTTGTTGGCGGCATTACTGACGAAAACTCCCGTACTGCCGCGTTTACTCTTGATTTTCTGGAACCGGATAAAGAGTATGTAGCTACCCTCTATGCCGATGGAAAAGAGGCTGACTACGAAAAGAATCCGACTTCCTATCAGATAAAGAAAGGGATCGTGACGAATAAAACGAAGATGTCCGTCAAGCTGGCACGCAGCGGTGGTTTTGCATTGAGTCTTATCGAAGCAGCTCCATCCGACCGGAAATCAATTAAGAAATGGAAATGAGACGCAACTAAAACGATTGTTCAATCTTCTTTGTATTTTTAATAAAATTTAGAAGTACTCCGCAAAGAAAATTAAAACTTTGCGGAGTGCTTTTTTTATCGGATGGATTCTTTTTTGTACTTTTGCGCCATCTTTTTTTAAACATTATCAATAAAGAGAACAACATGGGAGGTTTTTTCGGAACAGTCTCGAAATCGAGTTGCGTGACTGATTTATTCTATGGTACAGATTATAACTCACATCTGGGTACAAAGCGGGGCGGACTCGCGACTTATAGTCAGGAGAAAGGATTTATTCGCTCCATTCACAATCTGGAAAGTACATATTTCCGATCCAAGTTTGAAGGAGAGCTTGATAAATTTAAAGGCAATGCCGGCATAGGCATTATCAGCGACACAGATGCACAACCCATTATCATCAATTCCCACCTCGGCCGCTTCGCCATCGTCACAGTTGCTAAAATATCGAATATCCAGGAACTGGAAGAAGACCTTCTCAACCAAAATATGCACTTCGCCGAACTTAGTTCGAGCAATACCAATCAAACGGAACTCATCGCACTGCTTATCATACAAGGAAGAACCTTCATCGAAGGTATCGAGAACGTATTCAAACATATCAAGGGTTCTTGTTCTATGCTGATTCTGACAGAGGATGGCAGCATTATCGCGGCCCGTGACCAATGGGGACGTACTCCGGTGGTGATCGGGAAAAAAGATGGTGCGTATGCCGCTACCAGCGAGTCATCCAGTTTCCCGAATCTGGATTATGAAATCGAAAAGTATCTGGGACCGGGGGAAATAGTACGCATGTATCCCGATCATATCGAGCAGCTTCGCCAACCGAATGAAGGAATGCAGATTTGTTCTTTCCTTTGGGTGTATTATGGTTTCCCGACCTCTTGTTATGAGGGCAAAAATGTAGAAGAAGTCCGTTTCACCAGTGGAATGAAGATGGGACAGAAGGACGAATCGGAAGTGGATTGTGCCTGTGGTATTCCTGATTCGGGAGTAGGTATGGCGTTGGGATATGCGGAAGGTAAAGGAGTTCCTTACCATCGTGCCATTTCAAAATATACACCGACATGGCCTCGTAGCTTCACACCGAGCAATCAGGAAATGCGTTCGCTGGTTGCAAAGATGAAGCTAATTCCGAATCGTGCCATGCTTCAGGGAAAGCGTCTGCTGTTCTGTGATGATTCGATTGTGCGTGGAACACAGTTGCGTGATAATGTGAAGATTCTATATGATTATGGAGCGAAAGAGGTACATATGCGTATCGCTTGCCCTCCGTTGATCTATGCTTGTCCGTTTGTGGGTTTCTCGGCTTCTAAGAATGCTTTGGAGTTGATTACCCGTCGTATTATTAAAGAACTGGAAGGTGATGAGAATAAGAATCTGGAGAAATACGCCACTACGGGGTCTCCCGAATACGAGAAAATGGTTAGTATCATAGCCGAGCGTTTCGGACTGACTTCATTGAAATTCAACACGCTTGAGACTTTGATTGAAGCTATCGGGCTGCCGAAATGTAAAGTGTGTACGCATTGTTTTGATGGTAGCAGTCACTTTTAAGTAATATACTGAGAAAAAAGAGCCGTGAATTGTTTGTCAATTCACGGCTCTTTTTTTACCTTTACGGCACTATAAACTATCAAAATGTAAATTGCAAATCATTAAATCGTAAAATAGATATGACTTTAGTAGACAGATTTTTGAAGTATGTGAGCTTTGATACACAGTCGGATGAATCAACAGGGCTTACTCCCAGTACTCCGAAACAGATGGTATTCGCTGAATATCTGAAGACTGAACTGGAATCTTTGGGGTTGGAAGATATTACTTTGGATGAACATGGCTATCTTTTTGCCACGCTTCCTGCTAATATAGATAAAAAAGTACCCACTATCGGGTTTATCGCTCATATGGATACAAGTCCCGATATGACAGGAAAAGATGTAACTCCACGTATTGTAAAAGGCTACGATGGGACGGATATAGTGCTTTGTGCCGAAGAAAATATCATTCTTTCTCCTGCACAATTTCCGGAACTGCTCGATCATAAAGGAGAGGATTTGATTGTAACAAACGGCAAGACGCTGCTTGGTGCGGATGATAAAGCGGGAATTGCCGAGATCGTATCGGCAATCGTTTATCTGAAAGAACATCCCGAAATCAAACATGGAAAGATTCGTATCGGTTTCAATCCGGATGAGGAAATCGGTGAAGGTGCGCATAAGTTCGATGTCGGGAAGTTTGGCTGCGAATGGGCGTATACGATGGATGGTGGTGAAGTAGGGGAACTGGAGTTTGAAAATTTCAATGCTGCCGCTGCAAAGATTACTTTTAAAGGACGTAATGTACACCCCGGATATGCAAAGAATAAGATGATAAACTCGATTCGTGTCGCTAATCAGTTTATCGCAATGTTGCCATCGATGGAAACACCGGAGCAGACTGAAGGGTATGAAGGATTCTATCATCTGATCAGTATTCAGGGAGATGTGGAGCAAAGTACAGTGTCTTATATCATTCGCGACCATGACCGTGCCAAGTTTGAGAAACGCAAGGAAGAAATAAAACGTCTGGTTGCGGAGATCAACACCGAATATGGAGAAGGTACGGCGACGCTAGAGTTACGTGACCAATACTATAATATGCGTGAGAAAATAGAACCGGTGATGCATATCATCGACACAGCTTTTGCAGCCATGGAGGCGGTAGGAGTGAAGCCGAATGTGAAGCCGATTCGTGGCGGTACGGATGGAGCGCAGCTATCATTCAAAGGTTTACCCTGCCCGAATATTTTTGCCGGCGGTCTTAATTTCCACGGACGTTATGAGTTTGTTCCTATTCAGAATATGGAGAAGGCAATGAACGTCATTGTGAAGATTGCCGAACTAGTAGCTTCTAAGTGATTACATTCCACGAATATCAATTTATTACTTAAAACTTAATACACAAAAAATGAAAACCACTCCGTTTACAGAGAAACACATTGCATTAGGTGCTAAAATGCACGAATTTGCAGGCTATAATATGCCTATCGAGTACTCTGGAATTATTGATGAACATCTGACTGTTTGTAATGCAGTCGGGGTATTTGATGTATCCCATATGGGAGAATTCTGGGTGAAAGGGCCGCAAGCGTTAGCCTTTCTTCAGAAGGTGACTTCCAATAATGTGGCGGCACTTGTTCCCGGTAAGATACAATATACCTGCTTCCCTAATGAAGAAGGGGGAATTGTAGATGACTTGCTGGTATATTGCTATGAGCCGGAAAAATATCTGCTGGTAGTGAATGCGGCCAATATAGAAAAGGATTGGGACTGGTGTGTTTCTCATAATACGGAGGGGGCGGAACTGGAGAATTCTTCCGATAATATGGCGCAGCTTGCTGTTCAGGGTCCGAAGGCTATTCTTGCTTTGCAGAAGTTGACGGATATTGATCTGTCGGCTATTCCTTATTATACATTTACCGTTGGCCGGTTTGCGGGAAAAGAGAATGTGATTATCTCCAATACCGGATACACCGGTGCCGGAGGTTTTGAACTTTATTTCTATCCGGATGCTGCCGAGGCGGTATGGAAAGCTGTATTTGAGGCGGGGGAAGAATTCGGTATCAAGCCGGTAGGGCTGGGTGCCCGTGATACGCTTCGTCTGGAAATGGGATTTTGCCTTTATGGCAATGATCTGGATGATAAGACTTCACCGATCGAAGCTGGATTGGGATGGATCACTAAGTTTGTGGAAGGTAAGGAGTTCATCAACCGTCCGATGTTGGAAAGGCAGAAGGCAGAAGGAACTACCCGTAAACTAGTTGGTTTTGAAATGATTGACCGAGGCATTCCTCGTCACGGCTATGAATTGGTGAATGTGGAAGGAGAAGGTATAGGAGTGGTGACTTCCGGTACAATGTCTCCCACTCGCAAGATTGGTATTGGCATGGGATATGTGAAACCGGAATATGCCAAAGTTGGCACGGAAATCTGTATTGATATGCGTGGACGTAAATTGAAGGCAATAGTGGTGAAGCCACCTTTTAGAAAATAAATCTTGAGTTTATAGAATTTTTAGCCCCGGATAGGTTTTGATACTATCCGGGGCTAAATCATTTTATGATGGTTGATGTGAAACATATCCGTGAATCTGTTGTTTATACGATAGATTTATTTTAATTTTGTCACCAAATACGATGAAACAATGTCTCAATTACCTACACTCATTGCCGATCTTGCGCTGATATTGATCTGTGCCGGCGTCATGACTTTGTTGTTTAAGAAGTTAAAGCAACCTTTGGTGTTGGGATATGTGGTTGCCGGTTTTCTGGCAAGTCCGCACATGCCTTATACACCATCAGTAATGGATACCGCCAACATTAAGACATGGGCGGATATTGGCGTTATCTTCTTGTTGTTTGCTCTTGGTCTGGAGTTCAGTTTTAAGAAAATCGTAAAAGTCGGAGGTTCTGCTATCATCGCTGCCTGCACCATCATCTTTTGTATGATATTGCTGGGGATAGGTGTCGGTATGGGATTCGGCTGGCATCGGATGGACAGCCTGTTTCTAGGTGGTATGATTGCGATGTCTTCTACTACTATTATTTATAAGGCGTTCGATGACTTGGGACTGAGGAAGAAGCAGTTCACCGGGCTTGTACTGAGTATTCTGATTCTGGAGGATATACTGGCTATTGTATTGATGGTGATGCTTTCTACGATGGCGGTAAGCCATAACTTTGAAGGCACCGAGATGCTGGAGAGTATTGGTAAACTGCTGTTCTTTCTTATTTTGTGGTTTGTAGTAGGCATCTATCTGATTCCGGAGTTTTTGAAGCGTTGCAGGAAACTGATGGGAGAGGAAACTCTGCTTATCGTATCATTGGCACTGTGTTTCGGTATGGTAGTGATGGCAGCCAATACAGGGTTCTCTGCTGCATTCGGTGCGTTTATCATGGGGTCTATTCTGGCAGAAACAATCGAAGCGGAATCTATTGACCGGTTGGTGAAGCCGGTGAAAGATCTTTTTGGCGCAATTTTCTTTGTATCGGTGGGGATGATGGTCGATCCTGCAATGATTATTGAATATGCAATACCTATCATTGTAATTACGATCGCAGTTATTTTGGGGCAGGCTACCTTCGGAACATTCGGCGTGATTCTTTCCGGCAAACCCTTGAAGACGGCTATGCAGTGCGGTTTCAGTTTGACTCAGATTGGTGAATTCGCATTTATTATAGCTTCATTGGGTGTATCTCTGCACGTGACGAGCGATTTCTTATATCCGATAGTGGTAGCAGTTTCTGTGATAACCACTTTCCTGACTCCTTATATGATTCGTCTGGCTGAACCGGCTTCTTCTTTTGTGGATGCTCATTTACCCGCTTCCTGGAGAAAGTTCTTAATGCGTTATTCTTCGGGCTCGCAAACAGTACTTAATCATGAGAATTTGTGGAAGAAGCTGTTGCTGGCAATGGTACGCATAACTGTGGTATATTCAATTGTCAGTATATCCATTATTGCACTGTCTTTCCGTTTTGTCGTCCCATTCTTTAAGGAGAACCTGCCTCATTTCTGGGCGTCATTATTGGGGGCTGTTTTTATTATCCTTTGCATTTCGCCTTTCCTGCGTGCTATCATGGTGAAGAAAAACCATTCGGTGGAATTTATGACCCTGTGGCATGATAACCGTGCCAATCGTGCACCATTGGTGTCTACTATTGTCATACGTATTATGATTGCGGCGTTATTTGTCATTTTTGTGATATCGGGATTGTTTAAGGCATCTATTGGATTGATTATTGGAGTGGCTGTGCTTGCAGTCTTGTTGATGGTATGGTCGCGTCGTTTGAAAAAGCAATCTATATTGATAGAACGGCGTTTCTTTCAAAATCTGCGTTCCAGAGAGGTGCGTGCAGAATATTTGGGAGAGAAGAAACCCGAATATGCCGGACGTCTGTTATCTCATGATCTGCATTTGGCGGATTTGGAGATTCCGGGGGAATCCACTTGGGCGGGAAAAACGTTGATGGAACTAAATTTGGGAAAGAAATATGGCATTCATATCGCTTCTATCTTGCGTGGGAAGAGAAGGATTAATATTCCCGGTGGCTCGGTGCGTCTTTTTCCTATGGACAAGATACAGGTAATAGGAACGGACGAACAATTGAATGTATTTAGCAGTGCCATGCAAAGTGGTGCGAAGATAGACTGGGAGATGTATGAGAAGGGAGAGATGACTTTGAAGCAGTTCATTATTGATGCAGACTCCGTTTTTCTGGGTAAAACAATCCGTGAATCGGGTATACGGGATAAGTATCATTGTATGATAGCCGGTGTGGAACGGGAAGATGGCACTCTGATGGTGCCGGATGTAAATGCACCGTTCGAAGAGGGGGATGTAGTGTGGGTTGTTGGTGAAAAAGAGAATGTGTACCAATTAGTCGATCAAAAAAACGAAAAAATACAGGTGAAATAAAAGCAGAACGACTATTTTTGCTTTGTCAAAACATAAAAATAAGAATATCATGAAGAGTGATCCAAAAGAATGTCTGTATTGCCAGAACAATGAAACGTTGCATAATCTGATGATTGAGATTGCGCAGCTTAGTGTATCACGTGTGTTTTTGTTTAAAGAGCAAACTTATCGGGGGCGTTGCCTCGTTGCTTACAAGGATCACGTAAATGATTTGAACGAATTGAGCGATGAAGACCGTAATGCATTTATGGCTGATGTGGCACGTGTTACCCGTGCAATGCAGAAAGCTTTCCAGCCGGAAAAGATCAACTATGGTGCTTACTCAGATAAATTATCTCATTTGCATTTCCATCTGGCTCCGAAATATGTAGACGGACCTGATTATGGCGGTGTATTTCAGATGAATCCGGGAAAAGTTTATTTGACCGATGCTGAATATCAGGAGCTAATTGATGCTGTGAAAGCAAATCTGTAATCAACAGTTGGTAAAATAATAAACGGTGAATAAACTTGTAACTTCATGCTATAAGTTTATTCACCGTTCATTATTTACTTATCTTCGTCGAAATCAAAGTCGAAATCAAAATCATCCATAAATTCCGGAGCTGTGAATTCCTCCAGACTTCTGCGGTCTTTTTTGGTTGGACGTCCGGTTCCCCGTGCGCGATCAATGAATCCGCTGATTTTACTCATTTCCAATAGTTCGTATTGGTCGGGAGTGGTAACGTTTTCCATTACATCGGGTACAAGCTTTGCGCCTACTCGCTTCTCAATAGCTTGCAACACTTTGAATGAATAGGTAATAGGCGGCTTCTTAACTTGAACTACATCACCCGGCTTTATCATACGAGATGCCTTTACGTATGCTCCGTTGATAGTGACACGGTTCATCTTGCAGGCTTCCGCGGCAATTGTGCGTGTCTTGAAAATACGAACAGCCCACATCCATTTATCTATTCTTGCTTCTGCCATATGTTGATAATTTATTAATTAACAGTGTACCATGTGCCATGGTGGAGTACTTACTGACCGTTTGCATATATACGCTGTGAAATAGTCAATTGTAAATATTCCTATTTCTTATTGAACTGGTTCATGGTAATATCAATACCTGCCAGACAGAAACTTTTAATGATTTCTCCGGCAGTTTCCAGTCTTTCATCCATTGTCTTGCGATCTTCGTCAGTAAAGTGCCCGAGTACATAATCAATTTGTCCGCCTTTTGGGAAGTCATTTCCGATACCAAAGCGTAAACGGGCATAGTTTTGAGTTCCTAAAATGGCTGCTATGTGCTTCAGACCATTATGTCCGGCGTCACTTCCTTTTCCTTTCAGACGTAGAGTGCCGAAGGGGAGAGCCAAATCATCTACTACTATTAACACATTTTCCAATGGGATGTTTTCTTTTTGCATCCAGTAGCGAACAGCCAGTCCGCTCAGGTTCATGAAAGTTGACGGTTTGAGCAGGATTAACTGGCGTCCTTTGATCGAAAAACTAGTGGTAAATCCGTAGCGTCCGTCAATAAAGGGAGGAGCATTGTTGATTCTTGCCAATGCCTCTACTGTCATGAAACCAATATTGTGCCGGGTTTCATGATATTCGGGTCCTATGTTTCCTAGTCCGACAATTAGATATTTAATCATTGTTTTTTCGTAAAAAACAGTTCGTGAATATAAAAAGAGAAACGCAGATTAACGCAAACTAATGCAGACTGAACATCTGCTTTAATCTGCATTAATCTGCGTTTTGCTATATCTCTTTACAGGGATAATCTCAAATTACTTTCCAGCGGCTGCTGCTGCACCTCTTGCTGCACGAGTCAACTTAACAGCACATACAACTGCTTCCTTAGCGCTGATCAGTTCAAGACCTTCGAAGCTCAGTTCGCCAACTTTAACAGTCTTACCCAATCCCAGGTGAGATACATTAACAGTCAGTTTTTCAGGAATTACATTGTATAGAGCTTTCACTTTGATCTTACGCATCTGCAATGCAAGCTTACCACCGGCTTTCACACCTTCTGCAAGACCTTCCAACTGTACCGGAACTTCCATAACGATAGGTTTAGCTTCGTCAATCTGATAGAAGTCAACATGAAGAATGTTGTCTTTTACCGGGTGGAATTGAATATCTTTCAGGATAGCGTTTACTTTTTTGCCATCGATATCCAGATCTACTACGTAAATGTGCGGAGTATAAACCAAGTTACGAAGACCTTCGTTAGTCACTGTAAAGTGAACAACTTCACCGGCTCCGTAAAGTACACAAGGTACACCACCGTTCTTACGAATTTCTTTCAAAGCTCTTGCTTGTTCCGAAGAGCGTTCTGCAATAGTTCTTGCAGTTCCTTTTACTTCAATTGATTTCATTTCTTAAAAAATTGTGTTACTCTAAATTAAGTTATTTTGCTTAATTCACCATTACACGATGTGGATTATCACATGATGTTGCAAAAAAGCGGTGCAAAAGTACAGTTTTTTTTTGAAATATCAAAGAGTTACCTCTTTAAAAGTCAATATCAATCTTAATTTCGTTTTCCAGCTTGTCCTCTTGTGCTTCTTCGGCAAGAGCCTCCTGTTCTCTTTTTATATCAGCTTCTTCGTTCAGGCGGCTGATGTAATCGTTCATGTCGCTGCGGTTGATGAAATCGACAGCCTCTGTCAATCCTGCCATAAATTTCTGAAAATCCTCCTTATATAAGAAGATTTTATGCTTTTCGAAGCTAACTTGAGAGTCATCTCCTTCTCCCATCACCACTTTCTTACTCTCCGTAATAGCTAAAAACATTTCATCTTTACGGTTCTTCTTCACATCAAGGTAATAGATGCGTTTACCTGCTTTGATGGACTTGGAGAAAACTATCTCCTTATCATTCATGTCTGCGTTCATTTTCTTTTTAAAATCTTCCATATCATTGGGTCCGTTAATAATCGGCCTCAAAATTGGATATTTTTTTTAAACTGTCAAAAGAAAAAGCGCAGAGAATCAAATACTGCATTAAAAAATGTGATTTATTTGTGGAAACTCATTAAAAATATCTACTTTTGCAGTTCGATAATAACAGTATTAATTTGAATTATGATCAACAGAGTTCTTATTCGTCTTAAGATTATACAAATAGTGTATGCCTATTACCAAAATGGCAGCAAAAATCTAGACTCAGCGGAGAAAGAGTTATTCTTCAGCCTTTCAAAGGCGTATGACCTTTATAATTATTTGTTAATGCTGATGATGGCATTAACAGAGTATGCACAAAAACGCATTGATGCGGCAAAAGCAAAACTGGCTCCTACTAAAGAAGAGTTGTATCCCAACACAAAGTTTGTGGATAATAAGTTTGTTGCACAGTTGGAGGTGAACAAGCAATTGACCGAGTTTATATCCAATCAGAAGAGAACTTGGGCGAATGATCAGGATTTCGTCAAAGAGCTTTATGAGAAAATCGTAGAAAGCGATATTTATAAAGATTATATGGCTTCCGGCGACAATTCATATGAAGCTGACCGCGAATTGTGGAGAAAACTCTATAAAACATATATCTTTAATAATGATTCTCTTGATCAGGTGCTGGAAGACCAGAGTCTGTATTGGAATGACGATAAAGAGATTGTAGATACCTTTGTCTTGAAAACGATTAAGCGTTTTGAAGAAAAGAACGGAGCAAATCAGGAATTACTTCCCGAATTCAAGGATGACGAAGATCAGGAATTTGCACGCCGCTTGTTCCGTCGTACAATTCTGAATGCTGACTATTACCGTCATCTTGTGAGCGAGAATACGAAGAACTGGGATTTGGATCGTATCGCATTTATGGATATTATCATTATGCAGACTGCTTTAGCCGAAATTTTAAGTTTCCCGAACATTCCGGTAAGTGTTTCGTTAAATGAATATGTAGAAATTGCGAAGTTGTATAGCACTGCCAAGAGCGGTAGCTTTATCAACGGAACGCTGGATGGAATAGTTAATCAATTGAAAAAAGAAGGTAAGTTGACTAAAAACTGATACCTTTGTCCATATAGTAGAAACTAAAACTTGATTATTTATGAACTTATTGACTGTATTATTGCAAGCTCCCGCAGCGGGAGGTGGAAGTATGATGTGGATCATGCTGATAGCTATGTTTGTTATCATGTATTTCTTTATGATTCGCCCTCAAAATAAGAAGCAGAAAGAAATTGCTAATTTCCGTAAATCTCTTCAGGTAAACCAGTCGGTAATTACTGCAGGTGGTATCCATGGTACAATCAAAGAGATTACTGATGATTATATAGTACTTGAAATCGCTTCTAACGTGAAGATTAAAATAGATAAGAATTCTATTTTTGCTGATGCTTCGGCTGCCGGCAATCAGTCTAAATAATCTTTAGTAAACAAATACCCTATGCTTGATCGTAGGAAATTAAGATATACATATTTAAGACTATCCAAGAGAATTAAGGATTTCCTGCTTAGTGATAAAAGCAGGGAGTTCTTAATTTTTTTATTTTTTTTCCTGATAGCCGGTGGATTTTGGCTGATTCAGACTCTTAATAATGACTATGAAGCGGAATTCTCTATCCCGGTGAGGATGAAGGATGTCCCTAATAATATTGTGCTCACTTCGGAACCTCCTTCCGAACTTCGCGTCCGGGTAAAAGATAAAGGAACGGTACTTCTCAACTATATGTTGGGAAAGAGTTTCTTTCCGGTAAATCTGAGTTTCCCTGACTATAAAGGGCAAAATAATCACGTGAAAATCTTTGCTTCTGAATTTGAAAAGAAGATACTTAGTCAATTGAATGCTTCTTCTAAGATACTTTCAATAAAACCTGATACGTTAGATTATATCTATTCGACAGGCAAGTCCAAATTAGTACCCGTTCATTTTCAGGGAAAAGTGACTGCAGGGCTCCAATATTATGTTTCCGATACCATTTGCAGTCCGGATTCCGTATTGGTATATGCTCCAGCCGGAATTTTGGATACTATAACAACAGCTTATACTCAAGAGGTAAATCTTGAAAATATATCGGATACGATTCGGCAACGGGTTGCCTTGGATAATAAAAAAGGAGTGAAGTTTGTTCCCGCCTCGGTTGAACTGACTTTCCCTGTTGATATTTATACTGAGAAAACCGTGGAGGTGCCGTTGCGTGGGATTAACTTCCCGGCAGATAAAGTGCTCCGTGCTTTTCCATCAAAGGTTCAAATTACTTTTCAAGTGGGTTTAAAGCGTTTTCGTAGCATTAACGCCAGTGATTTTGTGATTAATGTTTCTTATGAGGAACTGCTAAAATTAGGATCGGATAAATATACGGTGAAGTTGAAGTCGGCTCCCCGTGGAATCAATCAAATCCGTATTGTACCCGAGCAAGTTGATTTTCTGATAGAACAAGTTTCTTCCGATGGCTATTAAAATAGGTATTACCGGCGGTATCGGTAGTGGAAAAAGTATAGTTTCCAGATTGCTGGAGATTATGGGAATCCCCGTTTATATTTCCGATATTGAGGCGAAGCGTATCACTCATATGAATGACGTGATACGTCGGGAACTTTGCGCCTTGGTCGGACAGGATGTTTTCCTGAATGGAGAATTGAATCGTCCTTTATTAGCATCTTATATATTTGGAAACCCCGAACATGCGAAAAAAGTGAATGCTGTCATTCATCCGCAGGTGAAAGAAGACTTCAGGCGATGGGTGAAAGGGAAAGATGATATAGCTATGGTCGGTATGGAATCTGCCATCCTTCTGGAAGCAGGCTTTAAGCAGGAAGTAGACTTTGTAGTAATGGTATATGCACCGTTGGAGGTGAGAGTGGAACGAGCAATTAGGCGTGACCATTCTTCAAGGGAATTGATAATGAAACGTATCGAAGCGCAAATGAGCGATGAGGTAAAGCGGAGTCATGCTGATTTTGTAATCGTGAATGACGATGAAACCCCTTTAATTCCGCAGGTTTTGAAGTTTATTTCTTTGCTATCTAAAAATAATCATTACCTTTGCTCCGCAAAAAAATAATTTAATAAATAAAAGAATATATACTATGTTGAAGACTATCCTGTCTATCTCCGGTAAACCGGGATTGTACAAACTAATTTCGCAAGGAAAAAATATGTTGATTGTTGAATCAATCAGTGCAGATAAAAAACGTTTCCCCGCTTATGGTAATGAGAAAATTATCTCTTTGGCAGATATAGCAATGTATACAGATGATGCTGAAGTACCTTTGTATGATGTGCTGGAAGCTATGAAGAAAAAAGAAAATACTGCAGTCACCTCCATTGACCCTAAAAAAGCTACTCCGGAGCAGTTACGCGAGTATTTAGGGGAGGTATTGCCTAACTTTGATCGTGAAAGAGTATACGTTGCGGATATTAAGAAATTGATTTCCTGGTATAACATCTTAATTTCGAATGGAATTACAGAATTTAAATCAGAGCCGGAAGCTGAAGAAGAGGTTGCGACTGATGAAAAATAAGTCATGAAACATTGATGGCTTAGATGCATAAATGTAATAAGGAAAGCGTGATAATGTTGCAAGTTGTCACGCTTTTTTGTGTTTTTATATGTCTGCGTAATTAAAGGATCCCCTTTAGTGTTCTTTAAGCAATCTTATGTTTGCATGAATATTTTATTGTTTATATAGTAAATAAACATAGTTTTTCTCTATCTTTGTGACTGCTAATATACGCACAAAATATGGATGTAATAACAAATAAAGAGGTAAACGTTTATCTTGATAATGAAAAAGGAACATTGTGCTTAACAGGAATGTTGGTAGGTACAATGGTATTTTTATATGATTCGCAGGGGGAGCTGAAAGAGAAACATAGATTTGCCTTGCCTTCACTCACTTTGGAGATATCCAGAAAAGGTACTTATGTCTTAGTCATGAGTCATCCTAATTGTCAGCCGGAAGTAAGAAGAATTATATATTCAGGAATATAAAAAGCCGATATGCTCACTTGAGAACATACCGGCTATTCTTATAACAACTAACTATAATTTAGTTTCTGAATACTAATCCGTCTCCGTTTGAGTCAACAATGATTGCTTTGCTTCTGTCGACTTCCTGAGACAATAACTTTTTCGACAGATCGTTCAGTAAATAATGCTGGATAGCTCTTTTTACTGGACGGGCTCCAAATTCAGGATCATATCCTACTTGGGATAAGAAACTCAAAGCAGCATCTGTCATTTCCAGTTCAACTCCGTTTTCTGCAAGCATCTTTTGTACACCTTTGATTTGTAAGAGTACAATTTGCCTGATTTCAGTTTCCGTCAGCGGCAGGAACATGATTGTTTCATCAATACGATTCAGGAATTCCGGACGAATGGTTTTCTTTAGCATATTCATCACTTCCTTCTTCGTTTCTTCGATAACTTCTTCCTTATTCGAACCGCTCAGTTTCTCCATCTGACTTTGTATATAAGAACTTCCCATATTTGAAGTCATGATGATGATGGTGTTTTTGAAGTTGACTACTCTTCCTTTGTTGTCAGTGAGTCGTCCGTCATCCAGTACTTGCAACAGGATATTGAAAACATCCGGATGCGCTTTTTCTATTTCGTCAAACAAAACAACTGAGTAAGGTTTCCGGCGAATGGCTTCTGTCAGCTGGCCACCTTCATCGTATCCAACGTATCCCGGAGGTGCTCCGACCAAACGAGAAACACTATGCTTTTCTTGATACTCGCTCATATCTATACGCGTCATCATCGATTCATCGTCAAAGAGGAATTCCGCCAATGCCTTTGCCAGTTCAGTTTTACCGACACCGGTCGTTCCAAGGAAAATAAAAGAACCGATCGGGCGTTTGGGATCCTGTAATCCGGCACGGCTACGACGTACGGCATCTGCAACCGCTTCAATTGCTTCGTCCTGTCCAATCACTCGTTGATGGAGTTCGTCTTCCAGATGCAATAATTTATCTTTCTCACTTTGCATCATCTTGCTGACAGGGATGCCCGTCCAGCGTGAAACAACGTCAGCGATGTCTTCAGCATCCACTTCTTCTTTGATCATGGCTTTATCGCCTTGCATACCACGAAGTTTCTCCTGCGTATCTTCTATCTCTTTGTCCAGAGCCTGAAGCTTTCCGTAACGGATTTCGGCGACTTTTCCATAGTCTCCTTCACGTTCTGCTTTCTCTGCTTCGAACTTCAGATTCTCGATTTCCACTTTGTTTTGCTGGATTTTATCCATCAGCGTTTTTTCACTTTGCCATTTAGCTTTGAAGGACTTTTCAGCTTCTTTTAGTTCGGCCAGTTCTTTGCCGATAATTTCCAGTTTCGGCTTATCATTTTCACGCTTAATGGCTTCACGTTCGATTTCTAACTGTTTGATCTTACGTGAGATTTCATCCAACTCTTCCGGAACGGAATCTACTTCCATACGTAGTTTGGCTGCTGCTTCATCCATCAGGTCGATTGCTTTGTCCGGCAAGAAACGGTCAGTGATGTAACGGCTACTCAGTTCTACAGCTGCTATGATGGCATCGTCTTTGATACGTACATGATGATGGTTCTCGTAGCGTTCTTTCAATCCACGAAGGATGGAAATGGTACTCAGAGTATCCGGTTCATCTACCTGTACAATCTGGAAACGACGTTCCAATGCTTTGTCTTTTTCGAAATACTTCTGATATTCATCGAGAGTAGTTGCACCGATCGAACGTAGTTCTCCACGTGCTAATGCCGGTTTCAGAATATTTGCAGCATCCATTGCTCCTTCGCCTTTGCCGGCGCCTACCAGTGTATGAATCTCATCAATAAACAAGATTATATCACCTTCTGATTTCTTAACCTCATTGACAACTGATTTTAGTCGCTCTTCGAATTCTCCTTTATATTTTGCGCCTGCAACCAGTGCTCCCATATCGAGAGAGTAGACCTGTTTGTTTTTCAGGTTTTCGGGTACGTCTCCCCGGAGGATACGATGCGCCAATCCTTCTACGATAGCTGTCTTACCTGTACCCGGTTCACCGATCAGAATCGGATTGTTCTTGGTTCGTCGGCTTAATATTTGCAGTACCCGTCGGATTTCCTCGTCACGTCCGATTACAGGGTCCAGTTTGCCGCTGCGGGCGGCTTCGTTCAGATTGATAGCGTATTTCTCCAATGACTGATAGTTGTCTTCACTGGATTGAGAAGTAACTTTTTCTCCTTTTCTGAGTTCATTGATAGCGTTACGCAATTCTTTTTCCGTCATTCCGGCATCTTTCAAGATGGTGGATACGGTACTTTTCACAGTTAGCAAAGCCAGCAGAATATGTTCCAATGAAACAAATTCATCTCCCATTTCTTTAGAATACTGGGTTGCCTTCTGCAATACTTCATTAGATTCTCTACTTAGGTAAGGTTCTCCTCCGGATACTTTAGGCAGAGATTCGATCTGTTTGTCAACGACTAGAGCTACCTGTTGCCCGTTCATTCCTAATTTTTGGAAGATGAAGTTAGTCACATTTTCGCCTACCTTCATTACTCCATGTAGGATGTGAGCAGGTTCAATCGCCTGTTGTCCCCGACTTTGTACGAGATTTACGGCTTCCTGTACCGCTTCTTGAGATTTGATGGTAAAATTGTTAAAGTTCATATGGTTGTTCTCCTTTCTTTTTTCATGATTTTAATAACACTTGAAAGGGCTCAAAAGATTTGCCAAGTAGAAAAATATGACAAAATAGCATGATAATAAGAGAGTTAGAAGACAAAATGACGTTTTTCATCTGAATGATACTGACGAATTTGCCGCGAAATGAAGTGAATAAATAAAAGTATTGTAGTATCTTTATCCGCTGTAATCATATTATAAATAAGGTATGAATGATAAACCTCAAATAAAACTGTCTGAAACAGTAGTGTTGATTGATGCTGCTTTCTTGAATTTTGTAATTACAGATATGAAAGGTTACTTTGAAGAGACTTTGCGACGTTCTTTACAGGATATCGACCTTTCTATGTTGACCACTTATCTGACTTTGGATGCCGGAATCACGGAAGGGAAAAATGAAGTACAATTTCTTTTTGTTTACGATAAGGAGTCCGATCAGCTTGTACATTGCCATCCTTCCGATTTGGTGAAGGAGTTGAATGGAGTCGCTTTTCAGAGTCCTTATGGTGAATATTCGTTTGCAAGTGTTCCTTCGGAAGGGATGGTTTCACGCGAAGATTTGTTTTTGGATTTATTGTCTATCGTTGCTGATTCGGCTGATGTGAAAAGGATGATTGTCGTTTCTTTCAATGAAGAATATGGAAAGAAAGTATTCGATGCGTTGCATGAAGTGAAAGGCAAGGAGATTATCCAGTTTCGTATGAATGAGCCTGAAGTGCAGGTAGAATATAAGTGGGATATGTTGGCATTCCCTATTATGCAAGCATTAGGAATCAAAGCTGAAGAACTATAGTCTTTGTGTTTAATTCCTGATCTTTAATTTTAATCCTCAAATAACTTAAATAAAAAGGTGTCCGATTTTCGTTTAAAAGTATTTCAGAGCGTAGCGAAGAATCTGAGTTTCACAAAGGCTTCGCAAGAATTGTTTGTCAGCCAGCCTGCTATCACTAAGCATATTCAGGAATTGGAGACTTATTATCAGGCTCGTTTGTTCGAACGTCAGGGGAGTAAAATCTCATTGACTGTTGCCGGTGAATTACTACTGAAGCATAGCGAAAAGATTTTAGATGATTACAAGCGGCTTGAATATGAAATGCATTTGTTGCATAACGAGTATATTGGAGAGTTGAAACTGGGAGCTAGCACGACGATTGCTCAATATGTTCTGCCCCCTTTATTGGCTCATTTTATTGCGAAGTTTCCACAAGTCAATCTTTCCGTCCTTAATGGAAACTCTCGGGGAGTGGAGGTCGCTTTGCAAGAACACCGGATTGAATTGGGATTGGTGGAAGGTATTTTTCGTTTACCTAATCTGAAATATACTTTGTTTTTGCAAGATGAACTTGTTGCGGTAGTGCATGTGAACAGTAAACTAAATATTCAGGAGGAGATAACACCTGCAGAATTGCCGAATATCCCTTTGGTTTTGCGTGAAAGAGGTTCGGGGACGTTGGATGTATTTGAACGAGCCCTGTCGCAACACAATCTGAAGCTGTCTTCTTTGAATGTTCTGATGTATCTTGGTGGTACGGAGAGTATCAAGCTCTTTTTGGAACATACTGATTGTATGGGAATTGTTTCTATCCGGTCGGTGCATAAAGAACTTGTGGCCGGCACTTTACGGGTAGTTGAGATAAAAGGGATGCCAATGTTGCGCGAATTTAATTTTGTGCAGCTACAAGGGCAGGAGGGAGGATTATCTCAAGTTTTTATGCGCTTTGCGGGGCATCATAGCAAGAACTTGTAGGTCAGACTTCTTCCATACGAACCATCTCCCAACCGCAGAACTGTATTACGATGCAGTGAAGTTGCGTGCCTTGGCATAATAGACGGACTTTCGGACTTGCGGCATAACCATGAATTTGAGCCACCGCTTCTTCCCATTGTTCGGCAGACTGGGCATCAAACTTTTCTTTAGGCAGATATTTTAGTTCTACTATATAGCTGTGTGCAATTTCTGCATAGCGTTGCAGGTCAGGCATGAGAAACATGTCGCAAAAGCCATGGTTCAACTCTACCTCAGGTGTCGTCAAGTAATATGCATTGACGCTAAGATAGGCAGTGAAGAATCCTTGAATATTGCGTTCTCCTTCAATGCTGCTGCGCACGGAAGAATTCTCTTTATAAGCTTTGGCTATAAATTCCAATGCAGGTCGCCATTCACCGTCAAAAGCCATGTTATTGAAGAGTATCTCTATATCTATCAGATTGATATAGTGGTGGTTTTGATATTCTTCCAAGATATATTCATAATATTGTTTTCGGACATTTGTATTAGGGATTCCTAAGATAGTCAGATTTCCACGTGTTCCGATGATAGTCAGCATGCCATAGTAAAAAAGCAGGCTGGGAAATATTTCCGGATTCGTAATCTGGTCTGCGGAAAAAGACTGGAATAGGTTAGTGATGATTTTTCCTTCTTCGGCAATGCGTTTGATAACGCCTTTGCGATTACCGTCAAGACGATCCAGTTGGATGAGTTTTTTCATCTTGTTATAATCCGTTCGGGTATTAGGGTCAATCATCTGTTCGGGAGATGCTCCCAACTGAATCCGATTCCGAAGGTAGTAAAGTACCATATCGCAGTTGAACATTTTGGGATCAGAACTCAGGCTTTGACGTGCAAAACAATAATTGTCATACCACGGCTTCATTTCCAGAATCATCTCTTCAATATCTCCATGCAGTTGCCCTGTTTCCTTGTAATATTGGAACATAGTGCGCACATCTTTTTCAGAAAATCCCAGCATCTGGTTAAATACCGGACTGGTACTGATGTTCCAACCGATATTATAACCGCTCGACAAGTCGTCTAGCGTTACGGGACTGACACCGATCATAAAGATACGGTCGAACATTCCTTTATAGTTTTTGAAGGCATCACGGTAGAAGCCGCTTGCGTGGGTGATGGCACGATATATTTCGTTGCCTTTTTCGTTGAGGACGACATTGGTGAAGTTATCGTATTCATCTATAATAAGATATAGGGGATAACCTAATCTCCTGGCTTCGTCATCAAGGATGTGAAGTTTATCAATTCCTTTATCCGCAGCACTGAAACGTTCTATGAATTCATCTGTGTAATATTCACGATATCGGTTGAGAAAACCGTCTAGCTGCACAGCGCTGTAAGAATCGAATCTTTGTGGCAGTTCATCAATACTGCCACCGATTTTGGAAAAGTCAAGATAAAGTATTTGGTATTTGCCTTGAAGCGGAGTTGTATGCTGACCGATCCAGAGATTGCCGAATAGTTGCTGGAACTTATCTTTTTGTGAAAGGTCATAGTATGACCGGAGCATACTAAGCAGCAGACTCTTGCCGAAACGTCGAGGACGAATGAATATCAGGTAGTTGGCTTGATCTTCCAATAAGGGAATATACATTGTTTTATCCACGTAATAGCGGTTTTGCATGATTACGTCCTCAAAGTTGGACATGCCATATGGTATTTGTTTCACTGTTTCCATAACTATAAAGTTTGCTTCTTTTTGTTTTTCAGATTCTAGCTCCTCAAACAATCAAATATCAAAGATAGTTCTTTTAAGATGATTATTCCATTTTTGTGCGTTTATTTTCCAATTCGGTCATAATCGCTGCTTTTTCATTCGAATCTTACCTTCTACAGAAAAAGAAAAAAAGATTTTATCTCTCATTGCTCTCATTGTTTTTTCTTAAATATCAGATAATAAGATTCTTATCGAATGAGAGATACTTCTGCAAGAACCTATCTCTCATCATTTTATAGTGAAAATACGCCTAAAAACAGTTATCTCTCATTCATTTTTAGTTATCTCTCATCTATTTTCAGGGTATCTCTCATCATATATTATTTTTTATTCAGTGGCAACTTTCTTCTTTACATAGACTCTGTGCGAACCTCTTCCTGCAATATCAATACCGGATTCCGGAAGATCAGCCCATTGTTTCAGCTCTTTAGTAGCAGCTGTCTGAAGCAGTCCGGTTAGTCTTTGGTAATTCCGTACAGTCAGGAAAGCGTGTTCGTCGAGAAATTTCAGGGCTAATGTCAGCCGTTGCTCCGGTGTGAACTTTTTAGAGGAGCGTTGTGGTTTCCATGGAGCTCTTTCCAGCCGGCATCTTTCATTAATGTTTCTGATCATCGTTCTGTCTGCCCGAAAATTCACTCCTCCTACACAGATGCTTTGTGCGTTTCGGTGTTTGGCGCCTTCTTCCGCCTCTTCTCGTTCTTTGTCTCTGCATAGGGCGAGTGAGGGGGTAAAAGTCCCTATTCCGTCTATTTTCACAGAGCGTCCTTCCGCCATCAGATGCGCCATTTCTATGGCGGTCTGGAGCAATACGCCTTCTATGTCTCCGGCACTGAAGCCGCTGACGTCTCCTACTCGTTGCGCCAGTTCCTTAATGCTTGCATTGTCTATCCGTGCAAACTTGGGATAAGTAATTCTTTTGCCCGTTTTCTGAATGTCGGGCATCTCTTCCATAATGTATCGTGCCATACTGTCTTGGTTCTAAAGTATTAATAGATAAATTCTTTGGTATTAGAGGTAAAGTTCCTTTCTTCCAATACTAAAGTTCTTATTGGTTAATTATAAACTATAATTGATGCTTTTGTTTTTATAAATGCAAGTTGCGTTTTTAAAGTTGCAACTTGCATTTGTATAATTGGAATTTGCATTTATAGTTTACTATTAAACAAAGGTAACTTATCTTCTTGATAAAAGCAAGTTTACTACTAATAAATAATAATTTATTTGTTAATAGATTGGGGAATAAGTAATAGGAGGTAATATTTAAATGAGTTTGGATTGCTTTTGCCCAAGATATGTGTGTTTTTGGAAAAAGAATGGCATGAAGTAGGATATTTAATTTTATTTTTATAGTTTTGCATTGTCTCTCACGCCGATACCTCAATTCGTGAGGTTAGGGTGGTGTGGGAGATATATTATATAAAGAAAGACGTTTACTTGACGTTTTGTCTTTGGCTGTTTGAAACTTCGAACACTTTAAGCAGTAGTCAAAACAAAGCAACAGTAGATGTCTACGGGATATGTTTATACCCTTGAGTGTACTTTGAAATAAAAGTATACGTGGATTGTTATACATATCGGCGTGGGCTTCTGCGTTGCTCGTTCAGACTATTACGGGCAGTTCGAAGGCCTCAAACAGCGGGACGAGTAACAGGTACAGATTCCCGCGCTTTTTCTTTTATAGTATTACTTATCTAATTAATGAACCGTCCGGTTCGGGAATCTGCTGGTTATTTTGAGTAAATTATGGAAAGTGTAATCGTAGATTTTAGGAAATTCCTTGTGCGTGTTATTTGTATATCAGCAATCCTGCTTCAGTAACTCTAATATTAGAGAAGATTATAAACAACATATTAGTAATACTAAAAAAGTATATATGCAATATGTTTTATTACTTTTCTTTAGAAGTATCTTTCATTTAATTTTTCTAATGAATGGTTTGGTAAAATATATATAAAGATAGATTGGAGTATAATAGACTAATACTGATAAACATTATTACTTTTAATATGAATATATAATTATTCACTAATTTCTAAACACACACAAAAACGTTGTTATTTTAACATTTAGAGATTATGCCTATTTTATTGACAGTGGAGAATCTTGTAACTGCGGATTTGAGCACAATTCATAAGGAACAAGCTACTTACGTGGGAATTGATTTTGGAACATCAACTACAGTAGTTTCTTATTCATATTTTGATAATGAAAAGAGAATAGTTGTAACTGAAGTAATGAATCTACGACAGAAGCAAAGTGATGGTGCGGACTTTACTGGAGAAAAAGTGCCTACAGTTATAGCTCTTTATCATAATCGGGTACTTGTCGGAGAGGGAGCTGCAAACTTAAAGTATGAATTAGAAAAAAACAAGGATGTCTGGTACTCTTTTAAGATGGAGTTAGGAGAAGATTTAGGTGCAAAATATTGTAATAGTATTTTGGGTAAAGATAAATCTGTCCGAATCCAAAATGCAAAGGATGCTACTATTTTATTTTTCAGATTCTTAAAGAAAGAGATAGAATCCTATGTCGAACAAAAAGGACTATGTCAGAATATTAAATATGCAGTAAGTATTCCTGCTTCGTTCGAGGCGAATCAACGACGCGATTTGGTTGATGCTTTAATAAGCAATCAAATGGATGTTAGCAAACAGTCCTTGATTGATGAGCCTAACGCAGCTTTTTTAAACTATATTCATGAATCGGAGATGAATAATGAAGCAGTGGTAATTCCTAAAGATATTAATCCTAAAATGTTAGTTTTTGATTTCGGAGCTGGGACATGTGATATTTCAATATTAGAAATAGGTGTAGATTATAAGGGAGTATATTCTAAAAATTTGTCAATATCTAAATTTGAAAAATTGGGAGGAAATGATATTGATAGATACATTGCTTATGAGATATTGTACCCTGAACTTTTGTCTCACAACCATTTAGATATGGATATCTTTATTATGTCTGAGAAGAAAAAAATCATAAATGCTCTTTTGACTACTGCGGAAAACTTAAAAATAAGGATATGTAAAGCCATAAGTCTAATGAGGGATAGTTTCGATTTGTCAGGTCTTGAACAAGAATATAAAGTTTCTGTAAAGGATATTCGAATTAATACATCCAAAGGGGTATTGTACATGGATGAGATTTTTTTAACATCTATCCAATTCGCAGAACTTATGAAAGTTTTCACAAGGAAGAAAAGCGATGTTATTCAAAAAGAAAAACAAATATATAATAGTATTTATGATTGTGTAAAAACTTCTATTCGTAAGGCTAGATTAGAAGTAGATGATGTTGATTATGTTTTATTGGTGGGTGGGAGTAGTCTTAATCCTTATGTACAAGCCGCTCTGAAATCATGGTTGCCATATTCCAAATTATTGTTATTTCCTGATCTTCAGACTTGTGTGTCTAAAGGTGCATCAATTCATTCGTTCATCTATAACTCTTTTGGACAGAATATAGTACAGCCAATAACCAGTGAACCAATATGTATAATTACTAAGAATGATCAGCTAATGACTTTGGTTCCTGCCGGAACTGTCATGCCGACGGATACTATTGAAATAGATAATCTTGCTATTGTAAAAGAAGGCCAAAAAACTGTAGAATTCCCTATTTGTATCAGTAATGAGAATAAAATATTGACTAATTTGGTTATAACTTCAAATGAACAAAATGGATTTTCTTTGGATACGCCTATTAAGCTGCAATTAGAATTAACTGCAGATAAATTACTGACAATTAATGCCAAGGTTGGAAGTGAAACTTGTTTAGTAAGTGCAATTAATCCTTTTGCAAATAAAGAGTTAACTTCACAGGAGAGGATAGCATTGAGAGCAGAGAAAAAAGCTTATAATACAACAGCTAATAATAGAGGAGTACCATCAAAAGAATGTTTGTTGGAATTGGCAAAAGCTTACGAAAACGCAACTCTAAATTTGAAGGCAGCTGAAACTTATGAGGAATGTAATGAATTATATCCTGGTACTATTAGTTATAATAAATTAGGATGCTGCTTTTCTTCTGCAGGAAATAATAGGAAAGCACTACGTTACGGAGAAAAAGCTTATGAATATAGTAAGGATGCGGTTTCTGCTTTTAATTTGGGTTATCGCTATAAAAATATTGATACTTCAATGTTCTTAAAATATATTCACGAATCTTTAGCAATGTGCCCGAATAAGCCACATCCTTTATTTGAACTTGGAAAGTATGAAAAAAAAGAAGGAAAGAAAATAGAAGGAGTAGAAAAGATAAAGAAAGCTTATAATATATGGAAGGCTCAATATGATAATGGTACCCTCAGTGATGTAGATTATACTTGGTTACCAAGTGCTGCAGAGGAATTAGGTGAGTCTATTTTTGCTGAAGAGGTCAGAAAAAAGGCAAAAAGGATATCATTGGATGATTTTTATAATTCTAATAATACAGTAGCGGTGAAAGGAGACTAATTATGAGTACTAGAATACCTACAGAAGAAAGTTTGGATACTCAACAAAAGGATTTTCTAAAGAAACTGAAAGATAATCATTATGTTGGTCAGAATATTTGGATAAAAGGGTTTCCGGGAAGCGGAAAATCGGTGTTGCTTGTATATGCCATTAAATACTTATTGAATAATGAGGCTACTCAAAATGCAAAAATATTATTAGTGGTGTTTACTCATTCGTTGATAGAACTTTGCAAAGCTGAACTTGCAGAGTTGAATATAACAAATGTGAAAATTGTCACGATGTATGAATTCTTAAAAACAAAGAGAAAATATGATTATATTTTTTGTGATGAGGTTCAAGATTTAACATCTCGTATTTTGATAAAGATGAAAGATCAGACAAGGTATATGCTGATTGTAGCGGGAGATAGTAACCAATCTATTTATTCAAAGGACCCTCAATATCAAGAAGCTGTAGTTATTCCTGAGAAAATTACTCAATTAATTGATTCTGAAGATTGGGGACTTTTATACGTATATAGGTTAACTCGTTCTATAATCACTGCAATTCAGAAAATGATACCATCGATGAATATTTTTAGTGCAAAGAGGTATATGCTTAAAAGAGATACGCAAATACGCTTATGCAAAGCAGAATTTGTGGATCAAGAAGTCGAATATATAATGAGGGAGGCACGTAAGTTTGTTAATCGTAATCAGAGTTGTGCAATATTATTTCCTACTAAAGATAAAGTATTGGAATTTTGTGATACCGTTTTGCAGTTAGAACATAAACCTGTATGGGAAAAATGGATTGATCAATATTATGAACCTTATTTTAAACGGCTTAATGATCATCTAAAGGAAAATCAAGTTCCTATAGAATGCGTTGTAAATAGTTATGGATCGTTATTAGCTGCGGAAAACGATAAACGTATTGTTATTATGACTTATCATGGTGTAAAAGGATTGGATTTTGATAATGTTTTTATTCCATTTGCAAATACAGACTTATATATTCCTGGAGATAGTAATATTACTCAGAAATTGTTTATGGTTGCAATGAGCCGGAGCAGAAATAATCTATACATCACTTATACAGGCATGCCTTTAAGTTATGTTTCTTTATTTAGTTCAGATAGCACTATATGTGCAAATATTTCGATAAGTAATGAATTGCATCCCAATTTGTCGGATGATATAAATATAGATTTTTGATTATGGCTAAAATGAGATATGAATACTTGGGCATTATACATCGTAATGATTTAAATATTCTGTTTAAGAAAGGATATATTGTGTTATGCACTATTCACGTGAAAACTATATCCGGCAATGATAGTGTACCGGAAGAATATATAAGGGAGCTGTTGAAGAATGTATCTCCTTTTGATTATACAAGTGAATATGTTTTTATTAAATTTCTTCGTGAGAGGAAATGGCTTAAAAGAGATTGCAAGAATAATATTGAATATAAAGAAGTACAATCGATTATTCCATTAGATTTAGTTGCTAAAAAAGATATGGAAATGAGCTTTAATAAAATGATAAAGTTTGTAGAACCATTGTGGGGGACTTATGTAGATGATTTCTCTCAGTCTTTATTTAGTGAAAATATGTGCAAAGGTGCATCTGCTTGTTTAGAGATTTTGGGTATTAAAGTAGAAAAACCTTTAAAGGATTTAGATGATGAGGATTTGATTATTAAGGTCACAAATTATCGATTTCAAAAAGAAAATTTGGATGAGAATAGCTCAATTTGGCAATATTTATTAATGTATGAACGTCACGAGCCATATCCCAGTAATTGCCTAGGATATTTTTATGATTCGGTTCATGTTTTTGTTAACTATACTTTTAAAAAAGAATATCTTACTATGCCGAAAACAGAGATTTTAAAAGTTTTGAATCTAATTGATCGACAGAGTAGATATGATTTTGAATATATAGTATGTGAATTAAAGAACAATAAATGTGCAGAGAGATATATTGAGAAATGTACACGGAAAGGTATACGACAATATATTTTGATACCTATTTATTTTTACTTATTAAATTTGTTTTCATTGCCAAATTATCAATCATTAATGAAAGATTATTGTAGAAATAGTTTTAAGAGGCTATATGAAAAGGAGTACAAACTAGCAGTATACTTAGTTGGATTGCGTTTAGGATTTGATTCTATTAATGAGATTTATTATCAGAAACTGGAGAAAGATATGGAATCTCATCAGCAGAGTTTATTTTAAAGTAATATAATATGAACCGTAAATTTAAAATTAGTCGAATAACATTATTATTAATGTGTTTATGTCTTGTCTTTTTGTTTTCATGCGGTGAAGAGAACGAAAAGAATGAAGTTAGAGTAGAAACAGAAATCGTACCTACATCTGAATGTGAGACAATTTTTAGTCAAGGAATCAATGTCTCATCAGAAGGTGAACGGGCTACAATTTCTTTTTCCACTAACAAGGACTGGTCAGTTTCCCTTGCCGAGACGCAGAATGGGGATAATTGGTGTACAGTGTCTCCTTCGAGTGGTAAAGCTGGAAATGTCACATTAACTATTGTGGTGGCTAGTAATACTGGATATGATGACAGGAATGTTGTTTTAAAGCTCAGTGTTGATGAATTAACTAAAAGCATCATGATCAATCAGAAACAAAAAGATGCTTTAACATTGACATCGAATCGATTTGAGGTTGATAAAGATGGGGGAATTATTAATTTACAGGTAAAGTCAAATATTGATTATAATGTGACTGTTGCTGAAAATAGCAGGACTTGGATTGAACCAGTTATTTCTGAACGTACACGTGGCTTGTCTACTAGCTTTTATTCTTTTGCAATATCCCCAAGTGAAGAATATGATAAACGTGAAGGAGAAATCATTATCACTTCCGGCGAATCGGATGAAACAGTAAAGGTGTATCAGACGGGTTCTGCTATTCTTATTCTTTCTCAAAATGAATATACTTTTGGCTGTGATGGTGGACGGGCATCAATTGACATCAGCAGCAACTTTGAATATGAAATAGATATGCCTAATGTTGATTGGATTCAATCTGCAAATTTATCTCGTGCAGTTTCAAGCCATACTCTTGTCTATGAGATAAGTGCAAATAACACATATGCTGACCGTGAGGCTGTTATAGTATTCAAAGATGCCAACGGAAACAAGAAAGAAAGTGTTTCCATTAAGCAAAATCAGAAGGATGCTATACTGCTTTCAAACAACAAGGTTGAAGTCCCCCAAAATGGTGGAACATTTTTTGTTGATGTTAATAGTAATGTTGAGTACTCTATTGAAATTCCTCCTTCATGCAACAGCTGGATTAGTAGGGCTAACTCTTCAGTTAATGTTCATCGTGGATTATCAAAAACAACATCTGCATTTTCTGTAGCAAGCAGTGATGAATATGATAAGCGTGAAGGTGAAATCTATTTCAAATACAACGACATCAGTGATACTCTGAAGGTTTATCAGAGTGGTGGCGCAATTCTTGTACTTACTCAGTCTTCTTATAATATTGATGGGAATACTACAAGCATTAACGTTCAACTGAAGAGTAATATCGACTATGGTGTGTCAATTTCTAATGATTGGATTACAGAAATACCTACACGCTCTATATCAAACAGTATGAAGAAATTTAATATAATGTCCAATACGACAGGTAAGAGCCGTACTGGCAAGATAACTTTTACTTCTTCGGATGGAAAGAAGACGGAAACAGTAACCGTCATACAGGCAACGGTAGTGAAAGTTACTGCTCTTGATATACTGTTCAATGGAACATTATATGCTTATGTAGGTGATAGTTATAACTTTTTTGTCACTTGTAAACCAAGTGATGCTGTAACGGATTATGAATGGAGTTCTTCTGATATCAGAGTCTTGACAGTCAGTGGTAGTGGTGGCAATGCAACTGTTAAAATTGTAGGTTATGGAGAAGCAAATGTTGTTGTTAAAGATAAAAATAGTGGAGTATCTAAAGAATATACTGTTCATTCTCGAATATCTGATTTCTCTTGGAGTAATACAGGTGAGACTTACTCTATTTATCCTATGTTAACTTTGGCCGTAGGAGAATCTCAGAAAATCAGCTATACTTCTAAGCAAGGTAGTTCTGTGTTGAATATTTTTGGCAATCTGAGTGATTTTGTATTCTATGAACCTGTAAATGTTGTTTCTGAACCATCAGTAATTTCTATTGATGCAGATGGGACTGCTACAGGATTGAAAACAGGTATAGTTGGAATTAAACCAACAGGATACATAACACGTTTAAGTAGCGGAAATGAGAGAGTCTATGTAAATGTAATACCAGAATATATAGAGAGTGAGTATAACAATAATTTCTCTAACGCAAACACCATCAAGGATGGGCAGTCAATGAAATTCTCATTGTCTTCTACTAGAGATGTGGATGTGTTCAAGTTCAATAGGAAATCCACCTATATGCATATAAATTTAGAGTATCTTGGTAGTTTTAATGATGTAAACTATAGCAAGCGATTGCGTTATGAGGTGTATGATTCAAATTATAAGCTTACCGGTAGTGGAACATTATCACTTACAGGAACTGGTCAAATTTATGATCCTATGTTGAGATATGTTGGCTCAGGAGATGTAGCATATGTGCAGTTCTACTTTAGTGGGGATTACATACAGAATTTCCCTGATGGATATTTTAAGGTAAGTATTGCTGCACAATAGACTAAAACGGCAAATAAGTATTTGGATAATAGATAAAATATACTCATAAAAATCAGATAGTCGAAATCTTCGATTCTAAGTTTGGATTAAAAATAAAAAAATGAAAACATTTAGATTTATTTATCAGTTTGTGCTGTTATTAATGTGCACAACTGCGTGTAACGAATACGATGACAGCGAATTATGGGATAGAGTTAATTCTTTAGATGACAGAGTGACCTCTATTGAGAACCAATTGAAAGCATTGAATAATGATATCACATCGATTAGTGCTTTAGTAGGGGCACTTCAAAATAGGTTATATCTAACCAATGTTACTACATTGGGAGATGGCTATACACTCACATTTTCAGATGGTTCGCATATCACGGTTTCAGATGGAAAAGATGGGATTAATGGAAAAGATGCTCCCGTAATCAATGTCCGTTATTATAACGGTAGATACTATTGGGTACAAACTATTAATGGTGAAACAACATGGCTTAATGATAGTGATGGAAACAAGATTCCTGCATCAGGAACGGATGCTATCACGCCACTATTGAAAGTAGACTCTGATGGATATTGGATCATAAGCTATGATAAAGGTTATACTTATTCCAAATTGCTTGACGAATACGGGAAGGCAGTTAAAGCTTCTGGAATGGATGGTGATTCATTTTTTGAATCTGTAGAGGCAACGGAAGATGAACTCAGATTAATACTCAAAGATGGAACAGAAATAGTTATTCCTTTGGGAGAACAATCACTTTATAAAGCTGTAAATTTAGGACTTAGTGTGAGGTGGGCTTCATTTAATTTGGGAGCAATAACATCTTCGGAGAAAGGTGGCTATTTTCTATGGGGAGATGTTGATAATGTAGGAGTTATGCCTGATTATCAGGCTCCTAATATTGATAATATCTGTGGAAGCAAATATGACATAGCACGTGCAATGTGGGGAGGCTCATGGAGATTGCCCAATAAGGCTGAGCAAATAGATTTGATTAAGAAATGTACATGGACAAGAGCAACAATAAACGGAGTCAGTGGTATGAAAGTAACAGGTAGTAACGGAAATAGCATCTTTTTACCCTCTACGGGTTATATGCTTCCGGCAAGTGGACCGGCAGGAGCTACACAGCTAGTGGACGAGAATAGTGGTTATTATTGGGTTGGAGAATCTTACGGTGATACTTATGGACGTTTTGGCTATGTTTTCTATTATAATTCTACAAGTTATTATTATAATGCTAGTTGGAATGCAAGTATGATTAAAATGGCAATTAGACCTGTTAAAGAGTAATTTTTATTTCAGAATTACATTTCTTCCATTAATCCTTTAGTAATCCAAAGATATCTTTAGATTGCTAAAGGATTGATTCGTGTTCTTTTTTAGAATAATCTATCAATTATATGCAAAATACACATATCTTTGTATACATCAAGAATGTGGTATGAGAAGATATATATGGTAGATTATAAATTACAGCGTTTTCTAGATGCCCAGCAAGGTGTTTATAACCAAGCACTTGCAGAAGTGAAAAATGGGAAAAAATATTCTCATTGGATTTGGTACATATTTCCTCAGTTAAAAGGACTGGGAATGAGCTATAATTCTCAGTATTATGGAATTTGTGGTAAAGAGGAGGCCGAAGCATATCTTGCTCATCCCATTTTGGGAGTGAGACTCCGTGAAATAACAACAGTATTTTTGCAACTGAAAGGTAAGACTGCGGTAGATGTATTCGGAGGATTGGACGCAATGAAAGTGCTGTCGTGTATGACACTTTTTAATGAAGTTGCTTCTGATGATTTATTTCAAAAGGTAATTGATCTGTATTTTCAAGGCAGGCTGGATGAGACAACAAAGAAAATACTAAATAAATATTAGAACTGATACTTATGGGCTGTTTAATGAATTTGTTATGGTTATTGCTTGGCGGTATTTTTACGGCAGTGGAGTATTTAATCTCAAGTATATTGATGATGCTTACAATTGTAGGTATACCTTTCGGTATGCAAACATTGAAGTTGGCAGGACTTGCTTTGTGGCCTTTTGGAAAAGAAGTAAGGAGTGGTGGGCGTTCAAGCGGATGCCTTTATATACTGATGAATGTTTTATGGATATTTTTGGGTGGTATTTGGATTTGTTTGTCACATCTGGTTTTTGGAGCTGTCCTATGTATCACCATCATTGGGATACCCTTTGGTTTGCAGCACTTTAAGTTGGCTGCGTTAGCATTATCACCATTTGGAAAGGACATCGTAGGAGCATAATGTAACAATAAGAGAAGTGGCTATAACAAAAAGTTATAATACATAATTAGAAACAATTGGGTTGTCTTGATTGTTTGCCGTACCTTTGCACCCGCAAAATTATAAAAAGATAAAAAAATGATTTCAAGCGCTACAAAAACGTTGCAAACCAACAACAAGACAATTTACGTTGCAATACTTTCTACTTTAACTTTTTTCTTATTTTTAGATTATATTCCTGGTTTACAAGCATGGTCCGCATGGGTGACTCCTCCGGTAGCTTTGTTTCTCGGACTTATTTTCGCATTAACCTGCGGACAGGCACATCCCAAATTTAATAAAAAGACATCTAAATATTTGCTGCAATATTCTGTAGTAGGATTGGGATTCGGTATGAATCTTCAGTCGGCTTTGGCATCCGGTAAAGAAGGGATGGAGTTTACTGTTATTTCTGTGGTAGGCACGTTGCTCATCGGCTGGTTTATTGGTCGTAAAATCTTCAAGATAGACAGAAATACTTCCTATCTGATTAGTTCGGGAACTGCTATCTGTGGTGGTAGTGCTATTGCGGCAATAGGGCCGGTGCTGAGAGCTAAAGACAGTGAAATGTCTGTGGCATTGGGAACGATCTTTATTCTGAATGCTATTGCGCTTTTTATCTTTCCGGCTATCGGACATGCTTTGGATATGACCGAACATCAGTTTGGCACATGGGCTGCCATTGCTATTCATGATACCAGTTCTGTGGTGGGAGCAGGTGCTGCTTATGGTGAAGAAGCACTGAAGGTTGCTACAACTATCAAGTTGACTCGTGCTCTTTGGATCATACCAATGGCATTCGCCACTTCTTTTATATTTAAAAGTAAAGGTCAGAAGATAAGTATTCCCTGGTTTATTTTCTTCTTTATTCTAGCTATGATTGCGAATACATATTTGCTGAATGGCGTGCCGCAGTTAGGTGCCGCCATCAATGGAATTGCACGCAAGACATTGACTATTACCATGTTTTTTATAGGTGCTTCCCTTTCTTTGGATGTTCTAAGATCTGTCGGTGTCAAACCTTTGATCCAAGGCGTTTTGTTATGGGTGGTCATAAGTTTAAGTACATTAGCCTATATCTATTTCGTGTAAAAAGTGAAAGAAATGTCCCCCATCTGAATTGTACTGCGAGGATTCAGATGGGGGACATTTCTTATGTTTAAGCTAAAAATAAGCTGTCTCAAAACATCGAATGAGACAGCTTATATTATTTATAGTTGAATCGGTTGAGACAACTTATTTTTTATTCAAGGCTTCGAAGATCAATCCTTCTAATTCTTCAGCAAGTTCGGGATTATCTTTGATACATACCTTGGCTGCATCACGTCCTTGACCCAGTTTAGTGTCATTGTAGCTATACCATGAACCGCTCTTTTTGATGATTCCCAGTTCTGCGCCCAAATCGATGATTTCTCCGGAGTGAGAAATACCTTCACCAAACATGATATCAAATTCTGCTTTGCGGAAAGGAGGTGCTACTTTGTTCTTCACCACTTTCACCTTAGTCAGTTTACCAAGAACTTCTTCACCGTCTTTGATTGGCTGGCTGCCACGGATATCTATACGTACAGAAGCATAGAACTTCAATGCGTTACCACCTGTCGTTGTTTCCGGATTACCGAACATGACGCCAATCTTTTCACGGAGCTGGTTGATAAAGATACAAGTTGTACGTGTTTTGCTGACTGTACCGGTCAATTTACGCAAAGCCTGTGACATCAGACGTGCCTGCAAACCTACCTTATTGTCACCCATGTCGCCTTCAATTTCTGCTTTCGGAGTTAATGCTGCTACGGAGTCAATAACAATAATATCAATAGCGGAAGAACGGATTAACTGTTCGGCTATTTCCAAGGCCTGCTCTCCGTTGTCCGGTTGAGAAATCCAGAGATTGTCTACATCCACGCCTAATTTCGCTGCATAAAAACGGTCGAAGGCATGTTCGGCATCAATAAAAGCGGCGATACCACCGGCTTTTTGTGCTTCGGCAATGGCGTGAATAGCCAGAGTCGTTTTACCGGAAGATTCCGGACCATAGATTTCGATGATTCTTCCCCTAGGATATCCTCCTACGCCAAGTGCCACGTTTAAAGCAATGGAGCCGGTAGGAATCACTTCCACTTGTTCAACACTATCATCACCCATTTTCATGATAGAACCTTTACCGAAGTTCTTTTCTATCTTTTCCATGGTAGCCTGTAAGGCTTTCAGTTTTTCGCTTGATGCCATTTTATTATCTGTTTCAAAATTAAGTTCGTCTTTCTTTGCCATACCTTATTCTTATAATTAATGGATTTATTGATTTAAAATCTGTGAGGCATGCTCTTTGGTTTTCACTTCTTTGGGAGTGATAATCCGTTCTATGATTCCTTCTTCATTGATCAGGAAAGTAGTGCGGAAGGTTCCCATATAGGCACGTCCATACAACTTTTTCTCTCCCCATACACCAAATTCTTCTACCAACTTTTTGTCCGTATCGGCTATCAGTGTAAAAGGAAGATTATTCTTATCGATGAATTTTTGGTGCGACTTCTCGCTGTCTACGCTGACACCGATTACTTCGTAACCGGCTTTGCGCAGTTCGGAATAGTTGTCACGCAGACTGCATGCCTGTGCCGTGCACCCCGATGTACTGTCTTTCGGATAGAAATACAGTACTATCTTTTTTCCTTTATAAGCACTCAGTCGGATCTCTTCACCTTTTTCATTGATGCCTAATACTTCCGGTGCTTTATCTCCTATATTCTTCATTCTGATTCGTTCTATTATAGTTCTAGGTCTTTATCAAACACTTCATGCCAAGGCAGTCCCTGCTTATTGAGCTGTTCCATGAACGGATCCGGATTAAATTCTTCTACATTGTTTACACCCGGACGTTGCCATTCGCCTTTGAAGAACATCATGGCACCGATCATAGCCGGAACACCGGTGGTGTAGCTGACTCCCTGCATACCTGTTTCCTTGTAAGCTTCCTGATGGCTGCAGTTGTTGTAGACATAGTAAGTACGTTCTTTTCCGTCTTTGATGCCACGGATACGGCAACCGATAGAGGTTTCACCTTCATAGTTCTCACCTAAATCCTGTGGGTTAGGCAATACTGCTTTCAAGAATTGTAATGGTACGATTTTAGTTCCGTTATAATCAACTTCATCGATACGGGCCATGCCGATATTCTGAATCACGCGTAAGTGAGTCAGATATTCTTGTCCGAAAGTCATCCAGAAACGGGCACGCTTGATAGTCGGGAAATGCTTGACCAACGATTCCAGTTCTTCATGATAAAGAAGATAGGAATCACGTGGACCAATATTAGGATAAGTCAGATCTTTGTGGATTTCCAGCGGACCGGTTGTCACCCATTGACCATTCTCGTAATAACGTCCGTTCTGAGTAATTTCGCGGATATTGATTTCCGGATTAAAATTGGTGGCAAATGCTTTATGATGATTTCCTGCATTACAGTCTACGATATCCAGATATTGGATTTCGTCGAAATAATGTTTGGCTGCATAGGCTGTGTAGATTCCACTGACTCCCGGATCGAAACCGCAACCAAGAATGGCAGTCAGACCTGCTTCCTTGAAACGGTCGTGGTAAGCCCATTGCCAGCTGTATTCAAAATGAGCTTCATCTTTCGGCTCATAGTTGGCTGTATCCAGGTAGTTGACACCCGCCTTCAGACAGGCTTCCATAATGGTAAGATCCTGATAAGGAAGAGCAACGTTGATTACCATTTCCGGCTTAAAGTCATTGAATAAAGCTACCAGTTCATCTACATTATCCGCATCCACTTTGGCGGTTTTTATATTGGGATTGCCTATAGCTTTGACGATATTATCGCATTTCTCCTTTGTACGGCTGGCAATCATGATGTCTGTGAATACATCGGCATTTTGTGCCACTTTGTGTGCTACGACAGTACCAACACCGCCTGCACCGATAATAAGAACTCTACCCATTTCTTTTAATTAATAAATTATAAATCAAAAATTAAGATTTTAGAATTGTTAGCTTGGCAAATATACGTGATTATTTTCAGATAATCACCGCGTCGCTACTCCTTTTTATTTGAAACGTTGCAAGATGCCACTCTCAAATTCCAGCGTTTTTCCGTTGTAGAACCAAGTTTCGAAACGACTGTCTTTTTTTAACTGTATTTCTACAGGATCACCTATTGACAGATGACATTCGTCGGTGTTCATACCTTCTTCCAAATCACCCCGTGCGATGATTGCCCAACGTTTATCTGTGATAGCCGGATACTTCTGATGGATGTCTCCAAATCCGAAAAGGTCTTCAATATAATTCTCGTTTTTGACGATAACGTCATATTTTAGGTCAACCTCTGTTTCATAAAGTGATCCATGCCGATCCTCCAGTGAGAGGATAACCAGACTTCCCGGACCGGAGATTTTTACTTCTTTTATTTTCAAAACAGTGTAGCGAGGCAAATGTATGCGGTTTTCCATTTGCTTGTTTTCAAGGTTGAAGACTCTTTTTACAGCCAATGTCCGTTTCGGATAGACGGTCAGATCAATATATTTGTCTTTCAAGGTTTCCAGATTTCCGGACTTTTTGCTACTGAAACTGATGGCGTTGGAAAAATATCTCATTTTCTTTTCAGCTTGGAAATCGCTCACGTCCATACCGGAATTAGTGCGGGAAAGAGCTACTTCCAGATAATAGGTATGTCCCTGCGAATCCTGAAATATGATTTTCACGGGATATGCCTGACTGCCAACTCCTATGGCGGTAATGGTTGCTTCGGTGTTGACCGGAATAGACACTTCCCTATATCCGGAGTAACTATTGGCATCGTCCACCTGTGTCATATCGGACTGAACATATATCTTTCTACCTGTCAGTAAATCTTTTGCCGTGTCTACATCTTTCAGATTAACTAATCCGTTGATATAGGCACGGGGATTCTTTTCGCAAATTTCATCCGGACGTGTATTTTTAATCTCATAATAATATTTTTCTCCGTCACATTCGAAGATGAGTCGAGTGGAATAGCTCATGTCATTTGATAGTTTTTGAGATTTTTCTTCATATCCGGCGAAAGTAAGAATCTTGTGTTTCAAAACGCTGTTATCTGCCCCTTTTTCTGTCTCATACACCGAAAGGGTGGGGAGGAACATGTCACGTCCGGATGGAATAAACATGAATTTCATTCCGGGTGTCCATTTACATAAAAGTTGCAGTGGGAAGTTCTCTTTTATGAACTGTTCTTCTTCACTTAGAGGATCCTCCTGATTGGGAATAGTAGTGACAAGATAATCATTTTGCGCTGTGATATGAGAGGTACCACAACCAAGCAGGATTAGAAATAGGACGATTGTTCTCATATTTATTTACTTTAGATGAACTATGTAATCTTATTGTTTGTTTTATAGATAATGGCAAATGTATGTATTTTATATCGCATTAGATGGTATTTCCCAATCTTTTTGATATCTTTGCCCCCGATTTTAACTTAAACGTTATAACAAAATGAAGAAAGTATTCGTTTCAATTTGCATTGCCAGCACAGTACTTGCAATGTTTTCATGCCGTTCGGTTGAGAAGGCAGTCCCATTGGCTTCAATCAATGGTGAGTGGAATATTATAGAAGTTAACGGCTCGAAAGTAACTCCGGGCGAAAGCAGAACCCTTCCCTTTATTACTTTTGATACAGCGACCGGAAGAGTATCCGGTAACAGTGGATGCAACCGTATGATGGGTAGCTTTGACGTGAATGCCAAGCCGGGCAGCATGGAGCTTAAGGGAATGGCTAGCACCAGAATGATGTGTCCGGACATGACTACCGAGAGAAATGTGTTAGGTGCGCTTGCACAGGTGAAAGGGTATAAGAAAGCCGGTAAGGATAAAATGTTTCTTTGCAATGAGTCCAATCGTCCGGTTGTAGTTCTTGAAAAAAAGGAGGCTGACGTGAAACTATCAGTATTGAACGGAGAATGGAAAATAAAGGAAGTGAATGGTGAAGCAATTCCTTCGGGAATGGAAAAGCAACCTTTCATTGCTTTTGATGTGAAAAAGAAAACACTTCATGGCAATGCCGGATGTAACTTGATTAATGGTGGTTTTGAAACTAGCACTACTAATGCTAAATCAATCTCTTTCCCTGGTGTGGCTAGCACAATGATGGCTTGCCCTGATATGGAAGTGGAAGGTAAGATTCTGAAAGCAATGAATGAAGTGAAGTCGTTCGATAAACTTTCCGGTGGCGGAATCGGTTTGTATGACGCAAATAATGCATTGGTGATTGTACTTGAAAAGTAAGATATACGTATTATATTAAATAGGTATGCCTGTGTCGCACATAACGATACAGGCATATTTTTTATTCCTTTATGATCTATTCTTTAGCTTTATTGAACCAGAGCCGTTTCCATTTGTTTAATGAGTCGATAGCTGTCTAGCTTCTATGTGACTTGACAGCAGTCATTTCGATTTAAAACTGTCGTTTTGGCAGAAAATATGTCACGTATTCGTCCGATTTCTTTTTGGCACATGGTTTGTTTTTTAATCAGCGTCCGTTTGAAAGCCCTTACAAAGAGAAAGAAAACAACCGGACAAAAAGAAATTGAATAATAATAAATAAAAAGAATAACGATCATGGGAAAAATTATTGGTATTGACTTAGGAACAACAAACTCTTGTGTTGCCGTATTTGAGGGCAACGAACCTGTAGTAATTGCAAACAGTGAAGGTAAGCGTACAACTCCTTCTGTGGTTGCATTTGTAGATGGCGGCGAGCGTAAAGTAGGTGATCCTGCTAAACGTCAGGCTATTACTAACCCGACACGTACGATCTTCTCTATCAAACGTTTTATGGGTGAAAACTGGGACCAGGTGCAGAAAGAGGTTACACGTGTTCCTTATAAAGTAGTGAAAGGTGACAATAACACTCCGCGTGTAGATATTGACGGTCGTCTGTACACTCCGCAAGAAATCTCTGCAATGATTCTTCAGAAGATGAAGAAGACTGCTGAAGATTATCTGGGACAAGAAGTTACAGAAGCTGTTATCACCGTTCCTGCATATTTCTCCGACTCTCAACGTCAGGCTACTAAAGAAGCCGGACAGATTGCAGGTCTGGAAGTAAAACGTATTGTTAACGAACCGACAGCTGCAGCTCTTGCATACGGTCTGGACAAGGCTCACAAAGATATGAAGATTGCTGTATTCGACCTTGGTGGTGGTACTTTTGATATCTCTATCCTCGAATTTGGTGGTGGTGTATTCGAAGTCCTTTCTACTAACGGTGATACTCACTTGGGTGGTGATGACTTCGACCAGGTAATCATCAACTGGCTGGTACAGGAATTCAAAAATGACGAAGGTGCTGACTTGACTCAGGACCCGATGGCTTTGCAGCGTCTGAAAGAAGCTGCTGAAAAGGCTAAGATTGAACTTTCTTCTTCAACAAGCACAGAAATCAACTTGCCGTACATTATGCCGGTAAACGGTGTGCCCAAGCACTTGGTGAAGACTTTGACTCGTGCAAAATTCGAATCATTGGCTCACGGATTGATTCAGGCTTGTCTGGAACCATGTAAGAAAGCAATGAGCGATGCTGGTTTGAGCAACTCTGATATTGATGAAGTAATCCTTGTAGGTGGTTCTTCCCGTATTCCTGCCGTACAGAAACTGGTAGAAGATTTCTTCGGAAAGACTCCTTCTAAAGGTGTGAACCCGGATGAAGTAGTAGCTGTTGGTGCTGCTGTACAGGGTGCTGTTTTGACAGACGAAATCAAAGGTGTGGTGTTGTTGGATGTTACTCCGTTGTCAATGGGTATTGAAACACTGGGTGGTGTGATGACGAAATTGATTGATGCTAATACAACAATTCCGGCTCGTAAGAGTGAGACCTTCTCTACTGCTGCCGACAATCAGAGTGAAGTAACTATTCATGTATTGCAGGGAGAACGTCCGATGGCTGCTCAGAATAAGTCAATTGGTCAGTTCAACTTGTCAGGTATCGCTCCGGCTCGTCGTGGTGTTCCTCAGATTGAGGTTACATTCGATATCGATGCTAACGGTATCTTGAAAGTATCTGCTAAGGATAAGGCTACAGGTAAAGAACAGGCAATCCGTATCGAAGCTTCCAGCGGTTTGAGCAAGGAAGAAATCGAAAAGATGAAGGCTGAAGCTGAAGCTAATGCAGAAGCAGACAAGAAAGAACGTGAAAAGATTGATAAGCTGAACCAGGCTGACAGCGTGATTTTCCAGACAGAAAATCAGTTGAAAGAATTGGGGGACAAGTTGCCTGCTGATAAGAAAGCTCCGATTGAAGCTGCTTTGCAGAAGCTGAAAGATGCTCATAAGTCTCAGGATTTAGCTGCTATTGATACGGCTATGGCAGAAATCAATACTGTTTTCCAGGCTGCAAGTGCTGAAATGTACGCTCAAGGCGGAACTCAGGGTGGCGCACAGGCTGGTCCTGATATGAATGCAGGTCAGAATGCTGGTCAGGATAGTAGCAAGCATGGTGACAATGTTCAGGATGCAGACTTCGAGGAAGTGAAGTAAGATTAGCTGAATTAGTATATATAAAAAGGTGTGTCAGAAAAAGTTCTGATACACCTTTTTTATTTGAAACTGAATTTATTTCAGGAACAGAGAAACTACACAATAAATACATGCAGCTAGGAGTCCACTGACAGGAATAGTAAGTACCCATGCAGTCATGAGGCTTTTAGTTACTCCCCAGCGAACAGCAGATAAACGTTTGGTTGCTCCGACCCCGATAATTGCTCCGGTGATCGTATGAGTCGTACTTACAGGAATTTTCAGCATTTCGGTGATATAAAGTGTAAAAGCACCTGCGGTTTCGGCAACCATACCTTCCAATGGTGTGACTTTAGTGATTCTGGTTCCCATCGTTTTTACGATTTTCCATCCTCCGGACATCGTTCCCAGTGAGATAGCAGTAAAACAGGAGAACGCTACCCAGTCCGGTAGATCAGAAATACTGTTTATTCCCATTCCCAGACCCATAGAGTGGGCAGCTATCATTGCAGCGGCAATGATACCCATTACCTTCTGCGAGTCATTCAGACCATGTCCTACACTGAACATGGCGGAAGAAACCAACTGTAATCTCTTGAACCACATTTCAGCGGTATGCGGATTTGCACGTCGGCAGATGTAAAGCACAAGTAGAGTAAATCCGAAAGCGATAACCATACCGATAAATGGAGCCAGGAAGATAAAAGCGGCAATCTTAAGAATGATATTGAGCTGAATAGCTTCAAAGCCGTTTGCCATGATAGCAGCTCCTGCAAAACCACCTATAAGCGTATGGGAGGAAGAAGACGGAATACCCTTCCACCAGGTAATCAGATTCCATGAAATAGCAGCAATAATGCCCGCCAGGATAATAGGTAGCGTGATGTATTGTTCAACGACTGTCTTTGACACAGTGTTTGCTATGCCAAAGCCACCTATAATGTATTTGGCTATGAAGAACGCAACGAAGTTAAAGAATGCTGCCCACAATACCGCCTGAAAAGGAGTCAGTACTTTAGTCGATACGATGGTAGCGATCGAGTTTGCTGCGTCATGAAAGCCGTTGATATAATCGAATATCAGAGCTAGTATAATGATAGTCACTAATAATTCCATGTGTCTTGCTCTGCTTTTATGAATACTTTACGATCAGGTTTTTTAATATTTTCCCTACATGTTCTGCTGCATCGGTTGTCTTTTCCAGTTCATGCATGATTTCTTTTATTTTAATCAGTTCGATACAGTCTTTTTCTTCTTCAAAGAGTTTGGTGATAAAAAGCTCGTATACGTCATCTGCCTGATTTTCTATATCGTGTAATTGGGTGCAATAGTCGCGTAATGGCTTTGGATTTTTGCGGAAAGTCTCCAGTTCATCCATGGCTTTACCTATATTGATAGCCTCCTCGTGAATCAGACGGCTCAATTCTTTTCCACTATCGGAAATAGGGCGGGGATTATAGATAACAATGCGCTTGGCGCTACTGTTGATTCCGTCGATAACATCATCCATGCAGGAAGCCAGATCGTGAATATCTTCACGGTCGAAGGGAGTGATGAATGTCGTACTTAACTCGTCAAAGATTAAATGAGTCAATCTGTCACCTTCACGTTCCATGTCTTTAATTTGTTTGTAGTAATCTGCTCTTTCTGTGGGCAGATCATGTTCCAGACTTTCAACAAGTAGAACGGATGAGGCAGATAAAACATCTGATAACTGCTTCAGTAGAGGAAAGAACTTTGGTTCTTTGGGCGTGAATTTACTAAAAAAAGAATTTTTCATAAATATGAGTACATTAAATTGTTTTTGAGATGTTTAATTTGATGGCTGTTGTTATTAATAAACAAATGAATAAAGTTTTTTATTGCTTCGATCCTAACTTCGCTCGTAATATTTCTATTATTGCAGGCAATATTGAAATAAATATAATAGCGATAATCAAGAGTTTAAGATTTTCCTGTACGAACGGCAGATCGCCAAAGAAGTAGCCTGCATAGCAAAATAAAACTACCCATATGGCTCCACCTATCAAATTGTAGATCATAAAATAATAGTAATGCATTTTTCCCATTCCGGCTACAAATGGAGCAAAAGTGCGGACGATAGGCACAAAGCGGGCGAGAATAATCGTTTTCCCACCATATTTTTTATAAAATTCATGCGTTTTATCAAGATAACTTTGTTTGAATATCCTGGAGTTGGGATTATGAAAAAGTTTGCGTCCGAAAAAATGTCCGATCATGTAGTTGCAGGAGTCACCTAATATGGCTGCTGCAAATAAGATTAAAACAAGAATATGGATATCGATCGGCATACCGGGTAATGCGGAAATGGCTCCTGCAACGAAAAGTAAAGAATCACCAGGAAGAAAGGGAGTGACTACAAGCCCAGTTTCGCAAAATATAATGATGAATAGGATAACATATGCCCAAGTATGGTAATCCTGCACTATACTAATCATGTATTGATCAATGTGGAGAATAAAGTCTAATATAAATTCCATTATATATCAAGTTATTAATATGTAAAAGTGAAATCGTATGCATATTCCCGGCAATGGAAAAGACTCTTCTTGCTTTCTTGCCTTGAATATAAAGAGATAAAATGGGCATGAAGATACACTCATCTCATCCCATAGAAGGAAAAGAGATATTTAAATAAGTATTCGTCCTAGTGTATAGACGTAATATCTATATGAGAATTTGGTGAGATTTGTGTAGTAGGGGAGACCAGTCCATTTTTCTTTCGGAAATTGATATTTTAAGGAACTTAGTATCCGAATTGTAACGGAAGAAACGTTGAATCTTAGAATTTTGGAAAGAGAAGTGGTACGGGATAAAAGTGAGTTTCCTAAAATACCATCGGCAATGTTGCAATCATATTTTCCATCATATTTCCCTTCTTGGAAGGAGTTGTTTTCTTTACCGGATTGTTTGACTACAGCTTTGGATCGGTAACTCTGTGACTTATTATGGGATTGTATAGTGGTAGTACCGGCCTCTGTCCGGAACTCCTGTAATTCTTTATCGGGCACTAAATTGCATCCCCATATCAGAAATATACCAAATAATATACAGAAAATGTATTTCGCCATAACAGTCGCAAATGTAGAAACTATTTTTATAAGAAATACATATTCGAAAGTATAATTAACAATTAGATTTGGGCTCCGGGGAACTGGAATCTAATGGTAATATCTTCTTCTTTATTTGTTCGATATGAGTTTCATCGGAGTATAACTGATTCCGTTTGTTTGTTGCCTGTCGTTTGTTTTTTCAAATCCCAGAGATTCGTAAAACCTGATAGCGTATGTAGATGAGTTTACAGTTATTTCATTTGCCGGACAATCATATTGGGAATAGTCAAATAGTTGCTTGCCTATCCCTTTTCTATGGAATTCCTTTTTGATGAAAAACAAAGAAATGTGTTTGCCCTCATTCTTGGTTCCCATAATACCTATTAGTTTATTCTCTTCGAAAGCTCCATAAATGCAGAGTTCATTCACCAATTTATCGTTGAATATAAAACTTTTGAAACTCTCAAGACCTTCGTCTTCGAAATCATCCTGACCACATTGCAAGTATACTTCTAATGCTAAAGTTGTCGCCTGCTGAAATTCTGCTTTATCTAATTTGCGTATCATAATTAATCATTTGTTGAGAATATAATTTTTGTCTGTCGGGCAAGATACTGATTTTTTTTATTTCAGACAATAGGGTATTTGCAGATTGAACGATCTTATTTATAGAAGCAGGAATTATTTACTTTAAAACTTTATTAAGATGAAAAAGTCAGTTATACTTTTGGTTGGATGGTTATTAGCTTTTCTATGGATAGGGAGTGCTGATATATGGGCGCAGGATGCAGGAGATTATTTCACGATTGTCGGAATGGTGAAGGATAAGCAAAATAAGAGAACACTTGAAAACGTGAATGTATCTGTGCAAGGAAGTAATATCGGTACGGTGACAAATGCAGAGGGAGAGTTTGCTCTGAAAGTCAGGAAAGAAGAAGTGCCGCGAGAGTTGGAAATCTCTCACATAGGCTATATCAATAGTCATGTATCTTTAGATAAGAATAATTCTTCTAAATTGACGGTCTGGATGATACCTCATACTAACCAGTTGAATGAAGTGGTCGTTTATGCCAATAATCCGCGTACAATTATAGAAAAGGCGATTGAGAAGATTCCGGTAAATTATAGTGCCAACCGGAATATGCTTACCAGCTTCTATCGGGAGACTGTGCAGAAAGGGCGCCGTTATATCAGTGTATCGGAAGCTGTACTTGATGTGTCGAAAACAGCATACACCAATCGCACTACGGATTATGATAAACTACAGGTTCTGAAAGGACGCCGTCTGCTAAGTCAGAAAGTTAGTGATACATTGGCAGTAAAGGTTATGGGTGGTCCTAATATATCTGTAGTTTTGGATATCGTAAAGAATAAAGAGGCGCTGCTGGAACCAGAAGAATTGAACAACTATGAGTTCTGGATGGCTGAATCGGCATTGATCGATAACCGGATACAATATGTTATTAATTTCCGTCCGAGAGTTCTTTTACCATATGCGCTGTTTCATGGGAAATTGTATGTAGATTGTGATAAGCTGTCGTTTACACGTATCGAGATGAATCTGGATATGCAGAATAAATCGAAAGCAATTGCTGCTATTCTTCATCAGAAACCATTTGGACTGAGATTCAAACCGCAAGAGTTATCTTTTCTGATAACCTATAAAACGATAGATGGAAGGACTTATCTGAATTATATCCGCAATGATATTCGTTTTAAATGCGACTGGAAACGGAGGCTTTTCTCTACGAGCTATGCAGTAACCTCAGAAATGGTGGTGACAGACCGGAGGGAGAGCCCGTCCGAGATAATTCCGCGGAATAAAGTATTCACCTCCAATCAGATTTTCTATGATAAAGTCGGAAATTACTGGAGTGAAGACTTCTGGGGAAATTATAATATCATAGCACCTACGGAGTCTCTGGAACATGCTGTCGATAAATTGAAAAAGCAATCTAATTAAAATCAGAATTGTTTTCTTATATTTGGGAACAATCGTAAAATGATAGAAGTATGCTGAATGAACTGCTCATACTGACAAAAATAAAGGCAGGTGACATAAAAGCGTTTGAGGAACTATTTCGCTGTTACTATTCTCCCTTGTGTTGGTATGCGGCAAGCATTACCGGACGGATGGAGGTGGCTGAGGAAATTGTTGAGGAACTGTTTTATGTGCTTTGGAAGGATAGGGAACAGTTACAGATTTTCCAGTCTGTAAAAAACTACCTCTACAGGGCGACACGTAATCAGTCAATTCAATACTGTGAGCATGAAGAGGTCAAAGAGCGGTATAGAGAGTCTGTGCTGACTGCATCTTCTTCGGAACAGGTGACAGATCCTCATCAGCAGATGGAATATGAAGAACTTCAGAAGCTGATAAATAATACCCTTGAGAAATTGCCGGAACGCAGAATGCAGATATTTAAAATGCACCGGACGGAGGGAAAGAAATATGCGGAAATTGCAGTTCAGCTTTCTCTCTCCGTCAAAACGGTGGAAGCGGAAATGACGAAGACTTTACGAACTTTGCGAAAAGAAATAGAAAATTATATTCAAATGAAATGATGAAAACGGATATTCATAAAATAAAGACGGAGCAGGCTTGGAATCGGTTGTACGACCGATTGGATAAAGATCATCTGCTTGTAGAAGACCATCGGATGCCTAAAATCCCGATGTGGGTACGCTATGGCACTGTAGCGGCGATGGTGGTCGGTTTGGTTTTTAGTACTTTGTATTGGGGATTCGGTCAAAAAGAGGAATTACCTGACTTTATAACACAGGAGAATCAAGATGTTCCTACATTGGTCACGACTCTGGAAGATGGTTCTGTCGTGTTCTTGGCAAAGGAGACTTCTATCCGATATCCGGAACATTTTGTTTCCGACAAACGGGAAGTCAGTTTGCAGGGAGATGCCTTTTTTGATGTGGCAAAGAAACAGAAGCAACCTTTTTGGATTGATACAAAGGAAGTAAAGATTGAAGTATTGGGTACTGCTTTTAGTGTAAAGAGCGTCGAAGATGCTCCGTTCCGTCTTTCGGTGCAACGGGGAACCGTTAGGGTAACCCTTAAAAAGGGAAATAAAGAATGTTATGTCAAAGCTGGTGAGACAGTGGTATTGCAATCACAGCAACTTTTGCTCAGTTCGACTGAAAATGCCGGAGAGTTGAATCGCTATCTGAAGCATGTCTGTTTTAAAGATGAATCTTTGGGGCATATTCTGAAAGTAATGAATATGAATGCAGGTAGTTCGCAGATACGTGTAGCTTCTCCTGCGCTTGAAAAAAGAAAGCTGACAGTTGAATTTTCCAATGAATCTCCAGAGACTGTGGCTACATTGATAGCCTATGCGCTTAATTTGAAGTGCACACGGCAGGGGGATACATTCATGCTGACAGAATAAATAAAAAAAGTGAGATGAGGCTGGTTTATCGCTATATGGTGATTCTGTGTTTGTTCTTTATCGTACCGGATACGTTGAGAGCTGACGGAGAAGATGTGCTGGAGCGTATGATCAGCCTGCCGAAGATGAAAGGAACGGTCTATTCACTGTTAGGCAATATTTCTCAGCAGTCAGGTTATCTGTTTATCTATGACAGTAAAGTAGTAGATAATGATGTAACGGTGAAGATACGGAAAGGAGAGCGAACCATTCGTCAGGCTATTTATGAGATAACAGGAGATACCAGCCTGGAATTTAAAGTAATAGGGACTCATATTCTGATAACTTCTTCTTCACCGACCAAACAGCAACAGGCGAAACCTTCATCCGTTCACCCTGTAAATCTGATGCTTACCGGAACTTTACTGGATAAGGAAACCGGAATGCCTATTGCTTCTGCATCCGTTGGAGTCCGGAGGACATCTGTGGGGATTGTTACTAATCAGGAAGGAGAGTTCAGACTTTCCTTACCGGATTCTTTGCAAAACGATTCGGTTGTTTTTTCTCATATAGGATATGTTTCACAAACTCTGGAGGTTTCAGTTTTGGCAGGTCGCCATCATATTCTGAGCTTGGAACCAAAGGTTGTTCCTTTACAGGAAGTAGTGGTTCAATGGGTCGATCCTTATAAGCTGCTGAAAGAAATGGGAAGGCAAAGAGAGCAGAACTATTCTCATTCTCCTGTCTACCTGACCACATTTTACCGTGAAGGAGTTTTATTGAAAAATAAGGTTCAGAATCTTACTGAAGCAGTTTTCAAAGTTTATAAGATCGGTTCGCATTCTCCCGTTTCCGATCAGGCGAAGCTGTTGAAGATGAGCCGGCTGAGTAATGTCGAAGCCAAAGACAGCCTGCTTGTAAAGGTGAAGTCCGGCATTCAGGCATGTTTTCAGATGGATATAATGAAGGATATGCCTTCATTCCTGATACCTGACGCAGGTGATAACGGTTATCTGTATACTTCGCAGGGAGTGACATTCATAGACGACCGGTGTGTGAATGTCATACACTTTGCACAAAAGAAGGAGATTATTGAGCCTCTCTACTGTGGAGATTTGTATATTGATGCCGAGACGAATGCCTTGTTACAAGCTCGTTTTGAGGTAGATCCCCAGCGTGTGAAGAAAGCGTCGGAAATGTTTGTAGAAAGGCGCACGCGTGGCATTCGGATAATACCGCAAAAGGTGGTTTATACTATTTCCTACAAACCATGGCAAGGTATCTATTATATTCATCATATCCGTGGAGACCTTTCTTTCAAGGTGAAACGGCGACGGTTGCTGTCTGCTAGTCCGCAGATGCAGATCTGGTTTGAAATGATCACTTGCAAAGTGGATACGGAACAAGTGACTGCATTCCCACGGGCAGAGAGATTACCGACGCGTACTATCTTCTCTGATCTGAATTTTAAATATGATGAAGACTTCTGGAGGGACTTTAATGTGATACCTCTGGAAGAGGAGCTTGGTAAGCTGATTGAAAGAATCTCTTTGAAAATAGAAGAAATCGGCCCTTGATTTGTTTTGCCATTCGCCGGGATTGCTGTAACTTTGCGGCGGTTTAAAAGATTGTAGAATATGGAATTGCCTAAAGATCCGATGGTGCTGTTCAGTGTCATCAATATGAAGTTGCGTGACTGTTATTCTTCGCTAGATGAGCTTTGCGAAGATATGGATGTAAGCAGAGAAGATATTGTCAGTCAGTTGAAAGCTGCAGGTTTTGAATATAGTGCGGAACATAATAAGTTCTGGTGATTTTCAGTCAACTTCGGCTTGTATATAAAGAGTTAACAGCGCCTCCATGGTCTTGAAAAAGATTATGGAGGCGTTTTTTTATTCCTTGTATGCCAATGTCATATTTCCTCTTTTCTATTAATAAATGTAAAATCGGCTCTTGTGCATTTAACTTCGTTCCTTTTCGGCGTTCTAATAACCAAAGCTCAGAAATAATAGATGATAAACGAAGATAAAATCCGAAAAGCTTGTTCCTCAGATCGCGAGCGGGGATTCAGGTTGCTGGTGGACAGTTTTCAGGAACCGATATATAATTATATCCGGAGAATGGTGGTGTCTCATGAAGATGCGGAAGATGTGCTGCAAGAAGTCTTCATTCGTGTATTCCGCCATTTGGATCAGTTCCGGAATGAAAGTTCGCTGAGTACATGGATCTACAGAATTGCCACGAATGAGTGTCTTCGGCTATTGAATAATCGTAAGGAAGAAGTGATATCAGCGGAAGATGTTCAGGAAGAACTGATGAGTAAACTGAAAGCTTCTGACTATATCGACTACGAAGATGAGCTGGCTGTAAAGTTTCAGGAAGCTATATTGACTTTGCCGGAAAAGCAGCGGATCGTTTTCAATTTGCGCTATTACGATGAACTGGAATATGAAGATATTGCCCGTGTTCTGGATAGTAAGGTTGAGACACTGAAAGTGAATTATCACTATGCGAAAGATAAGATAAAGGAATATATATTAAATAGGTAACATCATGGATAAGGATTTTGATTTTGACAATATTGGTAAGCGGACACCTTATCGCACTCCCAATAACTTTTTTGAGGAGACGCAGCGTAAGATATTGGAACGTACGGTTGGCGAACAACGCAAGAAACGTCGGCTGAAAAGGATTATTCCTACTGTGATTGCTGTAGCGGCAGTATTGGCCGGGATTTTGTTTACACCGTCTCTTCGCTATATGAATACCGATACGCCGTCTGCTTCAAATATATTGGCTGTCGATAACAATAATGTAACTACAGATCCGGTAGATAAATGGATTAAGGAATTGTCAGATGAGGAGTTGGAAGAGCTCGTCAGCTTCTCTGAAAACGATATATTTTTAAACTGAATAACTCAATTAATTATTAAAACGTGAAGATTATGAAGACTAAGTTTATTTATGTAGTGTTGATGGCTTTATTTTTGGGAAGCCAGATGACCCTTTCTGCACAGAATAAAGAAAACAAAGAAAGAAAACAGCGTCCTACGCCGGAGCAGATGATGCAGATGCAGACCAATCAGATGGTGAAAGCGCTGATGCTGGATGATGCAACGGCAGCCAAGTTTACTCCGATATACCAGAAGTACCTGAAAGAACTTCGTGAGTGTCGTATGATGAACTTCAAACCCAGAGCGAGAAAAGATGCAGCTCAAGGTACGGAAGCCAATACTGCCAAAGAAACTCCAAAACCGGTTATGACAGATGCGGAAATCGCTAAAATGTTGAAAGATCAGTTTGCGCAGAGTCGTAAGATGCTGGACATCCGTGAGAAGTATTATAATGAGTTCAGCAAGATTCTGTCTCAAAAGCAGATCATGAAGATTTATCAGCAGGAAAAGAGCAATATGAATAAATTCAGAAAAGAGTTTGACCGTAGAAAAGGACAGAAACCGGGACAAGGTCACAAACCCGGACAAGACCGCCAGAGACAAAGACAGCATACCCCTCATCAAACTCAAAAGTAGATAATGGATTAGGTATTATTTATTATAGTGTTTTATTTTACTAAAGTCAACACAAATTGGGCATAGGCAGATATATCTATTCTTTTCAGTATCGTTGATTATTCATTGTGTCTTGTTACTGATAAGTTTTGGCAGCCTATGCACAGTCCGGCAAAGAGAGCTTTGCCGGACGTGTAGTTGATGCTGACTCATGATACATGGTATTCTGCGTCTGAATCTGCTGGAAGGATAAAGCTGATTAAATATTTATCAGTCTGAAACCTCTGCGGGGTATTAATTGTTGTATCCATGCGAAAACAATGAAAACTTTGCTGAATGGAGTTTCGACTGATTAAAAAATTAAAGGACAGAGGACGTTGGCGTATCTTCAAACTCAAATTGATTGATGCGCGGCTTTACTTTGTCAGTATCTTTGTCGGGTTACTGACGGGGCTTATTGCTGTGCCTTATCATTACCTGCTTCAGTTCTTCTTCAATCTTCGTCATGACTTCTTTGATTCTCATCCTAAATGGTATTGGTACCTTCCTCTTTTTCTGTTAATGTGGGGGATTCTTATATTTGTCTCCTGGCTGGTGAAAAAGATGCCGTTGATCACAGGAGGAGGTATTCCACAAACACGTGGAGTTATCAATGGAAGAGTTGCGTATAAACATCCTTTCATTGAGGTGATTGCCAAGTTTGTGGGAGGAATACTTGCGCTAAGCACCGGTTTGTCTTTGGGACGTGAAGGACCTTCGGTGCAGATCGGTTCGTATGTAGGATGTCTGGTTTCTAAATGGGGGAGAGTGCTTGCCGGCGAGCGGAAACAATTGTTGGCGGCGGGTGCCGGTGCCGGGTTGGCGGCTGCTTTTGCTGCTCCGTTGGCTTCCTCATTGCTGGTTATAGAATCTATTGAACGGTTTGATGCGCCAAAGACGGCGATTACTACCTTGCTGGCAGGAGTCGTTGCCGGAGGAGTCGCCAGTTGGCTTTTTCCTATCAATCCGTATTTTCAGATTGATGCGATTGTACCGGGAATGACTTTCTGGTCACAGGTAAAGTTGTTTCTTCTTTTGGCGGCTGTGGTTTCTGTTTTCGGAAAGTTCTTTTCTGTCACTACGCTTCAGGTCAAACGTATCTATCCGGCCATCAAGCATCCGGAATACGTAAAAATGCTATATCTGCTCTTTATTGCTTATCTCATCTCTATGGCAGAAGTCAATCTGACAGGAGGTGGGGAACAGTTTCTGTTGGCACAGGCCATGCATCCCGATACCCATATTCTTTGGATTGTCGGTATGATGTTGTTGCATTTTGTATTCAGTACCTTTTCTTTTTCGTCAGGACTGCCGGGAGGAAGTTTCATTCCTACATTAGTGACAGGAGGGCTTTTAGGGCAAATAGTTGCATTGATTCTGGTTCAGCAAGGAGTGATTGCTTATGAAAATATCAGTTATATCATGTTGATCTGTATGTCTGCTTTTCTGGTTGCGGTCATACGTACACCTCTCACCGCTATTGTGCTGATTACTGAGATTACGGGACATCTGGAAGTCTTTTATCCTTCTATTGTAGTGGGAGGACTGACTTACTATTTCACGGAAATGCTTCAGATAAAACCTTTCAATGTGATTTTATATGATGATATGATTAATTCTCCTGCGTTTAAAGAAGAGGCCCGCTACACTTTATCGGTAGAGGTCATGAGCGGTTCTTACCTGGATGGTAAAATCGTGGATGAACTTCGCCTGCCGGAACGTTGTATTATTATTAATGTTCATCGTGACCGGAAAAACTGGCCTCCCAAAGGGCAGAAACTGATGCCGGGGGATCAGGTGCAGATAGAAATGGACTCGCAGGATATCGAGAAACTCTATGAGCCGTTAGTCAGTATGGCGAATATTTATTAAAAAAGAAGTGAAGCGTTTATTCAACGCTTCTCAACCATGCAATTTCTTCTGCCCACTTGCTTTCATCGGGTGTTTCAAGAATAAGTGGCATATTATCGAATCTTGAATCTTTCATTAATCTTTCAAAGAATGCACTCCCGATCAGTCCCTGGCCTATGTTATCGTGACGGTCAACATGACTGCCTAATTCTTTTTTAGAATCATTCAGGTGCATACCACGCAGATACTCGAAACCTACTTCTTTTTCAAATTCGTCAAAGACTTTATCGTAATCATTCACTATGTCATATCCCGCTGTATATGTATGGCAAGTATCCAGGCAAATACCTACACGGCTTTTATCATTCACCCGGTCGATGATATATCTTAATTGCCAGAATTCACTTCCTAAATTACTGCCTTGCCCCGCAGTATTTTCAATAACGGCCGTTACTCCTTTAATCTTCTCCAAAGTCAGGTTGATACTTTCTGCAATGAGTGCGAGACAATCCTCTATGGAGATTTTATTCAGATGGCTGCCGGGATGGAAATTGAGAAGTTTCAGTCCTAATTGTTCGCAGCGTTGCATCTCATCTAAAAAGGCAGCTCGACTTTTCTCCAATCCTTCTTCTTCGGGGTGTCCCAAATTAATAAGGTAACTGTCATGCGGTAAAATATAGTCTGTTTGGAAATTGTACTTAGTGCAATTTTCTTTGAAAAGACGGATGTTTTCTTCTGTCAATGGTTTACTCACCCATTGACGTTGATTTTTAGTAAACAGGGCAAAGGCATTTGCTCCAATCTCATGCGCATTGACAGGGGCGAATTCTACGCCGCCGGATGCGCTTACATGTGCTCCAATGTATTTCATCTTTTATTCTATTTAAATTTTATCTGTTGATATAACATTTATGCAGGTTTCAATGTTTGCGTAGAGTACCAACATAGGCAAAGATACAATTTTTTAGTAGTAAACTCAATGCTCATTATGATAAAGGTACAGTGATCTACTGTCTTTTTATATCCCACATCTCAGGTATTAATGGTTGAGTTGTCAGATGTTAATATCTGAGATGTCAACTGTTAATACCTGAAAAGTCAGATATTAATACCTGTCATGGACATTATTAATGCTTGAAATGTGGCATAATAAGCATTGTCACCTTCAATAAAAGACAATAAAAGAAAGGAGCTATTCGTAAGTTTATAATAACCATTGAATAGCTCCATATTGTGTGCCAGAATGGAGAAATTATATCTCAAAATCCGGTAAATGGTCAGTCAGAACCTTATTGACCTGTTTCCCTTGTACTTGATCTGTGATGATAGTCGCACCTTCCTTCTTGCCGGCATCGTATTTCAAAGAAACCTTTTCCGCTTGATGGGTGACGCTGATTGCCGCTTTCCCTTTCTCCGTCAGATTGCAGGTAATAATCCAGTCGCCTACTTGTACCGTATTGCCTTGGCGAACCACTTTCATATCCGCACGGTTATTTCCATGTGTATCCATAACGGTGAGGAAACGGGCAGTTTTACATGGAATGGTAGTAGACGAAAAATGCCAGTGATTGGGATACTTCACAGCTTTTCCCTGGGCATTGGTTACATTCTTCCAGTTGGTTGGAGCGCAGAAGAAGGTATCTACGATGGCCTGTTCCGTCTTTGCCGAACTGAAAAGATGAGCAACAGAGATGCCTCCATCCTTATTCTTTCCCGTAACTTTCACTTCATCAGGAAGTTCCTGCATTTCCATCGGAAGTTCTACCGTATGCAGCAGATAGCTCCATGTGACCGCTTCTTTTCCTTCCAGTTCATCATAAATCACATACACTCCCGTATTGCCTAATTGAATGATGTGCCGACGGAACATCTTCAGTTTGTTCTCATCCCATCCCTTTTCGGGAGTGTACTGCGTGCCGGAAAGTTCACCACGTTTCAACCAGATAGGAGCTGTGATCTTTCCGTAAGCATTGGAAGCGTCTCCCACCATATACGAAATCTTTTCTCCTTCATACCAACGGGGAATCCATCCGTAACCTTCCGTCCCGATAGTCTGAGTCATTCCATTGACCAGAATACTGTTGTGTGCACGGGTGTTTCGATAGGAATACATACAATGGTCATCGGTAAAACCGGTACGATGTCCGCTGCTATAGAAGATCGCCTTGCCGCCATAGAAGGTATTAAATGCATTCTGATTGGCCAATGCGTGCGAAGTTGAACCGTATGGACTGGAACGGAATGACAACATTGCGTTCTTTTCTATATCCCCCAACGAAGTATGCATCGTAGCAATTCCCGTTTCATTAAATACTTTCGTCATCGGCAACTCTGCCAATGAGTGTTCTTCTTTCGGGAGTGCCTTGTCAGTAATGCAGCGATACCAGGTCAGATCACCTGCTTTTCCAAGAAAAGACTTTTTCATGATATCCGGTTCTTTCTCTAGAATGGTACGTGCGTAGGCGGCTGCCCACGGATTATTGCATTCACGTGCTAAAGCATCCGCATAGCCGACCCGTGTCCCGTTCGGTTTCATTTTCGTTTCATGGGAGTTACCGTGTCCCGCAGATTTGGAGAACGGAGGCTGATGATAGATTACATAGAGCACATTGTTGTTATACCAGGGATCGGCAAAGAAATCGAAACCGCTGATACGTGAATAGAAAGCGGGAACTTCGATCAATGTACGAAGGTTGACATGGAAATAAGAGTCACCGTTGTGCCATCCTCCGTCGGTGTTGAGTCCCGGCAGACGGGATACCCATTCGTTATAGCAATAATCTACCCAAGTGGAAGCCATCGGCAATTCACCGTATGTAGCAAAAGCTGCCATATTCAGAATACGGAAAGTCATCTGCCATACATGATTGTCGGCAATACGGTTTTCCAGATGATTCACATATTCATGATAAAACTTATGGGCGTTTTCGCTGATCGTTTCGAGAAGCAACTGTTTTTCGGCAGGCGTTAACAGATTGTACCATGCATCATAAGCGGAAGTACTCATGGACAGAATCGTGGAGCGGTTGAAATCTCCTGCGAAGTACTTACTGTCTTTCCACGAAAGAATTTCGGAAAGACGTTTGATACCTTCTTTGTAGTACACTTCGTCTTTCGTCAGCAGATAAGCGCGTACCATAGCTTCTATGTTCGCTTCTTCGCGGTCTACTATCTTGCGGCTTTCCCGAATCAATGCCGAGCGATATTGTACGATGTTTGTCAATTTGACTACTTGGGTGGTATCGATTTCCTCCTCCAGATGTTTCAATGGATGATTGAGGCATTTCCTTGCTTTCTGAATATAGAGCTGCGCTTCCGGATTATTCTTGTTCCGCTCGATGATCTGATCCCAGTCTTTGGCATCGAGCAGGATACGGGGATGGCTTTGAGAGAACTTCGCCAGCACTTCTTGCAAGGAGGGAGGATTGAACGTACGTGTCTGCTCGTCCACATAGAAATGATAGACGGGCGACCATTCTTCTTTGCCGTCCTTATCAAGGTAGGCGTGCTGCCAATACCATTTCCCTTTTTCAAAGAGTTTGAAAGGATTGAAGAAAGCCCAGTTTCTTTCGGCGGTCATTACTTCCGATTTAAACTCAGGATCACGTGCGATACGGATGCGGTATGTCACTTCCGGTTTGTGATCTTCTTCTTCCACTCCGTCAAGCACAGGTCCGAGGTGGGGGAACTTATCCGGCCACATGAAACGCGGCGGATTGACTGCTATGTGCTGACCGTCTAGTGGAGAAGGTGTTTCGCGGACTTCATGCATCAGCGTCTGCTGACTCAGACGCAGGATGCTTTTCTGCGCATATCCACTATAGGAAAGCATAGCTACAAATAACAGGAAAATATAATATCGTTGTTTCATCATCTTATTTTTTTAAGAGTTCTTTCAGACTGATTGTCTTGTTGTTGATCAGCGGACGTGCCCAGAAACCGATGAAGGTGATATATCCCACAAAGAGCAGGATAGACAGCATACCTGTACGCAAGGACGTAGCATCTGCCAATGTACTCACAATCATCGGCCCGCCTGCTCCACCCACGATAGCCGAACATAAAATTCCGGCAAATGAGCCGTGATGCTGTGAAGCCGAGTTCAGCGCCAATGAGAAGACGATAGAGTACATCATGGAAATACTGAATCCGATAGCAGGAAAGGCGATTAGCGAAACATCCTTGCTTCCGAATAAAGCGGCTAGTAACAGCACTATCGTCAATACCCCCGAAACCTGTAGCAGGCGTTTGCTGTCAATCAGTTTCAGAAGAATCATTCCGACCAGACAGCCTGCCGTCATCAGTCCCCAGAAGTAGCTGACTGCCTGCGCACCTTCCGCCTGCGGGTTTACACCGTGATATTGTTCGAGGAAGGTACTCATGAAGATAGAGGTTCCTTGTTCCGTACTGACATAGCAGAAGATTCCCAGAAAGAACAACCATACATATTTCTGCTTGAACAGGGCGAGGTAGGAATCTTTCGATCCGCTTTTCTCATCTTCTTTCAGTTCAATCTTCGGGAAATGCGAAACACCGACGGCAATCAGCATCACCAGCAACAATAAGGTAAATACCCAGTAGAGAGATACCCAAGGCATATCTTGTGGCGTCATATCCGCCAGCAAGTCAAGGATAAGGCTTTTTCCTGCTGTATAAGTGGCAGGATCAAGTTCCCGAATCAGATAAGTATATGCCAGCGGGCTTAGGAAGGAGGCGATACCGAACATAAATTGTGCCAGTTCAGCGATGAAAGCATAGTTTTCTTCTCCTCCTACAGTACGTTGGAGCGGATTCAGCACGGTTTGCAGCATTGCCATTCCCAGACCGATGATGAAAGATGAAGCTAGCAACATCGGATAAGTATGCATACAGGCGAACAGGATGGTTCCGATAAACGGCATCAGGAATCCACAGAACAAGACAGGCTTTTCACCGAAACGGTCGATCAGTAGTCCGGCAGGGATGGACATAATGGCGTAAGCCAGAAAGAAGGAAGTCGGGATAAACCCCGCCATCGCAAGATCGCTCAGATTGAAATTGTGGATAATGTCCGGAATAAGCGGTCCCAGAATATTGGTAATAAACGAGATAGTGAACCAGAACGCCATAATTAGCGCCAGCATTCCTAGATTTTTCTTCATAATCTTAAATAAGTTGAGAAGGTTTTCTGCTCTTCATTTAATTCGGTTTTCTATTTAAAAAGAGGGAGGCGGCACCGATACTTCCGGCTTTGTTGCCTAAAGAGGCTGCCATGATTTCCGTGTTCACGGCACAGTCGGGGATGGCATAGCGAAGGGCTTTCTCACTTACTTTCTGAATATAAAAGTCTCCGGCTTCGGACAGTCCTCCGCCGATAACGACTCTTTGAGGGCTGAAGATATTAATAAATCCGGCAATGCCGTGACCGAGGAAATCACAATGTTCGTTCAGCGACTCAGCCGCAATCTTATCTCCTTGTTTATAGAGACGGACGATCAATTCTCCGTTTATTTCTTCATTCGGATAAGAGATGCCGGCTTCGGCTATCCGTTTGCTGAAACGACGGACCAGTGCGGCAGTGGAAGCATAATGTTCAAGGCATCCTATTGAACCGCAGGCGCAAGGTTCACCATTAGCTATCAAGGGGACATGTCCCAATTCAGTACCTCTATTGGCGTATCCGTTAAACAGTTTGCCGTCAATTATGACTGCGCCACCGATACCGGTTCCTACAGTCAGAAAGACCACATGAGTGGCTCCGTTTCCGGCTCCGTACATCGTTTCGCCGAGTCCCATCAGATTAGCGTCATTTCCCAGTTGGGTAGGAAGTCCGGTCTCTTTTTCCATCCGGTCTGCCAGTTTCAGATTTTCCCAGCCTTGAATATTCTCCGCACCTCCCAATACGATACGATTCGTACAATCGACAATTCCCGGTGTCCCTATCCCGATACCGGCTATCGTATATTCCTTTGCTTCGGCAAAGGTTTTCACTTCATTGACTGCCTTGACTAATTGCCCGATGACAGCTTCGGCTGATACGTCGGCATTCGACGGTAGCTTCCCTTGAAAGTGAAATACGCCATTATTATCAATAAGAGCGTATTTCACAGAAGTCCCGCCAAGATCAATTCCTATAGCGTATTCTTTTTCCATATAACTAGGTATGTTTTAAATTCGTTTATACTGTGCCATGCTTGTGCCACCGTATTGGCACGCTTGTGCCAAAGGCTTGGCATAGCAGTGCCAACAGCTTGACACAACTGTGCCAACGGCTTGGCACAAGCAAAGCAACTGTTTTCTTTCATATACCAGTTTATACTCTTTCTGCCCAGATAGGTGAACTCCATGCCCATTGCCCGTCACGCTGGCGAACACGCACGTAGTAGTAATCTGTATCACGCTGAGGCTCTTTATCTTCCATATAGTGTTCCACAGTGAAACAGCTTTCGGGCATAGCACGATTGAAGAGAATCGCTTCGCTCAGCCAGCCGATCATGAAGTGCGAACGTGAGCCTTCGAGCAATTCGCCCAATGTGTGTTCAAACTTCTTGCCGTTGAAATCAGCAATCACTTTTCCGTCTTTCGGCATCTCTACTTCGAGGATGACAGCTTGCATGGCAGCGGTAGTCGTATTCGGATTCTTGCTGCTGTACATATCCAGTTCGGTTTCTTTTTCGTCTGCGGATACAATGCGGTTTACGTGAGTATGGAATTCTGTTTCCCCTTCTTGCGGAGAAGTGAAGGCTGCACCGCGGAAACATGGAGTGACGCTCAGAATGCGTCCTTTGTCTACAGACAATTTACCTTGCCAGTGTACATACTGCTCTTCACGGTTCCATCCGAAATCTACTTTCACTTTGCAGCGGACAGTATCACCTTCGGGGGCAACCGGAGTCAACGGACCATTCATGCGGGCCAGAATCTGACCGTTCTTGACGATATCCACATAGTCGATGCAACTTTCTCCGGTAACATTCAGATAAATGCGGCGGCTGTTGCCACGCACTACGTCACCCATGAAAGCATCGTTGAGGCGGAAGTCAATCAAAATCTTATCGCCGGTTGCGGCGCATACGTGGCGGGTCCGAAGTGCTTCCCATATAGCGTCGCGGGTTAATGACGGAGCCAGTACACCGATACGGCCGTCACCATAACTGCCCGGATAACCCGAATGTTGGTCGGTAGAAGCCATAATACCGAATTTATTACCCAGTTCCAGACCATATTGAATGGTTCCTTCCCATTGGCGGGGGCCCATATCGTGCAAGTATGGATAGTCGCCCTGATCGCTTTCAGCCAGACCGTGACGAGAATACATTTCTACGAACGGGGTCTGGTCTCCTTCGGTAAAGCATTTCCAGTTATAGCCGCGATAACCACCCTGATAGCCCATATGGTGCGGAGTGATGAATACTTTGTGTCCTTTGGCCTTTTGTTTCCAGTCTTCGATGGAAGTGCATTCTACAAGCGGTGCATCGAGATCGTAGTTCAAGGCAACATGGTCGCCATGTTCCATGCTGTGTGCTTCATATCCAACGAAAGTGAGGAATTCTCCTTCTTTATTATATTCGTTTGTCATGGCTACGTACTTCTCATATCCGCCTTCGCGCAAACGTTTGAAAGCACCGGTATGGTAGTCGATTACCCATTTCAGGCGTGGATCGTCTGCTCCGGGGATATCCGGCCACATGGCGTGGGGTGTTACACTTACAAAATCCAACTGTCCTTTCGCTGCTTCAAAAGCATCGCGCATATCGCCGTGTCCGTATGTGATGTTACAATGGTTGTGCAGGTCTCCCCAGTACATTTTGAGGTCACTTGCCGATGGCATTTTCTTTTTGGCTTCTTTACTTCCTGCCGCACAAGAGCCGAGCAGGCTGCCGGATGCTGCTAGTCCTAAAAAAGACCAGCCAGTATTCTTTATAAAATTTCTTCTGTCCATGATATTATTGTTTTGGGTTATTTATCGATTTTCCATCAGTCTTCTGTCTCCTTTGAAAAGCACTGTCTCTTTTTCATCGGGATCATTGTCTTTATATTGTTTCTGAGTTTCTTCAAGTAGTTGCATCAACTCTTTTTGTTTCTTAGCATATTCCGCTTTTCCGAAGATATTGTTCATTTCTCTCGGATCGGCTTTCATGTCATACATTTCCCATTCGTCAATGTCGTTGTAGAAATGAATCAGTTTGAAGTCCTGCGTGCGAATGCCGTAATGACGTTTTACGGAGTGTTCTGCCGGATATTCATAATAATGATAGTAGGCTGCTTTACGCCAGTCGGCAGGAGTCTTGCCTTCGTTTTCCAATACTGGTTTCAGTGATGCTCCCTGAATATCAGATGGCACTTCTACACCGGCAAAGTCAAGGAAAGTGGGGGCGAAGTCTACGTTCATGCTAATGGCGTTGCTGGTGCTTCCGGCTTTAATGGCCTTCGGATAACGGATGATAAGCGGCATACGCTGACATTCTTCGTACATGAATCGTTTGTCAAACCAGCCGTGTTCACCCAGAAAGAATCCTTGGTCGGAAGTATAGACAATAATGGTATTGTCCAGTTCGCCGATCTTTTCGAGATAATTCAGCAGACGACCGATATTCTCGTCTACAGCCAGAACGGTAGCCAGATAATCGCGCATATATTGCTGGTATTTCCAGCTGATTAATGCCTTGCCTTTCAGGTCGCCTTTGCGGTATTCGGCAATGCGCTGTGCATAGGCGGAATCCCATTTGTCCTGTACTTCTACAGGCATGCGCTTATAAACGCTATACAGGCGGTTTGTCGTATCTTTCAGCATTTCTTCGCGAGTGAGCAGTTTTAAGTCCCAGTCATTCGTCAGCGTATGCTCGATCGACATATCTTGTTCCCGTGCCGCTTTCCCGCGTCCTTCGTAGTCATCGAACAGGTTTGCGGGTTCGGGGAAAATAGTATTGTTGAATATACCCAGATGGCGGGGGGCGGGCATCCAGTTACGGTGGGGAGCTTTCTGATGATACATCATGCAGAAAGGTTTGTTTTTGTCGCGGTTTTCGAGGAAATCGATTGCCTTGTCGGTGATAATATCCGTTGCATATCCTTTTTCTACGATGTGCTTTCCGTCTTCCCAGAAGTCAGGGTCGTAGTAGTCGCCCTGCTCATGCTGGCCGCTGAGTATGCTCCAGTGGTCAAATCCCTGCGGTTCGCTGATAAGATGCCATTTACCGATCATGGCAGTCTGATAACCGGCTTGTTGAAGTAGTTTCGGGAATGTCTGCTGATCACCGTTGAAGGTGCTTGCATTATCGGTAAAGCCGTTCTCATGGCTGAATTTTCCGGTGAGGATGCAGGCACGTGAAGGACCGGAAAGGGCATTGACTGCATAACAATTGTCAAAACGGATACCCTCATTGGCTATACGATCCATATTGGGAGTCTGGATGAGGTTGCCACCATAGCAGGACATAGCTTGGGTGGTATGGTCGTCGGTCATCATGAAGATGATGTTCGGACGTTTGGTTTCTTCTTTTTTCTGGTTGGCACAGGAAGCGAGGCTTAGTGCAGCCAATGGAAGCAGTAAGGTAGAGGGATTGCTTTTCATGATAGAAATAACATCTGATGATAAAAAAATGACCAGTGAGGAGCCGAGGCCTTTTCCGTAGCGGGCATATATCCGCATGGAAATCTGGCCTCAGTGCCTCGCTGGTCACTGGATTATAATTTATATTTTAATGACTGTTTCTTGCCGTTTACTTTCACTTCTATTTCCAGTCCGTTTTCATCGAACGTTTTGTTCTTGAACTTAGCGTCAAATTTAGGGGCATCTGCGCTCTTCTTGACTGGGTAAATAACTGTGATGTAACGTACCGCATTCTCATTGTCTTTCTTTACGTTGAATGAAACATTCATACGTTTGTAGCGCTTGCGATATGCAGTAGAACACCATCCCGGCTCTTTTTTCATGCTCATGCCTTCAGGGCCGAAGCATTGAAGTTTCATGTTGCTTCCATCCTCGAATTGAGTCAGGAATGTCATGTCTTCGCGGCTGTTGGCTATCTCACCTTTCGGCATCTGATAGTGCAGGTTGACAGAACCTTTGGCGCTGCCTGATACTTCATCTACAATGACAAAGTAGGTATTGTCTACGAAGAAGACCGAACGGCGGTGCTTGAAGTTCTTGTAGCTTGGGTTTTCTGTAACCAATGTCTGGATATTGCCTTCCGGCTGCCACAGTTTAGTAACAGATTCGGTTGTTTCCAGATTTTTATTGTCCAGAGTCACGGTGTTGTGTACGGAAGTCTGACGGTGCCAGTTGCGTTGTTCCATCACTTCGCCTTCACCTGCATATACATACGAACCGGAGTCGGGGAACAGGTTCTTGCCGTTAAACCACATTTCGAAAGTACCGTTATCCGGCTGACAATGCCAGAAACCTTTCGGACCGGCTTTTACTACCATTTGTGTAGCATCCATTCCCCAGGAATTGCGGAATACAAAGAAACCTGACTTCAGGAAACCTTTCGACATATAATCAGGTAATGCACCCTCTTTGCCGTCTGTTGCCAAATACTTGATAGTTTCGTTTTTGGGGAACAGTTTGCTCCATTCACGATAGTTCTTCAGCATTTCTTTTTTTTCTGTGATTTTAGCATCACTGAAACATGGATTTGTGTAATCCGGGAAAGAAATATTAGCATAGAACATGATCATCTTTTCGATGGTATCCAGATATTCCTGTGGAAATTCATTACGGAATCCGTTAACATCTGCAATACCCAGTGCTTTGCAGAAGATATTGATAGCAGCAAGGTGGTAATGCGGGTCAAGTTCAAACTGACCGCCATCGTTGTAAACCTGTACGTTTATTTCACGGTTCAGAATGTCGATACCACTTTTTCTCCAGGCCGGAGCTTCTTTAAATTCCGGGAAGAATGCACCTGCATAAATCATACGCTGAGCTTCGAACAACAAGTGATTACCCTGATCAGAGTAATTAGCCAGAATATGTACGGCATGTTTATGATAGTTCACCAGAAATTCAGTCAGGAAATCCGGAGTGAAAGAAGGAGAGGGGAGGAACAACTGGAACTGTGTAGTCTGATCCTGCAGACGATTACTTACTTCCAGCGGACGCCATGCGAAACGTACATTTTCCACTTCGCCTTTAATCTTACCGTCACTTACCAGTTCGTATTCTTTCTTGTCCATCTTCACCAACGGATTCTTTTTGATCCAGTCGATGTATTGGTATGCCCATTCTTTGGCATATTTCTCGTCACCCGATACACGGTATGCCTTACCCATCGGAGTAAACCATTTATGACGGTGCAACTGCCAGCGGAGTTCATTGTCTTTCACCGGCCAGTATTGCCAGTTGATATCTTCTCCGTAGTTGTAAGAAGGCTGGTAACCTTTGTGAACAAAGAATGTATGTTTCAATCCGTCGTCCGCCCATTGCTGTTCTTCTTTGCCGATAGTGATCTTTTTCAGATTAATATCCGGAGTCTTCACATTCGTACGTGCACGGTAGTAGTCGAGCAGTGCTTTTGCGGCATCCTCATCTTTGCCTTCCTGATGTAAGGCTTTTACTTTCTCCAATCCGGGATAGTCCAGGTTGAGAAGCGAGAATACCTCGCTTTTCAACTCTTGGGCATAACCTTGGCCTACGAAACAAGCAAATGTCAGCAGGACGATATATTTCAGAGTTTTATTCATGATATCATTTATTATTCTGCAAATTACAATTTAGATTTGAATTTTCTCAGCTATGTTACTCAATAACTTTCACCTCTCCATTCTCCAATCTCAACTTCTTCAAGTCCATGAATCTCTTCAATGCTTCCAAATAGTAGTAGTCAGCATAATTCAGCGGAGTATCGATTTCAGAACCGTTAGGCAATGATCCGACAGAGTGCATTAAGATGAATCCCTGGTTTTCGCCGACTTTGGCAAGGTATGCGTCGCTTGAAAGGCTTTTCAGAATTTTTTCTGCATAATCCAGATATTTCTTTCCGTCGGGTACCATTGTGCTAAGTTCAATGAATCCTGCGGCTGTTACAGCAGCAGCCGAAGCATCGCGTGGAGTCTCTTCGGTGACAGGAGCATCGTAGTCCCAGTAAGGAATTGCATCGTCTGTTTTCACGCGCTCCATGATCATGTCGGCTATGTTTACGGCAAAGTTCAGGAAGGTAGTGTCATTTGTTTCGCGGTAGCAGGAAGTGTATCCGTATACAGCCCAAGCCTGTCCGCGCGACCATGAAGAATCGTCGTTTTTACCCTGGTGAGTCTGTTTGCGTTCTACTGTGCCGTCGTTGTTATAGCTTACTACATGCCAGCAAGTATAGTCAGGACGGAAATGATTTTTCATCGTAGTGATGGCATGCTTGATAGCGACATCCTTGTATTTGTTGTCGCCTGTCCATTTGCTTACAGTGAACAGAAGGTCCAGATTCATCATGTTATCGATGATTACCGGGAAGTTCCAGCTGCCAAAGTCCCATGAACGGATGGCTCCGATTGAATCGTTGAAACGTCCGCTCAGGTTATCGGCAGTTTCTTTCATGACAGCTTTGATGGTATCGTTAGGAGCCAGACGCTCAGCATTTCCGTAGCTGCAGTTGATCATAAATCCCAAATCATGTGTACCTTTATAATAGCGTACTGGATTCAGCAGGTTTGTATATTGAATGGCATCCGCTTTCAGTGTATCATTTCCGGTCATTTCGTATGCGTACCACAGTGATCCGGGGAAGAAACCGCTTGTCCAGTCGTATACTACACATAAACGGCGTTTGCCCATTTGTTCGGCAGTAGGTTGCGGACGAAGTGAGTCCTGAAAAGTAGAAGGATCTCTTTCTAATTGGCGGCAGAGGAAATCCATGTCATATCCGGTGCGGATTGAACGTGGAAGCTGACCGGTTCCGTCAATTTCTTCTGCTGTGAGTTGTAACTGGGCAGAAGCTACATCCAGCCCTTTCTTAATCCAACTGTAGTCTTCCTTTGGAGTTGTCTGGCACGATGCAAGTGCAATGGCAACCGAAGCAAAGAGAACAAGTTTCTTTTTCATGTTATTCATTTTAAGTGATTGTTTTTAGAAGTTTTGTAACTGATGCAAAAGTAGATGATCTGTTTAATTTTAAATGATACGAATGTTGAAAAGGACATTGAAACGGAATTTCGACTATTAGTTTTGTTGAAAAAACTATTAATTTTGTCAAGCATGCCCTTTACAAGGGGGCTAGAGCCCTATTCCCGTTCGTTTAAAATGAAATCTTTTTTCTTTCTCCTGCATTGAAATGAGTCTTTTTTATTTGGTTATTATAAACAATTTCGATGGTCTGTTCGTATGGACTGGTAATGTTGGCAACTATCATTTTTCCTTCTTTCCATTCCATATCCACAGTAAATCCGCCTCTTGCTTTGAGTCCTTTTATGCTTCCTTCTTTCCAGGTTGGAGGCAGTGCCGGGAGCAAGTGAATATTTCCCTTATGACTCTGCAATAACATTTCCGCAATACCGGCAGTTGCTCCGAAATTTCCATCAATCTGGAAAGGAAGTGCATTCAATAGATTACGATATAATCCGCCCCGATTTTCAGCTTTGATGTGAGGATCTATGTAATTGATCAGATTGCTCAATGCCTCATGAGCATTGGAGGAGTCGTATAGACGTGACCAAAGGGAGATTTTCCATGCCATGCTCCATCCCGTTGTTTTATTTCCACGGTCATACAACGATTTTCGTGCTGCCTTAAATAGTTCCGGAGTGTTGTCTGTAATGTCACATCCCGGATATAATCCGAAGAGATGGGATACATGACGGTGTTGTGGTTCGCTTTCTTTATATTCTTTGTCCCATTCCAGCAATTGTCCTTTGCTGCCGATCTGGTATTTTTTTAGTTTATTTCTTTTCCCGGTTAACTCAGTACGGAGATCCATATCGGTCCGGAGTATTTCTGCCGCTTGAATAGTATTCGAAAATAAAGAACGGATAATGGCTATGTCCATTGTACTTCCTTCGCAGACGGATGCCGGAGTATTGTCGGGCATGAGATAAGCATTCTCAGGAGAAGTGCTGACAGGTGTTACCAGTTCTCCTTTGCTGTTTTCAACTAGCCATTCGGAACAGAAAGTAGCTGCTCCTTTTAGTATCGGATAGTATTTCTTCAGGAAATCCACGTCTTTCGTAAATAAATAGTGTTCCCATATATGATTGCATAACCATGGTCCGGACATATTCCAGAAGAACCAATATACAAACCCGTCTGATGGATATGCTTCTCTCCAGATCGATATATTATGGTGAATGGCCCAACCATTCAGTCCGTACATATCATGAGCAAGATCCTTTCCCTTGTCTGCTATTTCTTCAATTAGTTTGAATAAAGGCTGGTGACATTCCGACAGATTAGTGACTTCAGCCGGCCAATAGTTCATTTCCAGGTTGATATTTAAGGTATATCCCGAATTCCATGGAGGTAATATCTGATCATTCCATAGGCCTTGCAGATTCAAGGGTTGTCCTTCACCTCGGGAACCGGCTATCATTAAATAACGTCCAAACTGAAACAACTGTGCGATCAATGCCTGATCCTCTTCTTCCTTGAATCTCTTTAACCGCTCGTCTGTGGGCAATTCTTTTTGTAGTTTATTCACCGGAAGGCTCAGTGATACCCGGTTGAATAAAGATTGATAGTCAGCAATGTGTTTCTTTCTTAGTTCTTTATAGGTCTCTCCTTCACTGATTTTCCGATAGCTCATGATTTCTTGATGCGGATTCTTACCTTCTTTACTCGGACTTTTACGTGGCCCGTTATAACTGGTAGCAGCATATAGCATGAGTGTCACCTCACTGCAACCCTTGGCAATAAGTCGGTCGTTCAAAATAGTTAGTGTTCCGCCTTTATGACTTGGAAGAAGGCAAGCTTCAAAGAAAGTTCCCTTTCCATCCATTTCGTTTCCATAAATTACGTGCTTTTTCTGTATGATATGTCCTGCGGCATCAAAATATTCCGGATGCAAACGTTGAGTATTGAAACGCTTCATGTGTTCTATGTCTCTTCGTTGAGCGTGCGCAGGTGCCTGACCTTTCAGATAAACAACTTGTGAATCGGACTCATTCGTTACAGGATGCGGAGAATCCAGATAAGCGGTAAAACTTAAAACCGGTTTGGAAGCCTTTAAATGTATGACAATAGCTTGTGCCGGATAAGATGCAAAGACTTCTCTGCTTATCTTTACGCCATTTTGCTTATAAGAAGTTGTAACAACAGCGTTTTCCATATCCAGCGAATGGATATAGTCTGTCACGGCTTCTTTGGAATCAAAGTCGATATATAAATCTCCGAAAGGTTGATAGGCTTCATTGAGTCTGCCAATCCATTTCTCTTGCATGATAGTTCCTGCTTCTGCGTTTTTTCCTTCGTTGAGTAACTGACGTATATGAGCGAGATCAGGTACTATATTTATGTTTTTAGGAGTTTCCGGCTCTCCACTATAAAGAGTGTTCTCATTGAATTGTATTCTCTCTTTCTGTGGATCTCCAAAAATCATGGCTCCCATACGTCCGTTACCTACAGGCAATGCTTCTTCCCATGCTTTTGCAGGAGACTTATACCAAAGTGTCAGATTGCTCTGGGCGTTAGTATCTGTTATGCAAAGAGCAACAATAAATAATGCTATTAATCGAGTCTTCATAATAAATGATCAGCTTGGTGTAATAAAAGCGTATAGTTTTCTCCCCGGATAGTAGAAATGGTTATATATGTTTTGTCCTTTTCTTTATCTAATGATACTTTTATTGTTTTTTGAGGACATTCCACATTATATAGCCCATTGATAGTCAGTTGCGTATCATAAGGTTTCTCTTGTTGTATTACATCTTCTTCCGTCAGTAGTCCCATATGTGCACGGGATATTCTTCTCATATCCGGTTCACAAACAGAGAGCTTAAATGAATTGTCCTTCTGCTTTTCAAGTATGTAAGAAAGCGGAATATTTACTTGGGAAACCAGTTGACCTTCATACTTCTTCTGTGCATTGAAAAGAGCGCCGCATGTGATTTCTTTCGTTTTATAGGTAACAATGTGCGCATCGTTATCCTGTGCTATTACTTTTATCGGACTCTCGTTGGATAATAGCTGACGGCCCAATACTTTATTCTTGTTTTTAAGTATATAATAGTGATATTTTGCCGCCTCTGGTGCGGTCCCGTGTTCTATATAAGCTCGTGTGTGAGAGCCTTCACTGGAAGTTCGTACCACTCCTCCTTTTACTGCGTACATGAGTGAAGGGTCTGTCAGAATATATCCTTCCGGCATTCTTTCTTCACTGGTGTTCCTGCTGAACGACTGAAACAAAGTAGTGATTGTAGGGTATCTCTTATCTTTAGTTTGGATGTCCGAACCCAGGCAGAGCAGGAAATTCTCAAATACAAAGACTGATTTGTTGGCACGGAATGACTGATCGTATGTGATATCGTGCATTCTGAAAGAGAACATGGCATTTTTGTCGGAAGCATGTACCCCTGTTAAGAATGTCTCATCTGAGAAATTACGATGTCCGGAACTTGATCCGCCTTTGTCTTGCAATACTTTATCAGGTAAAACTTTGGTAGTAGCTCCCGGAATATAATTCCAGTCGAAGTCGGTTTCTTGCGGATTGAAAGATTTATGTCTGTTTTTTAAGTCAAAATATTCTATTTGACCATAAGCCAGATAGCGTCCTTTGGTGTTTTCTGTGGCAGAAGATTCAAAGTCCCATATATAGCGGCTGAATCCCTTGATGTTGAAATGAAAAAGACTGTCTTTAGCAACCAATAATCCGGAATAAGGCATGAACAGTGTGCCGGTGACAGGCTTTTCTTTAGCAATGGAACTTGATGCCAATTGGGTTACTAGCTCGATTTCTCCTACAGTGCTGGTATATGCCAGACTTGAATTCACGTTACTGATATATTCAGCGATAGCCTGTTTGTTTTCTGTGGATTCAAGTATTCGCTTGAAGGCAGCTGTTAATTCTTTATCCGGTTCTTTAAATGACAGAGCCGTATAGACAAAAGCCGGTAATAAGGTTTCTAAAATCTGTTGTCCTTTGGGAAAACGTCCCACAGTCCCGGCAGGTACATCCAGACCGGCGCAAAAAAAACGGAAGGTTAATAATCCTTGTTTCAGATTATGCAATGTTGTTTCGGACAGTGCATAAGGAGTATCGTGCAGTAAATAAGCAATGAGTGCACCTGCATAAAGTGCATGAGGGTAATAAGCACTATGATAAGGACCTCTGTGATGATATCCGGAGAAGTCAGCTTTGAACGTCCCGAAAAATCCCGGAGCTATTCCTAATGCATTGTCCATATAATGCTTGAATGCAGTCAAAGCAACTTCCCTTTCTTGTTTATCATTTTGTGATAGCGCGTATATTAGCTTTGGAATCGCTAATGCACGTAAGTTATCTGCTACTTCGCCGGCATATGAAGGAAGCTGATAGCATGCCCCGAACATGGTAAACCAGTTCATCGTTTGGAGTTCACGTTTTAGTTGTTCCGGAGATAATTGTTCTTTGAGCAAAAAGAATGAGTGAAAATAGCCGGAACTTCTAAGTTTCTCAAAACATAAAGTTCCCATACTGCTACCGTCTGCCCAGCCTTGGTCGTTGAACCAGTCATAAATGTAAAGTGCTTTTTTCAGGCTTTGATCATTTTTATTTTTACGATAATCCAGTGCCAATGGAAGCAGGACGTTTTCATTAATAGTCCTGAACTTTTTAGCTTCTTGTCCGTCTATGATAGTGGGTGCCCCCATCGGGAATAAAGGTTCTCCTTGAGGGGTATAATCTTCGTTATATTGGATTTTGATTTTTTGGGCAGCTTTCACACCATTCCGGATAAATGTCTTTTCATTTTCCGTTCTCATTTTTATCCATCTCTCAGATGAATGTTGCTCGCTGCCAAGATACCAGGTTGTTAATCTGTCTGTGATGGTTGTAATCTGATTATCTTCGGCTGTGATTACTTTTTCTACTTTTGGAGTAGCATTTCTATAGCCAATGAAGTCAGGTATTAAACTATAGTCAGTACGGTTCACCTTATATTGTGCATCCGACATATTCTGCCAGGAAACTTTAGGCGTGAACTCTAAAAGATCTATGTAAGTAACTCCTTTTTTTGTATGCTGTGGGAATTGTATTTCGACCGACTGAATATTACTTTTGGATGGCATATTCATGTCTCCTTGAAATTTAGCCCAAATACATCGCCAACCTTTAAAGTTAAGTAGGAAGGGGAGTTGGCATACTTCCTTGCCAGTCTCATCTCTGAAGGAAAACAGTAAATTCTCTTGGGTGGGAGATTCGTTATAGATCCATGCATTCATACCACCATTTCTGTTTCTACATGCTTCAGAAATACCGGTAGGTGAGGGGATAGTGAGGACTGCGTTCTGTTTCCATTTGATTTGAAGTGATCGACTGCCTGATTTGTATTTCCCAGAGGAAATATGGAGCACGCCTTTATCTATTTTCCAACCTTCGGGCACTTTTCCCTTCTCAAATGAATAGATTTGGGAGAATACCGATTGACTGATAGCTAAAGATATAAGAAGAATTACTATGCTAAGATTCTTTTTCATGGTATATAGAAATCAGTGAAATAAAGAATTATGATAAAAGCGTTACCAAAAGAAAGACTATTTCTTCGGTAACGCTTTCATGTTATATTACAGTATGATTATTTACCATCCCGGATTCTGATTGAATTGAGTACACAAGTCCATTTCCTGTTGTGGTATGGGGAGTAACTCATTCTTGTTCTTTTTAGTATAATCGACGCATACATAGAATTCGTCACCGGCACTATACCAGTCAACTAAATCCTGAGCTGTTTTTCTGATACTGTCGTAGTAGATTCCCCAGCGAACTAAATCTTGTCTGCGATGTCCTTCGAATGCCAATTCATAAGCTCTTTCATTACGTACGGCTTTTTGGAATTCGTCGTAAGACAATCCGGATAAGTCTGAGGCGCTGTTGTCGGTTTCCACAGGAAGTCCGAAGCCGCGTCTGCGTACCATATTGATAGCCTTATATGCTTCGTCGGTCGGTCCTTGTTTCCATTCGTTCAAAGCTTCTGCATATAAAAGTAATACATCAGCATAACGTAATATATACCAGTTGATATTTGAAAGATTAGCATCGATAAGATAGTTGGCACTGTTTACATATTCTTCTGTATCCCATTTTCTCGGGCATACATTATCGATATAGGATTTCTTTAATGCATCTTTAGCATCGTCTTTGATGGCATCTTCAATATTACCGCTGGCATTGATTACAAGTTTGACTCCATCTTCACCGGTAGTCGTGTTTTTACCATATTTGTAATCAGCAAAGGAGTACTTCCATCTGTTATCGCTTTCACGGTCTTTCCAGTCGCGCAGGAAAGTCGGGATGACACGCCAGTTACCGGCATTACGAACGCTTCTGATACCGCTTGCCTGTACACCGTTCCATTTACCAATACGTCCGCAAGGGTCATTAGCTGATACTCTGGTAACGGTAGGAGCATAGAAACTTACTTCGATCAGACTTTCTTCGTCATCCCAAACACCATTACAAGTGTTCTTCCATAATTGTTCGAAGTCAGAAAGCAAGTGATGTTTACCCGATTCGACTAGAATCTTAGCAGTTTTTGCTGCATTTTCCCATTTGCTTGTATCATGAACAGGATAGCCTGCCCAAGTAGCGTATACTTTAGTCAACAGTCCGAGTGCGGCGCCTTTAGAAAGACGGAAACTGTTGTCTGAACGTATATTGTCATCCACTGAATAAGGCAGATTATCAATAGCGTATTGCAAATCAGTTTCTATAAATTTATATACGTCCGCCGGATCTGCTTGTGTGAAAGTAGATGGATGCTGACGGGATTGAGCAGTATTGGTTATCAATGCTACATTCCCAAACCAACGTACTAATTCGAAATAGTACATGGCACGCAGACAACGTGCTTCTGCCATATAGACAGCGGCTTTCTTGTAATTGCCTTCATCGTAGGTTCCGATTTTTTGTCCCAGTGTCTCGATAAAATCATTTGCATCGTAGATAGCGCTGTATAGGTTTGCCCATGTCGTTGCTATTTCTGTCTGTGAACTGGTATAAGCATTCGAGGGAATCAGACGAAGTCCGTCGGTACTGTTACCTGTTACTTTGGCAATATCACTGGGGATAGTAAAGTACAAAGATAGGTGGAAACCATAAATACCATCCTGAACCATATCACGATATACGCCCAGAAGAACATTTTCTGCTTCTGCCGCATTCTTCATGTAGTTTCCTTTCTCAATTTCTGTATAGCTGGTCTCATCTAATGAGCAAGATGAAACGGTGATTGCACAGGCTAATGTGCATAAGTAGTATTTGAACTTTTTCATTGTCTTTTTTTTGTTTAGAATTGAACTTCTACACCAAATGTAAATACTCTACTTTTCGGATAAGCACCCCAGTCGAATCCTGGCATAAGCGGGCTGCTTTTCATATTCACTTCAGGATCGTAACCGCTATATTTAGTCAGGCAGAATAAGTTCTGAGCTGTGCCATATACACGCAGGCGGTTGATATATGCTTTTCTTGTCCATTTATTAGGGAATGTATATCCTAATGTTATGTTTTTTAAGCGAAGGAACGAACCGTCTTCAACGAAACGTGAGTATAATTCATATTTTACATATCCTCTGGCGGAAGGCACACGATTAGATGCATGTGTCGGAGTCCACCGGTCGGCCACTTCTGCCAGTTGATTACTTCGTTCGTCTTGCGATTGTGTATTGAACATACGCGTCGCATTATAAACATCGTTGCCATATTGGAACTGGAACATGAAGCTGAAATCAATGTTTTTGTAATTGAAGGTGTTGGTGATACCTCCGTACCAATCCGGTTGGCCGTTTCCAATAGTGGTACGGTCGTCAGGAGTAATGACACCGTCTCCATCTATATCTTTATACTTCACCATTCCCGGTTCCACCGTCTTACCGGCATGTTTGCTTATATCTGCCACTCCGGGTTTCAGTTGCATTGAACCGTTAGGAAGTACGTTGAAATCAGATGTTTGGTAAACACCGTCAAAAACATATCCATACATTTGTCCAAGTGAAGAACCTACAATGGAGATATAATCATTTCCATTGAAGTTACTGTTGAATTTAGTTGCTGACTGTATATATGTATTGCCGTCCTGCAACGCTTTCAATGTATTCTTAATGAATGAAATGTTGAAATCTGTCTGCCATAAGAAGTTACGAGTTTGAATATTAGTGGAATTGATGTTCAATTCGATACCTTTATTCTCAATCTTACCAATATTCTGCCATTGGGAGTTGAATCCTGTTACATAAGCAAGTTTTTGTTCGAGCAACAGATCTTTGGTGTTTTTTAAGAAGAAATCTGCTGTCAGGTTCAGGCGGTTATCAAGAAGACCGACATCAATACCTAAGTTAGCAGTGGTAGATCCTTCCCATTTCAGATCTTTGTTAGCTAGTTGTTTCGGGCTCAGTACTGTGGCCATTTGTTGCCCTATTCCATATTTGCTTGATGAATACAGATCCATAGACAGATAGTTTGTGATACGGTCATTTCCTACTGTACCCCATCCAAGACGGAGTTTTAAGTTTGATATCGGAGTTATATTCTTCATGAATTTCTCTTCCGATATACGCCATGCTGCAGAGAATGAAGGGAAATATCCCCATTTATTTTTTGCAGAGAATACGGTAGAACCGTCAGCACGTACTGTAGCAGTAAACAGATAACGGTTGTCGAAGTTGTAGTTACCTCTTGCAAAGTAAGATAACAGTTTCTTGTCGCTTCTTGAAGTTGATACGCTGCTAGGAGTGGCTCCTATTCCCAGATTGTCGTTACCCAGGTTTGGGAACGGGAAATCTTTGGATTGTCCATATAAAAGTTCCGAGCTTCTGAATGAAAACTCATGTCCTAACATGATATCAAACGTGTTTTTCTTATTGATTTTCTTTTTATAAGTTAATGTGTTACTGCTCTGCCAACGTAAGTCTTTCTGCATTTGTGTAGAACCATAAACGCCTCCACTACGATATGCCTGGCTGGAGTTTTCACCATAGAAAAGATCCCTTCTGGTATTAGTCGTATTGTAAGTGGCTGATGCTTTGAATGTCAGGTTTTTCATCAATTGTACTGTCAGTGCAGCATTAGCTCCCCACAATTCAGATTGTCTCCGGTCTTTTACAGCTTCAGCCTGTTTAATTGGATTAATTTGTGAATAAGTGGTGTTCTCACTTAGTTCCAATGGGTCGAAAACAGAATTCAGAAGTTCATCGTTTGTTACACTGTTACCTCCGGTAGGACGGAAACGTAATATATTTGATAACATATTTAGCGTTCCTCCGGTACCTGAAGTACCGATGCCTTCTTTCACCGTATTTGCATAGTTGATAGTAGCATCAAAAGTGATGAATTTAGTAATCTTTTGGTTGATGCGTAATTTACCTGCATTCTTTTTATAGCCACTGTTCGTGAAGATACCATTTTCATCAAAATGTGAGAAAGAGGCGGCATATTTAGTTTCTTTTGTACCGCCGCTGATACTGAAATCATGGTTCTGAGACCAAGTCGGTTTGAATGATTCACTCTGCCAGTCAATTCCGGGATCCGTCAGGTAGTCTTCCAAAGTTTGATGACGATAAGGAACTCCGTCAGAATCATTTCCTTCTTGATAATAAGTCGTTCCGTATTTAGTCGGGTTGAGTTCTACTTGTAATGCGGCAAACTCATATGTGCTGAGCATGTCCAGTTTTTTAGGAATGTTACGATAAGTAGCCGACCCGTTATAAGTGATAACGGCTTTTCCTTCTTTACCGGATTTTGTAGTAACCAAAACTACACCATTAGCAGCGCGTGCACCATAAATTGCAGAAGCTGAAGCATCTTTTAATACTTCGACTGATTCAATGTCTGAGTTAGGAAGATAGTCGATACTACTAACTTCGAATCCGTCAACAATATAGAGTGGAGAAGAATCTCCGTTTACTGTACCAACACCACGAATTTTGATATCGAAACCCGAACCGGGAGTACCATCCGACTGGGTGATCTGTACACCGGCAATCTGACCTCCAAGTGCTTCTACTACAGAACCTGTTTTGAAACCTTCAATAGATTTTGCAGCTACAGAAGAAACGGATCCTGTCAAGTCGCTTTTCTTCATACTGCCGTAACCAACTACAATAACTTCGTCCAGCATTGCATTGTCTGGTTCTAATTTGATATTCAAGTTCTTTTGACCTTTTATTTTGATCTCTTGGTTCTTATAGCCAATGTAGCTGATAATCAATGTTGCATTACTATTCGCTTTAATGGAGAATTTTCCGTCAAAATCTGTAACTACTCCTTTTTGAGTGTTTTTTACTTGAACCGTTGCTCCGATTAATGGAGTATCCGTTTCATCGATAACGACACCGTTTATTGTGATTTCCTGAGCAAATGAGGTAATCGCAATTAAGAGAGCTAAGAGGGTAAAATACCCTCTTTTACTCAATGCTTTAAATTTTATATTGTACATATCTATTCTATATTAGATTTAAATTAGAAACTTTCATCAAACCAAATGGCTAATGGGAATATTTGATTTTTGGTAGTGCCATCATTAGCGAGATCTGCCTGTTTACCGTCAGTTACAAAAGACATTCTTCCTATAAAAACACCATTTGCATACACTCCTTCAGAATCTTTCCATTTGCCAGGGTTGATTGTTACAGATAGATCTTTGTTGCTTATATAGCCTAAGGGTTGACTGAGATTTTGGGCATTATCGTAGTAGGACATAGGAGCTCTTGCACTATAATTAGGAGTTTTCCCAATTGCTTTATAATATGTTGTCCACAAGCCATTCATAAAACTACCATTGACTGACTGTATTCCGTCTACATGGTTTTCAATGAAACTATAGTAATAGAAGTCTCTACGATAATCCATTAAATATGTTGTGTAATCTGTTACAGTTGTGCCATTTAATGTAACTACAGGTGCAGCTATCATACCACCTTTAGAAGGATTCATCTTTACTGCAAATGGAGTATATTTGACGAAAATTCCGTTTTTATCTTTATTTTGACGTATGAAAACAGGAATTGTTTTAGATATAGCTTCCTCTCCAGAACCCACCGTTGCGGTTACAAAAAGTACACTAACACCATAATTGCTATTCCATTTATTCTCACTAAATGATAGTTCTCCTGTTTCTGAGATTGTAGTACCACTTAATGCAGTTGTATTTAATATTTTAACTTCCCATTTAACGGGACGACCATTGGGAATGTCTGTCTTAGGAGTTAACTTTTCAGCTAGAAGAATAGCTTTTTTGTCATAATCAAATTGATCAGCATAGTTTTCTTCAGGGGTAAGTCCCAGGTTATTTCCATAACGTATGTAAGTGAAATAGTTAGGATTTGCTGCAATAGTCAGTGTAAAGGTTGAAGTCTTCTCACTCTTGTCATTTTTCGCCTGTACTGTGATTGTATATGTGCCAGTTTCTATTGAATTGCCTTTTTTTGCAGAAATAACACCAGTAACTCCATCAATATTAAGTTTATCGGCTAATCTGGAGTCCAAGTCAATGAATGAGTAAGTAAGTTCGTCTCCATCTACTTCTTCCGGACCAAATTCAAATGCAACAGATTGTATCTTTTCCTGGTTTGCATATTGAAGTTGGGTAATAGGGTTAATGAATGCCACTATATTGATAACAAATGTATTATCAAAGTCTTTGCTGCCATATTGGTTGGTTGCTGTAACAGATACATTATAGCTATTATCTATTTCTAATCCGTTATTGGCGGCAAGGGTTATGATTCCGGTCTGTTCATCTATAGATATGGTTGAAGTTTCGGGAGAGATTGATTTTATCTTATACGTCAGTCCTTCTGGAGATCCTTTGAGAATTGGAGCTCCGGACACATATGCTTGATCTTTTTCTACTCTCACCGATGCGGGTTTGTATGTTAACGTAAGCGGACTGGAAGTGATGTTGAATGTAACAGCATTTTCGTATATACCTGCTCCTGCTTCTGTTGTTAATTTAAGATTCAACACATATTTACCAGGAAGAATTTCTCCTTCATATTTATCGTTGACTGTGATTTTTCCGGTATTGGAAATAGCAAAGTATTCCTTTCCTTCTTCTTGAATGATTTCATACTTGCTGATGTGTACATGTGTTCCTTCTTCAGTTTTTACCTGAGCACTGGCAGACTCTTTATAGATGTCTGCAAAATCTACTGTAACTTCGCTTGGGTCTACTGTAATTCCGTCAGGAACCGGTGCCAGCATATTTACAGTGATTACATCTTTAAACTCGTAATAATTTCCATTTGATATACAAGATACACTGATGCAGTAAGTGCCGACAGGCAGATTATCCGTATTAGCTAATTTAATAGCTCCTGTACTAGGATCTGAAATTTGAAAACAATCTGTATCGTATACTTCTCCATCAAGAGTAATGCGAGTGATAGAAAAATCTGAGGGTGTACCTCCGATGTAAGTCGGTCCGGACATGTTGAAATTCATAGAGGGGCCTATGTCGGTAATACCGGCATAGAAAATCGCAAACTTGGTAGAGTCAGTTGTCTCCGGATCCGTGCAGGAGGAGTTCGTGACACACAATCCAACTACCATTAAGATTGCCAGCAATCTTGAAGTAATGTTTTGTAATTTAGATCTCATTTTTCTTAGGTATATTAAATTATAAAGTATAAGATAATTCGTATTTCTTGCCATTGATAGTTACTTCTACCGCAGCACCATTTGTATGGAATGTACCTGCGTCTTCAGGAGTATTATCGGTAAACTGAGCATCTATAGTCAGATTGTTTAGTGTAGAAACAGCTTCGAATGGATAGATTACAGTAATAAAGCGGGCAGCTCCATTCCCAGGTTTTCGTATAGTATATTGATAACCTTTGCGTGACGCATTCTTTTCTCCTAACTTATTGGAAACATCAGATGCAACATTTGATTTGCCAAAATCCTGGTTTGTCTCGGCAAAAGTGCGAACCAGTATGTTATTATTTGCAAATGTGGTATGTGCGCCATATTGATAAGAAGCGGACAAGTCATCATATACCGTTTCATTAGCTTCGCTTGAACAAAGATGGAAATTCAAATTGATTTTGTCTTTATTACCATCTCCGTATCCTTCGTCTACAAGAACAAAGAACTCTTTATCTACAAAGAATACAGCCCGACGGTGAGTAAGACCGGCTTTAATTTGATTCTGAGTAACCAAAATCTGTGTGTTTCCTTTGGTCTCATGTTTAAGGAACTCGCCTTTCATATACCCGTTGGCAATTGTTGCACTTAAGGCTGTCATTGTGTTATGATTCTTAGTTGCAAGGAATGTCTTGCGATCTTCATTACTTGCACTTGTTCCTCCATAAGAATATACACCGGCATCCGGGAAGAAATTACGTCCGTTACGATAGATACCGAATGTTCCGTTATCGGGTTGGCAGTGCCATTTGTTATCCGGATTATTATTGTTTTTCAGAATCATCATGGTCGAGCTTTTTCCCCATCCGCTACGTAACATATAATACCCGGAAGCATCATATATCTGTGTCAAACCGGCAGGTGTTGTTCCTTGTTTACCTTCTGTTGATATCCATTTCATTTCTGCATCATCCGGGAACATTTCAGAATACTGTCTCAGATTTCTTAATAATACATTTTTAGTATATGAAGCAGAACGTGTATCATTGAAGTTATCAATTGTATAGTCCGGATAGATGATATCCATAACAAAGCGGGCTGCTTTTCTCAATTGTTCTATATAGGTAGAAGGGAATAAGCTTAACTTGTTATTGAGTTGGGCGATTTTATATATATTATAGAATCCTGCAACTACTCCGATATGATAACTTGGGTCCAATTCATTTTGAACTCCGTCCTCTAAGAACTGTGCAGTAATCTGTTCAGTAATTTTTTGTGCTCCTTCATTCAGCCATGCTTCTGCATTCTTGAATTCGGGCATTAAAATACCTGCTGTAGTGATTGCTTGTACCTGGGTAACATAAATATTACTACCGTCAGTATAATAATTGTTGCGAATGCACTCTACTTCATTAGCAAAAGCAACAAGGAATGTTGAAAGCCATTGAGGGGTAAAGTTGGTAGATTGGATAAAATGAGGCATGATATCGATTTGGTCAAGCACTCTTTCGGCAGGTTGCAGGCCATACCACTGGACAGCATCTTTGCTTACCGTACCTTCCGGACAAGGAAAGGTATTCAGCCAGTCACTATAAACCTCTATCCATGATTGAATATATTTCTCATTCTGATTGACGCGGTAAGCCTTTGCTTGTGGAAGCATCCATTGATGACGGTGGGTCTGAGACTTAAATTCCTGGTCTGTAATTTCAGCAGGAATATAAGTCCAGTCTATCTTTTTATCTTTATCAAATAAATAATAGACTTCTTTGCCGTTTTCTTCTTTTTCCTTAAAGTTACGTACATAGAATCTGTGTTCCAATGCCTGATCAGCTATATTCTGATCAAAAGCAGTAATAGAAGGGTTGATCAGATTGATATTCGGGTTGCTGACATCCGATCTGTTTCTATAGTATTTTAATAACTCATGAGCAGCGTAATAATACTCATTAGCTTCATAATACTCTTTCACCTTTTCCAGACCCGGATAATCCAGGTTGATAACCTCGAATAACTTTTCATTAATTACGCCATTCGGTTGAGGATTAGGAAGCAAGTTAATGTTAGTGTCTCCATTTGCCAATAGTTCATCATCGTCATCCGTGCATCCGGTAAAAGCGAATAAGGCACAAATGCAAATAAAGAAGATGTTCTTCATACTTTATTAGGTTTTATAATTATTAAAAGTGTATTTTTACTGTTGCAAATGTAACTTCATTAAATATGATTCTTAATTTATGTTGTCCACACTTTGTTCAAAAATGACTTTTTTGATATTAATTTTGTTGAGACATATGCTATTTTTGTTCAAAAAGGTGGTTTTGTCTCTGAATTTTAGTTTTTTAGATATCAGAATGTAATATCTCTACATAGTGTCATAAGATACCTTTTGTACAATTTGAGCTGCTCAAATGGATGATTTTAAAATTCATTCAAGCAGCTCCTTTACATGTTGATCTCAATAGGTTATTTTGCCTTCTTTCCAAAATAGTTTTGAGACATATGTGATATGGGTGAGATACTAAAATCTGGAGATGTACCTTTAGGATACATGATGATTTCTTCTCCCTTTTTTAAGTCAATCAGATAAGTACCATTATTGACAGATTTTATTATAAAGTCTCTCTTTCCTGTGAAAACAGGATTAGAGATGTCGGTCATCACTATACAAGGCTCGCCGGCCAGACTCTTTATATGCACGAATTCTGTTTTTCCCTGTTTTCTGCTGGCAGAAACTTTGAAGGCTCCTTCTGTACGTAAACCGGAGTAGGCAACATCCTGCCAGGCATCCGGCACTGCCGGGAAAATTCTGATTTTTCCTCCCCAACTCTGTAGCAACATATCGTGAATGCACTGAGCACCTGATAACGGGGTTTCGATAACAGGGCCTGCTTCTTTATACATAGTGGTAGGGCTAAGAAACTTTCCGAATAACTTATCCAAATAAGTAAGCGCATCATTCCCCTTACCGATAGCTGATGAGATAGAAGAAGCACCGGTACATGAATAACCTTGGAGCGCTTTGGGTTTACTTTGCCAAAAGGCCAGCGACTTCTCGATGATGTCAACAGCACCGGTTTGTTCAGTATTGAGCAGATATAAAGGATAGATGGCAAGTAAATGCGAGTAATGCCTGTGAGAAAAGGCATAAGGCATATCTTTTCCTATTAGCAGGCCGTTTTCATCCATAGGATAAGCCACCAGATTATTAAGAACACTTTGCCAGGTTTCCATCAGGGGATCCTGAATGTTCAGACGTTTTGCTGATTCAAGTAAGGTCTGACATCCCCAACGTAGCAAAGCGAGATCGAAGTTACAGTCTTCTACGGCATCGTATTCCGGTGAATAGGTTTTGGGGAGATGCAATTTGCCATCTTCGCCTTTTTCCAGGAAGTGCAGATAATAGTTGACAGCACCTTTTAATAATGGGAATAACTTGTCGCGTAACACATTATCATCCATCTTGTGACGGTAGATGAGCCAGAGATTATGGCATGCCCACGGTAATAAGCCTACTTGTGCTTTACCTTTGCCGGGAATACCTATTTCCGTTGACATACATTCAAGATTGGAAGCCACTCCAATCCCTAAAGAATTAGAACGGTAGGCAGAAGGAACGTTGAGGCGTAGTTCGTCTATATGGTTGTAAAGTGCGTTTTCGAGTGAGGCGGCCAGGTCTAAATGGTCAGAGGCATTCAATGCCCAATAAGTTAGCTGTACGTTGAGGTTCCACCAGGCGTTGGGCCAGGGAGTTTCTGTCAGCCAGGGACCTGTATTGTCTATCAAGGCGCGGTCACCGCGAGTAGCGGAAGCCAGTTTGTACATCTGTATCCAGTAAAAGTTTTCTTTTTGGATTTCGGGCAATGTGATGAAACTGGCAGGATAATAGGCATTCCACCATTTGCGATGCGTACTTTGTAGCTTTTTAAAACCTTGACGCCCGGCTTTCTTTATTTCTTTCATACATATTTCTCCGGCATTTGTCTGCGGATATGTATGTGTAAGGTTTATCCACAGAATGCGTTCTCCTTTTTCAGCTTTACTTTCCTGCCATCCTACTACTGTTTCACCACCGGCAAGTAGCTTTTGGGTGGATAAGTTTATGTCATCCTTTTTACTGATTTCAGCAGCAGGATTGAGTTGATAGTCTTGCGGAATTTTGTCCATCTTACCTTGATTCTTGAAGAAAAGATAACGGGGACTATTAGCTTCGGCGGCAATCCATTCCCACTGAAAGTCTTTTTCTTCTCCTTCTGTCGTTGCTTTTATGATCATAATCATATCGTCGGCATGGACAAACGTTTTTAAATGGATCGCTCCTTTGGTAGTGAGAATATCTGTTGTAGCTTCTGCGTTCCAAAGGTCGAGGCGCATCTTTCCACTGATGATTTCTCCTTCGGGGTGTAATGCAAAGTGACCGGTGAGTAATCGGGGCGTCCCGAATACATCTCTTTTTTCTCTGTGATCATGTACATCGCAGTTACTGGTTTCGAACCGTATGTAGTTCTTTTCCGGTTCTTTATAAATCATTAGCCCCAGCCTGCCATTTCCCAGATAGGCTGATTCGTGCCAATATTCAGGCAGTACTTCCCATATCATGTCCTGACTGCTCATGAATTCGGGCCAGTCAATTGTTTGTTGTATAGTTATTGAACGTGCATTAACTATACCCATACTGATGAATGATAAAATTACATAGATGTAAAGTCGTTTTTTGAAGCTCATAGTATAAACATTTCCTTTAATGTGGTTTATATTCTTTTGGTTCTGATATCTCTATACAAATGTAGAGAGTTATACAGCCAATACTTGTTCATAACGTCTATACTTTGTTCAAAAACAATTTAGCTACTATTAGTTTTATTGAATTATATATCAAATTTGTCTAACAACATATTTTCCTTGAATGAGAAGGTTATCCTTTTGATTTCTTGATATACTCCGTAGGTAAGCATCCGAAGTACTTCTTGAAACTGGTGGCAAAATATGACGGTGTATTGAATCCTACCATAGTACTGACTTCCGCTACCGTATATCGTCCGTCTTTCAATAGCTTGGCCGCTTCATTGAAACGAATCTTACGGATAAAGTCAATGGTTGATTCTCCGGTAATTGCTTTTAGTTTCAGATGCAGATTAGAACGGCTCATGTTCATTTCTCTGGCGAATTCGTCGGTAGAGAATTCGATGTTATCCATATTCTTTTCCACAATCGCCATGGCACGTTTCAGCAAGGCTTCATCCATCGCATTGAATGTGATTTTCTCAGGTTCTACTTCCAATGATTTGGCGTACTTATCGAGCATCCGTCTGCGTGTACGCATCATGTTCTGTATCTTGGTTGTCAGGATGGCAAGAGAGAATGGTTTGGGGATATAGTCATCCGCACCCATTTGCAGACCTTCCATCTGATCTTTGATATCGGTCTTTGCGGAGAGAATAATAACCGGAATATGGCAAGTCCGGATATTTTGTTTCACGTTCTTGCATAGCTTGATACCATCCATAACCGGCATCATGACGTCGGTGACAATCACATCCACTTCGTTATCTTTCAGTTTTTCCAGTGCTTCTTCACCGTTCCCGGCTTCCAGTGTGTTGAACAAATCCGCCAGTCCGTTACTCAGGTAACGGCGGATTTCATTATTATCTTCTACGATCAGAATTGTTCCGCGCTTCTTATCACCGGATTCCACAGATTCGTTTTCCACTTTCTCCGTGTCGATGAAATACATTGCTTTCGAATTGGTAGAATACACTTGCTCTTCTTCATTCTGTTCGTTATTGGAAGCTAACTCGGAAGGTTTGTAAACCGACAGATCCTGTGGCAGATAGACAGAGAATGTACTGCCTTTGTTTTCTTCGCTGTCCAGTTCGATGCGCCCATGATGAAGTTCTATCAGACGTTGTACTAACGAAAGTCCGATACCACTTCCTACGTGTTCACTTTCTATCTGATAGAAACGTTCAAATATCTTTCCCTGTTTGTTGATAGGGATACCTATGCCTGTATCGCTGACTTGTAACAATAGCCAGCCGTTCTCCTCTTTCAGAGTCACGGTAATGCTTTGCCCGCTTTCCGTATATTTAAAGGCATTGGAAAGGAGGTTGTTTACTATCAGTTCCAGATAGTTGGCATCAAAAAGAACTTCTTTGTCTTCCAGTTCAGAGTGTAGAGTATAAGTAATCTTTTTGTGACGTGCCAGTTTATCGTAGAAGAGGAAGTTGTCCTGTATCAGTTGATGAGCGTTTCCTTTTTTCGCTTTTAGTTCGAACACTCCGAGTTCAGCACGGCGGTAGTCCATCAATTGGTTGACCAGATGCAGCAGGCGGTTTGCATTCCGTTGGATATATTCCAGTTGGTTACGTGTCCATCGGTCGCTGATTTTGTTAATGATCTCTTGCAGGGGAGTCAGAATCAGCGTCAAAGGTGTACGAAGTTCATGCGAGATGTTGATGAAGAAACGCATCTTCATCTGATTGATTTCTTCCTGATGTTCTTTGTCTCTGCGTTCTATTTCAAGCTGGGCTTCCATACTTTTGCGCATCCAGAAGAAGCGGAAAACAAAAGTGATGAAACCTGCGAAGGTTGCGAAGAAGATGAGTAGTGCCCACCAGGTCTTATACCAGATTGGCAGAACGATAATCTCCAATGCTGTAGGGATAGGATTCCATTTGCCATCGCTGTTGGCTGCTTTGACAAGGAACTGGTAGGTTCCCTGTGGCAGGTTAGAGTAGGAGACGGTGCGGCTGTCCGTCAGATAATACCATTCCTTATCATAACCTTCCAGCTTATAGGCGAAAGTATTATGTTGTCCTGAGATATAATTGGATACCACGAACTCAATGGAAAAAGCAGTTTGCCAGGATTTCAGTGTGATACTTTTCGTTTCACTGATGTTCTTGGTCAGAATACCGGTCTCATCATCCGGGCGGACTACCTTATTGAACAGTTGCAGTTTGGTGATAACCACCGGAGGCGTATAAGGATTGTCGAGCAATAATTCCGGACGGAAAGTCGTGATTCCGTTGATACCGCCAAAATACATTTGTCCCACAGATGTACGGCAATAAGAAGCGGTATTGAACTGATTGCTTTGCAACCCGTCCGATTCTGTAAAGTTACGGAATTTTTCCGTTTCCGGATTAAAGCAGGAAATCCCCCGGTTGGTACTTAACCAGAGTCTTCCGAAGGAATCTTCCAAAATACCGTATACTACGTTATTCGGCAGACCGTTGGTCGTGTTATACCGTTTGATCTGCTTGTCTTTTTCATTGAAACAATAAAATCCTTCGCGTGTACCTACCCAGATGATTCCGTTGGAAGCCTCGTAAATACAGTTCGTAAAGAGCTTCGTGACGTTGGAAACCGGAAGTATGGATGCTTTTTGTATATCCAGACCTTCTTGCTTAAAGACTGATAGTCCCTCTTCTCCACCGATCCATAAGCGTTTATGGGAGTCGCGGAATAGTGTCGTGATTTGTTTGGAGACGACCGGAGTGCCATCTTTCTCTTTTTCAATCGTAGTAAAACTCCGTTGTTCCGGATTAAAACGAACCAGTGCACTGAGTGTTCCCAACCAGAGATTCCCTTCTCCGTCGGGAAGGATGGCATAGACATTCTCATTCACCAGCTGGCTGTTGCGTTGGTTAAAGTTTTCTACCTGACCGCTGTTGCGGTGAAGGATACTCAGTCCGCCGGCATGAGTACCTATATATACCAAAGATTTCTTTTCGTCTACATATACCGCCTTGATATTGTTGGAACCGATGCCTCTTGCACTTTCATCCTCTTGCAGTGTATAAGATGTAAATCGCTGTGTAATCGGATTATAAAGATTCAATCCTCCGTCATTCGTTCCTATCCACAGGTTTTTGTCTTTATCTTCGACAATACAGCTTACTACATTGTCGCTTAACGAGTTTTTATAAGGAATATTGCGGATATTCTTGAAGCGGTTCCGGATAGGGTGATAATAGTTCAGACCACCGAAATAAGTTCCCAGCCACATACCGCCCTGAGAATCCATAAAGATACTGCGCACCGAACGTTGTGACAGACTGCCGTTTTCTACGGGGTTACTGCTGTACGAGGCAAAAGAATCAGTACCTTCATGATAAATATTCAAGTCGTTGAAAGTTCCGATCCATAAACGGTTTTGTGAATCCATTGCCAGTGAGCGGATGTAATTGGAACTGATACTCTTCGGATTGGAAGGAGAATGCAGATAATTCTTTATTTCCTTCGTTTTCGGATTAATCAGGAACAGTCCGGCTCCTTCGGTTGCCACCCAGATGCGGGTAGGGGATTGCTGAAGAATAGCCTGAATCTGTTTAGTCCCTAAAATGGGGATCACTTTTTCAAAAGTTTTCTGAGTAATAGAGTAAGTATAGAGTCCGTCGGTCGAAGTTCCGATATAAATTTGGTCACCCTGTCTGTAAAGAGTGGAGGCGATTGTCTTATGCATCGCTGTGCTGAAAGAATCATCTATAAATTTGGATTCTTTGATATCGAACATGATCAGCCCTTCCGGAGTACTGATAAGTAACTGTTCCGGTGAGATCTCTTCGATACCGTTAACTTGCAAATGTTTCCCATTCTTTTCATAGAAGAAGTTCTGGAATATGTCTTTTTCCTCATCATAACGGGACAAACCATCACGTGTACCAATCCATACGCGTCCCTGACTGTCTGTTTTTACAATACGGGAGATGTCGTTGGCGATACTGTTCGGGTCATCCTCATTATGCTGATAAACCGTAAATGCATATCCGTCGTATTTGTTAACTCCGTCATAAGTGGCAAACCACATATTGCCCCTTTTATCCTGATCGATGGAGAACACCGTACTTTGTGATAGTCCCTCATTGATGGAAATATAGGAAAATGTGATTTGTTCCGGAGTTTCAGAAAAGGCGGAATGCATTCCTAAGCATAGGAAAAACAAGTAGATTACTATCTTCTTAAGCTTGCTCATTATTAGTTCACGAGATTAATAATGACGCCAAAGATAGTAATTTCCTTTAAATACCCCATGAATAAAGTACAAAAGACTGTATTCTTTTGGATAGTTTCGTAGAGATAATAAATAAGCCCGGCATCATACCGGGCTTTTATGCTTACAGAATTCGGTTCAGAAACCGGGGCTTACTTGGATAAGTCTCCTATTTCATCCAGATTCTTCTGAATATCTTCGTCAGTCAGTGCGTAGTTCACTAAATCGCCTGCCAGATATTTGTCATAAGATGCCATATCGATCAGACCGTGTCCGGACAGGTTGAACAGAATCACTTTCTCTTCTCCTGTTTCCTTGCACGCCTTTGCTTCGCGTATAGCGGCAGCAATCGCGTGACTGGATTCCGGTGCCGGAATAATACCTTCCGCCTGTGCGAACAGACAGCCGGCTTCGAAAGATTCCAGTTGCTGGATATCTACCGCTTCCATCAGATTGTCTTTCAGTAATTGGGAGACGATGACGCCTGCACCGTGATAGCGAAGACCGCCTGCATGGATATGTGCAGGAGCGAAGTTGTGTCCTAATGTAAACATCGGGAGCAGCGGAGTATATCCGGCTTCATCACCGAAGTCATATTGGAATTTACCGCGGGTCAGCTTCGGGCACGAAGCAGGTTCGGCAGCAACGAAACGCGTTTTCTTTCCTTCCAGGATGTTGTGACGCATGAATGGGAAAGAGATACCTCCGAAGTTGGAACCGCCTCCGAAACAACCGATTACTACGTCCGGATATTCGCCCGCCATTTCCATTTGCTTTTCAGCTTCCAGACCGATAATGGTTTGGTGGAGAGTAACGTGGCTGAGTACCGAACCAAGAGTGTATTTACAGTTGGGAGTCATTTGTGCAAGTTCGATAGCTTCCGAGATGGCTGTACCCAGAGAACCCTGATAGGTGGGGTGAGCCGTCAGGATATCTTTTCCCGCACGGGTAGACATAGACGGAGAAGGAGTGACCTGCGCGCCGAAAGTCTGCATAATGCTGCGGCGGTAAGGTTTTTGTTCGTAGCTGATCTTTACCTGATAAACTGCGGCTTCGAGACCAAAAACTTTGGCAGCATAAGAAAGGGCGGCTCCCCATTGGCCCGCACCGGTTTCGGTAGTAACGTTCGTGACGCCTTCTTCTTTGCAATAATATGCCTGAGCCAGCGCAGAGTTCAGTTTATGAGAACCGATCGGGCTGACACTTTCGTTCTTGAAATAGATATGTGCCGGAGTTCCGAGCGCTTTTTCCAGTCCGTAAGCGCGTACAAGCGGCGTACTGCGATAATATTTATACATTTCGCGTACATCTTCCGGTATTTCGATCCATGCGTCAGTCTGGTTAAGCTCCTGATGACACAGTTCTTTGGCAAAGATTGGATACAGATCTTCCGCTTTCAGCGGCTGTTTTGTTCCCGGGTGCAACGGCGGCATTGGCTTGTTCACCATATCAGCCTGAATGTTGTACCAGTAATGTGGAATTTCTTCTTCCGGTAGGATATACCGTTTTCTTTTGTCACTCATGTTATTGTGGTTTATTAGTTTTCTGCTGCCAAAAGTAGGCAAAATTTTTAATATTCGTGTAATTTTGTCAACAAAGAATCGAATTCGATTGTTATTTTAGTTAAGTTTGCACGGCATAGCAAATACGACAATAAAAAAATGTGATATGAAGATTTATCATAAATTTCTGTTATATCAGAATAAGCTTCTCAAGCCCTATGTACGTATCCTGCTGGGGTTGGTAGAAGCACTCACTTATCTGGCATCTCTGTTGTTGATTGTCGGAGTGGTTTACGAACATGGTTTTCCATTGTCCCCGGTCGAGGTACAGCAGATACAGATCTTGTATAAAGCCGTATGGATTATCTTTTTAATTGATGTCACCCTGCATATTTCGCTGGAATACCGGAATACGAAAAAGCAATATCGAAGGCTGGCATGGATATTGAGCGTATTGCTTTACCTAACTTTGGTTCCCGTCATCTTCCATCGTCCGGAAGAAGAGGGAGCAATTCTGCAAGTCTGGGAATTTCTTCACGGGAAGTTTTATCATTTAATATTATTGTTGGTTTTTTCTCTGCTGAACCTGTCCAATGGCTTGGTGCGTCTTTTAGGACGCCGTACGAATCCGTCTTTGATACTGGCTGTCAGCTTTATGGCTATTATTCTGATCGGGACGGGATTGCTGATGCTTCCACGATGTACGGTCAATGGCATCACTTGGGTCGATTCTCTGTTTACAGCCACCAGTGCCGTCTGTGTGACGGGCTTGGTGCCGGTAGACGTATCCACCACTTTCACCACTAGCGGACTTGTAGTCATTATCCTGCTCATTCAGATCGGCGGACTGGGAGTGATGACATTAACCAGTTTCTTCGCCATGTTCTTTATGGGAAATACTTCCATTTACAATCAGCTCGTTGTCCGTGATATGGTCAGTTCCAATTCGTTGGGGTCGTTACTGTCCACACTACTATATATCCTTGGATTTACATTGGTCATCGAAGGCATTGGCATGGTGTCCATCTGGTTCAGCATTCACAATACGCTTGGGATGAATCTGGAAGAGGAACTGGCTTTTGCCGCCTTCCATTCCATTTCGGCTTTCTGCAATGCGGGTTTCTCCACACTTTCAGGCAATTTAGGAAATTCGATGGTGATGACCAACCACAACTGGCTGTTCATCTCCGTCTCTTTACTGATTATCTTGGGCGGTATCGGTTTTCCGATTCTGGTTAATTTTAAAGATATCGTATTATACCATTTGCGCCATTTCTGGACGTTTGTGCGTACCCGCAAACTGGAAAGACATAAGATGCAGCACCTCTACAATCTGAATACGAAAATCGTATTGATCATGACTTTCCTGCTTTTGCTGATCGGTACACTGGCCATTGCTGCTTTTGAGTGGAATGCCTCTTTTGCCGGTATGTCTGTGGCCGATAAATGGACGCAAGCATTCTTTAATGCGACCTGTCCGCGAACGGCTGGGTTTAGCAGTGTCGATCTGGCATCATTGAGCGTGCAGACGCTGTTGGTTTATCTCTTCCTGATGTGGGTCGGCGGCGGTTCGCAGTCTACGGCAGGCGGTGTCAAAGTGAATGCTTTTGCAGTGGTAGTGTTGAACCTTGTAGCCGTATTGCGGGGAAGTGAGCGGGTGGAGGTCTTCGGCAGGGAATTGTCTCATGACTCTATCCGGCGTTCCAATGCGACGGTCGTCATGTCGCTGGGCGTATTGTTTCTCTTCATCTTCATATTGAGCATACTCGAACCGAAAGCCTCTTTGCTGGCACTGACCTTTGAATGTGTTTCCGCCCTTAGTACGGTAGGATCGAGCCTGAATCTGACGCCTCAATTGTGCGATGCCAGTAAATTGCTGGTATCGTTGCTGATGTTTATCGGACGTGTCGGTCTGATTACGTTGATGCTGGGCATCGTCAAGCAGAAAAAGAATACAAAATACCGTTATCCGAGTGATAACATCATCATAAACTAACATCATGAAGTATATTATTATTGGTCTAGGAAATTACGGGCATGTACTTGCCGAGGAATTATCGGCATTGGGGCATGAGATCATTGGAGCGGACATCAGCGAAAGCCGTGTCGACTCAATCAAAGATAAGGTTGCCACTGCTTTTGTCATAGACGCTACGGACGAACAGTCGTTGTCGGTGCTGCCTTTGAATAGCGTAGATATTGTTGTTGTGGCGATTGGCGAGAATTTTGGAGCATCGGTACGTGTTGTCGCGTTGTTGAAGCAGAAAAAGGTGCCTCGTATTTTTGCCCGTGCCATTGATGCGGTGCACAAGGCAGTGCTTGAAGCGTTTAGTCTGGAGAAGATTCTGACACCGGAAGAGGATGCTGCCCGTAGCCTGGTGCAGTTGCTCGACTTTGGGGCGACGATGGAAGCGTTCCGTATTGATCAGGATTATTATGTCGTGAAGTTTACTGTTCCGAAGAAGTTTGTAGGATACTTTGTGAATGAGCTGAATATGGATGAAGAGTTTCATCTGAAACTGATCGCACTGAAGCGTGCGAACAAAGTCACTAATTGCCTGGGCATTTCTTTGATGGAGCGTCATGTCAAGAATGAGTTGCCCGGAGATGAGAAGGTGGAAGAAGGAGACGAACTGGTCTGCTACGGTAAATACCGTGATTTTCAGTCTTTCTGGAAAGCTATTTAAAGATACATCACGCTAAATAATAAATGAAATGCGATTAACCAACTTACTATTTACGACACTTTTACTATTTGTTTCCGTCTTTGCACGAAGTCAGAAGAGTAATGAATTTACAGTACTGCAATGGAATGTATGGCAGGAAGGTACGATGGTACCGGGAGGATATGACGCTATTGTCAATGAGATTGTTCGCCTGAAACCGGACTTTGTAACTTTCAGTGAAGTCAGGAATTACAATAAGACGAATTTCACAGCCCGCGTCTGTGCTTCGCTGAAAGAGAAGGGGCTTTCGTATTATTCTTTTTATAGTTATGACACGGGGCTGCTGAGCAAACATCCTATCACCGATTCCCTGACTGTTTTTCCCGAGAAAGACGATCACGGAAGTATCTATCGCCTGACCAGTTCGGTAAACGGGCATAAGGTAGCGGTTTACACGTCACATCTGGATTATCTGGATTGTGCATACTACAATGCCCGCGGCTATGACGGTTCTACCTGGAAGGAAATACCGTTGCCGGCATCGGTAGAAGAGATACTGAAAGTAAACGTTGCTTCCCAGCGTGACGATGCTATCCGTTTGTTTATCACTCAGGCTGAGAAAGACCTGGCAGCAGGGTATAAAGTGATTATCGGCGGTGACTTTAACGAACCGTCTCACCGTGACTGGATAGAGAAGAATAAAGATATGTACGATCACAATGGCTTCGTTGTGCCCTGGACGGTAACGACTTTGCTCGAAGAAGCCGGATTTGTAGATAGTTACCGCAAGATATATCCCAATCCCTTGACACATCCCGGCTTTACTTATCCTTCGGACAATCCGGCAAAAACTCCGGAGAAAATCACATGGGCTCCCAAAGCAGACGAGCGGGACCGGATCGACTTTATTTTCTATAAAGGCGAAGGACTGGATGCAAGGAAGGCGGTCATCTTCGGACCGAAAGGTTCTATTGTCCGCGCACAGCGCGTGCAGGAGACATCCAAAGATAAGTTCTTATTGCCGCTTGATGTATGGCCAACCGATCACAAAGGATTGTTGGTTACGTTTATCTGTAAATAATATCAGTAGCATCTATATTTTCTTCATCCTATATAAATAAAAACAAATATTATCTGTCACCTGTCACTGTTTTAGATGTAACAGGCTGATTTTTAGGTATAAATATGGTGACGGCAACGAGTGACAGCAGTGTGATGGCAGAATTTGCCGTCACGCTGTTGCCACTCGTTGTAGTTTATTTAGGGGTATTCTGTAAATGTCCTTATTTTCTATAAATGAATAGGATAATATTAATTTTTAGAGATTTTTCTCTTCATTTTTTATATACAGATCTCAATTATTCTTCCTTTTTTGATAATATTATTTACATATCTGTATCTTACATCCTGAAATCATGATGTAGGGGCCTGCCTTTTAGCAGGAAGTTAATAAACTTTTCCGTTTTTCATGTATTAGCGCTGATTATGCCGCCAGCCTTTTCTTCTTTTCTATCTTATGATTATACACACATGACTATAGCTACACGTTCAATCTGATATACGTAGTTTCCTAATGAGAATTGCGCATTGGGTGGCAACGAGTGGCACTAAATTTACGTTGAAAATACTAATACTAGTTAATCTTGAAGAAGTAGGCTGTGTTTTATAGCATGTACTGCTTATTTATTATATATTTGCAATAGTTATTTGGTATGAATGATTGTGAAGAATGCAATGATATGCACATATACTGTGAAATGAATGTTTTTATTTAACGCATTGCTATTGTGCTTGCTACTCAATTATTTGATTATAGTGTGCAAATGTTTAACTATACTAGTGTCTATATAAATGCTACCAGATAGATAGCTGGTTTTCATTTATTGGTTCTATATTTAAATTTTTAATATGGTCAAACAATTTGTTTATAGGGATTCTCTCGAAAAGAATCAATCCAATAATATTTTAGATAATATAAAGGTTTGTTCTAAAGGATTTTAGTATATAATGAATATTGACTCGTCCTGCAGACAAACCAATATACGCATAATTTAAATTAATTTGTAATCACCACTTAGACTAATTATAAAGCAATTATAAATGAAATCATTATTTTTAATTTTGTTTTTATCAGTTATGTTTATTTCTTGTAAGGATGATAATAACCTACGAGAAATTACTGACGACGAGAAGATTTTTGAATATATTGGATTAAAAGATAAAGCAAATGTAATAGAGGCCCAAGAAAAAGTTTGGAATACTTATGGGCGTCCTTATAGACCGTCTGTTCAAGTAGTTGATGGATATATTTACATAGCAACGTGGTCGGGGATATATCGAAAGCCAGCGAAGTCGTTGAATAACATGGACTGGGAAAAGTTTGCGTTCTCCGGTCTTCCAGTAATCCAGTTTGTTATGAAGGGGGATTCTATAATTGCAATTACAGCTTGCACTGACGAGAAGGCATTTGTGCTTTCAACAGATGGTGGAAAAACTTGTAAGGCGATAACGCCACCGGAGTTTTTAATTGAAGAGAATGAGTTAAAGGTCATACCTTACTCAATATCTCAAAACTCCCAAAATGCGAATTCACTATTGGCTTTGGTCGAACCTATTGGAGTAGTGAAATCGGTAAATTTTGGAAAAAGTTGGAAGACTATCAGTACTTTTTATGGCGGCTATCAGAATTGGTTTGTTGGATTTCATCCTCAAGACACTACAAATATTTACAATACAGGGGAAACTATGATATTTGAATCTTTTATTAATGCTTCTTGTAATGATGGGAAAGATTGGATAATACTTGAGAATGAAAGAAATAATTGTATACATCATATAGCTTTTGACCCAACTAATCCAAATATAATGATATATTCAGGGGAATATTTTTTAAAGAAAACTATAGATAAAGGTCGGATTTGGAATCCTGTTTTGAAGGATGATGTATATTTTTACAAAACAATTTATGATAAGAGAAATCCACAAATACTATATTCTACTGGAGTCACCCGTATTCCTAAAGAAGAACATAAATTTACAATTCATCATTCTACTGATGGTGGTGATACATGGTCTATACTTTATCAAGCCGATTTATTGGGTGTAGGTGGAATTATTGATATTGAACAATATGATGATATTTTAATACTTTATACTTATACTGATGGTATTTATATCTATCGAATCAAATGAATAATACTTCTCTTGGTCACTTTTATGCAAAATTTCCTAGAGGAAAATTTACAATACTTGCCCGTGCAAAGTACAATCAGTTAGGCAGAGAAGAAAGATGCTCCTTATCTAAGTTATAAATAGTGGCAAAATGTTAGGGTGTTCAGTTTGACATTCTTAATGCAATTGTTATCGTACTGTTAAATTCTTCTCTAAAATGAGAACATCAAACTGGGCACCCTAGAACTTTAGTAATATAAGAAGAACTGCGATCCGGCATTTACTGTAAATGGCGGATTAATGATAACAGTTTGAATAAGCTGTAGGCTTGATAAGTTTCCACTGCTTGAAACTAGAGTTCCATCGGTGAGAAACTGTAGTTTCATCAGTAAGAAACCATAGTTCCAAAGGCTTGAAACCAAAAGTATCGAGCGTATGAAACCAAAGTTTCAAGCAATAGAAACTAGAGTTTCAAGCAATGGGAACTATAGTTTCAAATAGGGAAACGAACTTGACTTGATATCAGTAGAAGTGCAGGAGGGAGCTAAGATGAAACAGCAGTGTGACGGCAATACTTGCCATCACACTGCTATCACACGTTGCTGTCACGGTCTTATGGTTTAATTATCAGACTATTATCACTCGTTTGGTGACAGGTGACAGCAATTTTTCAAATATATTTCTTTATGTAGACCGATTATTTCGTCAGAAGACGGATACTTCCTGCTTTCACTCCGCCGGCTTTGGCAGTCAGAATAATTTCTCCGGCTGTTTCATTCGTTTGTACGATAGCTGTAAGCATTCCGTTGAAAGCGTGCATCTTCGGAAGATGGAACAGGTCGAGACTCGTTGGGTCACCATTGGCTCCGGCACGGTATGTTCCGGCTCCTTTGACGGAGAAGTTAATCAGGCGGTTGTCGGCAGGGCAGAGGTTTCCGTCTTTGTCTACTATTTTCACGGTTACATAAGCAAGGTCTTTTCCGTCTGCCGTCAGTTCATTCCGGTTGCTGACCAGTTCGATGTGATGAGGCTTGCCGGCTGTACGGACCACTTTTTCTGCTACTGCTTTTCCGTCTTTATCATAGGCTACTACTTTCACTTCACCCGGTTCATATACAGCATCCATCCACATCAGGCGATAACGGCTCTTCAATGAACTGTTGTTCTTGCTTTGTTTGCCATAGCTTTTGCCGTTGATAAACAGTTCGGCAGCAGGGTAGTTGGTGTAAACAAATACTGGAGTTACTTCACCTTCGCGTCCCGGCCATGTCCAATGCGGCAGGATATGCAGTGTTTCCGCTTCCTTATTCCATATGCTGCGGTATAAGTAATAGCGGTCTTTGGGCAAACTGGCGAGGTCGATAATGCCAAACATGGAACTGTGATTGGGCCAGGCATTGGTATCGTAAGGAGAAGGCTCACCCAAGTAATCGAAGCCGGTCCATACAAACTGTCCTATGGTCCAGTGGTAATCGTCTGCCAATGCAAAGTCCTCGTCAGGGATATTTGACCACGAACAAGCCTCTACATCATAAGAAGAACATTGATGGTCGTCGTATATCGCACTTTTCTTATCCTCAACCGGGAATTTGTAGACTCCGCGTGAACTTACGGTAGAAGCGGTCTCACTACCCAGAATGAGATTCTGCGGAAGTTTGGAGTATGCTTCCTGATAGCGGTTGGCGCGGTAGTTCAGACCGGGAATATCGATCATGGCGGCAAATCCGTTGGCAAGCACACAAGATACCTGGTCCATGCCGCAGGTGACGGGGCGGGTAGGATCTTCACGATGACAGATGTCTTGCAGGAACTTCGCAACTTTGTATCCGACAGGGCTGCATTGGGTGGGAACCTCATTGCCGATGCTCCACATTACCACACAAGGATTGTTGCGATAGTTGTGCAGCATATTCACCATATCGCGTTCTGCCCATTCCTTGAAGTAACGGTGATATCCGTTTTCACATTTGGCGATGTCCCATTCGTCGAACGGTTCGATCATCATCATGAATCCCATTTCATCACACAATTCCACGAGTTCGGGAGCCGGCATGTTGTGGGAAGTACGAATGGCATCGCATCCCATGTCTTTCAAGAGTGTGAGCTGGTGGCGAAGTGCCGCTACGTTGATGGCTGCACCCAACGGACCTAAGTCATGGTGATTGCATACCCCCTGAAATTTGCGGTGTTTTCCGTTCAGATAGAAACCTTTGTCGGCAATATATTCAATGCTGCGGATACCGAAACGGGTAGAGTAGGTATCTACCAGCTGATTGTCTGCATACACGTTGGATACGGCTTTGTAGAGAGCGGGGCTTTCCGGCGACCAGAGTTGAGGCGCATTGACGATGAAGTTTTGTTCAAACGGCTGCCCGTGATTGATGCGTCCTTTGTTTTCTTTACGTGTCACTACCTTTCCATCCGGTGACAGGATTTCTGTCTCTATACGGATTTCCGTCTTTTCGCCGGCATTCTCTATCTTTGTCTGCAGGCGTATGGCGGCAAATTCATCACTGACATGGGGAGTGGTGATCTGCGTACCCCATACGGGGACGTGGACTTTGTCCGTCACAATCAGATGTACATTGCGGTACAAACCTGCTCCCGGATACCAGCGTGAAGACTGCGGACGGTTTTCCAGGCGTACCGCCAGTGTATTGTTCTTTCCGTCTTTATTCAGGAAAGGGGTAACGTTGCAATGAAAAGAATTGTAGCCGAAAGGCCAGAAGCAAGCCTCCTGTCCGTTGACGTATATACGCGCTTCGCTCATTGCTCCGTCGAACAAGAGAGTGACTTCCTTGTCGGCGGGAACATCGAAACTGGTGCGATACCATCCGGTTCCGACATATGGAAGACCTCCGGTACGTCCGGTTTTCAGTGATGCCTTTTTCTCAAAGTTCTGTGTGACTGCTACATTTTGCAGGTCGTTGTTCACATCGAAAGGTCCGAAGATGGCCCAGTCATGTGGGATAACGACCGATTCCCATTTAGTATCGTTGTAGTCAGTCTGCGCAGCTTCCGGAAAATCTCCTTTACTGAATTTCCAGTTCTTTTCGAGTAGCGTTTCGCTGCGCTGTGCTTGCAGCATACTGGCTGCGCTCATCAAAAGTACAGTTAGCAACTGTTTTTGGTGTTTCATGTTCATTTTCTCTTTTTCAGGTATATAAATTAGGGATTCGGGGTAAAGTTATGAAAAGGATTCAATAAATTTATCGTTTGAAGGCATTAAATGCAGAAGTCGGCTTGCCGCTGTCGTCAAATAAACCTTTGTGATACCCTTTCCAACCACCGTAGCACTGAGGCTCCCAGGTGAATACGCCCAGACATTGGTCTATTTCTTTCGCTTTTGTCACGAAGTCGGTAAAAAATGCTTCTGCTTCTTCGTAATTCCAGTTAATGCCGAGTTCGCACATCATGACCGGAGTATTATAGCGTTCGATCAGATTTTTTATGTTGCTTATGCAGTCGTTGTTCAGCTTGCGCCAGTCCTGTGTCTCTGGATCAGGGTAGAGTGACATGCCGATTACATCCCATTTGCCACCGTCTGCTTTCAGTCCGTCGAACAGCCAGATATAGCGGTTGGGATTGTTGCCTTCGTCGATATGTACAATCACTTTTGCCTGCGGATAGATTGCTTTGACGGCATCGTAACCGGAAGTTACCAGTTTGGCAAAGTTGGCAGTGTTTCCGCTGCTGGCCGCTCCGTCGGGTTTCAGCATGCCCGAACGTGTTTCGTTGCCTACCTGTACCCATTCCACATCGATACCTCTTGCTTTGATGGCACTCAGAACATCAGTCGTGTGGTCGGCTACAGCTTTCTGCAATTCCTCGAAAGACAAGTCTGCCCAGGCAGCAGGTTTTTCCTGTCGTCCCGGATCGGCCCAGATGTCGCTATAGTGGAAATCGATCATGATACGATAACCCAGATTGTGGGCGCGCCATGCTTTGGTCACAACATCGTCTTTGTCGCACCAGCCTTCGGGATTGAAATAGCCTTCGTTTTCAGACCATCCCTGGTCGGGGTTTACCCATACACGCAGGCGGATCGAGTTCATTCCCAGATCGCGGAGCAGGGACATGCATTCGTGGTCGTTGCCTTCGGCATCATAGAACTTGTAGCCTGATTTCTCCATTTCTGTCAGCCAGCTGACGTCCGCTCCTTTGGCGAAGCCGGACATATCATACACATTCTCTTGATTTTCCGGAAATACCGGCTTTTCATCGTTGTCGTCGCAAGCGGTGAAGAAGGCTCCGCACAACAGTGCGGAAGCCATCAATATGTTTTTGAATTGTTTCATCATTGTTCTTCGTTATCTAAAGGTTATTGCTGAACGGCGGAATAAGTTCCGTCAATCAGGTTCACTGTAATTGTATAAGTACCAGCCTTCAGCATGATACCATCGCCATTGTAATATAGCTTGCCGTCGCTTCCTCCGTAGAAAGCAGTCCATGCATTTTCTATATAGAATTGGGCTCCCCATTTGGAATCTGTTGCCAGTGTGATGGTACCGGAGTATTCGCCGGCAGTTCCGGTGCTTGCAATCGGGTTGAAGCTGTTGTCATTCTCTATTCCGTAGTAACAATAGATATTGTCGCCAAGAGCATACGTCTTATAAGTAAGCTCTTTCAGAGATACATCGAACAGATACAGTCCGGCATCGGGAGCAGGAATGTTATCGCCTTGTCCGTTAATCAGCGTACCGCTTTCGGCTGTGCTGGCAGCATCATCCTTGGCGATGGTGTACATTCTGCTGGTATCCCACTCATTGCCCGATGAGAATAAGGTCATCGCATAGTTTCCATATTTGGAGTTAACGTCTACGATGCCGGCATACTTCTGTTCTTCTTTGTAATAGACTTCTATTTTGTGGTCGTATGCCCACTCAGTGTCCGGACCGATTCCCGGCAGATACAGATATTGTCCTTCTTCCGGTTCGGGTTCCGGTTCTACGGAGCCGCCTTCCTCTACGGTAGCTGTCCATTGCTGCGGATTACTCAGGTCGATGCTCAGTGTACATTCTCCTGTTTGCGGAACATTGACAGTGATATCTCCGGCAGTTTCTCCAAAGCTCAATGCAGCGTTGCTGCCACTGAATGCGACAGGGGTGTCCTTGGCTTTTGTATCGTCGATGTCATAACCGCCATTGTCGTTGAGGTTGGCGCAGGTATGGTCATACAGTTTACCGGTTCCGTCAATCCGGACGGTGATTGTTCCGGTTGCATCCGCATTGAATGTAGCGGTCCATTTCCGGCTGGTACGGTCGAATGTCATGGTGGCATTGATGTCTCCGCTGACATTTAAAGAAGGAATCAGCAGTCCGTTCCATTGCTTGCTGTTGGTATCAAATGTGATATAGTAGCAACCGGCAGTTCCGGGGAACCAGCACTTCCAGTCGCCGGCTGTAGTGAGCAGGAACGGCATTCCGGTCTCGTTGTCATTTCTCCAGATGGTACCGTCGGCTTCCTGTACCAAGAAGTTGAACCAGCCCTCTACACCGACGAAGCCCTTGTATATACCGTCGGTATTGGCGGAGAACAGGGTCATTCCTGTGGCAGTCGCATTCTGGTCGAGTACGTTGGCAAAGCGCATATCCAGCTCATACGGGGTGATGGTTACTGCTTCTACGTTGCTATAAGCCGGATCGATGTTGTTACCCGTCGTTCCTTTCAGGCGGAAATAGAATTTTGTGGCCACGTTGGCTTCCACTCCCAGATTATTAGCGACAATGTTCAGTTCGGCACCGTTGTAAGTCTTCGAAAGGGAGGTTTCGGCAGACTCTACGATAGTACCCGAGAAGTCTTCGCTCAAAGAGACTTGCATGGCGGTTTTCAGCAAATTAGTCGGTTTAAAGTTCGGATTGCTGATAGCCAGTGTACGGTCTGTCCATGCCAGCGATAACACATTCTTCTGTGCGGTCGCTTCGGTCAGTACGATGTTGTCTGTCGAAGCAATGAGTTCATTGCTTGTCAGGCTCGACAAGTAATATTTATCTCCGTCTTCTTCGCAGGCACCCAATACGAAGAGGGTTGCCAGAGAGAGGATCAGACTATTTATTGTTTTCATATATCGTTCGTATTAGAGGATAATTAATAATTTTCATTATACAGGTTCGGATTGGCTGTAAGCTCCGTATTCGGTATCGGGTAGATATTGTATTTGCTGTTTACGGCTGTACCGCCTTTCTCGCCGCCTTTCCACTGCCACAGATATTTGTCGGTTGTGAACATGCCGTAGCGGATCAGGTCCGTACGTCTGTGTCCTTCCCAGTAAAGTTCGCGGGCGCGTTCTTTTAACAAGAAGTCAAGAGTCAGGTCAGAATCTGCTATTTTGTGCTCATCGTCACCGTATGCCCGTCTCTGAAGTTCGTTGATATAGCCCAATACCGTTCCTCTGTCACTTCCTGTGCCGCCACGTACAACGGCTTCCGCCATCATCAGATATACGTCTGCCAGACGGAACAGGGGATAATCGGTGTTCACACCGCCGTCGGCTGTATTGGAAGCCGTTTGACCATTATCTGTAAGGTTGGTCCATTTCGTTACAAAAAAGCCGTTTGACTGATCATCTATTTTATTCAGGTATTGAGTCTGGCCGTCGGTAAAGAATAAGTAGCGTTGGTCAGCTTCTCCTGTAAACAGAGCTGGTATTTCACCGCGTACGCGGAACATACCCCAGCCGCTTTTCACCCCATAGTCTTCGGGTACTTGCTTGTCGGAAGTATTACTTACCGCACCGCAAATGATATAGGTGGAAGAACCCCATGATACGGTATGCGTAGCATCTACCGGCAGGGTGAAGATAATTTCATTGGCAGTGCGCTTGTCATTATCCGCATTGAACAGGCTGCTGTAATCGTCTTCCAGAGAATATCCCTGAGCGATTGCCTGTTGGCAGGCACTGATACATTCGGTATATTTGGAAGTATTGGTGTACACTTCCGCATTCAGATAGAGTTTAGCCAGTAAGGTATATGCAGCTCCCTGTGAAGCACGACCGTAAGGACAATTCGCTTTGTCGAGCATATCATTCACGGTGCTGTTCAGTTCGCTTTCGATATAACTGAAAATCTGTGCGGCTGTATAGCGTGGAGGGAGATAACCGCTTGTCGGGTCATTCTCCGTCACAAACGGAATGTTACGGTACAGGTCGAGTGCATGATAGTAGAACAACGCACGCATAAACCGGGCTTCGGCACGGTAATGACGGATTTCACTTTGTTCCTGTTCCGTAAATTGTGCCAGCTTTTCGTCGGTAGCGTTGCGGATAAACTCATTGCACAATGCAATGTTGTAATAAATACGGTAGTACATATCCGATACCCACGGGTCGTTGGCATCCCAGCTGAGGTAGGTGAGGCCGGTCACGTTGTCACCGGACAACCAGGTAGAGGCTACTTCGTCCGTACCGCATTCCTGCAGGTTGAAGAAGCAACGCATGTAGTCCTGTCCGCTGTTGCTGCTCAAATCCGGATCACCGCTTTTTTCTTGTCCGGTAGTTACCATTGCCGTATAGATTTTCCCTAACACGGCTTTATAGTTTACGGCGCTGGTGTAGATGCTGGCGGCTGTTTCGTCTTCATGCGGATACTGGTCCAAATCGCCTATGCAGGAACTTAGCAGCAGTGCGCTGCAAAAATAGAAGGCTGTATAAAATATCTTTTTCATAATGCGCTTTTTTAAGTAATTAGAAGTTGAAACCTACGTTGAGTGAGAAGGTACGTGGACGCGGGTAGAAAGAGTTGTCTACGCCGTTGGGTACTTCCGGGTCTACACCGCTGTATTTGGTGATGCAGAATACATTTTGTACCATAGCACTGACATTCAGGCTGCATCCTTTGCAGATTTCACCGAAATTATAGTTCAGTGAGAGGTTGTCCATTTTCAGGAACGAAGCATTCTCTACATAGTAGTCCGACAAGTATTGACGGGACTGGAAACCGGTCTTCAGATAGCTCGTCGACAGGTTGTTCAACTGATAAGAGTTGTAGCTTACCGTTTCCCAGGCTCCGGTGTTCATCGCCATTGCATTGTATACATAGTTGCCGATGTTGGCACGCAGGCTGGTGCTCAATGTCCATTTCTTCCAGCGTAGTGAGGTGCTGAAGCCAAGAATATAGTCAGGAGCAGGAGAGTGGTAGCGATACAGGTCTTCGGTATTGATTTCTCCGTCACCGTTCAGGTCTACATAGGCACCTTCTACTGGTTTACCGGTTTTCTCATCATACAGTTGGTGGTAAACGTAGAACATGTAAGGAGCATATCCTTCACTTAATGTCTGTACCTGATAGCTGTCGATATACGGACCTACGGAAGTGTTGGTAGCAGCAGCTCCGGCAGCCAGCGACAGGTTTTTCACCTTCATCTTCTGCCAGGTCATATTGAAACTGAGATCCCAGTTCCAGTCGTTGGTTTGTATCGGTGTTGCGTTCAGGCTGAACTCAATACCCTGGCTGTCTACATTTCCTACGTTAGTCGTGATGTTACGGTCGAAAGTCGTTCCGGCTGCAGCGGGGACGGTTGCAATCAGATCTTCCGTTTTGCGGGTGTAGTAGTCGAAACTACCGGTAATACGGTCTTTCAGGAAACCGAAGTCGAAACCGACATTCCATGAAGTAGTCGTTTCCCATTTCAAGTCGGAAACATACGATTTGGGACGGTAAGTATAAATGTAATCATTACCCATGATAGATTCGGCACCATTCTGGCTGATAGTATAGATGGGCAGATAGTTGTAGTTGCCGATACCGTCTTGCTGACCGGTCACACCGTAGCTGGCACGAACTTTCAGGTTGCTGAGTACTTTGTTGTTTTTAAGGAAAGACTCTTCCGTCACTCTCCATCCCAGTGCTACCGAAGGGAAAGTACCCCAGCGCACATTCTTGGCAAAACGGGAAGTAGCGTCCCGGCGTACGGTGGTAGTCAGCATATAGCGTGAGTCGAACGAGTAGTTCAGACGACCGTAGTAGGAGAGTAGTACATGGCGTTCATCGGTTGCTTTCGAAGTTTTCAGCACTTCTCCGAGCGTATTCATTTCACTGTAAAGAGGGTTGGTTGCTTTCCAGTACTGATAGTCATAACCGGCTGTCACGTCAAAACTACTCTTGATCGGTTCCACCAGTTTATTGTAGTTGGCGTATAAAGTCAGCAGACGGTTTTCTTTCTTTTGCGGACCATAGCTGTAATCCAGGCCGGAAGTGGTGTAGTTTTGTGCAGCTTCTGCTGGAACATATACACTCCCTTTACCTTGTGCGTAATCATAACCTATCGTAGCATGCAGTTTCAGATCGGGGAAGAAGTGGACACGGTAATCCGCATCGATATTTCCGATGAAGCGTCTGACATTACTATGCGAGTCGTTCATTTGGATGAGACCTACCGGGTTCATTACTGCTCCGTTTACCGGTGCACCGGTATTGTCTACCGCCTCTGTATATCCTCCGAAAGTGTCCAGGTCGGAATAAACCGGAATGGTCGGATTGATAGTAGAAGCTGCCCAGATGGCTTCCGTATTACCGAACGTGTTGTTATTGATGGAACCTTTTGCATTGATATTCAACTTCAGATGGTCTTTAAAGAAAGAAGGGTTGAGCGTAACACTTCCGGTGTATCGTTCGGCATTGTCCGTACGGAGCAGACCGCTTTGGTTGTAGTAACCTACCGATACGCGGATGGGCCAGTTCGGAGCAATCTTTCCGGTAATGCTCAGGTTGTTGTCCGTTCCGAAGGCATTCTGGTATATTTCATCGTTCCAGTCGGTGCGGGCTGTCCCCAACAAGGCTTGTTGGGCAGCCGTTCCTTGTGTCCGGATGGTGTTCACGAACTGGTCGTAACTCAACATGTCCGCTAACTTTGTACGGGTCTGAATAGAGTTGGTAGTGCTGAATGTGATTTTCATTTTGTCCGAACTTCCTTTCTTGGTAGTGATAAGGATGACACCGTTGGATGCACGCGAACCGTAGATCGCGGTTGAAGAGGCATCTTTCAGAATCGTCATGCTTTCAATATCATTCGGGTTGATGAGGCTCAGGAAATTGCCGTCATTACCGCTGATACCTCCTTGTTCCAGAGGCACACCGTCCAATACGATCAGCGGATCGTTACTTGCATTCAGTGAAGCTCCTCCACGTACACGGATCGTGCTTCCGGAAGTAGGCGAACCACTGTTGGACATGATTTGTACACCGGAGATTTTTCCGTTAATCAGTTGTTCGGGAGAACTTACCAGTCCCATGTTGAAGTCTTTGCTGCTGACATTCGTCACCGAACCGGTCAGGTCACTTTTGCGTTGCGTTCCGTATCCGATGACTACTACATCACTCAGTACTTGTGAGTCGCTTTTCATTTGTACATTCAGTACGTTGCCGTTTGCGGGGATAGCTATCACTTTAGTTTCGTATCCTACGTAAGAGAATTGTAGTTCCTTACTGTCTTTCGGTACATTCAGAGTGTAGTTTCCGTCAAAGTCGGTCACTGTACCCGTTGATGTTCCTACAATGAGAATGCTCACTCCGATCATCGGTTCTTTGTTCTCATCGATCACTTGTCCGGTCATTTTCTTGCCTCCCTGTTGGGCAAAGGCAGGAATTGCGCCTCCAAGAAAGGCTGTACATAAGATGAATAGTACAGTCAGATGGCGTAGATTTAAGATGTTACTGTTCATAATTATTGTGTAATTGATAATAGATTTATTTTATTGAAATATCGGTTAATAGTATCATTCCAGCCAGATCTCTCCAAGCTCGATCTCTGTTACCGGTCTGGCATTGCCCGGCATTGATATTTCCAGCTTTTCTGTTTTCTCCGCCTGGAAGGGTATTTCCGTTTCCGGCTGGAAGTACTGTTTCAGGAAGACGGGATAAGCTACCGGAAGCAATGCCGTGTCTGTCTGACGCAACCGGTTCAAAGGGATTCGTATGATTCCTTCCGGTGAGGGAGAAGGACAAGGGCTTTTGTACGTGTATCCGTCCGATGTAACGAAACCGGCACTGATTCCTTCCGGAAGAGCCTTCGCCCGGTTAACCCGGATACAGAGGACGGTACAATCTTTTATTTTGCCTTTTCTTCCGTCTATCTTATCTTTGACAAATGTGCGAAGGAAGTATTGCGGATTCTCTCCTTTTGATGTAAAGGTGAACCGGAGCAATGGCTTTTCTGTCGGAGATGAATCGGTTAAACTCCGGTGAAGCTCGTTCCATTCGGGGAGTGTATAGGCTTCTATCCGGCTATGGGTATCTGTTACAGTCAGTAACTGTATCGCACTACCTGGGGCGACTACACGGGTAGTCCAGTATTGGCTGAGGGTGTAGTCCCAGTCCAGCGGATTTCCGTTTGTACCGGAAGAACTTCCTGTAGCGGAACTCCCTGCAGGATAAGTACGGGTACTGTCGCCCCGGCAGACGATGATGTTATACCTGAAATAACCTTCTTTTATCTCTTCGGCGGGTATCGTTGCCTGATATGTATAGCCGTTTGTGCGCTGCATCTTGACGGACGGATTGTGATCGTTCCAGAAAGAGATCTTGTCGGTGTAAATGATGACGGAGTCGGGAAATTCCGGACCTGTTATCTGTGCTGTGATCTTCAATGGTTTGTTGGCTTCCACAGTGGTGGCAGGTGTATGCATAACTCGGTAACTCGTTGCCCGTGGTGCGGGAGCCGCGTATTCGCCCAGTCTGATCGTATTCCATTGCGAATCGGCTGTCCAGTTTTGCTTCGGCGCACAATGCTTGCGTTGCAGCAGGTAAACGCCCGGACGGAGGGAGTGAATCACTCCGTCTTTCACTTCCTCTTTTCTGCTGTTCTCTCTGTGGGCGGAGGAAGCAAGTGTTGAATTGGCCGGCGATTGAATGGCGGAAAGGGTGAATGCATTTCCCAGGTTCGGAAGTTGCAAGGCCATGTCCCAGGCACCGTAAGCGATGGTTACTACTTCTTTCTCCAGCGAAGGTTTGGCGAACGGATCATTGACGATGATTGCATCAGGCATCACTTCCAGTCTCCATACTCCGTCTTCCAGACGGTCTATGAAATAAGCGCCTGTACCTTCGTAGCGCACAACAGGAGAACTTCCACACCCTGCGATGGATACCAGTTGTGAGGCATCTTTGGGTTGCGTACGGGTGGTATTGGAGTAATAGAATTTATTTCCGTTGTTCAGTTCGCTGAGGTCTTCTGTATAGCTTACCCGGAAACCTTCACCGAACAACGTATCTTGTGGATAACTTCCGTAAGATGCGCCTCTCTTCAGGCTTTGTGCTGCCTCGGAAGCTATTTTCATGCTGATTGCCTTGTGCGGGGTATAGGCGAGATTCAGAAAATGTGTCTGATATTCGGTATTCGCGTAGGCAATGTCCATCGGGTCATATGAGAACTGGGTAATCCATTGAAAGCCGGCTGTGCGGAAAGTGCGGACCATAGCCGGATACATATAAGAGTACATGATATCCGCCGGATCAAATTCGTAAATCATTCGGGCTTTCTTATCGAAGCCTTTTACTTTATCGGCAAATGAAATATCGTAGCGGTCTACATAGGGAAGGAAGTTCCCTTGTTGTGTTTGTCCGGATACTAGACCGATGGGATACCATTGGTAAGTCGTTCCTTTGATATCGGTGTCATAGTATGCCTCTACTGTCCATTCGTTATGGCTTACATTGTAGAATACAGGCTTCCGGTTGCCGGCTTTGCGTATGGCTTTCAGCATTCGGTTGATGTAGGATTTTACTTCTTCCTTTGTGCCGGAATGGCAAGGTTCGTTATTTATTTCAAATCCTACAATAGACGGATCGTCCTTGTAAGCCAGTCCGGTGTAGGGATTGGTGTGTCTCACCAAACTATAGAGATATCTTTCTTGTGCGGCAATAGCTTCCGGTTCGGAGTGCATGCTGCATTTGTCGTACTTATAAGAAAAGCCGCTTGTCGGCTCGTTCCGTTCGGGATATCCGTTCCCGAAGTTTGTTTGTGCGGTAATCACGATATGGATATTCCGTTCTTTCAGCTTGGCAATCAGGTAGTCCATCAGGTCCAGATGATCGTTTTCTGAAAGATTTCCTTCTCCGTCTGTCAGTTCCACATCCCATAAGTGAATACGATAGGCATTGAATCCCAGTCGGGAAAGATGGTACACATCTTTATCTATAGCTGCCTTACGGTCTACTCCCAAGTATCCGAGAGCACGGTAAGCATGAGCGAAAGGGGTAGTATAATTTGCACCGAAGAAGGAAGCTTCCCGATGAGTGTCGCTCCAACGCATCACTCCGTTTCCATCTATATATATAGTAGGTATGGAAGTCGTTTTCCCTTGTGTGCCGACAAAGGTAAATAACAGGCAAATGCAGGTAAGAATAAACTGTCTTTTCATGCTATCAAATTTACTGGTTTGTTGATAGCGGCAAAGATAGATTACCTGTCATTTTAATAAAAGCACAGATTGGACATATAAGGATAAAAATAGGACGAAATGCCCTGAAATGCCCCTACAACTCATCATTCAGGTATTGGCGTGGCGTTTTTCCGAACTCTGCCTGAAAACATTTGGAGAAATAAGAGTGATTGGAAAAGCCTACCATATACATCACTTCGGCAACGGTGAATTTCTTTTGTTGCAGTAACATGGCAGCCTTCTTCATTCGGATAGATTTGATATATTCCACCGGAGACATTCCGGTCAGTTGTTTGATCTTCCGGTAAATCTGCTTGTTACTGATTCCCGACAGTTCGCAAAGTGCATTTACATTCAGGTCTGCATCGGAGAGGTGATCTTCGATCAGACGGATGATGTTCGAAAGGAATTTCTCATCCTGTGACTCAGCTTCGATCGGTTTAAGTACAGGAAGAGACTCTAACTGCTTTTTAGACTGTGCAGCCGGTATTTCATCCTCTTCTACTGCGGTGACCGGAATACTCAGTCCGATGGAAGTTCCCTTTCCTTTTTCGGAAGTGACTCCGTTGATAGAGCCACCATGCAGTTCTGTGTAAGTCTTTACCAGGTAAAGCCCGATACCGGTACCTTCTTTGCTGCCGCTATGAGGTGACTGGAAGAAACGTTGGAAAATATAAGGAATATCCTGTTGCGGGATACCTGCTCCTGTGTCGGATACGCAAATTTCCAGCAGACCGCTTTCTTGCCGATAGAAAAGGGATAAACGGATATTTCCACCCTCGGAGGTAAACTTGACGGCATTCGACAATAGATTATCCAATATCACTCCTAGTTTGATCGCATCCATATCGGCATAAATCTTTGCTTTGTTTGCTTCGAAATGGAAAGTGAACCGTTTGTCTTCTTCATATACAGAGAATAGACTGCGGCTGAACGATACCAGTTCGATGCGCGACAGGATAAGCAATGAATCTTTATTGTCTTCAATCCGGTTGAAGTTGAGTACCTGATGAATCAGCGAGTTTATTTTCATGGCGTTGCGCTGAACCTCTTCCAGTGTTTGCTTCTCATGCGCTTCCTCTGTAGCCGGAAGTAATTGGCTGATGGGAGCAATAATCCTGCTGAGAGGCGTCTTTAATTCATTGGACAGGGTGGTGAAGAAGGCCATTTTCTGGCGGGACTGCTCTAGAATCTTCTCTTTTTCCCTGCGTTCTGCTTTCAGGCGGTTTTTTACCCGGAAGAAGTTGATTGTCCATGCAATCAGGCTAAGCAGCAGTAAAACATAGATGGCTTTTGCCCATATTGTATAGTACCACGGCGGAAGAATCCGGATATTCAGAATATAAGGCTGGTCGGACGGCTGACCGTCTTTTCCCAGTTTGCTGATAATAAGCTGATAATTTCCGTAGCTCAGATTACTGTATGTAATGCGGTTGATATTGGATTTCAGGAAGTTCCATTCTTTGTCCATTCCTTCCAGACGATAAACGAACTTGTTTTTCTCATCCAGTGAATAAGGAAGATCGGATAATTCGAATGACAGGTTATTCTGATTATATTTTAATTCGATCGAGTTGGTATATCGGATATTGGGCACGTCATCTCTGGTGCGTGGTGATACCAGTTGATTGTTAATGTATAAGGCAGTCAACAGGATCGGGCGTTCCGGTTGGTGTATGGTTTGTATATCGGGGTGTGAGATACCGAAGCCGTCAGCTCCTCCCAGATAAATGCAATTCTCTTTCGGATCGAATAGCAGGCTTGTGAAGCGCTTGTCTGTCATATTCTGCAGCCGGGCATCCATTGTTTTCCGGTCGATTATCCAAAGTCCGTTGGTAGTGGACACCCAGATGTGATTCTTTACGGAAGTCATGGACAAAATCTCGTTGTTGCTGAAACTTCCGAAAGAGATACTTTGCTGGCTCTCGTCTTTGGGATTGATACGCATGACACCGCCATGAAACCCTACCCAGAGCATACCGTCCTCATCACATAACAGGTAGTTGGGGCTTTTCTCTCCGTTTAATTCGTCAGCAAATAATTTTGTCACTTCCCGTGTGCGGGGATTAATTTTGTCTATCCCTTTATTATTGTAGAGCAACACCCATACATTGCCTTCATTATCGGGAATAATCTGGTTGATAAACATGCCGGACAGTCCGTTGTGGACGGAGTAATTCTGTTCGGCTACATATTGTCCGGAGGCAGACTGCATCAGCCTGTGCTTGTCTACTACAAAGATTCCTCCCAGACAGGTTGAAATCCACAGATGTCCGGCATTGTCTTCGAACATATAATAAGTCCAGTTGGTGTTATATGTTCCTGTACTGTCTACAATGTTATAGTGCACGAATTGGCGGGTTGCATAATCGTAGCGGTTGATGCTTCCGTCGGTAGCTATCCATAGCTGCTGTTCCTTATCTTCGTAAATATGCCGGATACGGTTGTGTGATAACGGATAAGTCTTGTCACCCATTCTGTACCAGATAGCGTTATGCTTGTCTCCGGCAGGATCGGTGAAGCGGATTAATCCGTTGGTACCTCCAAACCAGTAGAAACCTTTTGAGTCGCGGAATAGGGAGTAGAACTGATTTCCGTCTCCCGTACCTGTAATCTGTGAGATCGGAATAAATTGCAGGGCGCTGTTGTAGCGTGAAAGGGAAATGCCGTAGTCGGTGCCCAGCCAGATGTTATGTTCCTGATCGGCAAAGATATTCCAGATGATGTTATTCGTCAACGACTGGATATTGCGGGAATCGTGAATGATGTGCTGTAGAGGAGTGACATCATTGTGATAGACGTACAGGCCGTTGTCCGTACCTGCCAGCAGATATCCATTTCCATCCAGAGCCAGTGATTTGATCGAGTTGTTATGGAAGGCTTCTGTCTGCTTCATCTGTCCGGTTGATGGAAAATACTGGAAAAGGTAACCTTCCGTACCGATCCAAATACATTGGCGGCCCGTATCTTCCAGCAAGGAATTGACGAACAGGTTGCTTTGACTGCTATTGACGGGAAGGGGAATCTTTTCGAATTTCCCGTTTGAGGCAATATAGCGGCACAGCCCGTTGTAGGTTCCCACATAAATCTGATTGTCTCCGGTGCGGATAATGGAGTAGATGGTATTATGGGGTAATCCGTTGCGCTTTGTGCCGAGAGGACTTAGCTTCCGGTTTTGCAGCTGATAGGTGTATAAGCCATTTAATGCGCCTATCCACAGGGTATCTCCTTGAAGTGCCATTGTGCGTACATCTGTCGGAAAGTCTGTTGCCGGTTGCTCGTAGCGGTCAGTCCGGTAATTGTAGATTAGGATTCCGTTGTCCGTACCCATATATAAATAGGTGTTATCTATAATGACACCGCAATAGATACGGGTGTTATTGATTTCTCCGTAAGTGAAATGCTGCTGTGTGGAATAACCGTCATAACTGAATAATCCCTTGTTGGAACCTATCCATATCAGTCCTTCGCTGTCTTGAAGGAAACAACTGACCACCGATGCTTCAGCACCGAGATAAATATTGTCGAATTGCTGATAATTTACTTTTTGTCCATAGGCGGTGCTGCTTTGAATGCAACATGCACAAAGGAAAAAAAGAATGGCTATGATTCGTTGATACATGATATCAGGTTTGCAAGGCATTAAATCTTTAATTGTTGTGTTAATATTAGCACTCTTGATTGCAAATGTAGGAAAAATGTCGGTTACACTTGTAAATCTCCCCGTCTTTTTGTTCCTTTGCTCTATATTTATAAAACAGAATAGTTCGGAATGAAAAAGCTAATTTATCTGCTTTTGTTACCATTGGCTCTGGCAGTGGCAGCCTGTGGCGGTAAGAACGGAAGTTCAAATAAAGAATCGGTATTGGCAAGGCAAGACAGTGTAGATGCTCACGGGTTGCAGCGTATGCAAAGTTCAAAAGCTGAAACTGATATTAAGTTTAAGGGAAGAGACTATCATTCGCTGGTTTCGCGTACTCCTGACGAAAGTCTGCCTCACGTCTCCAATGAGATGGGGGATACGTATGTAGACAATAAAATAGTGTTGCGCATCACCCGGGGAAGTGAAAACGTACTCAACAAGACATTTACGAAGAACGACTTTTCATCGGTAGTCGACGCGAAATTCCTTTCAAAATCCATACTTGAAGGAATCGTATATGACAAGACTACACCGGAGGGAATTGTCTACGCCGCCAGTGTGTGCTATCCGCAGACCGATTTGTATGTTCCGCTTTCCATCACTGTAACGGCCGATGGAAAAATGAGCATAAAGAAAGTAGATATGTTGGAAGACGATTATACGGAAGAAACACCTGAATAGACTTGTGAATGGGGATATAAGACGTTTCTGACAGAAGAATTGCACAAATGTGAAAGCATTTGAGACAAACGAAAGGCAGCCGTAAGGGTTGCCTTTCGTATTTTTGCACCGTCGATAAACTTAATACCGGATAGAATGAAAAAATACATTTTGGTTATTTATATGATGGCGGCAGGATGCACGATGCTGACTGCTCAGACTAAAAATACGCAAACACTGATGCCACTCACCGAACGGGTAAACGTACAGGCTGACTCTGCACGTATCAACCAGATTATTGACGGTTGCTGGGTAGCTGTCGGGACGAATAAACCTCATGCCATTCAGCGTGATTTTACCAACCTGTTTGATGGCAAGCCCTCCTATCGCTTTGAACTCAAAACTGAAGACAATACACTGGAAGGTTATGCGAAAGGAGAAACGAAAGGACGTGCCGAGTTTTCATATTGCTATGCAACTTCCGACGATTTCAGGGGATTACCTGCCGACGTTTATCAGAAAGCACAGATCACAAAGACAGTTTATCATCACGGGAAGGGAGCTTGTCCGCAAGGAAGTTCCCGCGACTATGAGTTTTCGGTTTATATTCCTTCTTCTTTAGACAGCAATGTCTCCACCATCTTTGCCCAATGGCACGGAATGCCCGACCGGACGCTGGTCCAGACTCCTCAGGGCGAGGTGAAGAAACTGACTGTTGACGAATTTGTAGAACTGGAAAAAACGACCTTCTTCAAAAAGAATGTCGGACACGAAAAAGTGGCCAGACTGGATAAACAAGGTAATCCGGTGAAAGATAAAAATGGAAAACCTGTATATAAGGCAGGAAAACCCAACGGATGGTTGGTTGAACAGGGAGGATACCCGCCATTGGCATTCGGATTTTCCGGAGGACTGTTTTATATCAAAGCAAACTCCGACCGTAAATGGCTGACAGACAAAGATGACCGTTGCAATGCAAACCCGGGAAAGACGCCCGTTATGAAACCGCTGACTTCTGAATACAAGGCATCCACCATTGCCTACAAATTACCTTTTGCCGATTTCCCGAAAGACTGCTGGATTACTTTCCGTGTCCATATCGACTGGACGGTCTATGGCAAGGAAGCGGAAACGATTGTGAAACCGGGCATGCTGGATGTACGGATGGATTATCAGGAGCAAGGTAAGAAAGTGAGCAAACACATTGTCGATAATGAGAAGATTCTGATTGGACGTAACGACGAAGACGGGTATTACTTTAAGTTCGGAATTTACCGCGTAGGTGATAGTACCGTTCCCGTTTGCTACAATCTCGCAGGATATTCGGAAAGATAAATAGGTAAATAGTTAAGGTTAAAAGTTAAGGTGAAGAGAGAGCGATCCGGATGTTCCTGAGTGGGCATCCGGATCTTTTTTATGGGGTAAATTCAAGACTGAAAGTTAAAGAACACAAAAAAGAATGTGATCTCTGGTTATTCCCAAATCTTTCCTAAATCTGTATCGTTATTTGCAGTATAAAACTTATCAGATATAGTATTAACTAAAAAGAATAACGATTATGAAGAAAATTTTATCTTTGCTTGTGATGGCTATTGTAGCTATACAGTTCTCATTTGCCGGCGATGTGATTACAAAGGATATGAATCAGCTACCGCTTCCGGCACGCAACTTTATCAACCGTCATTTTACCAAACCTCAGGTGGCTCATATCAAGATTGATAAAGATCTGTTGGAGTCTGCCAAGTATGAAGTGTTATTGACGGACGGTACGGAAATAGATTTTGATAGCAAAGGTAACTGGGAGGAAGTAAGTGCTAGTAAAGGGCATGCAGTTCCGGCAAGTGTTGTTCCTTCGTTTGCTGTCAGTTATCTGAAAGAGCATAACTTCACAGAGCCTGTGACAAAAGTGGAGCGTGACCGGAAAGGATATGAAGTGGAATTAAGTACCGGCGTTTCTTTCAAGTTCGACAAGAAAGGAAAATTCCTGAAAGCGGATGATTGATGAGTAAATGAAAATATGATATAACCTAAATCCTAAGAATTAATTATGTTGAAGTTTAAGTTTGGCGCATGGGCAGTCGTTTTAATGCTGACTGCCTTCTCTTTCAGCGCATGTGATGACAATGATGATGAAACGTATAATCCGCCTGCCAATATCACTGAGGCATTGAAGCAACTATATCCGAATGCCCAGAATGTGGAGTGGGAGATGAAAGGAGATTATTATGTAGCTGACTGCTGGGTGACTGGTGATGAACTGGATGTCTGGTTCGACGCGAATGCCAACTGGGTGATGACGGAAAACGAATTGGATAGTATCGATCAGTTATTACCTGCCGTTTATACCGGTTTCCGTAATTCCAACTACAGTTCATGGGTAGTGACCGATGTGTTTGTATTGACGTATCCGCAACATCCTACTGAGTCCGTGATTCAGGTGAAACAGGGAAATCTGAGATTTGCACTGTACTTTTCGCAGGAAGGAGGCTTGCTGCATGAAAGGGATATCACCAATGGCGATGATACGAATTGGCCGGTTATGGAGTAGAATTAGTTATGTACAGAGGAATGTTTGTCCACATTCCTCTGTAGTCATTATATTACATCTGCTGATAATCTTTAGCCAGTCCTCCTTCGCTGGTTTCCTTATACAGTGAGGGCAGGTCATGTCCGGTTTGTTTCATTACCTGTACCACTTTGTCGAAAGAAACACGGTGCATACCGTCTGTAAAGGCTGAATAAAGATTGGCATCCAGTGCACGGGCGGCAGCATAAGCGTTCCGCTCGATACAAGGGATTTGAACGAGACCGCATACGGGGTCACAAGTCATCCCCAGGTGGTGTTCCAGCCCCATTTCCGCCGCATATTCAATCTGTGCCGGACTTCCTCCGAATAATTGATTGGCTGCTGCCGATGCCATCGCGCAGGCAACGCCGACTTCTCCCTGACATCCTACTTCAGCACCGGAAATGGACGCATTGAACTTGACAATGTTTCCAATTAGCCCCGCCGTAGCCAAGGCGCGAAGAATACGCATGTCACTGAAGTCACGGCTTTTTTGTAAATGATAAAGTACTGCCGGCATCACACCGCAGGAACCGCAGGTAGGGGCAGTTACAATCTTTCCACCGGAAGCATTCTCTTCACTGACTGCCAGTGCATAAGAGAAAACAAGTCCTCTGGATTGCAGAGATTGTTTGTATCCGGTAGCACGTATATAATAGGTGGAAGCTTTTCTACGTAAGTTCAGCGGTCCGGGCAATACACCTTCGGCTTCCAGACCTCGGTGGATAGCGTCTTTCATCGTGTCCCATACTTCTGCCAGATAGTCCCATATATCTTCGCTCTCACATTCCTTGACATATTCCCAATAACTTTTTCCGGTACGTTCACACCATTGCAGGATTTCGGTCATGTTGTTCATGCCGTATACTTCCGGGCTTTCGATTGTCGGGTTATCATTATTCTCTGCCAAAGCTCCGCCGCCGATACTGTAAACCGTCCAGTTTTCCAATATCTTGTTGCTTGCATCCAGAGCGGCAAACGTCATTCCGTTCGGATGGAAGGGAAGGAAAACTTTGGGTTGCCATACGATTTCTACCGGAGCGACAGGTTGTAAAGTATCTATGATAGCCACATCCGTCATGTGGCCTTTGCCTGTAGCTGCCAAACTTCCATAAAGGGTTACTTTGAAAGAAGCGGCATCCGGATGACGTTCAACAAACATTTCTGCAGCTTTACGAGGGCCCATTGTATGACTGCTGGAAGGACCTGTGCCGATTCTGTATAATTCTTTTATTGATTTCATGGATGGGTGCGCTTTAGTTAATACCATTTCTTTTTTCTGAAGTACAAATATACAATAATACCGATAACCGCCATTATAATCCAGGCAAATAAATATCCGTACCGCCAGTCCAGTTCGGGCATCCATTTGTAATTCATTCCCCACACACCGACAAGAAACGTTAGCGGGATGAAAATGGTGGATACGATGGTCAGCCGCTTCATGATATCGTTCATTCGTAAATCATTGTTCGAGATATACAGGTCGACTAACGAAGACAGTGTTTCACGGCAGATTTCAATCGTTTGTAATACAAATTGTAAATGGTCGTTCACATCATTGTAGAAGGCACGGTTTACTTTATGTATAAGGAGATTTTCTGCCCGCAACAATTTTACATATTGCTCTTTAAGCGGAAGGATGGCTTTTTTCATCAGCATATATTGGCGGCGCAGCCCCTGAATCTGAATGCCGATGTCATTCTCATTGGTAATCATCAGCAGTTCTTCTTCCAGATCTTCGAGTGCATCGTCGATGGAAGATATCGTTGAAATGTAGTTCGCCATGATGCTGTTCAGCAATACACTGAGCAGATAATCCGTCAGACGGCTACGGATTTTCAGTATATCGTTTCTCAATGCGGCGTTGATTTCATCAAAGAAATCTGTTTCTTTTTCAAGAAAGGTAAGTACATAGTTATTTCCCAGAATGATGCAGACTTGTTGTTGGAGCAATCCGTCGAGGTCATCATCCTCTTTGTGTTCATTGGGATAGAATATTTTCAGGATCAGGACAATATATTTGTCATGCTCTTCTATTTTCGTCGGGTGGTCGGCATTTAATATGTCTTGTAAAACGAGGAAGTCTATTTCAAAATGACTGCAAATCTCACGGATGGTTTCCGTATCTTTCAGCCCGTGTACCTGCAGCCAGTTGATTTGTTCGTTATCCAGCGTTTCTTTGACGCTTTGGAAGGTGTCACCGGAGCTTTCCTGCATCTCGGTTGCATTGTATGTGCAGAGATGTAAATGGGTAGGGGTAAGGCTGTCCCCTGTGTAAATAAGCTTTTCGCTTAACAGATTATTCTTCATGCTTTATTCTCGTTTTAGAAAACCACTGTAACACAAAGGTAGTGGTTTTCTAAATGAGAACAAGTTCTTCGATCGTTTTGTTTACAGATTAGTCAAAATCGACTACCGTAATTCCGGCACCTCCGAACTGGACATGCTCGTCTGCATAATGACTGACGCCCGGTACGGTGGACAGGTATTGGCGGATGAGTGTACGGAGTATTCCGGTTCCTGTTCCGTGAAGGATACGAACGCGGTCCATGCCGACAAGGATGGCATCGTCCACGAAATAAGTGATGGCTTGCAGAGCCTCGTCACCACGCATCCCCCGTACATCAATATCTTGCTTGAAATTAAGCTTCTTCTCGTACATCTGGTCATGCGTCTGACTGCTGACAAACGTACTTTTGGCTATTCCTTCCGTTTTGGGGGCAGCGTTGCTTCGTTCCAGACGGTCCAGTTTCACCGTAGTTTTAATGCTTCCGAAAGCGACGGTTGCATTTTTACCATTGATTTCCATGACCTGCCCGACGCTTGTCTGTCCCTTGATCTTTACGTTCTCACCAACGGTGATAGGCATTACTTTAGGGGTAGCGGCTGTCTGTGATGCGGCAGTTTTCGGTTCGTTTTTCTTGTTTTTCTTCCGTTCCTGCTTCTCCTTCAGCTTCTCCATTTTGCGGGCAATCTTTTCCTCTTGTTCTTTGGAAGTCATTGTTTCCAGAGAAGTACGGAAATCGTTCAGCTCCTGGCGCACCAGGCGGGTCTTTTCTTTTTCGGCCTGAGCTTCTTTAATCGTACGGATGGTATTTTCAATGCGGGCGTTCGATTCCTGCAACATTCGTTCAGCTTCTTCTTTAGCCTGTCTGATAATCTCCTTCCGTGATTTTTGCAACTCTTCCATTTCCGTTTGATAACGGGCGATGGTGTCTTCCATGTGTTTTTCCCGTTGGCGGATCGTTTGTCGTTTCCCTTCCCAGTAGCGCTTGTCGCGTACAATGTCCTGAAGGTATTTATCGGCATTGATGTACTCGCTTCCTACAATTTCCGAAGCATCTGCAATCACATCTTCCGGCAATCCGATTTTCCGGGCAATCTCTACGGCAAATGAACTGCCCGGATTTCCGATCTGTAGTTGAAAGAGTGCCTGCATCAAATGGCGGTCGTAGAGCATGGCACCGTTGACTACTCCTTCATGATCTTCGGCAAAATGCTTCAGATTCTGATAGTGAGTCGTTATTACTCCGAACGTTCCTTTCTGATTGAAACGTTTCAACACGGCTTCGGCTATGGCTCCTCCGATCTGTGGTTCCGTACCTCCTCCGAACTCGTCGATCAGGATGAGGCTGCGTTCATTGCAGCTTTTCATCATGATTTTCATGTTGGTCAGGTGTGAAGAATAAGTACTCAGGTCATCTTCGATGGACTGTTCGTCACCGATATCGATGAAGATACTGCTGAACATACCTGCATGACTGCGTTCGTGCAAGGGAATCAGCATACCGCATTGCAACATATATTGCAGCAAACCGACTGTTTTCAGACAGACAGACTTACCTCCGGCATTCGGACCGGAAATGATAAGGATACGCTGCTTTTGGTTTAGTTCTATATCCAGCGGAACTACTTTTTTCCCATGTTTGGCTAAAGACAGTTGCAGTAAGGGATGCACTGCCATTGTCCAGTCCAATAGCTGTTTCTTTTCTACTGTCGGTTTCAGACTGTTGGTCTGTATGGCAAAATAACTTTTCGCACGGATAAAGTCAATTTCTGCCAGAAACTCATACGACTGAAGAATATCCGGAATAGACGGACGCAGTATAGTTGAAAACTCTGTAAGGATACGAATGATTTCCCGTCGTTCATCCCCTTCGAGTTCACGAATACGGTTGTTGGCTTCTACCACCTCTGCCGGTTCGATGAATACGGTCTTTCCGCTAGCTGATTCATCGTGTACGATACCTTTGATCTTTCGTTTTAATCCCGGAGCGACAGGAATAACGAGACGACCGTCACGCATGGTTGGAGCTACGTCTTTGTCTACATAGCCTTCAGACTGTGCATTGCGTAGGATACTGTTTAATGAACGGGAGATACTTCCCATCGTATTGGACAGTTCTCGACGGATACGGGCCAATTCGCTGGACGCATTGTCTTTTATTTTACCATATTTATTAAGGATACCGTCTATCTTGCCAATCAGTTGGGGGAATACGGCAATATCTCCCGCCAACCGCTTCAGGCTGGGGTAGGGTACATCGTTTTCCTCCTCTTCTTCATTCCGGTGTAGAAAACGTACGATATCACGAATAGTCTCTAATGAACGGCGTAGGTCAAACAGTTCTTGTTCGTCCAAATACATACCTTCTATCCGTACCCGTTTTAGTGATGGACGGACATCGAAGAAGAATTGATCGGGAAATCCGTCTTCTTCCTGAATGATGCGCACAAATTCAGTTACCTGGTTCAGTTTCTCTTCCACTTCTTCAAATTGCTCGGAAAAGCTCATGTCTGAAACCCGTTCTTCGCCTAAAGTGCTGAGACACTTGTCTTTCAGTAACTGCCTTATTTGGTCGAATCCTATCTTTTGCTCAAAATTTTGAGGATATATCATGTCTTTATACTTATTATAGGCTGCAAAAATACGATTATTTCGTGAAAAAAATGTCAGATTGTTTGCAGATTTAAAAATGATTCGTACCTTTGCACCGCTTTCAACGGAAAGCACTTCTGATAAAGGAGTTTTGGAGAGGTGGCAGAGTGGTCGATTGCGGCGGTCTTGAAAACCGTTGTACCGCGAGGTACCCGGGGTTCGAATCCCTGTCTCTCCGCTGGAAAGAATTGCAAAATAAAGAAAATCCCTGTAAATTAATACTTTATGGGGATTTTTTGTTTTTGGTGCATAGCAAAAATAAGCATATCAAAGCATTCTTTCGGTGTACTATTCGGTGTACCTGTTTGCCTTCAATGTCAGGTACACCTATTAAGTAAATAATTCATTGTTTATCAGTGTTTTGCATCTTGACTTGTTGCTCTTGGAAATTTAGTTTTGTGATTAAAAAACAAGTAAGATGGAAAGAACAACATTTTGTCTATTGTTCTACATTCGTAGGACGAAATTGAATCGGAACGGTGAGGCTCCGATAATGATGAGAATTACAGTGAATGGAGTGCGAGTTGATGCTTCAGTGAAGAAAACAATTCTTCCGGAATTCTGGAGTGCGGCAAAAGGAAAGGCCCTGGAAAAGAAGCGTGAGTACAAGGAACTGAATCTGTATCTTGACTCTATCCGTTTGAGGATAATGAAAATTCAGCGTGAACTGGAAATAGAAGGTGTAGCGGTTTTTGCCGGCAGTGTCTTGGACCGTTTTCTGGGTAAGGATGCCCCCGTACAGCGTACCCTGTTTGAGGTTTTCCGTGAACATAATGATAAATGCGCCCAATTGTCCGGTACGGATATGGCGCCTGCAACCGTGCAGCGTTATGAGACATCCTTGAAGCATACCCGGGATTTTGTTTGGGAGACATATCATAAGAAAGATGTTCTTTTGGATGAAGTTTCCCGCCAGTTTATTGAGGATTACGAGTTTTGGCTTAAGACAGAGAAAAAGTGTTGTCATAACACTGCCACCAAATATTTGAAGAATTTTAAGAAGATTATCCGTATTGCTTTGGCTAAGGGATGGATGAAGAACGATCCGTTTTTAGAAATTAGATTCTCATTGGATAAGGTGGAACCGGACTTTTTGGAAGATTCAGAAATCCAGAAGCTGATATCGAAGGAAATTGATATTCCACGATTAAGTCAGGTACGGGATATTTTTGTGTTCTGTTGCTTCACCGGTTTGGCTTTCTCGGATATTCATGGTTTGAGAAAGGAACATATCGTGGAGGACTCGAACGGTGTCAGGTGGATACGCAAGGGAAGACAGAAGACCAAAATCATGTGTAATATTCCATTGATGGAAATACCATTGAAGATTTTGGAAAAGTATTCCACCAATGAATATTGTAAGAAACATGGTGTGCTTTTTCCGGTACTTTGCAATCAAAAAATGAACGCCTACCTTAAGGAACTTGCTGATATTTGCGGTATAAAGAAAACATTGACCACCCATGTGGCGCGCCATACTTTTGCCACTTTTGCCTTGGCCAATGGTGTCTCGATAGAGAGTGTTGCTAAGATGTTGGGGCATACCAATGTCCAGATGACCCGTCATTATGCACGTGTGCTGGATCGTACAGTGATACGTGAGATGTCACAGATAAAGATGGATTTTCATTTTCCATTTAATGAGGACGACAGTTCTGTTATTGTTGAATAAGATCTTTTTCTATGTAAATAGACTGATTGAATATAGAAGAGCATGTTAAAGATTCTTTTTAGATGTAATATGGCTCTTTTTTATTTAATTGAATTTGTTTGGACTCATATAAAGCAGTTTCCCTAATTTCTCTACTACTTTATTTTATAAATGATGTATTAAATTATTGATAAGGCGATATTCTGATATCTAATTTTATTCATAATAATTTAAGAGAAAGTTTATAGAAATATTTTTTTTGTGTACCTTTGAAAATATGTAAAATGTAATTGTATGCATAGAAAAGAAAAAATAGAAAAAATAGCAGAACTATTTGCAAGATTTAGAACTGAGGTCGAAAGTTTAAATAGTCTAAATTTGTATGATATCAATGTTCATGCAGAAAATGTGATTATTCCTATTTTAAATTTGGTTTATGGAGTAAATTTAGTTAATATAAATAATAAAGTGAGGAATTCTGCTGCTATAGATCTAGTGGATACAGAAAATAGAATAGCGGTTCAAGTTACATCTACTGCTACTGGGGACAAAGTCAAACATACAATAAATGAATTTGTAAAAGGGAAACGTTGCGAGGATTATGATAGATTACTTATATATATCATAACAGAGAAGCAGAAAAAGTATTCAGATGCTATTTTCTCTGTAGCTTATGATAATGAATTAGAATTTTCGGAAAAAGATATTTTAGATTATAGCGATATTCTTAAAGAAGTAAACTCTTTAATTAGTATTGCTAAAATAGATTCTTTATTACAATTATTGAAAAATGAGTTTTGTGAAGAGGAAATAAGTAAACGAAGATATCTATTAGAACATAGAGAGATAATAAAAACAGAAGTGCTATTTCCGAATATACTTGAAGTAAATATCCCTTCAAAAGTATATGTAGGCATAATTGGGGTAGATCGGGATGATATAATTACGCAATCTTGGAGTACTCCCAATAAACTTAGAAAGAGTGCATCTATGGGTAAGGTGTTAAGTAAGGCGTTTGAACTATTGAAAATCACATATTGCAGAGATTGGTTTACTTTTGAAGATAAAATTTTATCATTTAGGCCCTTGGATAATCGGGATGAACCTTTAAATAAGTTAGTGGAAATTGGTACGGTTGAAGAGTATTCTGTAAATGAATTTGTCAATGTTAGTTTCAAGTACGAAGAAGCACTGCTTCATCTTATAAATCGTTCTATAGAAGAGTTGGCTTCATACAAGAATATCCAGTGGTTGCCAAAAGAAAAATACTTTAGATTTAAGCCTATAGGGGTACCTAGGGAACGAAAAATTACGTGGAAAAATAAAAAAATGGCAACGCGTTCTGTTATTGCTGAAGTTTGGAATAGCGAAAAGAAGCAAATTTTATATTTTAGGCAACTCTCATTTAAAATTCAATCTTTTAGATCAAATGAAAAATGGTTTATAAGTATAACTCCAGGATGGAGTTTTACTTATGATGGATATCATAGCTGTAAACAAGAAAGTCAATTAATTGCTCAGAAAAAAAACTTGGAAAGTAATTCTTCTGTTTACCAACATTTTATGTTTTTGTCATACTGTCTTACAAATAAATTAGAAGATAATGAAGCTGAATATAAGTATATATCATTTTCTTCTCCTTTTAATTTAACACTTAATTATACTCCATTGTATGGAAATTAAATTACTAGATGAACCTTTATTACAGTTTGGTAAGGGGGAATATGTTTGTCCTCGGACAGGTATATATAAGTATAATGTATCAGATATTAATGATATAAGACCTGATAAAATAGTTGTTGGGTTTATAGGATTGAGTGAAAGTATTAATATTGCTATTAGCTGGATTAAAAAATGTGGTAATCATATTGAAGCAAAAAAGAGTAAGCAACCTAATCTTTTTACTAATTTTCCAGGATTTAATGAAACAATCGGATTTCATAGCAAAATTGTATATGATGAATCGTATATACGTAAAATTAATAATTCGACCCTTGACAGAATTAAAAAAGAAGCTAATGATATTGATCAGCTAATTCTTAAGACAGTGGAGCTTTATTTGTCAGAAATACATTTTCTTGCAAACAATAAGAAGCCAGATGTTATTTTATGTGTATTGGATGAATCTTTGACAAAAATAATATATGGGACTAAAACTTTTGAAATAGATGATGATTTTGGAGAGGAGGATTCTGTGGAAGTTGAGTTTAATTTTAGGAGATTGCTAAAAGCCAAAGCTATGGAATATAATATCCCAATTCAAATAATAAGAGATAGAATAGCTAAACCTTCTTCTGAGATGCAAGATGAAGCAAGTATAGCTTGGAACTTTTATACTGCCTTATATTATAAGGCAGGAGGTATTCCTTGGTCTTTAAAAAAGGAAACTAATAATATAACTTGTTTTGCAGGAATAAGTTTTTATCGTACCCGTGATAAGAAAACTATTCAGACCAGTGTTGCACAGATTTTTAATGAACACGGTAATGGAGTAATATTAAGAGGGACCCCTGTAAAAGAGGATAAAAAGGATAGGCAACCTCATTTGACGGAGGAACAAGCATATAATCTTTTAAAGGAATCCTTGAGTGAATATTATAATGCAATAAAAATCTTTCCTCAAAGGCTTGTTATTCATAAGAGTTCGAATTATTCCGAAGAAGAAATTGATGGTTTTAAAAGGGTTGCTTATGATATGAATATTAATTCAATAGATTTAGTAACTATCATGCCAACAAGTTTTAGATTATATAGAGATAATGATTATCCTCCATTAAGAGGAACAATGTTTAGTCTTGATAGATGCCGTCATTTTTTATATACTAGAGGATATGTTGAGTATTATGGGACGTATCCAGGTAGATATATTCCTAATCCTATAGAAGTAAGGCTTTTTTCTTTTGATGAATCTCCTGAACAAATATGTAGAGAAATATTATCTCTTACAAAAATGAATTGGAATAACACTCAATTTGATAGAAAATTTCCGATTACAATTGATTGTAGTCGGAATGTTGGAGAAATATTGAAATATGTGTCGCCGGAACAAAAACCTCAAATTAAGTATAGTTTTTATATGTAGAAATTGTTGTTACGCTTAGAAACTCTAGTTTCAAAGGTTAAATCTAAGTGATTGATTTTATCTTTTTGAAAATCAAAAAGTAAGGGCTAAATTCAAAGGTAACAGGTAACACATTAGTAGCAAAAGTCTTGCTGCATATTGCATTTCTCTGCATAATTTCAAATATCTCTATCACAAAGATAGTCAATGTTTTCGAGTGCAACAAATCAATCGAAAACTTTTTATTGAGGGCCGGCATTATTTGCTGGTCCTTTTTTATTGGAAATCCGAAGGCATTTCGATACTTTTTTAAATCTAAAGACAACTTCCAATCCTGCCACGTTTTATTCAGACAAACAAAAATAAAAGACAATAGGTATTGATAATGTGGCTTATGAGCATATGTATATTCGTTTTAGCCGACATGTGCTGGTCGTACGTAATTCCAGGCGGTTGGCTCTGCTTCCGATATGTGAACGATAACTTTTGCTGTCATCATTGTCCACTAAAAGGATGACCGATATAACAGCCGTCACTTCCTTGGGCTTGATACGTGAACAAAGTTCATCCCCGCATGTTCCTCTTACGTTCTCATCTATAGCGATTGCATCCGGCTTTTCCTTTGTCGAATTATAGCTTTTGGTTAATTAATATTATAAAAAGCAGTGGCGCGATATACAGAATGTCGCACCACTGCGTACTGTCCGATGCAAGTATAAAATCTATAACAACTTGAAAGTGGATAAAAACTGTTTAAAAATAAAAATCCTCGGTCAGATGAGGATGACTCCATAATTATCCACTATTTATCAGTGGATTATACTAGAAAAGCGAAAACAGGTAAAGAGTACTAAATTTATAAATGCAGATGCGATAAGAAAATAATTATCGGTAAATATGGACAACAAAAAAATAGAAGATAAAGTTCCATTCAATTATATCCATATTTGTTCGAGAGAGTTTGTAGACGTTTTATTTCATACAGTATTAATATTATATTCATTTTTTATATTTTTGTAGTTAAATTAAAAAGTGAGCACTAAAAGTAATATAACTACAGAATACTATGTTTGGCAGAAAGAAAAACAACCAAGAAGGTTTCATTGCAACCTCCGAACCTTTAAAGCTGACTACTATTGCTACCGGCACAGTCTTGAAAGGCACGATTGAAGTGGAGGGCAGTTTACGGGTGGATGGAATGATAGAAGGGGACATCACATGTCATAATACTGTCGTGATCGGTCCTCAAGGAAAAGTCACGGGGAAGGTGAGTTCTTCCTCGGCCATACTGCAAGGTACATTGGAGGGTGACATACACATAACGGATAAGCTGTCCCTGAAATCGGGCTGCATGTTGAACGGTGATATCTATACCTGCAAACTGGAGATTGAGCCCCAGGCCTGTTTTAACGGTAACTGTAATACCATAGTAGAGAAACAGGCATCGGTTAATGCAAAGGAGAGTCCACAAAATAAAGCGTCATAAGAATATGCCGGACAAACGGAAAAACAACATGGAAACATGGCAAATATGTTGACAGAATCGGATTCGGGACAAGAAAAAATAACGACATAAAATTACAGATATACGGGGCCGGGTCTCTTAATAGACATAGATATAACAACTTCATTCCTTGCGTAATTGCTAACATTTCAGTAATTTTGCAGGTAATATTCCAAAACGATGAAAAGGTTATTTGTTTTCTTGTTATTGAATGCCTGCATGGTGGACATGGCAATATCGCAGATAATTGCAGATTCCGTGCGGATTCTTTTCCAGCCGGGAAGCAGCCGGATAAAACCGGACTCAAGTGGCAACGCGTTGTATGTTTTTGCCCGGAAAGTGCGCAGATGCGGTAACGATGGAAATTTGGAACGGTTAGTGGTACGGGCATATACCTCACCCGACGGGGTGAGTACGGCCAATCTTCGGCTCAGTGCCGACCGTTGCCAGACTGTCGCCGACTATATTATGTCCAATGCCGGAATTGATGCGGACCAGATTGACAGCTATCCGTGCGGGATTGCCTGGGATAAGCTTAGGCGTATGATCGCCTCCGACCACCATGTGCCGGGACGCAGGGAAGCGCTTGACATCATAGATTACACCCCGGTATGGGTACATGATGCCCAGGGCAATGTTTCCGGAAGCCGCAAGAAAAGCCTTATGGACTTTCAGGGAGGACAGACGTACCGGTGGTTAAGGGAACATTTTTTCGAAGGGCTGCATTATGCGGTCGTGGAACTTCATGTGAAGAAGCCGGAAAAGGAATACGGTGATTATAGCCCGAAGGATGATAAACCGTTGGCAATTATTGACACTACCTTTTGGCGGATGGAAAAGCCTGTCCTGCAGGCGGACGGAATAAAGAGCCGGATGATGTTTCCCCATATCCCGGACAGAGGGCATACGGCACACCGCATGGCACTGAAAACCAACCTGCTTTATGCTGCTGCGTTGTTGCCGTCCGTCGAGTTGGAGTGGCGGCTTGACAACCGCTGGTCAATGGGGCTGGAGGGTAGCGTTGCCTGGTGGAAAAAGCAGGAAGAACACAAATGTTACCAACTGGCCGTGACAGGCATTACCGTACGCCGCTGGTTCCGGGAAGGAAGCCTGCGGAAAGGATTATATGCGGGAGCCTTTGCGGGAGCAGGGTTGTATGACCTTGAAAATGGCAGGAGGGGATACCGGGGCGAAGGTGTGCTTGCAGGGGTAAGCATAGGTTATCTGTGGCCCGTGGGCAGACACTTTGCCATTGAGGCTGAGGGCGGCGGAGGCTGGATGATGACGCGTTATAAGGAATATATCCCTTATGAAGGGCACCATTTGTATGTGCGTACGCAAAATTTGAATTTCTATGGACCGCTGAGATTAAAACTGTCGCTCGTCTGGCTGCTGGGGACGGCTGCGCATTCCAACAAAAAAGAGGAAGGAGAAAGAAAATGAAACACTATTCCACATGTCTTCGGCCATTCCGGCAACTTTCCCTGATCATTATCCTGTCGGTCTTGCTTTCAACGTTTGTTTCGTGCCGGGAGGAGCTTTGCTACAACCATTTCGGTGAGGCGGAAGTCTGTTTCCAATGGCCCGAAACATCTCCTTCGGAAGAGGTTTTCCCCGAAGGTGTGACCTTGTTGGTCTATGGTGACGATTCGGACCAGCCCACCGAAAACTTTATCTCGCCCACAGGCGGTAATGTGAGTTTCGGAAGCGGGAAGGCCCGGTCCATACTGATATACAACAATGACACCGAAAACATTCGTTTTTTCGGTTTTTCACTGCCCACTACCGCATACGCCACCTCTACTCCCGCCGGCCGCTCCGTTTCTGCCGGTGTCCGCAGGTTGCATCCCGACGAGTCTGCTCTCAATCCCCCTGACATACTCTATGCCGCCTATGTCGAGTCGTTACCCGACCTTAGTTCCCACGAAAAACTCGACCTCTCCTTCGACATGAAAAAACTGGTGAATGCCTATGAAATCACTTATGAATTCGAATACGGGGGCAACCGGGTTGTCCTTGCGCGTGGTGCACTGGCGGGGATGGCGGAGACAGTCCTCCTGCATAATGGAGCCACGCCCCAAGGCGGTGCCACGCTGATATATGACTGCGACCTGGTCGGACAGAATGTCCGTGCCTCAGTTCTCTCATTTGGCGTGCCGGGCTATCCGAGGAACGGCACGGCTGCGCGTACTTCCTCTCGTCACACATTGCAACTGGAGGTGAAACTTATTAATGGCAAAGTCAAGGAATTCGTGTTTGATGTCACCGACCAACTTGCCGACCAACCCCGTGGTGGCGTAATCCATGTTTCGGGATTACGTATTGAAGACGACGAAAGTTCCAGTGACTCCGGCTTTGATGCGGATATTGATGACTGGGGCAACAACGAGGAGATAGATCTACCGGTAGGCGGACAACAGTGACAGGAAATATGCCTGACAGTATTAGCAGGGAAAGTATAAAAGAAACGGGAACCGGACAAAATCATCCGGTTCCCGTTTTATTTCGGTAATGCCACTTTGTTCGGTTAGCTGCCTACATTAAAGTCTGTTCCCGGTGATTCTGTCCAATCCTCAATACCGTTGCTGGCATCAACGGAGAATTCGATTTTTTCCACTCCGGCAGCGCTGCCGTTTACGGTAATGTTGTACGTATATGATGTCGCGATTGCCCATGTGGGCTTAAGGTTACCCTTTATGTAATCGCTCTTTATGACATCGGAACCTTGTTTGACGGTAACCTTGAAACTCAGTGTGACGTTGTTTGAGGAATATTCAACAGGAAGCACATACCCGGCCTGGGTGGTAAGTTCCTTGGCAGCGACCGCTTCGGTTTCTCCATCAGCAGGTTTAGCAGCTTGGATCACGTTGTCCGTCCCTTCGATATTCAGAGATACCATAGTCCACTTGCTATCGGCAAGATTGTATTCTATTGTACGTTTTTGGTTACTCCAATTTCCAGATTTGGATGAGAAATCAGCCTTGTCATACACATTGTGTAATTCTACCTCTGAGATTTCAATGGTGAAGTCCGGATCAAATCCGCTTTTGAACGAAGCTTTCACACGCGAAAGCAGATGTTTGAAACTGAAGGAAACAGCCGAGTTACCTGTTTCCTTGCCGGTAATAGCTCCGGATTCCGCATAAATCAGGTCATGCTGGTGGTCTTTGTTGCATACGAAATCGGTAATCTTGAAAGTACCGGCATCTGCACCTGTCGTAGCGAATTCGGGAGTACCCATGTTCAAAGCAATATTCTCACAGCTGTATGCATAAAATTTGTAGGCGGCATCCTTTACCCAATATTTGGAAGCTCCGTCATACGTCCATTTAGCGTCGTCTTTCGAAACTTCCACTCCGCTGAATACAGTATGATAGTCGGAAACGTCCTTTGGGGTATAACCACCATAAACCATGAATTTGTTGAAGTTATCATTGGTTAATGCACGGGTGACATTCGTGCTGAAACCAATTGCAGCACCGGATTCGAGACCTTCTTCAATGAGGTCGGTGCTTGTACATGCGGCCATTGATAAAGTAGCCGCTACACAAAAAAATACTTTTTTAATCATAATTAATTTGAGTTTAATAGCAATTAACTTTTATTCAATTTGCGGTGCAAAATTAATACATAGCGTGCATACAGCCAAAAATATTATTTAAAAATTTTATATCGAGGGGAATAGAGACCGCTCCTTTGCACCTCCTGTTAACCATTTTTATTTATTTACACGCGGGAGTGTTGTGCAGGTTGATTCCGGAAAGATTATTCGTAAGTTTTCGTTCTTATTTTATGAATGCCGGGCGGACTCATATGACAAGAAAAAATGATACCTCAAAAAAACAAAGCCATTTAATCAATTCTGTTCCAAATAAAAAAACTTGAAAATGATTACTGGAAGTCTGTACCTTCGGAACGAAATATTGTATTGCATTTGAAAAGAATCATCACCACTGTTCATAATGTCATCAAATGCAGGTGGACAAGCCTGTGTCAACGGCACATGCAATGCTACAGGGGAGAAACAGGCACCGGTTAATGCGGAGGAGAGTCCACAAAATAAAGCGTCATAATATTAATCCCGGTTTCGGACTAAATGCCGAACCGGGATTCTTTTTAAGTGGTATATAACCTATGGTATATAGTTCCAGTAATCCATATTGGTGACTACCTCGACTATAATTTTCCGGTCACCCCTTCTTATCCGGTCGGATGCCGTCTCCGACGCGTATGAGATCTTCTTGCCTACACCCCTGGATTTAAGGGCGGATGCCGGGACACCTTTCTTCACTAGCGCGTCAACTACCGCTGCCGCGCGTCTCTCGGACAGTTTGTGGTTGTATTCGGGTGAACCTTTTGCATCGGTACAACCGGTTATCAGGAACTTGCGTGAACCGTTGTCTTTCATGAGCATCGCTATCTCATCGATCACTGCCATGGATTCCGCCGTGATTGTCCATTTCCCGAAGTCGAATGAAATGTCATCAAACAATTCCCATAAATCCCTGCCCGGAGTGGTCTTTTCTATCACCTTTTCTACCACGACCGGCTTTTCCACGATTTTTTCTACGCTCCTTTCCACATACCGTATCTCCGGTTTTGGCTTTTTCGACGTTCCTCCGATACGCCACATCACTCTTACGCTGCCTTGCCAGGCATTAGCCACCTGCTTATAGGGCATGAGCAGGTATTCGGCCTGCAGTCCCAGCCCGAGACGGTCGTTGAGCCACATGTTCACTCCGGCTCCCAGCGAGACCGGTACCAGGTGCTTCCTGTCGGCACCATCCTTGTTGTAGTCATTGGTGAAATTCCAGTCCATTTCCTCACCATCGAATTTTTCGATTCCGTTATAGGCCACCGAAAAGTTCTTGTACATGTAATTGACACCGACTCTCAGGAAAGGATCAATATAGGGTGAACGGAAATATTCGCCGAGCCTCCATTGCAGTCCCACTCCGGCCATGCCTGCCCAACGTGACTCCCTGCCTCCATATACGGGGTCTCTTGCATATTGCACTTCCCCCTGTATGTCCAGATAGAAATGTCCGTTCAGTTCGCGTGCGGCATAAAGCTGTCCTCCGAAAAGCGCGTCCTTCTTGCTTGTTTCCACATTATACCCTCCTTCGGCATTCTTGTAAAATCCCACTACGCCGAAACGGGTCATCTGCAATCCTGACGCGCCGATTCCTATTTCCCAAGCCTTGCTTTCACGTGTTTCGCTGTAACCGTCTCCGGTTTTGGATTTCCGGACCGTTTCCTGGGCCTGGATATGCGGTTGGCCGCATACCATAAGCCCTGAAAATATCATAATTGACATATAAACAGTTTTTGTTTTCATTGCTTCTTTCTTTATAGTTAAGGTTCGTAAGTAACATCGGGAATCGTAAAAGCCGTAGTGCTTTTGTGCCTCTCGATGTAGAAGGCGTTCTCTTCCCCGGCTTTCTTTTTCAGGGTTCCGATACTCAAGTCATAGTAGAACATGTGTGAGTTGGAATAGCTGGTCTCAACTTCGATTACCGCATTCAGGAACGGGCCCAGTACCTTGTATGCCGGTTCATTGAAGGAGGACGACTTGTTTGAGCTGGTCGCTTCCTGTGTTCCCTGCGAAGACGAGTATCTGAATTTTACATATGCTGTCTTAAGTTGTTTGACTTCATCTTCCGTATATAACACTCCTTCAACATATTCCGGTCTATTCGCCTCCTTTATAAGTTTATATCCGTTCGACTTATAGATTCTGGTCATATCCACATTTGAATAGTCCAGTTCCCCTTCCGCACAGGAGAAAGAAGGCTCGTCCCCACCGATGAATGTTTTCATTTTGATTGTTTTCAGAGTAGGTCCCATCTGGTAAGGCGGCAGGAAGGCGGTGCCGTTCCACAGGATCAGTTCCCCGTAGTAGGGAGCCGCGCTCCTTACCGTATAATAAACATCATTTCCGTCCCAGAACTCTTTCCAGTTGTTCTTGTAGTCACCGTTATTCTGCATCACAGGGCGGTATGTGTCCAGGTAGATATAGGATAATACATTTCCGTTAATGGAAGGGTATGAGCTTCCATATAGCTTGTCGCCGGTCACGATGCTTGCCGGGTCTTCCTTGTCACTTACCTGGTAAGCTTCCAGTGCCCTGCTGGAATTGGGCAGGTAAGTCGGCAGTTGCTGCCACTCGTCATCCGGGTTCGTTTTCCTCTGAATATCAAAATAAATTCTTTGATAACCGTAATACAGATACGGGTTCGTTTTGTTAAGCTTGATCCTCATATGTACGCGGTTGGGGACATACGTGTTCATCGCCGATTCCTTGGGAGTTCCCCCTGGTATGGTAACGCTTGATGTTTTTCCCCATCGTGCCTCCACTGCCTGGATTTCGGGCAGGTCTTCTTTGGGGACGATAAATTTGCCTTCACCGTCCGCCGTGTATTCCTTTTCCTGTGCGATGCCCGGCATGCCTCTTACTACCGCTCCCGGCGCGGCCTGTCCTTTCTCGTCATACACGGTATACCGTACGCCTCCGTCCGTGGTGCGGACGTATTCCCCGTATTCCGGTTGGGAATATTCCGCAATCACATTCGGGACACCATAAACGACTGTGACTTCCGCTCCCGGCTTGCCCAGTTCGCCGGGTTTTCCGTCGGCACCGTCCTCACCGTCTTCACCGTCCTTGCCGCGCAGGTAATCGTAGAAATCATCCAGCGTGTTCTTTTCGCAGTCCCATTTTGCCCCTGTCTTATAGTCCAGTACCGGATTGTCCGTACCGCACCGTTTGGCCAGATCCTCCTTCCAGAGCTGGTATGCCGACAGCCCGTTCGTGCCGTCATCCCCGTCCTTGCCCGCCAGGAACCTGTAGAAATCAACTTCCGACACTTCATTTGCCGGCCATTTCTCTCCCGGCTTGTGCGGGTTGTCCAGCTGTCCTGCCGATGCTGTCGTCTTCCATAGTTCATAGGTTGACTGTCCGTCCTCACCGTCGTCTCCCGACAGGTAGTTATAAAAGTCCGACATGGTTATCTTGTCTGCCGGCCACGGGTTTCCGTCCTTTCCTGTGATTTTTCCCGCCTTTACATCCTCCAGCCACAATTCATACGCCGAGGCTCCTGCCGAACCGTCTTTTCCGCTTGCTCCCTGTGCGGGTACTTTCGTGTCCGTATCTCCCAGCCACCAGTTGCCGTTCCCGCCGATATAGGGTGACAGTCCTGCCGAACCGCCATCGCCTTTTTCACCTTGCGCCTTTACGCCTGTATTGGTGCCACCGATCCACCAGTAACCGTCCTTGATCACCGGAGTCACACCGTCCTCGCCTTTGTCACCTTTCGCTCCCTGCGCGGCGATACCCGTATCAGTCCCTCCAATCCACCAGTTGCCGTCTTTTATGACCGGAGTCTCTCCGTTCTTTCCCCTTGCCGGTACTTTTGTATCCGTATCTCCCAGCCACCAGTTGCCGTTGTTCCCGACATAAGGCGTCAGGCCGGCATCGCCTTTCTCTCCCCGGGCTGCCACTCCCGTATCCGTGGAACCGACATACCAGTTTCCGTTGCTTCCCACATGCGGTGTAATTCCGTCGGCACCGTCCTTGCCTTTGAGGTACATGAAGAAGTCTTCCTGTGCCGTCTGGTCTTTCGGCCAGTCCACTTCTCCCTGTGCCACCATCTGTTGCCAGAGCTCGTAGGCAGACATGCCGTCCTTGCCGTCAAGCCCGTCCCTGCCTGCGGCTTTTATTCCGGTGTCCTTGCTGCCGATCCACCAGTTGCCGTTTTCCCCCACATGCGGAGTCTGCCCGTCCCTGCCCGTGAGGAAGTCCCAAAAGTCAGCCTGCGAATTCTTGGAAGCGGGCCATGTCTGCCCGGGGGTATGCGGGTCCGCCGCATCACCGCTTGCGATAAGTTCTTTCCACAGTTCGTATGATGAAAGTCCGTCCTCACCCTTGTCTCCCTTTTCGCCTTTGATATAGACAAGGAAATCCGCCAGTCCGGTCTTGTCTTTAGGCCAGTTGACATTTCCGGCAGCTACTTCTTCTTTCCACAGGTCATATGCGGACTTGCCGTCATCTCCTTTTGGTCCCTGCGGAAGTTCAAAATTCATGTTACTGCATGAGATAGCCAATACCCATGAGAACATCAGTAAAAAACAGGTGTTAATCTTGTTAAGGTTCATATGTACTAAAAATTGATTGAATTGTGAATATAAAAAACTAAGTAAAACCAGCTGCCTGCAGAATACAGCCGTTACAGATAACACTCCCAAAACGGAGTAGGAACATTGCCTTACCGTATTTACCACAATGTATTTCCCTTATAAAAAGAAAGGTACATCCAAGGCACGGTCGGTCCAATAAAATAGTTTTTCATTATTACCACAAGGAATAGTCATAAGCAACCTCGACGCCTTTGTTTATAGCGGTATAAGACATATGCTCCGATAGCCGATTCATGGCATTTCTTGACATAAGAACGAAAATGAACACGTGTTACAGAAGAAACAACCGTACACTTGAAAAAGTTTGAGACGAATGGAATGTGAAAAATACGGTGAAATAATAAATGTTAATTTTTACGCATTTTATGACTTTTAAAAAATATGCTTTTGAGGAGAACTTCAAAAAGAAAAAATGTTGTTGTATCAATTTACGAAATCATGTATAACCAAGGAGAGAGCTTCCTGTCTGTTTTCTTTAGATAAAACTCCGTAAAATTTATGTAGGATAAATAATATGATAAATATCAATAATTTAAATAAAATAGCAAATGTATATATATTAATTTACAAGTAAGAACATTTGGTTATGCCCAAATGAATGAAATCATGAATTTATGTCAAAATATAAAAAAAAACAATATTGTTATTATTGAAATCACAGCGACTTCTTGGAGGTTTATACTTCTTTGGACTTATTGATCTTTTTTATTTTATGAGTTATATTAGCTTGACAGTTATTAATTATCGTTCAATCAAATGAATTACTCTTGTATATAGAACAATCCTGTGTTTTTATATGGATTTCAGCTATCTACAGTGAATTGAGGCAATATTTTCTTTATATTGATGACTTTATACAAAGCATGAGTGGTAAATTAGTGTGACAAACGGTTCGCTTTACCATATAAAATAAGTCCTCAAAGAAGCAATTTGCCAATAGGTTATGTTGTAAATTGAAAGAATATGCAGAGGGGATTTTGACTATTAATATGCTAATGATCAATATTATATACACTAATAAAATGTTGTTTTAATATTTTTTTTCTTAAAATGTGTAGTTTGATGTTTTTATATTAAATAACTTTGCACCCGGAAATCATTATTGTCTCTTAGGGGTATCGGATATCGGTGATATGAAAGCAAAAAGAGCGACAGGCATGCTATATGTCATAATTGAAAAGAGTAACTGTATCCACCAAGGTTGAAGCAATAGGCGGGAATTTAAAATTTGCAACAAAATATAATAAAGAAAGATGAAACGAGCTATTTTTCTTCTGATAGTTATGGCCGTAGCGTTTCATTCAACTGTAAAAGCGCAGAATACGGCTGTAAAGACGAATATATTGTATGATGTATTCCTAAATGTAAATGTAGGTATAGAGGTAAGTTTGGCTCCTCGCTGGACATTTGATTTGTCTGCCGATTATAATGGTTGGACACTCTCTCACGAGCGGAAGTGGAAACACTGGCTCTTGCAGCCGGAAGTACGTTATTGGTTCTGCGACCGTTTTGCGGGTCATTTTGTGGGTGCCCACGCCTTAGGCGGTCAATATAACGTTGGCAGTCTGAAAAACAGCCTTTCTTTTCTTGGTACAGATTTCTCTGTAGTTTCCGACCGCCGTTATCAAGGATGGTTTGTCGGTGCCGGCATTGCCTACGGCTATGCATGGATATTGGACAAACATTGGAATCTGGAAGCCGAACTCGGTCTGGGTTGGGTTCATACGCGCTACGATGTCTATCCATGTGCAACTTGCGGCACCAAACTTGCCAAAGATAAATCGCACAACTATTTCGGTCCTACAAAAGCGGCTGTCAATCTGGTTTATACATTTTAATTCGGTCTGTAGTCATGATTACAATAAACAATAAAATAGCTAAAATAGCAGGTAGTGTTTTGTTGTCACTCCTTGGTGTGGCTGGGGTAAAAGGACAGCCGCTTATGAATGGGCAAGTGACCATCCAAAATCTTTCCGTTTCCCGTTCGGATGACAAGCTCTTCATTTCGATGGACATAGACGTATCCGCTTTGAAAGTCAAGAGCAATCGCGAAGTAATATTTACGCCGGCATTGGCAGATGACGACAATACGTTGAGTCTGCCCGCTGTGATGATTGCCGGACGCAATCGTTATTACCATCATTTGCGCAACAATAAGTTGAGACCGGCGACAACGGAACTTTACCGTCGCAGCGACATATCGGTTGTGGAGTATCGTACGGTAGTACCTTATGAAAAATGGATGAATACCGCCCGGCTTGTCACGCTGAACGAAATCTGCGGCTGTTCTGACGAGACCCTTGCCGGCGAGAACGAGCCGTTACTGGCACTTCAACTCGAACCTAAGGTATTTGTTCCCGATTTCGTATATATCCGCCCGAAAGCTGAACCTAAAATTAATGTACTGGAAGGTTCTGCTTTTATCGATTTCCCTGTCAACCGTACGGAAATCCATGAAAACTACCGTCGTAATCCGGTGGAATTGCAAAAGATACTCCATACGATTGATGCAGTGCGCAACGATGCTGATACACGCATCATAGCCCTCATCATTAAGGGATATGCGTCGCCCGAAAGCCCGTACTCCAACAACGAACGGTTGGCAAAAGGACGTACGCAGACGCTCAAGGAATATGTACAAAGACAGTACAATTTCCCCGAATCCATTATCTCCACCGACTACGAACCCGAAGACTGGGCAGGGCTGGAACGTGCCGTCGAGAACTCCGACTTGCAGAACCGCGATGCCATTCTGGCTTTGATTCGCAGCAACATGGAGCCGGATGCCAAAGAAGGGAAAATCAAAAAGACTTATCCTGCCGACTACTCCTGGTTGTTGAAGAACATCTATCCGGGCTTGCGTCATTCGGATTATGCCGTGAAGTATGAGGTGCGTGCCTACACGGACGTGGCAGAAATCAAACGTCTGTTGAAGACGCAGCCACAGAAGCTAAGTCTCAACGAAATGTATCTTGCCGCACAGGAGATGGAACCGGGCAGCGAAGAATATAACGAGACGTTTGAAATCGCCGTGCGTATGTTTCCCGACGATGAGATTGCCAACCTGAATGCAGCCAACACTGCTATGCGTCTGCGCGATTTGAAGAATGCCGAACGATACCTCGTAAAAGCGGGTGACACGCCCGAAGCTATCTATGCACGTGGCATTCACGCCGCTTTGTCGGAAGACTATACGACAGCGCAACGCCTGTTTACAGAAGCCAAAGGCAAAGGTATTACCGGAGCAGAAGAAATGTTAAAACAGATAGAAGAACTAAAGAAATAACAACTTAAATATTTATGTCTTATGAGAATGAAATGTTATAGCAAGTTTTTTGTGGGCATTCTTTCACTAGGATTGCTCGCAGGGTGTAATAATGATGAACTGACGGGAAATGAACCCGGTTCTGAATGGGACGGCAGCGCAAAAGATGCTGTGTATATGAATGTACAAGTACAACTTCCGGTTGCGGGAGGAAGTACACGTAGTACAACAGGGGAAAACGGTGGTAGTTCCGATGGTACGGAAGTAGGAAAGGATTACGAAAATGAAGTAAAATCTGTCTTGTTGGTATTGGCAGATAAAAAAAATGAATTTATAGCTTATGGTGTGCAAGAAGGAACAGTTGATGCAATAGCATCAGGTAAAGTTTCTGCCACTCAAAAAATTAGTAAATCCACATTGGCTACTTATTATAACAATGGTGAAAAGACATTAACTTCGGATGAATGCAAAATTTACGTGTATGCGTTCTGTAATCCAACTACAGATTTAAAGAACATTATAGAAGGGGTAGCAAATAATAGTGGTGAATTTGGAAAAAAGAATTGGTGTGATGCTGTTGGTTCTGTCATAGAAACTCCCTCAGAAGGTCAAGACAATGCCGTATGGGGCGGAAGTGGACACAATCAAGGATTCCTGATGTCTACAGCCAACGCAACAAAGGCTTTGAAGCAAATACCTGCCAATTTGAGTGATTGGGACAGCTATACTTCTGTAGACAAAGCATTCAATCTATCCGGTATAAATAATTCCGGCAGTGACAAGGAAGTCAATAATACTGGTGCTATTCCGGTAGAACGTGCAGTAGCCCGTTTCGACTTCAAGGATGGAAGTGCTGGTAATAACACCTATGTTGTGATAAAAAGTAAAGCAGAAGGTGAAGGTGCTACCGAAAAGACTGTAATGAAAATTCAGCTACAGAAGATGGCATTGGTGAATATGAGCAAAAACTTCTATTATCTTCGTCGTGTTTCTGACAATGGATTGGCAGAAGATGTTCAGATTTGCGGAACGGAAACAAGTGACAATTATGTGGTTGATACCGATGCGGATGTGAAATTTGACAATAGTATTATCAAGAACAATGATTATGATAAATATTTCAATTTCTGTTTAGGACATGTAAAAGATAATACTTGGGCTATTGATGTAGATGCGCGTAAGCAATGGTATACGTCAAATATTTCAGAAGTTCTTGACACTGATAAAGAAAGTGATAATTGGAATGATAAGAAATACAAAATTTGGCGTTATGTGACAGAAAACACCATTCCGGGTGAAGATATTCAAAAGAATGGTATCAGTACCGGGGTTATATTTAAAGGTAAGATGATAGCAGGTGACGATGCAAACGATTCTTTGACAAAAGCCCTTGAAAAAGCGACTGGTAATTCTGCTACAGACCCTATCCTTTATTTATACTCTAACAATTTGTATGTGACGTGGAAAGAGGTTCGTGCGGCGGCTATTCTGGCAGGAACTACCAGCGAGTTTTATAAAGCTGTTTTTGGTACTCCGAACAATACACCGGTAGCGGAAAAAGAAGCATCAGACAGTAGTGCAAAGGTTGATGCTGTATATAGTGCTGATACCACAAGCCCAGACTATTTGTGGAATGAATGGCAAATAAAAGATAAAGAAAATACAGAAAAACAATCAGCCTTCAAAGCTGCGGCTACAAGTTCTAAATTTACTATCTACCAATCAAGTCAGGAAACAGGAGAAGACCCTGGTTATTATTGCTATTACTTCTACTGGAACCGTCACAACGACAATGGCAACAATGGTGTAATGGGTCCGATGGAGTTTGGTGTAGTACGCAACAATGTTTATAAACTTGCGGTAACAAAGATTGACCGTCTCGGTCATCCGCGTATATCAGAAAATGACCCCGATCCCCTTGACCCGGACGACCCGGATGAAAAAGGCGATGTATACCTCACACTTTCCGTTGAAGTCCTTCCTTGGACAGTTCGCGTTAACAACATCGAATTTTAAGAATCAGTATGCAAAGTAGCAAACGAAATATAATTTCAAGACTTATGGGTGCGGCGTTCTGCGTCGCGTCCATAGGCCTTGCCTTTTCTTCGTGCGAGCGTATCTATGAAGACCTCGACCCGTGTCCGCACGGTGTATCGCTGCGCTTCATCTACGACTATAATATGGAGTACGCCAACGCTTTCCCGAAACAAGTGGATTGCCTGACGCTCTATATCTACGACGACAAAGGCAACTACGTAGATACAAAGACTGTGACGGGCACAGAGTTGCAGGACGAAAACTACCGGATGAAACTGAACCTCGAAAAGGGAAATTATCATTTCGTCGCTTATGGAGGACTTGCCTGCAATGAGCAGACCTTTTCGGTGATTCAGGAACCGGCTTCCGGGAGCAAGTATACAGACTTGCGGGTAGAGATGGACAAAAGCCGCGTGACTGCCACCGTCCCGAAGGATCAGAAACTGCACGACATGTTTTGGGGCGAACTGTCACTCGCCACTGCCGACCTGTATAGCGAAGGCACTGTAGAGATGATGAAAAACACCAACAACATCCGCATCGTATTGCAACAACTGGAGGGAGGAACGGTGAACGCCGATGATTTCGACTTCGAAATCACCGACAACAATTCCTTGTTCAACTACGACAACGACCTGCTGACCGAAGGTATCCCCACTGTCACCTATACTCCTTGGACAAAAGGACAAGCACAAACGGGAGTTACCCACACAGGTTCTCAAGCAACGCCCATACCTGTAGAGGTGGCATACGCCGAACTGAGCACTTCGCGCCTGATGAAAAAGAACAATCCGCATTTAGTAGTGAAGCGCCGCAAGGAGAACAAGAGCAACAGAGATGGCAAGGATGACGTGGTGATAGACATTCCCCTCAACGAATATCTGCTACTGACGTGCAGCGAATATTATGAGATGGGCGATCAGGAATATCTGGACCGTGAAAGCCGTTGGACGCTTTTCTTCTTCCTGCAAGAGAACGGCAACTGGTGGAATGTGAAGATTGTAGTGAACGACTGGGTGGTGAGAATCAATGATGTGGAACTATAAAAGATGAACATAACGAAGATTACATATAAGATGGTTGCATTCTGCTACACCGTATGGTCGGTTGTCGTCTTCTCGGCATGTGCCGACGATGCGTACAACGAAGAAAACACGGTGCCCGGACAAGCAACACTGACATTGAAAACGCAAACCTTGAGAGCTGGTTCGTCAGACGACGAAACGATAAGTAGCGAGGAAGCGATGCACAGTCTGCGTATCGTAATCTTGAGCAAAAGCAAAAACGGTTATTGGACAGTAGAGCATAACGATTTTGACGATTTTGACGGTCCCGGTATCCGAGTCTCTGACGAAAGAAAGTTCAATGTAGAAGGAGAACTGACCAAACGAATATATCTTATTGCCAATGAAGGACAAGTGAAAGACTTGGAAGGAAATAAGATAGACCTGACAGCCGGTGATATGTACATCCCCAACCATCGTACGGGCATTGCCCTCATCGACAGTGTTAGTTTCTTTCCGCGACAGGAAGACGACCTTTCTCAGACAGGATTGCCCATGACAGCCATGTATGAGTTTGAGATGGGCAAAACATCGGAAGAAAAGACATGTTATGTTGTCAGAGCCGTAAGTAAGATTACATTCAGCTATACCAACAGCACCACCCAGATTCCGGAGAATCCGGGACCGGGAGATGTCATATCTTCCAAAAAAAGAAAAATCAAATTGTTGGGATGGACATTGGAGAACATTGCCGACCAATCCTATCTGATGCCTTGTGTAAACACAAATGCAGAAGGTAAATACCATGTAGTAAATACAGAACGAAACGAACTCGTTCCGTTGGATGGCAATTGGATAGATTGGATGAAAAAGGAAACGGAAAAGAATACCGACACCGATATTGAGTCTTATCAGTGGCTAACAGACTACGAAGTGCCGGAACGGGCTACTCACAGCGTTTATACCCATTGGTATAGCAAGGAAACGAATGCACCGGATGCCCCCGTCATAGAACCGAAAGCTGACGGTATAGATGAAAGGAAACATACCTATGCGGATGCCCCCATTATCTATCTGCCCGAAAGCCGCAACCCGGAATGGGCCGCCAAAGACGAGCAGGAAACGGACGCCAACCCCGCAACCGATGAACTGAAATTGCAGCAATACCGCCTTACGGTGATTACAAACGAGTTGGACTTGGACGAGAAGGAAGTTTTGGATGAAAGCGACCCGAAAAAATGGAAAGCTGCCAGCTATACCGCCATCCTTCCTCACTTATGTTCCCTTTTCCGCAATACGCATGTGAAAGTGAATATCACCTTCAAGGGAGCCGGACAGTTTGCTATATATGCAGAAATTGAGCCATGGGGAAATGCAGGGGAATATCAGGGAGAGTTAGTGCCCGAGACTAATCCGCCAACCGGAAATTAGCATACGAAGATAAAGGAGAAAACTATGAACCATAGAGTGAAATATATATTTTTTATCATACTTTCGCTTTTGTGGACAGCCTGTTCCCATGATGCGGAAGAAAGCATACAGCCCATCGACTCAGTGCCGGGACTGCCGGATGGTGCGGTAGGGTTTGGTGCAGTCACTAAATCGGGTGCTGTATATGCCGAAGATGATTATTTGCACAATACGTTTATCGACGGGGAAAGTTACCTACGAATATACAATTATACAAGTAACAAGCCGGACTTTACAGATGGTGCAGATTATAAATGGTATGTATACGACGAACGTTTAAGTGATCTGACCGGCGGGCAGTACAACTTCCGTCCGTTAGAAGGGCGAGGTTTTATGTGGAAGGATGTGAAACTCGAAAACTCCCTATATAAATTTTACGCAATCGTATTCCCTCATTACCATAAATACAGAAATGCGGTTTTCGATGATCAAAGTAAAAAAGAAAATTTTCTGGCTTCCGATATACTGATGGCTTTTCATTCGACCCAGGAATTCGGCAAAAGAATCTCTTTGAAGTTTTGGCATGTACTCGCCATGCTTCGAGTGAAGGTGTGTGTGCCCAAGTATGACCGGGCGACCAATACCGGGTTCGAAAAAGGAGCTCTTTCCGACGTTGTTCTATCCGAGTTGTATACCAGTTTTAGTTTTGACTATAATCAAAACCTGACATCAAATGCTATTCCGGTTGTGGTTCCTAATATAAAAGAAAACGACCCGATAGCGAATATCAAGATGTTTGCCTTGTACGACACGGAAAAGCTCTCTTCCGGTATAAAAGAGGAGACAATAGATGGTCGCGATTGTTATGTTTATTCTTTTGCAGCGATATTGCCTGTGCAACAAATCAAAGATGATAAAATATTGCTGCGTCTTAATTTGAAGACTGTAGACGGCTTGAGCAAAAATTATCGGTACAACCCTATAAGTAACAATATAAGTTTCGAATCCGGGAAAATTACCGATTTGAAACTGACTTTCAAGGAAGAGGCGAACGAGGCTTTCTTGATAAAAGCAGAAATCAAGCCTTGGGAAAAAGCGGAAACTGATATGAGTTTGGAAAAAGAATAGACAGAAGAGTGAAACAAGTTAATGATGGAGAAAAAATGAAGTACAATACCTACATATTATACAGTCTCTTTTCGGTCATGTTTTTGTCGGTCATTGTTGCATCGTGTGCCGACCATACAGCGGCAACCGATGGCATCGAAGCCGAAGGGAACTTCCGCATTCGCGCCGCCGTTAGCGATGGTGTCTTGGTGCGGGGATTGAATACAGGAATAGTCACGGAGAGTGATAGCGCCGGATATCGTTTTTCTTATCCTGCTCAGGACACATACTTCACTGTGCCTTGTACATTCGCCAGCGGCACCGGTCTTGTGGCTGCCGCCGACGGTCATTTCCTTACGTGGGCAGATATAGTATATATGGAAAACTATACGTTTCTTCTGGATAATGTGCCGTATGATAATAACGGGAGCGAGGAATTCTATGGAGTACGTTTTTCCGACAAGGAAAAGGAACTTTATGCAGCCGGCATAGACGATGAGGATGCTACCAACGATATTGTGTGGGGGCAGTGTAAAATCAGTAACCGCAAATCGGTCGAACTGAAATTTGATTTGTATCACTGTATGAGCCGCCTTTCGGTTCATGTGACATCTGATAATAAGGAAGAACTGAAAAACGCATCAGTGGAGCTGACCGAGGTGGTGCTACAACCGGAAAACTTCAACAGGCTCACGGGGCAGATAGGCATTGCTGATACTCCCGACTATGCTTCCATCACGTTGAGAAAAAACATTCTCGAATGGGAGTCGGAAGAAGTTTCCGGAGATGGTACTACATCTTATGTATACAAGACGGCACCTTTCATTTTCCCGCCCCAACAGTTGCAGAAGGGAAAGAAAAGACCGCGCTTGCGAATCAGCTTGGAAGAAAACGGCGAACAGGTGACATATTCAGCACCCTTGCCCACAGCTCTGACCGTGACGGATGCTGACGGTGTGACCTCGTCCATGCAACTGTCCCGCCTGACGGCAGGACAACACTTGACACTGAATGTCACCTTGCTGCGCGACGGCCAAAAACCGAAATTGGAATTTCGCCCGGCAGTGGTGGAACGCTGGGAAGATAAAGGGACTTATCCCATAGTTGCCAACAAGGCAGGTATCTATGATGCTTCCGACTTGCCGAAACTTATTAAGGCTTACAATGATTTGAAGGCTGACGTGAACAACGCCGAGGCACTTCGTGAAGTAAAAAGATATGGAACGGAAAAAGACGGTAAATGGACATTCAATCTGTTTGCCAACCTGGAGTTTGGTGATAATGACTTGAGAACTTTGTTCTGTGACAGTGACTTTACGTTTGCAATGTATGGGCATTCCATTACAATAGACAATACGAAATATAATCAGGACAACATAGAGAATTTGGTTAAAAGATTGACTCAACAACAGCCATAACTCCATGTGGGAAATCTGGAAAGTCAACAAGAACTATCATGAATGAAAAGCAATGTTTATGAAGAATTTTTGGAATCATATATATATGGTGGGACTGCTGCTTGTGGCAATCTCCTGCTCCCACGAAGAAGATACTTCGTCTCCTGAAGTATCGCAAGGATTGAGAATCACCGCTTCTTTGCGTTCAATGCATTCGAGAGCTGCCGGTGGCGTGGATATGACAACCGAGCAAGGCTTTAAAGAGAATGACGTAATCGGGCTTTTTTCATCCGGAGGCAATCTGGATAAAGATAATGGTCCCTTTGTGAATATTCCGATGAAATTCGACTATTCCTCGGGGAAGGGGGGCGTATTTGTAAATCCGGATGTCAATGCGGATGTCAACGGTTTAGGGAAGGTATATCTCTATTATCCCTATCGAGAAGGTATTGAGAATGAGGGAGGAGTATCTATTATTGACCAAGATAACGATCGTGTCTTTGATTGTCTGCATGCGGTGGATAATTGGGGAGACGGGTATGCTTTTTACCACTCTTTCTGCCGATTGAAAATAAAGTGCGGAGAAGGATTCGATAACGTACCGGACGGAAAGCAAGAAATTACAGTCTATCTAGACAAACCTGCCGATAGAATGCGGGTTATTGATGATCCTCGGGACAACGCGACAGGCAAAACCTTCGAATTATGCGGAACACAAAAAGAATTCAAAACGTGGTCGGATAAAGATAAGAACGATAACGACATTTATACAGTTATACTTCCTTGTTTTGATAAATATTATAAAGGAGACCCTTTTTGGACTACATACTATATAAAAGTCGACTACATCACTCTCTACGACAATACTGGAACCCTTCAAAAGTTACATTTGCCTCATGATATATTCGAATCGGTGGACGAATCTCAAAAGCCCATTCATGATGAATGGGGCTCTCTTAAACCGGGGAAAATCTTCCCGTTTACCGTTCAGATGGAAAACCTGAAACCTGTGGTGCGCGGCGGGGATATTCAGTCGTGGGGAGAATATGAAGATATCACTATCGAGCGAGAGCATAAGATTAATGAAACCGAACAGTTGAATGAGTGGATACTGGAATATAATGAATTTATCAAAGAATATCCCGATGTATCCCAAAGACCTTCTTCAGAAGAGATACAGAACCTCGCACATCCGTTTCACAGCTTGTTAAGCTACGGCGACTACATCAATCAAAGATGGAACTTTTATTTAGGAAAAGACTTTGACTGTTCCCAACTTTCCTCTTTAGCTTCCGCTTCGGTATATATCACCCATCTATGTGATACGTTGAGCGGCGCCAACCACACGCTGAGCAATCTTTCGTTGAAGAGCAACGGTAGCACCGGATTTATCGGCACTATCAGCGATGGCGGTTGCATTCAGGATGTGCGTATCTCATCTATCTCCATCCAAAATTCAGGAACAACGGACGGTGCACGGTGTGGAACAATCGCTGCACGGATGACAGGAGGCACTGTCACCAATTGCCGGGTGACGGGCATTTCCATACGTTGCATTACTTCCGACGTATTCACGGGAACATTTGCCGGAGAAATGACAGGTGGAACCGTAGAGCACTGCACCTTTCAAGGAGCCATCATGGGCGGGCAATCCGATGCTGCGGGAATATACAAAGGGATAGTGGGCAAGAATTCTTCCGGCAGCGCGCTGCCAAAAGTCGAGAGTGTCGATGTGACAAATATGATTATAACAACCTCTAAATAATCTAATGAATCAATGAATATGATAAGGAAATATCTATATTGGCTGATGCCGGCACTCTGCATGATATGCGCATTGTCGGCATGTACTGCGGAAGACGACTCCGAATCCCCGTCTTCCGGACGTTCCGAGGGCTTGGCGGTGGGATTCACAGCGCAGTATGCCGCCGATGAATTTCCGACAAGAGCCACCGAAGGGAAAACGAATTTTGAGGATGGTGACGTCATACACATTACGGCACAATTCTACGTGGGTGAGGCCAAGCAGGGAGTTGCCGGCACGCCACAAGGCACACCGCAATATTGTGCCTACCGATACGTGAAAGGCGATTGGGTATCTATGATGAACAATCACGAAATCACCTGGCCCTATGCCTGCGACTACGGGATGTTCACCGCCTATTATGTCTCTCAGGCCGATGGTCCCATCAGTGATGAGAGCGGAGCCAGCACTTCGTGTATGCTCAGCGACATAGCCGAGGGAGGTACATCGGACGATACGGTGCCGTTGAAGGCAGGTCCGGTGCAGTTCAACTTCGGACACACGGTGAATTTCACCTTTACCCATCTCTGTGCCCGCTTGTCCGTCACCCAATTGGATGCGAGCACCGTCAGCGAGTATTGGCTCACCAAGCCGGACGACAGCGGTTTTCATAATGCATACCGCCTGAAACGCAGCCCGCAGAAGGGAGTGGAGATAGAATGGCAGTCATTGCCCACGGAAGGATACGAGGAATATGGTACCTATATCGCCCGTTCGCAGGACACTAAAGTACCTGACGAATACGGCAGAACCGTTACATTCTATTTGGAACCGGGAGCTTCTTTTTCCGGGTGCAAACTCGGCTACCGCTATAACCGCAATTATCTTACGCTTAATTCCGAAAAGCTCGGTAAACTGGAGTCTAACCATTCTTACCGGCTCAACATCACACAGGATACGGGAATTGTGTATGATGATCCCGACGACGGCGGATGGAGTCATCCGGACGACAGTACGAAAGCCCATAAGCTCGACGATATTCCCGGATTTCTAACAGCAGCGGGAAAAGGAGACGATTTTACCGATACCGACGGCACGCAGATACTTCAACAGACGGGTACGGGAATCATTCTGCTCAAAGACCTTGATTTTAGCGGCAGAGACCCGTTGAGCGACAAAGATTTTCCGGAAACGCATTTGGGCGCGCTTTGCCATTTGATTACTTCCGTCACTTTCGATGGTGATTTCCACTATATCTATAATGCTGTGCGTCCCATTTTCAATGAAATTCAGGGACGGTTGTACAATTTAGGTATCAGCAATATCCAAAGAAAAGGAGAGGTACATCGTGGCACACCGGGATATGGTGGATTGTCACGTTCGGTAATAGCGAGTGGTATCATCAGCAATGTGCGTATCAGTAACCTGAATCTTGAACTGATTTTGTCCGAATCGGAAACAGGAGTCTACTCTATTGGTTGTGTGACGGGCAATAATTATGGGACGGTGTCCGATATCAAGGTAAGAGGACAAATCAATATCAATGTCGCCATGAAGACCCCCAACGGACAAATTCAAAGCGAAATATACACCGGTGGCATCATCGGGCAAAATCTGGGAGCTCTGTCCGGTTGTTACGTCTTTACTACAGGAGACAGTGACGCTACTTCCACACGCATCAACATCAGCAATTCGTGTGCAAGCACACTGTCGATGTCGACAGGGGGGATTGTCGGTTTCTCATCCAACCATATCGAGAACGTTACCCTGGCAGTGAATGTGGATGCAGGTCAGTCTACGGCTTCGGAGAATTATACGGGAGGAATGGCAGGACGCCTGCGGCGTTCGACAGGAGAGACGACTCGAAAGGATTTCAAAAACATATCCGTAGAGGGCAGCGTGACAGGCGGTCAAGGTGTAGCGACAGCAGGAAGCGGGAAATCGTTTACCGGCGGGATTACCGGACGTTTGTTCAATTTCTATATAGACAATTGCAATTCGTTGTGCGACGTAAAAGGTTGGGACGGGAATATTAATCCTAATGTCCGCTACGCTACCGGAGGCGCTTTCGGATGTATTGCCACATCGGATGTAGAAGAATTAGTATTCAATACCAATTGGTATGGAAACATTCTTAGCGGACGGGCAAACGAGCCGGATAAAGATTGTTATTTAGGTACCTTCTCGGGCATCATTCCCGAACACCGTACGGAAGAAGGTTATAAAGGAAATGGCAACAATGCGAGAGACCGCGATGGCATCTCGTTTTCAGGAGCGAACGTAGCAGATACATCGACCAATGAAGGTTTGCCAAATGAAACAAGATAAATACAAAGATATGAACATACAAGAAAAACTGTTTCGTATATTACTGTCGGCAATATGTATAGCTTTGTTTGCAGCTTGTGCCGATAGCGAGGAATCGCAAGATACATTTTCCGATACGGCAGAAATTGCTTTTGGCGGTGCAATACAGACTATTGTTACCACCCGTGCTGCTGACAGCGATGAGCCTGCCACCGATTTAATCAGTTCCGAAAACGATTATGGTGACATCCATATCCATACGTATGTTGAAGATGATGCTACAACAGTGCCCGGTGATTTCCGGACCGACGGAGTGTATGTGACCGATACGAGAGGTACTGCCGGGAGGTTGGAGCCTAAAGACGACAACCAAAAATTGGAGTGGCATACTACGACCAATTCTCACTACTTTCAGGCATGGAACGCTCCCGACGGCGTGACAATGGACGACGGTGGAGGAAGCATAATGACAGGTAAGGTGGATTTTGCTCCGAAGAACGAAAAAACGGAAGAACTTGATAGCAATACCGGAGTAAACAAAAAAAATAACATCGCTTTGGAGAAATTCATCGGTGCACGGGAAGGCGCAGTGAGCTATCGAACGAATGGAAGTTACGTGGAATTGGTTTTCCGCCATTTGGTCGGTAAAATAACTGTAGTCGGGGTGCAACGGACGAAGACGGATAACACCAAAACATATTTGAGTGATGTGAAGATTACATTTCCCGATATGCCCCGCTACGCTGATTTTTCTACAGGAATTGTCGATAATGGAAGTATTACAGCAGCTCCCACAGTGACGGCAGATATAGATGGAGAGAAAGAATTAAGTTTCAATGCTACGTCGCGCATATATCCGGTGAATGATAGCCGGGATGATTATTATCCCTTTTATTTGCCTCCATTCGAATTCGGGGACTATGGCGAGTTCATTGTAGAAGGTTATGAATGGCATGTGAATGAGAAGGATGAAAATGGAAACGTAATGGAATCTTGGCTGGAGAAATGCGGACCGTACTATGGACATCTGAAGGATTTGCCTTTGACAGAATTGAAAGCAGGCGAACATATTGCATTGTCACTTCAAGTGAGGGATGGTCAGGTGTTTGGTATGAGCACGATGATTTTGGGATGGTCGGAACTTCCTGACAGGACATCCGGACATTCACCGAAGCATAAAGGGATTTATAATGAGGATGACATGAGACGGATGTATGATTATATTAAAGCACTTGTGGAAGGAAAACAACCGGATGATTCTCTTATAGAGAATTTATATACCGTAGAGACCGATGAAAATGGCAATGAAGTCAAAGTTTTCCGACTTTATAATGATATAGATTTGAAGAGCTATAATGTTTGGATAGGATGGCTTGGGAAGATGCCTGACGGTTATATCTTTAATGGAATGGGACACAACATTATTTCGTATGTTCAAGGCGATGGGACGATTACCAATTTATTTGATAAAGGAGCATCAAACGTCGAAGACCTGTATATAGATGGTGAAAAGATATAATATAAAGGATTACACAGATTTTGGGATGGTTCTTTTTATTTGCAGGTACATTTTTCTACGCTCATTTAACTAATTCAGTTAATGTCTATATTTTCTTATGAAAGTAAATAAAAAGGGATAAAGAATTTAGCACAAAATTTGAAGAAGAACCTTACTCTTTATATAGCCATTTAAAGCTCGAATCACAGTCAAGTTTAGAACCTAACATGTTATATTCATTCTGGCGGAATGATATTCTATGTATTTTATAAAAGTTTTCAGTATGATTAAAACGTACTCCATACCCAGACATTTAAAAGTCATTCCATGAACGGGAATTTGCCAATGCTTTGAGATCCCCATATCCAATTTGCTCAATACCTTTTCTAAGAAAAGCGTCTTCATGCTATTCACAAACCGGGAGCAGGCATACCAATATATCGCTTTTTTAGTGTTTAAGTCAGTTACCAGATCATCATTCACCAAATTCCGTATCGGTGTAATCCCTACTGTTCCCGTCAAAATTAAGAAGATTATTAAATAAGGACAACAACTGAAAAGAAGGTCCATTTTTCAACTTTTTACTTATTTCTGTAGGATGACTTCTTAAAGAGAGAATATATTGAGAGGTAGAGGAAAAAAATAAAACCAAACTGGCTTGCATGACAAAAAAAGAAGGCATCCCGAAGGACACCTCCTACAATACAAGAATTGAAAAATTCCTTTTACATTTCTTTTAAAATCTGTATCCATACCCCAGCATGATTGCCACATTGTTATCCTTGGCAAACATAAACCTGGCTTCGGCATTCAGATAGCCCCGTTCAGAGACAGGCAATGTGATACCTCCACCCAGGTTGAAAGCGAATCTGGTAGAATTACTACGATTCATTTCAACTTCCTTCCCCTCTACCTCAATGCTTTTCTTTCCATAGAAATTGTTCTGTATGCCGATACCCGCAAGAGGGTAGACAGAAAATCCCTGACCGTCTTCCTTGAAGTTAAAAACATAATGGAAATTCACACTCACATCCAGTCCGGTAACCTTGTCCTTAGGAAAATAAAAAGTCACATCCGGAGCAATCCGGAGGTTATTCGCTATTGCATAACGCCCCTGTACTCCCAGACCAAATCTTTCATAGTTCGTTTGATAACCGATGTTGCCCATTAAGGAGCCTTCACCTTTAACAGTCTGGGCATTTACGCCCACTGATGCCAATGCAATTATGGCCAGCAAAAATAATTTTTTCATAATTAAGGCATTTAATTAATAAAATGTTACTTTAAAAAGAAGAATATTCCGCTTTTACTGAAAACAACAAATGTTTGCTTACATTTGTTTAATATATATCCCTACATAAACGCAAAATCATAAAGTTAATATACGAGCGTTTTTTTCAAATTTTCATAAAGAGAGAAATGATGTTAATTCCGTTTTTATATCCCGAACTTTTTTTTCTAACACTATGTTTTTTCAGTATAAGACAGGGGCTAAAGTTAGTTACATCATAAGTTGCCAGTTTATAGAAAATGATCCGTGTGGCATATCGGATGAACATAACAGCTTGCCCCTGCATTATTCAAAAAGAATAAAATATCAGGATTGTTTCATTATTAAAATCTACAGCCATGAAAAGTATAAGTTTTAATTTGTGGGTCAGGTTAATAGCCGGTTCAGTCATCGGAGCAATAATCTATTTTTTTTCAAGTACCCGCAAGCAGGTGAATAAACTATAAACAAAAGGGAATGTAAAACTGCTTTTAGTAATAAAATAAACAGATATTACGTACATCTATATATTTACATATAGTCATTCTGAATTTAGTGTATAATAAAAAAATCAACTTATGTAGTTTGTATGGTAAATTATGATCGAAATCGTTATCGGATTTGCTATAACTAAATCCATATGTGACAGTGATTTAACATCTATAACCATTCTACAGATAAATTTCATTGACGATCAATATGTAAACTGCAGAAAACCGCAATATTAGTGCAGACAAAGAGTATGAAACCTCAGCAATAGAAATGTATTATTATGGATCATTTCCCGGTTTAACAACAGGTAACAGGATGAAAATTGAGCTTTAATATTTTAACCGTTTAAAACCAACTTAATTATGGAAAATAGAAATTCTAATTTATGGATCGGACTGGGAATAGGTTCGGTCATCGGCGCTTTGGCTTATCGTTTTTCACGCACTTCAAAAGCCAAGAAATTGAAGAAAAAAGTATGTAACGCTTTCCATACGATTACTGACCAAGCAGAAGAAATGCTGGATGAAACAAAAGAGAAAGTGGCAGATACCGGAAAGGAGGTAGCAGATAAAGCGGCCGACAAGACCTCGGAACTTGCCGGGAAAGCAGACAACCTTAAGGGTAAAATGCATACAATGACTTCCGAAACAAAGAAATAAGCCCAAGTGGGTATCTTGTAAATAATTCATACGCTTATGAAATGGGAGGAACATCTGAAACACCAATTGCAGGCTGACGGCGGATCGCAAAGTTATGAGCAATTGTACCGAATATGTATGCTGGCATACACAGAAGGTCATAATGAGAACAAAACGAAAGCTATCGAAGCATACAGGCTTCGTTGCGGCAGATTGTTTGGTAACAGGTGTATGCCGACTGCAGGAAGCCGGTCGGATTCCAAAAGAATATGCGATGCGAACTGCACCTATATAAAGAAGTATGAATTTGAATTGAATAAACTCAGCGGGTGTGTTGAACCCCCGCCAGAATAAACCTGAATTATTAACTCTAAATTAAAAAGATTATGTTTTACCATGTAAAAGACTTACAATTCAACGCCCGGGTTTCACAGTCCGATCCGCGCTTTGCACGTGTAATGCTTGAGGCATTCGGCGGTGCAAATGGAGAGTTGAAATCCGCCTTACAATATTTTGTGCAGGCTTTCAGTTGTCATAATCCATTTCCGGACAAATATGACATGTTGATGGATATTGCCACCGAAGAGTTCGGGCACCTGGAAATTGTGGGGGCTACTATCCAGATGCTTCTGGGAAAAGTGAACGGAGAAATGAAGGACGCACTTGAGAATACGCCGCTTCACACGATGATGAGCGGTAAATCGGCTAAAGAGGACTTGATTCATCAGGCATTCACCAATCCGCAATTTCTAGTAGGTGCTCCCGGCAGTCCGGCTTTGACGGACAGTAACGGTAATCCCTGGTGTTCAACTTATGTGTCAGCCACAGCGGAACTTACTGTAGACCTACGCTCTAATATGGCGGGAGAAGCACGTGCAAAAATAGGTTATGAAAACCTCCTCCAGCTAACAGATGATCCTTTGGTTAAGGAAACACTCGTTTTTCTCATGACGCGTGAGGTTACACATTATCAGCAATTTGAAGCTGCTTTAGAAACAATCCAGCCTAATTTTCCACCGGGAGTGTTTCAAACATCCCCCAAATACAGTAACCTGTATTTTAACCTGTCAAAAGGCGAAGAAGCCCGTGGACCTTGGAATGAAGGGGAAAGTACCCGATTGAAGGAACAGTGGCAATACATAGAAAAACCGCTGGAAGAAGTAAGAAGCACCAACGGACTACTGGAAAGAAAACCGGAAGGTACCAACCGTTCGGAAAAAGAAATTGTCCGGAAAGAAGCACAATTGTCCAAAGAACGTAGCGGACAGGTACTATCCGCTACTCCAAAAGAGGATATGTCCTGGTGCAAGTATCAGCAATAAAAAATTACCGGTTAATAACGGTGATTATTATTAACTATAAAATTTTTTAATTATGAACAAGAAAACAGAAAAGAAACAGGAAGAGGCAAAGGGCACGAAGAAGAGCGCCCAAGCCAAAGAATGCAAGTCTTCTACTTCATGTAAAAAAGCGGAGAAGAAGTAAGAGTTTAGAACTTTGAATTTTATAGGCTGTCCGGAAATAAAGTTCCGGGCAGTCCTGATAACAACTAAATTTAAAAGAACATGAAAAAGATATTATTAACAGTTTTCGTCACGGCAATGGTGGTGTCCTTCACATCATGTCGTGACAAAAAAGAACAGAACCGGGCACGACACCAGGTTGAAAAAGTAAAAAAGGATATCAACGATGCTGCGGATAAAATTTCCGATAAGGTGGAGGACGGAGCGGATGCAGTGAAGGACGCATGGAATGACACCAAGAATGATGTCAAAAAAGGAGCAGAAAAGACCAAAAAGGAAATAAAGAAAGGATATAATGAAGTTAAAAAAGAAACAAGCAAGAAACTTGACTGATTTTTTAATTTCTATCATATCATTCTATCAGTAGTGACACTTTATATAATAAATCATGGTTGGATTCATAATTTGGATTGTAGGACTGGTACTGACCATCAAGGCCGCATTGGAGATATGGCATATTCATGCGCCGGCAGAAAGAAGGCTGATAGCTATTATTCTGGTGGTCCTTACCAGTTGGATAGGACTGCTGTTCTATTATTGTTATGGAAAGTCGCGAATGCCCCGGTGGCTAGGCGGCGAACTGGAAAAGTATTGAAAGGTATATAACCATTCACTCTTATACAATGTAATATCCCAAAACAGAAAGTACATGGATTCGCAGACGAAACCTATTCGTATTGTTTTGGGATATTTACATAGGGGCACAAGAATTACTAATGCAAAAAATAGGCTTAATAACATTCGGAAATGGCCACAGCCTTGCTATGACTGCAGGTAACCGGCAGACACGCCCTGTCGTTCGACTGACAGTAAACAGGTTTTCCTGTGACATCCAGAATCATCTGAAATGCAGGGATTCTCATACGGCAGGTTCCGACCTGCGTCACCAGCGTGTTGAAAATCTCAATGCTCCGTTTACAAAAGATCGCCCGTTGGGTTGTATTTTCGTCCAGTCCATATTGCCCATTACCAGAATACCCTCACATCGCATTTCAGACCGCTCTTTCCAAATAACAATTAATGTTCCCCCGACAATACGTTGGTTGACCATGAATGCCGAGTGGAATCATATATTTGATCCTGTTAAAAAGTAAACAAAAGTCCTTTACCTTGCCGGATAGATTCTTTGTAAAGGACACACAAGTCGTCATAGGCTTCCATCCACTCCTCCGGCTCAACCTCATACAACAGGTCTTCCGGTTCTACGTTTTCTGCCTCATTCCTATTCTTCTGCAATATCTCCAAGATATCCGCCACTTCCTGGTTTTCTATTACACCCAACCCCATCATGCCGGGGTCAACCTGAACATCTTCTATTACAACCTCTCTTCCTAAGACGGCAATCTCCGGTTCTTCCAACACATCAAGTTCTTTAACCACCTCATTCACGGCATCCCACATTTCTCCCAGACCACAATCATCATTCACATCATAGCAAGCGGTAAGTAGGATGTCGAAATAGACCTGAAGAGTTAGTTCATCGAATTCTTCTTCCCAATCCGCCTCCAGTGCATCGCCTGTATAAGGGGATTGCAACTCATCGAGATGTTCACAAATATACTGCCGTGCCACTTCGGGATTCTTGATGCTCCTCCTCATGACAGGTTTTATCCCGGCGTGAAATTTTTCTGTATCAAATACAAATGCCTTATGTTCCATACTCATAGTTCTTCTTCAGTTAAATTCCAATGTTTTAATGCTTTCCTGTATGCCCTTCGTGCATCCCCTCCACCAGTCCTGCCTTTGAGACTTCTCAACACTTCCAGAGCGCAATCACGTTTCATTCCTTTGGCAATATCAGCCATCAGTTCCTTGATATCGTTTGTCGCCTTACAAGCTAAAATCTGCTGAAATACATCTGCCAGCTCTTTGCTTGCTCCCTCGCTCATATGTGACAGGACACCCGTCTCCTCTGCGGCAATTAATAGGCTGTCGAGTGCAAAATAGACAAACTCATTCCAATCTTCCCGCCTCACCTTTTTGATGCGCTTGAGTTTTTTATCTAGAAATTCTCTGAGAATGGCACTTATCAGGCGCACATCCTCTTCCTTGAAGTTATAACCGGAGCTATAATAACACAGTAAACAATATTTCACGATATCCAACCCCTCTTCCGACCGGAAATAACGTAGAATTCCCTCTGTCCCTTCCTCTATCCGAATAATCATTGCCACCAACACCGCTTTTTGGCACGGCTCATTCTCAAAGTCAGAGGGGGAAATACTGCATTCGTTCTCCTTCAATGCCGCCAATCCCTTACGACCATTCAGGTTGAAAATGCTTTGTGCCGCATCCATACGCATGTAGTTCACCTCATGATAAAGTACAGGATACAAATACTCCAGATACTTCTCATCGTGAGTCTTTCCCATTGCCTGCACGATTGCCCGGGACAATGGTTCGCCGGATTTTACCGCTTCCTCAATGTCAGCATCAGTGACGGTACATGCGGCGTTGTTGTGATTCACTACTTTATATTCCATATCAATCATTTGGTAAGATCGGCTTCTACATCGGGGATTAAGGCGCAGAAACCTCTCTTGTTAAACTGATAGTACATTTCAATACGCTCCGGTGCGTCGTTTTCAAGAAGCAAAAGCAGTTCTTTTGCAAATTCAAGCGTTGCGGAACCATTCGCTGTCACAATATTTTTGTCGCTTACCGCTTGAATGTGGACATAGCCCTCAGGATTAGTATAAATTTCACCACCCCAAAGTTTCAATTGTTCCAACCCGTTACCTGTATGCCTGACAGCATTGAGGAATCCGTACTTTGCCATGAACGAAACCGCATTACAAATTGCACCGACAATCTTCCCTTTCCCAACTGTTTGTCGAACAATAGGTATGACCTGTTCCGCAACAGGCAGGCTCCACCCGAAGCCGCCAATCAGCACCAATGCCGCATAATCTGCGGGTATCGTTTCAAATGAATAATCAGGCTGAGTGCGGAAACCGCCTATAGATTTAACCGGCTCCAATGTCGGAGCTACAATCTTATTAACATATTTCGGATTCTGCTTCAATGCAAACTCATCTGAAGCTATAACCTGTGAAAGATACACCGCCTCATGTGCAGCATAATCCGGCAAGAGGATATATAGAATTTCATTATTCATATACTTTACTTATTGATCATATTACGACTACAGTTATCTAACTCTTTTAGAGTTATAAATTATTTGCAAAATTAGGAAAAAGCAGCGAGAATCACTTGTCATGAGTTGATTTTTATATATAGAGCGGGGGTAAAGTTTGAATCCCCCGGAGCTCTATGGAACTTGTACTTTCTGCTTTAACTTTCGAACTGTTCTTTAAACTAATTGGTAATGCTTTTCAGCTGTTGGTAAAAAACTAATTTCGCCTTGCCCGTCAAGACTTTCAGCACTTTGGTATCAGCCTTTGCCGTAGTGAATTTCTGCTTATGTTTCTCTAAATAATAACTCAATGAATGTACTTCTTGCTCTTTTTCGGGGGGGGGAGATACCAATGTTTATTACAGTGGGTTAGTATCAACTATGCAAATCGATATAATACGCAAATAAGTATTTTGCACAAATTTTATCCATTACGAGAGTATTGGTGCGCAACTGAACTCCTCCTTCATTAAGCTTGGAGATAGCTTGATGCCGGCATCGCCCTATAAAAGAAAAGCGTAACGAACGCAGTTCCAACCGATTCGTTACGCTTTACTCAAATATGAAGCCTATCATATATATTTTAATAATACTCTGTACTTGAATTATATGTATTTTCAGTGCAATAACAATACTCTCCCTACCAATAGTTCTTGATTCTTTCATAACCGAAGACAGAGCGACGCTCATCCTTGATATCTTGCAGTTCATGACAAATAATTTGAGCTCCGATCATACTAAAGGTAATTCCGTTTCCACCGTATCCCAAATCAAAAAATATTCGTTCCATACCGGGCCAGTTACCAATAAAAGGTAATCCGTCTTTGGTGGTACTGAATGTGCCGCACCATGACATTTCTGTCTTGAAAGGAATATCCGGGAAGAGTTTTCTGAATTTTTTCTCCAAAGTACGAGTTTTCTTTCTAAGCAGGGAGTCACGTCGCTGCGGATCGTTAAACTTCTCATCCTCACCACCTATTATGATCCGATTTCCTTCAGTGGTGCGGATATACAAATACGGTTCGGCTGTTTCCCAAATTAAAGAATGCTTCGGCCACAGATATTCGGAGGATACCGGATGTGATATGAGAGCATAGGTGGAGGTAAGATCCATAATTTCCCGGGGAAGGAATTGTCCGGCTTCAAATCCGGCAGCCACGATTACATATCCGCATTTGATTTTATGTCCTTTGTCTGTTATTAAAATACAGCCTCCAGGCGTTTCGGCACACTCCTTTATAGCGGTATGTGTGAAAACCTTCAGCCCGTCTTTCTTCATGTGATATGACAGAAGTCCGGTCGCAGCCCTATAAGCATCCATTTGTGCAGATGATTCATTTATCAGGGCATTGCCCGGCACTCTCAGCTTATAATCTCTTCCGACTTCCTTTTTCTTCAAAAGACTGACCGGAAGCTCATGTTTTTGCCGCATTTCATACTCCTGTTCCAAAAGTTTGTTGTCCGTCGCACAGCTCGCATAAAATATACTGGTTAGCTGTTCGAAGCCGGCATCAATTCCCGTTTCCTTCAAAACCTTTTGAATATCTGAAATGGATTGCAAACACGCATGGTATGCGATTGAAGCATTATCCTCCCCAATAATTTCCGACATTCGGCAAAGAGGAACGTCTATCTCATACTGCAGTAAGGCAGTGCTTGCTGCGGAACTTCCGGTTGCAATGCTGCGTTTGTCAATCACACAACATTCGATTCCGGCATTACACAGCTCGTGTGCCATCAGAGCACCCGTAATGCCGGAACCTATGATGGCAATATCTGTTGTCAAATCATCCTCCAAAGGGTGGAAGTAGTCCAATAAGGAGTTTCTGACAATCCAATAGGGTAATCCTGAATGTAAGTCCATAATATATTCTGTTAATCCCCCCACTTCTTGAACAGAACAAATGAGGGGAAAATTTTTCTTCTCTATTTATTTCACTGTTTACTATATTAAAAATCATTTACCGTCTTCGATAGAACAAATGCTGACGCGGTTCCAGTCGGGTTCGGAGAACATGTCACCAACTCCTTGTCCTTCGGCGGTAATTCGGGTATCACTGATCTTGTATCTTTTTACAAGTATGGATTTCACAGCTTTGGCACGGGCTTTAGCCAATTTTTCATTAAAAGCGAGGTTGCCTTCGGGAGAAGCATATCCCTTGATGACGACTTTAGCTTCAGGATGTTTCTTCATGTATGTCGCCACGCGCTCGACATTAGGCAATTGGGAAGCATCAACCACAGACTTTCCTTGTCTGAAGGTAATAATGGATTCCGGAATGCGGTTGGTCTTTACTGCGGTTTCCATATTGGCTGTCTGGGTTTTGCAGTCAGCCAGCTCCTTTTGCAAGCTGTTTGCTTGTTGCATAGCATTGTTCAACTGCATATCCTTATCATTCAATTGTGACCGTAGACGGTTAACCGCATCATTCAACTCTTCTACTTCTACCGGGTCATATGGTTTCACAGTTGAGAAATGGTGTGTGCCGTTACTGCACATGAAATGGTACGTCAGTCCGGCTGTCAGTTCAAAGGCGGCATTGTTGGCGTTAAAACGGCTCTTGGCACTGCTGAAGTCCCCCTGCATGTCATAAACCACAGCCGGTTTGATACCAAGAGTCCATGCCTTGTTCCCACCCAGATTGAAGTTCAGGTTCAGTCCCAAACGTGTGGACCAGGAGTTTGTATCACCGGGACCGTTTTGATAATAATGCAGCCAGCCAATGCCGGTCAAGGCTTCTATTTCAAAAACACGCGGTTCACCAGTATAGCCTCCAAAGAGATTCATCAGGTTGACTTTACCAATTAAACCAACTTCCGAAGCGTCAAATGCAGTCTTGCTGGCCGAGGTATTTACGTATCCCATACCCTGAACTCCAAAACCAAATATGGGAGTTAGCTGTTTGCTGATTCCAAAGCCGAACGCAGGCCGGGCATTTTTGAAAAAAGCACTGTGGGTAAGGGGTGTCGCGGCACCCGCCTTCAATTCAATGGACCAGTTGTCACCGGGACGGTTGCCTTCAAGGGCGGTACGGTCATTTTGTGCGTGCATGGTAAAGACACCCATGCTTAACGCCATAACAAAGAGAGATCTTTTCATAATTAAAAAAATTAATGGTAATACAATAAAATGTCACACACGGTATATTGTCAATTGTGTAGCTATGATTGTACACAAGATAATAAATTACTTTGTCACTGGTCCTCGTTTAAAAAACAGCCCGCAAAAAAAGATAGTTCGGCAAACCGAAGTGGATTTAACATCTATTTTAGAAAGCGGAAAGAAGCAAAGCCCCTTATTACTCATAAAAGCACATTCCGGTTATTAAGGTACGCGTTCCTTCGGAGTTTACATAAAAAATCCTCAAATGCAGCCTTTTACATTCATGTATTTTTAACACAAATATTTATAGCAGTGACAAATATTCATCAAACAAATATTCTTTCAATACTGTTTTTTTATAGAGATATAAATCATAGTATTAATTAAAAACCTGACAATTATGAAAAAATTAAGTTTCGCAGAACTGAAGGGCAGAGTGTCCTGGGGCAGTGTTTTCGGCGGTGTTATGACCGTATTGGCAATATCCGTGTTACTGTCTATTCTAAATTCAAGCATCGGTTTGTTTATGTTTGATCCGTTATCAGACCACCCGGTTGCGGGTATCGGCACCGCAGTTGGGATCGGATCCGCTATCATTCTGGTTGTCGGCATGGCTGCAGGAGGCTTTGTAGCCGGGAAACTGGCCGGTATGGACGGAATGATACACGGATTTCTGGTCTGGGCGACCACACTGATTGTAGCTGTGGTACTGGGAATCTTTCTGGCTGCCGGTGCGGCAAAAATGACGGTGAATACTCTTGGAGCGGTATCGTCCGTTACGGGCAGCGTTTTGTCTGGTGCGGGTGATGCCGTCGGAAACGGAGTTGCCGCATTATCTGAAGATGCAAAGGAGTTGTTCGGAAAAATCGATTTTAATGCAACCCTGAAAGAAGGGAATATACCGCAGAATATCCGTACCGCACTTCTAAAAAGCGATGTGAAGGAACTTCAGCCGGATTACCTGCAGAAGCAACTGGCGGAAGTGAAAGATGACCTGGAAGCGTCCGTAAAAAAAATAGTACGTTCCCCACAACAAGCGGATGAGAGCATTGACAGTTTCCTTGACCGGTTGAAACAACGTACAGAGAATATCAGCAAAAATATAGACCGGAATGATTTGGCTAAAGCTATAGCAAACAACACCAATATGTCAAAAGCGGAAGCAAATAAAACTATTGACCAATATATGAACCTGCTGGAAAATGCACGTATGGAAGCCGGCAAACAGATAGACAAACTGGAGGTGACCCTGAAGAAAGCCGCACAGGAATGGAAAGAAATCAAGCATGAGGCACTCGTGGCTGCCGATAAGGCAACGGATGCCGCAGCGAGATCCGCACTGATTTCGTTCCTTGCAATTTTCTCCGGAGCGGTATTATGCTGTATTGCAGGTGCCTACGGTAGCAGGAAGACCCAAGAAAGAGTGGATATCTGACAGTATTTCATTATATCAAGTAAGAAGTTCGGTCCCAAAACAGTATGACAGGTTGATGTCATTTTTAAGCATGTTATATCTTTTCTGAAATCGGGCCAACTGATATCCGCATTATAAAAGGCAATGACTAACTTGCATTGCCTTTTTTAATTTAAATTATTTTTATTATTTTTGCGGGTAATATTTAACTTAACACACTTTTACTACAAATGACATACTTTCAGATTTTAAAGAGGGCGCTTTTTCTGTTCCCTCTACTAATAGCCACCTTTACTACCTGCAAGGGGCAAATATATAAATACCTGGGCATAGAGGACGGACTAAGCAACCGGAGAATTTTTCGCATCCAGAAAGGCGGGCACGGGTACATGTGGTTCCTTACCCAGGAAGGGATAGACCGTTATGACGGAAGCAAGATTAAACATTATGCCGTCTTTGACGGAAGTATGGAGGTGGCGCCGCAAATCAACCTGAACTGGCTATATACCGACAGCAGGCACAGGCTGTGGGTTGTGGGTAGAAAAGGACGCATATTCCGGTACGACACCGCCCGTGACCGTTTTGTTATGACCTACAAGCTTAGCGGTCTGCAGGATGACGTAACATCAGGCACCGTCAATTGTACCTATATGGACAGTAATGACCGTATTTGGCTCTGCCATGGTGACAGTATTGTACGCTATGATACCCGCGCAGGCATTACGGACAGAATAGACTCTCCTGCCCCGGACGATATTACTGCAATCACGCAGACCGACAGTACAAACTTTTTTATAGGGACATCAAACGGGTTACTGCAAACCATAGAAAAGGAAGGTGTCCTGGAAACTGTGGCCGGAACATATACTGACAGTATCCGTATACCGGTAAGTGAGCTTTATTTCCACCAAGATTCAAAGCAACTGTTCATAGGAACCTTCAAGGAAGGAATAATGGCATACGGAATGAACACGACTTCAACCATCATCGCGGACGGTCCGCTACAGAACGTGGCAATCAAACGAATCACCCCCTTTGGAAAACGGCAACTGCTGGTAGCCACGGGAGGCAGGGGAGTATACAAGGTTGACGTTGATTCTCTCTCCGCCCGGCCTTATATAACCGCCGACTACAGCAATTACAACGGTATGAACGGGAACAACATCAATGATATTTATGTGGACGGGGACGGACGGATATGGATGGCCAATTATCCTACCGGGATTACAATACGCAACGACCGTTACAGAAGTTACAAATGGCTCAAGCATTCACCGGGCAACAACAGTTCGCTGGCCAATAACCAGGTCCATGATGTAGTCCGGGACGGTGAGGGTGACCTGTGGTTCGCCACCAGCAACGGGATCAGCCTGCTTCACAGCGCAACCGGTCAGTGGACTTCCTTCCTCAGCAGTTCCGAGCATTTGAAAGGCGATGACAACAATATTTTCCTGAGCCTCTGTGAGGTATTACCCGGCATTATCTGGGCAGGTGGGTATACATCGGGCATATACAGAATTGACAAGAAGAAAGGCACGGTGGAGTACATCTCACCTTCCTCCCTGGCGGGAATAAGCCCTGACCAATATATCAGTGACATAATAAAGGACTCCGGAGGGGATATATGGTCAGGCGGATACTGCAATCTCAAGCGCATCAACCCTGAAACCGGTGACATACGACTCTACCCGGGACCGGGGGCCATTACCGCCATACTGGAAAAGGACGCGGAACACATCTGGGTAGGTACAACTATGGGATTATACCTGTTGGACAAGCTCCGGGGAGATTACCGTCGCATAGATTTCCCGGTCGAGACAGTCCATGTCAGTACTTTGTATCAGGCTGCGGACAGCACACTATATGTGGGGACCAGAGGAGCGGGACTGCTTGTATATGACGGTGCAAACGATAAATTTATACATCAGTACCACATGGAAAACTGTGCCCTTGTCTCTGATAACATTTATATTGTCATTCCAAGACCGGATGGCAGCTTGCTGCTCGGTACGGAAAACAGCATAGTTACTTTCCTGTGTGAAGACCGGACTTTCCAAAACTGGACGGCGGAACAAGGATTGATGAGCGTATGCTTCAATGCCGGTGCTGCAACCCAGTATGGGGACAGTCTTGTGTTCGGAAGCAATGATGGCATCGTCATATTCCCGGTTGACTTGCAGATTCCCGTTCCACAGTTCTCACAGATGCTCCTGAGGGATTTTACAGTCTCTTCATGTCCGGTCTATCCCGGTGAGGAAGGGTCACCGTTAAAAAAGGATATTGACGGTAATTACAAACTTGAACTGGCTTATGACCAGAGCAGCTTCTCCCTGGAAGCAATATCCATTAACTATGATTATCCTTCAAACATTCTGTACTCATGGAAACTGGAAGGCGCCTATAACGGCTGGAGCCACCCGTTGCAGGACGGGCAGATACAGGTCACCGGCCTATCTCCCGGTAAGTACATCCTGCGTATCTGTGCCATATCCAACGAAGAAAAATATAAAGTTTATGAAGAGAAAAGTATTGTAGTGGCTGTTGCCCGTCCACCATGGGCGAGCGCATGGGCCATAGCGGGATATGCACTGCTCGTCATATCAGCCGTTACAATAGCTGTCAGAATCGCCATGTTGCGCAGACAAAAAAGGCTATCGGAGGAAAAGACACGCTTCTTTATAAATACCGCCCATGATATCCGTACCCCCCTCACTCTGATAAAAGCTCCTTTGGAAGAAGTGGTGGAAAGGCGGCAGGTAAAAGAAGAAGGGACAGATAACGTGGGAGTGGCCTTGAGAAGTGTGAATAACCTCCTGCAATTGGTTACCGACCTGATCAATTTCGAAAGGGCGGATGTTTACACCTCACAATTGTATGTTGGCGAATATGAGCTGCACAGCTACCTGGAAAGTACTTGCGAAACTTTCCGGACATATGCGTCACAGAAAAACGTCAACCTCTCATGTGAAAGTAAGTTCCCTTTTATGAATGTCTGGTTTGACAGGGACAAAATGGATTCCATACTGAAGAATCTATTGTCAAATGCCTTGAAATATACTCCCCGAAATGGTAATGTTCATGTTTGTGCCTACACTGAACAGAATACATGGAGCATAGAGGTAAATGATACGGGGATCGGAATTCCCGCCGGGGAGAGGAAATATCTGGGCGGAAGGTTTTTCAGGGGCAGCAATGCCGTTAATCAGAAAGTGCCGGGAAGCGGAATCGGCCTGATGCTGGTCTGCAAACTGGTACACTTGCATAAGGGAAGGATTATTATATCAAGTACGGAAGGGGAAGGTACCTGTGTACGTGTTACATTCCCCATGGGAAACAGGCATTTGCGCAAGGCACGTTTCATAACAGTGGCAAAGACGGAAGATGCAGTCCTGCCACAACCGGAAACGTGTTCTACCGAACTGCGGATGGAAACGATGAAAAATGGCAAAAGTTCATCACGTATTCTTGTAGTGGAGGACAACGATGACTTGCGGGGATACATTGAGAGACTCCTGGAACAGGACTACCACGTCCAATCATGCACAAACGGACGCGACGCGTTGGTCGTAGCAAGGGAATATAACCCGGACCTGATCCTTTCGGATGTCATGATGCCGGAGATGGGCGGTGATGAACTATGTGCAGCCATCAAGTCGGACATTGAAACCTCCCATATTCCGGTCATCCTGCTGACGGCACTCAGCGATGAGAAAAATATGCTCAAGGGGTTGGACAAGGGAGCCGACGCATATATAACCAAGCCGTTCAGTGTGAATGTGCTCAAGGCGAACATCAGGAGCATACTGGGCAACCGGATATTGCTCCGAAAAACATATGCCGGACTAAAATCCGGTACTGGCCCGTTACCTGAAGGATGCAGCAACGCATTGGACTGGAAATTCATCGCCACCGTGAGAAAATGTGTTATGGAACATATTACTAGTCCTGATTTCAACGTGGACACACTCTGTGAAATCCAGCACATGAGCCGTTCGAGTTTTTTCAACAAGCTCAAGACATTGACTGGATACGCACCGGCCGATTACATCCGTTCCATCCGCCTGCAACATGCGGCAAACCTGCTAATCCAGGAAAGGTGCACGATAACAGAAGTTGCGGATGCAACCGGATTCAGTGATGCAAAATATTTCAGGGAAGTATTTAGGAAACATTATGGTGTAAGTCCTAGTGAATACCGCAAGGCTGCAGCAGGAATTGACAATACGGAAGAGAAGCCCATGGAACACTAGAATATGTGTCGACGGGGTATGGAAAGACGTCGGAATACTCCGATATGCTCTTTCGCCTACTTCCCGATTTCCCCCGCCTACGTCCATATCAGCTTGCCTCAGAAGAAAGTTATTCGCGTATCTCCCCCTTGTGCGCAACCATCTTTACCAATGTCCGCTTGCTGCTGTGTATGTCTGAAACCCAGAGCACGGAATCGTTTTGCGCATAGATGCGCGCAGGCTGGGAGAAGGTATATCCTTTGACAGACCTCAATTTGTGGGTCCATTCTTTTAGCTGGCAATCATATATATTGATAGCATCGTTGTCACCTGTGGCATACCAGCGCTCTTTGCCTACAGCCAAAGTCTTGGGCTTGAAATCAAGCGACAGCGCAAGCTCATCCATGTCGATGGAACTGTTGTTTGCCAAATCATCATTCACCAATTCGGCGTTCAGTACCCGTATCCTCTTTCCTTCATAATCGGTAAGCAGGATTTTTCCTTCCTCCACGACCTGCATGTAGTGTGGAGCAAAACCGTTGTTTGTCGTACCGTTACCGGAAACCTGCCGGTAACGTCCTATCTTCCGGTAATTCTCCGGTGTAGCTTCCGATTCCTTGTAAATACTGACTTTTCCATCCTTGTCGCGTGCGAAGACAAGTCCGTCCTTAACGGCAAGCGCTTGTGCCTGAAAAACGGGACCGCTCCAGTTCCCATTGCCAATGCAGGTGATATAGGCAAGGTCCGGAAGAGTGAATACATGGATGCGTGATTCGCGTTCGGCCACATACAATCTTTCCCCTGCCGGCACAATAGCCTCTATCCAGCTTCCGAATCTTAGTTCTTCATCGTTGAACGTCCACGACCTCAACGTTTTGAGCACCTTGTCCTCTTTTTGAGAGAACAATATCAGGCTGTTACCGGCACTTCCCGTGTTTGCCACAAACAGCGTGTCCCCCAGATGGGCAACCGTATAAGGGGAGAACTCTCCAGCCTCCATGCCCAACGCCTGCGCATTGAGCTGCCGGGTGGCTTCATAAGAATAATACCAGTAACTGTTGTAATTATCAAAGGCGGGCTGTTCCGGGTTTATTTTTTCAATCTCTTCCTCACTACATTGAGCCGTCAAAACGCCAAGCAACATCGTCAGAATATAGGTATATTTTTTCATGTTCTTCTTGTTTAATTTTAGGGATGAAACATTTATTTCAATTCACTCATGGGGATGGCATAGACACAGGCTCCGTTTTTTATCCGGTCCGTTATGAACAGCGTTTTGCGTCGTATGCAAAATTTTTCAGGTGCCTGTAAAGTGATACTTCCGATGATGGTATGGTTCTTGATGATATCTCCTGTTTCCGGATTGACGTTGCAAAATTTTTCATTACCATTGGAACTTACGAACATTTGTTCTTGGTAAAAACCGAGCGCGTAAGGGGTGTTCTTGTAAGCCAACTGCCGAGCTCGTGCAAGAGTCGTTCCTTCACGGATATTATCAGGCGCGAGAATATCTATACGTTTGGAGGGATGAGTGGAATAGAGCAGGTTGGTCCGCTCGTCCACAGCCATTCCGTAAGTTCCGCTTTCCTCGCCCAGATTTTCCGAACGGGCGAATACAAACATGGTTTCTCCCGGGGATACCGTTCGTTCTTGTACGAAATCAACATACCGTTTGTCACGGATCATGACAACTCCCTTGTAAAGTACAGCATCAAAAGCATGGACGGTCTGGGTGCTGCCCGTACCCCAGTTGCCATTTCCGATACATGTGATGAATCGGTGGTCCTTTGCATCGAATATTTCCGTACGGCTGCCTTCATGGGTGACATAAATCCTGTCATTGGCGCGTACAACACCGTTCGGGCGTCCTCCGAAAGTCCTTGTCGCATTTTTTTCCGTCCATTCCCTGATGCTTCCCAAATGTACGATATTACCTTTTGCCATGCTAAAAACCTCCAGACTGTAATTGTTGTCGGCATCATTGACAACATAAAGGGTGTCTCCATATACATACACATCCTTGGGACGGAAAGTGGCGAATGTCCCCCCGGGCAATGCCGTGTAATCCAACCTGAAGGAAACAGGTTCTCCGTCGTTCCCTCCCAGATCCGTCTCTTCCCGCAACGGGGACAGGCCACCGTCAATAGCGTCGAGTTCGGGATCTTCGATGATATATTTGGAGGCCCAATACAGATTATTTTTATCATACCTGTTTTTATTCTTGCGAGTATGCATGAAACGGCGGGAATAGACAGGAAGTTCCTTGTTTAGTGATAGGGAACGGTATACGTTGGCACAAAGGGTAATCCAGCCCGTTCCGGTTTGTTCATAGGTCATGTTTCCGTCATGTCCGTAGCCTAAACAGTGTGCCAGTTCATGGAAAACGGTATGAGTCTCGTTGGTATCGTCTGCATAGTGCTCCAGGTAACACCATTCAGTCAGGCCGTATGTCTCGCCACCTCCCAAACCGTTTACCCCGTTACAATGACCAAAATGGAATCCAGAATGGTTGATGGCCTGATTCAATAAGACGTTTTTGTCAACGGGCGTCTTGTTATTATCCTTGTGCAACGGTCCGAATTCATACAGTGCTTTCTTGAATTCCGTAGACGAATACATATAGCTCAGGTTCAGAGCTAGGGCTACCCCTTCACGTGCATGTGGAGGCAATAGTTTGTATTGCCAGGCACCCGTACCACTGTATCCGCCAAAAGAGATCCGCCATTTACAGCGGATGGATTGCAACTTTTTGTAATACGGGTCATCACATTCTATCTCGAAAGACAGGTTTTCACCAGTCAGGTACGGGTTCGCCATAATTTGGATTTTTTTTCCGCTGTGGGTATAAGCGGTTAGGTCTTTGGTGGCAAACGGTACGTGTATCCTAAGTTGCTGAAACGGTCTGATTTCTTCCAGCTCCATAAATCTGAATGCTTCCTTGTATCCGTCTACCTTTGCCCAGATAGTTACGTTCGACAATTTCCGGGGACTATAGAAGCGTAGCTGAAAATAGTGGTCGTCATCAAAGGTAAGCTGTAAAGGTTGGGTCACATAAAAACTTCGCTGGCTGCCGTTGAAGTAAACTTCGGAAGGTTCGTCATCATTGAGCAGATAGTAAGTATTGTCCGAATTATAATCTTCCAGAGTCAGTTTCACGAATAATTCGTTATCCGGATTGTTCCCGTCTTCAGAGCCGGTAGTTGAAATCTCGTCTCCTTTGCAACCAGTCAGCAATAAAAGACTGCACACCAAGAGGCAAAGCCTGTTGAAGATGTTTTTTCTCATTGTTTGGTTCTTTTATAATTATGATTGATTTTAAATAATTCCATTTTGAAAAAATGGGGTGCAAATATATAGAATTTATAATATTGCGTATATATTGTAACTTCATAAATGTTTGAAATGGAATATAAACATCAGATTTACCATCAGGTAATAATATGGAGCTAGGTAATCTCCTATATTGTCCTATGAGATAAAAATGCCTCGTTCCAATCATGGTTACTCTTTTATACTGTCGCGGTAAATATCTCAGTGTACCTTGGTAGAACTGACACATGACTGCTGTTTTTCCGATCATTGATTCGGAACCAAGAATGAGTTTCGAACTTTCCTTGTTTGCAACTGGATCATCCCCGTGTAGAACTCCTCACTGTTGGACATGGTGACATTTTGATGTTCACCTCGTCTTCCAATCCCATCACAATAATTTTGTTTTGAGCGGAATTGGAGATATCTTCCGCTGGATGCTTGTGGAACGTGTTGTGCTCTCTTATGGTCTTCCCGTGAATGATGGGCTGATCGTAAGTTCACACAGTTAAGGAGCGCGATTTTCTTCGAAAGAATAAGGAACTTCTGGTCTGAGCGGTACGTTGCGGCGTTCGATACTGTTCACCTCTTTCAGCCGTCCCGTTTCGGGAACGGTATCGGACATGATTTCAGCAGAGTGCAGTCATAAAGTTTGGCTTCGATATCGGCACGGATGTGCGCATCCTGTTGCAGACAGGCGTCGTACAGGTTGATTAACCGGGATCGGTCGTCGAGGATGGTACCCGGCAGTATGTTCGAGTACACCGAGCGGTATCGGTTGTGCTGTTCGATTTCACGAACGTATTCCTGAATCTTTTTTTTCCACGTATGGAAGATAGTTTCAAGCAGCTGACGGTTAAGAGTTCCTTCTTCCTGCATTTTTCGGGTTTTAAAAAAGAATAGCTTGAACCCGAAAAAAAGGTTTATCCGACATCTTCCTCTCATACAGACAAACATTACGATATATCCGATTTAGCAAATATAGTAGCCATATCAATATTCACATTTTTTCCGTTATTGCTTCGAAATATGTAACGTAAATAAGTATAAAAAAATAGCTATGGTGGTTTCGTAGGTAAATTTACAACCGTATTTTAATCGAAAAATATATATTTACCTGCAAAATTTAATATTTAGAGAATATGAAAACAATCAAAAATCATTAGGGGGTTAAGTCTCGCTTCGGCGAATTTCCGGATTTACTATTTGCTACCGCCGACGCCCGGACCTATTTTGACATGCCCCATTTCCTGCAAACCATGAAAGTGGACACGGAAGAAAAGATTACCGAATTTACCTGGGGCTTTGATCTATGGATCAACCATCTGAGTGGAAAATATAAAGTCGCTTGCCCCACTATTATAAAAGTCCTCTGACCCACCTTTATAACCGAAACTGCCCCACTGAAATTAAAATAAAAATTGACCCAACAGAATTACCATACTTTAGTCTTGTTTTTGTACTTTAAAAAGCATTCTAACCTGGTATTATTACTGAATAAAATTTTTAAAGAATGAAAATAAGAATCAAGCACATACTCCGGTGTTATCAGTCAGGAATGAGTATCCGTAGCATCAGTTCTTCTCTCCTGATTTCACGAAATACAGTCAACGGTATATCCGTATATACGAAGATATGGATATAGAATTGGAACGCCTGTTAAAAATGGACGATCAGTATCTGCATGAGCTTTTCGGTGCGTAGACTGACAATGAATCAGCAGGATCTGCAGAGTATAAGTATCTTGAAGAACGTATACCTGAATGCATTAAACGATTTAAATCCCGTGGAACTACAAGATGGTCATTGTATGAGGAATATCTGAAAAGCCGTTCCGGAGGTTACAGCAATTGTTCATTTTGTTTATATATCAGACGTGAAAAGGAAGTAAAAATGTCTGTTGAGCGCATAGATCACATAGCCGGTGATCAGATGCATGTGGATTTTGCCGGCGACAAACTTCATCTCTCAGATGAAAAGACAGGTGATAAGGTTCCCGTAGAAGTCTTTGCTGCCATACTTCCGTGCAGTCAGATTACTTATTACGAGGCTGTACCATCAATAGAAAACAGACACGGATTAAAAAATCATAATAATATCACAACTTCCTGTCGAAAGCTGGTATGATGCCATTGGTGATCCTACCGTAGCTGATGCAATCCTGGACAGAATTGTACATACTGTACACAAGATTGAACTTATAGGAGATTCTGTAAGAAAGATTAATGCTAAAAAGAAATACTACCTACTGTAGATAATTATAATTGGAACTGACCCGGGTTAAAATGCATTTTTCTCTCCATAAATCCAATGTTTTTTGATGGGGCAGAGGATTTTTATAATAATGGGTCAAGCGACTTTATATTTTCCAATTGTGCCGCAGAACACGATGACTAATCCTAAACAAGACAATAGAGGCTATGAGCCGGACCCTGAACGAGGGCGGAGCAGTCAAACTTTCCGGATTCGAAATCATATGCGCGAAAACATATCGCCTAAGAAGGTTTTATTCGCCGTAGCATAAGAAGTTTGTCCTGTCCAAAGGAAAAAAAAGGATCGTTTTCATTTCATCACGCCTGGCAGCATACCATGAAAGAAAATAACCCTGACGCCTTACTGAAAAGGCAGGGATGAGTGAAGGGAATGTACAGGCAAAGAAAGAGGATGTGTCCGTTCACAATTTGAAACGGACACATCCTCTTTTATTATTTCGGGTTTTCATCAGTTTGAAATCACAGATTGGCAAATGAAATCTCGGAGGAGTTTTTAAGGACTAACGGTTGCCTTTTGTATCTATTTGAATTTCAGTAGATTGAAATCCTATACATTCAAACAGCTCTTTATAAGTACGAAAAAACGAATTTTCCGTTTGTATAAAAATAGCTACTTTTCAATCCAGTAAATCATAAAAAAATACTATAAAGTCGTTTGTATTTCCTATATTTGCATTCAGGGATCCGCATTGTATATATACTAAAAAAATAATAATATATGGGAGAAGTAAAACGATTTGTCTCTTTGGATGTACTTAGAGGGCTCACTGTGGTGGGTATGATACTGGTCAATACCCAGGGAGTTGGTGACAAGTTTCTTTTTTTACGTCATTGCTCGTGGGACGGTTGCCGCGCGGCAGACCTGGTGTATCCCTTCTTCCTTTTCATCGTGGGGGCCGCCATTTATTTCGTCTTCAACAAGACCGGCTATGAATTGAACGGCCGTGTAGCAAAGAAGATCCTGAAACGGGGAGCTCTGATTTTTCTTATAGGTTTCCTGCTGAACATATTTCCTTTCAACGGTGATCCGGCCTACTGGCGTGTGCTGGGAGTAATGCAGCGCATTGCTATTGTCTATGTGACCGCCTCCTTTCTGGTCCTGTGGCTGAAATCGTTGAAGCGCATTGCCGTCCTGACAGCTGTCATCCTATTAGGGTATTGGGTTTTGCTGGCCATTCCGGGGTATACTTTGGAGGATAACATCGTGTTGAGCGCGGACCGCTTCCTTTTCGGGGAGAAACACCTGTACACGGGGTATGGCATCCATTTCGATCCGGAAGGGCTGGTAAGCAGTATTCCCGCCATAGCCAATGCACTGCTGGGGTTCCTTACTTCGGCGTTACTGTTGAAAGACCATAAGAAGAACGGCCTGACGTGGCGCACTGGGGCAATGGGTACCGGCCTGATCGCCGTCGGATTATTGTGGAACCTGGTATTTCCTTTCAACAAGCCGTTGTGGACCAGTTCGTTCGTGCTCTATACCTGCGGCTGGGCGGTAGTCCTGTGGGTTATTGCCTTTGTAATGATAGACCTGAAAGGTTGGAAGGGCTGGACCGGTTTCTTTTTGGTATTCGGCACCAACGCACTGTTCACTTATATATTGTCCGAGCTGCTGTTGATGCTCAACTACATGTTTCCTTTCACTGCCAGCGGGGAGAGCTATTACGTAAATACATGGCTGGACAAATACCTGTTCAGTGTGCTGACCACCACTCCGGTACGTGCGGCGCTTTGGGGCGTGCTCATGGTACTGGTCTGCTGGCTGGTGACTTATCCGTTGTATAAGCGGAGAATCTTCATCAAACTTTAAAGGCAAGGGAGCACTGTACCGCCTGAATATGAATGACAATTTTTATAAATCTTAATTTTGAATACATGAAAAATGGAAAACTCATCGGTCTGCTGCTGTGCCTGACGGCGTGCATGACGGGTTGGAGCCAGCCGGCGAAGGAAGTCCGGCGAGTGATTGAACGTTATGCGGAAGGGCGGAAAGTCCCTGTAAAAGTGTCCGTTTCCCTTGACAGGCAGAACGGGTGCGACGTGTTTGAAACTTCAGTGAAAAATGGAAAGCTGCATATCAATGCCAGCAGCGGTGTTGCCGCCTGTCGGGGATTCTATGAATATGTGAAGTCACAGGGGGCGGGTATCTCCTCTTGGAGCGGGAACCGTCTGGAACTGCCTGAAAAATTGGCGGATATGGAGAAGAGGACCGTTGTATCGCCTTTCAGGCATCATTATTATTTCAATGTGGTGACTTTTGGTTACACCATGCCTTACTGGGACTGGGAGCGTTGGGAAAAAGAAATCGACTGGATGGCCCTTCACGGCATTGATATGCCGTTGGCGCTGGTGGCAAATGAAGCTATTTCTGCCCGTGTGTGGAAGAAACTCGGACTGACCGACCGGGAGATTGCCGATTACTTTGTAGGTCCCGCACATTTCCCCTGGATGCGTATGGGTAACATAAGCGGTATCGACGGACCGTTGCCGCAGGAATGGCACGAAGGACAGGTGGAGTTGCAGCATAAGATACTCGATCGTATGAAGAGCCTTGGCATGAAGCCTGTCTGCCCGGGATTTGCCGGCTTTCTTCCCAAGTCGATGAAACGCGTCTTTCCCGACATCGAGCTGATTGAAACCTCATGGTGCGGCGGTGCTTTCCACAACTGGATGCTCTCCCCGCAAAATCCGCTTTTTACCCGTATCGGGCAGATGTTCATTGAAGAATGGGAGAAAGAGTTCGGTAAAAACGACTATTACATCGTGGATAGCTTCAACGAAATGGAAATCCCGTTCCCGCCGAAGGGTACGGAAGAACGTTACAGCCTGTTGGCAGATTATGGTGACAAGGTATACAGCTCCATTAAGGCGGGTAATCCGGATGCCGTATGGGTAATGCAGGGCTGGATGTTCGGTTATCAACGCCATATCTGGGATTATGAAACGCTACACTCCCTGGTGAGCAAGGTTCCGAATGAGAAGATGCTATTGTTGGATCTGGCCGAGGATTACAACCACCTTTTTTGGAAGAACGGGGCGAACTGGGAGTTCTACAAAGGATTTTACGGCAAGGAATGGGTGTATAGTGTCATCCCGAATATGGGTGGAAAATCCGGTCTTACCGGCGACTTGGATTTTTATGCGAACGGCAGGCTTGAGGCGTTATGTTCCGCCAACAAGGGGAAGCTGACCGGATACGGTATGGCACCGGAAGGCATAGAGAACAACGAGGTCATCTATGAACTCGTCTGTGACGGCGGATGGAAGCCGGAGGCGATAGACGTGGATGAATGGCTGCGTAACTACTCGCTCTGCCGTTACGGCAGAGCGTCTGATAAAGTGACGGAATTCTGGGACGGGATGCGAAAATCTGTGTACGGTTCGTTTACGGACCATCCACGCTACAACTGGCAGTTCCGCCCGGGCAGCATCCGCAAAGGCAGCATTCAAGCCGATGACACTTTCTACCGGGGCATCGAGACTTTGGGAAACGCTATCCCGGACATGAAGGATTCGCCCCTGTTTGCCGTGGATATGATCGAAATGACCGTACAGTATCTGGGTGGCAAGCTGGAGATATTGGCACAGGCTGTCGACCTGGCTTATCAGAACGGTGATATGGACAAGGCGGCCGCAATGGAAACCGAATTCGAAACCTTGATGCTGGGTGCCGACCGTCTGCTCTGCTCGCATCCCACTCTGCGTTTGGAGAATTGGCTGGCATACGCCCGCAACTGGGGAGGCACACCGGAGTTGCAGGATTATTATGAAAGGAATGCCCGCCGTATTGTTACTGTTTGGGGACCTCCGGTGGATGACTATTCTGCCCGTATTTGGTCGGGCTTGCTCCGTGACTATTATCTGCCACGTTGGAAACAATATTTTGCCGCAAAGCGTACCGGTAAGGCATCCGATATTACCGGTTGGGAACTGTCCTGGGTGGAAAAAGAACGCGGTTTATCGGAGGCGGAGCCTTATGGGGATGTGCTGGCCGGATGTGCCGAGCTGATAGCCCGTGCGAAATCTATAGACAATTCTTTGTTGAAGGCCATGAATGGGGAGCAGTTGGGAAGCTGGTCGCCAGCTGATATCGGCAATGACTGGAAGGAAGTGGTGTGGAACATACCGGTGAACAAGGTTGCCTCGCTCAAAGGGATACGTTTCCAGCACACCCGCGGTACCGCCGGGTTGGAAATAGAAGAAGTGATTCTTGAAATGGACGGCGTGGAAGTATGCAAGGTAATACAACAGGGTTCTACAGGCAAAGAGAACGTTAACAACACCTATGTGCTGAATATCCCGAAGGATGTAATCGGTAACAATTCCTGCCGCTTGCGTGCCAAAGTGAAGCGTAGCGGCCAAGGTGAATCTTATGGAACGGTGGTGATGATAATGAAATAAAGTAAGGGTTATCTATCCTCGATACTCGAGTTTAAAATTCCGTAAAATGATTCATTAGGTTATATGTCGGATTGATGTAAGGCTGTACTTGTAAGGCAAATTAAAACAATGTGTTTTGTTGTAACTCTCTGAAAACAAAGTAAATATAGAGTGTTTAAAAGATGCAGGTAACGATTTGGTGATGGAAGTCTTGCTTCGGGTTACACTGCTTTGCATAGTTTCAAATAACTCATATACAAATATAGGCAATATTTGGAATATAGCAAAATATACTGCCATTTATTTTTGTATAAATCTGATTATTAACATATTAATAATTGAAGGCATAACTTATTGATGCCTACTTGTTATAGAATAGCCGGGGACAGTGCCTCCCGGCTATTTTTTTGTCTCAAATTGGCGTTTTCTGTCTTTTTTTGGCGGTTGCTCAACGGTTGAGTAACCAATGGCCTTATAATATCTCCGTAATATTGTACCATAAACAATAAAAATAAGGTCATTATGAATAACAGAAGAACTGCACCGGGTGGACAGACAATCCACATGCTTAGTGCCATACTTGCTAAAGTTACCAACATTGAAAAGTTATTGGCTCCTGCCGTACATAATTTGCCGGACAGCGAGATACTGGATTCAAAAGGTGTGCGCCTGCTCACCAAAATGTCGGACAGGACACTTTTAAGACGACGTAATGACGGGACACTCCCCTTTCACAGAGACAAGGGGAAGATATATTACCGCCGCTCGGACGTGCTGCGTGCCATGTTGCTGGAAAAAGAAGAACACTCTAAAAAATAAATGTTATGAAGAAGATGATTAAAATTGAAAGCGGTTCATTCGCTGCACTCGTGAGAAGTTATAAGAAGTCGTTGAACATGCTGGCCGTCCTGCAACATATCTGTCAGGAAAATGACGTGGCGCTTTCCATGCTGCCTGATGAAGTCTGCGAACTGATAAATCTTGATCCGGCAGAGATTGAGAAACGGCGTTTGAGCGGACGGCTGCGTTTTGCGGAAGAAGAGAACGGGACAAAGCATTATTCGATTGTGGATATTATCAACCTGAAAGACTCGATTGACTGGAAAGTAATCAACAAACAGGTGGAAAGCCTTTCCTTTGAGGAAGAGGAATGATGTAATTTACGGCTGACAGACAAGGGCACGGTCGGTAAGGTCGGATTTATCCGGGTGCCGGCCGTGCCTTTGTCCTTTCCTGAAAAGCGGCTCTTTGCTGTAACCTGCGGAAGTGGAGCCTGCGTAGCTTCCGGGGGTTACAGCAATGTGCCGCAGGAAACATTAGGATATTTTTTTCAGTTCCCTTGCCGGGTTTGCGATTTCCATAGACGGTACATGTTTAGCCTGCCGTGGTAAATCCGGAGTCACGTCACTGCCACTGACAAGCCTCTGTTCTTCCGCTCCCGTTTCTTTACCTTCTACATTTCCATGCCGTCCTACCGGTTTAAGGGTAAGCTGTATCTTCCGGTTCAATGTGGCAAGCTCTTCACCCAACTTTTTGATTTCTCCCTCTTTGGGCCATGTGGCTGCCACTATTTCCTGCAAGACCGGAATATCTTTTGACAACTCCGCATTTTCCTTTTCCCGTTTCTCAATCATGCCGGGAATACGTTCCAGCGCATTGATGAAATACATTACGGCCAGTTTCGGGTCTTTGGCAATGTAACCGTTATGATAGGTATATTTGATACCATCCAGTCCCTCGACCATGAATTTGTTATGCAAGGCTTGCGTGTCTCCGTCACAGCTCCTTTCGGTACGGACAAGGATACGAAAATCGAACAGGGTTCCGATTTTCATGTAATCGTCTTCCGTCCGGGCCTTCTGATTGATTGCGGCAAGCCGGTTGCCGAGTATCTCGATATTGTCCGAGTCCACACCGTCCAGTTTCAGGGGATTGGGACGAAGCCCGGTTTCCGTATCTACCGGAGCCACTTTATTGAGGTATTCCCAATCTCTGGTAAAGCGTCCGATAAAAATGTTGTTCTTCTCTATTCCGGCGGTCTTTTCATTCAGCTTTCCTTTCGCGTTTCCTTTATTACGGTGATACGCCTGCCTTTCACTTTCAAGGACTGCCAGTTTCTTGTCCAGTTTTGCCTTTTCCAACAAATCGTCGTTGCCTGAAAGAATAGCCACATATTCACTGAAATTGCCTCCGCCGTTTTCGTCTATCGCCCCTTCGTCAATGGTACGGGCGGCCAGATTGCGGCTTTTAAGCTGGTTGATGAACACCTGCTTGTTTTGCAGCAGATTGAACTTGTAACTGTCCAGAGACTTTTCCACCGCATAGATGTAACAGTCCACCTTGTTATCGGCATATTGCTTGGCGATGATATTGCCCTTTCTTACCGCCCGTCCGTTACGCTGCTCCAGGTCGGACGGCCTTCAGGGTATGTCCAGATGATGGATGGCCACGGCACGCTCCTGTGCATTGACTCCCGTTCCCAGTTTCTGTGTGGACCCGAAAAGGAAACGGATGCGCCCGGAGTTCATATCCTTGAACAGTTCCTTGCGTGCGTTGTCGCTGTTTGCTTCCTGAATGAACTTTATCTGCTTTTCCGGAATATTATGGTCTTCCACGAGTTTGCGCCTTATCTCACTGTAGATGTTCCACTGGTCGGGTTTATAGGTACTCAAGTCTGAAAAAATGAACTGTGTGCCTTTCTGGTCGAGATATTTATAGTAATATTCCGCAATCTTGGCCGCACAATGGGACGCCTTGTTTCCCGGATTGTCGCCGTATTCAGGGTCTATCAGCCGCATGTCAAGCGACATCTTGTTCGAGTAGTTGGTGGCGATCAGCATCTGTGCCTTTTCTTCCGCCTTGGACAAAGGTTCCCTGTCTATGTAGGCTGCATCCCCGGTTTCAGCGAACTTTATCAGTTTCTGAATGAAAATCTCCTGCTGGGGAGTGGGCGGTATGTGATAGAGTTGCTCGTTGAGTTCCGGCCTGTCAACCCCTACGTCTTCGGCCGTTTTGTAATCGGTTATCTCCGCATAAAAATTGGCGAGTTCCGGCACTTTGATAAAATAGCGGAAACGCTCTTTCTGCACGACCTGGTTGGTCACGGAAAATTCAAAGTCCGTGCTTTTCTTCGCATAGACGGCCGCCCAGCCGTCAAAGCAGGTGATGCCCTGCCGCTCCATTTCCTTCGGACGGAGATATTTGAAAAGGAGATAGAGTTCCGTCAGACTGTTGGAAATGGTCGTACCGGACAAGAATGTGGCTCCCAAGTCCCTGCCTGTGCGCTCCTGTATGGTACGGATGGCAAAGAGCATATTCATGGCCTTCATGCTTCCTTCGGGATTGCCCAGACCGGAAACTCTCGCATGGCGTGTGTTGAACATCAGGTTCTTGAAATTGTGCGATTCGTCAACGAAGAGGTGGTCGATGCCCATTTGCCCGAAGTCTGTCACGTCATCCGTCCGGTCCTTTATATCCTGCTCCAGCTTTTCAAGTTTGGCTTCAAGGTTTTCCTTTCTTCTTTCCAGCCCCTTCTTTATCCAGCCGCTCACTTCATTGCCCTGCTGCTCGAATACGGCGAGATTCTCTTCGATGCTGTCTATTTCCTGCGTATATATCTCCTGCTGTATTTCGGGAGACTGGGGTATTTTCCCGAACTGGTCGTGTGTCAGGATGATACAGTCCCAGTTATTATTTTTGATGTCATGGAATATTCCGACACGCTTCTCCGGGGTAAAATCCTCCTTGCCCGGATACAGTACCTTGGCATTCGGATAGGCCCTCTTGAACGTGTCGGCTATGTCATGCACATTGCTTTTGAGTCCGATAATCATCGGCTTGTTCGCCAGTCCGAGACGTTTCATTTCAAAGGCGGCCACGCACATGATAAGGGTTTTGCCCGTACCTACCTGATGGTCGATTATACCGCCGCCGTTCATCTTCAGCATCCATACGGCATTTTTCTGGCTGTCGTACAAGGACGGTATGCCCAGCCCTTTTAGATCAAGGAACGGGAAACTTTGCAGGGAACCGTCATAATCCGGGCGTACATAGCAGTTGAACTTGCGGTTGTACATGTCCGCAAGGTGCTGTTTAAATTCGGGGAGCTGTTCATTCAGCCAGCCTGTGAAAGCAGACCTTATTTCATTGATTTTGGCATCGGCAAGCTGGATGGCCTCGGCATCCCGTACCTTTATATCATTTCCTTCTTCATCCTGCACGGTTTTTGTTATGTCGGGTACCGTGTTGTGTAGCGCATGTTTCAGCAGGTCGTTTCCGTAATAACCTCTTTTTTCCCCTTTCACATAATATCTGTCGGTGATGTTTGCGTTCGTTTCTTCAAAACTCACACTGAACTCGTCGATGGATTCCGTATAGTGGATATGGGCTTTTGCCTCAAAAAGATAACCGGCAAACTCTTCATATACGGACACGGGTATCCACCTTTCTCCCAGATTAAAATCAAGCAGTTCGAAACTGATCGGCTCCGGTATGGCTTTCTGCAAGGCTTCCAATGATTTCTTGCTTGCGTCGTCATCGGGATAGTCTTTCAGGTAGTTCTCTATCCATTCGACTTTGGCCACCACATTGCCCGCTATGAAACGGTCTTTGATTTCATAGTTCTTCATCATAGGATTGTAGAAGATACGGTTTTCCAGTTGTGTGAGCAGTTCCTGCCCGCCTATTTCACTGAGATTTTCCATATATTCCAGATTGACTTCCCCGAACTTGTTCAGGGATGCCGCAAGTGCTTCCTGCGGTGTATCCACATGTGTCACTTCATTGGCATTGAACGATACGGGAACAGAAAATATATCCGCCTTCTGTATCTTGCCGTTAACGGAACGTTCCAATGAAAGTATTTCCCGTCCTCCGGCATCCATCAGCAGGAACTTGGCATTGTCCTTTCCGTTCAATTCCCTGAACATGCGGTAAAAACTGTCATACCGCTTGACCAGTTCTTCCCGTAGTTCCGGCTGTTCCGTTTCCGTTTCGGCTTCCTTATTGTAGAGATTGTGGTAGGCTTCACGGAGCGGGATATAGTAGGCGGCCCGGTATTGTTGGGTGACTGTCAGTTTAAGCGGATGGAATTGTACTTCGGGAGTACCCACCCCTCTTAAATATCCGTATTGCTCACCCGATTTCACGATGGAACCGTTCTTGTATTCGGGACGTGTCTCTCCGGTAAACGGTCGTGGTTCCATTTCTTTCTTCCGCTCTTCCTCGAATTTTTGTCTGCGCTCCTGCCATTTTGCTTCCGCTGCCGCCCGTTCCCCGGTCATGTCTTCCTGCGTGGCGGCTTCATCGTACATGTTCTCTTGGGAGAAGAGATTGAACATTTCCGGTTCATCCCCTTTCTTTTTGCGGGATGCCGACGGTGCCCGGCTTGGTGAAGGTCTGCTTTCTACCACTTGCACCTCCGCTTGCTCTTCATCCGCATAGGCGGCAAACAGGTTGAGCATGGGTTCATAGGGCTGTGCGGGGCTTTCTTCCTGTACCTCCTGCCGTTCTGTCTCTCCTGCTGTTTCCAATAGTGTCTCAAACTCTGTTTTGAGGATGGTGGAGCCGTTTGAGCGGGATAGATTGTCATCATAAAGTTTCCGGTCAAGATGGTTCTCCACATCTTGCGCCAATAACTGCCTGAGATGTTCGGAAATTGCGCCGACACCTCCTTCATGAATAAAATTCATGGCCGGTTGTCCGTACATGTTTTTACCCATAGATACGGAAGTATGGACGATATGGTCTAAATCAGCATAGCTGTTGTTGATATTGATGCTGCCGGATATAAGACGGGTTTCAATAAAGTTCCGTTCCTTTTCGGTAAGTTCCGATTTTCGGGTATTCTTCTGCAATACGATCAGGTCACTGCTCACTTCCGTACCCGCATCAACAAACAGGTTGTCCGGCAGACGTATGGCTGAAACAAGATTGGCATGGTTCACCAGCCACTCCCTGACAGGGCGGTTCTGTGGCGAGTCCATGACACCCGAAGTCGTGATATAGGCCAGTATCCCGCCTTCGTGTAACGTGTCCATACCTTTGAGAAAGAAATAGTTATGTACTGCAGCAAGTGAGGATTTGCGCACGACGTCTTTGCTCCGGTCAAAATCCCGGTCATAAACTCTGGTATTTCCAAACGGGATATTGGATGAAACCATATCGAAGTAGTTATTATAATAGGGCTGTATGGACTGGAAACCGTCTATGGTCACTCTGCTTTCCGGATAGAGGGATGAGAGGATTTTTCCCGTGAGCTTGTCTTTCTCGAAACAATGGACTTCGGGAACATCCTTCAAGCCGCTGATAAACATGCCCGTTCCGGCAGAAGGGTCAAGAAAACGTCCCGGACGGATTCCCGGTACCTGCAAGGATTTCTGCATGGCCGTTACCACCGGTTCCGGTGTGTAAAAGGCTGTGAGAGCGGAGTTTTTGAGGCTTTGGACGTATGCCTTGTATTCTTTCCCGTCTTTGGAATACTCACGCAACAGTTCATGCAGCAGTCGGACTTGGGGAAACAGTTCCCTGTCTGTCGTTCATCTTTCAATGTCCGTGTCTTTTTCCGCCGGATTCAGGATGCACTTCAATCCTCCGAAACCCGAATAACCGTTCAAAACCTTGCGTCCCTCTTCTGTGAGACAAAACTCCGGGCGCATGAATATCAATTCAAGTGCGGCTATGTTGTCCGCCAAATGTTGTCGTTTGTTATATGCCATATTGTTCTATATAAAATTGTATGAAACCTGTAAGTTCAACGGTAAGTGTATGATAGGACGGGGATGATTCAAACCGGTCGTCTATGGGATATTTGCTGAATACTGTTTCTGCGGGCGACAATACTTTCAGGCAGAAACCCGCCCGTTTTTCGGGCCGCACTTCGGGAAACCACTCCGACACGACCTCGAAAACCGTATCGAATCTGGAAAAGCGTAAGTCCTGATAGAGAACGGCCTCGGCCAGTTGCAAAGCCTGCGTAACGGATAAGCCGTCATGTATGGCACGTTCGTAGCTGCCTGCCGCCTCGTCAGCTCGCGCCCGGACAAGTGTTTTGTCACCGGCAATATGCGGATGGCTTTCCTTTAAATAAAGAAGGAGAGTCGTCTCAAAATAGGACAATTCTCCGGTTGCGGTATTTTTATCTTGTATAGTCATTTGTTTTCGCTTTAAAATGTTAATCGGATATTAAACATATACCCGGCTGCCATAAAAGAGAACCGGGTATATATCTGATGTAAACATGAATAATCTGTCTATTACATGACTGAAAGGCTCTTTTTTGACCGGGCCTTTACAGACGCCACATGGCGGGGTACCTGCTGTTTCACCTCCTTTTTCTTGTCATTTTTCTTGCTATCAATAGTGGGTTTGTATTCACGGGCGTTACGTCCTATCAGCAGTTGGTTGCTCTTGTTGCTGAAACGTACATCATCGGAAAATACCCTGCCTTTGTAGCGCATATTCTCAACGAATACCATTTCATGGTTCTGGAGCATCTTCTTTTGCTCAGGCGTGATTTTGGCACCCATGATAGTGTCGTTGACCTTCAGTTGTTCACAGGACTGCTTGAATGCGATGTCCATTATTCTTGGATCGACGAAAGCAACCCCGGAAAGCAGCGTATCGTTTTTGCGCTGTATGTCGTTGATGGGAAGCTGGCCTCCTGACGCAAGGATTTGCTTCTGTTTGTCATCCAGCCTTTTCCCGTAGATATAATCGGGTATCTTGATGGCATCCACGGGCATGGTAATGATACGGTTGCTCGGTTCATGGAAAGATACATAACAGTTACAGACGGTTCCCGTATGGGTATCCTTCATCTCCTTGATTGCCCCCAAAGTTCCGGTGTCTTTAAGCGACTGCTTTTCCTCATCCGTGAATACTTCTTTATAGGCAGGCAGGTCATACTGCGGTTTGTCAAGCCTACTTAAAGTTTTCAGTTGCACCTTGCCGTCCTCTCCTTTGACACAGAGGAAACAGGCTTCCCCCATATCCTTCTTTTCACCGTTCACTTCCTTACTGATGGGGAAAGCCATAGAGGTAATTCTTCCTTTTAGCATCTCACCCATGCAGTGGTTATCAAACAAGAGTTGCTTGTCAACTCCCAATGCGGCAAGTTCTTTCCACGGAAGCTGGTGTTCGTCAAACTTATACCGACGGGCAAGTTTGGCGATACGTCCTTCATCGTTGAGTTCGCTGTTCTCCACCAGTTTTTTACCTTCTACTCCGGGGTCTTCCCCTTTTCGGATCTGAACTACGGCATTCAATGTCTTTTCCAAAAGGACAAGAGGTACGAGAAAGAAACTGAAACTCGTGGGATTTTCGTACTGGTTCTTGAAATTGGTGAAGAACAGTTCCAGCGGTGAGGCACGGTCCAGTTTGAGGAAGCTACTGCTGTTCTTCTTGTCGGGTGGCACGATTTCGAGACTGCCGTCCTGCTCGTTCATTTTGGAAACGACTGCAGTCTTGTTCGTTCGCTTGTCAAGGATAGCCATTACATGCTCGTCCTGACTCTGTTCTTGTTCTTGCTTTTTCTTAGCCATAAAATCAATAATTTAAGTGATACAATAATTAATCAATACCGGGTAAACGTTAGCCCGTCGGTGCGAATGTAGAGGTTTAATTAATAAGATGTTATGATTTTATCTATGTACGGAATGAATGGCGGGATTTGGCGTAAGATGGCATATTTACAAAGACTGAATGAAGAAACTATTTTATAAAAATCAAAAGCGGATGTTTTTCTCTTTTTCTTTGTAGTAAATCATTGTAATGATAGGTGTTTATAACAATCTAAAACAACATCAATATGGAAATTACAATCATCGCAAAGACAAACCTTTGAACAGATGATGCGAAGGTTTAAGAATTTTGCCAAGCAAATAAATATGCACTCTACGGACAGAACAGAAGTGCCGAAAATGGGTTAGACAACAAGCAAGTTTGCGAACTACTGAAAATCTCGCTCCGTACCTTGTAAACCTATCTAAATACCAACCTTTACCTTATTCTCAAATTGTTCGCAAGTGTTATTACAAAGTTGCCGATATCGAACTATTCATTAATCAACAACAACAAACCAAGAAATAATAACCATGAAAATAGAACTTTTAGTTTAGATATGCTGGTCAGGAATTGGGAAAGTATAAACCTAAACCCAACCGTGATGATTTACAAGAACGATGAGAGAGCTATCAGTTAAGTATTATCTATATGAATGAAGTCACCAAACAGGTAAGTCCATCAACGTATGAGGTTCAATAGGGTGAACATGGTTATTTTGTGTACCTCAATGGTAAACGAGCTTTGATTACCTATTGCCAAAAGCTGGATATGCTAACAATAAATATTCGCAAATCGGCTTACTTTTTAAGGCTTTAGACGAGCTTTCAAACACTATTCAACAAGCCTTGCAAAACCGTACTTCACACCTAAACGAAGAAAATTCCTTTTATTTAGGTTAAGGGGAAGATACTATACTGGGAATCGGAAATATTGGAATGGTTGGAGTGGAGTCGCTAACAACTAATCTTTTTACTTGCAAATGAGTAATTTAGCATGTATATGGAATATAATTTGTATTTTTGTCGCGAATTTTATATTAAATCATATGAGTAGAATAGAAGAGGCTTTGAATAGATTGTTTGTTCAGTCAAGAGGAGAAATAAACTCTCGCATTGAACAAATCTCTTTTTGTGTCGATATTTCAGGTACACAGGCAAAAGGATATTGTTATTGCCTTAAAGTTGACGCAAACGGGAATTTACGGCTAAAAGATTTAATAGACTTCATAGATACTAAAATAATTGAATATGCTATCCCTAAAAAAGAAATAGATGAAGCTAAACAATATTTCAATGATACAAATTCTCCGTCAAAGATAGAATTGTTAAAGAAAAAGGCAAAGGGACTTTTTACAGATTTAGAGAAAACAGGTGAAGGCGGTGAAATATTGTTATATATTCTTATTCAGGAGTTTCTTCAATTACCACAATTGATCAGTAAAATGTCATTGAAAACATCCGGGCAGTTACATTATCAAGGGGCTGATGGAATACATGTGAAATATGATGCAAGTTCAGATTGTTTGAATTTATATTGGGCTGAAGCAAAAATGTATCAAGAATTAGGCTCTGCAATAACAGAGTGTTTTAAAAGTTTGAAAGGTTTTCTGTTAGACCCCCAAGGGTATGGTTCTACTCAAGAGCGCGATTTGCAATTAATTACATCCAACATACAAGCGAATATAAATGATAATGCATTAGAAGACCTTTTAGTACGATATTTTGATAAAGATGACGAACTCTCTAATAAGGTCGTATATAAAGGAATCTGTTTTATTGGATTTGATTGCAACAAATATCCATCAGAAGGAGACTTGTCTAAAACCACAGAAGAAATAAAGAATGCAATAACTACAGAGCATCAAAAGTGGTACAATAGTTTGGGTGATAAAATTAAGTTGCATACGAATCTTGATACCAAAGAAATACATGTTTTCTTAATGCCATTTCCGTCAGTTGCTAAGTTTAGGGAATATTATTTAAGTACTATACAATAATGATTGCAGAAAAAGTTTACAATTTAGATAGTTTTAAACGACAATATGAAGCTCTTCTTATTTTGTCGGTGTGTGATACAATACCTCAACTGGTCTGGGAAGAGGATAAGCAATCATTATTAGCAAAAATAGATTGGAATAATCTTTTGAGCATAGCATCAATATTGAGTTATTCACCCGAAAGTAGCCATTTAGATGCAGCATTACGCATCGCTCAAACTTGCCTCACTCAAGATTCTTGTTCGGAAATTCAGAAAAATGCTTCAGCAGTTGTTTTAGATAGCTTAACAAATAAATTGGCAATAAAAATGGCTAAGGATAAAAAATATCTTAACCCTGATTATGAAAAAAATTATCCCATTGCATTTAAATTACAGAGATTTAAGACTGATTTTGAGCATTCAATTATTATTAAAGACAAAATAATTGCATTAAATAGATTTCAAAAAACGGTTTACGATGCTCATAAAATAAATGATACGATTTCAATTTCCGCTCCTACTTCAGCAGGAAAGTCCTTTATTCTTTGTAATATTCTATTGGAGGAATTATTAACTGCAAATAAAAACATTGTTTATTTAGTTCCTACACGAGCATTGATAAGTCAGGTAGAAACGGATTTAAGAGAACTAATCAAAGCCAATCAATTAGAGCAAGCTGTAAATATATCAACTGTACCTCAACAAGATAATATGAGCGAAAATATATCAAATATTTTTATTTTTACTCAAGAAAGACTACATTGGTTTCTTGCAGATAATCCTAATATTCCATTACATTTACTTATAGTCGATGAAGCCCATAAAATTGAAGATGGAAGTAGAGGGATATTACTTCAACAAAAAATAGAGGAAGTTGTAAAACATAATTCTGATATAAAAGTCTATTTCTCAAGTCCCTTCACCTCTAACCCTGAGATCCTGTTAGACAATGTGCAGAACAATAGTCAGAAAGATAAGGTTAATACACAATTTGTAGCGGTTAATCAAAATCTAATATATGCTACGCAATATCCAAGAAAGCCAAAGATATGGCAACTATATATATGCACTATTGAGAAGTTAATTCTTATAGGAACTTTGACTTTAAAAGATCGCCCCACAGGAGAGTTAAAAAAAATAGCTTTAATATCTGAACAACTTGCAGAGTGCGAGAGTGGTAGTTTAATTTATTGTAACGGAGCTGCTGAGGCAGAAGAAATATCATTACTTCTATATAACAATATTACTCAAGAACCAATACCAAGTGAAATAGCAGAATTAATTAAACTGGTGAAATCTACAATTCACTCAAAATATGCTCTAGCAAAGGTTCTTGAGAGGGGAGTTGCTTTTCACTATGGAAATATGCCTTTACTTATTAGACAAGAAATCGAAAAGCTCTTTACGAAAGGTAAAATAAAATATTTAGTGTGTACTTCTACATTATTAGAAGGAGTCAATCTACCTGCAAAATCAATCGTCATAAGAAAACCAACACGCGGTAGAAATAAGCCATTAAATTCAAATGATTTTTGGAATTTGGCTGGGCGTGCAGGTCGTTGGGGAAAAGAATTTAGTGGGAATATAATTTGTATTGAACCTAATTTATGGAAAATCAAACCTAACCCGAATAAATCTAAGCAAGTAATAAAACGAGCAATAAATATTATAGAGGAGAAAGGGGATGAACTTTTGAAATATATAACCGACGGTTCTCCCAGAAATGAAGCAAATAACCGACAAGACTTAGAATCGGCATTTTGTTATTACTATATACAGTATATTTTGAATAAAGATATTGTTCTAGAAACCACTTTTCAAAAAGAATTGTATTCTAAATTAAAAAATATAGCCCCCACTATTTTGCTGCCAGATTACATACTTAAAAGAAACCCGGGAATATCTCCAATTGCTCAACAAAAATTATTTGATTATTTTAGTGAGAATGCAGAGCGCATAGAGGAATTAATCCCTGTATATCCGAATGATGAAAAAGCAAATGATGAATATACTAAATTTGTAGGAAGGATAGGTAAAACTATTTCAGAGTACTTACCACAGCAAAATTTTTCTAAAGCAATTTTACTTACCAATTGGATGAATGGTATGCCATTATCATATCTTATTAGTTCTAGATATAGGTATTATCAAAGCAAACCTGAAAAATATAGAGATAAAAGACTTCCTGTTGTGATTAGGGAGGTCATGGATGATGTTGAGAAATTTGTAAGATTTAAGTTTGCGAAAGAATCCAGTTGCTATATAGACATTTTGAGATATTTTTTAGAATTACACAATAAACATGAGCTATTGAATGATATTCCCCAATTGAATTTGTGGTTAGAGTTTGGTGTTTCTCAAAAAACGCATCTTTCATTACTCTCTTTGGGACTGAGTCGTAACACTGTTATTGAATTATCAAATTATATAATCGATACTCAAATGTCAAAAGAGGAGAGCTTGAGTTGGATAAAGGAACAAGACTTGGAGCAATTAGATTTATCTCCAATTATTGTTGAGGATATTAAGAAAATTCTATGAATAAATAGATATTAATGGGGAAACAGGCACTTTCCCCAGAAGTATTAGAAACATTATAAATGTATATGGATAAAAATGCCCATAAGTCTCATCATTATATACCACAATGCTATTTAAAGAATTTTTCTGAAAATGGTACTTATCTATTTGTATATAACAAAGATAATTCAAAATCATATGTTCAAGCTATAAATAAAACTTGTTGTATTAAAGACTTTTACACATTGCCTAAAACATATTGTGAAAATCAATTAGAACCTCTTTTTTTAGAATGTGAGTACTTTGCCAAAGAGATTGAGCCTAAATATAGTGTATTGCTTAATAAAATATTAGCTAAAGAAAGAGAATGGATGCCTAATCGTTCAAATGATATAGAGGTGTTGAGTTCCGAAGAAAAATTTGAATTTGCTAATTATCTAACAATCCAGTGGTTTCGAACGCCACAAATGAGAAATAGCATTAAAGGGATGAATGATGATATTATCCCTAAAATGATTAGACTTTTTCAGGAAGGTATGGCCATTGAAAATAATAATCCGGATTTTCTTAAACTTGATATTGGATATAATATTGATTCTGTAATAGAACATGCTTCAGGCTCATTTTATGATAGTGATTTGATTTATGCTTTTGCAAAGGCCATTTTCTTTAATTCTTGGGAATTTTTTGTATCAGATTCTGATTCCATATATACATCTGATTATCCATTAGTAGTTGAACCACATGTTCAAAATGTGGTTCAACAATACCAAGGTTTAGCCAGTTATGGTAGTGAACTTTCTTTTCCTATTAGTAAAAATATTATTCTAACAATTTGGGATAATAAATATTTTAAGGATAAACAACAATATGATTGTAGGTTTACTCCTTTGTCAGAGAAGGGGATCCGTAGATACAATTGGATGAGATATTTCTATGCTAAGCATCAAATTTTCAGTTATAATGATGATTTTACTATTATAAATCTTGCAAAATTAATAAATGGGGGAACACATCTCTTTAAATAATATTTTTAGTCATTTTCTCCACATAATAGATGTTTTAATTCCGGGTCATTCTCAATACGGATTAACTCGTTCTCCACTAATTCGACAATATCCTGTTTGATTTGCCGATAGTTTGCCTGTATCTGCTGTTCCATTGTATCATTGCCGTTCTCGTCCAGAAAGCTGCTGATTTCGGGTATGGGTTGGTAGGCCGCCGTCTCTTTCTGTACAGCTTCATTGTCAACAACTATCTGCGCATGGAAAATTTTCTGTTCTATTGTCTCTCCGAAGTTATCTGCTACGGCACCGACAAACATACCTTGCGATAACGTACTGATTTTGCTGGCAGGTATCAGACTGTCCAGTTGCGTGTTGATGGAAGTTGATGTATCATTGCGATTGATGCTCATAGACTCTCTTTTTTGTAGGATTTTCCCGAATCTTTCCGACAATGTTTTAGCTGTTTCACCCACCACTTGACCGCTAAAAACATTGCCCACAGTTGACATGATTACGGCGGCCTCCTTGTCTCCGTAATCGCGCTTTAACTGGCTGAAATCCTGAAAACCTAACACAACCGCTACCTTGTTGCTTCGTGCCGTGGCAATCAGATTGTCCAAACCTTTAAAGAAAATCGTGGGTAATTCGTCAATAATTACACAACTTTTGAGTTGCTTCTTCTTATTTATTAGTTTAACGATTCTCGAGTTATAAAGACCCAATGCTGCTCCATAGATTGAAATTCTATCGGGATTGTTGCCCACACATAATACTTTCGGTTCTTTGGGATTATTAATATCCAGCGTAAAATCACTGCCGGACATTACCCAATAGAGTTGCGGACTTATCAGTCTGGATAACGGGATTTTAGCGCTTGCTATCTGGCCCTGGAGCTGCTCACTCGCTCCGCCTTTCCATGCGTCAATGAACGGGCTGAGATAGTTCTCCAAATCGGGGTAACTTGTCAGAATGGTAAAGACGTCTTCATACCTTTTATTAAGCAATTCAATAGCATGTGGGAACGTACAGAACTTGCCACCTTCATAGATTTTCAAAAACCATATTATGGCCGTAAACAATACAATCGGAGATTCCACAAAGAAGTCTCCCTGCTTTTGCACCCACGACTTATTGAGGTTAAGCATAATGGTGTACGACGATTCATAAGCATCCGAAATATCCGTCATCAGTTCCGGTGCCAACGGGTTACAACGGTGGCTTTTCCTCGGATTGTCAAAGTTGATTACATAGAATTTTGGCGGTATCTTATAGCGGTGCCTGTACTTAATCAGGTGGTTATAGGCAATAACCGACAGGTCATCAAACTTAAAATCATATATATAGAGCGCATAGGATTTCTCTATAGTCTGCTTTATAAACTGGTTGACAATGGCATAGGACTTCCCGCTGCCCGGTGTTCCCAATATCATTGTCGCTCGAAAAATATTAACAAGGTTGATAAATCCGCTGTAAGTCTTCCCTCTGTACCAGAATTTGGTCGGTAGATTGACGGAATATTCGTTTTCCATAAGGCGAGTTTCCTGCATGAACGATTCATTCTCGGTATTGAAAACGTCCTCCAGTAAATTGTTCTTCAACAGACGGCTTATCCACAATCCTGATGCCAACAGACTGAAAAAGCCGCCGACCAATGTCGTGGTATAAAGTATGGCGCATACACCGGATGATGCGTCAATGGACAGCAACCACCAGTTCAGGAAAAAGAGTATGGCACCCGCTATGGCCGCAATAATTATTTTCCTTCATGTGATTTCATGCTTCTTTACTCCCTTGTTGCCCATGCAGGACAGACCGAGGAAGAGGACACAAAACAGTTTGGTGTAAAGAAGGGACGAGAACAATCCGGTGGTACGTTGGAAATTGGACAGTATCTTATCCACTATATCGAGCGTTCAGCCCATTTCGTGGAGCCAGCCGTAACAAAACCAATAGATGTGTATCGCCAAAAATAAAAAACTGATGGCCCGCATAAAGTCCGTGACTTTGGCAAGACCTCTTAAATCATCTTCATTCTGCATAATTGTAACTATTAAAATTAGACTTCTTCAATACATTATTATAACTTGCGCCTGCGCTTCTTCTTTTTCTTGCGCCCGAAGCGGAAGGCGGGATCGATGTACTCGTGCGTATGGTCATCTTCCATGAGTACGGAGAAAATGTCAATGGCACCGAGTGCGGACGTATCAATCAGACTGCCGGACGGTTCACTCTGGTAGCCTCGATTTTCCTGCTGCCGGTATTCCTGTCTTTCTTCCGTATCCGTTTCCCGTTCCTGCCGGGGCGTATCCTGCTCCGGTGGCGGTATCAGCCTTGTGCGGTCCGCATCCGGATTGTTGAACAGTTCGTTGAATACATTGGCTGAAAAGGCTTTCCCCAAACACGAGCCGTTGAATACTGTCCGGTTGGTATGATCTATGAAAGTGATACCGTATAAGCGTCCTTCGGGATTGATACGGTAAACCACCTCTATATCCGCATCTTTCAACCTGCGGGCAAAATGTTCTTTCGTACTTATGCCCTGCATGGCTTTGACTATTTCTTGCCGTGTCCTTTCGGCAAGGCTGTTCCTCTTCACCTTTTCGGTGGTGGCGGCAAACTTCTTTTGCAGGGCTTCATAACCGAATACTTTTCCGAACTTGCTGGATTTGAAAGGCGTTCCCGCCTGCTGCCCGTCATCGTCCAAAGCTCCGTACATAATGCCATGATATTCCTTTCCGTCCACGCTTCCCCTGACTTCGTAAACAGTGACATTATACAAATTCAGAAGGGTGTTGTATTCGGCAAGCGAATGGCAGTTGTAACATTCCAGCAAGGTACGGGCGGTATGCTTCACCTGCGCTTTCACGTCACCTTTCGGATAATCCACTTTTTGCAAGGATAGTAATTCCCTTTCACTGTGTTCTCCGAGTGTGGAATGAAGACCGTACTTCACTTCCATTTCCCGACAGATGTTCTGTGCCCGGATAGCCTCCCGGTTGTGGTCTATCTTTTCTCCCTTCTCGTTGATGCGTACCGAAACGATGTGCATGTGTTTACGGTCTATGTCTTCATGTAGCCATACGATATAGGGCTGGTTCCCGTAACCGAACTTTTCCATGAACTCCTGCGTCAATACGGTCATTTGTTTTTCGGAAAGAATGTCGTTGGGGGATGGATTCAGGGAGATGTGGATAACCGGTTTCCTGACGTGTGAGTTGAGTGTGATATAAGGCTCGAAAGCCTGCACGCAGTTTTCAATCGACACATTACCGGAAGTGTTCGCCACTATTTTCGGATGTCACAAAACCTTTGCCGTACCGTCGTCCACCTTTATTTTATTATAGGCAATCACTCCGTAAAACGAATTGCCTGATGTGATATTCGGTATCATGACGTTATTCCTTTTTAGTGAGATACTCCTTTTCGTACCGCTTCGTGAGTTCGATAACCTGCCTGCATACTTCTTCCAGCTTACGGGTTTCTTCGGCTAATTTGTAGAGAAACGCAAGCGATTTCTTCTCCCCGTAAATGGTATGGATAGTCTTTACACATTGGTTGTAGTTGTTCCCGATGCGTCGGAACTGCTGATAGAAAGCGGTGAGCTGGGCGTAGTATTCCTGCGCTTCCTTGTCAATCTTCACTACCTTGAACTCTCACCCGAAGATGCGTGCAAAGATAAATTCGGCCTTGTTCTTCATGCCGGACTGTTCGAACATCGTGAGAAACTTCTCGTTCTCACTGTCATTGAGACAAAGGTAATAGCGGTGCGTACGCGGGTCTGCCAGTACCTTGCGCCCTGCGGCGCCACGGATTCTTGTTTCATCTTTCATAACATGAATAATTTAGGAAGTTCGACTTGGGAGAACTGACATCCCCGAAAGAACTTTCGGGGCGAGACTTTCAGCGGTTGAAAATATTTTCAACCGCTGAAAGTACACCTCGCTATATGCTGATGCATATTAAAATCCGGCTGGGCCGGATTAAAGGTCTAAAGGGTTTGTTTTACGTTCTCTTTTCGAGAACGGGCTGCGCTCTCCCGGCGACAAAGGTAGATAGTTTTTTCTGTCCGTGCATCATGGCGTATCACGCCAACACTCGCCAATGAATGACTTTGGAACCGGGGGTACTTCATGACTGCTCTTTTTGAGGTTTATTTGTAGCCGGATAGTTATTTAGCCACTTATCCGGATAGATAAAAAGATGGTTATCAAGATAACTATGCGGACGGTTTTCTATCCGAATAGCTTTTTGTCTGGATAGTCATTTGATTAAATAAGTTTTCAGATAAGCGTTCATAAAGTTATCTATCCGCTTATATGTCTATAGATATATAAAGATGTATAGACAAGCAAGTGGATATTCGGATAAATGGAGAAGTAAATAGACTATTAGCTAAATACTTAGATAAACAACCAGATAGCTATGTGGCTACATGGCTGAATAGATAAATAGCTATATAATTGGATAGCGATGTAAGTATGTAGCTAAATAGACAAATAGCTTCATAGCTAAGTAGCTATATAGCTAGACTGATAATGAAATGAATGAACGGATAAGTGGATAGGCGTCTATCCACTAAACTATCAATAAATCAAATTATTCACTTAAATTAGGTAACAATGGAAAAGAGAAAGAAAACATTATTCGTTTCGTTCGCTACCCAGAAAGGGGGCGTGGGTAAATCAACATTCACCATTTATGCGGCATCGTGACTGCATTATGTGAAAGGACTGAATGTAGCTGTGGTGGATTGTGACTATCCGCAGCACTCAATCATCAAACAGAAAAAACGGGATATGGAAGTGGTAAAGACTGTTTCCGTTTATCAGAGTCTGCTTGTTGAACAGTCGGAACGGCTGGACAAGAGGGCTTATCCGGTTATCGGCAGTAACCCGGCAGACTGCATGGCGGACTGAAGTGCATTTGAAGACAAAACGGATACGCATTATGACGTGGTGCTGTTTGACCTGCCCGGAACTATGGGTAGCGATGGGGTTATCGCTGCAATCAGTGCGCTCGATTATCTGTTCGTACCGATAAAGGCAGACCGTCTCGTGCTGGAAAGTACGCTGAACTTTGCTACTACCATCAATGACCGCCTGATAAAGACCGGCTTGTCTTCTCTGAAAAGGCTGTGTCTGTTCTGGAACATGGTGGATCGAAGAGAACGCACTACATTGTATGACATCTACCAGCAGGGGTTCTCCCTGTTAGGGCTGGACTGCCTCCAAACACGTATTCCCGTGCGCAGTAACTTCACTAAAGACTTGTCTTCTACGGGCGGCCCCGTTTACCGGAGTACGCTGTTCGCTCCCGATGCGGCATTCACTAGAGAGTGCGGCTTTGATATGTTCATGGATGAAGTCATGGGAATACTTAAAAACGAATAGTCATGGCAAAGAAAACAAACGGACAGAATCCGGTGGACGAAGCGTATCTGCGCAGTCTGATGGCTGGTGTTCCATCGGAACCACCTTCATCTCCGGCCCCTTCCATTACCGGAGAGAGTGGTGAAAATAGAGTAACTGCTTTATCTGATGAAAAAGGAAAAGCGGATAACAATATGGATGGAACAGTAAGGGAGATTTCCGGTGCGGATAATACCGACTGTTCGGAATTGGTTACGGATAAACCGTCACCGAAAACGGTTCGCACCACATTGGCCGACTTTATCCGTAAGTTCCTCACACCTTATAAATGCGAAGGCAGACAGGGGGTATATATAGACAAGGAGCTTCACCAGAAAATATCCGTTATTGTAGGGATTGCCGGTAAACGGCAGTTGACGGTAGGCAACTATATAGATAATGTATTGAAAGAGCATTTCGAAAAACATGCGGATGAGGTGAAGACTTATCTCCAAAAGAGTTATAACAAAATATTTTAGGATATGGATATACAATCAGGTTACTATGAAGCCGGAATCGCTCTGTTCTGGCTATTATTCGCCTATCTGTTCATGGACAAGTTCGTGTTCAGGGGACAGCTTGGCGAAATATGTTTCGGTAAGGCACGCCGCCGCATGGCAAAAGCTCTTCGGGGCGTTGCCGGATGGTTCGATCCGGTAAAGGAGGAACAGAAGAAAGGGCGCAGGCGCACGAAAGGGAAATCGGAAAAGAAAGAGGTTCCGGCAGCGTCGGAGCCTGAAAAGAGGAATGTCACGAGCGTAAAAGCGGAAGCGAAGGGCAAAGAAAAGGCTGAAATCAAGGAAAAGGCAGAGGGTAGGAACATGGAGAAACCTCCCCAAAAATGCTCTGAAACGGACAGTCTTGTCGTTACAAAAAGCTACGGGATACGCCAGCAACCGCCAATGAACGCCACCGGTTCCGGGGCTATTGCAGGTAAGGAAAATGCCTCTACTTTTGCTGGCAGAAACGGGGAAACGACACCACCAAAGGTTGCACAAGTGCCGCCGGAGCGCATTCCGGATTTGTTCCGGGACAAGCGTGTGGAAGAGTGGCGGGCTTCTCTGGATGAGAGTTCCGGCAATCGTGAAGGCGATGACGGACAGAGAGGAAACGGTGACGAAGTGGATACCGACGAGTTGAATGAGGAACTGGAAGATTTGAACTGTGCCCGTGAAGATTATTCGGGTGGTGCAGCCGGTATCGGACCGGAAGAGATTGACCTGATTATCGACCTCTGCAATGGCAAGGATATTCCGACAGATAAACGGTTGTCCCTTTTAAAGGCGATCCACCATATCAAGGATACGCAGATTGAACGCTCGATACTGGAAAGTATAAATGGCAGCGACAGCCGTATCAGCAAATTTCTGGATGAAGCCGAACAAATGAGTGAGGCTGCTTCGGACAGTGACTAACCAATTAAAAAAGGAGGTAACAATGACAAGAGGTTATTTTGATACGGGTTGACAGCCCGTATCACTTTAAAGAGAGAGATTCGGTAGAAAACCAACAACAAAACGTATCATCCATGTTTATGACGTATTTCGATTCAAGTTGACAAACGACGGTTTCCCCCTTATGACGGGAAACGTATTAACTCCAAAAGAGACAATCATTCCATTAACTTATCCATAAAACGACAGCGGCAATGACAAAAAGCTATTATGATTCGGGATGACAGGCCGTTCATGGCATTCACCCGGTAAAGTAACAAGAACTATTCACCATTAAATTTTATCCGTATGAATATAGGACTGGTAGATGTGGACGGACATAACTTCCCCAATTTTGCACTGATGCGCCTTTCGGCTTACAACAAGGCAAAAGGTTGTCAAGTAGAATGAGCGGAACCGGCGAGGTGTTATGACAAGGTGCTGGCAAGCAAGGTGTTCACCTTCACACCTGACTATGATTATCGGCTACTGGATGCAAGGGAAGTGATAAAGGGCGGAACCGGATATGATATTCCGGGCAGGCTTCCCGAAGCTGTGGAAAACAGCCGGATGATGGACTATTCCATTTACCCCGAATACCCTTTTTCGCTCCAGTTCTTTTCAAGAGGCTGCATCCGCAAATGCCCTTTCTGCCTCGTCCGCGAGAAAGAAGGATACATTCAGACCGTGGAACCGGTGGAACTGAACCCGAAAGGGAAATGGATTGAGGTGCTGGACAATAATTTCTTTGCCAACCCGCAGTGAAGGTCGGCGGTGGATTATCTGATGAAAAAGGGGCAACCCGTGAAACTGCACGGTGTGGACGTGAGGATTATGGACGAGGAACAGGCCTGGCATCTGAACAGGCTGAAGATGAAGCAGAATATCCATATTGCGTGTGACTTGCCGCAGCTTGATTTGACGGAACGCCTGAAAGAGATGGTAAAATACGTGAAACCCTACAAGATAACCTGCTACGTATTGATAGGATTCAATTCGACTGTTGAGCAGGACTTGTTCCGGTTAAACGTACTTAGGGAATTGGGAATCACTCCCTTTGTAATTCCTTTCCGGGATTATGGAAATGAACGGACACCTACCTGTTACGAGCGTGACCTTGCCCGATGGGCGAACCGGATGTGGCTGTTCAAATCCTCTTCCTTTGAAGACTATACACCCCGCAAGGGATTCAAATGTGGGGAATATCTGAAATAAACCGATAAAGACAGTAAAGACAATGAGAACAAACGGCTATTACGATTCGGGATGATTCGCATCCCGCTTTCAAGAGAGAATTGACAAGAATGTTTCACCACCAAATCATGTAACAATGCAAATGGCATATTATGACTCCGGCTGATTTCCAGCCGGAACTTACCCCCTGAATCAATAAACCATAAGCGGCTGCGGGCTGCCTTATGGGGATAGTGAAAGGGGGCAGTCCGTGGCTTTTTAAATCATTAAAAAAATCACGGAAATAAATGAAAAAGAAAAGATTGATTATGATGCTGGCCGCTGTTGCGGCAGCAAGTGCGGCAATGGCACAAGGAAACGGGCAGGCAGGTATCACCGAAGCGACACAACTCGTAACGGGATATTTCGATCCCGGCACAAAACTGATTTATGCAATCGGTGCCGTAATCGGCCTCGTCGGTGGAATCAAGGTATATCAGAAGTTCAGTTCGGGCGACCCCGACACGAGTAAAACTGCCAGTTCGTGGTTCGGAGCCTGTATCTTTCTGATAGTCGCCGCCACCATTCTGAGGTCGTTCTTCCTCTAAAAACATAAAAAAGACAATAACTTATGGCTGATTTTGAAATAAATAAAGGGGTGGGCCGTGAAGTTGAGTTCAAGGGGCTTCGGGCACAATACCTGTTTATTTTCGCCGCCGGCCTGCTTGCCGTATTTGTGATGTTCGTCATCATGTATATGGCGGGCGTCGGACAGTGAATCTGCATCGGTTTCGGGGTATCGGCGGCTACGGTACTGGTATGGCTGACCTTTACGCTGAACCGTAAATACGGCAGCCACGGGCTGATGAAGCTGTTCGCGGCCCGGCAGCATCCCCGGAGAATCCTCTCACGAAAACGTATCACACGTCTGATCAACAAACAACAATCGTAAATTATGAGAAGTATATTAAAAGCATCCACACTGGAAAGCAAGTTTCCCATCATGGCGGTGGAGCATGGCTGCATCGTCAGCAAGGATGCCGACATCACGGTCGCTTTCCGGGTAACACTGCCGGAAGTGTTTTCGGTATCATCCGCAGAATATGAGGCGATGCACGCCACATGAGCGAAGGCAATCAAGGTGTTGCCGAACTATTCAATCCTGCACAAACAGGATATTTTCATCACGGAGAAATACGAGCCGGACATCCGCCGGGACGAACTCAGCTTTCTCTCCCGCAGTTTTGAACGCCACTTCAACGAACGTCCCTACCTGCACCACACCTGCTACCTGTTCCTCACCAAGACCACCAAAGAGCGCTCCCGGCAACAAAGCAACTGGAACACGCTCTGCCGTGGTTTTCTGGTGCCGAAGGAAATCAGGGACAAGGAAACGGTGGAGCGATTCATGGAAGCGGTGGGACAGTTTGAAAGTATCGTCAATGACAGCGGGCTTGTCAGGCTGGAACGGCTGACCACGGAAGAGATTACGGGAACGGAAAACGAACCGGGCATTATCGAACGGTACCTTACGCTCTCGGCAGACGGAACTACCATGTTGCAGGACATGCAATTGAATCCGGACGGGATGCGTATCGGAGATAAGCGGCTCTGCCTGCACACGCTCTCCGACCTCGACTATCTGCCGGGAAAAGTGAGGACGGATGGACGGTACGAACGCCTCTCGACAGACCGCTCGGACTGCCGTTTGAGCTATGCCGCCCCCGTGGGCGTGATGCTGCCCTGCGACCATATCTACAACCAGTGGATATTTATAGACGACAGTAACGAAAACCTTTCCCGTTTCGAGAAGATGGCGAAAAACATGCAGTCGCTTTCCCGGTACAGCCGCAGCAACCAGATCAACAAGGAGTGGCTGGACGAATACCTGAATGAGGCGCACAGCAACGGACTGCAATCCGTGCGCTGCCATTGCAACATCGTCGCATGGGCGGAAAACGGGGACGAACTCCGCAGGGTGAAGAATGACGTGGGAAGCGCACTGGCATTGATGGAATGTACTCCGCACCATAACACGACCGACCTTCCGGCTCTCTATTGGGCAGGCATACCGGGAAATGAAGCGGACTTTCCGGCCGAAGAGACGTTCTACACGTTTACCGGGCAGGCGCTCTGTTTCTTCACGGCTGAAACCTGTTACCGGAACTCGCTCTCTCCCTTCGGCATCCGCATGGTGGACAGGCTGACGGGAAAGCCCGTCTTCCTCGACATATCGGATTTGCCCATGAAAAAAGGGGTGGTGACCAACAGAAACAAGTTCATACTTGGCCCGTCAGGCAGCGGAAAGAGTTTCTTTACCAACCATCTTGTGAGACAGTACTGGGAACAAGGGACGCATATCCTGCTGGTGGACACCGGAAATTCGTACAAGGGACTCTGTGACCTGATACATCAGAAGACCGGAGGGGATGACGGGATTTATTTTACATACAAGGAAAATGACCCGATTTCTTTCAATCCGTTTTTCACCGAGGATTACCAGTATGACATCGAGAAGCGGGACAGCATCAAGACATTGATACTCACCCTGTGGAAAAGGGAGGACGAACCGCCCCGCCGCTCGGAAGAGGTGGCACTCTCGAATGCAGTCAGTCTGTATATCGAGAAAATAAGGAAGAACCGCAAGATAAAACCTAATTTCAACTCGTTCTATGACTTTGTAAAGAAGGACTACCGCAAGGTGCTGGCAGACAAGAATGTACGGGAGAAGGACTTTGATGTGGACGGTTTTCTGAACGTGCTGGAACCTTATTATAAGAACGGTGAATACGGGTATCTGCTGAACTCGGATAAGGAACTGGATTTACTGAACAAACGGTTTATCGTATTCGAGTTGGATGTTGTGAAAGATAATCCTATCCTCTTTCCGGTTGTCACCATCATTATCATGGAAACGTTCATTAATAAAATGAGACGTTTGCAGGGTATCCGCAAGATGATACTGATTGAGGAAGCATGAAAGGCAATCGCCAAGGAAGGTATGGCATCCTACATAAAGTATCTCTTTAAAACGGTTAGAAAGTTTTACGGAGAGGCGGTTGTAGTCACGCAAGAAGTCGATGATATTATCTCTTCCCCCGTTGTGAAAGAGACGATTATCAACAACAGCGATTGCAAAATACTGCTCGACCAGCGGAAGTATCAGAACAAGTTCGACCAGATACAGAATCTGCTCGGCCTGACGGACAAGGAACGCAGCCAGATACTTTCGATCAATCTTGCCAATGCAGCGAACCGCCTTTATAAAGAGGTCTGGATAGGGCTTGGCGGCACACAGAGTGCGGTATATGCGACAGAAGTTTCGGGCGAGGAATATTTGGTGCGCCCGTAAAGGGAATTTGACGAATGTCGCTTTGGCAAGCGACTGGGCAAGTGTTTAAAATGCCCATTAACAACCGCTAACCGGAGGGGAAAACCCCACAAGGGAACATAGCACGTTGGTAAAGCCATAAGTCAGCCAACTGTCAGGCTGCGACCGAATGGCAAGTTAAAATGATAGATATGAGGATAAAGCCTGCATTGGTTGAACGATAGTCCGAGCAGTCGTATCCTTGGGCAATGACGGAAGACAGTTGAATAATTCTTCGGAATTATACCGTTATGTTGCGGTACTACACTGATGACACGTAGCAGGAGTAGCATAAACTTACCGCAAGGCAACTACCATAAGTAGTAAAGGACGAAAGTCGTATCCGACAATCTATCGAGCCAAATAGTCGTCAAATTTCTAAACGGGGATTGCCTAAACCGGAAAGCCAGTTGTAGGGCTATGGGGTCTGCCCCTGAATATCCGGCATGGCAACGGAGCTTCCATAGTAGTCTGAGCAGGGTAACGCCCTGTACATGGCGAAGGGGAGCAGCTAATTAAGTTTAACAATTTAAAGGAAGATGTGAGAGACATGAGAAATCCAGAAAATGTGTTGAACAGTCTGAGTAAACACAGCGGTAACTTGAACTATAAGTTTGAGCGGCTGTATAGAGTGCTGTTTAACGAGGAAATGTTTTATGTAGCCTATCAGAATATTTACAGCAAGACAGGCAACATGACGGCAGGAGCCGATGGTAAAACCATTGACGGAATGAGCATTGACCGAGTTGAACAACTGATTGGCAGTCTTAAAAATGAGACTTATCAGCCTAATCCGTCCAAAAGGACGTACATACCTAAGAAAAACGGGAAAAAACGTCCGCTTGGCATACCCTCTTTTGATGATAAGCTGGTACAGGAGGTAGTCAGAATGATACTTGAAGCAATCTATGAAGGTAGTTTTGAACATACTTCACATGGGTTTCGTCCCAAACGAAGTTGTCATACTGCTCTTATAGATATACAAAAGACATTCACTGCCGTGAAATGGTTTATTGAAGGCGATATTAAAGGATTCTTCGACAATATCAATCATGACGTACTGATTAATATTCTTCGGGAACGTATCGCCGACGAGAGATTTTTGCGGCTTATCAGAAAATTCCTGAATGCCGGATATGTGGAAGACTGGGTATTTCATAGAACGTACAGTGGAACTCCGCAAGGCGGGATTATCAGCCCAATACTGGCTAACATCTACCTTGACAAGTTCGACAAGTACATCAAGGAATACATCAATCGGTTCAATAAAGGGGTAACAAGAAAAGGCGACGCTCAATACAAGCTCTACGAACAGCGAAGATACCGACTGGCAAAGAAACTAAAGAATGAGAAAGATGTAAAGGTAAGGAAACAGATGACCGCCGAAATTAAGCGGCTACGAGAAGAACGGAACAACTATCCGGCACGTAATGAAATGGACAGCAGTATCAAACGGTTAAAATACGTGAGATACGCAGATGACTTTCTGATTGGAATTACCGGTAATCTTGAAGACTGCAAAACAGTAAAAGAGGATATTAAGAATTATTTGAATGAAGCTCTTAAACTGGAACTGTCAGACGAAAAGACACTGATAACCAATGCGCAGAAACCAGCGAAATTTCTCGGATATGACGTATTTATACGTAGGTGTAACGATTTACGTAAGGATAAGTACGGTAAAACGGTTCGTGCATTCGGACACAAGCCTGTATTGTACCTGAATTTTGAAACGATGCGGAAGAAACTCTTTGATTATAAAGCCGCAAGAATCGCGGTCGTCAATGGCAAAGAGGTTTGGAAATCCATCGTCAGAACGTACATGCTGAACTTGGATGACTTGGAAATAGTCAGTCAGTTCAATGCCGAAATCCGAGGGTTCTATAATTACTACTCAATAGCCAATAACAGCTATGTCATCAATTCTTTCTATCACATTATGTCATACAGCATGTATAAGGTATTTGCGAACAAATACAAATCATCTGTAAAGAAAATACTTCTGAAATATAAAAAGAACAAGGTTTTCCAAGTGGCATATGAAAATAGTAAGGGTAAGACACTTTACCAATCATTTTATCATGATGGTTTCAAACGCAAAAAGGTTGCAGGGAATATTTACTGTGACACTATTCCACGGACAGTTTCCATAACAGGTGGACGTAACAGCCTTATGGAAAGGCTGAAGCTCCAAGTCTGCGAATTATGCGGTGCTACCGATAAACTCGAAATGCATCACGTTCGCAAACTTAAAGACCTGAAAGGTAAATCCGACTGGGAAAAGAAAATGATAGCTCGAAGACGAAAAACTTTGGCTGTCTGCTCAAAGTGTCATGCAAAAATAGACCCCGACCGAAGAATCAGACTGAATTAATTAGTGGAGAGCCGGATACAGGGAGACTTGTAAGTCCGGTTCGGAGGCGAGTACTCGGAAACCTACCATAGAAATATGACAAGGCGCTGGGTGCTTAGCCTACTGCTACACCACCGAAGAAACTGAGAAACTGGAACTTACCCGCCTTACGGAAAAGCTGGGCGGAAACATCGAGCTGGCTATCAAACAACTTGCCGAAAGCAAGCGGCAGGAAAACAAGTAACCATATTAATCCATAGACAACAATGAGTAAGAAAGATTTATTAAGCCAATGCAGGGAAGCACTCGGAGATGCGACCCTGACCAATCTGGATCTGCTGAACCTGATCGGGGAAATGAAGAAGGAACTGGAACACGACCGCATCTGCGGTCACTGAATGAACAAGGAAGGCGGCTCTACGCTGACAATTCGTAAATCCAACCACGTAACGGACGGATTCAAGGGATACAAGGCCACGCTGTTCGCCGGAGAAATGAGTTATACCGAAATCAATATCCCACTTCGGAAAGGGGACGACCTTTTCCTGCACGGGAACAAGGATGCGGGATGTATCGGGTATTTCAGCGGAAGCGAGGTATTACTGTTCGGCTGTTACGGGCTGTTTGCCCGTGATGACGACAGCCGGTATTTACTTACTAAAGAAAGGAGATAGACGCATGAAAAAGAGAATGATAATTTTATTCATGGCAATGCTTTCCCTTTCGGCGACAAGCAAAGCACAATGGGCAGTGATAGACCCTACGAACCTTGCTCAAGGCATCGTGAACTCGGCCAATGAAATTGTGCAGACCTCCACAACGGCACAGAACATGTGAAGTAACTTTCAGGAGACTGTAAAGATTTACCAGCAGGGAAAGGCCTACTACGACGCTTTGAAATCCGTACACGACCTCGTAAAAGGGGCACGCAAGGTACAACAGACTATCCTGCTCGTAGGTGACATCAGCGATATTTACGTGACCAATTTCAATACGATGATGGGCGACCCGAATTTTACCGTGGAAGAACTCTCGGCCATTGCTTTCGGGTATAACCGGCTGCTTGAAGAAAGCAGTAACCTGCTGCTGGACTTGAAGGAAGTGACCACGGCAACCGGACTCTCGATGACCGACAAGGAACGGCTGGACATCATTAACCGGATATACGGCGAAGTGCTGGAATACAAGAACCTGACATGGTACTACACCCGAAAGAATATCGGCATATCGTACCTGCGCAGCAAGAAGAAGGGGGATTCCCGGCGGGTGCTTGCCCTGTACGGGACACACGACCAGCGTTACTGGTAATCATTCATCCTTAAAAAACAGATAGACTATGGTATTACTATCAATAGACTGGACGAACCTGCATGAGTTGTTGCGTTCGCTTTACGATGAAATGATGCCGCTGTGCGAGGATATGGCCAGTGTGGCGAAGGGAGTGGCCGGTATCGGTGCCCTGTTCTACGTGGCCTACCGGGTGTGGCAGTCCCTTTCAAGGGCGGAAGAGATAGACGTGTTCCCGCTTTTCAGGTCGTTTGTGCTGGGCCTTTGTATCATGTTCTTCCCTACTATGGTGCTGGGGACAATCAATGGGATTCTTTCCCCCGTATGCAGTGCCACTTCCTCACTGGTTGAACAGCAGACTTTCGACATGAGGAAGTATCAGGAAGAGAAGGACGAACTGGAACGGGAGGCGATGCTGCGTGACCCGGCAAAGGCTTTCCTTGTGAGTGATGAGGAATTTGACAAGAAAATAGACGAGCTTGGCTGGTCGCTGGGGGACATGGACACGATGATAAACATGTACGGGCAGAAGGCGGTGTATGACATGGGGGAAAAGGTGCGGCAATGGTTCCGCGAACTGTTGGAACTGTTCTTTCAGGCAGCCTCGCTGCTGATAGACACGCTGAGGACTTTCTTCCTGATTGTCCTTTCCATACTGGGGCCAATCTCCTTTGCGCTGGCCGTTTATGACGGATTCCAGAGTACGCTCACTACCTGGCTGTCACGCTATATCTGTATTTACTTATGGCTGCCCGTGGGTGATCTGTTCGGTGCTATCCTCTCGTGCATACAGGTTCTGATGTTGCAGCAGGATATCAAACAGATGCAGGACCCGACATTTATACCGGATGCTTCGAACAGTGTTTATTGCATCTTTATGATTATAGGTATCATCGGTTATTTCTGCGTTCCCACGGTGTCCTCGTGGATTATCCAGGCAGGCGGTGCGGGAGCTTACGGGCAGAAGGCCAACGGTGCCGGGAAAATGGCCGGAAACGGTGCGGCGGCAGTCGGTGGAGCAGTCGGCGGATCGGTAGCCGGACGCATCAAGAAAATGTTCTAAACGTATCACTTAAAAAAACAGAAAGAAGACATGGAGTTCAAATCATTAAAAAACATCGAGACATCGTTCCGGCAGCTACGGCTGTTCGGAATGGTATTCCTGGGAGTATGCGCACTGGTAACGGTCTTCGCCACCTGAAAGGCATACGAGTTTGCCGAGGCGCAACGGCAGAAAATCTATGTACTGGACAGCGGAAAGTCGCTGATGCTGGCACTCTCGCAGGACGTGCAGCAGAACCGCCCCGTGGAAGCGAGGGAACATATCAGACGTTTCCACGAACTGTTTTTCACCCTATCACCGGACAAGAGCGCCATTGAAAGCAATGTGCAGCGTGCCCTTTACCTTTCGGATGAAAGTGCCATCGGTTACTACCGGAACTTGCAGGAGAAAGGCTACTTCAACCGGATGATAGCGGGAAACATCTCGCAGACGCTGACGGTGGACAGCATACAGGGGAACTTCGACAGTTATCCATACGAGATGAAGACCTATAGCCGGCAGCACATCATCCGTTCGAGCAGCGTTACCGAAAGGTCGCTTGTCACCACCTGCCGTCTGAGGAATGTAACCCGGAGCGACAACAATCCGCAGGGCTTTCTGATAGAGAGTTTTACCATCATCGAAAACAGGGACATCGGACAGTATGAAAGATAACGGTATAAAAAAGGTCTTCCACTCGTTCAGAACGGAGAAAGACCGACATATAGCAAAACTCCGCAGACGGTGGCAACGGCTAAGCTACCGGCAGCAAAGGATTATCATCCTTTACCTGCTCGGACTCTTTGCCGCCATCGACCTTGCCTACATCGTGGGCGGTTTCTGCGGGACAGATAAATTTCCGATTGAGGTACAGCATCTCCAAAGGATTGCGCTTCCCCAAACGGACAGTATCCAACCATTAAAAAACAATGTATCCAATGACACAATCCGATAAGAAAGAAGAAAAGAATAAAGAAACGCAGAAAGCGGAACCTGCATCCGAAAAGGAGAAGAAATTAAGCGGCAAGATTACCGACAAGCTGAAATTCTATGGTGTGGTGACATTCCTCTCCCTGCTTTGTGCCGGGTTCATCTGGTTTATCTTCAAACCGGACATACCCGAAACGGTGGAAGGAATGGCGGGGATCAATACGACGATACCAGACGCTATCGCACCGGAGACGATGGCCGACAAACAGAAAGCTTACGAACTGGAAGAGATGAAGAAACGCAGGCAAGAAAAAGTGAGAACCTTGCAGGACATGGCAGGTGGCTATCTGACACCGGACACAACGGACGGGCTGAAACCGGAAGAAGATGTACCGAAAGCGGATGCTATCCGGGAGTCCAGAGAAAAACAGCGGCAGATTTCAAGGCAGATCACCTCGTTCTATCAGGAACCGAAGGAGAGTCCGAGGGTGGACGAACTGGAGCGGCAGGTGAAGGAGCTTAACGAAAAGCTGGAACGTGAACAGAAAGGACAAGACCCGCTGGAACTGATGGAAAAATCGTATGAGATGGCGGCACGCTATTTCCCCGGACAGACGGGCGGACAGGTGAAGAACATACAGCCTGCGGGCGGTTCATCCGGCAATCCTGCCGCAATAGCCGCCGGACGTGTCACGGAAAACGTGGTATCGTCACTGGCTGCGCCACCATTGCCGGATTCAATACCCCGCAATTACGGTTTTGCCACGGCCGTAGGCGGCGGACAGCTTGCCGGAGCCAATACGATACGGGCCTGCGTGGCGGAAGACCAGACGGTGACTACCGGATCACGTATCAAGTTCCGGCTGTTGGAACCGCTGCAAGTGGGTGGCGTACTCGTCCCTATAAATACTCTGCTATTCGGCACGGTGCGTATCGAGGGGCAGCGGATGGCGGTCAGCGTGAACTCCATCGAAAGCGGCGGCAATATCCTGCCGGTGGAACTGGCGGCCTACGACATGGACGGGCAGGCCGGACTTTTCGTCCCGAATACCGCGGAGCGTACCGCCATGAAGGAAGCCGCCGCCAATATCGGAAGCGGGTTCGGGACAAGCATCTCGTTTGCCCGCAGTGCCTCGCAACAACTCGTCATGGACGTGACAAGGGGTGTGCTTAGCGGTGGTTCACAATACCTGGCCACAAAGATGCGGGAGGTGAAAGTGTCCGTGAAAGCGAATTATCAACTTTTATTAATATCCAAAAAACAGTAATCAGATTATGAAGACAAGAATTATTTTATCAATAGTCATGCTTTTCTCTCTGCTGGGAGTAAAAGCGCAGGAACCGGTGGAAACAAAGATTTTCCCCACCAACCAGATTATCGCCCCGCATAAGATTGAGGTGACTTTCCAGAAGACCGTGCATATCCTTTTCCCCTCGGAAGTGAAATACGTGGATTTAGGATCGTTCGACATCATTGCGGACAAGGCCACGGGAGCGGAAAATGTAGTCCGCATCAAGGCGGCGGTAAAAGGATTTGAGGGAGAAACGAATTTTTCGGTCATCACCGCCGACGGTTGTTTCTATTCTTTTAATGTAGTCTATAAGGACGAACCTGCACAGCTCTCCATCGAGATGGAAGACTGGCTACGGGACAATCCCGAAGGCGGGATTGCGGGCGACCGCATGTTCGTGAAACTGAAAGAACTCGGTGGGGAAACACCGCTGGTAGTGAACCGCATCATGTACACGCTGTATAAAAAGAACAAAAGGGACATCAGGCATATCGGCTGCAAGAAGTACGGCATACAGACACTGCTCAAAGGGATTTATATCAACAATGACCTGCTGTACCTGCATACTTCCCTGCGCAACAGTTCGGATATATCGTTCGACATTGACTACATCCGCTTTAAAATTATCGACAAGAAGGTGGCCAAGCGCACGGCCATGCAGGAGAACTTCATAGAACCGGTAAGGACATACAACCGTCTGACAACGGTGGACGGGAAAGCCACGGTACGTAACATATTCGTGCTGCCAAAACTTACCTTGCCGGATGACAAGCTGCTCGTCGTGGAGGTTTACGAAAAGGGCGGTGCCCGTCACCAGTCATTCCGCATAGAGAATACCGACCTTGTGGCGGCAAAACCAATCAATGAACTGCATCTGAAATAATAACCTCCATATAATATAATGTATATGCAAAGAATACTATTCATATTGGCATTAGCCGTGACGCTGTTCTTCACTGCGGACAAGGCATACGCGCAGCGTGACCTGCCGGGACAGACGGGTGTGCAGTTTATGACAGGTGGAGTCGACCGTTTCCTTTCGTGGAAGAGTGGCGGTGAGCGTCACTACTTCACCTCGCTGGCCTTTACATGTACCAACCGTAACCGTACCTACTGGCTGTACGGCCTGGACTATCAGATAAAGGAATACACTTATGAAAGTAAGGCGATACCCAAAGCGCAGTTTACGGGGGAACTCGGTTACTTCATTCCCGTATTGTCGGACAAGGGCCGGAACGTATGTTTCCGTATCGGGCTTTCCGCACTGGGCGGTTTTGAGACAGCCAACTGGGGAACCTCCCTGCTTCCTGACGGGGCGTCAGTGACGAACGGGGACAGCTTTATCTATGGCGGCGGCCTGACGGCGGCTTTCGACGTCTGGCTGACAGACCGGATTATCCTGCTGATGCAGGTAAAGGAAAGGGCACTGTTCGGAACGGATGTGGGAAACTTCCATACACAGGTGGGTTTGGGCGTCCGCTTTATCATCAACTAATAAAAAAGAGAAAGGAGAAACAGAAAAATGAAAAACGTATTATATATATGTATAGGCGCACTGTTTGCGGTGCTGACCTTCAGTTCTTGTAACGACGGGATAGACATCCGGCAGGATTATGATTTCAGCCTCTCGTCATGGTATCTGCAAAAGCAGATCGCAACGGGTGAAACGGTGGAGATACGTTTTTATCTTGACCGTGAAGGGGACTATGAAAAGGCGGAGTATGAAATAGGTTACATTCAGATGGAAGGCAAGGGAGAAGTGTCCGACAGTGAAGGCGTAAAACTTGTGAACCGGGAAGTAAGGCCGCTGGTGAAGGTGCCGGGACTGGATACGGAAAATCCGATGAAGCAGGTATTCACGCTCTTTTACCGTTCGACAAGCGCCAAACGCTCGGAACTGAGATTCTTTGTCCGGGATAATTTTGGCAGGGAAAGAGAAATGACGGTGACGTTCGATTTAGAAAGCACTACGGCAAAGGAATAACTGCTACCATTATCTATCAAGAAAGACGGTGGGGAAACCTATCGTCTTTGTTTTATGAAATTTGCTTAATGAAAACAAATGAATAAGTAATTGTTCCGGATTGCACAAAATTTGTTTTTATATTTAGCCGGAAGTTAATAGTTCAATCATATACGCATGAAAACAACACTCAGAATATTCCGTATCATCAGCAAGCTGTTGCTGCTGGCTTATGTCACGATAGTGAATTTTGTCTTTATTACGGTGTTTTACGCATTGCTACTTTCAATCTTGCGCCATATATGGCCGGCATATATACCGGGGCTGTTTGATGAGGGGGTGATTCCGTATTTAGTCAATACGTTACCGTATTATCTTTTGCTGTTATTCATCCTTTATTCCATTTCTCCGCTAAATGTGTGGGTGCTACGCAGAAAAGAAGGATACCGTCCTATGAACAGTTCCGATCGTATGAGGGTGGAACGGTTGCTTTCAGAAATGGGTATGAACCGGAAGCTGAAACTTTATCGTAACAATGACGCTCGGGTAAATGCCGCCGCATTCGGTTTCAATACGATAGGACTGACGGACGGAGTACTCGCCTCCGCTTCGGATGAGGAGCTGAAGGGCATCATCAGCCATGAAGTGGGGCATATCTCCCATTACGACTTTGTCTATCAGGTGCTTTTATTCTCGATGGAGTCGTTCGGTTACCGTTGCCTTTATGGTATATTTTTTATTCCGGCTTTGATATTCGGGATAATTGGCAGCATGGTGTTTGCATTGGTTCCGGCTTTGGCCCTTGTGGGTGAACTCATAGCGAAGTTATGGTGGGCCGTTTACAAACTGCTTCACCGGATTATATACGGCATCAGCCGGATAACTGACGTGAATATCAATAAATATGCCGAGTACCGTTGTGATGCCTATGCAGTGAAATATGGTTGCGGCGAAGGATTGCTTTCTTTCCTCCGCCGGTTGAAAAGGACGGAAGACGTTTACGGTGAGCGTCCGACTTTCACCGAATATATCATGAGTACGCATCCGTCCACCGAAAAACGGATTGCACGGCTGGAGAAACTACTGTAACCTGCGGTAAAGAATGTGTGCCTATATCATTTTACGGATATTGGTATAGTGAGTACCGGATGCGTATATCTGCTGCATTTCTGTGGAAAAGTCATCGTAATAACAGATGATATGACCACCGACAAGCGCATTGCCAAAAAACTCTTTTTCCGGAAGTATTTTTTTATTGTCCGCCTGCTTTATCAGGTCGTCATACAAGGCACGATACACCTTGTCGGTATCTGCTGGAAAAGCGGTTTCCGGTATGGCTACTGAAAGGATTATCTCCGGGCATTTGCCCGCTTCACGCAGCATGACTATCGTATCCGCACCTAATAATCCGATATAGGAATGCGGATTGCAGGTGAATGTGCGATAACCTTCATTATAAAGTGAAAGGATAATCCGGTAGAGTTCCATACGGATTTTATCTTCCTTGAATTGGTCGTATTTGGTTGTCTTTTCAATGGTACTGCCGGTAATGGCAACGTTCTTGTTGTACATCTTCCTATGATTTTTGAGTAATACCTTGTCCGTAACTTCCTGTTATGTACCAAAAAAAGCACGGAACTTAACAGGTTCTACTCTCCGGTACGACCAAGCACCCATGCAGGAAACGAGTTAAGACCGTGCCATTTGTGTATGACAAGGACTCTGCCCGTTTATTCTCCTGCATTGAATTTGGTCGTTTCGAGAGTAAGAACAAACAGCTAAAAGCTATTCTAATATGTTATCATTCAAAATCTTTAATCTTATAACTTTCTTTTTTGGTTCAACCCTGCAAAAATAGAAAAAAGCCGGGCAACCGCATAGGGATTGCCCGACTTTTTTAAGAGGATGTATTCAGGTGTGGGGTGTGGCAGGTCAGTCCACGGGTTCGCCGCCATAGCGAAGGCGGCAGATGTCCTTGTGGATTTCACACATGATATGCATCTGCATCTGCTTGCTGATATGGCGGCTTTGGGAACGCATGAACAGACGGTTCTCTACCAGACTGCAAAACTTTGTACCTTCCCTGCTCACGATGCAGAGGATTTGATGTTCAAGGAAAAACTCCCTGTCGGTGGAATACTCCACGTTAGGGGACATTTTTATATATTTCATATGCTGATATTTTTAAAGGTTTTACGGTGGCGGTGTGGGTGGGATCGTCCGGCCCTGCCCTCTGTTCTCTTGGAGGGCGGTGAAAAAGATGTGCCGGATGTTGTCTCCGGCACATGCTTTCTGTTCGGCTTCAGGCGGCTTTTCCGCTTTCGGGTTTCTCCGTTTTCGGGGCGGTGACTTTCTTCTCCGTCTTTTCTGCCGTCTGCTGTTTTTCCGCTTCTTTGGCTGCTTTCTTTTCCGCTTTCTTCATTTCCTTTATCCTTTCTTCCAAACGTTCATGCCGTTTCTGATATTCTTCCTCGTGGGTGGCTTTGGCAAGTCCGTACTGGTCGGGAAAGTGCATGTTTGCGAAGTCTCTTAACAGCTTGGATGCGTTGTTGTCTCCGTGGCCGTTCTCACAAAGGAAGTGGCTGATGAAGTCCCGTTTGATTACCGTCTTTTGTGCGTCCGTCAGTTTGGCAACGATTTTCATCCGCTGTTTCTCGTCCAATGCGAAAGGCTGGTCCTTGATGCCAAAAAGCGAAAAATGCTTCCTTTGCAGTTGGGTAAGCATGGCGAAATAAACCATGCCGTCCTCGTACTGCGTGAACGGACTTTCGGGATAGTCGTTCTCCCGGACAATCTTTTTCGTGTCGGCAACGGTCTTTTCGATAGAAAGCTGTTTGAAACGCTTGTCCCTCTCCTGCAATGTCCCGATAGTGACGGGGGCGGTTTCCTTCCTGTTTATCTCCACGTAGCAGAGTTCGGGTTCCGTTTGCCCTACCTTCACATAGGTCTTTATCCTGCCTTCCTCCTTCATGCGGTCAAGTTCCTCCACCTTTCGGGCATATTCCTCGTTTCTGCGCTCAAAAGTCTCTACCGCTTGTTCGTACTCTTTCGCTTGGGTGAACTGCTCTTTCTTCGGTGCTTCGGGGGCTTTTGGAAATTCCCTTGCCGATACGTTGTAGTCAAGTTCCTTGATTTCATGCCCTTTCTTGTCCAATTTCTGTAGTGCCATATCGTTACGGCTTCCGTAGTAGGGGCGTGCGACAACCAACTTCGGATCGGATTTCAAAAGTTTCTCCGTCTCTTTTGCCACATGGGCGGCATTCTTGGTTTCCAGACATTTGCGGTTTGTGCAGTGTCCGCATCCGTTATGCTCGGCAAAGAGATTGTAATTGGCTGCGTTGTGTACGCATGCCTTGCATTCCGTCTTGTCGAACTTGTATTGCTCAAGGTCGGTTGTGTAGTATTTCTCAAAATATTTCTTGAACAGATTGAGCGTGTAACCGCTCCAATCGTCCTTGTTGTCTGACTTGAGGTGGTTCTCATACACGTCCTTTTGGATATTTGCTTCATAGGTGCTTATCTCTTCGGCTACGCTGATAGTAATTGTTTCATTGTCTAACAGTTCACCGATAGGCGCATAGAGTTCGTTCAGTTTCAATCGGGTATAGATATACTTCTCGCTCCGTCCGAAACGTCCTGCCAAAGAATAAATATCATACCGTCCCTTTTCAAGCAAGCGTTTGAAGGCTTTAGCTTCTTCGGTGGGGCGTACCTGCTCACGCTGCAAATTTTCACTCAGTGACATATCTTCCGCTTCATCATCTGTTATATTATTATAGATAGTTGCCTTTATCGTCTTTGCTCCTGCAAGCAGTGAAGCACGATAACGGCGTTCTCCGTATATGATTTCATAACCGCCTCCCGTGTGTGGGCGTACCGCAATGGCTTGTAAAACGCCCACTTCCCGAATGCTTTCCGCAAGTTCCTGCAATGATGCATCATTGAATGTCTTGCGGTGGTTGTCCGTGCTTGGTTGTACGGTAGTGATGTCAAGGTCTGTTTCGGCTGTGGCCGTTGCAAGCGGTGTCTTGAACGTGACCTGCTGCGGTGTTTCTTCCGTAACGGTGGGAACGGTTGCCGTTTCGAGGGGGGCCGTCACTTCGGTAGCCGTGGGCACGTCCTGCGGTGTGAGTAACATTATCGGTTTCGGGATAACTGCCAAAGCAGTTACTTTTACTGCATTTTCTTTCTCTGATTTCTGTACGCTGTTCTTCTGTACTTTTTTGTTCGTCTTCATAATGGTAAGTTTTTAAATGTTGATAATTAATTGAATAGTTTTCCGTCTGAAAGGTATTCCCAACCGTTGGCGTTGCTTTCTTCCATGAAGTATTCCAAAGTCTGGGTGCTCTCCATATCATCCCGACAAGCACGGAAAAAGCTGTCGAGACATTTGTTCATAAGGTTATCAAACGTGACATTCCCGGTGGGGGATTTCAAGAACTTATAAATCGGATCAAGAATGCAGTCATCTATGTAGTAGCCCGTAAGGGGGCAACAAATATCTACAAATATCCTGCTTTTTCGTCCTTTCGTCCCTTTCCAAAAATATTTTGGCGTGTATAGGTCGTTCCAATGGTTGTTCATCAGATAGGCCATCAACCGCCAACCGCTTAGCCCGTCTATGCAGTCTTCCTGCCTGCTGTGGTAGTCATAACTGTAATTGCATGCGTCATATCTCCAATTACGGCACACGATACCGAAGCGTTCACAAAAGGCATCAAGGGTTTGGCGGTTCTCGTGCGTCCAACCGTAAAAGTATCCATTGCATAACCACTGGTTATACGCCTTTTCTTTGGCTTCCTCGGATAACTCGGTTATCCGATAGAGGGTGTATGTTCTTGTTTCTGTTCTCATGTCGTTACTTTTTTATGGGTTCATTGATAGGTGGGCGGATTGCTCCGCCCTGCCGTTCATGCTGTCATACATGGATGCACGTGGCGAGTGCTTCCCTTACTTTCAGCTCCTGCTTCTTGGAATATATCCACCCTGCACGCCTTTCGCCCTTATAAGTGAGGTTTGCACGGAACAGACCGTTCAAGTTTTTCAGAACGTCCTTTATCGGCTTGGTGTCACCGAATACGGCAATCGCCTTTTCGCTGTATTCCACGATTTCAAGACTGAGGGCTGAAAGGTCTGCGGTTGCTGTCGGCTGTTGTGCTTCGTTTTCCCTCTGCGGTGCTTTCATGCAAAGGTTGGCTTCATCTCCTGCGGTGTGCGCATACCGTTCTATGAACTTTTCAAGGTCGTAGATAGGCTCTTTCTCAACCGTCCAACCGCTGTACTTGTTCCTGCCCAGATACATGCCGTCCCCCATGCTGTAATTTTCACGGTGTTCGTAATCTGCGTTATATTCCACCAAATAGGCCGTTCCCTCAAAATTGGCGGCATGCTTGCGCATTTCCGAAAAGAGGTTGCGTGTATGCTTGGAAAAGCCTAAAATGACGGTTCTTGCTATACTGTAGTCGTAATAGTCCGTATAGCTGTCGCACTCGTTTACCCGTAGTGTGCCGATAATGACCGCCTTTGCATCCGTCGGGACAAGGGGGCGCAAACGCTCCGTACCGATTTTGGCGATACGTTCGTATTCCTCTCTTACTTCCTTCGCTTTCTTTTCTTCTTCGGCTTTCTTCTCTTTTGCCTTGGTGAGTAAAGCGGCTGTTTCCAACGGATCTAAAAACCTGGGGTTCGCATCATCGTAATAGATGCCTATTCCGAATTTCTCCGACAACGGGCGGATAAGGTCGGAAGTGTGAAACTCGTGTGTCCGCAAATTGACAAGATGATAGGTTATTCCCCACTTGTCACGGGTTACTTCATACACAACATAGCTGTCATAGCTGTAGCCTTCCAATACTACCACTTGATTGACTGAAACGGTCTGAACGCTTCTGTCGTAACTTCTGTTAGCTCCCAATAAATGTACTTTAGTCATAATGATTTAATTTAAAAATGATTCATATTCTGTCAGAGTATCACGCAAAGAACAAGGATGAGAAGAGCGAGCACGCAAAGGGAAAGGAAAGCGGAAAGGATGCGCCACACGGCACGGATGAGGAAAAACACTACCGCCAAAACTGCCAACATGGGCAACCAACCGCCCCAAAAGGCCGCCACACCACCGACAAAGGCACATACAAAACGTACTGCCACATAGACCACAAAACCGGCCGACAACCACTTCACCAAATTTTTAATGCCGGTTGGAGCGGAGCCGAAGCCTCGTTTCAAATCTTGTTGTATTTCAGTTCTCTTTTTCATAACATTGACTTTTTTTTATGCCTTGTCGGTGGCCTCACCTTGCTCGTTTCAGGGGGCAGATACGGACGGGGAGAAAATATGCAAGGCTTTTGGTGAAAAATTTTCAACCGCCCCGCTGGACGGATTGAAAAATTTTCGCCAAAACCCGTAGGGCGCGAAGCGGGCTTGCATATTTTTAGGGGCCCCGTTCGTAGCTTCGCACCCTGAACTACGGCAAGGTGAAGTCATGACAAGGTTATAAAAAAGGGAAATGGCTATAATGGGGAAAAAAGAACTGAAATACGATAAGATTCGGGTCTGGTTGTGTCAATAGGATTTATCTGCTGTAGTGAAAATGTTCAATATTTTACAAATTGCTGATGATTTAATAAATGAAATTACGATTTTGTGGTAAGGTTTTGAAGCAATAAACACATAGGATTAATTTAGAAAATTTACTTGTTTTTTGTCGTTCAACATCATATCTGCACTTCATATAGATGCATGTGATTCAATAGATAAATATTGAAACAATGCTTTTGTCTTATTTTTGTTTGCATAACATCAAATGTTTTGCAGAAATCATCTGTATATAAAATGATTCTGTAACTTAGTCTTCGGTGGTCATAGCGAATGACATTTGTTTTTCTTTGTAGCTTTACTGTATAGTAAGGTACAACATTCTTTACTAATCTACAGTCTTTTCAAAAGCATATATTTTTGCCGGGTTCACGTTACGACAATTTTATAAACATGATTTTTTTTGAAAAAGTTGAGTATGTTTTTGAAATTTTTCAGTCATAGAAGTGAATACTCAATCAAAAAGTCTTTTGGTACGATTAAGTCGGATGCCAGACAGGCTGAAGTACATATATAAATAATCTTATAAATTTAATTTATGAAAAAAGATTTCTTAATCCTTTTATCATCTGCTTTGATGATACTTGCTTCATGTTCGAATGAAGAAAATGGTCTGGAGGCCGGAATTTCCTCCAATGAGATTCGTGTGACAACAGAAGTAACTACTCCGCAATCGCGTGCAGGTTATACTACGGAGGCTCTGCGTCAGTTTGGTCTTATCATATCTTCAAGTACTGAAACCTTTACATACAACAACAAGCGTATGTCGGGTGGTCCGCTCGAAGGATGGACTACAGATCAAACGATGTATTGGGCAGGAACAGACATGGAGCACACGGTGATTGCCTATGCACCTTACCGCGATACCTCACTTGATAAGCAGTCTAAAATCGATGTAAAAGTTGCCACCGACCAGTCAACGGCTGACGCCGTTATGGCTTCCGACTTCATTGCTATGAAGAAGGATGCATTCATTCCTTCCAAACATCTTACTAACAGTGAACTTCTGGTAAAGATGAATCATATTCTTACAAAAGTGTTTGTCAAGCTCACATATCCTGAAACTTACGCCAATGCCGATGGGGTAAATCCCGTATCGGGAATGACTGTCGAAGGGATGAAGGTAGATGCTACTTTCGACTTTGGAACTTGGGACGGAACCGCAACATCGACAGCTCTTGCCCTCAACGGCAACGGAGCAGTTGAAGCCATTACACCGTATATTCTCATGCATGATCCGGAAAATCGTGTTGTGACCTATGAATTCATTGCTATCCCTCAGGAACAGGCGACAATCGGTGTCAAATTCAATATCGGCAACACCCCATACTTGTGGACTTACGACAATCTGAAACAAGATTCAGGAGAAGCGCTAACCATCTCTCTGTCGGTTGACAAGCAAGGTGTTCAGCTTGGAGAAAATGTTACAGTGGGAGATTGGAGTGTAGGTGACGAAATTAATGGCGGTCGTCCGTCCGAAGGTGTCGAACCGTGGACTATTGAGGAAATAACTACTGACAAATCGGAATGGTCCATTGAATATGCCACAGCATCCATGCCATTCGGTACGCTTTCTCAAATGATTGATAACAATACTGATGGGCAAGGATGGTTTTCTCAAGTAGTGGACGGCTACAATGGCAGCCCCAACACGGGTGCTCCGTTTGCAGTTATTGATCTCGGAAGCAGCACATGGCTTGCCGGTGTGGGTATTCTTACATCTTTCCACGATGTAATGCCCAAAGCTGTTGATTTTTACATCACTCGTCAGGAGTTCATCGAAAATATGATTACCGATAGCGAACTTGCCCAAGTACTCTGTACAGCATCTCCCAATGGCGACGAATGGGTGAAGAGTGAAGAGTACAAAGACTATCTGAAGAAGATCAAGGCTGCCGATGCCGAGATTGAGTGGATTCATATCGGTAAGATAGAGATTGGTGCTCTCACTCCGGAGTTCGGTCAAAAAGAGTATCGTATTGACTTTGACGATGAAAAACTTGTGCAAGAATTGAAAGGCCGCTATCTGAAAGTAGCAGTTACGTTCTTCTCTGCCGAAGAGTATGCTGTGCTCGGTGGCGATCGGGCTAAAATCTCAGAGCTTTTTGTTAAGAAGGTAAGTAAAGCCAATGGCATTGAGGTAAAATAGGTAAATATAGAAAAAAGGTAAAAGATTATTTTAAGGAGTGACGGAAGTCGGTTCCGCCATTCTTTTTCGATTGTTATGTAAAATATTCAGTAGTAACAAAAGCTTTATGAGTAATATTGAAGAAATGTTTAAAGAACTGATAGAAATACTCGCCCATTCCGATATTGAAGTGAAAGGAAATGAGATAGAGGAGTCTTGGATGGAAAGTTGTAGGATAGCCAAGCGACGGAAGAAACGTCTGTTGATAACGGGATGGCTTGTCACGGCTTCGGTAGCTGCCATGCTGGCGTTGGTTTATTTTGCTTATGATGCTAAAATAGCCGATACTCCTGATAATATTGAACTTTATGTTCTGCGACAGCAATCGTTGTCAGACTCTACCAATAGCAGCATTCAGTTGATTATGTCGGAAGGTGAAGTCATGACTATCGGAGGTTCGGAATCTAATATCGATTACGCTTGTTCAGGCAAAATAATCGTTGATAACGATACGATTACCGAAAAAACGGATGATTTGGAACCCCGCTACAATCAATTGATTGTACCTCATGGCAAACGCACACACCTTCATCTTGCTGATGGAACTCGGCTGTGTGTCAATTCTGGTACAAGGGTGGTATATCCTCTGCGGTTCGGTACCGGTGACCGAAAAATACTCATAGAGGGAGAGGCTTATCTTGAAGTAGCCAAGGATGAAAGCAGACCGTTTATAGTGAAGACAGAAGAGTTCGAGGTCAAAGTCCTCGGAACAAAATTTAATGTGTTCGCTTATCCGAATGCGGATAGAAAACAGGTCGTATTGGTTGATGGTAGCGTTTTGGTGAATGACAACAGAACCTCCAGAAAAATGAAACCCGGTGAATTGGTGGAGAAAAATTCATCCGAACTTACCATACCAAAGAAGGTGGATACAGAATCCTATATCAGTTGGATCAATAACATCATGGTATACAAGAAAGAACCTCTCAACTCAGTATTCGACCGTCTTCATCATTACTATGGGCTGAATTTCAAGATAAACTGTGATATCAGTAACATATATATTTCAGGAAAACTAGACTTGCAGGAAACGGTAGAAGATGTACTGGCTTCAATAGCATCTTCTGTACCTGTCGAATGCGTACGAATTGGAAATGACGTATCGGTATCTGCCGAGAAGTAATTTTTTGTTTATCCTATTGTAATGAAAAGATTGCATAACATTTCTTTATAATAGGACATATTATTTACATATGAAAGTATATCTAATATTATTTCATGTATAGATGCAATGATTTTGAATACCAACAATTTAAAGTATGAAAGCCAATAATCAAAACCAAACGCAGTTTAGAACTCTATTGTGTTTTTGTTTTTTTCTATGTATAAACATAGCTGTGATGTATGCTCAGACACCTACTGTAACCTTAAAACTGGACAATGCTCCGGTAAAAGAGATTCTAACCCAAATAGAAAAGGTTACTGGATATGTTTTTATTTACCAGTTCGGAACTATCGACCTTGCTCGTAAAGTGACAGTCAATGTGTCTAACACTCCGTTGAATGATGTTCTTAAACGTGTGTTTAAAGATTCAGGAGTGACCTGGACCATCAGAAAACGCCAGATTTCGCTGAAACAAGGAGAGGTATCGACCGGGCAAAAAAAGAAAAGTAGCGTACACACCCTCACAGGTGTGGTTACTGACGCAACCAACTCGGACCCCCTTATCGGAGCATCGGTGGTAATCAAAGGAGACAAAGTTGTTGGAACAGTTACCGACTTAGACGGTAAATTTACACTTAGTGTAGGTTCTGACGACGAAGTCGTCTTTTCATACATCGGCTATCAGTCGCAAACCTTGGTCGTGGGTGATCTTGGTGTCTTGAATGTAGCCATGCAGCCGGACAACACCACGTTAAGCGAAGTGGTGGTGGTTGGAGCAGGTACCCAGGCCAAAGTATCCGTGACAGGATCGATTTCGTCCATCAAAGGAGATGTCATCAAAGCTCCGTCGTCATCACTGACCAGCAATTTCGCCGGTAAGCTTGCCGGTGTTATTTCGTCGACTACCTCTGGTGAGCCCGGATCGGTGAGTGAGTTCTACATCCGTGGTGTCGGTACATTCGGAGGTCGTGCCACACCTCTTATCCTTCTTGACGATATTGAGATTTCGTCGGCCGACTTAAACCGTATTCCCGCTGAGTCAATTGAAAACTTCTCCATTCTGAAAGATGCATCAGCCACAGCCATCTACGGTGCGCGTGGAGCTAATGGTGTGATGCTTATTACTACCAAGAAAGGGATGGAAAATACCCGTGCCAAAATCAATGTATCATTGGAGGGCTCTTTTTTGAAACCAGTGAACCGCGTGGAATACGTCGACGGTCCCAGATGGATGGAAATGTATAATGAGGCCCTGCTTGCCCGTACCCCTTCGGCCAATCCCAAATACAGTGCGGAAATCATAGACTTGACCCGTAGCGGAGTGAATCCTTATGTCTATCCTAATGTAGACTGGTATGACTTAATGTTTAAGGATATGACCTCCAACCAACGTGCTAATGTCAACCTCACAGGTGGTGGGTCGAAGGTGACTTATTATATGGGATTGCAGGTCAATCACGACTCTGGTATTCTGAAAGTGCCCAAGGTCTACTCCTTTGACGCCAACATTGATGATTGGAATTATATTTTCCAAAACAACATCCGCTACAAACCTACCTCAACAACAACGATTGACTTGCATCTGAACGCTCAGTTCGGTAACCGCAATGGTCCCGGCATCGGTATGTCAGATATATTCAGCGACGTTTACAATGCCAATCCTGTAAGTTTCCCGGCTTTCTATCCGTCGTCTGAAGAAGATGGGCATATACGTTTCGGTAATTCAGTCCAGACAGGTTCGAGATTGAATGTTAATCCCTATGCCCACATGATGAGTACCTATAAAGTAAGCAATTACTCTACCATCAACGCTTCATTGCGGGCTACTCAAAAGCTCGATTTCATTACCGAGGGACTGAGTGTGACAACTCTTGTAAATATGAAGAGTTATGCTTACTCCGATTATGTAGACACTTTGGAACCGTATTATTATCGAGTGATGGCTGATACGTGGGATGCGTCCGATCCTGACTATTTCAAGCTGGAAAATTTGAAGAAAGGTACTGACTATATTGCACAAGGCGACATCAGCAGATATACAGACCGAACATTCTATTTTGATGCCCGTATCAACTATAGCCGCCAGTTCAACGATGTTCATAACGTTTCCGGTATGTTGATGTACATGATGCGCGAATTCAGAAGCGAGGTGCTCCCTAACCGCAACCAAGGTTTTTCCGGTAGATTCACCTACGACTATGTTCGTCGTTACCTGGCGGAGGTGAATTTCGGTTACAACGGTACCGAACGTCTTGCCGAGGGACATCGATTCGAACTATTCCCTGCCATCTCGTTGGGTTGGGTGATCAGTAATGAGTCGTGGTGGGAACCTCTCAGTCTCTATATTGACCATTTCAAGATTCGCGGTTCGTATGGTCTTGTAGGTTCCGATGAAACCGGACTGTTGGCCGGAGCAGCTCACTTCCTTTATAAGAACGAAGTGTCTCTTGGTGAAGGCGGTCAATATTGGACGGGACCGTATAACGGAAGCACCAGTGAAGTAAGTAAGAAAGGACCTGCCTTTCTGAAATATGCCGTGGAAAATGCCGGCTGGGAACGTTCAAAAAAGCTTGATATCGGTGCGGATATTTCTTTATTTAATTGCCTGAATGTCACCTTCGATTATTTCAGGGACAAACGAGACCGTATTCTTCAAAAGCGTAGCTCGTGGCCTTCGATATTGGGCTATTCCAACGCTGTGCCTTGGGGCAATGTAGGTAAAGTACTCAATCAAGGTGTCGAGTTGAGTGTCAACTACCGAAAAAATCTGAGCAAAGATTTGTCGGTCGATGTACGTGGAAACTTTACCTACACAAAAAACAAATATGTCTACAATGACGAGCCTGATTATCCTCACGTTTGGCAAACTCTCACAGGAAAACCGCTCGCAGCGACCTATGGATACATTGCAGATGGGCTTTTTAAAGATGAAAATGACATCGCTAATTCACCGTCGCAGTCCTCTTTGGGCTCTACCGTAATGCCCGGTGATATCAAATATCGTGATGTCAATGCTGATGGAAGGATTACTGAGGATGACAAGGTGATGCTGTCTAAATTTGGTATGCAGCCATGTATACAGTACGGATTTGGTGCCAACTTGGTATGGAAGAAATGGGACTTCGGTATATTTTTCAACGGTTCGGCAAACCGTACACTCATGATTAACAATATAGCACCTTTCTGTTCCGATGACGGCAATCAGGATCGCAACGTCATGACTTTCATCTCAGATGATTATTGGCACGAGTCGACTCCCGATTTCAACGCTAAATATCCTCGTCTGGGTGTTTCCAATGCACAAGTGGCCAACAACATGGTAGCAAGCAGTTACTGGATGCGCAACGGATCATTTCTCCGTTTCAAGACGCTTGAACTCGGTTATACTTTCCCGTTTGTCCGCGTATATTTCAGCGGCGACAATCTGGCAGTATGGAGTCCTTTCAAGTATTGGGATCCGGAGCTCTCGTATTCCGCTTATCCGCTGCACCGTACGTTCAACATCGGAGCACAGTTTACATTTTAACCCTTATTCCTAATATATAGAAGTATGAAAATTCATCTACGCAAATTTATAAATCATTCGTTGGCGATTGCTTTGTCGGCAGGACTTCTCACAGCCTGTGACTATTTAAATGTAGTGCCTCCCGAAACAGCAGATATGAAAGATACAATGAAAGACAAGCAAGACGCACTTGGCTTTCTATACAGTGCTTATTCACTCGTAGGTCAGAATCATGGGGTCAATTCACTGGGTGCCCACGAAAGCTCTACCGACGAGTTTGTCAATCCGTTGCTTTGGGGACGACTTGGTCAGGTTACCTCATGGAACCAGCTTTCCTCAACTACAGTTTCTAACAATGGAAACTTCCAACTTCCATGGGTGGTTATTTACGATGCCCTCGGACAGGTACATCTGTTTGAAAAAATATTGTCGGAGACCTCTCCCAAAGAGGTCACTGCCAATGACCGCGCACGCTGGAATGCCGAAGTGAAATTCCTCAATGCATACTATCATTTCCGCCTGCTCGAGAGTTATGGTCCCATACCCATCATCGACCATTATTACAGCACTTCTACGACTAAAGACGAAATTCCCGGCCGGTCACACTTCGATTATTGTGTGGATCGAATTGTGGAGTGGCTTGATGAGGCAGCCGCCGTGCTTCCTGCTACTTTGGAACCAACGGAACTGGGGCGAGCCACCTCCACAGCATGCAAGGCATTGAAGGGTAGAGTGTTACTTTACGCTGCTTCACCGCTGTGGAACGGTTCTTTTCCAAATCCTAACTGGCGGAACATCAATTATGAGACACCCGGATACGGAACTGAACTCGTGAGCATCTCCTACAGTCGTGAGAAATGGGAGCGTGCACGCACAGCCTGCGAAGAGGCAATTACGGTGGCATTAGGACTCGGCAACCGTTCATTCTATACCCTCGAAGCTTCCGAGATGCAACGTATGTCGGAGAACGTGCCATTGCCCGATATCCCCGGTACTGATGACGAATTTAAAAAGAAAGTGATGAAAATGAGATATGCCATGAACGCCGTGGAGACTGAAGGCAATCGCGAAATCGTTTGGGGAGCACTCTCCAATCCCACTTCTTACCTCTTTTGGCAGGCTGATGCTTATCCCCACAACATTCTGTCGCTTAACGGTGGTGGTAATGGTGGTGGCATCTGCGCCATGGCTCCTTTGCTCTACGCTGCAGAGCATTTTTATACCCGGAACGGCATTCTGCCAAAGAATGATTCTGAACACCCCAATTCCGAATGGTTTAAATCGGCTGGTTATAATGGACGGGAGGATATTATCAAGTTGAATGACAAACGCGAGCCGCGCTTCTACGCTTGGTTATCGTTCGACGGTGATGAGTATTCTTCTCTCATCTGCAACGGACGACCGTTGATTGTGAATACTAAAAGTTCCACGGCACAGGGGTACAATCCGGAAATGTTCAACCGCGACAACAATGTAACTGGATATTATTTGAAAAAATGGTGCCAACCCAATGTGTCGTGGAATTCGGACAATTCACTTAATGCCCGTATGGTGCCCGCTCCGCTTATCCGACTGTCTGAGCTTTATCTCAATCTGGCTGAGTGTGAGGCTGAACTCGAACACACTGATGAGGCTCTCTCGGCGTTGAACGAGGTACGCCGGCATGCAGGTATTAAGGAATTGACTTCTAATGATTTCTCCGACATGTCGTTGCGTGATTGGGTACGTAATGAACGCTATGTCGAATTGTTTGCCGAAGGACACCGTTATTATGATGCACGCCGTTGGATGATAGCTCCGGAGGTGTTCCGTAGCGGAGTACGTGAAGGGCTCAATGCCATCGCCCAAAAGGACCCTACATTCGAAGAGTTTAATCAGAGGGTGAAGGTTGACCAGCCTTTCCAATGGGATGACCGTATGTACCTGCTTCCTATACCAACAAGCGAGATTTACAATAATCCTCAACTAGTACAGGCTCCGAACTACTAATCTGTATCTATAAATAAATTGAAATATGAATAAGTATATTATAGCGGGGATACTCGCAAGCACCCTGATTGTCGGCTCTATGAGCTCATGCAATGACCTTGACGGGAATTATGAAAGCATTGTTCCCGAACAATATCACACCATCCTTTCCCTGAAGGAGTCGGGTGTGAAAGATGTGGCGATGTCGGTTGCCGATGGATTTTACACTTGTGAAGTGTCCGTACTTAAGGGTGGCATTGACACCGATGCGGTCACCGATGTGATGATTGAGACACCTACACAAGAATGGGTGGATGAGAACTTCAATGACAAGCAGGGCACTAACTATAAGGTACTGGCAGCTTCCATGTACACCATTGCTGACTATCACCTGAAAATCGGACCCGCACAAAGTGGTAAATCGGCATTTATCACCTTCGATACCCAAAAGGTATATGCCGCCATGCAAAAGTCTGAAAACAACGGAAAAAAACTTGTGCTTCCCCTAACGATTCAAAGTGACGGATACCAGATAAATCCTGACAGAAAGATGCTGATTTTACAATGCTCGGTTTCTCCTGTAGTGGTTTCATTGGAAAGTAGCACAAAGAGGGTGAAGATTCCTGATAAAGGATCCTTGTTGAACGAGGGATTTATTGTCGAGAAACGAGGAGAGATTGAAACCAAAGTGAGTTTTGAAGTGATGTCCGAACAGTATCTTAACGAACATTATAGCATTCCTGAGGGAGTAAACTATTGTGCGCTTACTTCGGATATGTATCAGATGCAGACTACGGCTGTAATAGGAGCTAAAGAGCGGTACTATACCCATCCGGTGATATTTGATGTAGAGAAAATCAAGAATGTTGTTGATAATTCGGTGCTGGTGTTGCCGCTTATTATGACGTCTGAGAGTGCTACAACAGTGGTCGACCGTTCGGAGATTCTTCTGATTTGTACCTTCCACAATTATGAGATGAGAGTCCTCACTAATAAGGACAACTGGAGAGTGGTTTACGGCACCATTGCCATGCCATTCGGCCCGTATGCCAAGATGTTTGACGGCAATGACGATAGTGACGGCTGGATGGGATTCATTAACGACGGTTTCCCCAATAGCCAGAATTTAGGCAAGCCTTATGTGGTACTCGACCTTGGTAGCAGAGTAATGCTTGGAGAGTGCGGAGTGCAGTTGGGCTTCAACGGGGAAGCCTGGGACGTAATGCCCGCAGGTGTTGATTTTTATGTCTCGGAGGAGTCGGAAATAAATCCGGTTCTCACTGATGCCGAATGGAAGTTACTCAATGCTCAAGGCAATTATGGTGACGCCAATACTCTTAGTCAGGACTACCTTACATTGCACAATCGTCTGCATGAATTCGATGATAAAATCGATTGGATTAAAATAGGCGCGATTACCGATCACCAACCCAACGCGGAGAGTACGGGTCAGTTTTGGGTGTCGTTGTCGCAAGATATTCTGTCGAGAAATATCCGATCTCGTTATCTGAAGATTGTCGCACACCCAGCTGTATATGGAACAACTCCCGGTGACCGTACTAAAATCAACGAGGTGCATTTGAAAACCGTCATTTCTATTGATGGAGAGCCTGTAGATTAATAGAATATTAATATCAAATAAACAAATGAGAACACTATTAAAAATCTTATCTATTGGTGTCGCAATGACATTCGCAGCCGTGACAACGAGTGTTACAGCAGGGAATGTCGGGCAGAACAGATGGCAGATAGCCGAGGATGGTTCCATCAATTGGCTTGTCGACGGACGTATACCACATTATGACCATATTGAGATGAGTGGGGAGAAGGTTTCGGCTGTGTTGCGTTACGGGGTTAACTCGAATGGCAGTTTCTCACTGGAACGATCAGTGGTCTGGCCCATGCTTCGCACGATTCCCAACGATACTCATGCAAGTTTGACGCGACGATTCGCACATGATTTCCTCGCACCTGTGATGGTCGATCGACTGACTCTTAATAATGAGAAGGTGGAAAGTATACGTCTTGATGGCAAACTGACTGTAAAGAGTCGTTTTACCGTCGGACACAACCGGGCTATGAGAGAAAATCTACGTCTGCGTCCTGCCGTAGAAATTACCAGAGTAATCTTTCCTTCCACTACTTTGCCCATGTTATGCGAAAAATACACCATCACCAACATCGGCAAGAAAGAACTTGAAATCGTGATTCCGTTTCAGCGAATGGTATACACCACTCCAGAGAATCAGGGAACCGAAGGAGTTTATATGCTCGTTGCAGCTACTTCAAATGTCAAAGACATCACAACTGTAATCATGCCAGGTGAAAGCGTGACGTTCGGAGCATCAATACAGGGGTATAAATCATCGGAAGAGGAAGTATGTCCTGATATCGCATCGGAATTGTCATCCCGTGAGGCATTTGTACATGAAATGTGGAACTCGCTGCAGTTTGACAGCCCCGACAAGCTCATCAATACCCAATTTGCATTCGCTAAAATCAGGGCCGCTGAAAGCATTTTCCGAACCAAGGGTGGACTGATGCATTCGCCTGGAGGAGAGGCATATTATGCTGCGATATGGGCAAATGACCAAGCCGAATATATCAATCCTTTTTTCCCGTTTTTGGGTTATGATAAAGGTAATGAGTCGGCAGTTAATTCTTTCCGTCACTTCGCCCGTTATATGAACGATGAATATAAAGCTATTCCAAGTTCAATCATTGCAGAGGGAGACGATTCCTATGGAGTAGCTGGAGATAGAGGTGATTGTGCTATGATTGCCTACGGTGCCGCCCGCTATTCCCTCGCTTCAGGCGACCGCCATGTAATCGAAGAATTGTTCCCATTGATAGAGTGGTGCTTGGAATATTCCCGACGGAAGATTACCACCGATGGAGTGGTGGCTTCCGATAGCGATGAACTTGAAAACCGCTTTCCCTCGGGAGATGCCAATCTTTGCTCTTCTACATTACACTATGACGCTCTTCTGTCGGGTGTCTATCTGGCTGAAGAGCTTGGAAAAATGGATCTTGCCGTGAAATATCGTAAAGAAGCCTCTGCTTTGCGTAAGGCCATTGAGTGCTATTTTGGTGCGAACGTCGAGGGATTCGACACTTATCGCTACTATGACGGCAATGACTTGTTGCGTTCGTGGATTTGTATGCCTCTCGTCACTGGTATATTCGATCGGGCTGATGAAACAATCGCTGCATTACTTTCACCCAAATTGCTCACCGATGATGGATTGTTGTCGCAAAGTGGCTCTGAAACCTTCTGGGACCGTTCTACGCTGTATGCACTTCGCGGGATATTTGCGGCCGGAGAACGCTCCAAGGCCCTTAGTTTCCTTACGCATTATTCCGGCACACGTCTTTTGGGAGAGCATGTACCTTATCCTATTGAAGCATGGCCAGAGGGAAATCAGCGTCACTTGTCCACAGAAAGCGCGCTTTATTGCCGGATTATAACGGAAGGACTTTTTGGAATACGTCCCATTGGTTTGCGCTCTTTCGAACTGACTCCGCAGCTGCCCGATGAATGGAATTACATGGCGCTACGGAATGTGAAAGCATTCGCTGCCGGTTCATTCGACATTGACATCACTCGGGCAGGAAAGAGTATTGTCGTGACTCTCTCAAAAGACGGAAAAACGGTAGTAAAGCGTAAATCAGACAATGGCAAATCTATTTCAATCAAAATTTAAATTATATTGATATGATTCAAAAAACAAAATTTATTTTTTACTTCATTTTGTCTATTGCATTTTGGGCAACACTGACTACATTTGCCGCATGCGATGAAAATAAAGAAATACCAACAGCAAAAGGAGTATCGCAGCTTCCCGATTGGGAGGATAATATTTCGGGTGAAGTCTATGACTACACTATCACCATGGCTCCAGAACGTCCCTATATGCACTGTTACGACAAGACTATGATGATGAAACTATTCATGGCGCGTCCCGACGGGCAAGGTGGTTCGAATGTCGGACTTACATTTTCCGATGTGCTTAGTGTCATTAAAGGATTGGATAACCTGAGTCGTGGAGTACCTAAGATTGTCTATCTTGTAGGTTGGCAGTATGAAGGCCATGATTGCAAATATCCGGCTTTTCATCAATTCAACGAAGCCTTGAAGCGACCGGAAGATGCAACAGCCCGCGACAGCTACAATTGGTTGCGTGAAGAAGCGAAGAAGTACAATACCACAGTATCGGTTCATGTGTTATTGATGGATGCCTATACCGATTCTCCTCTGTGGCATGAATATGTTAAAAACGACTTTCTGTGTCTTGATGCAGCCGGCTTGTTCATGCAGCGTGCCGTCTATAACGGGTTGCCCATGTATGATGTGAATCTCTGCAACGAGTGGCAAAAGGGATCCTTACAGAAACGCCTGGATGAACTTACCGAGCTTGTCAATCTAGCCGACTCCAAAACAGTGCATTTCGATGCCTTTTTCGGACGTGAGAGTCCATATCACGGCACGACCGTTGCTCAGATGGAGAACACCATGCGTAAGGTGATCCGATACCTTCGCGACAAAGAAATTGATGTGACGGCAGAATTCTATCACAACAATGGTGAACGTGTGGATCCAATGTTCGGTCTGCAAGCCGGTTCTTGGTGGATGGATTTGACATCCAAAGAACGTGCTATGTTACCGCCTACACTTGTAGCCGGTGGTCGTGAGGGATTGTTTGGTAACAATGTTTGGGGCGAAGAGGCATTCCTCTTTGGTGATAATTATTCGGCTGAAGATGATTTCAATTGGATAGATGTTCACCCCGACCGCAATTGGAAGACTGCATGGAATTCCGCAAAACTTGGAATTGCCACACACACTATTCCTTATATGTATTTCAACCGCCATACCGTAGTCGAATACAATGATGTGAGCAAAACGGCAGTTTACAATGATGGACTTGTGGCCGATTACAAGAATCTGACTGTAAAACATAATGGTATTCTGCTAAGAGACCATGACAACATCTTCTTCCCGTTACCATGGCTTGATTACAAGGAAATAATGGCCTACTCAAAGAATGGATATGGCAAGAAACAATGGAAACTTCCTGCCGATTGGAACGATGTGGCAGAAGTCTCGGTTGCGACAATAACTCCCGATGGTCTTGAAAACACCCAAATATTGTCAGTAGAGAATAATACGCTGACTCTATCGCTCGATGCTAATACAATGCTCTCAATACAACCTAAATAACAATGAACATAAAAACACTAATATCTGCAATATTTTTATTCATTGCTATCGGTCTATATGCCGGTAGCACATTACGGGCACCGGCCTATCCGCTTATTACCATTGACCCTTACACCAATATATGGTCAATGTCTGATACGTTGTATGCCGATGTAACCCGCCATTGGACCGGAGCTGAACATCCGTTAAAAGGTGTGCTCACGGTAGATGGCGTTGGTTACAGATTTATGGGAACGGACTTCATTAACATGGAGATGCTTGCCCCTACATCGGAATGGGACGAATGGCGTGCGAAATATACTCTATCAGCTCCCGATATTAATTGGTTCTTGCCTGATTATGATGATTCGTCGTGGAGTGAAGGAGTTGGTGCTTTCTCAACTGAAAACACCGGAGGGAAGCCTGTAATGATTCGTAATGAGTTTTGCAAAACGGGAGGTAACACTTCTTGGACGACTACTGACATTTGGATACGCAGAACTGTTGAATTGCCGGAAGATATAAAACAGAAAGATGTATTTGTGGAATATACCCACGATGATGGTACAGAATTTTATATCAACGGAATCAGAGTGATAGATACAGGTGCCAACGATGGTGAACATCTGATAGAAAAACTTCCTGTGGATGTGGTAGCAAATCTTCATTCCGGAAAAAATCTGATAGCAGTACACTGCCGTAATACTGGTGGATACGGGGTTATTGACTTCGGTCTTATGGCACAGGAAAAGAGGATACCTAAAGATATCCGTACGGCGCATCAAACGTCTGTAAAATTACTCCCTACGCAGACGATATATGATTTTGACTGCGACGCTGTTTCGCTAAAGTTGACATTCACGGCTCCCTTCCTTCCCGATAATCTTGAACTTGCATCGCGACCTGTAAATTACATTTCATATGATGTCAAATCCAACGACGGTAAAGTGCATGAAGTCAAAATTAAGTTCGAGGTATCCCCTCTGCTTGCAGTGGACCATCAAGGAAGTCCTACTGTGGAGGAAATTGAAACTTTCGGCGACCTGACAACCTTGAAGAGTGGTACTACCACTCAAAAAGTATTGGAGAAATGGGGGGATGACCGACGTATTGACTGGGGATATGTATATCTTTGTGCCGATCGTCATAACACCTTGTTCAGCATTGATGAGAAGCGACTTTCTCTCGTCCGTTCATTGGGCAGTGTGAAGAAAACGACCGGTTATGTAATGCTCGGATACGATGATGTTTACTCCATCCAATATCTTGGCGAGAATCTGCGACCGTATTGGAACCGCACAAGACAGGAGTCAATACGCTCTCAATTTGAGAAGGCTGCTAAAGAGTATGCGCAGATAATCAGCCAATGCGAGAAATTTGACCAACAGCTCATGGATGATGCTACTTCTTCGGGAGGAGAAGCGTATGCAGATCTTTGCGCTTTGGCTTGGAGACAGACTTTTGCCGCGCATAAACTGGTAGAATCATCGAAAGGAGATTTGTTATATCTGTCGAAAGAAAATTACAGTAACGGCTCAATAGGCACCGTTGATCTCTCTTATCCATCCTTACCTATTTTTCTGCTCTATAATCTCGACCTTGCAAAAGGGCTTATAAATCCGATTTTTGATTATTGTGCATCGGACAGTTGGGATAAACCGTTTGCGGCTCACGACATAGGACGTTATCCACGAGCTAACGGTCAAAATTACGGAGGAGATATGCCTGTCGAAGAGAGTGGAAATATGCTGATTATGGCTGCTGCTATAGCCAAGTCGGAGGGTAATGCAGAGTATGCGCGCAAGCATTGGTCACTCCTTACTACATGGGTGAAGTACCTTGAAGAATATGGTCTCGATCCTGAGAATCAGTTGTGTACTGACGATTTTGCCGGACATTTTGCACATAATTCCAATCTTTCCATTAAAGCCATTCTCGGAATTGCCTCTTACGGGTACTTGGCAGGAATGATCGATGATGAAACTACTGAAAAAGTATACATGGATAAGGCGAGGCGGATGGCCACTAAATGGGAGGCAATGGCCAATGACGGTGATCATTATCGTCTGACTTTCGATAAACCTGATACATGGAGTCAAAAGTATAATCTTGTATGGGATAAGATTTTCGGTTGGAACATATTCCCATCTGAAATTGTGCATAAGGAGATTGCTTATTATCTCACCAAGCAAAATCGCTATGGACTTCCCTTGGATAGTAGGGCGTCATATACCAAAACCGATTGGGTGTTGTGGACGGCTACAATGGCTGATAATTTGGCTGATTTTAAAACTTTTGTACAGCCTATATGGCGTTTCATGAATGAAACCGAAGACCGTGTGCCTATGGCCGACTGGATATGGACTGACGCACCCCACTCGCAGCCTTTCAGAAATCGTTCGGTGGTTGGAGCATACTTTATAAAATTACTTGAAACCAAAATCAACAAACAATAGCATGTTAACTATCTTTCATCGAATAATATTATGTAGTATGGCCCTGTGTATGGGTATAATCCCGGTAATGGCATTGGTTTCACCCAATGGGCATATAGCAGTCAATGCTAGTATAGATTCCGATGGGCGTCCATGTTATAGTGTCAGTTACAAAGGTGTGTCGGTAATTGCACAAAGCCATTTGGGTATTGTAACCGAGGAGATGAATTTCTCCAAGGTTGTAAACATGGTAATGGGAGAGATGACAGAGCACAATTCCACATGGTCGCCTGTATGGGGTGAATATGAAACTATCCGCAACCATTACAATGAGATTCCTATTGTATACAATACCTCTGAAGGAGCTGTCGTAACAGTGCTATTCCGTGCTTACGACGATGGTGTGGCTTTCCGATATGTAATCCCCGAGCAGGATGCTGTTAACTATATGATTGTGAGAAATGAACAGACGGAATTCAAGTTGGCTGACGATTTCATACTAACCTGCATTCCCGGTGACTACGATACTGATGAGCGATTGTACACAATATCGTCTATGAGTGGATTAGGAAATAACATGGTTGTATCCGCCCACAACGAAAGTACTCCTATACCGGTTCTTTCTGTACAGACTCCGGTTCTTGCCAAACATCCGGAACGGTCATTATACATCAATATCCATGAGGCTGCATTGAAAGATTATCCAGCAATGGCTTTGGAAGTCGACACTACTTTATTGAGCTTTGTGTCACACCTGACTCCTGACAAGCACGGTGTGGCAGCCTATATTCAAGCTCCGTTTGAAACCCCATGGCGAACCATCATGATTAGTGATGACGCCCGTGGCATACTCGCTTCGCAACTCATATTGAACCTAAATGAACCGTGTGCTATAGAAGACACATCGTGGATAAAACCAATGAAATATATCGGCATCTGGTGGGAATATTTCCTTGGCTGGCATCGTACTTGGGCATATTCAACAAAGTCGAAAGTAAAGCTTGACCGATCCGATTTCTCAAGACTTGAATGTAACGGACATCATCCGGCTAATACTGCTAATGCAATGCGTTATATTGATTTTGCAGCAGCCAATGGCATTGATGGAGTGCTTATTGAAGGTTGGAACAAAGGATGGGATGATTGGACGTATTATAGGAAGAACAGGCTGTTTCTTTTTGATGAAGCATTTCCCGATTTTGATGTTGACAGCATATCCCGTTATGCAGCTTCAAAGGGTGTGCAACTGATTATGCACCATGAGACAGGTGCCGGAGTGTCGGACTATGAACGACAGCTTGATCGCTCATTCCGGTTCATGAATAAATATGGTTATACAGCTGTTAAAACTGGTTATGTGGGCTTTGTGGTTCCTCGTTCGGAATATCATTCGAGCCAATGGATGACAGATCATTATCTACACGTTGTCAAAACGGCTGCTGATTATAAACTTATGGTCAACAGTCACGAAGCAACGCGTCCGACAGGACTGTGTCGTACGTGGCCAAACTGGATTGCCCAAGAATCGGCTCGAGGTGGTGAGTTTGAAGCTTTTGGTGGTAATCCTCCCGAGCATACCTGTATATTACCTTTTACTCGATTGAAGGGTGGTCCGATGGATTACACTCCAGGCTTGTTCGAGACTGATCTGAGTGTCTATGGAGAGGGCAAGGACGGTCACGCCAACACGACATTGGCTCGTCAACTTGCCTTGTATGTAACCATGGCTTCTCCTTTGCAGATGGCTTGTGACTTGCCGGATAATTATGAGAAGTTTGCCGATGCGTTTCAGTTTATCTGTGATGTGCCCGTTGACTGGTCAGACACGAGATGGCTGGAGGCTGCTCCGGGTGACTATATCACAGTTGCTCGACGTAGGAAAAATGGAAATGACTGGTTTGTAGGAGGCATAACTGATGAGAATGCCCGTACAGCCATAGTTGATTTTTCATTTCTTCCTGCCAGTAAGAAATACATAGCCCGTATTTATGAGGATGCTCCCGAAGCAGATTTCCGCATCAATCGGAAAGCTTACCGTATCCGTACAGTAAAAGTTGATTCAAAGAGCCGACTGAAACAGTGGATAGCACCCGGTGGTGGTTTTGCAATTTCAATAACCCCGATTAAATAAAGTATTCTTATGATTTCAAGATTTGTTATAATAGTAATTTCAACGTTGATTTCCAGATCGGTTTGTGCTGCGATTTCTATTAATGCTCTTACTACCGAAATGGCTGTAAATCCATTGGGTATAGAAAGCCTGGCTCCCCGTCTAAGCTGGAAAATCAATAGCGACCGCAACAATGTCAGTCAGACATCTTATCAGATATTGGTGGCCTCATCACCCGCTCTCCTTGGGAAAGGTATCGGAGATATGTGGGATAGTGGAGTGGTAAAAACCGACCAGTCTACGTATGTCACATATTCGGGGAAGGTGCTTTCACCGGCCACAAGATATTGGTGGAAGGTAAGAGTAAACACCAACAAAGGAGTGTGCGACTGGAGTGAGGTAGCATTGTTTCAAACAGGTTTTGCTGGAGGCGAAAACTCATGGGGAGCTGAATGGATAGGAGGAGAAATGCTAGGAGATATCGCTATGGAAGCTGTGCCCGCCCGATATTTCAGAAAGTCATTTGTTGTTTCGCCATCGGAGGTCAAATATGCAAGTTTGTATATTGTCGGTCTCGGACTTTATGAGGCTTATATTAATGGTCATAAACTGGGTAACGGTGTTTTGCTTCAAGCTCCTACAGAATATTTCCAGTCAGTGAGATATGATGTGCATGATATTGGGGAATTTTTACGGCAAGGAAACAATACCATTGGTGTGACATTGGGAAACGGACGTCACACCCCTGAAAGGATGCACACAATGCGCTGGTTCGGTTTTCCACGGTTGTTTACCCGCTTGGAGATAGTTTATGTTGATGGCAGCCGGCAACGTGTATGTAGCGACAATACCTGGAAAATGACTACCTGTGGACCAATCCGTGCCAACAGCGAATTTGACGGAGAAATTTATGATGCACGACTTGAAATGAGTGGTTGGTCCGAATACGGATTCAATGATTCTACATGGGATGAGGCTCCTTTGACGGGAGCTCCTGGAGGAAAACTGGAATATCAACTGAATCCATCCATCAAGATTATGGATGCCATCACACCCAAGTCGATTAAAGAAACGCGCCCCGGAGTATTTGTTCTTGACATGGGGCAGAACATGGTAGGATGGCTTCATTCCAAATTTCGTGGTGGTAAACCGGGGCAGGAGGTGAACATACGGTTTGCTGAGACACTTAACGCTGACGGAACTCTGTATACTGACAATTTGCGCAGTGCCAAACCGCAGGATACTTATATCTTCAAGGGAACTGGGGAAGAATCTTGGATGCCGCGCTTCACCTATCGTGGTTTTAGATATGCCGAGATCACAGGACTTGACTATGTCCCGTCTGCCAATGAATTTATGGGTATGGTTGTTCATGACGATATGGCAACTACTGGTACATTCTCTTGCTCCAATGAAGTCATTAACCAGATTTATAAAAATGCTGTCTGGGGTATCCGTGGTAACTATCGCGGGATGCCTACCGACTGCCCGCAGCGCGATGAGCGTCTTCCATGGTTAGGTGACCGTACTACGGGTGCGTATGGAGAGGCATTTCCTTTCGGCAACCATCTTTTCTATGCCAAGTGGCTCGATGACATACGTTCCACTCAAAAAATCAATGGGGGCTTTCCCGATATTGCTCCCAATTATTGGGATTGTTTTTCGGACAATATGACTTGGCCGGCTGCATACTTCACGGTAGCCGACATGCTTTATCGTCAATATGGCGATGTGAACCCTATATGTAAGCATTACCCTGCGATGAAACGATGGCTCGACCACATGAAAAAGGATTATATGCATGATTACATCATTGAACGTGACGAACATGGTGATTGGTGTGTACCTCCTGAACGTTCTGACCTGATTCATACACAGGATTCTATGCGCATCACTCCGGGAGCATTGCTGGCTACGTCTCATCTTTATTATCTCTCCGAAATGCTTGCCCATTTTGCTGAATTATCTGGCAATGATAGCGATGCACTCGAACTCCGTAGGGATGCTGAAAAGGTGAAGGAAGCGTTCAACGCCCGTTTTTTCAATACAGAAGATGGATACTATGCAAACAATACGGTGACTTCTAATCTTCTACCTTTGCGTTTCGGTATGGTTCCCAATGGCATGGAAAGCAAGGTGATTCAGCATATAGTCGACAAGACAGAAAACGACTTTGGTGGTCATATAAGTGTGGGCGTAATGGGTGTGCAACACATCATGAGAGGTTTGACAGAGAGTGACTGCTTGGAACTCGCCTATAAAATCGCATCCAACACCGATTATCCGAGCTGGGGTTATATGGCTAAAAATGGAGCCACTACAATCTGGGAATTATGGAACGGTAATACAGCTGATCCAGCCATGAATTCAGGAAATCATGTAATGCTTCTTGGTGATTTGCTGATTTGGGAGTATTCATATCTGGCAGGCATAACAAACGCTGACGGAAGTTGTGGTTATCGTACTATCAAATTGAAACCACATATTCCCAAAGATTTGAACAATGTCGACTGTCAGTACCATTCAATCTACGGTACTATTGCGAGTTCGTGGCGTAAAGCTGATGGAAAATTGGTTTGGGACTTCATCATTCCCGCCAATACTAGTGCCGAAGTATGGATTCCACAAAAGAAAGGCGGATATAAAGTCAAAAAATACAAATCAGGTTCTTATACCATAAAAACAGAAATATGAAAAAGTATACATTCGGTTTTATAGGCATCATGATTGCTTTCTGCACGTTCTTACTCTCTGCCCGTGAAACGCGTGGACAACGGGTGCGAGATTTCATTCGTGAACAAATGCCTCTTTCAGTCCGCATTAATCATGCAGATACTCTTGGGAAGATCGGACTTCCGTATCCCTATAGTGTGCCGTGTGTCCAAGGCATGTTTCAAGATATGTTTTATTGGGACACCTATTTTACCAATCTCGGACTTCTTGCCATAGGCGATACCGTGCAGGCTAGAAACAATGTAGACAATATTCTCTATGTGATTGATCGCCTTGGGTATATGCCTAATGCCACCGATAAGGGACTGTTCAACCGTTCGCAGCCTCCTTATGCGAGTATGATGGTGGCCGACATTTACAATGTGACACATGACAAGAGATGGCTTGCAACAGCACTGCCGATTCTTGAGAAAGAATATAAATTTTGGATGACCAAACGCATCTCTCCCAACGGGCTGAACAGGCACGGTAATTCGGCAAGTGACAAGGAATTGAGCGATTTTTATGGTTATATGATAACTCGTTTCCCTCATCTGAAGTGGGAGATTCCCGATAGTGAGCGCATTCGTCAGGGTTCTCATTTTCTTTCCGAGGCAGAATCCGGATGGGATTTCAATCCACGATTTGACTTCAGGTGTGAGGATTTCAACCCCGTGGACCTCAATGCCAACCTGTATATGTATGAAAAGAATTTTGAGAAATTCTATAAGGAGTTAGCGTTGGATGGCGGTAAAAAGTGGGTGAAAGCGGCCGCTACACGCAAGAAACTCATGTGTAAGTTAATGAGAAATTCATCTGATGGTCTATATTATGATTACGATTTTGTCAATACTCAGATGGGGACTGTTTATTCAGCATCGGTTTTCAATCTTATGTGGGCTGGTATACTGAACAAGAATGAAGCCAAATCTATTGTAGCAAACCTTCATCGGTTAGAAATGCCTTATGGGGTGGTAGCATGTGAACCGTCAAATCGTCATTACACCTATCAGTGGGATGCACCGAATGCATGGGCAAGCTTCAATGTATTAGCCGTTAAAGGTCTTGATCGGTATGGTTATAAGGCGGATGCTAAAAGAATAGCAGAAAAATATGTTAAGAGCATAGATTCAATCTACGAAAGAACCGGTAACATTTGGGAAAAATATAACGGGATTACGGGCACAATAGATGTGAAAAGTGAGTATGAAATGCCACCATTCATGGGGTGGACGGCAGGTGCTTTTATGTTTTCTTCAGATTATCTCTATAATAATCCGTAGTTTTGTATTTTTTCAAGTATGACTGAACGCAACTTAAATGAATTCTCCGATGTCGATTTAAGCAACTTGGCATTGTCTGGAAATATGCCTGCGATAGAGACGCTCTATCGCAGGCATTACCTGCTTATGCTGAATTACGGTATGAAGTATTATGCTGATATTGAGTTTGTAAAAGATTGTATTCAAGACTTATTTGTAAAACTTATTTGTCATCCTGGAGCATTTCGCCATGTTGAATATGTACGTTCGTGGCTCTTGATATCACTTAAAAATATCATGTTCGACCGTCTTAAAGTTATAAAGCCTTATAGTTCATTAGAAGAATTACCTTTCATGACTCTTGAAGAAGATATTGTTGTGATTTCACAAATAGAAGGTCTTGACGATGAGCAAGTCAAAAACCGCAAGAATTTGGCTAATGCCTTTAAACTCCTCTCTGGCAATCAGCGCATGGCTATTTATCTTCATTTCGTGAGAGGCTTGTCGCACAAAGAGGTGGCCGCACTTCTTGGCATGAATGTGCAAAGTTCAAGAAATTTACTCTCTCGCGCTATAGACAAACTCCGAAAAAAATGTTTTATCTTCTTATTTTTTATGGCTTGAGATAATACACCCACAAGTTGAAGTAAAATCCGCTGCCTCGTTAATATAGTTGACAGTTAGTCATATAAAGAGTACCATTGAGAATGTATTTCAAGGAATGTCATTTTTTTAAAGATAGTATATCACACGTTCTTACCATTGAAGGAGTTTCTGAATTTACTGGTTATAAGTCTGCCATACAAAATTCAGGGTTTAAGAGGCTTGTATTCTATGAACCAGATAGGTTTGTATTCCCTATAGGTGAAATGCCTGATTGCATCGACGATTTGACTGGATGTGTTAGACACACCTCCAGTCCGATGAAACAATTCAAACGGCCTACGAAGATCTCTATTATTTTTTTATTTCGGAGATTATAAACCAGGCCCCCCTTTCCAAAATTTGGGAGATAAGAATTGGTGTGTACGTTTTCAGATGGCTCGAAAATTTGTAGAGTCAATAAATCGGCATGGAGGTAATGCTACATTGGTAGAACTACCTCAAATTGGCATCTATGGTAATACACACTTTCTGATGCAGGATTTGAATAATATCGAATTAGTGGAATTGCTAAATCAGTGGTTAATCAAACAATATCTTTAAACAAAATAGCACGGATAATAGACAGGATAGTAGCAACTATTAATCAGATAATTGCCTACAGACATAAGGTATAAGTGCAAAGATTATCTTTGCTATCATGTTATAACAGATGAAAATAAAATTAATACGAACAAATGATTCGTTTTCGTTACTCCGGATGAAAATTATTGCAGGATATGGTTTGTTGCTCGCCATATTGGGTATTGTTGTTTTTTCTGTATGGCTGGGACATCGGAAAATGGAGACACTGAACAGTAGCGAACGACTTATCAAGCAGAGAAGGAAGGTAATGAATCAGACTTTTGAAAAATTGCTCGACTTTTCTTTCTCTGATGATATTCTGCTACCGAGAGACAATGACAAACTTAACGAATACCGGATGAAGCGTGAAGTGGCAACGGACGCCTTGAACGGACTGAAACAGTATTATCGGGCTGACGGCGTGCAACATGCACGGATAGACAGAATTTCTTCACTGCTGCTGGAAAAGGAAAAACTGTTACTCGGGGTGATGAATACCCTTTCAGGTTTCTTACGCACTGACAGTTTGCTCCAACGGAGAATACCCGTCATCATCTCGCAAACGGTGCAACAGCCAGACGTGACCGCAACAACAGAGAATAAACGGGGCGGACTGTTCGGACTGTTCAAAAAGACAGAGGAAAAATCCGCCTACGCACGCCAAAGGGAGAAACGGAAACAATCGTCGGCCTCCCGACGGACCACCGGAGAACTTCATTCCCTGCAAAAAGAGATACACGTACAATATACAGACTCTTGGAATAAACTGTCCGCCTACTCGGACAGCCTGCAACAACGAGACAGGGAACTGAACTCGCAGATAAACGAGCTTATCTGTGAGTTTGAGCAGGCAGCCATTGTCCAATCTGACAATGAGGCGAAACAAATGACGGCACTAAGGGAAGAGTCTTTCCGCATCATCCTCTTTATTGCTGTTGCCGCTATCCTGCTGATAATGGTATTCTATATTTTTATACATCGTGACATCCGACAAAGACTAGCATACCGGATGAGACTGGAAGCCTCCGATCATCGTAATCGTGAACTGCTGACCGCACGCCGGAACCTGATACTGACGGTAAGCCATGATTTGCGTGCGCCACTCGGCACTATCAGCGAATACGCCGGACTGCTGCAAGACGAGAAAGACGCGGAACGGAGCAAGGGGTATGCGGTGAACATCCTGCGTGCCTCCCGCCATGTCATCGGACTGGCGAACAACCTGCTGTATTATTACAGGCTGGAAGCGGAAAAGGAGCAACCGGAAAAGGAAATCTTTCATCCGGGACGGACGGTTGAAGAAACCGCACACTCGTTCCTGCCGATGGCGGCAAAGAAGGGGTTGGGCCTGACAGTGGAAGTGACGGATTCGGACGTACTTGTAGAAGGGGACCGTGGCCGGTTGGTGCAGATATTGAATAACCTGATGTCAAACGCCGTAAAGTTTACCCGTGCCGGATATATCCATGTCGGTGCAAGATACCGGAACGGGGCTTTATGCTTTTTCGTCAGAGACACGGGAACGGGCATCGACAGGGAAAGGCAGGAACGGCTGTTTACCGCTTTCGAGCGTGGCGATACTCTGGGCACGGAACAAGGCTTCGGGTTGGGACTGGCGATAACCTATAAGCTGGTCACGCTATTGGAAGGAACTATCCGTGTGCAGAGTGCTCCGGGAAGCGGAAGCACCTTTGAGGTATGCCTTCCCATGTGTGAGGCAGACGGTGATCCGGGAAATGTCAGCATATCCCCTGAACAGGACTCCCTTTCGGGAATGAGGGTGCTGGCAATGGACGATGACCGGATGCAACTGGATGCAGTCAGGAAGATATACGCACGCAACGGGGTGGAATGTGACTGTTGCCTGAATGTGGGAGAATTGGTTTCGGCCTTACGGCAAAACCGTTATGACCTCGTGCTGACGGATATGCGGATGCCGGAAATGGACGGGTACGGTGTGTTGTCGCTGATACGGGGGAGTAACTTTGGGCAGACGAATACACTTCCCGTACTGGCTGTAACCGCACAGGCGGATGAAAAGCCGGAGTATTTCAGAAACGCAGGCTTTGCAGGCTGCCTGTATAAGCCTTTTTCACCCGAAGAGTTGTTGGCGGCGACTTCACGCATAGACAGGCCGGACTTTGTGGCTATCATGGAAGGCGAGGAAAACAGGGAAGAAATGCTGGACATATTCATAGAGGACACCACAAAGGAACTTTCCGGGATGAGGGACGCTTTTTCTGCGGGAAATTATGAGAAGCTGGGATATATCATACACAAGGCCGCACCGCTTTGGGCGATAATCCGTATAAACATACCCCTCGGTGAATTGGAGAAAATGGCTTCCATGCCTCTTGAAAAATGGGACCGGACATTGGATAAAAGAATTGAGAAACTGCTTGAGGCCGTTGAACAGACCATAGAGAAAGCAAAAAGACTGAAAGAGAAAGCGGATGGAAACTATATTGATAGTAGAAGATGACCGTGTGTATGCACGCACTATTGCAAATTGGCTGGTGAAAAACGGCATCAATGCCCGTTATGTATTATCGGTGGCTGCGGCGAAGGTCTTTCTGGAAGGCCATGAGGTAGATTTGGTATTGTCGGATTTCCGCCTGAACGACAGTAACGGTGTGGAACTGCTGGAATGGATGAAGGCGCAGGGCTATCGTATGCCTTTCCTTATCATGACAGGTTACGGAGATATACCCGGTGCGGTGGAAGCGGTGAAGAAAGGTGCCGCAGACTATCTGCCAAAACCCGTGCAGACGGAAAAGGTGCTCGGTATCATCCGTGGACTGTTGGATCGTAGAAACAGAAAGAAAGTTGCGGAACAGGCTTTCTACGTCGGCAAAAGTCCTCTGGCGGTGAAACTTCAGAACATTGTGCGTGTGGTGGCCCCTGCCGACAGCCTGTCCGTACTGATACTGGGGGCATCGGGCACGGGAAAGGAGTATGTGGCCCGGCAAATACACGAATTGAGCGGACGTGCAGATACCCCGTTCATTGCGGTGGATTGCGGGGCACTCCCGAAGGAACTGGCGGCATCGGAACTGTTCGGCCACGTGAAGGGTGCCTTTACGGGTGCTACGGAAAACAAGACAGGTATGTTTGCCGTAGCCAATCACGGGACACTGTTTCTGGATGAGGTGGGTAACCTGAGCATGGAAGTGCAGGTGCTACTGCTGCGTGCGTTGCAGGAGAAACGTTACCGTCCCGTAGGCGGCAAGGAAGAGGTGAAAGCGGATATACGGCTGGTAGCCGCCACTAATGAGGATTTGGAAAGGGCGATAACGGAAGGCAGATTCAGAGAAGACCTGTTTCATCGGCTGAATGAATTTCCGTTGTATGTGCCGCTGTTGGCAGAGTGCCCCGAAGATATTATCCCACTGGCGGAGTTCATGCTTGACATTGCAAACCGAGAATTGGGAAAAGATGTGAAAGGTTTTGACTGGGAGACACAGAAACGGTTGAAAGCATACCCATGGCCGGGAAACATACGGGAACTGAAAGGCGCGGTGAAACGTGCCGCCCTGCTGGCGAAAGATGACTGGATCACTTCTGAAGACGTGGACTTGCCGAATAAGTCCAAACAGGCAGAAGTCTATGCGCTGAATGACGAGAGGACGGAACGGACAACTATTCTGAAAGCGTTGGAAGCGACGGGCAACGATAGGAAAGCCGCCGCCAAACTGCTGGGTATCAGCCGGAGTACGCTTTATCTTAAATTGAAGAAGTACCGTCTGGATTAGAATATGTCCGAATTTTATACACATAGTGTCTAATACACAATGTTTTCCCGTACACATTGTTCTAATGGAATTTTATATTATTTATTATCAATGTTTTATGTGCTTTCTTTTTAGGCATAGCACTTGTTTTTATTCCGGCAGGATGATTTACGGTGAAGTGCTGAATTGTAGAACCTAAAAATGCGATACGATGAAAACATTGATAGAAACCTCTCTTTTCAATTTGTTTGCCTCTTATATTAACGGCTCCGAACCTGCGGTGGGTGAATTGCCTGCTGCCTATGACCACTTTGTGACCTGCCTTGCGGAACTTTCGCAGGATGAGGACCTGACGGGACAACTGCGTCGGCTGAACTACACGAAAATAGAACTGACTTTCATGCAACAGACTTCTAACGGAATGACGGAAGAGCACCGCCACATTTTGTATGATGTATTCATCGGTAAAACACTGGCATTGCTGGATGCGGAAGCCGAGATGGTTAAAGAGATGCTCCGCCACGGTGGCACGCCTGCCGGATTCAAAACGGAAACGGTAAGTAGAAACGGAAAGAAACCTGCCATTATGCTCACATGGAACGGTACGGACAATGACCTGATTGAACTGGTGGCCGCACTGATGGCTGCCGGAGCTGTGGACTCTGCGGAAGGACGGAAGCTGACGGTAATAGATGTCATACGGGTATTTGAAGATGTGTTTCATCTGAAAATCAATGCGCTCTACACCAAGCGTGGAAAGGTGTTCGACCGCTGTACGGATACCACTCCGTTCATCGACTCCCTGCGCAAGAGCTATAACCGGATGCTGGACGAGCGTTTGGTGTAAAGGCTGCACGCCAACAACCGCCAACGGGCGACTTACATGTATTCGGTATTGCGGATTGGCGGGCGAATGGTTTTCTTTGCCGCCGGTTATTCACCTCTAAAAATACAAGGCTATGTCAATCCTGAATGATATTTGGAACCGTATTGCTCGAAAACCGGACAAACGGAAAGTGGCGGTAACGGAAACTCCCGGAACGGAAAACCGGGTGTATGCCGTGGCGACGGAAGAGGGCGTGATGCTGTTCTCAAACACTCCGAAAGGGATGAAGGCACGGAACAGTTATTTGCAACATCTGGCAGACGGCTTCTTCAACGTGACCAAAGTACCCGAAACACTGCGGATATACGAGATGGACCTCCCTACCAAACGGGTGGCGGAACTGGCGGACAACTGCATCGAAAAGCTGTCCAAAGCGGATTTGCGGAGCACGGATGGGCAGTTGCGGAAATCGGTGGTGAGCTTCACTCCCGGCAAGTTTGCGGACAGAAGCGTACTGGACGGCAGTGTGTGCAAGGAAAAGTTCGACCTGCGGCCCGACTTCCATAACTTCGACCGTCTGACAAAGGAGTTCGGGCTGGGCATCTCGCCCCGGAACTATGACGTGGCGGCGTTGCTGTATATTTCGGAAAACGGGTATGCCGGACTTGTGGCGGCAGACAAGGTGCATCCTTTCAGCTATGAATATGAGTTCAAGGAACTGGCGGAGAAGTTAGGCGAGAGCATGAAGGCACGGATGAACGCGCCCCTGTCGGCACACGACTTCGGCTATGCGGCCCTACAGAAAGAGGCGAAGGAGATGGCGGCGGACTTGCTGCAATCGGAGTTCCATATCACGGACGGGGAGTTCAGATTGAGCGCACGGATGAACCGGGCGGAAACGTTACGTCCGGTACTGCATCCACATTCGGAAGAGGAAAAGGCAGGCAAGTCGCCGGAGACATACCGCAGGCGGGAAGCTCCGGAACAAAAAACGTCTGACAGACAACGGCAGGCGAAGCATGTTGACTCCATTACTCCACAAAACAAGGAGAAAAAACAATTAATCTTATAGAATTTATGGAAGAAAAGAAAATGCAAGCGGTGGAAAGTGGCAGTCTGTATATGACACTGGACGCTTTCTACAAACCCGTGTATCTGAGTATGCGCGGACAGGGTGAAGAGGGATTCTCCCGCTTTATCAGCAACAATGTGAAGTTTCACACGGCAGGACGGGAATTTATTCCCGACCACTGAATGTTCCGTTTCGATTTTAAGGATAAGGGCATGATTCCTCCCATACTTGGCACGAACAATGCTGATTATCTGGAACGGCTTTGTCCGATACTGGAACGGGAAAAGATACATCCTTCGGGTGTGGTAAGACTGAGGAATGCGGCATTCTGTGAGGAAAGGGGCATCGAGCAGCTGTCATCACTGGCGGAGCATACGGCCCTGCTGGAAAATGAGGATTACAAACGTTTGGAACATCGTTTCGGGATGGACGGGAATGTAATACGGAACGGGCTGGCGGCTTTTCCTACCTGTATGGCCGTGGAATACGGGCGAAAAGTATTGCTGTTCGACAAGACGGACGGCGGGGACAGGATGCTGGACGCGTTTCTGTGGGAAGTGACGGAAGTTTTTTTTGACGGAAAGCGGAAGCCGGAGAGCTTGAGGTTTTATGAAGTGGCCCCGCTGGATGCCGCATACCGGGCAAAAATCGGGGACGGGCAGGTGCCTCCAGCGGATATGGTGAGATATGGGATTTGTGTGGCACATTGCGATATGGCACCTACCCTCAGGAACTTCAATAGACTGAGAAACCTGCAACGGGGACATGCGCCTCTGACAAGGGAACAGGAACAGATTGTTTCGTCACTGGCGGCACGATTGGATAATGCGCGGTTTCCGAATGTGGAGATGAAGGCGCGGATTCTGGCAAAGAGAAAAGGACAGGGTATAAACATTTAATTCATTGACGGATGGAAAAGGAGAATACAAACGGCGGTAGCGTGTATGTCACGGTGGACGGGCACTTCAATCCGGTGCATGTCAGCATGAAAGGTACTGGCGAAGAAGGTTTCTTGGAATTTATGCGGGAAGATGTGGAAAGGGTACTGAAAGAAACGGAGATGCCCGCTATGGGGATGATGTATTATAATGTGCCTGATATGGGGATTGTACCGCCTTTGCAGGAAGGGAACAACGGGGATTATCTGCAAAGGCTGGAAAAAGCGATGGACGAACATGAGATTAAGTTACATAGATACCTGCGTCTGTCGGAAGTGGTGTATTGTATGTGAAATGACATGGATCCGCTGTCAAAGGACGAGAACTATACCAGGCGGCTCACGCCGGAGATGTGGCGGGAGATAAAGTCCGCATCGCCCGAAGTGACAGAGGAGATGCTTGATGACTTGAAGCATGGGAACACGTATTATACGGGTGTTGAGACGGACAAGGGGGTGCTGCTATTCAGTAGGGATTACGTGGGGAACCGCCAATATGGGGATTTTATGGCAACGAATATAGAAAAGCGTTTCTTTGAACCGGACTTTGAAGGAAAGTCGCTGAATGTATATGAGTTGCGGGGATGGCCTTCACTGATGGACGGGAAAATAAACCGCTGTTATGATGATTACGGCTGTTTGTTGCCATTAGAGAAGATTTCGACAAACGCTTTTGTGGATAAATCGTCATTGAAAAGTATAACGGATAATGACACTTACGACCTTTCGCCCACATGGGAAAACTACTACAAGCTAACTGACGCAAGCAAAGGATTAGGACTGACTCGGAGTCCGGATAATTATGACCGGATGACACTGCTGTATATCATGGACAAGGGTTATCCGAGAGACGGGCTGATAGACGAATACCCGGACCATTTCAGCTTTCTCGAGAAATTTGAAAAGATAGAAAGTAAGCTGCTGGGCCGGGACAGATGGGATGTGTATGATGAGATGCAGGAGAAGGCGAAGAAGCTGGCGGGGAAACTGTTGAAGGAGCATTTTCCGGAGACACGGCAGAAAGCGGACGTAAAGGAAAAGGCGGTTGTGCGGAAAAGCAAAGGTATAAAGATGTAGGATAACGGAAAATTGGTGAGGGATGGAATGCTCGTTACTGCATGGATGCAGGTAACGGGCATTTCCTTTTATTATTGAGATTATTAAAGTTTTGGTTTAAGCAAATATGGGTAAAGGAATAGTAGTATGGAAATACTTCAGGGCACTTCTTAATATCTTGTATTTTGAGGAGTGACAATGTGCGCCAACAGGTGACTTTGATTTCGGGAGTTTTGTCGGATGTTGAAATGTGCTTTTATTTGCTTTGTAAATAGTAAAATCATAAATCAAATTTGTTATGGAATTAATTGTTATAGAGAAAAGTGCGTATTTACGGTTAAAACAGCAAGTTGAGGATTTATCCGTACAAGTTGAAGCCGTTAAAAAGAAGTTTGGAACAGTTGAAAGGGAGAAATGACTGGATGCCCAGGAAGTTTGTCTGGCTCTGAACATCTCCAAACGGAGTTTACAAAGTTATAGGGAGTATGGGATCATTCCATGTTCCTTCATTGGTGGAAAATATATGTACAAGGAAAGTGATTTGGTCAGAATATTAACTCAAAAAGATAAATAGAGTATTATGGATGGAGTAATTACAAAACAATCAGAAGAGTATATTATGATAATGGGGATGCTTAGAAAATGCTCAAAGGAAATTCTTGAATTTCAAGATTTGCCTGTTCCTATCGCCAATGAGGTTTATATGACTGGTGAACAGGTATGTGGCGTGTTGCATATATCAAGCAGAACTTTGCAAAAGTTACGTGATGAAAAGGGGATAGCTTATACTGTTATAGGTGGTAAGTTTCTTTATCCTCTTTCTAAATTGCAATTGTTATTGGAAGAAAATTATAGAAGTTATGTTCGTTAAATCAAACGTTTGATTTGTATTTATGCCATTTTTTTACTACCTTTGCAAAAGTAAGAGTGTAACAGGAAGAAAGTTGCAGTATATTTGCGGTGAATTATTCGGTGTCATAGGAGTAGAGGCTTCTGGTAAGATGCTGATAATGAGTAGGGGAAATAAAAGTTAATCGTTCCCTGTCTCTCCGCTGAAAAAAGAATAGTAAGTCCCTGTAAAGTAATGCTTTGCAGGGACTTTTTGTGTTTATTCCATAATTGCTTTTTATTTCTCTGCCTTATTGTTAAAAAGGTATTGGCAGGATGAATATAATAATGGTTTGTGCTTTATCTGCTCTTCGGGTCTTCAGCTCTCCCTTCTCCTTAAAAAAGGAGGAGGGGGGAGGAGAGCTTACAGACTTTTGCAATAACTTCTTTTGATTCGGATGGTTATTCCCGATTTATATTAATAGGTCTTTATTTGGCTTGTTTACTCTATAACAATCACCGGTAAGCGTATTGCTTCCCGCACTTCGGTCCAACTACCAGTTTTGAGTCTATACTTATAGCATACACAGAAGGTCGTAGTTGTCGGGTCGAGCCGGTTGTTGTAGAGTGCATAGGCGTTATCACCCGGATGGGCTACTTTGACATCCACTGTTTCCACTTCCATTTCTTCAGGATCATAAGGTTCCACGGTCAGGGAGTTGTCATCTGCTACTTCGATAATCACTGTATTTTTCTTGATGAAGTCCGGCTGATTCTCCGGTTCTGCCGGGAGTCTTTTGGTCCCAATATTAACTCTTACTTGATTTTTAGTTAGAGGAACCATCGTTTTAGAAATTAGAAAGTAGCCATTGCCTTCATAACCTGACGCATTATAGCTGACGGGGTCTGCTGTACTGGTATATTTGTTTTTCCTATGTATTTGCAGTAGCACATTTCCTTTCTTTTTTACCACAGGGTAAGGAGTTGCATCCTTTATGGCTATAGGTATAAAGTAGGTTTTATCGGGATTCAGACTTTCAATAACTGACATATCTATATTGATAGGGACCAATGTATATGGCTGTCCTATCGAATATTTGATATTGTTGCTTTCTATTTTAAAATCCTCTGCATTCATCTTGATAGCATAACGGCTTTTATCCTCTACGAAGTTCGTATAATTGTATTCGTCTAGAAGGACAGTGTCTTCTGTAAGCGTTATAGTTGCTTCTTCTTCTGTAGGATTGGTACCGCTACAAGCTATTGATAAATAACGTATGTTATTATCTTTACCATCCAAATCGTAAACAAGGTTGTGTATATTGTCCTTGTCACTTACAATGTATACCATTTTTTCGTATCGCTCATCTTCGAAGTATTTCTTTCTGTCACTGCATCCGGCTAGAACTAGCAGAATGAGAATTGACACGATGCTTATTTTATATGTTTTCATTCTTATTATTTAGTTTGATTCAACATTAGCGTTTATTTTGGGATTGTTACATTAGTCGCCCCAACCGGGGTTCTGGTCCAAACCTTGTACTTTTCGTATTTCCGCTTTATGGATTGGTAGGAATATCATTTTACGGTCGACTATTCTGTGTCTCACCCATGTATGGTCTACCGCTACGCTGTAAAAATAGCCGTTCATTTCATCTTTGCTAAGGTCCATTCCTTGGATTACTTCTTTTTCACTCTCTTCATAAATACCCCATCGACGTACGTCATAGTATCTTTGATTTTCATATAAGAATTCAATAGCTCTTTCTCTTTGAATAATTTTATTAAAATTATCCACGCTGGAAAGGTCGCTATTCTTTACTCCAGGAAGACCTACACGATATCTGATTTGGTTAAATGCTCTTTTGATTTTATTCAGATCCCGGTTTTCGGTATATGTTTTTGTTTCTCCGTTTGGCATTGTCAGTTCTATTGAATGAGAACCTTGAAGATTATTAAGTGCTTCGCTATAGGCTAACAGGATTTCTGCATAGCGGATAATAGGGAAGAATTTCTCAGATATCACTCCACTAGGAGAAGAATATGAATCGTCGTCATGGATATATTTAGTGATTACATAACCGGTAGCAGGATAGTCATTTTTGTTACCACTGGAAGAGTGTTTGCCATCTGTTATGGAGGAAGCGTCATATTTGATCATCTTTTCTTTTTTACCATCTGTCCCGCTGTATGATCTGGCCCTCCAGAAACGTCCGGAGAAGCCGATACTGGCATAGAATCTCATCTCACGATTCCGATACATGTTGAAGACTCCGGATTTTAGAGTATATTCGGAAAAGGTTTCATCCTCTGTGCTGAAGTTAGTTTCATTATATTTGCCATCTTCATTGTAGGGTTTTGCGTCTTCCGGCCAATTATCAGTTCCATCATTCATATAGTACATATTGATGATTTTCTGAGTTACACCCATTCCGTTATATCCATCCATTGATTGCGGAAAAGATTCCCGGAGCATAATATTTCTGGCAGTTCTTCCCCATATATACTCTTTGTTTTTTCTACCGTCTGTTTCACCGTTGAACATATAACTATAAGATTTAAATGGATCGATGCCTCCGACTCCATTGGGGAAAGTTTGATTCTCGTTGGTAGGAGGAATATAGGAGTCTTTGTCTGCCGGTACAGTGTGTAGCTCATAAAGTCCCATATCCATTACTCTTTCACAGGCTGCTGCAGCTACTGCCCATTTACGGTCATCATATTGTTGGGAAATGTAAAATACTCCGTCTTTTGTACGTTTCCATTTCCCAAAATAGGTTTGCCCTTTACCGTTGAACAATGGGCTGGCTTGTATCAATCTTAGTCGTGCGATTAATCCGTAAGCTGCTCCTTTTGTAGGACGTCCGAAAGAACTGGTTGGCTGGGTTTCCGGGAGATATGAAGCAGCTGTTTCAAACTGTTCACAAGCGTAATCTATACATTCGTCATACGTCGAACGTATATTTGCGTAAGCCTCAGGTTGCTCATTGGATGGATATACTTCATCACCTACGAGGATGACTGGTCCGAAATCCATGATGAGATGATAGTATGCATATGCCCTCATAAAATAAGTATATGCCCATATATCTGATTTGTCCAAATTAGTAAGGTCCTTTACTTCATCCATTCGTGACAGGATAACGTTAGTTTTGCGGATTATTTTGTACATGGAATTCCACGAATAGATTGATTTGCTACTGATGTTTTCTTCATTTATTTCTCCAATGACCATTGCTGTACCTAGATATGTACCTGAAGCAAACGGTGCAAACGCTTCGTCGGTAGCTAAAGGACCGGGGGTATATGGACTAGCAAGAAGGGCGTCTTCAGCAGGGAACTGAGCAGCGATGTTCCACATATATCTCTCTAGATACTCTTTACGGGAAAAGATTGTGTCATATTTCATTGTATCGTCAAACCATTTATCTACATCCAGATAGTTGCAAGAGGAGATACTTATAATAATCAACAATAGTATTGAGTTTAATATTAATTTTCTCATATAATTATGTTTTTGAAATTTAGAATTTGATGTAGGCTTGTAAAGTTACATTTGCAGGTATCGGATAGATTCGACCGTTATAGAGTGCTTGTTCCGGATCACTGATTTTAATTTTATCCCATACACAGAGATTTGTACCTACTAATGAAAGGTCGATAGAGCTAATTCCTAGGTTTTTTATTACCTTGGGTACATTCAGACTATAGTTGATATTTACTTCCGATAGTCTCAGATATTTTGCATTATCTTTCCAAAAACTCGATACTTGAGAATTATTAGCTAAGTTTCCATAGGATAGACGTGGGAAACGTGCATTTGGGTTTTCTGCCAAAGATGGATCTAAACCTATTTTCTCGGCATATTCGCGGGAAATCCATCGGTTGGCTGGATCTTTTACTATACTCAAAACATTACCAATCTGTTTGTCATAGAATGGGATGTAGCCTGCGTCGTATATAACTCCATATTCGTCTGGTACACCTACGTGATAAACATCAGTATTTCCGGTGCCTTTAAATAATACGGCTACGGATAGTTTTTTATATCTGAATTCGAGACCGAATCCATACATGAAACGAGGAGTTCTGCTGTATGATAGTGGAACTTGGTCATCCCCATTGATAAGACCATCCCCATTGACATCTTTGTATTTGATATCTCCAGGCATATAGCTGCCAAAAGTTTGTTTGGGACTGTTGGCGATATCTTCATCATCTTTAAACAATCCTAATGCAATTAATCCTTTCTGATATCCGTATGGACGTCCGGTAGCCGAGTTATATTCGTATTTGTTATCTTCTTCTTCAAAATAGTTCACCTTATTGTTGCTGAGGGTAAAGTTGCCACGGAATGTCAATGTCATATCTTTGCCAAAATCTTGAATATAGGTGATGTTACCATCCGAACCATAACTTTTCATACTGCCTACGTTACCAAATGGCATGTTGATGAGGCCGACATAGGACGGAACTTGGCGGCGTTGTTGGAATATACCATCACGGGTATCTTTGAAGAAATCGATAACAAAACTTAGTTTACTATTGAATAATTCGCCTTCAATACCAATATCCATTTTTTTAGCTTTTTCCCATCTCAGATTGTCGGCTCCCATTTGATTTTCAGAAATACCTTTATTATTGTATCCCCATCCCGCCTCGGCATTTTCGTTGATGATGGTCAGATAAGGGAAACGTTTGGTTGAAATACGATCATTACCAACAATACCATACGAAGCTCTGATTTTAAGAAAACTCAGCCAAGGCAGAGCCTTTTGTACAAATTCGTATTGAGTAGGAACCCATCCGCCTGAAATTGCAGGGAAGAACCCAAAACGTCTGCCTTTTTGGAAATTTTCGGAACCGGTGTATCCCATGTTAAAGTCCAGTAGATAAGTATCCCTGAATCCGTAACTGACTTTTCCGGATAGTCCTTGATATCTAAGTGGGATAGCCGCCATTCCATCTGATTTCAAATCTTTCGTTTGTTTACTATCGCTCATTTCGTAATGTGCCAGAGCAGAAATACGGTGTTGTTCATTCAACATACATTTCCACGTCAGATTAGCTTGTAGGAAGTATTTTCGGTATTGACTATCTCTGTCTTTGGTATAAGTTGTTCCTTTTTTCTTTATGGTATGTACAAGTTCAAGATTTCCGTCTTCATCTCTGCGTTCAGCCCAATACATGTCAGGCATGACGCTACGGGTTTCTTCAAAATAGGAACTATTGCTATAAGCTCCCTGGATATCAAGATTCAGATCTTTTACAAGAAAATCGAGATCCTGTTGCAGGCGAATTGTATAGGTGCCGGCATAGGTGTTTATATTTTTTAGACCTGTGTAATTTAGCGTAGCGTATGGTGAGAACACATCTGCTGCTCCGGATTTATAAGTTGGGATTTGACCTGTAGAATACCGGACTGGGATGGTCAGCGGAGTCAGCATGGCTTGAGCATTCCACAATGCTTTGGTTGTAGCTCCCTGACCGGGCAGGCTTTGTGAGGTCAGATAGATATCCGAACCAAAATAGAGGTTGGTTGTTTTAGATAAGTCAAAGTCTACATTCAGACGCATTCCGTAAGTGTTGTAATGTACATCCTTAATATATTTACTGTCTTTGTCTTGTTTATAAATTGCCGATTCGTTCGACATATTCATGCTGACAAAATAACGGGCGATACTACCGCCACCTCTGGCACTGGCATAGTATGTCTGTTGGATTGATGTGTTTTTCAGAATTTCACTTTGCCAATCTACATCTGGATAGAAGTCGGGATCTAAGTGGTATTGGATTGCCTTCATCTCGATATCATCATATATGGGCTGTGCACCTCTGGATACGCTTGCTTCATTAGCTAATTGTGCGTAATCGTATGCACGTAAATATTCGGGAAGCTTGGTAAGATATGAAATCTTCACATTAGCACGAACATCTATCTGCATTTTGTTGGTTGATCCACGTTTGGTGGTGACCAAAACAACTCCATTGGCACCGCGTACACCGTATACAGCTGTTGCAGAAGCATCCTTAAGTACTGAGAAACTTTCGATATCGGCAGGATCGATACTGTCCAGATTACCTTCAAGACCGTCAATAAGTACGAGTGCGCTTGAACTTGCACCAAATGTGCCGATACCACGAATCCAAAACTCCGACATATTAGATCCCGGTTCGCCGCTTGACTGTACGGAGATAATACCGGGGACACGGCCACCGAGCATATTGGTAAGGGAAGTAGCAGGAGTCTGGATTTGTGAGATATCTACATTAGTGACAGCTCCGGTTAGATTGACTTTCTTTTCTTTGGTACCCATACCGGTGATAACGACTTCGTCCATTTGTTGCGAATCACTTTTCATATTGATTTTCAGATCAAGTTCGTCCTTTAAAACGAGATGTTCGATCTTTTTAAAACCGATAAATGAAAATATGACAACATCTCCCGCATGGGCAGTTAGTTTGAATGCTCCATCGATATTCGTGCTGGTACCCACTCCGGCACGGTCTTTCAGATATACACTGACACCCGGTATTGGCTCTTTTATTTCGTCAAATACATGCCCTGATATGGTAAACTGCTTCTCCTGTCCCATCAATGTAGGTGCTATACAGAAGAACAAGAATAAAAATAGTATATATTTTTTCATTAGTATATTCTTTTCAGATGATTATTAAGGTTAACGCAGACTTAGTTTACGGATACATCCTGAACCACTGTCTGAAATGTATAAATCTCCTTCGGGAGTTAAACCGACTCCTTTCGGCCAGTTGAAAGTTGCTTCTAATGGGGTGCCACTTTGGTTGCCTTGAACTTTTTGTCTTCCTACAGCAATAGTAACCATTCCTGATATCATATCAATTTTTCGTATGGTCTGGGTACCGGAGTCTGCAACATACATAATTTTCTGACCGCTATCATCAGAAACAATGCTCATCTGGTTATTCCAAGAGAATAGACAATCCGTGCGATATCCGTTGATTACTTGAGTAGCGTCTCCATCAGCCCTCACATTGAAGTTGCCGGCATATACTACTTCTTCCGACTCTGGCTTTGATACATCCTGTACAGTGATGCAGGAGGCGGATCCGTATGAAGTATATAATTGGGTTGGATCCGTCGGATCAAACATCATACTGAGGATAAAATGATTTTCTTCTGAAGTCTGGGCACCATTGTATTTATCATCTTTAACATATTCGCATATCATGTCTTCGAGCTTGAATCGGAAAAGCTGCTGAGTTCCTGTACGTGCATAAAAGTAACCATTAGCAGGACAATAAGCTATACATGCAGCCCTGTCATAATCGACCTGTTTTGCGGGTGGGTCAGGTAGTTTTAAATAGCGGGCTTTCGCTTTCCAGTCATTATTCGGGTCTATTTCATAGATAATATTTCTTTTTGTGGCTAAGGCATATATTTTTCCAGTTTCATTGTGGTATAACACATCATTTACAATAATTTTTGTGATGTGCTTTGATAGGTTGTTTTTTTCGCTGATTAATGCCAGACCACCTGTGTTGCCACCAAAATTAGAATAACAGGCATAGTAATTACCTTCCGGATCACAACATCCTACTTTTAATTTCCAATTCTCAAAAGTAGTACTAGCAAGATCTCCTCCAACGCTCAATCCACTTCCTTCCTTACCACATATATTTTCTACCGTAAATCGGGAGATATAACGGAACTTATTGTCAAACGTGAGAGAATCTGTTCCTTTCACTACAGATATATCGCAAATGTCTCCCGGTAATTTGGGAGCATAGACCATTAAGATATTTCCTGCTGCTTGTGAAACGAATCCTTTCTTTTTGTTGAAGTAAACAGATAATTTGGAAGCATCTGTTCCCATATTTTCTCCTTCTATTATTATTTTAGAGGATAAGTACCCGGAATCCGGATAAAAAGTAGTTAATTTTAAAGGACCATTGCCACTTCCGCCTGATTTATTGTCATCAGAACAGGCAAACTGCATCATTGTAAGTAAGCCTATAATGATTGGCAGTAACGTTTGTGTGATTTTCTTTTTCATGCATTCAATCGATTACGCTCCCTTTTGGGAGGGAACTTGGTTAAATTGTTGATAATTCAATTTTAGAGTTCGGACAAAACGAAAGAAAGTACTTGTGTCGATACAAATATGTTTGGTTATTATCTCTCTTTAGAGACAGGATAATAACCATTCTTTCAATTTTGTCAAAGAACTACTAAAGGTCTTGTAACTGCGGGTTTCAGTTTTAATACCTTCGCCACTTGTCGTGGTTACTACTACGTCCTTGTGGAAATCTGTTCCACAGCCCGGAGAATGAGTTCTTGGAAAATTACCGTACCATAGTATGCTATCTTTAAGATGGGCAATAACTACCAATTTACATTCCCTTGGACGAAATTAACTTCATGGATCTTTCATAAATAGTATTTTAATATTAATATTTTGCGGAATGAGCGTTGAACGCTACCGCTGTCCCTTGATATAAAGCTTCAATACTGGTTGTCACAAAATCAGAAGAATCAGAGTTGTAACACTTGATAATCGCCTCGCCCTTTTCATTTGTCTCTGCATCGGGATTCCAATAAAGTGTCCGGCGTGAATCGCTGCTCCGCTTGTTTATATCGGAGTAACATGGGGAGTAAAATTCCAATGGCTTTGAATAACCTTGTATACGTGTGCGGCGAATCCCATGCGATAGATATCCTTTATCCGGACTCCAGTCATCTACTGTGATTATATAGCAATAGAATACCGAACTCAGGTCGGCTTCCGTAGTTATATTACCATTGTAGCTGGAGAGGGAAGCATTCAGCGCTTTTTCTTCAAAATAAGATTCCCGTACGTTATCTAAGTTTTCTTTTACCGATTCTGTAGAATAAGGATGTTTTCCTGTTTCAAAATTAATTCCTTTTTCGGCGTCAAGTTTCGGACCAATACAGAACATAACCGATTTTATGGCATCAACACTCTTGTCCATGTAGATCGGTGCCATAGGATTTCCATTAACTATAATTTCCATTTGTAGCATTCCATAATAGATAGGGAGGTATCCGTTCTGCATACTTTTATTATCAGGTTTTGAATATAATTTAGGATTCAGTTTCATCAGCAAATCCGGAAAATAATTAATAGCCTCTCCTTGATCTCGTAATCGGTCCACTTCCCTGGGAATATCATAATATGCTTTTACTGTCCGTTCGAACTTTTTTATCTTTTTAAACCGGAGACGGTTCGCTTTGACAACTACCTGATCAAGAACATATTTATTAGGTCCGATGAGAGAATCCATATATAGTGAATCGGCCTGATTTGACCAATCTTTCATACTGCTTATGTCCTTCCATTGCGGATTTAGTTCTTCGTAGCAGAATTTTCGCAGATCCGGGCTGAAATTACGGTCCAATAATATAGAGGTTTGCCGATTGCGCTTTTTTTCTTTACGACGTGTCTGTATGACAGCGTCTAATGTGCCTTCAAATGCGCTCATGGGAATGGAAAAACTTCCCAAGGAGTCTGTAACAGTAGAACCGGCTATTGACAATGTATCCCGGCGGGCAATAATACTGACTCCCATGTTCGCATAAATGTTATCTCGAACGAATGAACGAACTTGACCGTGCAGGACTAAATCAGTTTCAGGCTTGATAGCTATCTTGGAAGTGATAACGCCAATAATATGACTCATGTCATACTTACGCCATCCATGAACAAGCAACAGGATATCCAAAGCTGTTCTTCGGGCTGCAGAATGGTCGGCAAAGTAATAGCCTGGTTGATGAATATATCCTTTCAAATCTGACGTCAAAAGTAAGTCTGTGAAAATAGTATTATCATATTCTGAATAATCGGATTTTAATGCCGAACGGATGGCAATCGAAAACTTTCCCTGTAGAGGCTGTCCGTCTTTGTCCTTCATAGACACCTTGTATTGGATCGGTTCATAGGGAGCAAACAAAGAGGTCGGAGATGATACCTGAAGTTGCACTTTAGAATCAGGTGCCATAATATAGCAAAAGCGATCACACAAAGTAGCTCCTTTGATAGTCATGAGAGACAGTTGGAGTACCCCTTCCGGGAAACTCTCTGTCGCTATGGTAAAACGTTTTGATAGTTGATCACCAAAGTCTATGACTTGGTATGACAGAGGTCTGCCTTGGTGGGATACGAATACGGCAAGCGTATCATTGAGGGAGAGGCTACTTCTGAATATCTGTACGTTAATCGTGTCTTCTTTCCCAGTGGCATTGATGGTATATCCAGAGGATAGTGCTTCGGGTAGTGTAAAGGAATAATCTTTTCCTTCATAAACAACTTTAGCTACGGCCGGATGTAAACCGGGAGTGCAGGTGAATGCTCCCATACCATTGTGGAGCGTACAGAACCGGGTGGTCTCCTTCCCATCTTCCTCGCAAAGGACTCCTTGAATGTCAACAGGTCCATTGTCACGGCTGATTGCTTCAAAAGCTAGAACAGAAGGAATGCCGCGGACCAACTGACCGCCTTCCGGGTAGAAGCGAAGTACTAACTTCTTCGTTTCTTTTTCGTGAGGGCGTTTTTCCATTGATTCGTCCATGTGATAAGTGACAATATTCCGATCTTCTTCCATATCATTTTTCCTCTTGGTGTAGACAGGAAAAGTGCGTGAAAAATATTGCTTTTCATCGAAGGAAACCATCCATCTTGTATAAGCGCGTATTTCGTAGTATCCCGAAAGGAAAGCGGAAGTCAAGATAAACTGCCCATGTCCTTCTCCCTTTTGGAGTTCTACGATTTGTTGTTCTTTTATGTTCCCTAATTGATCCAAAATTTCCACATAAAGAGGTTTACTTAGTTTGCTTGGTCGATTCTGTTCCGCTGTCGTCACATAAGCTTTATACCAGATGGTGTCACCTATAAAATAGCTTGTATTGTCAAAATGCAGATGTGCTTTTTCGCGTGGATATGTATCAGCATAAGTCTGGGCATAAGTGAAATAACTCGCAAAGGTAGAGTCTGCATTCAATTGTGCCCGGATTGATGGAATAAAGTATAGTATTCCTGTTATAAGTATAAAAAGTTTTGTTTTCATAAACAAGGAATTTTGGAATTTATACATATCATATTTTAAGTAATTAAGCGGATTGTTGTTTTGTAATACACGCATTTAAAATATACTGATCAAACCCTAATGTAAATATGAATGAACTACAGGTGCCCTAAATGTTAGAGAAATGATATTTACTTTATAAGGGATTGTATAAAACACTGTTACAGGGCTGTTTCGAACCCGATAAGCTAATTCGATATTATTTGAATTGTAACAATCGAATGTTACATATTGGGTTATTGGATGCTCAGTAGCTTCACATGAAGCTGATGCAACAGGGGTAGAGTTTGTTCCAATATAAAATTCACAGTATTGATCTTCGCTTGAAGGCTCGAATTCAACTGCTATTAATATATGCATGGGTAAATTATTATTGTATGCAGGTCTCGGAAAGCGTTTGTCGAATTCCATCATTGTCGCATAGGGATTCCATAAACTTAGTATTTCCTCAGTTTTAATCTCTCCATAGTAAGGTTCTCCTTTTTTTGTAAAGATGCTACGTACAGCGATATAATTACCTTCTCCTAATTCTGTTGCAGGTATTGTTAATATAGTAGTTTGATTTACATTGCTTACTTCAGAACTATACAATTCTCTTAGGTAACAAGGTGTATATTCTAATAAAAGATTATCCGGGTTGAAATAGTTTGAAATTCCTACTTCAATATAACATTTACAGCCATTTGACATAAATCCCCCGCAAGCTTTTGCAGGTTTTACTTCCATAATCATATTAGGTGTGTCTTCTTTGAAGGCAGGTTCTTCCCATTTTATGCTTTCTATATTGGGCATTAGTTTCACTATTTCCCATTCTTCATCAGTATAATGATCGTAAGAGCGAGTTGTTGTTATATTATCAACTGGCATTGTATTATTGATATTTTCACATGCATAAAAGGGGAAGAAGATGATTAAAAAAGGTAGTATTCCTTTTTTTATACTAAATGGCATTGAAGTCTTTTTTTTCATATATAAATAATTTGTGCTCTCTGTTGAAAGAGAACTTATTTAAAATATTGATAACTTGAATCTTCTAGAACTCAGAAAAAACTAAATAAATAGTTGTTTTTCCAATTTTGTCAAAGAATTATTGAAGGCCTTGTAATTATTGGGTGAGTTTTTACAACTCCTCCGCTTACATTGACAGTTGCTATGTTCTTGTGGAAATCTATTATTGTCGGCATTCGCCAATTTACTTCGCTTTAGATGAAATTAATTTCATGGATGTATCATAGTATTTTGATATTAACACTCTTTATTGAGGAGAGATTTAAGTAACTTTCTAACTGGAAGAGAGAGAACTTCACCTGGTGAAGTTTCTGAATTGATTGCTAAGATGTATTTTTCATGAATCTGATTTTAGGTGAATTATTAAGGTTATCTGATATGATTGCCTTTTTTATGGTATATAGGCAATATTTCATAGTGCTTCCCTAGATATCGGGCTTCGTTTTACTTTATACTTGATTAATATTTAATCATGTATATTTTTGTACTGTTGTGTGCAAATTAAATAGTCTGTTATTTATTAATTCATAGGCATGTATGTTGCTTTATTTATACTAAAATATTAATATGTTATATCTTTTTTTTCTTCAATGCTGAACTATGCTGTTTTGTTTCTATAAAAATACAAATTGTATCTTAGTTCTTGTGGAACTTAATAGTTCTAAAGGGAGTAAAGCTAAATAGTAGTCAATGAGTATGTTGTGAATAAGAATGACTTTTATTATGTTTTGAGTACTAAATTGGATACTCAAATTGTAGTATTTTGATGAGAATTAGTTGGAAAAACATTTTATGAGGAAGAAAATAAAGAAAAAATGAGGTTATTATATCATTCTTTAAAAAATAGTTTTATATTTGCACACATAAAAATGAGATTATTGGTGAATGCAAACAATATTGAATCTATTTAAAGGCTAAGTAAACCAAGTTCCACAAGAACTTATTGAAAACATCAAAGTTAGCCGTATCGAAAGTTTGTTTATTTCTTATTCCGGAATGGGCTAAAACGTCCAAAGATAAATTCAATCTTATAAATCTGAAAGTAGTTTATTGAATAAAGAATTCCTATGCTAAATTTAGTCCCGGCTTGTGCAATAAATAATCCCTTGCAGTGCATAAATTAATTCGTCCGCCTATAGCCGGACGCAAGTTTGCCTATAGCCGACGTTGCGTTTGCCTATAGCCGGACGCAAGATTGCCTATAGCCGGACGAATTAATTTATGCACCCGCGGGTATTATTTTTTATAGAGAAAATGTTTATTGCATTCGGCTGTAATGATTGCAGTAGTTGGGAATCAGATTTATAAGCGCGCAGAAATGATTCAAATCCGTGCAAAAATGAATAACTATAGTTATTGCATATCAAATTAAAAAAGTCTGTACTACCTTAAGATATTACAGACTTTTAATAATGGTTTTATAAGTGTTTACTTCCTGCCGACTATCTCAAAAGGAACACGTACCGAAACTCCTTTCTTCATCAGATTAGTCAGGTTGGGGGACAGACGTTGTTTGAATGATTCCCAATTACGGTATTTCATTTGTGTCCATCCGGCTTCTGCCAATGCGAAAGCGCGGGGATATGCCATATAAGTTGCCCGGTTAATGTCCCGTATCGCTTCTCCCCATAAAGTTCCCATAACTCCGGTGATATGAGCCTGATCTTCAGCGGACACGCCATATCCCGGGTCGAATTGATAAGACTTCTCCAAGGTGGTAACAGGCATACCCCAATTGTTGAACTCGGGAAAATCTCCTTTCAGTTGCGGATAATCCAGATAAGCGTACTCACCTGGTGCCATGATCAGCGGATTACCGTGCTTTCGGGTAAGTTCAAGACAGGTAGGTGTCAATCCTCCGCGCCAGCTTACTAAAGTTACGTTCTTGGGATAAGGAAAGAGATAGTCGTTGGCAGGCGGATAAATATTGTCCAGTTCGCACCAAAGTATAGGAGTCTTATTGTTCTCCTGAACGAATGAAAGCATACGGCTGAAAAAAGGAATCATGAGCTGTGAAGCTTTCTGATAACCTAGTTCTTTCATCATGGCCTGGCAACGGGTACATTTGGTCCAGTTCTTTTCTATCACAGCTTCGTCGCCTCCTAAATGTATATAATCGGATGGGAACAATGAAGATATTTCTTTGATGATATCCTGATAGACAGCATACACTTTTTCATTATTCGCGCAAAGCATTAAATCCGTAGTTTTACCTACTATCTTAGGCAGCGTATCGGTATGAGTACATCCCAATTCGGGATAGGCGGCTAGTATAGCTACTGTATGTCCGGGAATATCCAGTTCGGGAATGACCTCGATATTCCGTTGAGCGGCATATTGAATGATTTCGGCAAGCTGCTCTTGCGTATAATAATCTTTGCCGACCAATTTAGGATGTTTTTTTATTTCGACTCTCCATCCCTGGTCGTCTGTCAAATGCAGTTGGAGTATGTTGTATTTGTAACGTGCCATCTGGTCAATGAAGAACTTCACATCATTTACCGGAAGGAAATGACGGGCAGGGTCGAGCATCAATGCCCGATGAGAGAAGCGGGGTGCATCATCAATGCAGATAGGAGAAATCTCCTTGTGTGCAGTGGCGCACGCGTCACCTAATAGAAGCTGATCCATCGTCATGACTCCATAATAGACTGCTCCTGCGGTAGCTCCGCTGATAGTGATCCCTTTGGAAGTTATTTCGATACGATAGTGCTCTTTTCCTTTCATTGCAGGATCGATCAGCAAGCGGATATCTGCACGGCCGGATTCGGAGGCAAGTGGAACCTTTGCCTGCATCCTGTCTTGTAATATCGTTTGCAGCGTCTTTGCTGTAAACTGCAATTCCGGCTGATTCAAATAGATAGCCGTCTTTCCGGAACGGACAGTAAAAGGCTTCCCTTTTACCGGTGTGATCTGATTGGGCATGGGCAACAAAGCCGAAGTATTATTCTGGGCAACCAGGTATCCGGCAAAGAAAAGCAAACAAAGGCAAGTATAAATTTTCATGGTCGATATTGGGGGTAAATGTGTTCATCTGAATGAAATAGATTCAGTGTTATTGTCTGATTTGGGTTAATCCATTCTCTTTGTCATATTTAAGTTGATAGCTACGTCCTTTCGCAGTTTTGAAAGAGATTGTTTTACCGGCATATTTTACGGTACAATTCTGTCCCGCCTTGGACAGAAGAGTGGCTTCTTGCAAGAGACCGTCTTTCCATATCATATCTATCTCGAAATTTCCTTTGGCGCATACACCGTGGATCGAGCCGTCTTTCCAGGCATCCGGCAAGGCTGGCAGCAATTGAATGAATCCCATGTGGCTCTGCAACAGCATTTCTGTGATACCTGCTGTGCCACCGAAGTTTCCATCTATTTGAAAAGGTGGGTGTGTATCCCAAAGGTTATCTACTGTTCCGTTTTTCAACAGATTACCAAAGAGGGTATAGGCGTGATTTCCATCCTGCAGGCGTGCCCATTGGTTCAATTTCCATCCCATGCTCCAGCCGGTAGCACCGTCGCCACGATGTACTAATACCACTTTGGCGGCTTCTGCCAGTTCGGGAGTAGTGATAGGAGAAACGGTATGTCCGGGATGCAGACCGAAGAGATGATTTACATGGCGATGTTCGTCTTTCGGATCGTCGATATCGGTTGACCATTCCAGTAACTGACCATAGCGACCTATTTTATAAGGAACGAGATTGGCAAGCACATGTTCCCATTGTTTGCGTTCTTTTTTGTCTATTCCCAACTCTTTGCTCGCTTGGATGGCATCCAGCAGGATTTCACGGACAACTGCATGCACAAATGTAGCTCCCTGATCGATAGGGCCGTGTTCCGGTGAAGTAGAGGGGGCAGCCGTATACGTTCCGTCCGGTTTATGCCAGAGATAGTCAACAGTAAAGTTGGCGCTGCTCTTAATCAGTTCATATCCTGTTTCTTTCAGGAATTTCAGGTCCTTGGTATAGTCATAATATTCCCAAACGTGAGTTGCCAGCCAGGGACCTGCCATCGGATTAAAGTTCCAGGACATGTCCTGACTTTCCAATGGGGTAGTAAAGCCAAAGATGTTGGCGGAAATAGATGCTGTCCATCCTCTTGCACCAAAATAAGACTGAGCGGTCTTTTCTCCCGGTTTCACTAAGGTACGGATGAAATCGATTAACGGAAGCATACATTCATCCAGGTTTGTAGAGCAGGCCGGCCAGTAGTTCATTTGGATATTAATGTTATTATGATAATCCACACGCCAAGGGCCGTCTATGTTGTTATGCCAGATGCCTTGCAGATTGGCAGGCATATTTCCCGGTCGGGAACTGGCTATCAACAGATAGCGTCCGAACTGGTAATAGAGTTTCTCCAAGTAGTAGTCAGGTTGTCCTTTCCGATAGTTTTTCAGTCGTTGGGCAGTGGGCAGATTGGCTATTTTCACTGTAGGATTCAACTCCAGTTTCACCCGGTTGAACAAAGAAGCGTAGTCTTTGTAGTGTTCGTTCAGTAAGTTGGCATATCCTTTGGCTACGGCATCCTTCATCCATTGCTGTGTTGTTTCAAGCGGGTTAACGCCGACATATGTTTTAGGATCGGTGAAGTCCGGTGCGAAATTCATTTTATAATCGGTATCCGCAGTGACATAAAATATAACTTCGTCTGCTTCCTTCACAGTAATCCGCCCGTCTGCGTTGTTTAGGGTTCCTCCGTTTACTGTGGCCTGAATACGTACTGCATATTTCATTCCGTTATTGTCAAGGGAGGCTGTATAAACAAGGCCATTATTACCGTCGGTAGAGAACTGTCCGGTAGATACCGGGTTGGGTGCATATCTGAAAGTGAGATTCTGTTTGCCCGGTTGGTCGGCACTGAAACGCATCACCATCACATTGGCAGGATAAGAAATAAAATAGTTACGCTGATATGCTACGTCATCTTTTTTGAACTGAACCACCGCCATTGCCGAATCCAGTGATAAGATACGTTTGTAGTCGCTCATGCCTATTGTGCTTAATCCTGTTTCTACATAGAATTCTCCCATTGTAGTGAAGTTACCAAATCGGAAAGGCTTTTCTCTGGAAAATTCATAAGGGACTTCACTGTTGAAATTCTCGCGTGTCAGTTTTTCCGCTTTTTTCTGGTCTCCTTCTACGAACGCTTTACGTATTTCGTCCAGGATATGGGCGGACTGTTTGTTCACATTCCAATAGTAATCCGCTCCTTTGGCTGTATTAGGGCCGCCACGCCAGAGTGTTTTCTCATTAAAAGTAATGCGTTCTGCTTCTACTGAACCCAAAATATTAGCACCGATGCTTCCATTGCCGATGGGCAATGACTGTGATTCCCAGCTGGCATCCTGTTGGGCACTGTACCAGACTTCTTTTCCTTGCAGTGTATTGGGAGAATCAAACCAGATAGAAAGTCCTTTGGTGTAATCCGTACTTTCTGCATGGCCTGTAAAAATCGTAAATAAGGCACAAAATAGGAGCGAGTGTTTCTTTTTCATTATCGTGGCGTGTTTTTTATTAGATAAAATATATATTATAAATCTATGTGTATCACAGCTTTTTAGAAGATGATGGTGCAAAAATAACAAAAAAACAGCTATATACAAACAATATGTTATGTAAACAGAAAAAAGACTGTTCGCTTCAATAAGGAACAGTCTTTTTCTATAACCTAGTATTAAAAAGGTTATTGTTCCCTGATTTTATTCTTTTCCGCTTTGATCCGGATTTTGTTTCAGATAATAATTAATTCTTTCGGTCCAAGGTTTGTTTTCGAGTGGGAAGACATTACACTGTTCTGCCCATTTATTCCATTTAATTTCTAGTTTCTTCACAATCCTTGGATATTGGGCAGACAAATCTTTGGTTTCGAACGGATCTGTCGATAAGTCGATTAGCTCCCATGGTTCATTCCGGCTGCCGCGTACCAGTTTCCAATGATCGGAAATAATGGCGCAGGAACTTTGATGCTCAAAGTATAATTCTCTGGGCTTTATCTTTTTTCCATGAATTGAAGGGAGTAAGCTCTTGCCGGGCAAATTCTCTTTGAATTCTGACGGATAAGTGGCTGTGGCAATATCCATGCAGGTAGGCAGTATGTCTATAATGTGGGCAGGTTGCCTGCAAATCTGACCTTTCATCTTGTTTTTTCCAGCATCGCCATGAGATAAGATAAAAGGAGTACTTGTGCCTCCCTGAAAACATTGTGACTTATAGCTTCTATAAGGAGTATTGCTCAAATCGGCCATAAGCTGCCCCAGATATCCGCCTTCTTTGGTTGCACCGTTATCGCTTAAAAAGATAAATACGGTATTGTCCAGCATCCCTTTCTCCTTGATGGTTTCCACCAGTTCACCGATTCCGCTATCCACAATTTCGATCATGGCGGCATAAGTCGCCATATAGGTGATCCATTGCTCCTGTTGCTTGGGTGTAAGCGTTTCCCAGGAGGGACGTTTCCCGCCAAATTCCTTTTGGTAGACAGGATAATCCATCTCGTCCGAAATGAACTTCAGTTCCTTTAACCTGTCGAAACGTTGTTTGCGCAACACGTCATATCCCACTTTATATCGGTCTCTGCATTTCTCTACACGATCGGCAGGAGCCTGGAGGGGTAAGTGAGGGGCATAATGAGCTACGTACATAAACATCGGTTTGTCTGTAGGGTGTTGCTTGACAAAACTGACGGCGGAATCGGTGATGGCAGTGGTATAGTAATAGTCATCGGGGAATTCAGTGATTCGGGTCAGATTGCTGTATACCGGTGTCGGTTTATAATAACTGCCTCCTCCGCTCAGGCAACCGTAATATTTGTCAAATCCCCGTTGGGCCGGATAGCTGCCGTTGGGAGCATCAAAAGCTCCGTCTACTGTGACGTGCCATTTACCGCTCATATATGTGCTGTAGCCATTCGCTTTCATCACCTCGGCAATGGTGGGGATGTTTTTCGTAATTTGTCCTCTGTATCCGGGGCGGTGTTCATCTACTGCCGTCATCCATCCCATGCCGGCTTCGTGCTGATAATGCCCTGTCAGCAAAGCAGCACGGCTGGGGCAGCTTCTTCCTGTATTTTTGAACAGGCTGAAGCGTACCCCGTTTTCTGCCAGACGGTCTATGTTGGGAGTCTGGATTTCACTTCCGTAGCAACCCAGATCGGAGAATCCCATGTCGTCACATAAAATCAATACAATATTGGGAGGAGTACTTACCTGTGCTTCTGTACTGGCGAAACTCGCTCCTAACAAAAATGAAGTATATACTATTCTATTTATCATAACTGTATTTTAATAAGTTTGTGTTTTTCTGTTTATAGATAGAACCATGTGCATTATTCAAAGTCACTCTGTTGCTTTTCTACTTCTTTCAGTTTCACGCGGTTCAGTTCCTGTTGTAATTCAAGTACACGCTTTTCGCAATCGGATGAGGCGGCATTCACCTTATTTCCGGCATCTTTGCTTGCGGATTGTGCTTGTGTCAGTTCTTCTTTGTCTGCTACCAGCATATGTTCCGAAGGAAAAGTAGGAATAATCAGTTCTGCCGGAACCGGCGTATGTTTGCCTTGCCATACCACCGATGCGCGGATTTTGATTTCTCCCGGTGTGGTGGTAGATCTTACCAGGACCGGAGCAGTTCCCCAAAGTACCGGACGTGGATTGGTGAATGTTTCTTCGTCGGCAACCAGTTGGCCCTGTCCTTCGATTTCGAACTTTACTTCATAATTATTCAAACGCTTGATGTTTCCGTTTTCATCTGCGATGGCTGCAATGACCGTCACGATGTCCGATCCGTCCGCTTTCATCTGCACTTTCTCGTCATCTGCCCAGAGTAACAGTTTTGACGGGCGGCGTGTGGGGGTTACTTTATGTGTCGCAACCACTTTCCCGTCCATTAATCCTTCTGCCAAAAGGTAAGAATCTGCCTGTTTCTTTTGGCGTGACAGCTTTTTATCATACATGACATCAAATACATCCTTGAATGTGATGACGGGTGAAGGCATTCCGGCTTCATTTGCCGGCTTATGATAAGTATACTCTTTGCCTCCCTTGCAATAGGTGAGGCGAACTTCATCGCAGTTGCTATATATCGTTACATCTTTCGGAGAGAAAGGAGTCATGGCATTAGCTATGTAAATCATCGGTCCGTTATCTGCGATCAATTCCTTGTTGGGTTCGGCAGGACGCTGGGAACAGAACATATAATAAGATAGCTTCGGTTGTCGGAAGGCATCCATGATACCTCCGTAGAACGGATCTGGATGATAGCCTCTCTGATGATCGAATGAATGCCACAGGCAACCACCCATATGTTGTCTGGTAGTTCTGTACAATATATCATAACTGGTAAGCTGATAATCGTTCTTAGCATAGCCCTGTGCCTGTATCAGCATCGGTACTTCTCCCCAGCCACGGTTGACCCGGCTTGGCGAGTTATGAGAATTCCAGTCGTCCACATTATCTCCCCATTCGCGGGTGAAATAACTGATTTTCGGGTCTAAATTTTCGGAGTTAAAGGCTCCGCCACCTCCGTTCATCGGATGGGTGAAGTGTATCGGGAAGTATTCGTGTCCACGTGCGGTTACATCACATCCGGCATAGCAATACGGATACGGATATTCTTCATTGAGAATGTCTACTACATTTTTAGCAAAATCCGCCGGATACCATGTTTCGTTCAGAATCGGCTCCCACATCCATACACAGGGGTGGTTGCGGTCGCGGCGAACCATATTGCGGATATCACTATACACTCTTTGAGCAAAGATCGGCTGATCATTCCAGAATTGCCATCCCGGTGTGTTGACAATAACAAACAGTCCTAATTCATCACAAGCATCCATAAACGCCGGATCTTGCGGATAGTGGGCGTTGCGGATAACACGCATTCCGGCATCACGCAACTTCTTCGCGTCCCGCCAATGAAGGCTGTTGGGTAAGGCGTTGCCTATCACTGCAAAATCCTGATGACGGTTGGCTCCCATCAGAGGATAGGGATAAGGTTTGCCATTCAGCCAGAATCCGTCTTTTCCTTTAAATTCAATGCTGCGAATACCGATGCGGCGGTAATATCCGTCAATGGTATTACCGGCTTTATCCTTTATATAAATGTGTAGTTTGTAAAGATAGGGGCTGTCGGGTGACCATAAATGAGGTGTTTCTACAGTCACTTTGCAGGAAGTTTGTTTCGCAAGCCCCTTGCTTACCAACAAACCGGTCTCCTTAGAGAGAACACGTTTGCCGTCGCGGTCATAGAGTTCATAGATTATTTTACCACCGAAGGACTTTCCGGAAGTGTTGCGTATATGTGCATCCAGTTTCAACTGTGCGGATTGCTCGGAAACTTTGTCGAAAGAGACAAACAATCCGCCTCCGGCTGTCTCGTTCTCATAATTCGGATCGGTGATGAATACCTTGTTGTGAACTATCATCCAGCAATCCCGGTAAATTCCTCCGAAGTATGCAAAATCCAGTGCATCTTGCGGTTTGCCGGGAGGGTAGGAGGGATCGTCACTGTTGTCTGCCCATACAGTGATTACATTGTCTTCTCCGTACTTCAGATTGGAAGTGACATCTACGATGACAGGCAGAAAACCACCGAAATGTTCTTTCAGTAACTTGCCGTTTACCCATATTTTTGATTTTCCCATAATGGCTTCAAAATGGAGGAACTGTTGTTTCCCTTTCCAGCTTTCCTCGGGAGTGAAATGCTTGCGATACCAGATTTCACCCTGATAATTGATGCATCCGCTTGCCTCGGTAGGGAGGTATTCTATGCCGTCGGGCAATGATACGATGTTCCAGTCTTTGTCATTGAACCCCGGCTGTTCCGCTCCTTTGATATTGCCTTTATAAAATCGCCAGGCAGGATTCATGTTATACACTGTGCGGCCTGTGTTGGAAAGCTGATAAAAGCCGGCTGTGGAGTAAGATGGCTGGTAAGTGTCGGCGTTAGCTACCAGTGTCCCAGCCAATAACAGACCACTGAGTAAGATTTTCCACCATGTTGAAGTACTTTTCATAATTCTTAGATTTGCTTGATTGATCTATCTTTATATATTAATGTCAGACTGTTTTGTTTCGCATTAGAATTTCGTTCGGGCAAGGTACAAATTTCCCGATAGTTTGAAGCATAGGACGCCGAGCTTTATTTTTTATTAAACATTAGCCCGGTTCGTCCTACACTTTTTTACCATATCCAAGATGGCTTTATCTATTTTATTTAATACCTATCGGCCCTTCATTGGCTTGAATCGGCCATCCTGGATTCTGGTAAATAATAGAAGTATTCAGATCGTTAGGATTTGAGGCCGTAATTCTGAAGTGCGTGATAGCGATAGGATTCAGATAATGCGCTTCACACCATGTGTATCCTGCATCATACATCAGATTGTTTGTCTTCACAGCGCGGTAAGGACATAGATATTTACCGCTATTAGCATAGCTTGATACATTAGAGGTCTGTCCTTCCGTTCCTTCCTGTATCAGAAGATTTTTTCCGTCCTGCATGTATTTATCCTTTAAATCGGATTCCCATAAGTTAACTCCTTCGATTACAAATTGCTTAACCTGGTCCAGCGCTCTCCAGCGTTTTAAGTCTAACATGCGCAAACCTTCTGCAAGTAGCTCACAACGCCGTTCACGGCGGATGTTGTATAGTAGAGGAGAGACTGTTTTACCTGCCGAATATACGGCCCAGTCCAGTTCTTTGGACAGATCGGTATTGTTCACGGTCACTGTATAGTCTCTTGGCAATCCGGCTCTTTCGCGGAGATCTCCCCAATATCCTGCTGCCTCCGAACCAATGGAAGTTCCATTATGCTCCATACAGTCAGCCTCGATGTAATTGAGATAAGCCTCGGCTACGCGGTATACCGGACACCCTTCAATCGCTGTGTTGCCATCCCGGTACCAGTTTCCTGACAATCCTTTACGTACCTGATAGCCTGTTACGCATCTCTTTTCCGTTATATCCAGAAGTTGCAGAACCTCCGGCAGCAAATCGGGAGTACCATTCATCACATTCGGGCTGAGAGTCTCACCCGGTGTCATCAGGAATAGTTGTAGACGTAGATCTCTGTTTTTGCGTACATTCAATAATGATTCGTCACCTTTATACTGGTCGGTTGCATAGATCGGCTTACCGTCACGGCAAAGGAAACTTTCTACATATTGCCGGGTAAATCCGGTATTTCCACCTACGCGAATATAGAAAGGAGCTGAGTGCACAATCTTATAGTCAAGCAGATTATACGCACGCCACATTAATATTTCTGAATATCCTTCCAGGCTGTTCGCTGAGAACTGAGCAAAATAGGGGTTGCTCATTTTATATTTGTCTTCGTCTGTTTTAACTGTTTCATCCATGCAGTCTTTTGCTGTATTCTGTACCAAGGCTGCATTGCCTATCACTTCTTTGGCTGCCGCTTTGGCCTCCTTCAGAAAAAATGCGATTTCCGTATCGATATTAAAGTCCGCAATGTCTTCTGCCTTTCCCGGCCATCCCGGACCACCCGGTACTAGAGCAGTGCCTTTGTGATAAGTCAGCCAGGAAGCTTCAAACAGAGCTGCTCTGGATTTCAATAACAGAGCAGCATTTTTGGTAATTCGGTTCTTCCCACCGGATATATTATTGGTTAGCAAACTGATTGCCTGATCCAGATCTTCCAGAATAAAATGTGCTACTTTATAGCGGGGGGCCCGTTTGCTGGCCTGAATCAGAGATTCACTTTCATCCGGCAATGTGTTTTTTATAATCGGGAAGTCACCGAAGGTCTCTAGTTTTGACAAATAATTCTTAGCGCGCAGGAAATACATTTCACCTATATAATGCTTTATGTTTGTTTCCGAACCTTCTATCTCTCCCTTTTCGAAGCGGGGCACTACTGTTTCGAGGAAGTAATTAGCTTCACGAATGGTAGAGAAATACCACGGATCATTACTTGCTGGATTATCATAAGCTTCCGGAACTTTCCATTGACCGGGAATCCATTTCTTATCATAGTCAGTGGCAGCTTGATTATCTGTAGCATTGTCGTTTTTCCAGATTCCGGCATTAAATCCCTCATGCGTCGTGAAGTTGTAATGCTTCACAGCATAGGCAGCCAAGTCATTTTCAGTAAAGAAAAAGTTGTCCGGGGTCACACTGTCTAAAGGTTCCCTGTCCAAAAAATCATTGCAAGAAGCGAGTATAAAGCTTCCCCCTGTCAGCAAAAAATAAATATTTAATTATCTTTTTCATACGTCATCAATTAAAAGTTAACACTAAATCCTGTGGAAAAAGTACGGGACAACGGATAAGTTTTTCCTGAACTGTTCGATCCGTCTTTCGCTCCATAACCAGTATTAATTGTTTCCGGGTCGAATCCTCCGGGCAATCCCGTAAGGGTGAATAAGTTTTCTCCCGAGAAGAAGACTCTCAGGTTGGAAACACCTATTTTGCGTGTGATATAGGCGGGGATGGTATACCCGATCTGCAAATTCTTCAACCGTACATAGGCGGCATTCTGAAGATAGCGGGTTTGCGTCTTTTGATTTTTTGCGAAGTTATCAACCAAGATACGCGGGAAATAAGCGTCCTTGTTAGCGCTCCAGAAATCATCCCCTTCTTCGCGGAAGAAATCAAGATGAGAAGTAAAGCAGGCCGATTGCCAGATCCCTCCTGTAGCTCCCCAGAACATGTTGTCGTTCAACCAGGCATCGCGTTTTGCCACTCCTTGGAAGAATAAGCGTACATCAATGCCCTTCCAGGATGCATTTAGATCCAGACCAAAACGGAATCGTGGGGAAGTATTGCCAATCACTTTTTTGTCACCTGGGTCATTAAGCGTAGCTCCATCGGAAATCTTGCCATCACCATTCAGGTCCCGATACATGATGTCACCTGCGCCCCATTTGACTCCTAATGCATCTTGTCCGCCGTTGGGCAGTGAAGCAAGATGAGCATCCATTTCTTCCTGGCTTTTGGCTATGCCAATGGTTTCGAATCCCCATATATCTCCATTATATTTACCGACATACCACGTGTTTATTTTACCGGTCGTGTTTGGGTATTTGAGGATTTTCTGACGGTCGTCCGAAAGCAACAGGTGCACTCCGTAGTCAAAATCTTTAATGCGGTCCCGCCATCCTAGATCCAATTCAAAACCGGTAGACTGCATATCCGCATTGTTCATTTTGGGTACATTTGCCCCTAAAGTTACAGGAAGTTCGGGAGCTGGTCCTACCATATTGATAGTCTTCCGGTTGAACCAGTCAAAACTTACGGTCAGACGATTGTTCAGCATACCCAGGTCAAAACCGATGTTCCATGACCGCATGGTTTCCCACCCTAATAGCGCTGAAATCAAATCCGGTGCATTCGCTGTGTTGGGACGGCTGTTGTTAATCAGCCAGTGGGAGTCGGGATCTTGGGCGACAAACTTCATTAACTGGATATACGGATATAGGTTTTCCGTATTCTGATTGCCCAGTTCTCCCCAGGAACCGCGGATCTTTAACGTATTAATGATATGGCTGGTAGGTTCCATGAATGCCTCACGGGCTACGTTCCAGCCGGCAGAGAAGGAAGGGAACAAATTCCAGCGTTTGTCTTTTGCAAAACGTGAAGTACCGTCATACCGGAGATTGACTTCCAGCAGATACCGTTCTTTATAATCATAATTGAGTCGGCCGAAGAAACCGGCTGTTGCCCAATGTGTCAGTTTGGACTTATCGATAGTCGATTCACCCGTAGCGGCATTAATACTGGGCACGGATTCTGAGATCAAGTCCAGCTTGGACGCCTGCAACTGCCGCCATTTATTTACTTCGGCCTGAAAACCGACCATTGCTTTCAGATGGTGTGCGTCGGCAAATGATCTGTAATATTCACTGTAGACGTTGGCATTGAAATAATTGGTACGTTCGGCGCCTTCGGTAACTTTCGACGTTTTCCATGTATCACCGGAATAAGGCTCTCCGGCTACATTCATCTGCGGCACCTTTAAATAATCCGTATGGGTGAAGGCATCTATCACTTTATAATTGATTTCTCCGAAGATTTTCCAGTCTTTGATCGGTTCTATCACCACCTGGAACTGTTGGTATAGCCAGTCAGTCTGCGAATTGTTGTCGCCTCCATAGAGAATCGGCCGGATAATCGTGTTACCCATCGGATAACCGTTGGGGTCTACAGTTGGTTCCATCGGCCAGCGTTTGGCTATATTCTGATATAAGGTATTATCAGTCATCGCGGTAGGCTTGCTATAATCTTTCCGCATATATTTCATGCTGTAATTCATGTTCAGCCACGGATAAAGCTGTGCGTTAATCTTGCTGCTCACCGAATAACGCTGTAATTTATCACGGCGGATAGCCATCATTCCTTCCTGTCCCATATAGTTGCCGGAGAAATAATACTGTATTTTTTCTGTTCCTCCGCTGACGCTGAGAGAATGCTCCTGCGAGAATGCCGTACCTCCGAAAACTACGTCATACCAGTCTGTATTCGTATTACCGATCCAGTCCCAGATAGTGGGAGTATTTCTGTTCGGTTGGGTAGTAGTGGTAATTGTGCCTGATGCGTAATCTTTGATAGCCTGAAGACGGGTATCGTCAAACTGTACCGCTGTTTTACCATCATTCAACTGCATTTTGTTGAAGTACATGGCATAAGTGTAGGCATCTGCTACATCCGGCAGATTAATGGCTTCTGACCAGCGGAAACTATTATTATAATTAATGTTGACTTTCCCCGCTTTTCCTTTTTTAGTCGTTATCAACACTACGCCGAATGGCGCACGGGAACCATAGATGGAAGAGGCAGCCGCATCCTTCAACACCGAAATACTTTCAATATCATTGGGATTCAGCATATTCATGTTTCCTTCCATGCCGTCGATCAGAATCAGCGGAGATGCATTGGAACCGTCACCGATCGTACCGGCTCCACGGATATTCACTTTCATGTCTGCACCAATTTCACCACCGTTGCCATCCGAAGCATAAGAAAAATTCATTCCCGGAACTAATCCTTGTAATGCTTGGCTTACATTAGAAACCGGACGTGACAGTAAATCCTCGGCATTTACCGTAGATACCGAACCGGTCAGGTTGACTTTCTTCTGTGTACCAAAACCTACGACAACGATTTCGTCCAGTGTCTTGGTATCCTCTTTCAGGATGACTGACAGACTTTTGCCGGGCTGTGCCTTCACGGTCTGGGACATATAGCCTACGTAAGAAACCGTAATCGTCACATTGGCAGATGCTGTATTCAATATGAAATTCCCATCCAGGTCTGTAATTGTACCATTCTGGGTGCCATCTTCCATTACGGTAGCGCCAATGACCGGATCGCCAAACATATCCGTCACTTTTCCCTTTATCTGCACGGTTTGTTTCGCGGCAGGCGCTTCCACTATTTGCGTAGATAATATTATTTTTTTATTACGTACGGCATATTTGACATTGGTGTTTTTAAACACTTCATTCAATAAGGTAAATATATTGCTCTGTTCGGTAACTACCGATACCCGGCGGTCTACATCAATATGATGGTCATTGTAGAAAAAGCTAAAATCAGATTGTGCCTCAATTTGTGACAGAACTTCTTTCACAGTCAAGTTTTGTGCTTTCACAGAGATCATAGTACGTTGGGCGTAGCTGTCGTTAGCACATAGAAGCCCAACAAAACAAAAACAGAAAACAAAGAGCAGTTTCATAGACAAAGGAATTTTTTTCCAAACAATAAAAACGGGATTATCCGCCCACAATTGTTGGACATAATTGTTTTTCTTCATATATTTGCATGAATTAAAGTTAAGAAATAATTTTCTCTGTTTGTATTCAAACAGGTTAAAGGCTTTCTCATACAGGCTGGATGCGGGAACATCTGCCTGTATGCTTTTTTTTTAAGGCGGTTGGAAGTTTCTCATACGTATTATAATTTTATTGGTTAAACATGAAAGGCTTTAATATATTTCAATCTGCCTCCTTTCTTCACTTTGATTATTTGTCAGTTTCACATTACGCCAGCGTATGTGTGAGGATATTTTAAAATTCTCCAGAATCTCTTCTATATATTGTTCTGTAAACGCTCCGGTAAATGTATATTTGTCAAATTTCGAAGTGTTTACAATAAAATCTACATTATAGCGTTTCTTCAGTATATGCAATGCTGCCTTAAATGGAGTTTTATCAAAAATAATCTTTTGGTCCATCCAGGCAAGCTCCGATTCGCCATTGGTGTTGTATGACAGAATCTGTCCGTCCTTATTATTATAAATCACTTTTTGTCCGGGACGCATTAGTATTTTACTTCCCTGTCCGTCTTTCTCATAAACAAATTCGACCTTTCCCTCTACCAAAGTGGTAATCACCTCATCCATCTCATCAAATGCTTCCAGGTTAAAGTGTGTACCCAAAACTTCCACTTTAGATTTTTGGGGAGTCGAAACAATGAATTTATGTTCAGGGTCTTTCGCAACTTCAAAATACGCTTCGCCATTCAGACTCACTTCACGAATGTTACCGGTGAAAATGGAAGGATACTTTAAGACTGAGCCGGAGTTTAAGTACACTAAAGTGCTGTCTGGTAATCTGAAAGAAGTTATCATTCCGGGTTGTGTCTGGACTTCGAATATCTGGGCATGGACGGGGGCGGTAGATTGGGGTTGGTTAAGCAAAACCAAAATAGTAATAGCCATCGGTATGAGTAAGGCAACAGCTGCACGTTGTATCCAACCCCACCAGGAAATATGATACTTATTCTCTTGCATCCGTCCCTTCACTTTTGATAGCTCCTCATCCATATCCATTTTTTCAGTAACCTGTTGCGTGTCAGTCATAAGAAGAAGTGTGTAAATGTCCATGGCCTTCTTTTTATTTTCATCTGACAATTTGATCCAGGCTTCTATTTCCTGAATTTCGTCTGCTGTTGCTTTACCATCATAATAGCTGATCAGCAAGTCTTCTATAGTTGAATGATGCATTTCCATGATAAATTTATTAAAGAGACAAGCGGGAAAATAAAACTACTAAGGTTATTTAAATAATTAACATTAATAAACTTTATGGTTAATAACTGTGTTATTTTACGCTTATTTAAAATATAAGCATTATCATTGCAGCCATGGAATACAGCAATGAAGATGCGTACTTATTGATGGCACTAAGGAGAGGGGAGATGATTGCTTTTGATAGTATATTTAAAAAATACTACCCGATTCTTTGTGCGTATGGAAATAGGTTTGTAGACTATGAAGAGTCGAAAGAAATAGCGGGTGACGCTATTTTATGGCTGTGGGAACATCGCGAAACACTTCAGGTTGAAACTTCCTTAGGCAGATATTTACTCAAATCGGTTTACCATAGATCACTTAACTGCATCAAGCAAAAACAGCTGAAGAATCATGCTGATACTATGTATTATGAGGAGATGGAAAAGCTGATACATGACGCAGAGACTTACCAGTTCCAAGAGCTTTTAAAAAGAGTGAAAGAAGCTATAGATGCATTGCCTGCTTCCTATAGGGAGGCTTTTGTTATGCATCGTTTTACTAAAAAGAGCTATAAGGAAATAGCTGAGAGTTCCGGGGTTTCAGTAAAAACAATTGCTTATCGTATACAACAGGCAACAAAGCTGCTTCGAAAAGATCTTGCAGACTTACTAATTACTATGATCGTTTGTGTATTGTCAGTCGTTCGTTAACTATTGCTCAGGCTTACCTATTGCTGAAAAAAAGAACTTTCTTAAAAAAGGAATATTTAATCAGCCAAGGAATGCTATAAATTACATACGGATAAATAAGAAGTAGAAAAACGCCTGCATTTGCTTGAATGAAAATCTCTCTTTCTTTTATTTAAGTTGTATGCTGAATAGATTGATATGATATTACTTCTTATGTTTTCTTTTAGATGATGTATTGGCTGAAAGGATAACTTTTTGTTTAATCTTGCCTTTTCGCTATTTGTGATTAACCAGCGTGAAAACAAGCTCCGGATAGTCTTTTTATCTCTTCCTCACCGAGGAAAAACAGGTTCCTCGGTGAGGAAGAATACGTTGGTTTTAAACCAAGGAGGCGTTCCTTTAAGACCAACGAATGGTTTAGTGATAGAAAAAGATGCATATCTCATGTGAATTTATGCAATAATAATCTGTTATTCCGTATATTATTGCACTGATTTATGCGCTTTATTCTTTGTTTTACTATTTTTATTTCAACTGTATTTTTGTTTAATCTTAAAAATAGCACATTGATGTTGGGCTGCATGTACATATTTCTAAGAGAACGATGGGTTTATCAACTTTCTTGTTTCAATGATTCGTCTTTCTGAATATAGACAGTCCGTGTCGGAAAAGCAAGGTTCAATCCTGCTTTATTAAAAGCAGCCAGTATTTCCATATTCATATTTGAGGTTACGCCTAAAATATCCCCTTGTTTCTCTATAAAATAGATATACATGATAACCAATGCGGAATCTGAGTATTCTGTAAAAACAGCGACTATATCAGAAGGGTTAGAAGATACATTTTCTACTCTTTTGGGGATGGATTTCAATAGTTCTAAAGCTTCTTTCATCTTTTCGGAAGTCGTATCATACGTCAGTCCAAGATTCAAGACTACTCGGCGCATAGGTTCGGATGAAATATTAACGATAGAAGTATCGGTAATCTTATAATTGGGGAAAGTTATAATACGTTTGTCGTAATTCATTATTTTTGTGCTTCGGACTCCTACGTCTACTACCGTTCCTTCATAACTATCCACGCGAATTGTGTCTCCGATGCTGAAAGGTTTATCCGTCAGAATGGTAAACGCACCGAAAACGTTTTTTACTGTATCTTGTGCTGCCAAAGCAAATGCGATACCACCAATACCCAAAGTTCCCAACAGAGCACTGATGTTAACTCCCACATTACTCAAAGCCATGACGATGCCGATGAGCCAGACTATAACCAAGATGGTTCTTTTGATGATTGGCATCATTTTGTTAGCTTGTCCGTTGGACTGCTTTCCCCAGTAAACCTGAAGTAAACTACTGAACAAACGGCCGAAAAACCAAGTAATATCCAGAACAATCAAAATGCTGTAAGCATTGTCAACTACTTTCACAAAACTGTCCGGATAAACCAACCGATGGATAGCGATCCAGATTCCCAACAGAATTATAGCAAACTTAACAGGCGCTTCCAAAGAGTAAAAAATGACGTCGTCCAGGTGATTGTCGGTTCCCGTAACAAAAGGTTTGATAACTTTCTTGCCTAATAGCGATAATAATTTCACAATAATAATTGCTCCTAAAATAATAAGAATGGAAATACCCCAGTTTTCAATAGTATTTCCCCATAATTCATTTTCTAACATAGTCTAACTGATTTATAATTGTACTTTTATTTAATAATATCAAGTTGATCTCCTTTTTATTGACGATACAAGATAAGAGCTGAAGATGCTGCGATAGAAATATCCCCTCCCGATAAATGCTCCTGACTGTCTAGATCAATTTGTCCGTTATGGCAGACTATAATCCAATCTTGTTCCGGGATATTGATATCTGCCTGATTCCGGTTACCGTTGTATGCAACTAGAATTTCTTTCCATTCATCACCGTTAGCATACTCGCCTAGAGTATAAGCGATGACACCGGAATCGCCTGTATCAAGAAAATGAAGCCATTTCTCTAAGCCCTCTGCTGTAGGAATACGGAAGGCGGGATGTTTTTTGCGGAGTGCGATTAATGTTCTGATATAATTGAATATATCACGGTTTTTAGCTTTTAACGCCCAGTCTATTTGGTTGACGGCGTCAGAAGACTTGTAGCTGTTTGGCTCTCCCTGTTTGTCCTGCATGATTTCTTCACCGCCACGAATAAAAGGAATACCTTGCGAGGTTAAAAGCACGGTGTGTATTAATTTGTCAATAGGAACCAGTTCTTCTTCAGAATGTTCGCCTTGAACAGATAATTTCAGCTTATCTACCAGCGTATATCCGTCATGACAGGAAACAAAGTTAATCATTTGAGAGGGAGCAGCGGCATATGGACCGTCACAGTAAAGTAACCCGCTATAATCTACCTGTGGGTGTTGTGTTCCGCCAACGATTCCATATTTGACAGGTTCAAAATGCCCGTTGATATTTCCGGAGGCATACCCTGGTTCCTGTTCGTCAAAGGTACTTCCTTTCAGACCGTCACGAAATTCATCATTAAATACGGCAATACCTTTCATTTTTCGTACATTCTCCTTTACAGCCCGTTGCTCGAAAGGTAATGGAGAATCTGCTGCTACCCAACCTTCTCCGTATACAAAAATGGTGGGGTCAATTTTTAATAATTCCTCTCTTAACTGGTTCATGGTGTCGATGTCATGTATCCCCATCAGATCGAATCTAAAACCGTCAATGTGATATTCTTTCGCCCAGAATTTGACCGACTCAATGATATAATGGCGAACCATTTCGCGTTCTGAGGCTGTCTCATTTCCACACCCGGAAGCATTTGAATAGGAACCGTCGGGATTCTGGCGGTAAAAATATCCCGGAACCGTCAGGTCAAAATTAGAATGCTCGGTTGAGGCTGTATGGTTATAAACCACATCGAGTACAATACGAAAACCATTTTGATGGAGGCTTTTTACCATCTCTTTAAATTCGCGGATACGGGTGGTGGGGGTGACAGGATCGGTGGAGTAACTTCCATCTGGTACATTATAATTCTTCGGGTCATATCCCCAATTGTATTTGTTTTTCTCCAATTTCCTTTCATCGATTGTGGCGAAATCGAATGAAGGAAGGATGTGTATATGCGTTACTCCCAATTCTTTTAAATGATCCAGTCCGGAAGATTCTCCTTCGGGAGTTTTAGTTCCGGTCTCTGTCAGAGCAAGAAACTTCCCCTTATGTTCAATTCCTGAGTTTGGATCAATACTAAAATCGCGGTGATGAAGTTCATAAAGAATGATATCGGAATACATTTTCAGTTCGGGTGACTGGTCTGATTCCCAACCTTCGGGATTTGTCTCGTTCCAGTCGATTACAGCAGCGCGATTGCCATTGATGCCGACTGCTTTTGCCCAGATACCGGGTGTTTCGTCCAGCCATTTTCCATCTTTTTCTATCTGGAAGGTGTAGAAAGAACCTTTCAGATCACGGTCTATATGGATACACCAGGTCCCATTGTCGGCTATGTCCATTTCCAGTTGTTCTTCCGGATCTCCCGCTTCGCCGGATGAATACAGGTTTAAACGGACATTATCGGCACTTGGTGCCCATAGCGTAAATATGGATTGCTGGGGTGTATAGACTAATTCCAAATCGTTCTCATAATAGCGCGGATACTTGTCATACGAATCCAACTGGTCCGGGGACGGATGATTTTTCAACTCTCTCATACTTTCTAATTTTATATTAATACTATATAAAAAAAATAATCATGTTGTGGAATAAATGAACCGGATTATTCTGTTATGGTATGACTGAAAACAAATGTGAAATCAAAAATTCCTGTTTACGCTCTGATAAATATGAATAATAAAAGAATAATTAAGGTAATTTTACGGTGTTGTAAATCAGCTTTTTATCCTTTGCACTTTTTTGTATTTGTTAGCTTATAATTTATAGAAACGTAGGAACTTTGTTAACATCATCTTTGTTTTGTATAAAGTTAATTATAAAAAAAATGAAGCGTATGGAAAATGGTGTTATGATGCAATATTTTGAATGGCATCTCCCGAATGACGGGAAGTTATGGAAACAGATAAAGGAAGATGCGTCGCATCTTCGTGATATAGGTGTGACTGCTGTTTGGATTCCCCCTGCTTATAAGGCCGATGAGCAGCAAGACGAAGGATATGCGACTTATGATCTGTATGACTTGGGCGAATTTGACCAAAAGGGAACCATAAGAACTAAATATGGTACGAAAGATGAACTGAAGAAAATGATTGACGAATTGCACAAATATCATATTGCTGTTTATCTGGACGTTGTATTGAATCATAAAGCGGGTGGTGATTTTACTGAAAAGTTTATGGTAGTGGAGGTCGATCCCAAGGAGAGAACCAAGGCTTTGGGTGAGCCGTTTGAGATACAAGGGTGGACCGGGTATAGCTTTCACGGACGTAAGGACAAACATTCGGATTTTAAATGGCATTGGTATCATTTTTCCGGGACGGGTTTTGATGATGCGCAAAAGCGCAGCGGTGTTTTTCAGATACAGGGAGAAGGAAAAGCTTGGAGTGAGGGCGTGGATAGTGAGAACGGTAATTATGATTTTCTGTTATGTAACGATATTGACTTGGACCATCCGGAAGTTGTATCTGAATTGAACCGTTGGGGAAAGTGGGTTTCCAATGAATTGAATCTCGACGGAATGCGTCTGGATGCCATTAAACATATGAAAGATCAATTCGTCGCACAATTCCTCGATGCGGTGAGGAGTGAAAGAGGCAATGATTTTTATGCCGTAGGTGAATATTGGAATGGTGACCTGGAAGCATTGGATGCTTATATAGAAGCTGTTGGGCACAAAGTAAACCTATTTGATGTCCCGTTACATTATAATATGTTCCAGGCATCACAGGAAGGTAAAGACTATGATTTGCGGGATATTTTAAAAGATACTCTGGTTGAACATCATCCCGATCTGGCTGTAACCATTGTTGACAATCATGATACGCAACGCGGAAGTTCTCTTGAATCCAATGTAGAAGATTGGTTTAAACCGTTGGCTTATGGTTTGATTTTGCTGATGAAGGAAGGTTATCCATGTCTGTTTTATGGAGATTATTATGGTATAAAGGGGGAGAAGTCTCCTCATACCCGGATTATTGATATATTGTTGGATGCGAGACGAAAGTACGCTTACGGTGATCAGATAGAATACTTCGACCATCCTTCAACGATTGGCTTTATCCGTACAGGAGATGAGGAACATAATGGCTCCGGGCTGGTCTTCCTTATGTCTAATGACGAGGCGGGAAGTAAAATAATGAGCTTGGGTGAGAAACATAAAGGCGAAGTCTGGCACGAAATAACCGGAAGTATATCCGAAGAAATAACTTTAGATGAAGAAGGAAATGGAGAGTTCTCTGTCGAATCCCGTAACCTGGCTGTTTGGGTGAAGAAGGATTAGGTATATGGTATTTATATAATTAATTATGAAGATGCTTGTTACAGTTGTAATCAGGTATCTTCATGATTTGTATGAAAGTCATTTGCAGACAGAAAGATTCTCTGTATCTTTGCCGCCATGGCAGAAAGAAGCGAACTACATACGAGAAATAAACACAATGGACAATATGATTTTTCATTGTTGACAGAGAATTATCCACCGCTCAGAAAATTTGTACTTCTCAATCCTTTGGGAATACAAACAATCGATTTTTTTAATCCACATGCTGTGAAAGCGTTGAATAAAGCATTGCTTATAAGTTATTATGGTATCCGCTACTGGGATATTCCAAAGAATTATTTGTGTCCGCCTATTCCCGGGAGGGCAGACTATGTTCATTATATTGCCGATTTAATTGATCCGGAGAGAGTCAGTAATACGGCAAATGAAGAGAATGGAGATAAGCCAAAACGACAGTGCAGATGCTTGGATATCGGTGTAGGTGCAAATTGTATTTATCCGATTATTGGGCACGTTGAGTATGGATGGATGTTTGTGGGTTCCGATATTGATCCGGTATCTATAGAAAATGCGCGTAAGATAGTGACTTGCAATCCTGTATTAGCACATAAGATTGATTTGCGGCTTCAGAAAGACAATCGGAGGATTTTTGATGGAATCATTGCTCCCGATGAATATTTTGATGTAACAATTTGCAATCCTCCGTTTCACAGTTCGAAAGAAGAAGCAGAAGAGGGGACATTACGTAAATTGAGTAGTCTGAAAGGGGAGAAAGTAAAGAAAACCAAATTGAATTTCGGTGGAAATGCGAATGAACTTTGGTGTGAGGGTGGAGAATTACGTTTTTTGCTGAATATGATTTCTGAGAGCCGGAAATACCGGAAGAATTGCGGTTGGTTTACAAGTCTGGTTTCTAAGGAGAAGAATCTGGATAAACTATATGCTAAATTAAAAGCCGTCCATGTATCGGAATATAAGATAATTCGAATGTGTCAGGGTACAAAAAATAGCAGAATTTTGGCTTGGCGATTTTTGGAATAGCTGATTTTGTTTTTTCGATAAACGGATATTTTTAAAGAAGATTATCTGTATAATGAAAAAATATTGATGATTAAGACCGTTATTTGTTATAATGTGCCTGGATTTGTTGTTGTTTTCGATAATAGAGTCGTTTCTCTCTCTGTATATTCTATATGAGTATTAATTCCCCTTTCTCCTTTTCTTTGATATGCCGATATTTGTAGTATGAGATTATAGTGCTAGGAAATATCAAATCAAGGGAATATATGTTTGTTGTTAGATTGAGAAACTATTTACATTTGTCGTTTTTGGTTATATTTTTATTGTTTTCCTCCTGTGTTGATGAGTTTTATAAAGATACACCTAAAGAGGGATATATAACAATTACCGGTATCAATACACGTGCCTATACAGGAGCCTATCCGGGTGACGGGCTCGATGATAAGGTTGAAACTCTGCGTATTCTGGCTTTCAATAAGACAAGTCGCATCTGCGAAAGTAATACTTTTTATTATGGAGATGTGCTGGGCGGAAATACGCTACGGCATCCGATTAATAAGGGTGAATATGATTTTGTCTTTTTGGCCAATGAACCTCATAATACAATTGTGAAGGCGGTTCTTGACAATATAACTGATTATGATGCACTAAAGTCAATATCCTATCCGGCGGAGTTCTTCGATTCGGAACGGGTTATACCTATGATTGCGGAAAATAATAGTATAAAAGTGCTGGCTGATGGAAACTTGGAGGTAAATGGTGTTGCATCTACCAAGTTGACAGTAGGACTCAGACGCTTGGCGGCACGTGTGGATGTGGTTTTGAAATCGAAAGTCGATTTTGGTGATGCCAGTTCGAGTGAATTTGAAGGAATTACTTTTTCTAATATACCGGATAGAGTGCCTTTGGTATATGGCTTGCCTAGTGATTGTTTACCCAGTTCCTGGGCGTATGCCGATCCGGTTCTTCCTTATGGTGGAACGGCCATAACCAGAAATGTGGAACGTAAACTCACATTAGCTGATAATGCCGACTGTTTTAAAATAGATCCCACTTTATTGACCACTGAGGATAAAAATAACGATTTAGTCTGGGCTGTTAAAGTTAAAAAAGTAATTCTGCCATCTAGCTTCTTTTCATCGAAGTCCGACGAGACGAATGCGATAAATTTTACTGTTAACCTGATTGACAAGTATAGTCCTTCCTGCAAATTGAAGATTCTGTCCGACCCGGATTATACATTACCGGCAAATGCGAAACTTGATTTGACAGGTATCATAAGAGAACCTTTAGAAGTAAATATACAGCCTTCTCCGTGGATTGACGATGGAGATGATTGGGAAATATCAGGCGTCCGTGTTCTGAATGTATCGCATATACAGGCTAAGATGACGGATATGAACGGAGTCCGGATTTCTTTCTGGTCCAATATGCCGGTAGTGAAGGTGTTGGGCACAGTAAAGAAAGAAGGTGAAGCGAATGAAAGAGCAACTAATACAGTCTTTAACTGTTTGGCAGTAGATGATAATAATCCTGATCCTTATCGTTTCTTTTATGATTCGGCTTCGGGCAGCGGATATATGGATTTACTGGTTGACGGAACAAATACCACCGGTTTTGGTACGCATGACAGGACCGAGAATATGAGTGGTACATATACATTGACATTATCTGCAGCAGAGGATACTAATGGTAAGAATGCATTGCAGAGGAAGATAAAGGTTACCGTCACACAAGAAGGTTTGCGATTTGTGCACAATCCTACGGCAAATCAACATGGTTTGTTCAATGCAGCATTTTTTAAACATAACCAGAAAGGAGAACGTATTATAACAGGACAGCATCGATTGGATCAAACATGGTCTGTTAGTGTACCTGTTGCCTATCAAAACTGGCTTGTTGTGAGCGCGACTCCCAGCTTTGATCCGAATATTGGAACAGAATCACCAGGTGATGCGGAACATTATCCGGTAACTCTCAATCCGTATAGGGGAGAAGATGGTACTAGTATCTCAGGTCTCACCGGTCGTATATATTTCCGTATTGGCGTTAAGGAAAATGCCGATTTTGTACCAACTAAAGAATCCGATCCTAAATTTGGATATATCAATTTGTCATATTATCCGGGATGGCGGACAACAATGAAAATTTATATTCGTCAGGGCGAAGCCGGTGCTTATATATATGCGCCGGGGGATGCTATTCCGGGAACTGTATGGGGAGCGTGGAATGGAGGTACGGATATTACTACACATGTGAGAGAAGATATGCGTCTTTTATCGACGAATGCCCGTAGGGGAGCAGCTAAGTTCTCTGCTTTAAACCTGACAAGCGAGAGGTTAGCAGGGAATACGAATCCGGATTATGAGAATGTGAACGTAAAAGGTGCTCGTTTTGTAGACTTCCCTTCGCAGGCGGGTGCATTCTTTCAGTGGGCGGTCGATTTGAAAGGCACTACTTCCGGTATGACTGATTATTACCGCAGAGCTTTTAATCCCTCGAAGTCATATCTTGTTTCAGGATTCCCTTGGGGATATGGGGAATTTCCGATCATGTGGGATGGAGATGTCAGTGCTAATATTCCTGCATATAAAGAACAGTTTGAAGTTTGCCCTCCGGGATATCGTCGTCCGACAGATGGCTATACGGATAAAATATCTTATAATGGATATTATGATTATTTGCCGGATGAGGGTACTACGGGTACTGCCACGAATTATAAAGATCAAATAGAGTATTCAGAATTAAGGGTTTCTTTATTTAATGTACCTTTTGCAGGAAATGCGGCTTCAAGTGCAGACTACGCTACAGCTTTTACTACTCCTTTTGGTGGAACTGGTAATACAGGTCCTGGGACATATCCTTACGGAGCAAACAAAGATATGCTTGCCCGGAAACAACTAAAAGGAACAACTTATACATTTTATTCGGACGGATTTTTCGACAGACGTCCGATAAAAGAGGCTTCGAATGGAAACTATGGCGTATCATTAGGAAATAGTAATGTTGCTTATCAGGGAGTATTGTATTTTAATCCCGATTCCGGAACGAATGCATCTGTCTTTTTTCCGTCAGCCGGTCGTCTGAATAACACAAGTGGTGCTTTGGAAAGTAGGGGTAGTACCGGATACTATTGGTCGGCAAGTGTAGGTCCTCCTTATATGAGATCGGAATTGCAGAATCCACCTTATGACAGGAGAATACGTTATGGAGCCTGGTCGCTTGAGTCTGCATATAATTCTCATAATTTCAGATTGTCATATCAAGGTTTTGCTCAAAGTATACGTTGTGTGAAAGAATAAGAACTTTTCGGCTTACGATAAAAATACCGGAATATCATCCGTTGAAGGGTTGGCTTTTTAGTCAACCCCTTATTTGTGCGTACTCTCTAACAACAAAGCTGCTGTTTTAAGAAGAAATCTTTATTTACTCTAATAAGATTCTAATAGGATTCTAACTATTCTCTAACAGGCTCTCCGAAGGGAGCCGTCTATCTTTGTACCCGGAAATCCGGTTACTAACTTAACTTATGTTTAATTATGATGATGAAGAGAGAGTTACACACATTTATTATTGGCAGTGTGTTGTTTTTTACCGCATGCGGGGATAAACAGGAATCAGAGCAAAAAAGTGGCTATCGTATACAAGGTGACACGGTCTATATTGCAGATCCTCTTTTACTTGAAAAGATCAAAGTATCAGTGTCTGAACTGAAACCCTATTCCAAGAAGGTGATAACGTCCGGTGTGGTGCGTCCCATTCCTCCCCGTTATGCTTATGTTGCTCCTCCATTTGCAGGGAGAGTCACAAAATCTTATGTGCGTATCGGACAGTCGGTACGTCAGGGAACACCTTTATTTGAAATCAGTTCCCCCGACTTTACTTCTGCACAAAAGGAATACTTTCAGGCACTTTCGTCCAGGGAACTTGCTAAAAAAGATTTGAAACGCAAAGAAGATCTGATAAGGAATGGTGTCAGTTCGCAAAGAGAACTGGAAGAAGCCCAGAATGCTTTATTGATAGCAGATAAGGAGTTTGAAAACGCCTCTGCCGCATTGCGGGTATATCAGGTGGACAATCCGGCGGAAATGATATTGGGGCAACCGATGATTGTTCGTTCTCCTATTCCCGGGGAAGTGATAAAGGATAACATCGTAACAGGGCAATATCTGAAAGACGATACCGAACCGATAGCTATTGTTGCCGACCTGTCTAAGGTATGGATTGCGGCTCAGGTAAAGGAGAAAGATATCCGGTTTATAAATGAAGGCAGTAGTCTGGATATTGAAATTTCGGCATTGCCCGGTACGGTTATTAAAGGCAATGTGTATCATGTAGAGGAGGAGGTAGACGAGGAAACCCGGTCCATTCAGGTACTTTCGGTCTGTGATAATTTGAACGGACATCTGAAGCTGGGGATGTACACTACTGTCCACTTTCTGAGTGTTCCGGTCGGACAAATTCAAATCCCGGAGAAAGCGTTACTGCAGGGCGAAAAGGATAGCTATGTATTTGTGCAGATTGCTCCGTTGGTTTTCGTACGGACGTCGGTGACAGTGGAGACAACAGAAAACGGAATAGCGGTGATCAGCGAAGGATTGCGTCCCGGAGATAAGATAATCAGTGAAGGAGGATATTATTTAAAGTAAGAAATTATGAAGAAGGAATTAATGCTTTCAATTATACAAAAAAGATGGGTAATGCTTTGCCTGTTTGTGATGATGTGTATCTTTGGATATTACTCATGGAAACAGCTTTCGATAGAAGCATATCCGGATATTGCAGATGTCACTTCCCAGGTGGTCACTCAAGTTCCCGGACTGGCTGCGGAGGAAGTGGAACAGCAGATAACCATTCCTTTGGAACGCGCTATTAATGGGCTGCCCGGTATGCACGTCATGCGGAGTAAGAGTACATTCGGGCTGTCAATGATTACCATTGTCTTTAAGGACGGGACAGAGGACTACTGGAGCCGCCAGCGCGTACAGGAAAGATTGAATGAAGTAGAACTGCCTTATGGAGCTGTTCCGGGACTTGATCCGCTGACATCTCCCGTAGGAGAAGTGTACCGTTATATCATAGAAAGTGACCAGCACTCATTACGCGAATTAACCGACCTTCAGAACTGGGTAATTATTCCCCGTATCAAGGAAGTGTCGGGAGTGGCTGATGTAACCAATTTCGGTGGGATCACTACTCAGTTCCAGGTTGAAGTAGATCCGTCCAAACTGGAACAATATAATTTATCTCTCAGCCAGGTTGTTGAAGCCATTGAGAATAACAATGCCAATGTGGGGGGAAGCGTGTTGAATCGTGGTGACTTGGGTTATGTGGTACGGGGAATTGGATTAATCGGAAATTTGGACGATTTGGGACATATTGTAGTGAGTACTACTTCCGGAGTTCCTGTCTTTCTGAATGATATAGGTTCTTTGAAGTATGGAAATCTTGAAAGAAAGGGAGTGCTGGGATATACGGACCGTACCCGCAACTACTCTGAGAGTCTGGAAGGAATCGTACTCCTTCTGAAACATGAGAATCCGTCTAAAGTACTGGAAGATATTCATGTGGCAGTTGATGAGTTAAATAATGAGACATTGCCGGAAGGAGTGAGGATACATACTTTTCTGGATCGTACCAACTTGGTGGATACTACTTTGAGTACCGTATCCCATACCTTGCTGATGGGTATGGCTTTGGTGGTTCTTGTGCTTATTCTGTTTCTAGGCAACTGGCGTGGTGCATTATTGGTATCTATAACGATTCCTGTGTCATTGCTTATCGCTTTTATTCTTATGCATCTGACGGATATTCCGGCTAACCTTCTGTCGCTTGGTGCTATTGATTTTGGTATTATTGTGGACGGCGCTATCGTTATGCTGGAAACGATCCTTAAGAAACGTGAGGATAATCCCAAACAATATCTCGAAGAAAAAAGCATGGCGCAACGCGCCAAAGAAGTGGGGCGGCCTATTCTTTTCTCAACCATTGTCATTATTACGGCATACCTTCCGCTGTTTGCCTTTGAACGTGTTGAACGCAAACTTTTTACTCCAATGGCATTTACGATGAGCTATGCAATGATTGGAGCACTGTTGGTTGCGCTCTTATTGATTCCGGGACTTGCCTATGCAATCTATCGTAAACCACATAAAATATATAAGAATAAATGGCTGGACAGACTAAAGGATAAATACATTCGTACCATTACAGGATTTCTGGAAGCTCCCTTAAAAGCCATCATTCCATCAGGACTGATTCTGACAGCGGGGATCGTGTTGAGTGTTGTCGTAGGAAAAGACTTCCTTCCGGAGCTGGATGAAGGTTCGATATGGTTACAGGTTAATCTGCCACCCGGAATTTCCGTAGAAAAGTCACGGGAGTTATCCGATACTTTGCGTGCCCGTACGATGAAGTATTCCGAAGTAACTTATATTATGGTACAGGCGGGAAGGAATGACGACGGAACTGATCCGTTCACCCCTTCACATTTTGAAGTGTCCATCGGTATTAAGCCTTATGATGAATGGCCGAAAGGAAAAACTAAAAAGGATTTGATTCATGAACTGGAAGAAGAATATAAGTTACTTCCCGGTTTTAAAGTAGGATTTAGCCAACCTATGATAGACGGGGTGATGGATAAGATAGCCGGGGCCCATAGTGAACTGGTGGTGAAAGTATATGGCGAAGATTTTCGTGAAACACGTCGTATTGCCGAAGAAATAACCAAGGCATTAGGAACTGTGCGAGGGGCTGTTGATCTGGATATTGATCAGGAACCACCCTTGCCACAGTTACAGATCAGTATGAATCGTGATGCCATAGCTCGTTACGGATTAAATGTATCCGATGTAGCGGATCTGATTGAAGTGGCTGTCGGAGGTAAAGCTATCGCACAACTTTATCAGGGTGACCGCCAGTATGGCATCACCTGTAAGTATAAAGAGGAAGCGCGGAATACTCCGGAGAAAATAGCCGGACTTATGTTGACTTCTTCCACCGGTGCAAAGATACCTCTTTCTCAGGTTGCCGATGTCAGATTGAGTGTCGGCGAAAGTACGATTACCAGGGAAATGAACAGACGCCATTTGACGGTAAAGCTGAATTTGCGCGGTCGTGACCTGACATCTTTTCTGAATGAAGCCCAGAATACGATCAATGAGAAAGTACATTATGACAAGAATAAATATACCATCAAATGGGGAGGGGCCTTCGAAAATCAAAAACGGGCTTATACACGTCTTGCTGTCATTATACCGCTGACACTGACGGGGATGTTTATACTGCTTTATGTCACGTTCGGGAAGTTCCGGCAGGCAGGACTGGTATTGGCTATTGTTCCTCTGGCACTTTTCGGAGGTATGCTTGCTCTTAATGTGCGTGGTATGACGCTGAATGTATCTTCTGCCGTAGGATTTATAGCGATGTTCGGGCTTTCCATACAAAATGGAATTATCATGGTATCGCAGGTCAATGGGCTGCGCAGGGGAGGAATGGAACTCCGGAAATCGGTCATAGAAGGGGCACGCCAGCGTTTCCGACCTATTCTGATGACTTCGGTCACTACGATACTCGGACTTTTCCCGGCTTCGTTGGCAACCGGAATCGGTAGTGACGTACAGCGTCCGCTGGCAACAGTGATTGTGTATGGATTGATGTTTTCAACCTTTATCTCTATGTTTCTGCTTCCGGTTTTCTATTATCTGGTTGAGAACAATGTTTTAAATAAAAAGAAGAACGATGAAAAAGAATATACGATATAATATAGTGCTCTTGCTGTTAATGGTGGAAGCCGTACTCATTCCGGCTTTTACGCAAATGCCTGAAATAAAGCAGGGGCAGTCTATTTCTTTCGAAGAATATCTGAATCGGGTAGGGAAAAAGAATCTGAGTTATTTAGCCGAAAAACTCAATGTGAGTATTGCTGATGCGGAAGTAATTGCCCGGAAAATCTTTCCGGACCCGGAGTTGGGATTTGAAGCAGGTAATGAGACTTTCTCGTTGGGAGTTTCCTATTCATTAGAAATGGGAAATAAAAGGGGAGCACGTATTAAGTTGGCGCGGACTCAGGCAGAATTGGAGAAACTGGTCCTGCAACAGGGCTTTCAGGATTTGAGGGCGGAGGCTGCCGACCTTTTTCTAGAAGCAATTCTTCAGCGCGAATTACTTGAAGTACAGAAAAGTTCTTATGAGTATATGTATCAGCTGAGTCAGTCTGATAGTTTACGCTATGTTTCGGGAGAGATTACGGAGAATGATGTCCGGCAGTCAAAACTGGAAACTGTCACCTTGCTTAATACTGTTTACAGTCAGGAGGCGGCTTATCATTCCGCTTTGGTTTTGTTGAATAAACACATGGGGATGAGTGCTGATACGCTTCATATCCCTTTGGGAAATTGGGAAGAGCTAAGCAGGGACTTTGCTCTGTCTGATTTGGTCAAAGCGGGACTGGATAATCGCATCGACCTGCTTGTTGCTCAAAAAAGTACTGAAGTTACTACCCGGGAATATAAACTGACGAGAGCGGAACGCAGACCCGATATCGGAGTATCTGTTTCTTATGAAAGAAACTGGAACGGCTTTCTTCCTCCGTCCCGTTCTGCTACTGCCGGTGTATCTGTTCCTCTGACATTCTCGAATATAAATAAAGGAGCTGTAAAAGCTGCAAAGTTTCGGATTGGCCAATCGGAGATAATGGAAAGAGATATGGAATTGCAGATACAGGCAGAGATAACCCAGGCCTGGTTCAACTATGAGGCTGAAAAGAAAAAGATAGCTCAATATAAAGCCGGTGTACTTGAAGACTCGCAGAAGGTGCTCGACGGAATGGTATATAAATACAAACGGGGAGAAACGAGTATTCTTGATGTACTGGTTGCCCAGCGTACTTATAATGAAGTGCAACAGGAGTATCTGGAAACAATGAAAGGATATGCCGCTTCACTAGTAGCATTGGAAAGAGCTTGTGGTATATGGGATATATGCTTTTGACAGTTAAATATCCGGCTTTACTATTGTGAATTGCAGCAAAGCCGGATATTTGTATGGTTACCAGTCAGCGGTTTCACGCTTTATGTTAAATCATTGTGCGATATTCCTCCTGTTTTTTCTTAGGGAGTTTTTTGATCACTTCTTCCACAGAGTGGTCAATAAGTTCTTTGATAAGTTTGTCACTCAGGTTTATTTACTTATCTGTTTTCCGAACTTTAATCCGTACTACTGTGTCATTTTGACGAGACTGGACAATGTTTTATTACTTTCGATTGTGTATCTTTGCTGTAGTTAAAATGGACAACCGGAATTTATATACTAATAAACAGAATATTATGGAAGCGAAGTATATCACTCTGACTAAAGAGAATATCGAAAAAGAACATATTTGCTGTGCTTTCTCCGATAAGAAATGCAAGGATAGCTATGAGTTGAAAAAGACATGGCTGAAAAATGAGTTTGAGAATGGCTATGTTTTCAGACGGCTTGACGAACGTGCAAAAGTATTTATAGAATATGGGCCTGCCGAAAAAGCTTGGGTTCCGGTTAATGCACCTAACTATTTAATGATAAACTGTTTTTGGGTTTCAGGAAAATATAAAGGATGCGGGCATGGCAAAGCACTATTGCAGTCTGCTGTCGAGGATGCCAAAGCACAGGGTAGGGATGGCTTGGTGACTGTGGTCGGTACCTCTAAATTTCATTTTATGGGTGATGCGAAATGGTTATTACGTCAGGGGTTTGAGACGATAGAAAAACTACCCTATGGTTTCAGTCTTTTGGCTTTGAAGATAAATTCGGCAGCTCCTGATCCGTCATTCAATGGAACAGTATCAAGTGGAGAATGTGAGGAAAAAGAAGGTGTAGTCGTTTATTATACACATCGTTGTCCGTTTGCAGAGTTTCATGTCCGTAATTCTTTAGTGAGTGTGACTGAGAACAAAGGTATTCCATTGAAGATAGTCAGATTGGAAACGATGGCACAAGCACAAAATGCACCTACACCTGCTACTATCTTTTCTCTTTTCTATAAAGGAAAGTTTGTAACGACGGATTTGAGTGCATGTATGGAGCAACGGTTTGATAAAGCGTTGGGATTATAATCTTTCTTATTACAGTATGTGTTTCTCTTTTTTGATTTTCTGTTTTTGTGCTGTTTTGCTCTGATGAGTGTGGCGGGTTAATAATTGTCTGGTGTTTATTTAGACTGGTCGGTTCGATTTTTCATGTGCTGCTCTGATCTTATGCAGATTCATTAATAGAATCGGCAGTTTATTTATATGTTGAGATGTTTTGTTTTATGTATGTGACATATGCTTGATTTTTAGTATTTTATTGTATGTGGTTGGTGGGGAAAACTTGATGGCTCCTGACTTTTATAATCACTAACTTTTCTTATTTTAGTTCATTCAAATATGTTCAATTCTTGCATTTTATGAAACTATGTTTTACTTTTGGGGAGTAAAATCATTGGGATTATAATGAAAAGTATTCGCTCGGTTATTTGTTTTTGTTTGTTTTTGTTTGTGTTTAACCAGCTCCTTTTCGCCGACAAAACTATAGAGAATGATTCGCTATATACCAGTGAGTATATAAGTCGAATTTATATGGCAGAACCTGAACGGGCTTTAAGTTTGTTGGATGGAGCTGAAAGTAAGAAGACTATCCCTCTGCGTATTATACATGAATTACGCAGCAGGGTTTATCGTAATATGTATATGACTAAACTAGCTTTTTTGTATGCCAAAAAGTCTTATTTGCTGGATTCCGTTTCTCAGAAAGATCCTAAGCACTTGTTGACCATGACTGTCGACCTGGCAGAATTAGCAGTGCTTATGAGTGACCATAAAGAGAGTATGAGGTATGCTCTTGATGGTATCAAGCTAGCACAAAAAGAAAAGGATAAAGGGGCTGAAAGTAAGCTGTTGTTTTGCATTGGTGAAAATAAATGGCAATTGTCTTTCAAAGAGGAGGCATATGACTATTTTGACAAAGCTATCAAATTGCTTCAAGGCACAAGTTCCAAATTGGAAATGGCTATGCTTTCATACTTTTATGGGATGAAAATGGATTATCTGCTCAATGATTCCCGTAGTAAAGAAGCATTGGAGGTTGGGTTGAAGCGCGAAAAGCTACTTAAAGATATAGCTAAATTACCGGAAAAAACAAAAGGCTTTCTTGATCTGCAATATACTTACTTGTATGCAAAAATGTCGTATATCTGCTATCTGGAAGGAAAGTATGATCAGGCGGAAAAATATTATCAACAATATTTGTCAACAGAGAATTCACAGACACCGGATGGAAAAACCTATGCGATACCTTATCTGCTAGTGTCTAAACAATATCAGAAAGTCGTTGATCAATGTCAGGATTTTAAGAAATTGATGCAAGAGCAGGATACTGTCAACTTGCAGTATATTAGTATTCTTCAGAAAGAGGTGAAAGCTTATAAAGGCTTGAAGGATTTTGAAAAAGTAGCAGCATTACGTGAGTCTATTATTTCTATTATTGATGGTATTAACAGCAAGGATAAACAGAATGCGGCTTTGGAATTAAATGCTATTCATAAAGCTGACGAGCAGGAAGAATATATTGCCGAACAGACTTTACAGTTAAGAATCAGAAACATATCACTTGCTTTTTTGGGATGTGTCACTTGTCTCATTTTATTTGTGCTATGGCGGATTTGGCGTCATACGATTATTGTTAAATATAAAAACAAAATGCTGGCAAAGTTTATCAATGAGAAACTGGCTGGAAAAGTAGAGAACAAACAATTATTCATAGATGGAGATGCGGAAGATCCGATAGCTGTTCCATTAGACTTGGAACCGGAAACTGGCTTTTCCGAAAAAGACGATTTATCTCCGGATGAAGTAGTGGAGAGTAGGGAGGAAGAGGATGAGAATAAGAAAATTTTCAAAGAACTGAATCGTATTGTTGTTCAGGATCAGTTATATCTGTCTCCGGAATTGTCGAGAGAGGATCTGGCTCAGATTGTACATTTGAATAATGCGCGTTTCGCCCGGATGATCAAGGAAAACACCGGAACTAATTTCAACGGGTATATTAATGAACTTCGTATTAACTATGCGATTCAGTTATTGAAGCAACATCCCAATTATACCATTCGTGCGATAGCTGATGAAGCCGGATTTAATAGTACGCCTATTCTGTACAGTATGTTCAAGAAAAAGACTGGTATGACTCCTTACGAATTTAAAAAAACGCAGGAATCCTTAGGTTGATTTTGGCTTTTTCGATAAACAATTTTCCGTTTTATCGGTTTATTCTTATGATAACTAAATATAAACGGAAATGGTGCAAGTTAGGATAAAGCGAGTGTACGAAGACTTTTCAGAGACCGACGGATATCGGGTGCTGGTAGATAAACTCTGGCCACGTGGAATCAAAAAAGAATGGTTGAAATATGATTACTGGGCAAAAGATATAACGCCTTCCGCAGCACTGCGCAGATGGTTTCATGAAGATATTCCGGGTCACTGGAATGATTTTGTCGTAATGTATCAGAAGGAACTGGAAGCTTCTCAAGCTGTTGCCGATTTTCTGACTCTTATCAAACCTCATCCGGTGATCACTTTGCTTTATGCATCCAAAGAACCGGTTTATAATCATGCCCGAATCCTTCGTGATTATTTGGAAATGCATCTGAAAGAGTGAAATTAAAGTAATTTTTATCTCTTTCCGCTTTCAGTCGTTCACTCAATTTCCTACCTTTGTAATCTAAATCAAAATCGTGTGTCCATGAAGTATAAATTATTAGTTCTTGATGTAGACGGAACGCTTCTCAATGATGCAAAAGAAATTAGTAAACGTACATTGGCTGCTTTGCTGAAAGTTCAGCAGATGGGAGTACGTATCGTGTTGGCATCCGGCCGACCGACTTACGGTCTGATGCCTTTAGCCAAATCCCTAGAACTCGGAAATTATGGAGGTTATATCCTTTCTTATAATGGTTGCCAGATAATTAATGCTCAAAACGGAGAAATACTGTTTGAGCGGAGGATTAATCCGGAAATGTTGCCTTATCTGGAAAAGAAGGCAAGAAAAAATAATTTCGCACTGTTCACTTACCATGATGATACGATCATTACTGACACTCCGGAGAATGAACATATCCAGAATGAAGCTCGCTTGAATAATTTGAAAGTGATCAAGGAAGAGGAATTTTCTGTAGCAATTGACTTTGCTCCGTGTAAGTGTATGCTTGTCAGCGATGACGAGGAAGCGTTGGTTAGTCTGGAAGGACACTGGAAGAGACGGTTGAACGGAGCTTTGGATGTTTTCCGTTCCGAACCTTATTTTCTGGAAGTAGTGCCGTGTGCGATTGATAAAGCCAACACATTGGGAGCTTTATTGGAAGAACTGGATGTGAAGCGTGAAGAAGTCATCGCTATAGGAGACGGTGTGTGCGATGTAACGATGATTCAGCTGGCAGGACTGGGAGTGGCGATGGGGCATTCGCAGGATTCGGTAAAGGTCTGTGCGGATCATGTGACAGCTTCCAATGAGGAAGACGGAGTGGCTCTGGCTGTCGAAAAGGCGATAATAGCGGAAGTTCGCGCTGCAGAGATTCCTTTGGACCAGTTGAATGCACAGGCGCGTCACGCATTGATGGGTAATCTGGGTATCCAATATACATATGCCGACGAAGACCGTGTAGAGGCGACGATGCCGGTAGATCACCGTACCCGTCAGCCGTTCGGTATTTTGCACGGTGGAGCTACGCTTGCATTGGGAGAAACAGTTGCCGGACTCGGCTCGATGATTCTCTGTCAGCCGGATGAAATTGTGGTAGGAATGCAGGTCAGCGGAAATCATATATCTTCTGCGCACGAAGGTGATACAGTACGTGCAGTAGCGACGATTGTACACAAAGGACGTTCCTCCCATGTATGGAATGTGGACGTTTTTACTTCAACCAATAAACTGGTGTCCTCTATACGGGTGGTCAACAGTGTGATGAAAAAAAGATGATTGACGAAAAAAGTAACTTGACAACTATTGATGCACTTATTCAGCGGAAACAGCCCTTTGCTGTTTATCGTGTTCCCGGGGAGAAGTATCCTCGTCTGTTGACAGAAGATGTCGGAGCTGTCCGCTTGATTTTCGATTTGAAAGAACTGAATGGACAAAGAGGATTTGTGATTGCTCCGTTCCGTATAGATAAGTCATGTCCGATTGTGTTGATACAGTCCGACAGGACTGGACAACCGTTGCCTATGGAAATCGTGGCAGAGGAAGAGCAGGACTTGCAAAGTTATCCGGAGGAATCTTTTCATACCCTTTGTACTGGGAAGTATGCGACCTGTTTTCATACATTTATTGAAGCCTTGCGTGATGCTACCTTTGATAAACTGGTGCTTTCCCGTAGTCTCACTATTGGAAAGAATCCGGAGTTTTCCCCTTCAGCTGTTTTTCGTGCAGCTTGTCAACGTTATATTCATTCCTATATCTATCTGTGTTATACTCCTCAGACGGGCGTGTGGCTGGGAAGTACCCCCGAAATTATATTGTCGGGCGAAAAAAATGAATGGAACACAGTTGCCCTGGCAGGAACTCAACCTTTGCAGAATGGTAAACTTCCGCAAGTATGGGATGACAAAAACCGTCAGGAGCAGGATTATGTGGCGTCCTATATCCGTCGGCAGCTTCTTTCGCTGGGCATTCGCTCCACAGAGAGCGGACCTTATCCGGCTTATGCCGGTGCCTTGTCACATCTGAAAACTGATTTCCATTTCTCTTTGAAAGATAATAAAAATCTGGGAGACCTTCTGAAAGTCCTGCATCCGACTCCTGCCGTGTGCGGACTGCCTAAAGAAGAAGCCTACCGGTTCATTTTGGAAAATGAAGGGTACGATCGTAAGTATTATTCCGGTTTTATCGGTTGGCTCGATCCGGAGGGACGCACAGATTTGTATGTGAATCTGCGTTGCATGCACATTGAAGACGAGCAATTGACACTGTATGCCGGTGGCGGATTGTTAGCCTCTTCAGAGTTGAATGATGAATGGCAGGAAACGGAAAAGAAATTGCAGACCATGAGGCGTATTCTTGTGTCTGCTCCAATAATGATGAATCACTAACAAGCTAATTACTATCAATATGTATTCGGACAAGAAAAATATACTCCAGTTGGTCGCGCTGCTTGAGGCGCATGGAATTACGAAAGTAGTGTTATGTCCCGGTAGCCGTAATGCACCTATTGTGCATACGCTGTCTACTCATCCGGGTTTTACTTGTTATGCTATGACGGATGAACGGAGTGCCGGTTATTTTGCGATTGGTCTTGCGCTGAATGGCGGGCATCCTGCTGCCGTTTGCTGTACTTCCGGTACAGCGTTGCTCAATCTTCATCCTGCTGTGGCAGAAGCGTATTATCAGAATATACCTTTAGTTGTTATCTCTGCCGATCGGCCTGCTGCCTGGATTGGACAGATGGCGGGACAGACATTGCCGCAGCCCGGTGTTTTTCAGACATTGGTGAAGAAGTCGGTAAACCTTCCGGAGATTCAGACAGAAGAGGATGAATGGTACTGTAACCGCTTGGTGAATGAAGCCTTGCTGGAAACCAACCATCATGGAAAAGGTCCGGTACATATTAATATTCCTATATCCGAACCTTTGTTCCAGTTTACGGTGGAGTCGCTTCCCGAAGTACGTGTCATTACGCGCTATCAGGGGCTGAATGTATACGACCGGGATTACAATGACCTGATCGAACGCTTGAACAGATATCAGAAGCGGATGATTATTGTCGGACAGATGAACTTGATTTACTTGTTTGAGAAACGGCATACCAAATTGTTATATAAACATTTCGTGTGGCTGACCGAGCATATCGGTAATCAGACAGTACCCGGTATTCCAGTGAAGAATTTTGATGCGGCGCTTTATGCGATGCCCGAAGAGAAAACCGGCCAGATGACTCCCGAGTTATTGATTACTTATGGCGGACATGTGGTTTCCAAGCGGTTGAAAAAATATCTTCGGCAGCATCCGCCTAAAGAACATTGGCATGTGTCTGCTGATGGAGAAGTGGTTGACCTTTACGGTTCTCTGACTACCGTCATCGAAATGGACCCGTTTGAGTTTCTGGAGAAAATAGCTCCATTGCTGGATAACCGCGTGCCGGAGTATCCCCGTGTATGGGAGAATTATTGCAAGACCATTCCCGAACCGGAGTTCGGATATTCGGAAATGTCGGCTATCGGTGCTTTGATAAAAGCATTGCCGGAATCATGTGCATTGCATCTGGCAAATAGTTCTGTTATCCGCTATGCTCAGTTATACCAGGTTCCTTCTACGATTGAGGTATGCTGTAATCGGGGTACAAGCGGCATCGAAGGCTCGTTGTCCACGGCAGTGGGATATGCCGCCGGTTCGGATAAACTAAATTTTATAGTTATAGGTGACCTTAGTTTCTTTTATGATATGAATGCTTTGTGGAACATCAATGTCCGTCCCAATCTACGCATTCTTTTGCTGAATAACGGAGGAGGGGAGATTTTCCATACATTACCCGGACTGGATATGTCGGGTACATCGCACAAGTATATTACAGCCGTTCACAAGACATCTGCCAAAGGATGGGCGGAAGAACGCGGATTCCTTTATCAACGGGTAGAGAATGAAGAACAGCTTGCCGAAGCGATGAAAACCTTCACACAACCGGAAGCCATGGAACAACCGGTTCTGATGGAAGTATTCAGCAATAAAAATAAAGATGCACGTATACTGAAAGATTATTATCATCAACTAAAACAAAAATAGATTATGTCAACACAAAGAGAATGGACAACCATCAGAGAATACGAAGATATCCTCTTTGATTACTATAATGGGATTGCCCGCATCACCATTAACCGTGAACGCTATCGAAATGCATTTACTCCGACTACAACGGCTGAAATGAGTGACGCATTGCGCATTTGCCGGGAAGAAGCGGATATTGATGTGATCGTGATTACGGGAGCTGGTGACAAGGCTTTCTGTTCGGGCGGTGACCAGAATGTGAAAGGGCGTGGCGGCTATATCGGCAAGGACGGTGTTCCCCGTCTGAGTGTTCTGGATGTACAGAAACAAATCCGCAGCATTCCGAAACCGGTAATTGCTGCCGTAAATGGATTTGCCATTGGTGGCGGACACGTGCTTCATGTAGTTTGCGATTTATCGATTGCTTCGGAGAATGCGATCTTCGGACAGACCGGTCCTCGCGTAGGTAGCTTTGATGCAGGTTTCGGAGCCTCTTATCTGGCTCGTGTCGTCGGTCAGAAGAAGGCACGTGAGATATGGTTCCTTTGCCGGAAATACAATGCGCAGGAAGCGTTGGATATGGGATTGGTGAATAAAGTAGTTCCATTGGAGCAACTGGAGGATGAGTATGTGCAATGGGCGGAAGAAATGATGCTGCTCAGTCCGTTGGCCTTGCGGATGATTAAAGCCGGATTGAATGCCGAACTGGACGGCCAGGCAGGTATTCAGGAGCTGGCAGGGGATGCGACCTTGCTTTACTATCTGACGGATGAGGCTCAGGAAGGAAAGAATGCATTTCTGGAGAAACGTAAACCTAACTTTAAGAAATATCCGAAGTTCCCTTAAACAATGGATTGCAAAATAGACATTATTCCGCGGGTGCTTCATTTCAAGCAGCCGGCCGGAACTTCACGAGGCACATACACAACGCGAAAAGTCTGGTATCTTCATTTTACTGCTCCCGAATTTCCCAATTGGGTAGGGATCGGGGAGTGCGCTCCTCTGCCAAATCTTAGCTGTGATGATCTTCCCGATTACGAGGAAGTGCTGGCTAAAATCTGCCGGCAGGTAGAGAATCAGGGAGGTAAGCTGGACATGGAAGCTCTATGCAAGTACCCTTCCATCCTTTTTGGCTTGGAGACAGCCATTCGTCACTTTTTTGAAGGAAGCTGGGCTTTGTGGGATACACCCTTCTCACGTGGGGAAGCAGGTATTCCGATAAACGGGCTTATCTGGATGGGTGACTTCAATAGAATGCTTGCTCAGATAGAGAAGAAGATGGAGGCGGGATTCCGCTGTATAAAGTTGAAGATCGGTGCCATCAACTTTGAAGAAGAACTGGCTTTACTCCAACATATCCGCTCTCACTATTCTTCTAAAGAAATAGAATTGCGTGTAGATGCCAACGGAGCATTCTCACCAACAGATGCGATGGAGAAATTGAAACGCTTGTCCGAACTGGACTTACATTCGATAGAACAGCCCATTCGTGCCGGACAATGGGAAGAAATGGCACGTCTTACTTCCGAATCTCCTTTGCCGATAGCTTTGGATGAGGAACTGATAGGCTATAATACCTGGGAAGAAAAGCAAAGATTACTTTCGGCTATCCGTCCGCAATATATTATTATCAAACCTTCTCTTCATGGCGGATTAGCCGGTGGCGAGGAGTGGATTGCAGAAGCGGAGAAACTGAATATCGGTTGGTGGATAACTTCTGCTCTGGAGTCTAATATCGGTCTGAATGCTATCGCTCAATGGTGTGCTACTTTTCAGAATCCATTGCCGCAAGGGTTAGGCACCGGGTTACTCTTTACAGATAATGTAGAGATGCCTCTTGAAATCAGAAAAGATTGTTTGTGGTTTTGTAAATGATGATATTCGACCGACAAAAACAGCGTTTGTTGCTGGAGGGAAAGGAATATACTCCGGGCGATATACATAGCCTTGTAGCAGAAGGTGAGGGAAACCACCCTTCTGCTATATGGGACTTGTATCTTTTTCTAAACGAATGGTTTAATGATGATCCTGTGATCACTGTACATACTTCCGGTTCTACGGGGGCACCTAAAGAATTGCTTGTTCGCAAAGATCAGATGATACAGAGTGCACGCTTGACTTGTGAGTTTCTGGATTTAAAGCAGGGTGAAACGGCATTATTGTGTATGAACCTTCGCTATATCGGGGCGATGATGGTAGTCGTCCGTTCTTTGATTGCCGGGTTGAATCTTATAGTACGTCGGGCTTCCGGTCATCCATTGGCAGATGTGGACACTCCTTTAAGGTTTGCGGCTATGGTGCCTTTGCAGGTGTATAATACATTTCAGATACCCGAAGAGAAAGAGAAATTAAAGCAAACGGAGATTTTAATTATAGGAGGCGGAGCAGTTGACAAGGCTTTAGAGGAAAAAATCAGAAATCTGTCCAATGCTGTTTATTCAACTTACGGGATGACGGAAACCCTTTCTCACATCGCTCTTCGCCGTCTGAATGGCGCAGCAGCATCCGATCGTTATTATCCTTTTTCATCCGTAGAGTTGTTTTTGTCTTCAGAAAATACTTTGATGATTAATGCTCCGCTTGTTTGCGATGATACTCTGCAGACAAATGATATTGCCCGCATTTATCCGGACGGTAGTTTTACGATTCTGGGAAGAAAGGATAATGTAATCAATAGCGGAGGAATTAAAGTGCAGGCAGAAGAGATCGAAAGGTTACTTCAGTCGTCTATCCCTGTACCGTTTGTGATCACTTCCGTTCCGGATCGGCGTTTGGGGCAGGCTGTTACTTTATTGATAGAAGGGCAGATGGAGATAAGTGCGCTAGGGACTAAATTGGAATCAGTCTTAGCATCTTATTATCGTCCTAAATATATTTATACGGTAAATCATATTCCTCAAACGGGAAATGGGAAGATTAATCGTAAAGAGTGCCGTGTTTTAGCAGAGAGCTTACAGTTGCTCGGGAGACAGGAATAATAAAAACAGCGGGAGGTAATCTTTCAACTCGTTCCGCAGGAGTTCCATTGTTTTTTGTTTATACCGATTAATGGATTTTACGCTGAGATTCATTTCTTCGGCAATTTCCGCATGTGTTTTGCCTTCAAAGAAACTTTTCATAAATACGGTGCGATAGTTTTCCGGAAGCTTATTTAATGTTTCGTATAGCATTCGGTATAACTCATCAAGTGTATATACACTATCTGTTTCTGTTTCATATAGAGGAGCTTTCTTTTGGATATTTTCGGCATAACTCCATTCATACTCCTGATGTTTCAGAAAGTTCAAACAGCTGTTTTTTACACACATTTTTATATATCCCAATGCTGTCTCTGATTGCAAATCGAAAGAGTCGGTATCCAACTTGTCCCATAGGGAGGTGAATACATCCGAAACAATGTCCTCGCGGACTTCTTTATCATCTACAAATCTTTTTGCATACAGGCAGAAAGGGGCATAATAATCCTCGTAAAGTTGTTTGAAAGCTCTTTCTTTAGTCTGTCTGGAAAAAGATATTTTCATTATTTTGAGATTCTGTAGTTTTTCATTTTACTGCAAATATATAATAAGAAAATCAGCATTTCCTAAAATTTTCTTTCTTTTTTTGTTTTTGGTATGAAGCTGTGGAAAATAAGATAGCTTAAAAAATAAAATAAAAAAAAGTATGTTATACCTGTCCCTTTTCGATTACCTCAGTTGTACTATTAGTGTAATTGCAATTAAAAGATAAGATTTTGAAAGAGAATATGGAAAATATGAATCCGGAATCATTGCTCCGAAAAGCGCAGGCATTAGGAGAGGATATTAAGGAAATGGAGTCTATTGATGTAATGGGTGCCTATCAACAAGCACAGACCCAAATAAAGACAAACAGAAGAAGGAGTATGTATAATCAGTTGATGCGTTATGTTGCATTCTTGACTATACCTTTATTACTTTCTTCTTTGATTTTGGGATATTTATATTGGGGAGCAACGGATACTGAAGAGAAGTATGCAGAAGTCATGGCGGCTACAGGTTCAGTCATTCGTTACGAACTTCCTGACCATTCGGTTGTCTGGTTAAACTCCGGTAGTACTTTACGTTATCCTACCGTTTTTAAGAAAGATAATCGTAATGTTGAATTAAAAGGTGAAGCCTATTTTGAAGTAGAAGCGGACAGGAAACGGCCTTTTTACGTCAATACTCCTGCCGGGTTAAGTGTCTATGTGTACGGAACCAAATTTAATGTGAATGCTTACGAAGATGATAATAGTATAGAAACGGTATTAGAAAAGGGTAAAGTAAACGTTATTTCACCGGACGGAAAAACAACAGTTCAGTTAGCTCCAGGAGAACGATTGCTTTATAATAAGGTAGATCAGAAATTGTTGAAGGGAAAAGTGGATGTTTATGAAAAGGTGGCATGGAAAGACGGTAAGTTGATATTCCGCAATGCCGAGTTGGGTGAAATATTCAAACGGCTGGCACGGCATTTTAATGTAGATATTCAGTTTAATAATATATCGGGAAAAGAATATAAATATCGTGCGACCTTCCGTAATGAAACACTGCCACAGATATTGGATTATCTGGCTAAGTCTGCTGCCTTGAAGTGGAGAACTGAGGAGGCGGTACAACAGGCAGATGATACATTCACAAAGAAAAAGATAATAGTAGATTTATATTAGTAACCATAAAAATGAGAATAGCCTATGAGATAACACAAAGATCGTAAAAAAAGGAAGAAAGCTGCTACCAACAGCTGTCTTCCCCCAATTTTTCAGATTCGCGGTAAGGAGTCTTGCAAACGCTAACCGGAATCAAACCACAGTTCATTATAGTAATAAACTTTAGTTAACCGCAAATGTATGAAAAAAAATCATTCATTTATTGCATTATATCCTAAATATGCTTTAAATCTAAAACTACCTTTAGTTATGAGGATTAGTCTGGCACTACTTTTTGCAGTCGTTTTACAACTATCTGCAGAGAATGGCTATGCTCAACGGACGCATGTTGCCATTTCTATGAACAATGTATCTGTAGAACAGGTACTGAATAAAATAGAAGAAGCTTCCGATTATGTTTTCCTTTACAATGACAAAACGATTCAGAAGAATCGTATTGTTTCTGTGAGAAATAAATCAGGTAAGATTCTGGATATTCTAGATGATATTTTTAAGGGGACCGATATTACGTATACCGTAGTTGACAAGCAGATTATTTTATCGACTAATAAAATGCAACTTGTTCAGCAGGAAGGACAAATCCAAATAAAAGGAGTTGTGAAAGATGCTGGCGGAGATCCCTTGATCGGTGTGAATGTGAAAGTGAAAGATTCTACGGTCGGTACTATCACCGATATAAACGGAAACTTTACGCTACAGACCAGGAAAGGAGATATTCTGGAAATTTCTTATGTGGGATATGCCACGAAAACAGTAAAGGTACAGAATGCCCAAGTTCTGAATATTGTGCTGACAGAAGATACAGAAGTACTGAATGAAGTCGTTGTTACTGCATTGGGTATCAAGAAGGAAGCTAAATCTTTGTCATACAATGTACAGCAAGTAAGCAATGCCGAGATTACACGCATTGCAGATGCCAACTTCGTCAATAATCTGAACGGTAAAGTTGCGGGTGTTACAATTAACTCATCTTCAGCTGGTGTCGGTGGCTCTTCACGTGTAGTGATGCGTGGAACCAAATCATTGAATGGTAATAACAATGCTCTTTATGTGGTTGATGGTATCCCGATGAGTGATATGAGTGCCGCTTCTACACAGCCTACGGACTCATACGAAGGTGCCGGTCAGTCCGGTGATCCTATTTCCGGTCTGAATCCCGAGGATATAGAGAGTATCTCTGTTTTGAGTGGACCGTCAGCTGCAGCTCTTTACGGTAGTGCCGCTGCCAATGGTGTTGTGATGATTACTACTAAAAAAGGTAGGGAAGGACGTACTTCAGTCAGCATATCCAATAATACGACTTTCTCCGCTCCTCTTGTCTTGCCCGAATTTCAAAATACTTATGGGCAGACAGAAGTGGGTAGTTACTACAGCTGGGGCAGTAAATTGAATACGCCGAGCAGCTATGATCCTAAAGACTTCTTTCAGACAGGTGTGAATGTAACAAATGCTGCCAGTCTTTCTACAGGTACTGACAAGAATCAGACTTACTTATCTTTAGGTACTACCAATGCCAAAGGTATTATCCATAATAATGACTACGAACGTTACAATGTCACTGTTCGTAATGTTGCCAAGATGCTGAAAGATAAGCTGACTCTTGACCTGAGTTTTATGCTTAGCTCTGTAAAAGAACAAAATATGACCTCTCAGGGACTTTATTATAACCCGTTAGTACCTCTTTATCTATTTCCTGCGGGAGATGATTTCTCCAAAGTACAGGCATATCAGCGGTATGATTCGGAACGAAATTTACTGACTCAGTACTGGCCTTACAGCACAAGTCTGGCTTTACAGAATCCATACTGGATTACCGAGCATATTAAAATACCTAATCATAAGAACCGTTATATGGCAACTGCATCGGCAAAATATGAATTTGCTGACTGGATTAATGTAACAGCCCGTGCCAAAATGGACCGCAACAACGAACGCCGTGAGCGCATGTATGATGCCGGAACAAATACTTTGTTTGCTTCTAAATACGGTTATTACTCCAAGAGTAATATCGAGAATCAACAGATATACGGTGAATTATTGCTGAATATTAATAAGTACTTTGTCGATAATACCCTAAATGTAACAGCTAATGTGGGTGGGAACTTTGAAAACAATGATTATCAGTCTGATTATTTCGGAGGCAAACTGAAGTCGGTAGCCAACCTCTTTACTTTTGGCAACGTGGATACTTCAGAGAAGAATCTGGCCAACCAATATGGCTATCATTTGAAAAAACGCGCCATATTCGGTAGTGCTCAGATCGGTTACAAGTCTATGGCTTATCTGGATGTGACGGCTCGTAACGACTGGTCATCTACCTTCAAAGGGACGAATACCGGTTCTTTCTTCTATCCGTCTATCGGTCTTTCGGGGATTATCACAGATATATTCCGTTGCAGTACGGATATTATGCCATACATGAAAGTACGTATTTCTTATTCGGAAGTAGGTAATTCACCGGATGTATTTCTGGCTATTCCGACTTATGCGTTGGTTGATGGCGTTCCTGTTACTCAGTCCCGACGTCCTAACCCCAATCTGAAGCCGGAACGTACCAAATCATGGGAAGCCGGATTTAACTTTGTCTTCTTCAAGAACCGTTTGAGATTGGATGGATCTATCTATCAGTCACGTACCTACAATCAGTTCTTTGAACGTACCCTTTCTTCTACTACCGGCTATAAATCGGAAGTAGTCAATGGCGGTCGTGTAGATAATAAAGGTATCGAATTGTCTTTGCGTTTTGAGGACAAATGGGGAAATTTTGGCTGGAGTTCGTATCTGACCTATTCATTGAACCGAAATAAAGTGGTGGAATTGCTGCGCAACTATGAAGATCCTTATACGCACGAACTTACTTCTTTGGATAGAATTGATATGGGCGGGACAAGTATGTATAAAATGATACTGACAGAAGGCGGATCTATCGGCGATATTTATGTGAATACGCTTCGCACGGACGAACATGGAGCTATCTATGTCCATCCTTCGGACCAGGTTGTAGTTACTCAGCCTGATGAATTTGTAAAGGCTGGTAATAGTGCTCCTAAGTATAACCTCGGTTGGGGAAACACATTCAGTTACAAAGGGCTTTCATTGGGATTCCTGTTCACGGCACGTGTCGGTGGTGTAGTTGTATCACAGACACAGGCGACGATGGACGCATACGGCTCTTCAAAGGCTACAGCTATTGCCCGTGATAATGGCGGAGCCATTGTTAACGGTCGTCCAATCGGTGCGGAAGATTACTATACGAAAATTGGAGGTGCAGGTGCTCAGGGTGGTATTGGTTCTATGTACACCTACAGTGCGACTAATGTCCGTTTGGCTGAGTTATCGTTAGGCTATGATATTCCTATCAACAAGTATGTGGACTGGATTAAGGGGTTGAACGTATCTTTCATCGGTAAGAATCTCTTTTTCCTTTATAGAAAAGCTCCGTTCGATCCGGAACTGACAGCAAGTACAGGCACTTACTTTCAAGGTATCGACATGTTTATGTCGCCAAGTCTGCGTAATTTGGGATTCTCTGTGAAAGTTAATTTCTAATCAAACTTATAAATTGTAGAAGATATGATATTAAATAAAATACTATCATGGAACAAACTTTCCATTCTCGGGATATCTTTGATGCTATTAAATAACATTTCGTGTATCGACTATGAGGATAACGTAAATCCGAATGAAGTCACCGAGGAAATGATGGAAGTAGACAACTTGAAGACGGGTGCTTTCTTTTCGCAAATGCTGCGTCGGGTTGTAATCATAAATGATGGCGACAAGCTCGACTCTGACTATCAGATTGCTCAGAACTTATCGCATGACCTTTATTCGGGCTATATTGCCGCTACCTTAGGATCTACCAATCATAACGGGCAGTATAACTTTCAGGAACAATGGGTGAATGCCACTTTTGATTATGCCTATACCGGAATTATGGCACCATGGCAAAGTATTCACAAAATAGCCACTGAACAGGAACTGCCGGAAGTTGACGCATTGGCTACCATCGTAAAGGTAGAAGGCATGCACCGTATTGCTGATACATTTGGTCCTATTCCATATGTAAACTATGGCTCTTCCAGCTTATATGACGCATTGGATTTGGTTTATAATAAGTTTTTTGAAGAACTGGATAATGCTATCGAAGTATTGAGCAATTATGTGAACGGAAATGTGGATGCTAAGCTGATGAGTGACTATGACTGTGTATATGGGGGGGACGTAGAGAAGTGGGTGAAGTTCGCCAACACACTGCGTTTGCGTCTTGCTATACGTGTTTCATATGCGAATCCCACACTGGCAGAAGCACAGGCAAAGAAGTCGATGGAAAACATGTTCGGCTTTATCGAAAGTAAAGCGGAACGTGCCGAACTTTCGCATAATTCATTGGAATATCATCATCCGTTGCACGAGATTGCCTATAACTTCAATTCGGGTGACTGTCGTCCGGGTGCTACCATCGTAGCCTATTTGAACGGACTGAATGATTCGCGAATCAGCTCTTATTTTACAGCAGCCGATGACGGTGAATATCATGGCGTACGTATTGGTATCACAACAAGCAATATGAGCAATTATCAAGGCAATAAAATCTCTAATCTGAATATTAACCGTGCTTCTACTCCGGTAGTATGGATGACGGCTGCCGAATCGTTCTTCCTGCGTGCCGAAGGTGCATTACGTGGCTGGGATATGGGTGGAACGGCCAAATCATTCTATGAGCAAGGTGTACGCATGTCGTTTGAGGAGAATAATGCCGCCGGTGTGGACGATTATTTGGCTGATCATACTTCGACTCCGGGTGCTTTTGCAGACAATGTGGGTAGTGATAATTATACTTTCAGCAGCAGGGTTACTCCTGCATGGGATGATAATGCCGGATTTGAAGCTCAGTTGGAACGCATCATTACACAGAAGTGGATTGCCAATTATCCCGACGGTCCCGAAGGCTGGAGTGAATATCGTCGTACAGGCTATCCGGAAGTTATTCCTGTAGTAAGAAACAGTAGTAATGGTACGATTGATACCCAGTTACAAGTCCGCCGTCTGCCTTATACACGCGACGAGAAGATCAACAATGCTAGCGGCGTTGCCAGTGGTATATCGGCTTTGGGTGGTCAGGATACGGGTGGAACTAAACTCTGGTGGGACAAAAAATCCCGATAACAGGAGAATGGACATTGTTTAATTCTAAAAACACTAATTACGATGAAAACAAAAATAACAGGTTTACTGACTTTCCTTATCGGAACATTCTTTTTCTATAGTTGTGATACCGATGTGGAAGCGTTAGAAATTCAGAAGCTGAAAACATATGACGAGCAGTATTTTGAGAATCTGCGTGCTTTCAAGAAAAGCGATCATGAGATAAGTTATGCTTATTACGAAGCGTGGTCACCGATTGAAGGTGTGACAGGCTATAAAGATCCCGCGTCGTGGGGTGAACGTATGGTAGGACTACCTGACAGTATAGATATTGTAAATCTTTGGATGGGAATACCGACAGCAGAGACACATCCGATAGCATATGCGGATATGCAATACTGCCAGCGGAAATTGGGTACACGTTTTGTCATGCATGCCGATGCTTCTCATTACAGACACCAGTTTACCGTTGATGGGGTTGATTATGATCTTAGCCAGAATAAGGACGATGAAGCGATGGCTGCATATGCAAAATGGATTGTGAATCAAGTGTTGGAACCGGGACTTGATGGAGTAGACGTTGACTGGGAAGGTTGGAGTGGTTCCGATTTGGTCAGATTGATAAAGGAACTTGGCAAGTATTTTGGTCCTGAAGGCGAACAGCCGGATAAGTTGCTTATCGTTGACTACTTTAGTGGAACACCACCAACAGACATCATACCTTATTGTGATTATATCGTTCAACAGGCTTATAGTGATCAAGTGGGGTTCTTGACTCAACCCAGTAACTTTCCACCCGAGAAGATGATTTACTGCGAATCGTTCGGAGTATTCTATGCCGATGGGGGACAACTTATGAACTATGCACGTTGGGAACCGTCGAAAGGCCGTAAAGGCGGTTGTGGAGTATTCTACTTAGGAAGAAATTATTATTCTTCATCGGGTATACCTTATAATGAATTCCGGGAGGCTATTCAGATAATGAATCCTGCTGTAAATGAGTAAACAATGAATAAATAAGAATCATGATGAAAACATATATATTTAAACATTCTTTGTTGGGAGTTATATTAGGTTTATCCATTCTGGGTTGTACAGAAGGTGATAAGTTTGATTATAACAAGAATATGGCTTTTATTACAGGGACAGAGACTACTCCTGTAACCAAGTTTGTGGTAGAAGATACCCCTTCTTCGTATGCCGTCACTGCTTCTACTACTGATAAAGTAGATAAAGACGTAAATGTGAAGTTTGCCATTGACAGGTCACTGGTAGAGACATATAATAATGAACATAATACTAAATATTATGCGATTCCGGAGGGCGCTGTGACTCTTGAAGATGCTGATGCTGTGATTCAGGCAGGTAAAGCGTTTTCTACTCCTGCTACAGTTAAAGTTATTTCTACCGAAGACTTTGCAGAAGGGCGAGTATATGTAGTTCCAGTTACTATGGTAGAAGTGGATGGACTTGAAATATTAAAACCTTCGAAAACTATTTTCTTGCAGATATCTCGTGTTATTCATTTCACCTCATTGAATATCAGCAATACGAATCTTTATAGTAACTTTATTTTCTCAGATGATAAGAAACAGGAATTGTCTAACTTCACCTATGAGATCAAATGCTATTCTCAAGAGTGGCATCGTATAGCTCGTCTGTGTAGTTTCACTTCTGCTGACGAACAGCGCTCAAGTATGCTGCGATTTGGAGAAAATGGATTAGATATCAATGCCTTGCAGTGGGTAAGTCCAAGTGGAAGTATTGTATCGAGTACACGTTTTAGCACTGATCGTTGGTATATGATCTCGTTGACATATGATGGCAGTAAACTGACTATGTATGTAGACGGAGTGAAAGATGCACAAGGCGATGGTGATGGTAAACCGGTCGATTTCCTGCGTTTTGAACTAGGAATGTCGTGGACGGGATATCGCGGATCTCAGTATTTTCGTGGCCGTATTGCTGAAGTTCGTGTCTGGAACCGTGCTTTGAGTACAGGCGAACTACAGATGAATCTTTGTGGCGTTGATTCACAATCAGAAGGTTTGGTTGCATACTGGAAAATGAATGAAGGCGAAGGACACATCTTTAAAGATGCAACAGGACATGGCTATGATATGGATTGGACGAACACTGCCCGTGAAATAAATGAAGGAGCTGGATTAACATATAATCTGAATTATAGCAGTGCTATTGCATGGGACAGTGATGATAATAACAGATGTAACGAGTAACGAAATAAATGATTGCTATGAAAATAAATATGCATATCTTAGGATTGTTGGTTGTAGTCGGATTATTTAGTCTTCAGTCTTGTGATGACGAAAGTTACGATATCGAAGGAAGCAACCAAAATTATGTATATATTAATGTGAACCGTTGGACTTCAACAGAATATCCTCAAAATACATTTGTCTATGAAGTGTTGAGAACACCGATTGGCTCTAGTTTAGAGAGTGGACCGGAAATAGTTAAGGTAGGGGTACGCTCTACTAAAGTTGCCTCTAAAGATATAACGGTTACTTTGGATATTGATAATTGTGCATCCATAGGTGAATTTTCTTCTTTCCCTGACGGGGTAAAAGTAACCTTGGATAAAAAAGAACTCGTGATTCCTGCGGGAAGTATGCTTTCTTCTGATTCAGTTACTATTGAAATAGAGGATGGAAAGTGGAGCGAGTTTGTCAATACAAGTTATCTTTTACCGCTAAAAGTAACATCGGTATCGAATGCGGCATTGAGTGAAACTCATTCCTCTGCTTATCTCGCTGTTAGCACCTCTTTTACGAATTGTGTTCCGGGAGCAACGAGTGTGGAAGGCACATTAATTAGTGATAGAAGCGCGTGGACTGCCACTAACAATGGTGTAGATGTTGGAACAACTCTGTTCGACGGAAATACAAGGACTTATCCGTCTCAAGATGCCAGTTCTACCGTTATTGTTAATTTGAATGGCGTATACCAAAACATAACAGGAATTCGATTACAGTATTATTCCCGTAATTATAGTTTGTCCAGTGCCGCTGTCTATACAAGTGAAACAGGAGGTGAAGATTATGAGTATCAGGGAAACGTTACTTTCTCTCGTGCAACGCCGCAATATATTCGTTTCTATGGAGCTGTGAGTGCTCGATATGTCAAACTTGAATTATTGCCGTATAGTAGTGGATATGGGATTGTTTTGTCTGAGTTTGATATGTATCAGAATGAATAAACGGGATTGATGAAAGTCTCTTATAATAGCTAATGAGTTATTATGAGAGGCTTTTGTTTTAAATGAAAAAAAGTATGGTGCTGCGCTTTATTATATTGATTTGTTGCATTAATTTGTATTTGGTTGCCTCGTACGCACAGACTCTTTCTGACGAACTGGTGTTCGAAGAACGTGTCTTTGATTTTGGAGAAATAAAGGAAGAAAATGGACTGGTTTCACATGAATTTGAGTTTAAGAATGTCAGTCAAAAAGTTATTTCTATCAATGGAGTAACAAGTGGCTGTGGTTGTGTACAGTTTGAATTTCCTAAAGAACCGCTCCGGCCGAATGCTACAGGTAAAGTGAAAGTGACTTACAACCCGGCCTACCGACCGGGCTTCTTTAGTAAAGAAGTAGTTGTTTTGAGCAATAACAATGCTAATTACAACCGCATTTGGGTAAAGGGCACCGTCATTCCCTGCAAACATCCGGTATCAGAGAACTATCCGTATGAGTACGGTAGCGGACTTTGGATGAATTTCGAAGTAATGGCATTCGGTACCATAGGCAAAGGCGGCACGAAAACAATGAAACTGAAATACGTAAACGATACCGATAATGATATACAGCTTATGTTTGTCGTTATAGGTGGTAATACAGATCTTAAGTTTACCAGTCCCCGTCAGGTGAAAGCCCGTGAAGAAGGTGTGATGCCCGTTGAATATCAATATTCCGGCAGCTTTCCGACCGAAACACGTGTCTATCCTGTGATCAACGGGCGGGCATTAATGAAACCGCTGAAGATAACATGTACCAATCCGGTTGATTAGTAATATAATATTTCCTATCTTAGCACCGGCAAATAAAATAACCTGAAAAGATAAAACTATAAATGAATCGAACACCATGAAGAGAAAACCAATCGCAACCAGTATTTTTACAGTAGTATTCAGTCTACTTTTAACAGGATGTCAGAGTGTTTCGGCACCGGAAGCTATTTTACCCGTTCCTCAGGAAAAGCAAGTAAATTGGCAGAAGATGGAAACATATGCCTTTGTACACTTCGGTCTCAATACCTTCAATGACCGTGAATGGGGTTATGGCGACTCTGATCCGAAAACGTTCAATCCTGCTCGTCTGGACTGCGAGCAATGGGTGCAGACATTTGTCAATTCCGGTATGAAAGGAGTAATCCTGACTGCCAAACATCATGACGGCTTTTGTCTGTGGCCTACACAGCTTACCGAATACTGTATTAGAAATACCCCTTACAAAGACGGTAAAGGTGATATTGTACGCGAACTTTCCGATGCCTGTAAGAAGTATGGAATCAAATTTGCCGTTTATCTCTCTCCGTGGGACAGGCATCAAGCCAATTATGGAACGCCGGAGTATGTAGATTATTTCTATAAGCAGTTGCATGAATTGCTCACTAATTATGGTGATGTTTTTGAAATCTGGTTTGACGGAGCCAACGGAGGAGACGGTTGGTACGGAGGAGCGAAAGACGCACGTACGATCGACCGCAAAACATACTATGATTACCCGCGGGCTTATAAGATGATCGATGAACTGCAACCGCAGGCTGTGATTTTCTCAGACGGAGGGCCGGGCTGCCGTTGGGTAGGAAATGAGAATGGATTTGCCGGAGCTACTAATTGGTCTTTCCTTCGGGCAGGCGAGGTATATCCGGGATATCCCAAGTATCGGGAATTACAGTACGGTCATGCCGATGGAAATCAATGGGTCGCTGCCGAGTGTGACGTTTCTATCCGTCCGGGATGGTTCTATCACCCAGAGGAAGACGACAAGGTAAAAACAGTCGATCAACTGACGGACTTGTATTATCGTAGTGTAGGTCATAATGCGACTTTATTATTAAACTTTCCTGTAGACCGCAACGGTTTGATTCATCCGACCGATTCATTGAATGCTGTTTCATTTCATCTGAGAGTTCAGAAAGAATTGGCAGATAATTTATTGAGCAGTGCAAAAGTATCAGCTTCCGACGAGCGTGGAGGACAATTCAAGGTTCGTGCCGTAACGGACGGAAAGTACGATACTTATTGGGCAACCAATGACGGAGTGACTACCGCCGATCTGACTTTCACTTTTAGTCAGCCGACGAAGATGAATCGGGTAATGATTCAGGAGTATATACCTTTGGGACAAAGGGTTAAATCCTTTGTTGTAGAATATAAGAAGGGCGATCAATGGCTGTCGGTTAAATGCAACGAAGAAACCACAACCGTAGGATACAAACGTTTGTTACGCTTTGAAATGATCGAAACAGAAGAATTGCGTATACGGTTTACGGATGCTCGTGCATGTTTGTGTATCAATGAGGTCGGGGCTTATTACGCTCCCGATGCAACGGAAAATTATACACCGGCAACCTCAGAACTGAAAAGTTTCCCCTTTACAATTTTGGGAGTGGATATGGAAGAAGCAAAGAAATGTAGTGACAAGGACGATCAGACTACCGCTCTAATCTCAGGCAAGGAAATCATGATTGATCTTGGCGAAAATCGTACAATCCATTCATTCTACTATTTACCTGATCAAAGTGAATATAGTAAAGGGTTGATCTCATCATACGAATTGTCTGCCGGTATTACCGAAGAGGCGATGCAAGTCGTAGCACAGGGAGAATTCTCGAACATCCGTAATAATCCGATTCTTCAGAATATGTACTTTAGTCCGGTTGAGGCTCGCTATTTTAAGTTAAAAGCGACTCGTATGGTAGACGAAAGTGATTCTTTGGGAATAGCGGAAATTGGGTGTCGATAGCCTCTCTCTAGAATATTTTTTGATTTTATCTGCAATATCTGCCACCTGCTTGTTTATTAGGTGATTTATAGTGGCTTATAGTGTTGCAGATACCTGTTGCAGATAATTTATCTGCAACATAGGGATTATTATATCTTTGTGTGATCTCTTGATGGATTCTTTGAATTGATAGTATCTTTGGTTTGTTTCAATTGGCAGAACATTTAGTTTCTGAGGCTTGAAACTAAAGTTTCTCCTGTTTGAAACTAAAGTTTCATCAGCTTGAAACAAAAGTTTCGTCAGCTTGGAACTAAAGTTTCACCGCATGAAACTTCTGCGAAACCAACGGAAAGTAATTTTTATATTATATCATATTGTATGATGACAAAGCGATTATATATTTTGATTGTAGGGTTGGCGATGAATGTCGTGGCTTTTGCCCAATCTTCTCTGTTACCTTATAAAAATCCGGTCTTGTCTGTTGACGAACGGGTGAAAGACTTGCTTTCACGTATGACGTTGGAAGAAAAGGTCGGGCAACTATTATGTCCTCTTGGTTGGGAAATGTACGAAATAAAGGACGATGAAGTACATCCTTCTGAAAAGTTTAAAAGACTAATGAAAGAAAAGAACGCAGGTATGCTGTGGGCAACTTATCGTGCGGACCCTTGGACTAAGAAGACATTGGAAAATGGACTTAATCCCGAACTGGCTGCCAAAGCCGGCAACGCATTGCAGAAATATGTGATTGAAAATACCCGTTTGGGTATTCCCTTATTTTTGGCTGAAGAAGCGCCTCACGGACATATGGCGATTGGAACGACCGTTTTTCCAACCGGCATAGGGATGGCGGCAACTTGGTCACCGGTACTGATTGAAGAAGTAGGAAATGTGATTGCTAAAGAGATTCGTTCACAGGGTGCACATATCAGTTATGGTCCTGTACTGGATTTATCTCGTGATCCTCGCTGGTCACGTGTCGAAGAAACCTTTGGTGAAGATCCTGTATTGAGTGGACGACTGGGAGCGGCGATGGTCATAGGGCTAGGTAGCGGAGACCTATCCCGTGAATATGCTACTATCGCTACCCTGAAGCATTTTTTAGCTTATGCGGTACCGGAAGGTGGACAAAACGGTAATTATGCATCGGTAGGGACTAGAGATCTGCACGAAAACTTTCTTCCTCCTTTTCAGGAAGCGATTGATGCGGGAGCACTCTCTGTAATGACCTCCTACAATTCAATAGATGGTATCCCCTGTACGGCTAATTATTATCTGCTGACACAATTACTGCGTAACGAGTGGAGATTCCGTGGCTTTGTTGTTTCAGACTTATATAGTATTGAAGGAGTCCATGAAAGTCACTTTGTTGCTCCTACTATAGAAGAGGCAGCTATGCAGGTCGTTTCTGCCGGAGTGGATATTGATTTGGGGGGCAATGCATTTATGAATCTTACTCATGCCGTTCAATCCGGAAAAATCAGTGAAGCAGTGATTGATACTGCCGTATGCCGGGTATTACGGATGAAGTTTGAAATGGGTTTGTTTGAGCATCCTTATGTGAATCCGAAGTCTGCAACGAAGGTGGTACGTAGTGAGGAACATATCAGACTGGCACATAAAGTGGCGCAATCATCTATCGTATTGCTGAAGAACAAGAATTCGATTCTTCCTTTGAATAAAAAGATTAAAAAAGTGGCAGTTGTCGGACCTAATGCGGATAATCGTTATAATATGCTGGGGGACTATACAGCTCCGCAAGAAGATGAAAACATAAAAACCGTGTTAGACGGAGTGATCTCCAAACTGTCTCCTTCTAAGGTGGAGTACGTGCGTGGATGCGCTATTCGTGATACGACAGTGAACGAAATAGCGGAAGTGGTGGAGGCAGCTAGCCGTTCGGAAGTTATAATAGCGGTGGTAGGAGGTTCCAGCGCACGCGATTTCAAGACGAGCTATCAGGAGACGGGTGCAGCAATTGCTGACGAAAAGAGTATCAGCGACATGGAATGTGGCGAGGGGTTTGACAGGGCTACTTTGACTTTACTGGGAAAACAACAAGATTTATTGAATGCATTGAAGGCTACCGGGAAGCCACTGATCGTTGTCTATATTGAAGGTCGTCCGCTGGATAAAGTCTGGGCATCTGAGTATGCCGACGCATTGCTGACCGCTTCTTATCCGGGCCAGGAAGGAGGGTATGCAATAGCTGATGTTTTGTTTGGAGATTATAATCCTGCCGGACGATTGCCGGTTTCCGTCCCCCGTTCTGTTGGACAGATACCTGTCTATTATAATAAAAAGGCTCCCTGCAATCATGATTATGTCGAACAGGCTGCTTCTCCATTATACACTTTTGGCTATGGGTTGAGTTATACCACTTTCGAATATTCGGATTTACAGGTAATGCGTAAATCTCCCTGCTATTTTGAAGTTTCATTCAAAGTGAAAAATACAGGAAGCTATGACGGTGAAGAAGTGGCACAACTTTATCTGAGGGATGAATATGCTTCAGTAGTTCAGCCTCTCAGACAATTAAAGTGTTTTGAACGCTTCTTCCTGAAAAGAGGAGAGGAGAAGGAAATCTTTTTCACTTTGACCGAAAAAGATCTGTCCATTATCGACCGGAATATGAAACGTGTTGTGGAAACAGGAGATTTCCGGCTAATGATTGGTGCCTCTTCGGATGACATAAGACTAACAAAAGATATTTCTGTAGAGAGTCTGTGAGTGACGAAGAGACTTATTTCTAATCTGAGTTTATAAACATGGAACAGGCTGATTCTGAATAATCACGAGTCAGCCTGTTTTTCACTTAAAACCTAAACCTTGTATTTACTTGCTGTTATAAGCCGTCAACATCCAAACCATCTTTTCTTGTTCTTTCAGATAATCGCTCATCATCGAAACGGTTACTTCATCTCCGGCTTGTGAAGCGATAGACAGAATCTTGCGTTCTTCACCGATCAGATAACTGATAGACTGTAGGATATTATTCAGTGCCTGTTCTCCGTTGCTGACCTTATCCACTTCGTTAATATTGGCTACTTTCAGATAATCACTGAATTTGTTGGCAGGAGTGCCGCCCAGCATCAGGATACGTTCTGCGATTTCGTCCACCTTTTCGGCGGTGTCATCATACATCTTTTCGAATTGGCTGTGAAGTACGAAGAAGTCATGCCCTTTGATATTCCAGTGGAAACCGCGGAGGTTGGTGTAATATACTTGGAAGTCTGCCAGTAATTGTTGCAAAGATGCTACTACGTTGTTTGCTCCCGATTCGTTCAATTTGATAAATTCTAAAGTTTTCATATTCTATTTGTTTTTAATGATTTATATTCGTTTTCTTTTTTTCTGTACTGCAAAGATAAGGCGGAAAATGCTTGTTGTCAAACTGATAATTTCTATCTTTGCATAGAAGAAATCTATAACTTAATCATATTTGATAGATGACGATACAACAATTAGAATATATATTGGCGGTTGACCAGTTCCGTCATTTTGCCAGAGCGGCGGAATATTGCCGCGTGACGCAGCCCACGCTGAGTGCTATGATCCAGAAACTGGAAGATGAGCTGGGAGTGAAGTTGTTTGACCGTACGGTGCAGCCGGTCTGTCCCACAGCGATTGGAGAAAAGATCATTGATCAGGCACGTGTCATTCTGGCACAGACAGCGCAGGTGAAAGAAATAATCAGTGAAGAGAAACAGTCACTGGCAGGCGTGTTCCATTTGGGGGTATTGCCTACCATAGCACCTTATTTACTTCCCCGCTTCTTCCCCCAACTGATGGAAAAGTATCCGGAACTGGATATACGTGTCACAGAAATGAAAACACAGAATATCCAGCAGGCATTGCATGCCGGAGATATTGATGCCGCAATTATAGCCAGCAAATTGGAAGACACTTTCCTGAAAGAAGAAACACTTTTCTATGAAACATTCTTCGGATATGTATCCTGCAAAGAACCTCTGTTCAAGCACGACGTGATACGCACTTCCGATATAACGGGCGAACGTCTCTGGCTATTGGACGAAGGGCATTGCTTCCGTGACCAGCTTGTACGTTTCTGCCAGATGGAAACGGTCAAAGTCAATCAGATGGCCTACCATCTGGGAAGTATGGAAACCTTTATGCGTATGGTAGAAAGCGGAAAAGGAATCACCTTCATTCCCGAACTGGCTGTTTCGCAACTGAACGAAGAACAAAAGAAACTGGTACGTCCGTTTGCCATTCCCCGTCCTACACGGCAGATAGTGCTTGCGACCAGCAGGGATTTTATCCGTCATAGCCTGCTCAATGTACTCAAAGAAGAGATACTGGCAGCAGTACCCAAAGAAATGCAATCCCTGCAATCCATTCAGTACTTGCTGTAATATTGCTTATTCCTGCGTACTGCTTCCGGCTGTATGGCGTTTCAACCATCGCCCTATTTCAGCTCCCTTAAAATAGATAATGAGGGAGCTGACTATGATAATCATTCCTGCAACGGTACTGAATGTCGGATACTCTCCCGGGAGCATGATCCAGCTAAGTATGGCGCCCAATATCGGGTTGATCAGTCTGCACATATTGATATCACTCACTTTGGCTCCTTTACTCTGTAAGGCGATAAACCAGAAACTGAAAGCAAAGACCGAGATAAATACCAGAATAGAAAGACTGATATAGAATCCGGCAGGCTTTCCGATAAATGAATGATACCCTTCCGTACCTAATCCTATCATATAGATGAGCAGTCCGCCGAAGAACATCTGCACGGCATTCAGGAAAATAGGGTTTATCTTGCCTTTATCTTCTGATACCGAAATCGCGGAATATCCCTGAAAGATGATACTGAGCAGCAAAAGTACAATTCCCGTGATCCCTTTCCAGTCCAGCGGAGCGCCATTGCTACCCATGCCTACGATAAGCAGCAAACCGATGAGGCTGACAATAAGGCTGATAATCTTGTGCACATTCAGCCGGTCATTGCTGGCCAGCAGATGGGCTAGCAGTACATTGATCAGAGGTGTCATTCCCATAATGATAGAAGAGATAGCCCCGCTGACGAAATCGACTCCGAAATAGAAAGCGGTGTACCCCATAAACATATTGATCAGGATCAAATTCAGAAACAGTTTGCTGTGTTGGCGTATTTCTTTCCACATCCCCTTATGCCAGGTATAAGCAAAAAGAATGATGCCTACAGTGGTAAAGCGGATTCCTGCAAAGTTCATCGGCGAAAAGTCGTAACTCAGTCCCTGCTTGATAAACGGATTGACGATAGCCCATAATACAGAGGCCAATATAGCATAAAAAAGTCCTTTTTTCATTTTATGGTTTGGTGGTTTTATTCAAAAATGCTGCAAAGATAGTAATAATTAGGCACATACATTTTGAATCTAGGTATTAATTCCTTATATTTGGAGAATCAACCATTTTTTATTTAGTAATATGAAAAAATACATTGCAGAAATGATCGGGACGATGGTGCTTGTCCTGATGGGATGTGGAAGTGCTGTTTTTGCCGGCAGTATGGCTGGTACTGTAGGAGCCGGCGTGGGAACGGTCGGTGTTGCTTTGGCATTTGGACTTTCAGTAGTGGCGATGGCGTATGCTATCGGAGGTATTTCGGGATGTCACATCAATCCTGCTATTACGCTAGGAGTATTCCTCTCGGGTCGTATGAATGGAAAAGATGCGGGTATGTATATGCTTTTCCAGGTTATAGGAGCGATTATCGGTTCGGCTATTCTTTATGCCCTGGTGACCACCGGCGGGTACGACGGGCCGACGGCTACCGGTTCCAACGGCTTCGGTGACGGTGAGATGCTACAGGCATTCATCGCAGAAGTGGTCTTTACTTTCATTTTTGTATTGGTGGTGCTGGGGTCTACCGATCCGAAGAAAGGGGCGGGAGCTTTCGCAGGCCTTGCCATCGGTCTTTCTCTGGTATTGGTGCATATCGTATGTATCCCTATTACAGGTACTTCCGTCAATCCGGCACGTAGCATCGGTCCGGCATTGTTCCAGGGTGGAGAAGCGTTGTCGCAGTTATGGCTGTTTATTGTGGCGCCGTTTGTAGGAGCGGCTGTCAGTGCGCTCGTCTGGAATTATTTCGGTGACAAGAATGAAAAGAAATAATAAGAAGAAATAAACGGATCACTTTATGATAAAATTAAGGGCGAGAGTTTCACAACTGTCGCCCTCTTTTGCGTAATTATATATTATAATAAAAAGAGTGTTTCTATAATTACTAGATTTAATTAGATGAGGGGAATTTCACTTCATAGAATTTCTCCCCGTTATATAAGGTCTTGACACGTATTCTGAGTCCTTTCTTGCCTTTCATCTGATCTTGAATCTTATCCAATTTGAAAGATATATACCCTTCGCCCAGACGGTCGGCGGTGTCGCCTTCGTCGTTATGCCGGAATTCAAGATTGATATACTCATCGTTGGCATCATCGGCAGCAGGTTCAGCTTCCTTGTTGTTGATGACCAGATTCAGGAAATGTTTCTTGTCCTCACTATGCGTGCCGTAATATTGGAATTCGATTGTCAGATATTTCTTGTCTTGGGTAATCCACATATAAGTAGAATTGATTTTATCGTCTCCGATCTTCTCTTCCGTATTTTCTCCTTCCCCCATAGTCACGATTTCTTTGGTCAGGATCTCTTTTATTTCTCTTACCTGAATATTATAGTCATATCCCTTCACCGGTTCTTCCAGTTCTTTGAATATCACAAAGGCGCGTTGCCCGTCTTTATTCTTGTCACTGATCCATCCGTTTCCATTGCTCGGGAACATTGTTTTTCCATCATCCAGAGTGAAATAGAAATCCTTGCTATCCGGGCTGATCAGATTGATGGTGCCGATGACCAGTGAATCGGATGAGGAGTCATCATCCAGACACGACTGAAGTATCGGCATTGTGGTCATAACAGCAATAAAAAATGCAATGAATTTAAATTTCTTCATATACTATAAAAATGTTTTTTAATGAGTACTATTTACTTGCTTTGTACTCTGAAAATGCAAAGGGGGAGAAAATATTGCATTTGGATCTGTTAAAGAAACAAAAGTTGCAAAAGAGTTGTTCTCTCTGTGCAGTATTTCTATCTTTGCTGCATTTATAAGGTAAACACGTGTATAAGCAAATGGAAGAATTTGAGTTGTCGGAACAATGCAGGCTGGGAAATAATCGAGCCCGCAAAGAATTGTATGAGCATTATGGAGGGCGTTTGCTAGGCGTCTGTCTGCGCTATACCGGCGACCGTGATACAGCTCAGGATCTGCTTCACGATGGTTTTATAAAGATATTCAGTTCTTTCGACAAGTTCACCTGGCGGGGTGAAGGCTCACTTCGGGCCTGGATGGAACGGGTGATGGTCAATACCGCTTTACAGTATCTTCGGAAGAGTGATGTAATCAGTCAGTCTACGCCTTTGGAAGAAGTACCCGAAGATTACGAGGAACCCGACGCTTCGGCTGTAGAGATGATTCCGCAAGCGGTATTGATGCGATTTATCGAAGAGTTGCCGGCAGGATACCGTACCGTGTTCAACCTTTACACCTTCGAGGAGAAATCGCATAAGGAAATAGCACAGTTGTTAGGTATTAATGAGAAGTCATCGGCTTCGCAATTATTTCGGGCGAAGAGCGTGTTGGCTAAGAGAGTAAAAGAATGGATAATGAATAACGGATAGGTAGAGATATGGAAGAGAAAGAATTATGGATGAATAAGTTGAAGGAGAAGCTCGGGGATTACTCGGAGCCGCTTCCTGCTTCCGGTTGGGAACAACTGGAAAAAGAACTTATGCCTCCTGTGGAGAGGAAGATATATCCTTATCGTAAATGGACGGTAGCCGCTGCGGCTGTCATTTTATTGGCTTTGGTGTCATCGGTCAGCCTGTATTTCCTCGGGACTCCTGCTGCTGATGAAATTCGTCATGCCAAGACTCCGGCGTTAGCCTCTGTACCGGATGTTTTGCCGGATGCGCAGCAACCGGATATGACAGGAACAACGGTAGAACCGGTAGTGCGTCCGGTAGTGAAGAACCGCATCGCGAAAGCAGAACGGAACATTCCCCAGCCGACGGCAAATATCGACGAACCGGTGAAGAAAGAAGAGCAGCAACCTTCGGAACTGAACGCTCAGACCGGCGACCGGAAAGAAAAAGAAGAAGTGGAACCGGTGGAAGAAACGAAGGCCGCCCAGCATAAGCCCGCAGATACGGAACAACCGAGAAATAAGCCGCGCCGTCCTTCCAGCAGAGACAAACTGCATATTCCGGCAGAAAAGGCATCTTCACAGAAAGGCACATGGTCGATGGGACTTTCGGTAGGTAACTCCGGTGGTGCTTCTACAGAGTTGGGATCGGGCATTCCTTCTTATATGTCCCGTGTGAGCATGGTATCGGTATCAAACGGTCTGCTGAGCATACCCAATGATCAGCAATTGGTCTTTGAAGATGGAGTACCTTATTTGCGTCAGGCCAATCAGGTGGTCGATATGGAACACCATCAACCTATCTCCTTCGGATTATCTGTCCGCAAGAGTCTGGCGAAAGGGTTCTCTGTCGAAACAGGATTGACTTACACCTTGCTTTCTTCGGATGCAAAGTTTGCGGACAGCGACCAGAAGACCAAGCAGAAACTGCATTATCTGGGTATCCCGTTAAAAGCGAACTGGAACTTCCTTGATAAGAAACTGTTTACTCTTTATGTATCCGGTGGAGGTATGATTGAGAAATGTGTTTATGGCAAGCTGGGCACAGAGAAGGAAACTGTGAAACCTTTGCAATTCTCCGTCTCCGGTGCAGTCGGCGCACAGTTTAATGCCACCAAACGGGTAGGTATATACGTAGAACCCGGTGTTGCTTATTTCTTTGATGACGGTTCCGATGTACAGACCATCCGTAAGGAGAATCCGTTCAACTTCAATATTCAGGCGGGTATCCGACTTACTTATTAGTCAATATAGTTGAGCTATATATTTTAAAAGCGATATTTTACCAATAACGGTTAAAATATCGCTTTTAAAGTTTTATATGCAGAAACTTTGCTGAAAAATCGGAAATCTGAGAAAATATTAATATCATTGTCATCTGTAACTTTATACCTTTGTTTCAAAATACGACACTATGGTTGATTTTTCAGATGAAAAGTTCTTATTAGACGAGATCAGAAAAGGTAATAATCAGGCGTTTGAATATCTTTTTAAGGCTTATTATCCCCGTTTGCGCGGCTATGCTATTCGTTTCGTGGAAGATGAAGAGACGGCTCGTGATATTATTCAGGAGTGTTTTCTGCGTTTTTGGGAGAAGCGGGAGTTGTTGTCGGCTGTATCGGTCACCTCCTTACTTTTTGCAATGGTACGCAATGGATGCCTGAATTACTTGAAGCATCTTTCCATTGTCGAGAAACATCAGATAGAATATCTTGCATCCATTGATGGTGAAGAAAGGCTCTATTATGCCGACTTCACGCTAGATGCAGAGCACAAACTACTATATGACGAATTGCAGGAACAAATCAACCTTGTCATCGGGCAGCTGCCCGAGCGTTCGCGGGAAATCTTTCTGATGAGCCGTTTCAAAGGACTGAAGAATCGTGAAATTGCAGACAAACTTCAGATATCGACTACGGCAGTCGAGAAGCACATTGCGAAAGCATTGAAAAGCTTCTCCAAACACTTCAAAGACAAGTATCCGGTAGACATTTATATTATGATTGTTGCCTGGGTGATTATGAATAATAAATAAAAGAAGAAAATATAAACCATTGATAATTAGATTGGAAGAGCAGGGACTGAAAAATTCCTGCTTTTTTCTTTGTATGGGTGGTTGGGTAAAAGAAATAATAGTTGTTACATCTTATAGAAAGTGAAATTATGGAAGAAAAGAAAAACATTCGTGAGTTGGCCGTTCAGTATTTCGAAGGAAGAATCCGGCGAAAAGACGAAAAACTATTGTTTGAGTATGTCGGACAAAGTGAAGCAAATCGCACGGCATTCAGACAGTGGGAAAAGGAGTGGATTGCCTCGGGCATTACCGATTCCAATACCACGAAGGAGTGGGAGACATTACAACGCAAAATCCGCACGCAGGAAGCCATTATCCCGATGCTGGGTATTTCGAAAACGAGATTTTCCGTCTGGCGGAAAGTGGCTGCTGTCGCAGCCATCGTACTTCTGACTATAGGAGGAACCCTCGGTGTCCGGCAACTCTCTTCCTCATTGCAACCGGAAACGTACTTTGTATGCGAAACTCCTTATGGCGAGAAGAGTAAAGTCGTTCTGTCTGACGGTACAGTCGTTTGGCTTAATGCAGGTTCTACACTGAAGTATTCGAACAAGTTTAATACCGCCAATCGCAGAGTCGAACTGAACGGTGAAGGATATTTTGAAGTCACCAAGAAAGCGGGAGCTACTTTCATCGTGCAGACACATGGATATGACGTCGTTGTGAAAGGAACAAAGTTCGACGTATCCGCCTATGATGACGATCCGTTCATTTCCACCACTTTACTCGAAGGTTCGGTCGAACTGAATTATAAAGGCAGTCAGATAAGGATGTCTCCTGGAGAGTCCATGAGATTGAACGTAGAAACAGGAAAATTCATCCGTACCCAAGTAAACGCTTCACAATCAAAAGCGTGGGCGGAGAACCGTATAGAATTTGATCACATTACATTGAAGGAACTGGTTGCAAAACTATCCCGACAATATGATGTGAATATTCGGCTGGAATCGGAAGCTGTAGGAGACAAGACATTCCGTATTTCTCTGCGTAACAGAGAAACAATCGGAGAGGTGATGACGGCTTTGCAAGAGATTATCCCGATAACCGTCGAACGTAAAGGCAAGGATATATATATCAGAGAATAATTTCCATTTCGTAACAACTATTATTAAATTAAATCGAGAAAAACTATGAACAACCGAAAGAGCTTATTACGGCTGCTTCTTTTAGTTTCATTCTGTCTGGCGACAGTGACTTTGCACGCCCAGGTCATCAACAAGACATTCAAGAATGAAACATTGAAGACAGTATTGAAAGAAGTTGAGCAACAAACAGGTTTATCTGTCATCTATAAGACAGATGAAGTGAATGAGAATAAAAGAATTACGGCAACTTTCAAAAATGCATCATTGGATGAGGTGCTGAATAAAGTCTTGGATAAGGATTTGACTTATAAGTTGCAAAACAAGATGATAGTCATCTTGAAAAAGACGCAGAAACCTCATGACGGCAGTACAAAGAAGAACATCAAAGGAACCGTCGTGGATGATAAGGGCGAACCGATCATTGGGGCCAGCGTGGTAGTGAAAGGAACTTCAACCGGAATAATTACGGACCTTGACGGAAACTACACTATAAATGAGGTATCGGAAGATGCCTGGATTTCAGTCTCCTATATCGGTTATCAGAGTGTGGAACTTCGAGCTGCCGATAGTAAGAATCTGCTTCGGATTGTCCTGAAGGAAGACACTAAAGTATTGGATGAAGTAGTTGTCGTGGGGTATGGTGTACAAAAGAAAAGTGATATCACCGGTTCCGTTTCTTCCGTAAAGTCAGCAGAGCTATTGTCAGCTCCTAATGCCAGTACTGCGCAGGCATTGCAAGGACGTGTGGCAGGTGTTGTTGTGCAGAATTCCAGTGGTGCTCCTTCAGGATCGGCAACGATCCGCATCCGTGGAGCCAACTCGCTGACTTATGGAAATGATCCTTTGATCATAATCGATGGTGTTCAAGATGGGAATATCGGGAGCTTGAATCCTAATCAGATAGAATCCATAGAAGTATTGAAAGATGCCGCAGCCCTTTCTGTCTATGGTTCGAAAGGTGCGAACGGTGTTATTCTGGTGACAACTAAAAATGGGAAAACCGGAAAGCCGCAGGTCTCTTACAACGGTTTTGTTTCATTTGATGAAGTACGGAAAACCTTGCCTGCATTGAATGCAAAAGAATATGCCCTGCTGATGAATGAGGCTCAGGAAGAGAATGGGCTCAATCCTGTTTTTGGACCGGATGAGATTCCGTTGGAAGGAAACAGTACGGACTGGCAGGATAAGATTTTTCGGAATGCGGTTTCCCAATCACATAACATCAGTATCAGTGGAGCGAAAGAAAGCATTTCTTATTTCATAGCTGGAGGATATACCAATAAAGATGGCATTGTGCAGAATACCAATTTTAAACAATATACTTTTCGTGCAAACTTTAAAGTTCAGGCTACATCCCGTTTGAATTTGTCGCTGAATACGTTTGCCTCTTATGACGAGACGCACAATGGAGATTATGAACAGGCTATCAATGCAGCACTTCAATGGTCGCCTACGAAACGCATCTATGATCCCGATAGTGAAGGAGGATATACACAGCCGGGTGGAGGAATAGGACCGGTTTCATTATACAATCCGGTGGGGTATGCTTTGGAGATAGTGGACGATAAATCCGTTGCTTCTTTTAATGCTTCTTTAATGGGAGAATATAAATTCTGGGATTTCCTCAAATTATCTTCTTTGTTTTCATATAAGACTCATAGCGATACCAATGGGTATTTTGATAATCAGCGTGTCAATAATGGCGATATTAGAGATATTAACGGAAGTAAAGCCCAATCACGCTATATTGCTTTGCAAAGTACCAGTATTCTGACTTTTGATAAGGCTTTTGGTGATCATACCGTTCAGGCTACCGGGGTATACGAAGTGTTGAAGGATAATTATCAGAGCACATCTGCTTCTTCCAGAGGAATCCCGGTGGGAATGGGATATAATGGAGTGCAGTTCGGTTCTATTTTGCAGGCCCCTTGGGTGGAATATTCTACTACGGTGATGCAGTCTTTTATGGGTCGCGTGAATTATAGTTATAAGAATAAATATATGTTTTCCGGATCGATTCGTTATGACGGAGCCAGCCAGTTGGCAGAAGGAAACAAATACGACAATTTTACAGCATTTTCGTTAGGATGGAATCTTATGGAAGAGAAATTTATGAAAAGGCTGAAAGATATGGTACCGGAGTTTAAAATTCGTGGAAGTTACGGTACGGTAGGCAATGCGGCAGTGCCCGCTTACTCTTCTCATTTAAAGTTTTATCCGGGCATGGACGATAGCGGAAACCCGACTTTGGCAATATCAGATTTAGGCAATGAAAATCTGAAATGGGAACGTACCCGTGAGTTGAACATCGGTATAGACAGTCGATGGTGGGGAGGGCGTTTGAGTTTCTCAGCCGAATATTATAACAAGAAAACCACAGACCTGTTGATGTGGCAGAAAGTGCCTTCGGTATTGGGTGTCAGTTCCATCCTTACCAATGTCGGTTCCGTGTCCAATAAAGGATTTGATATCATGTTGGGTGGCATTCCTGTCTCTACCAAACATTTTAAATGGGACATAAATTATACATTGAATATCAATAAAAATAAGATTCTCGAACTGGACGGGCTCTCCAATACGCTTATTACAACCGGTGCCGATTATCCGGGATTGGTGGGTTCTTATGTCCAGATGGTGGGACAACCGATGGGCACATTCCTCGGATATACCTTTGCCGGTGTTTGGCAGAAATCAGAAGTTTCGACGGCTGCGCTTTACGGAGCAAAGCCCGGAGATGCCAAATATGTAGATATCAACCGTGATGGAAAAATAGATAAGGATGATATAGGCATTATCGGTAATGCCCAGCCGAAGTTGAGCTTCGGATTCAACAATACATTTACGATTTTTGATTTCGACCTGAATATTTTCTGGCAGGGAGTATCCGGTAATGACATTTATAATCAGAATCGTATCCGGCGTGAGACTTATTCGTCAGATGCATTCCCGACCAGTACGGTTATGAAAAATCATTGGACACCGGAAAATCCGACAAATATTCCTGCTTTTTCGGGAGCAGAGTATGTTAATTCTTCCCGTTGGGTGGAGAAGGGAGACTATTTGCGCTTGAAAAATATCACATTGGGCTATCGTATTCCGCACAAGATACTGTCAAAAATAGGATGTTCGTCCGCCCGTATCTATGTCAGTGCCAATAATCTATGGACAATAACCAATTATTCGGGATTTGATCCGGAAGCAAGTATGGGAGCAGACTCGGATGCGGCAGGCGTGGACCGTGGTGTGTATCCTTCGTCAAAGAGTTTCCTTGTAGGGTTGGATATTTCGTTTTAATGATCATTTAATAATAACAGACTATGAATTGTACACTTATAAAAAAGAGCTGCGTCGGATTATTGGCGATAATATTAAGTACGAGTTGTGCCGATTTGACAGAGAATCTTACCGGACAGCCAACTGTCGATAAGTTCTTCCAGACACTGACCGACTTCAATAGTTATATCACAGGAGCCTATACCCCCTTAATCCTTTTATATGGTACCGATATGCCCTATGCGGCCAGTGCAGGTGCCGAAGATGTAAATACCCCCGTCATCAGATGGAAAGGATTCGAACAGGTTAACATTAACACAGTAGGAAATCCGGACGAAGTGACGGATGAGTTATGGAACTCATATTACACAAGTATTAGCGCGTGCAATACATTGATAAAGATTATCGGTGAGAACACGAAATTATCTCCCGACGAATTGTCCCCGATTGGAGGGGAAGCCCATTTCTTGCGTGCTTTTAATTACTTCCAGTTGGTGCGTTGGTTTGGCGAAGTGCCATTGTTGACGGAGGAAAATCAGGATAATGCGGCAAAAGAGCCTCAGGCGAGTGTTGCCCGGATTTACGAGCAGATAGTTTCTGATTTGAAGAATGCAGAGTTGACATTGCCTCTTTCACAGGATGATCCGAGCCGTCCCAGCCGTTGGGCGGCAAAAGCGTTGCTTGCAAAAGTCTATTTGACAATGGCGGGATTTCCGTTGAATGAGACTTCCTGTTATGCGCTGGCACGTGATAAGGCAAATGAAGTAATTAGTGAAAAGGTCTATACCTTAGAAAAAGTATATTCCCAATTGTGGTTATGGAGCAACCGTAAAATAAACTCCGAATTTATCTTTGCGCTTTATGCCAGTTCGGACAATGCAACAGGCAGTTATATCCATCAGGCCGTGCGTCCTACTGATCACGGAGAAAACGGCTGGGCAGATTGGACCAGTGACAAACGCTTTCTGGAAACTTTTCCCGTAGGAGATGGCAGCCGTTTGAGCGGAACTTTTTATACTCGGATGAGGGACGGTGCTTCGTGGGAAGAGACCAATGTGGCACAACCTTATGTGGGAAAGTACCGGGATGCAGGTCCAAAGAGCGGAGGATATTCAGGGATAGCTACAGCTAATAAAGCGGACGGATTTTTCTGTATGTTACGCTATGCCGATGTGTTGCTGATCTACGCCGAAGCCGCTAATCTGGCAGAGGGCAGCCCTTCAAAAGCAGCATACGATGCTATCAATGAAGTCCGCGAACGAGCAGGACTGACTAAACTATCGGGACTGACTCCGGCACAGTTTGACAAGGCGGTATTGGACGAACGTAACTGGGAATTGGCTTTTGAATGTAATCGTTGGTTCGATTTGTGCCGTCGTCATATTCTGAAGGAGACTTTGGAAGCTTATTATCCGGAGGCAAAGATTGACGATCACAATTATCTTCTACCGAAACCGAGCGACCAGATGACTATCATGACCGGTATTGTTCAGAACCCCGGATACAATTAAACGTCAATAACATAATCGAAAAGAAAGAATGATATGAAAAGAAATATAACTTTGATTTTAATCACTTTGTGTCTGGCGATAGGAGTCGTTTCTTGCAGTGAAGATTCTTATCCGGAGAATCCTACCCTTGTTTCGCCTATTTCGGGATTAGTCTTGGAAGTGAACGGAACGGACTATGTGGCTACCCCTCTGTTGCAGGAGGATGGTTTGTTGAGTAAAACATTGTTGGTGGCAGTCAATCAGCCTTCCACTACTGCCATAGTGAAACAGATAGACGTTTCCGACCCTTCGGCTACGGTCAATATAAATGTGGGAGATGTGATTACTTTCAGGAATAACCAATTTGCATTGGAATGGACGAAGGGGACACAAGCTGAGACTTTTCTACTGGAGATGAGTTATAATCCTCCTCCGGTAATGTATTTGGTAATGTCGGGTGAGAAAGGAGATTACTATGGCCTGAATACAGAAACGGCACAGACCATTGCTTCCATTACCTATAATAATCTGTTTGAAGGATATATAGACTTGACAAATACGAGCTGGAACAACATCGGCTTGGTGCAATCCGACCAGTCCGCCTATTTTGATGTTAGCGCCGGATTGGGCGGCGGACAATCTTATGGAACTTTAGCGATGGTGGAGAAATCCTCTCCGGGAACCGGCTATTATCCGTGTGACGGTCCCTGGGGAGATTGGACAACTACTGGAGGCAATGTTTCAATTGTCTCTCCGGGCATCTGGAAAGTTAATTTTGACCTCACTACCCGTCAGATCGTTTTACTGGAGACACAATGGGCTGTTACGGGGACAGCCGTAGGAACGGTGAAAGCAATGGTCTACAATTCTGACGCCCGCAAGTGGTCTTTGACGACAGAACTTACAGCCGGAAAATTGAAATTTACCACTATTCCGGTCTCTGCCGGTGATCCGACTGTAACGTATGGGGCGTCCGATGGTATTGTCAGACTGTCGGAGACAGGGACGGATATTACTATTGACGAAGCTGGTATGTACCGGATAGAATTAGACTTGAGTACACCTTTTTATGATTATACTATAACGAGATAAATCAACAATTATGAAGAAATTCTTATTAAGCAGTATATTTTTGTTTTCACTGGCTTATGGAGTAATAGCCTGTACCGAGGGGTTGCCAACCGACAACTGGGAAGAACCTGTCGTTCCCGTAGATCCTGCCGTTACTACCCTGCGGGGTTCGTTCGAAAGTAAGTTTGTGAGATACTCCAAAGGTCAACAACACGAAGCTCAGATGGAAAAAGCGAAGATCGTCACCCTTTGGAAAGACACCCTTTGGCAGAACGACCGTACACACAAACAGATAGTGTTATGGTCAGGAGATAAAAAATATGACGACCTCACTTATGAAGTTTCGGATCTGGTGAGCGACGCGAACAGCATCTCTGCCTCCAATATCCGACTTCGTTTCCCTTCTTATATAAAGGGAGACGATCAGGCACTCGATTGTGGAAATTATGAGAGCCGCACCACTACCTTGATTGCCGATGCCCTTTCCGAAGTACCCGTCACAACGCTCACCACTCAAGATCCCGTTAAGATATGGGTGACCATAAACACGCCGGCAGATGCCGTACCGGGCATATATACCGGAACCATTCAGGTGAAATCAGCCAATGAAGTGAAGCAGAAGTTTAATCTGGAATTGCTTGTCGTAGATCATCAGTTGCCTGCGGTAGCCGATTGGAGTTTCCATCTTGATTTATGGCAGTTCCCTTTCCAATTGACAACTCTGTGTCGGGACAACGGAGAAAATGTCGTTCCTTTCTCCGACGAATATTTTGCGATGATGAAGCCGTTTTATCAACTGTTGGCAGATGCCGGGCAGAAGGTAATCACCACGTATATCAAGGACGGTGCTTTCAATAGCGGACAAACGATGGTGAAGTGGTCGAAAAACAGTTCCGACGAGTGGATATTCGACTATACCGATTTTGATAAATATGTCGGGAAAATGATGGAATGGGGAATCAATAAACAGATCAGCTGTTTTTCTTTGGCCGGATGGAAGACGTCTGTCGGATATAAAGATGCGTCGGGCACGGACCGGACATTGGAACTCACCATCGGTACGGAAGAATACAACACAGTGTGGGCTGCTTTCCTGACTTCTTTCAAGACGCATCTGCAAGAAAAAGGCTGGTTTGACAAAACCGTGCTTTATATGGATGAGATTAAAGAAGACGGTATGAAGTCAATCATAGCTTTAATCAAAGAGAACGATGCGAACTGGAAAATAGGACTGTCGGGAGGAAATGTCGATAGCGGGATAGAGAACAGCCTGTATGATTATTCGACCATTTTAGGCTACGAGCGCCAGTCGGACAATGCCGTTTCTACCTTCTACACCAGTTGCTCGCAGCAATACCCGAACAACTACGTTACGGCGCAAACCAATCCGGCAGAAATGTCGTGGATGGCGTGGTATGCGCTGGCAAAAGGATTTGACGGATATCTGCGCTGGGCATACGATTACTGGACACAGTCTGACCCTACCAGTGCACAGGATGGAAGTAATGCGTCCGGCGACTTCAATATGATTTATCGCAGCGAAAATACCGCCGCCGCTGTTCCCATCTCCAGCATCCGTCTGGAACTGCTGCGGGAAGGCATTCAGGATTATGAAAAGGCACGTATACTGAACAACGGACAACTGGACGCAGCTATCCGCAATTTCACCTCTGCTTCGGGGCGTGAAGCCGCCAAGTGGGTAGGAATAGCCGAAGGAACATTGAAAGAACTATCTGCAAATGATTAAACAGAAATAGATAATGAAGAAATTAAAGAATAAAATAGCTTTCGTACTGCTGTTTATACTTGTCTCCGCCATGTCGCAGGCAAAGGGACTGGACCCACGTTTTCAGATACTCCCTTTACCCCAGAACATAGAGATATTGAAAGGGCAGGGGATAGCAGGTAGTGAACTGGGATATATCGTATCGAAAGGCGAAAGTAAAATCCCCGTTTTAGGAACATTGCTGGACGCTTTACCCCGCATTGAAAAACAAGGAGCAGGTATTACACTTTCCCTGTCGGAACAGAACACACCCGAATCTCCGGAAGGATATACGCTGGAAATCACATCCCGGGGAGTAACGATCCAATCGCGTGGACAAGCAGGATTGTTCTACGGTTGTCAGACCTTGGAACAACTGATGGAGGATAGTCGTGACCTTCGTATCCCTATTCCATGTCTCCGAATGACGGATTATCCCGAAATCTCTTACCGTGCCGTTCACTTTGATACGAAGCATCATCTGGACCGGACGGAATACTACTATCGGACCATTGATAAACTGGCCCGCTATAAGGTGAATGCCATCATTTGGGAAGTGGAAGACAAGCTGCGCTATACCCGCCGTCCCGAAGTGGGCGCCCCCAACGCCATCAGCAAACAAGAGATGCAGGCTATCAGTCGCTATGCCAAAGAACGTAATATTGAAATCAGTCCCTTAGTACAAGGATTGGGACACGCCGGCTTTATCCTGAAACGCCATTGGGAACTGCGGGAAAATCCGTATAGTGACTGGGAGTTCTGTCCTTCCGACCCGCGTACCTATGAGTTACAGTTTGATCTTTACCGGGATGCGATGGAAGCCATGCCTGATGGCAAGTATCTTCATATCGGTGGAGATGAAATAACGGCTATCGGCATAGACGAACGTTGTAAAGCGACCGGAAAAACAGCTTTTGAATTGCAGATGATCTGGCTCAAAAAGGTTTGCGACTTTGCTGTGGAACATGACAGAACTCCCATCTTCTGGGATGATATGCCTTTGAAGTATGCCGACCTTTGGTGGTTGTTGCATCGCCCGCTCACCGATGATGAAATTCGTAAGAACTGGAATACCTCCCGGCTGGACGAAGCTATCAAGATGTTCCCGAAGAATTGCATCTATATGCGTTGGCATTACGAAGACCCTACCGTCTTGTCCCATCAGATGCTCCTGAAATGGTATCATAAGAATGGACTGAATGTAATGGGAGCTACCGCAGCAGCGACCGGTGAAACCCCGTTTATGCCCAGAAACAACTCTAGGGCACAATATATTAAAGATTTCTGCAAACTTGTTTCTCAAAATCAGTTGAAGGGCATCCTTGCCACGGCTTGGGATGATGCCTCTGCCCATTGGGAAACGGTGATGCGCGGACTTATAGCACAGGGCGAATATAGTTGGCATCCGGACGGGCGGACTGTGGATGAGTTTATCCGGGCGCACGCCCGGAGGGAGTTCGGATTGTCCGGTCAGCAAATGGAGTTTCTGACAGAAATGGAGAAAGCTGCTTTCTTCTTTGATCAGGCATTAGTCGTTTCCGGCACGCGAAATCCTGCTTGGGGAGTATCGGAAACATTCCGGTTGCTGGATTTGCCGGATTCGGAGAAACCGGGAGAATGGAAGCGGAAATATCAGGGAAGACTGGATACCGTCCGCATTGAATCGGCGCGTTATGAGAAGATTTGTAAAGGCTTGAAAGTGGCTGAACAGGCAGCTTTACGCAATCGCTACACGTTGGATATTTATAAACAGACGAACGAACTGTTTCACTATCCGGTGAAATTGTTGGAAGTTTTAGAGGTTTATGACAGTACAAAAAACGATGAAGAACGTCTTCAAGCATTAGTAAGGATAGGTGACGTTTGTAACTCCTTCAAAAGTATGCGTGCTGAATTTGAAAAGACTTATTCGCAAACTCGTTTTATGGAGAGTCCGGAGGGGCATATTGCCGACCAGAACCACCATCATCACTTGTCTGCTTTAAGTAACAACAGTGACTGGATATTTCTGTATGAAATGCCGATGGTAGAAAAAGTGGAAAGATGGTTGAAAGAACAAAAAGATAACTAACCTTAGATTTTAAATATCGTATTGTTCTGTTGAGGACAATACAGCGTAGTGTTTTTGAAGGTATTAGTCACCATTTCGGGAAGCAGGCAATAGCTGTGCTTTCCGGAATGGCTTTTTTATAATTAATAAAAATCGTTTTTATGGAAAATTCATTGAGTGATGAATTGTTTTGTTCATTGAAGAATGAACTTCGTGAAGTAGATGCACAAATCAGTGTGCATAGTAAAAAACTGTTGGAGCTGATTGACCAAAAAAAAGAATTGTCGTCCAACTGATTCGGGAAGAAGAACAAATGACGCCCACTGTTATCGAATATCGGGGAGATCCGAAACGGTATGTTTCTGTTATTCTAGGTGCCATTGACCGGGGGAGGTTGACGTATAATGGAGACGCGAATTGCGAACAGACGTTCCGGTCCTTGTCAAGTGTGATAGATGTCATAAGCCCTAAGAACGGGAAAGCGCTCAGTATCGAAACGTTGGTCTCGTATGAGAAGAAAGAACGTGCCGGGGAGTTTTCAGATTATTCGGAAGGGAAATTCGAATAAAATGAGTACCCGAGAGGGAATTTAAGCCCGTTAGCAGTATAAATTCGACTTTAAAAGTTGTATGATATTGAAACTTTTATTATATTTGCACAATGAGAAGAAAAGTAATAGCATACGGTCAATACTACAAGGATTTTCTTGCCACTCTGACAGAAAAGGAAATTCAAAAAGTGAAATATGTGCTTTCATTGCTTGGAACAGAAAACCCCATCATCAGAAATAGATAAGGCATTAAAAATAAAGGAGGAATATTATGAGTACAAAAAACAACATGCTGACTGATATCAGCGCAGAACTTGATAAGGAGTTCGGAGCACCTGGGACTCCGGAACGTGAAAAGTTCGATGAAGAGGCATACGCTTTTTATACTGGTCAAATACTGTTGGATGCACGACGGGAAGCAAAAGTAACTCAGTCTGAATTAGCAAAGAGAATCAATGCAACTAAATCGTATATCTCACGTATTGAAAGCGGAGCTATAAATCCAAGTGTAGGAACATTCTACCGAATTATTAATGCATTAGGATTGAAGATTGAAATCGTAAAACCAATCATGGGTATATAGTCGAAAAAACCGAAGGATATCTTAATCCTTCGGTTTTTCATATTTTACTTTCCTATCACTTCGATTAACCAACGATTTAAGTTCCGGCTTTCTGCACTAAATTCCATTCCGATCTTTACAATAAGATATTCTTCCTTCGTATATCTTCAAAGGTTTGTATTCCAATAGGAAGTTTACGCATCAAGTTGTCCATATCTGATTCTTTTGATCTTTTGCACATCAAAGATGACAAATATTTCCTGAAGTCTGCTTCAATTGGTGGGCTGATTTGAAAATGCGGTGGGAAATTGAAAAAAGACGGTTGTGTTTTTCCGATTTTCCGCCGTCTTTTTGGAGAAAGAAAAGGTAAAAAGTGAGAGGAGTGAGAGAGGATTTCTAACATTCGTATTTTTTTTTTAGAGAAATATAGAAAGTAGAAATAAAGAAATAAAATAGAAAAAGTTTCAATTCCTCTCTCACTCCTCTCACTTTTGGGGGTGAAGATGATGAAAAATAATATAAAACGAGGAAATGTGTTGTATAGTTGAACAACATTCCTTATATTTGCGTTATGAAAAGAGAAATAATAGCATATAAAGGATACTTCAAAGAATTCTTTGAAAATTTAGATGCTGGCACCCAAGATAAGATATTGTATGTGCTAATGTTATTGCAGACACAAGACAGAATACCTTTGAAATTTATGCGGTTGATAGAAGAAGGACTTTATGAACTTCGTATCGAGTACCAAAGCAATATATATAGAATATTCTTTTGTTTCGACGAAGGGCGTATTGTGATTCTGTTTAACGGTTTTCAAAAGAAAACCGAAAAAACACCAAAGAAAGAAATTGATAAAGCAAAGATATTAAGAAAGGAGTATTATGGAAGCAAAAACAAATGAGGAATTCTTTAATGTCAGTGCATTAATAGATGAGCGTTTTGGTAAGGAAGGAACAGCTTCTCGTGCAGAGGCAGAAGAAAAGGCCTACGCCTTTTATACAGGACAGATTATCGAGGACGCAAGAAAAAAGGCTAAAATCACTCAGGCTGAATTAGCCCGGCGTATCGGCTCTGACCGTTCTTATATTTCAAGAGTAGAAAGTGGTCAGACAGAGCCTAAAGTATCTACTTTCTATCGTATAATGAATGCGTTAGGCTGTAAAATCGAATTTTCAATGATTTTGTAAAAACAATAAATGCAGAGTATCTGTCAAGATGACTCTGCATTTTGCTATATTCACAAGGCTTTCCCGCTTCTATTCATACAGCCTGTTTGATTTTACCTGCTCGATATCTATAATAAATACGGCATATCGGCGCCCGTTATTTCCTTTTTTAGATTCAAAATGGTGCTTAGTCATCACCTTCCCCAACTGTATTTTTGATCCGATGGAATACTGATAACCGGTACGCTCACGTATTAGTTCCGCAATCTCACTGACAGTCAGATAATAAACCTTCTCGAAACGTTCCGGCTTGCGGATATGCGTAAGAACCATTTCTTCTTCCGGTGAATGAAAGATGAAAGCCTCGTTATTCTCTTCAAGCCGTTCATTGTCCGCTTGCGTGAACCAGTATTGATATCCCGGCTTATTCAGCAGATATTTGATCTGAGCATAGAGCTGCGCATAATTGATGGTAATAAATTGGATGGAATAAGGATGAAAACAAAGGAAACGCCGGTTGCCTGTCGTGTCGTGAAGCACTTCCTGATAATTGCAGGTTCCTGCAAAAGAGGCCGTATGAGGGAAGTTTTGCGAACGGCGTGCATAAGGCAGACGGAAACTGATCACTTTGCGCGTTACCAAATCTTTGAATGCATTCAGTTCCCGACCGCTCATCCCTTCAAACTCGTCGAGATTGATCAGCATGGCCTGCGTTATTTTGGCTAAATCATCTTTATTGTTCGAATTGATTAGTCCGGTAGAGAGATAAGCACGCAGTTCGGGAGGCAGGAGATTATTGATAAAGGTAGTCTTTCCTATGTTCTGTATCTCGCTGCATAGCAGAAGTACCGTGTGATTGACAATATTCTCTTGAGTAGCCGCTGCGCACATCGCCACCAGATAACGTTCCAGGCATTCCGCCCAAAACTCCTGATGACTCGTCTGGACACTATCCGCCAGGATACGGATATAGTCGGTTCCGTCCCATTCGGGCAGTAATTCAAAATACTCGCGAATGGGATGATACGACTGGCTGAAATCGGAGTAAATCAGATTTTCGATTGTTTTGACAGTGCAGGCATATCCCAGTTCGTTGATTTCTATCCAGATACTGTTTTCCATCATCTCATCCAAGATGCGGAAAGGCTCCGGTTTCTCGGTGTCGGGATGCCTTCTGCGATATTCCATGATATGCAGCACTTCGTTGTAGCGTGTTTCGTAGTGCTCGCTGATATATTGCTCTATCCGTAATATTCGTTTCTGCGTGCCATTTAGCTTACAGGTATTAAATTCGTCGGTATGAGCGTAGGCGCTATTGATCAAAGAGGCTGTCTCGTCCGCCGGAAAGTCTGTAAACTGGCTTTTGATAAAGGCGGATGCTTCCTCCTGCGGAATGCCGTAGCGATTGAAGGTACATGAGAGATGGTGCAGATAATTGTTCCGGTTGCCCACTATGTATTTTTCGGACTTGTTGTGATAGTAGGTTAAAGTCAGCACCAGAGAAGCGTTGGCGGAATGGGCGTTGAGCGCTGTGTCTTCATTCGTCGGGGGGCCGTCCGGAGGAGTCTGTTGTTTACTGCCGGAGAGATTTTTACGATTTGAAACCTTGTAGGATGCCTGAGGTTGATCTACAAGAAAAGCGTCAGCGTTCGGATTGAAATAAATCTCCGGATCGTAAGAGAACAGACAAGTGCGTGCCACATCCTGACCGGAGGTGTCGATTTCTATCTGACAGAGTTCGGTGTAAAAAGAAACGAGTCTGGTGTAAGCTGCATGATGGAAGTCTTCTATTTCCTGAAGGGTTTCGGGCAATGTCTCATCCGGATGGCATGCGCGTACTATGATTTTCACGCCCATCCCTTTGGGGCTGATAAAGGCGATGCGGGTGTAATCGCATCTCTTGATGATAGGGAGGATGCGTGCCAATTCTTCTTTGCTGAGGTGGTCGATGTCTATCACGATGTGTCCCAGATATTTGACGAGGTTCACTTTGGTACGCCTTCCTCGGTAGCTGGCGGAGAAGGCGATTGCCGGCAATTCTTTTTTCTTCTCATTGGCAGCCTTTTCTCCTTGCTCTGCAAAGATGCGGCGTATTTCTTCGACTTTTTCCCGGTAGGTAAAACTGCCGATAGTGGACACTATTTCTTCTTCGGTCATCTCTGCTATTGCGTAGTAGAAACCTTGAAATATGGTGAAATGTTTCATTTTTATTTTGATTATTGTTTGTCGATGCAAAGGAACTTCTTTGCGGAAATGTGTAAAGGAACTTTGTATAAAATGGCAATAAGTTACTACGGTTCGCCCAAAAAGTGTATGATAGTTGCCACTTGTTTCGGCGAAAGGAGACGGTTGCGTGCGCGGTAGCCTTCCTGTTCGAGTTCGTGCAGGAGAGGGAGGTTGTAAATAATCCAACGACGAAGTATTTGTAAAGCAACTTTGAGGCAGACATGGGGATTGTAAAGGTGAGCCAGTTCCGCTTTGGTATAGGTGCGGATAAGGAAAGAATCTTCTTTGTAATTCATGATGTTTTCTTCTTGTTTTATGCTATAAAGTTACATAAAATTCCTTGTTATTCAAAGGTTTGACTTCGTTTTTATTCGTTGGGAATCAAGAAACTTCGTTGGGGAATATGGCTTGTCCGGCTATCCTTATCTTTGTGCTGTTAACAAGAAGGGGATGCATCCTATGTATTACTTTAAAATTATTTTATTATGGCAATGACAGTATCTTATTCAGTGGTGCCGCGCAAGAATCCTGCAAAAAAGAGCGAACCGGCAAAGTATTATGCACAGGCGCAGGCGTCGGGAGAGTTGGACTTTGAAGAGTTGTGCGAAGCGATCACCAGTCGTTCTACTTGTACGGAAACGGATGTACGTGCGGCTATTTCGGGTATTCTTTACGAAGTGAAGCGTGCGTTGAAGGCAGGAAGAATTGCGAGACTGGGCGATTTGGGCAGTTTGCAGATAGGACTCAACAGTGAAGGTGCGGCATCGGTCAAGGAATTTTCCGGTTCAATGATTAAGGGGGCGCATCTTATTTTCCGCCCCGGTAAGACGCTGGCGGAGTTGATGAAGATTCTGAGTTATCAGCAAGTGCAGACTCGTGCGGTGGCGCAGGCGGGTGCAGGCGATGGCGGGGGAGAAGACCCTGACAAGAATCCGGATTCCGGTGGTGATGGCTCCGGTGATGAAGAGGCTCCGGACCCTACGGTATAATTGGCAGACGGGTCAAGGTAATAACGAATTAGAATAACTTCCATTAATATTTTGATAAGATGAAAGAAATAGTAAGTCGGATTTTAGATGTGATCATGTATCTGATTCCTTTCTTCGGAAAGAGAAAGCGGGACAGGGTGGTGAGAGAAGTGCGCTATCATACTACTTGTAAGGAGGTGTGCAAAGTGAAAACGACGGAAAGGGAAAAGGAACATGAGAAAGATTAGTCTGATTGTGATCCATTGTTCCGCCACCCGTGTCGATTGCGACTTTACGGCAAAGGATGTGGATACGGCTCACCGTTATCGTGGCTTTTCGTGCTGGGGGTATCATTATTATATACGCAAGTCGGGCGAGATTGAGCCGATGCGGGATGAAGATACGGTCGGAGCTCATGCACGTGGCTATAATGCGATCAGCTTAGGTGTATGTTATGAGGGCGGTCTGGATGAGAATGGAAAAGCTGCGGATACGCGTACACCCCGTCAGAAGGAGGCGCTACATCGCTTGGTACACGAATTGTTGCAGCGTTATCCGGAAGCTAAAGTAGTAGGGCATCGGGATTTAAGTCCCGACACCAACTATAATGGGATCGTAGATCCTTGGGAACGGATTAAAGAATGCCCTTGCTTTGAGGTCGTTGGAGAATTCTCCATTAATTAACTACCACCGTAGTGAAATACTCTTTGAATACCTCCGCAGCTTTTTCAAGCTGTTCGGGGGTATTTTCTTTTACCCCTTTCATCTTGTATTCCTGTCCCATCGCTTCGTACTTATGTACGCCCAGTGTATGGTAAGGCAGTATTTCCACCCGTTGGATCATCTTGTATTTTCCGAGTGCTTCTCCCAGTGCGCGTATGTCTTCTTCAAAATCGCTGTATCCGGGCACTAGCACGTAGCGTAGCCAGAAAGGTTTCTCCTGTTCTTCCAGCCAGGCGGCCGTGCGGATGGTTTGCTCGTTGCTTCTTCCGGTGAGCGTCTGATGGCGGTTGGGGTTGAATTCCTTTATATCCAATAACACAAGATCGGTCAGTCTGAATAATTCTTCTACGTCTTCGTTCCAAAGTCCTCCGTTGCTGTCCAGACAGACATGGATGCCTTTTTCTTTCAGTTCGCGGACCAGCGGGACGAGTGTTTTCGCCTGAAACGTCGGTTCGCCTCCGGAGAAAGTGATTCCTCCTCGTTTCCCGAAGAAGGGGCGCTGGCTCATTGCCATGCGGACGATTTCTTCCGGTGGGGTAGGCGTGCCTCCCTTTCCTGCTATCGTATCCGGATTGGCGCAATAGAGGCAGCGGAAGTTGCATCCTTGAAGAAAAACGACGAGCCGTAAGCCCGGCCCGTCGAATGTTCCCATACTTTCGTATGAATGTACGTTTATCATCATATAGAGTAATAGATTACATACGTTCGTGGAAGCTACGGCTGATAACTTCCAGTTGGTGTTCGCGGCTCAGCTTCACGAAGTTTACGGCATAGCCGGAAACGCGGATAGTCAGCTGCGGATAGTTTTCCGGATGCTCCATGGCATCGTACAGCATATCACGGTTCAGTACGTTTACGTTCAGGTGGTGAGCACCTTTGGTGAAGTAACCGTCCATCATCGTTACGAGGTTCTCGATACGGTCTTCGTCCGTAGCACCCAGTGATTTCGGAACGATAGAGAAGGTGTTGCTGATACCGTCCTGTGAGTCACGGTAACGAAGTTTCGCTACAGAGCTCAGAGAAGCGATCGCACCATTCTTGTCGCGTCCGTGCATCGGGTTGGCACCCGGAGCGAAGGCAACACCTTTGGCACGTCCGTCGGGAGTAGCACCGGTCTTTTTGCCGTACATCACATTGGAAGTGATAGTCAGCAAGGAGAGGGTAGGACGGGCATTCTTGTAAACTGGCAATTTCTTCAATTCTTCGCTGAAGAAGTATACCAGGTCTACGCCAAGGTGGTCTACCTTGTCGTTGTCGTTACCGAAGCAAGGGAATTCTCCTTCGATGTCGAAACCTTCTGTCAGGCCGATATCGTTGCGGCGGGCAGTTACTTTCGCATATTTGATGGCAGACAGTGAATCGAGGGCGATGGAAAGTCCGGCTACACCGTAAGCCAGGTTGATGCGCGGGTTCGTATCTACAAGAGCCATCTGGGCCTTCTCGTAGTAATACTTGTCGTGCATATAGTGGATGATGTTCATCGCTTCGTTATATACGCGGGCGATTTCGGTCAGCACTTTTTTGTAGTTGTCCATTACTTCTTCGAACTTCAGCGTGTCACTGGTCAGTACGGGGATGTTCTTCACCATGACTGTACCGGTATTCTCGCAACGTCCGCCGTTGATGGCAAGCAACAGGGCTTTGGCCAGGTTGCAACGGGCACCGAAGAACTGAATCTGCTTGCCTATTTCCTGGTATGATACGCAGCAGGCGATTCCGTAGTCGTCGGACTGACGTACTTCACGCATCAGGTCGTCGTTTTCGTACTGGATAGAAGAAGTGTCGATAGAAACCTTTGCACAGAATTCTTTGAATCCTTCCGGAAGTTCCGGGCTCCAGAGTACGGTCAGGTTCGGTTCCGGTGAAGGGCCGAGGTTGTACAATGTCTGCAGAAAACGGAAGGAGGTCTTTGTCACTTTGGTACGTCCGTCGTTGAGACGTCCGCCCAGAGATTCGGTTACCCAGGTCGGGTCGCCTGCAAAGATGTCGTTGTATGATTGCATACGCAGGTGGCGGACCATACGCAGTTTGATGACAAACTGGTCGATCAGCTCTTGCGCGAACGATTCGGTGATGGTTCCTTTGCTCAGTTCATATTCCAGATAGATATCGAGGAAAGAAGAAACGTTACCCAGTGACATAGCGGCACCGTCTTGTTCTTTGACGGCGGCAAGGTAAGCCATATATACCCACTGTACGGCTTCTTGTGCCGTGTAAGCGGGACGGCTCAGGTCGAGACCGTAGTATTCGCCCATCACTTTCATGTCTTTCAGTGCCTTGATCTGTTCTGCCACTTCTTCGCGCAGGCGGATGCGGGCCTCTGTCATCGGACCGGTGAGGTTGTGCAAATCTTCCTTCTTTGCTTCGATCAGACGGTCGATGCCGTAAAGAGCCATACGGCGGTAGTCACCGATGATGCGTCCGCGTGCATAATTGTCGGGAAGTCCGGTAAGGAATCCCAGCGAACGGAAGGAACGGATTTCTTCCGTATATACGTCGAATACTCCGTCGTTGTGCGTCTTGCGGTAGTGAGTGAAAATATCTTTTACGCGGTCGTCCACTTCCACGCCGTTTTCGTGACAGGCTTTGCTGACTACGTTGATACCTCCGAAAGGCTTGATGGCACGTTTCAGAAGTTCGTCTGTCTGCAGGCCGACGATCAGTTCGTTTTCCTTGTCGATATATCCGGCCTTGTGGGAAGTGATGGTTGATACGGTAACATTATCTAATGAGCGGACACCGTTGTTTTCTCTTTCTTCTGCCAGTGCTTCGAGGCAGCGGTTCCATACGGCTTTGGTACGTTCTGTAGGTCCTTCGAGGAATGAAGCATCTCCGTAATACGGAGTGATGTTATGACTTACGAAATCTCTGACGTTGATTTCGCTGCTCCAAAGACCGTCTTTAAAGATCTTGTTTAATTCCATAAAATGATAAAATTAGAGGTTGTAGTTATCCTATTCTTTAGAGCGCACAAAGTTACAATCATTTTTCATATAATCAGCATAAATATGCTCTATTTTATGCTTTTCAACATAAAATACCTATTAATTGCTATCCTTAGGAAAAGATTAGATTAAATTTTTAGTGAAAACTCTTGCAAGTTTAAAATATCTTCGTACCTTTGCACCGCTTTTAACGAAAAGCACTTCTGACAAGGAAGTTTTGGAGAGGTGGCAGAGTGGTCGATTGCGGCGGTCTTGAAAACCGTTGTACCGCGAGGTACCCGGGGTTCGAATCCCTGTCTCTCCGCTGAAAAGCAGCTTTTGGGCTGCTTTTTTGTTTTTATGGAGGGCGACGCCTCCGATGTTGTGAAACGAAAACGGGAGCGTTTTCTTAGTGTTTATTGAGTTTTTTGAAAGGAGAGATGCTCGAGTGGTTGAAGAGGCACGCCTGGAAAGCGTGTATACGCCAAAAGTGTATCGCGGGTTCGAATCCCGCTCTCTCCGCTGAATCTGAAATTTAGTCAAAACTTCTCGTTCTTTAGCCAAAAGTTCTTTTCATAGGTCAAAGTGTCTGGTATTTCTAGTACTCTTCTCTTGTATATCATTCTCTTTTCTGTATATTTGCGCCCGATATTTTTTTTGAGATATCACATTTTTGTAATTCTGAAAATAGACTTGATGGATAAAATAAATGCGGTAATTACTGGGGTCGGGGGATATGTGCCCGATTATGTGCTGACTAATGATGAAATTTCTAAAATGGTGGATACCACCGACGAATGGATCATGGGGCGTATCGGCATAAAAGAACGACATATCTTGAATGAAGAGGGGCTTGGAACTTCGTATATGGCCCGTAAGGCCGCCAAGCAGTTGATGCAACGCACAAAGAGTCGTCCCGATGATATCGATCTGGTCATTGTCGCCACTACTACTTCGGATTACCGTTTTCCTTCAACGGCATCTATCTTGTGCGAAAGGCTGGGGCTGAAGAATGCTTTCGCTTTCGATATGCAGGCGGTTTGCAGCGGTTTCCTGTATGCGATGGAAACGGGAGCGAATTTTATCCGTTCGGGGAAATATAAAAAGATTATTATTGTAGGTGCTGATAAGATGTCATCCGTAATCGATTATACGGACCGTGCCACTTGCCCTATCTTTGGCGACGGTGCGGCCGCTTTTATGCTGGAACCGACTACGGAAGAGGTCGGCATCATGGATTCGGTGTTGAGAACGGATGGTAAAGGGCTGCCTTTTCTGCATATAAAAGCGGGAGGTTCCGTATGTCCTCCTTCCTATTATTCATTGGATCATCATCTGCATTATATTTATCAGGAAGGCCGCACGGTGTTCAAGTATGCCGTAGCGAATATGTCGGATTCCTGTGAAGCTATTATCGCCAGAAACCACTTGACTAAGGAGGATATTGATTGGGTGATTCCCCACCAGGCTAACCAGCGTATCATTACCGCTGTGGCGCAACGGTTGGAAGTACCGTCCGAGAAAGTGATGGTCAACATCGAACGTTATGGCAATACCAGTGCCGGCACGCTTCCGCTTTGCATCTGGGATTTTGAGAAGAAACTGAAGAAAGGCGATAATCTGATATTTACCGCATTCGGTGCAGGATTTGCCTGGGGAGCGGTTTATGTGAAGTGGGGATATGACCCCAAAGAGGATGCGTGACATATCGGGTACCCGATACGTCACATCCTCTTTTGAAGGGTAGGAGAGACTTATTCCAGTTCCTCGATAATCTTCTTTACATCCACCGGTTGCAGTCGTCCGTACACCTTTTCGCCGATCATCACTACCGGAGCCAGTCCGCAGGCGCCTACGCAGCGCAGGCAATCCAGCGAATACTTTCCGTCGGGGGTGGTTTCTCCGACTTCGATGCCGAGTACCCGCTTGAACTCTTCCAGCAACTTCTCCGAACCACGTACGTAGCACGCCGTGCCCATGCAGACGGAAATCGGATGCTTTCCTTTGGGAGTCATTGTAAAGAAGGTGTAGAATGTCACAACTCCGTAGACTTTCGACACGGGGATTCTGAGTTTGGAGGCTATGATCCGTTGCATCTCTTCGGGCAGATAGCCGTGCAGATGTTGCGCTTCATGCAAAATATTGATTAATTCGCCCGTATTGTTCCCGTGTTTGTCGCAAATCGTCTTGACTTGTTCCACCACATCGCAGGCTAGCTTGATATCTGACATAATAGTACTTGTTTAAAGTTAATCAATCGATTTGTTGAAATAATGCGTGTGCAAGAGCATTTCCGATTTCTCACCCAGCGGTTTGCCGAGATATTCTTCATACAGTTTCTGAATATAGGGGTTGTCGTGAGATTTGCGCAGAGGTTTGTTGGCATCTTCCCGGTAAAGGGCGTTGGCACGGGCGTAGAGAACGTCCGAGTTGCCGTGATGCAAGGGTTGCCCGCCACCTCCGATGCAGCCGCCGGGGCATGCCATGATTTCGATGACATGATATTCATTATGTCCGTTTCGTATATCTTCCAGTAAGTGCCTTGCGTTGCCTAGTCCGTGTGCGATGCCTACTTTCAGTTCAAATCCGTTCAGGTTGATGGTGGCGCGCCGGACACCGCTCAGTCCGCGTACCTGTTCAAAGTTGACATTCTTCAGCGGCTGTCCGGTGTAGATTTCATAAACGGAGCGCAGGGCGGCTTCCATGACACCACCCGTCGTACCGAAGATGACACCGGCGCCGGTCGATTCTCCCATAGGGTTGTCGAACGGGCTGTCCAGCACGAGGGTAAAGCCGATGTTGGCTCGCTTTATCAGGCGTGCCAGTTCGCGGGTGGAGATGGAGTAATCGACGTCGGGGACACCGTTTACTTTGAACTCGTCGCGGTCACATTCATATTTCTTGGCCAGACAGGGCATGATGGAGACAACTACCAGCTTTTCGCGGGGGATTCCCATTTTCTCTGCCCAGTAAGACTTGGCGATGGAGCCGAACATCTGTTGTGGAGAACGGGCGGTAGAAGGGATATCCAGCATATCCGGGAAGTGGTGCTCGAAGAAGTTTACCCAAGCCGGGCAGCAGGAAGTCAGGATCGGAAGCCGGACGGATTTATCTCCGTCCAGATAGCGTGTCAGTCGGTTCAGGATTTCGGAACCTTCTTCCATGATGGTGAGGTCGGCGGCAAAGTCGGTATCGAATACATAGTCGAAACCCAGTTCGCGGAGGGCGTAAACCATTTTTCCGGTTACCAGTGTGCCGGGAGGCAAGCCGAATTCTTCTCCCAGGGCGGCACGTACGGCGGGGGCAGTCTGGACAATTACGATCTTATCGGGGTCGGCCAAATCGTCCAGAAGGCGGTTGGTGTAATCCCGTTCAGTCAGTGCGCCTACCGGACATACGGCTACGCATTGACCGCAGTAGGTACATTCGCTATCCTTCATCATTCTGTCGAAGGCAGGGGCTATTGTTGTGTTGAATCCGCGGCGGATGGCTCCCAGTGCGCCGACTGTCTGTACATCGTTGCAGACACTTTCGCATCGGCGGCAGAAGATGCACTTGTCCATGTTGCGCACAATGGAGGAGGTCACTTCCCGTTTGCGGGGAGAAAGTTCGCCGCCGTTGAACGGCATTTCACGGATGTTGAAGCGCAGTGCCAGTGTCTGGAGTTCACAGTTGCCGCATTTGGGACAGGTGAGGCAGTCGTTGGGATGATCGGACAGGATCAGTTCGGCTACCACTTTCCGGGCGTTCATCACGCGCAGGGTACTGGTTTTCACTACCATCCCTTCTGTGCAACGGGTAGCGCAGGCGGGAGCCAGATTGCGGCGTCCTGCCACTTCGACTACACAGATGCGGCAGGAAGCGGGATTGTTCTTGATACAGGTTCCTTTCAGGTCGATGTGACACAGCGTAGGTATGTTGATGCCGATTTTGCAGGCGGCTTCGAGGATCGTGCTTCCTTCGGGTACGGTGATAAAGTGACCGTCTATCTGGAGGGTAATTTGTTTTTCTTCCATAGCAGTAGATTTTAGCAGACAAGAATAGCTTTGAATTTACAGCGTGCCATGCACATGCCGCACTTGATACATTTCTCGGGGTTGATGACATGAGGTTTGCGTACCAAGCCGCTGATGGCATCCGCCGGACAATTCTTGGCACACAGGTGGCAACCGATACAAAGTTCCGGATTAATGGTATAGGTCAGCAGGGACTTGCATTGTTTGGCGCGGCAGGTCTTGTCTCTGACATGTTCCAGATATTCGTCACGGAAGTTGTCGAGGGTAGACAGTACCGGATTCGGAGACGTTTGTCCCAGTCCGCAGAGTGCCGTGTCTTTTATCACCCGTCCGAGGGTGGCAAGCGTGTCCAGGTCTTTTTCCGTGCCCCGTCCTTCCGTTATCTTGTTCAGCAGTTCCAGCAGGCGTTTGTTGCCGATACGGCATGGGGTACATTTACCGCAGGATTCTTCGACGGTAAAGTCGAGATAGAAACGGGCGACGGATACCATACAGTCATCTTCATCCATCACGATCATGCCTCCCGATCCCATCATGGAACCGGCTGCCAGCAGGTTGTCGAAGTCGATGGGAGTATCCAGATGTTTCTCCGTCAGACAGCCCCCTGACGGACCGCCTGTCTGTACGGCTTTGAATTTCTTTCCTCCCTTGATGCCTCCGCCGATTTCGTAGATTACTTCCCGCAGGGTAGTTCCCATCGGTACTTCGATCAGTCCGACATTGTTGATCTTTCCGGCAAGAGCGAAGACTTTGGTGCCTTTGGAGCGTTCCGTTCCGATGGAGGCGAACCATTCGGCGCCTTTGGTCAGGATAATGGGAATATTGGCGAGGGTTTCCACATTGTTCACATTGGTCGGTTTGCCCAGATAACCGGATTCGGCGGGGAAAGGAGGTTTCAAGGTCGGTTCTCCCCGTTTTCCTTCCATCGAGTGGATGAGGGCGGTTTCCTCGCCGCAGACGAACGCGCCTGCTCCGTAACGGATCTCTATGTCGAAGCTGAAATCTGTTCCCAGGATGTGGTCCCCCAGTAATCCGTATGCACGGGCTTGCTCAATCGCTTTTTTGAGGCGGTTGATGGCCAGCGGATATTCGGCGCGGATGTAGACCAGTCCTTTGGAGGAACCGATGGAGTAACCGCAGATGCACATCGCTTCTACAATAGAGTGCGGGTCGCCTTCCATGATGGAGCGGTCCATGAAGGCGCCGGGGTCGCCTTCGTCGGCGTTGCAGACAACGTACTTTACGTCCGATACCTGCTTACTGGCAAATTCCCATTTCAAGCCGGTGGGGAAACCGCCCCCACCGCGTCCCCGCAGGCCGGAGCGTTTGATGACGTCGATGACGTCGGCAGGCTGTTTGTTGAGAAGGCAGTCGGCCAGTGCGAAGTATCCTTCACGGGCGATGTATTCTTCTATATTTTCGGAGTCGATGAATCCGCAGTTGCGCAAGGCGATGCGGAGTTGTTTCCGGTAGAAGTCCATGTGTTTGGAGTCACTGACAGTTTGTTCGGTCTTCGGGTCTATGTAGAGCAGCCGTTCGATTCTTCGTCCTCCGATGATGTGTTCGCTGATGATTTCCTCCGCATCTTCGGGAGTGACTTGGGTATAGAACGTATTGTCAGGAATGATCTTTATGATGGGGCCCTTTTCGCAGAAGCCGAAGCAGCCTACTGTGATGACGTCTACTTTGTCGGTTATCCCGTTTCTTTCAATGGCTTTTTGAAGATTTTCAGTGATGCCCTGACTGGAAGAGGCTTTACAACCGGTACCTCCGCAAATAAGAATCTGGAGGTGTGCTGTTCCGGACGCCAGCCCGCAACATTTTTCGGAAACCTTTTCATTACTTTCTTCGCGCAATGAAAGATGGTGCTCCGCTCTCTTCCTGATTATTTGCAAATCATGGATAGATAGTATTTTCATAAGTATCAGAATTGTTAGATTTCTGCAAATATAATTCTTTGTTCGGAATTAACGCTTTGTTTAGAGAAAATAAATATTCTTCTTTGGTGCCGGCTTGCAGAAGTATGGTATGAAATCTTTATTTTTAACACTTTTAATAGGCGGTGTTAACTATAATAGTAGCATAAAAAAATTATCTTCGCATCGAAAAAGGGCGGATACCCATATGAATCCAACGATAGTTGGGGAGATTCGCAAGAACATTGTGGAGTGACTTATGGGGACCTGCCGGTACTGTATCTGAATGGGGAAATGCTCCTTGTATGAAGTATATATAGCTTGATGGCAAGGATGTACAGCAAGAGTTCCGGCGGGGACGGGGAAACGTAAGTTGCCTCCCTGATACAAAGGGAAAAAAGGGGATTGTGATAGCCTGTAAGTGGTATGCTTGCAGGCTATCTTTTTTGAGTATACTTGAATGTCCGGAGTATGAAGGCAGTCCGTACCGGTGAAAATAAAAACGGGTTTTCTGATACCAGTTAGGTAAATAATTCCTTATTTTCGTATTAAATACGTAGCAAACGTAAATAAGAAATGGAAGTATGAGACGAATTTTGTTAGGATTGTGTGTGCTTTTTTTCCTGAATGCGCACGGGCAGGAGATTCCGTTGCCGGAGAAGATGCCGCAGGATCATCCGAGAGTGCTGACTACCCCGGAAGGAAAAAAAGAAACATGGAAGTTGATCAAGAAGGAAGCATGGGCACAAGATGTCTTTAACAAGCTGAAAGAACGGACGGAAGTATATACGCGACGTACGGAAAGTCAGCCGGACTGGTTATTATCCCGTTTGGCCATGTACTGGAAGTCGCATGCAACGGAAGTGTACGTGAAAGGTGAGGTGTTCGACCATGCCGGAGGCGCGAAGGCACCTGCCCCGACAGTTCGCTATACCGGAACACGAGGGACGGCCGCTACGCACGGTCGACCTAAACTGGAAGATGTAGTACCTTATGACGATAGTGCGGAAGGAAACGTGACTTTCTGCAACAATGCCTTGGAAGGCCGTCCGCAGGAAAGTGTGCATCCGTCCAAGACCGGGCGCAATATTGAGAGTCTGAACTGTGAGATTCTGGGAATTGCCCGTGACGCCGCTTTCCTCTATTGGATGACGGGAGAAGAAAAGTATGCCCGGCTGGCTGCCGGTGTTTTCGATACTTATATGACGGGAATCTATTACAGAAATGTTCCTGTTGACCTGAATCACGGGCATCAGCAGACACTGGTGGGGCTGACTTCTTTTGAAGTGATCCATGAGGATGCTTTGCATATCGTTGTCCCTTTGTATGACTTTCTCTATCATTATCTGCAATCCAACTATCCGGATAAGATGATGATTTATGCCGGCGCATTGAAGAAATGGGCGGATAATATTATCACCAACGGAGTCCCTCATAACAACTGGGATTTATTGCAGGCACGATATATCATGAACGTGGGACTGGTGCTGGAAGATAATGAAGAGTATGCGGACGGGAAAGGACGCGAATACTATATTGACTACGTAATGAACCGTTCGAGCATCCGCCAGTGGAGTCTGACCAAGCTGGCCGATTACGGCTTTGACTCCGAAACGGGAATATGGGCGGAATGTCCGGGATACAGCAGTGTAGTTATCAATGACTACGCGAACTTCACCCATCAGTTTGACCATAATCTGCAGTATGACTTGGTAAAGGCAATGCCTGTGTTGGCAAAAGCCGTAGCGGCCACTCCGCAGTATCTTTTTCCGAACCGGATGATCTGTGGTTTCGGAGATACGCATCCAAGTTACTTAAGTACGAACTTCTTTATCCGGATGATACAGAATGCGCAGGCAAACGGAAAGAAAGAGCAGGAACGTTACTTCACCGCTTTGCTGAAATGTCTGAATCCGGAGGAAGGCAGCGAAAAAAGTGGCAAGAAGAATGTACGGGCTTCTGTCAATTCTTTCTTTGAGGACAAGCCGTTGGTGCTGGACCCGAAGGTGGAGGCGGGGAAAATCGAGGATTATGTATCTCCTCTGTTCTATGCCCCCAACGTATCGTGGCTGGTACAGCGCAACGGGATGCATCCGCGCAACAGTCTGATGATTTCTCTCAACGCAAGTGAAGGCAATCATATGCACGCGAATGGCATTTCGATGGAGCTTTACGGAAAAGGATACGTGCTGGGACCGGATGCGGGTATCGGACTTTTCCTGTATAGCGGTCTGGACTATGCGGAATATTACTCTCAATTCCCCAGTCATAATACGGTTTGTGTAGATGGCATTTCCAGTTATCCGGTGATGAAAAGTAATCATTCTTTCGATTTGCTTTCCTGTTTTCCGGCTTCGGCGGAACCGGGTAAAGGATTTACTTCCGTCACCTATAGTCAGGTAGCTTTCCGTGAGCCGGAGAGCAGGGCGGATCAGACTCGACTGATGGGCATTGTTACTACCGGTCCGGAGACAGGGTATTATGTGGATGTATTCCGCAGCCGGAAAGAACGGGGAGGCGATAAAATGCACGATTATTTCTACCATAATCTAGGTCAGACAATGACACTAACGGCTGCCGACGGCACGGACTTGAATTTGCAGCCTACCGAAGAACTTGCTTTTGCAGGTGCCCATCTTTATGCTTATTCCTACTTATATGATAAGAAAGTGGCTACCACCGGTCAGGATGTGAAAGTGACTTTTACCATCGATATGAAGGATAAAGGCGGAGATGATATTTCCATGAATCTCTGGATGAAAGGAGAACCGGAACGGGAAGTGTTCACCGCACTGTCACCGATGACCGAAGGATTGAGCCGGACTCCCCATATGCCTTATAATATAAAGGAACAGCCAACTCTCACCTTCGTTGCCCGGCAGCATGGAGAAGCGTGGAACCGTCCTTTTGTTGCTGTTTATGAACCAAGTACGCAGAAAGAGCCTTCGGCTATTCAGTCAGTCTCTTACTTTGATGCGGAAGAGCCCGGCTTGAAAGATTTTGCCGGTATCTGTGTGGAAAGTAAAAACGGGCGTACTGACCATATTTTCTCTTTGACGGATTCGTCGCAGACCGCAACCTATCAGGGAATGAAAGTGAAAGCGGACTATGCCGTAATCAGTAACGAATATGCGGGAAACCGGACGCTGTTTATAGGGAACGGAACGCAACTGATTGCATCCAGTATCAGTATCCAGACTTCGGAGGCTGCTAATGTGCTGCTCGAAAAGAAGCAGGGAAAATGGTATATTCTTTCTTCTGCCCCCTGTAAGATAGTGATTGACGGAAAAGCGGTGCAATCTGGAATAACCACCGAATTGACGTTGTTGGCTGTACAATAAGAATCATTGTTAGATGAATAAACATATCATTGTTTTAATTGAACGATTGTTGTTTTGCGAGTTTTCATAAATATCTTTGATAGAGAATAGGTGAATCGTCTTTATTGTTCGTAATACTATAAAAGAATTTTATTCGGTAATATCATGAAGAAATATTGGTTCTTATTATTAGCTGCATTATTAGGTGGTGCAACTTGTATCTTTGCTAAAGACACGCTTGCAACCTGGAAGGCTCCCGCAGGAGTTGCTTTAAATAGTGATTTTACGGTTAAGGTCCGTTTGCAAGATGGAGTCTGGCATACCTTATCTTCTTATCTGATTAAGGTGGATGAGGTAAGAGATACACGACATTATGTAGAAAATGCTTCGATGGCAATTTTTGATTTTACAGGAAAAGTGGAAGTAGCCGTAACCTATAATTTGGGAGAAGTACAGACGGCAAAAGTCCGTCCTCTCTCGTATGATATCCCATTTCAGATCGATGGTAATACAGTAACTTTTACATTAGAGCATCCTCGAAATTTGTCAGTAGAAGTAAATGGGGATATTTTTCATAATCTTCACTTATTTACAGGATCTCCGGAAAGAACGATTCCGGACAAAGATAATCCGGAAGTAATTTACTTTGGTCCTGGAATACATACAGTTAAAAATGGGGAATTGAGAGTGCCATCCGGTAAGACTGTGTATCTGGCAGGAGGAGCTGTTTTAATGGGGCGTGTCCTAATCGAAAACGTACATGATGTAAAATTGCTAGGAAGAGGAATTATCGATCATTCTATAAAAGGAGGTATTCGTATTGCGAATTCCCGAGATGTCTATGTAGAAGGAATTGTTGCTACTCAATGTGCGACAGGAGGGTCGGAAAATGTTACTATCCGTAATGTCAAAAGTATTAGTTATTATGGGTGGGGAGATGGCATGAATGTTTTTGCGAGCAATAACGTATTATTTGATGGTGTCTTCTGCCGTAACTCAGATGATTGTACAACTGTTTATGGCACTCGTTTGGGATTTGAAGGAGGTTGTCGGAATATAACAATGCAGAATTCCACTCTTTGGGCAGATGTAGCCCATCCTATTTTTATTGGAATTCATGGTAATTCAAAAGCTCCCGAAGTTTTGGAAGATCTGAATTATATTAATATTGATATATTGGATCATAGAGAGAAACAAGTCGATTATCAAGGATGTATGGCTATTAATGCAGGTGATAACAATTTAATACGCAATGTTCATTTTGAGGACATCCGTGTTGAGAATTTCCGTCAGGGGCAACTTGTCAATTTACGTATCTTTTATAATGAAAAATACTGTACTGCTCCCGGAAGAGGAATTGAGAACGTATTGTTTAAGAATATATCCTATACCGGAGAGAATGCGGAACTTTCTATTATTGAAGGATATGATGAAAAACGTAAGGTAAAGAACATACGTTTTGAAAATTTGAAAATAAATGGAAAATTGATTGATGATAATATGCCGGACAAACCTCGGTGGTATAAGACTTCAGATATGGCACGCATATATGTAGGACCTCATGTGGAAAATATTGTTTTTACAAGTGATGTAGTTCAGTCACAACGTCGTTTTGTTCATCCGGGTATTACTTATACGCAAGGTGACCTCGATCGTATGAAAGCAATGGTAGAAGCCAGACAAGAACCTTATTATTCTACCTTTTTGAAATTGAAGGAGTCTTCTTATTCATCACTTGATGCACCTGTGGTGAATCGTGGAGAGCAAATAAAGGAAGGGCGATTTAATGCTACAATCGGGGTGGATGGGCGTCGTGCTCATGATTTAGCTCTTCTTTGGCACTTGACAGGAGAAGAAGCCTATGCACGTAAGGCTGTAGAATATTTGAATGCAAATTCTTATTATACTAATACTAGTAGCCGTGGTACAGGACCGTTGGATAATGGGAAAATTTATTTGTTGATTGATGCGGCTGAAATGATGAGAGATTATTCTGGATGGACACGGCAAGATCAGCAACGTTTCAAAGATATGCTGGTTTATCCGGGGTATAGTAATACGGAAAATTATTCTGCTAAATATGCTAATTATCTGGATGATACAAAAAATGGAGTAACTTTTTATTGGAATATCTATAATTTTGATGCAGCGCGTTTCGGTAATCAAGGATTGTTTGCAGCACGCAGTATGATGGCAATGGCTATCTATCTTGATAATGAGATAATGTATGACCGTGCTTATCGCCATTTACTGGGAATGAAACATCGTAAAGATGATTTGCCATATCCTTCAGGACCGGCTATTTCCAGCGATCAACCCATTCATGTTTCTCCTACTATGATTGATTATAAATTGTTACAACGGAAGAATGATATTCAGGATTATGGTTATGACGAACAGCTCCAATATTATATTTATCCTAATGGTCAGTGTCAGGAATCCAGTCGTGATCAGGGACATGTATTAGCCGGGTTGCACAATTATGTTGCTATTGCAGAAATGGCATGGAATCAGGGGGATTCTTTATATAGTAGTTTGGACAATCGTTTATTGCTCGGGCTAGAATGGAGTTATCGTTATAACCTGTCAAGTATTCAATCTTACAAAAAACAGGAAACACCTTGGGAGCCAACAGGATTAACAAAGGATATGAATGAAGTCACATTTGATAACGGGAAATATCTCCAGATAAAAAGTCGTAGCGGACGTTGGGAGTCTGTGAATATCTCCTCTCATGGACGGGGAGATGTTGCCGGGACAGGAGGAACCAGAGAAATGGCATTGGCACATTATGCGGTGCGTAGTGGATTACCGGCTGAAAAATATACCTGGTTACAGCGTTATCGTGATTATATGATAGAACGTTATGGATGTGAGAATTGGGGAGTAGCCCCGAATTGGTTTTATGAGTGGACTGGTTGGGGGACTTTAACTAAGCGACTGACCCCTTGGATGGCAGGTGATCCGGTTACTTTTTCTACAGGTAAGCGAGTTTCCGGTTTGCATCAATTGCCCAGTACAATTTTGGCTGCTGATTATGATTATTATTGTATATCAGAAAATCCTGAAGGGCATACCTATCATAATATAGGGACAGTACGTGGAAATGAGTATCGTCCGGATGGAGCAGTTGAATTACAGAAAATAGATAATAAATACGTAGTGGTTCAGGTAGAAGACGGCGAGTGGATGAATTATACTGTTAATATCCCTAAAAGTGGAGCTTACGCTGTTTATCTTACTTATTCGGCAAATTCCTCTTCACATGTAGCAATGGCCTCTGATCAGGGATTAGAAATCTCGTCTTCGATCCCTTCTTCTAAAAAGTGGAAAGAAACAAAACTTGGCGAACTTTCACTTTCGGCTGGTGCCTGTGTATTGCGTTTACGTGTTGACAAGGCCGGACAAAAGTTATGTCTCAGTGCTTTCCGATTGGAAAAAGTAGAAAGGGATAGATAAAGTGGTGATATGATATAAGTATGTGTGAAGCATTTTTAGGGAGTAATTAACGTATTACTCAAGTAATTTGTAGGAAAATATAGAAAAAGAACAGAAAAATGATCATTATGATATTATAAATTACTATTTTTGTGCACTCTGTTACAGGATGATATTCTGATCCTGATAATTGAACCGTTGAGCATGTTTTATATTATAAATGATAGATATATGAAATTATTAATTTTTATTTCGTTATTTGGAGGCTTATTGTTAGCCTCTTGTGGTAGCAGTAGTTCACAAAAAAATGCAAGTACACAAGAAGTAAATCCGGCAGACACTATTTATTTAGGTGATTTACGTGAAAAATTTGAAGGAGATAGTATTTTCTTTAAGGTGGTTGCTCCTGACTTGATGCTGATGGATTACCAGTATTTCTGGGCGGCTACAGAGTCTGAAGCTGTGGAGAAAGGACTGACTAAAGAATATTATAAGCGTGTTAAGAAAGAAATTTCAGAAACCAATGAAGCAATTAAAAAAGGTGTAATGAAAGGTGCGGATGTAAAACGTATACCGGATTTCCAAGAAGGACAAAAGAAATAAATCGTTTCAAAGAGAAATTGATTATTGCTATGATAGATAAAAAGAAGGGAGATGTTAAATATGACTTCTCCCTTCTTTTTTGCATCAATGTCTGGTGAAAGAGAATCATAATTTCATCTGACGTTTTATTTCATCATCCACTACCGTCATCATACCCTCTACTTGCGCCAGTGCCAGCATACGTCCATAAAAAGAATAGCCTGGATTATACCCCTTGTCTTCATCTCCCAGCATCATTCTCCCGTGATCAATGCGCATAGGTAATCCCGGATTTTCTTTCTCAAAGATTCGGATAAGGTCAATGATATGTCCTCTTCCTGCCAGGTGAGAACTTTCAATGAAGTTTCCACCCGGCATGGCGGCTGTGCTGCGTAGGTGTATAAAGTGCGTACGCTTAGCAAACATCTTTGCCAATTCGCGGGTATCATTGTGTTCGCCGGCACTCAAGGAACCTGCACAGAATGTCAGTCCGTTGTGCGGATTGTCTACTGCATTCAGAAACCAGGCTATATCTTCTTCATTGGTGACGATACGAGGAAGACCAAGAACCTGGAATGGAGGATCGTCGGGATGCACGCACATATTCACTCCGTATTCTTCGCAAACCGGCATAATGGCAGAAAGAAAGTGACACATATTTTCTCGCAGGATGTCACGGTTAATATCTTTGTACAAAGTTAACAACCGTTTGAAAAGGACGACCGGTTCTTTGTCTCCTTCTTTGATGTTCCCATTGACAAATCCTTGTGTCTTAACGATAATGGTATCAATCAGATCATCCTTCTCTTTTTCGGTGATCACTTGATCCAGTTCGGAAACTTTATGAAGTTCTTCTTCCGTATAATCCTTTTCAGCCCCTTCCCGTTCCAGTATCTTCATGTCGAAATAGGCGAAACGGATACGGTCATAATACAATGAGCTAGTACCGTCGGGGCAGAGGTACTGCAAGTCTGTACGTATCCAGTCGATGACTGGCATAAAGTTATAGCAAACAGTTTTTATTCCACATTTACCTAGATTGGTAAGGCTTACTTTGTAGTTCTCTATCAACTGTTCACGTTCTGTCCCACCATATTTGATCGCTTCGCATACGGGCAAACTTTCTACTACAGACCAGCGCAGTCCGTATGATTCTATATAGGATTTCAGAGCATTAATCGCTTCTATTGTCCATATTTCTTCGTTCGGTATGTCGTGCAAAGCTGTAACAATCCCTTCCACACCTATTTGCCGGAGCATTGGCAAGGTAATCTTGTCTTTCTTGCCAAACCATCTCCATGTTTTTTCCATCATAGTTTCTTCTCTTTATACGCCGCTGAATGCACTGAATCCACCGTCGATAGGCAACATTGCACCGGTTACAAAACTGGCAGCTTCGCTACACAAAAATTGTACGGCACCGTTCAATTCTTTAATATCACCAAAACGGTTCATCGGTGTCTTGGCTAAAACCTTTTTGCTTCTGTCAGTCAGCGAGCCATCCGGATTGATAAGTACGCGACGGTTCTGATCGCCGATAAAGAAACCGGGAGCAATGGCATTTACACGGATGCCGTCACCATATTTCAGAGCCATCTCACTGGCAAGCCATTGTGTAAAGTTAGCTACAGCTGTTTTTGCAGCCGAATACCCCGGCACACGGGTGATGGCACTATAAGCAGCCATAGAAGACACATTGATAATGCAACCTTTTTTCTGCTCTGCCATCACTTTACCAAAGATCATAGACGGATAGACTGTACCGTTCATATTCAGACTGGTCACTTTCTCCCAACAGGAAATGTCCATATCATAGAAGTTCTGATCCGATTCAAGAGTGGCTCCCGGCATGTTGCCTCCGGCAATATTCAACAGAATATCAATCTGTCCCCATTGGGCAACAATCTCTTCCGCTACTTTTTCCAGACTGGCGATGTCCAGCACGTCTCCAATAATACCGATAACATCCTGACCATATTGTTTAAGTTCTGCTACACGGTTGTCCAGTTGTTCCTGACGGATGTCGATAGCTACAACTTTTGCTCCCTGCTGTACAAAGTGCTGGGCGATATTTCCTCCCAACACACCACCTGCTCCGGTAATTACAGCTACCTTACCGGCAATACTAAATAATTCGTTCATGGTTTTATTTATTATTTATATGAATTGATGCAAAAGTAGCTGCTTTTTGAATGTGATGTTGTGCTTATTTTTGCAAGATGTTTGTTTATATTTGCAGAAATGTATGAAAGAAAAGAGACTTTTATAAAAAGAATTGAGAAGTAGTGTTTCTTTGGGAGACAGATTGAGTATAATAATTAATTCGTTCGTATATATTGGAAAAACGGATAAACATGAATTTAAATAGAATGAAGAAAAGTATCTTGCTTTTACTGTTGGTAATACCGACACTGACAAAGGCACAGAATGTGATGACAGAAACCCGCCGGGAACTGACTTCCCCAGACGGAGCGTATCGGTTCACCTTTTACCAGCGTTCGTTCGGAGAGGATAATGCACGAATGTATTATACGCTGACATATAAGAATCGTCCTGTAGTGGAGGAGGGTGAACTCGGTGTACAGATAGAGAATCAATTGTTTGAATCGGCATTGGGAGTACCAAATGATACTTGCTATTTTTGGTGCGAGAATCTGAAATTAACGGATACTGATCATCGGAAAAACGATGAAACATGGAAGCCTGTATATGGAGAGCGTGCCGAAGTTCGGGACTGTTATAATGAAATGACTTTAAAGTTTCGTAAAGGAGAAGGACAAGGGACGACTGAAGGCGGTTACGACAAACGTAAAAACTACTTTATGAATATTATTGTCCGCGCCTATAACGAAGGAGTGGCATTCCGTTACCATTTTCCGGAAACGACCAATGGACTATTTTTACATATTACAGGTGAACGGACAAGTTTCACAATGCCTGAAGGTACAATGGCTTACTATGAACGTTGGGCACAAGGTCCTTATGAGCTTCGTCCCCTGTCAGGGTGGGGAAAAGAGGAAAGTGAACGCCCTTTGACTATGAAACTGCCAGATGGATTGACTGTTGCATTACTGGAAGCGGAGATGGTGGATTATGCTCGTGGAAAATTCCGTTTGTCTGTAGAGAAGCCTTCAACACTGGAAACTAGCTTGTATAGCAGCGTTGACATTATTTCTCCCTACAGTACCCCTTGGCGTGTCATTATGGCTGCCGAACGTCCGGTCGATTTGATCAATCATAATGATTTGGCTTTGAATTTAAATACTCCTTGTCGGATATCAGATATTTCTTGGATTAAGCCTGGGAAAGTATTCCGTTCTGGAGACTTAAAACAGGAGAAAGTAAAAGCAGCCATTGATTTTGCAGTGGAACGTGGCATTCAATATGTACATATGGATGCAGGATGGTATGGCCCGGAAATGAAAATGAGTTCGGATGCTACTACGGTTTCTCCGGATAAAGATCTTGATATTTCTGCTTTATGTAAATATGCAGAATCTAAAGGCATTGGATTAATGGTCTATGTCAATCAACGTGCTTTGGTTCAACAGCTAGATTCTTTATTGCCATTGTATAAAAAATGGGGATTGAAAGGAATTAAATTCGGTTTTGTACAGATAGGTAATCAGCATTGGAGTACGTGGCTACATGATGCAGTCCGTAAATGTGCGGAATATGAAATGATGGTGGATATTCATGATGAATATCGTCCAACCGGTTTCAGTCGTACCTATCCCAATTTGATGACGCAAGAAGGTATCCGTGGAAATGAAGAGATGCCGGATGCGACACACAATACCATTCTCCCTTATACTCGTTTTTTGGCAGGCGCAGGAGATTATACACTCTGTTATTTTAATAGTCGCGTGAAAAACACCAAAGCACATCAATTGGCAATGGCAGCCGTATATTACAGTCCTTTGCAATTTATGTTTTGGTATGATAATCCTGCTATGTATAAAGGTGAGGAGGAACTGGAGTTCTGGAAAGCCATCCCGACTGTTTGGGATGAAAGTCGTGCATTAGATGGAGAAATAGGTGAATATATTGTGCAGGCTCGTCGTTCCGGAAAAGAATGGTTTGTGGGAGCAATGACAAATACAGAAGCGCGTACCATTACGTTAACCACGGATTTTTTGAAACCGGGAACGAAGTATATAGTCAACTTGTATGAAGATGACGACAAGTTGAATACACGTACAAAGGTTCGTACTACTCATAAGAAGATAAAAGCCGGAGATAAGCTAACTTTGAAGTTAAAGTCCTCCGGTGGTGCTGCACTGCATTTTACTCTTGCTGAGTAGAGTTGTGTCTGCGATAGGCCTCTATCGCAGACTTAACCGAACCGTGTAGCAACAGAAGTGCCTCAGCCTTTTCGTAGTCCAGATGGAGTTCTTCAATGATCATGCGCGTTCCCCGATCAATGAGTTTTTGGTTACTCAATTGCATATTGACCATTTTATTTCCTTGCACGCGTCCCAGTTCAATCATGATAGTAGTGCTGATCATATTCAGAATCATCTTTTGAGCAGTACCCGATTTCATCCGAGAACTTCCTGTCACATACTCCGGACCGACAATAACTTCTATCGGTACATCAGCTTCGGTAGCCATCGGCGAATTTGGATTACTGGTAATGCAGCCGGTCAGTATTCCGTGTTCCCGTGCTGTATGCATGGCTCCGATCACATAAGGAGTGGTGCCGGATGCTGCAATTCCGATGACTGTATCTTCACTATTGATATGATGCTGCAATAACTCTTCCCATCCGCGGGACATATCATCTTCCGCATTCTCGACGGGATTGCGCAAGGCGGTATCTCCTCCGGCGATTAGTCCGATAACTACGGTGGGAGGCATACCGAAAGTCGGAGGTATTTCGGAAGCGTCGAGTACACCTAAACGTCCGCTTGTTCCGGCCCCCATATAGAATATTCTCCCACCTTTTTTTACTCGGGGAATAATTAATGTGACCAGTTTCTCTATTTGTGGGATTGCTTTCTGCACGGCATCTGCTACTTTATGGTCTTCAGTATTGATATCTTCCAGAATCTCTTTTACCGACTTCTTGTCGAGGTCATCATAGAGCGATGGTTGCTCTGTTATCTTGATAAATTCCATGATTGATCATTTAAAGCACTAATTCTTTGAACAAACGCTCCAAGGTAGCATCCAAATCCTCGGAAAATCCGGGATGCGGGCGGGATACTTGTATACATGAGCTTTTTACAGCGGTCAGCCACCGGAAACGATCGGGGACATCCATGCTTGCTATCATTCCCCCTTCCTTACTACCCGAACAAATCCTGTCGAAGACATGCAGTCCTTCTTTCAGACAATTCATATCCAGTTCGGAAGAAAACAGTTTCAGTTTATTCTCATCTATCGTATAAAGTGATTTGAGGTATTTGCATCGTTTGGAGAACAGTACAATACCTACATTGATAAATTCTTCACGTTCTACTTTGGGAACGAAACGAATGGTTGCGTATTCATATAAGTGCCTTTCTTGCATGTTGCGCTTCATTTACAAATAGTTCGGAATGCTTGATCCTTTCCTCTAAAAATTGAATATAAATATCTCTCAGGTCTTGTGGAGTTTCCTGTCCTTCCGTCCAGTTCAACCAGTCGTCGGGGACGGTATTGACTATTTCCCGTATCTTATCGGAGGTTAGTAACTGTCTGAATGCCATATCTGTTTCTTTCAGTTGGTCGGCAAATGGCAATAAAACATGATCTTTTATCTGCACGAATGGGGTGAGTGCCTGTTTCTGCCAGTTGGTCCAGCTATGTTGGAAGTAAAGGGAAGCTCCATGATCGATCAGCCATAATTCTTTATGCCACATCAGCATATTGGTATTCTTGATGGTACGGTCCACATTTGTCAGAAAAGCATCCATCCACACAATCTGTGAGGCGGTTTTACCATCCACTTGATGTACGACAGGATCGAAGGTCAACGCTCCGGACAAGAAATGCAAACCGATATTCAATCCACGGCTCCATTGCAGTAAATCCTGTATCTCTTCATCTGCTTCCGTTCGGCCGAAAGCTTCATCTAAATTCAGGAAGATGATCTCCGGTACTCTGAAGCCCAGAGTACGGGCTATTTCTCCTCCGATCAATTCAGCGATAAGGGCTTTGGTTCCGTGGCCTGCTCCTCTGAATTTTACGACATATTTGAACTCATCGTCAGCTTCAGCCAAAGCCGGCAATGATCCGCCTTCCCGCAGGGGAAGAATATATCTAGTTACGTTTGCTGTACGTAAATCCATATCACTCCTTTCTTAATTGAGAATAAAGATACGACGTTTTTGTGAAATTGTCGATGAAAGAGTTCCTATAATAATAGTTTTTTTATATTTTTCGGTTGAGTATACTTTGGTTTCGTTACGTATTACATAAAATAACGATAAATGAATGGAACATGAAACTACTTCGATTTTTAGTATTTGGAATATTAGTGTTTATGTTATGGCCGGAATGTATAGCGGCGGAATGGCAGTGGTCTGTACAAATACCCGGCATTATTTCTAACGAAACCGATGATCATCCACAGGCATTCCTATGGATACCTTCTGATTGTGCCCAGGTAAGAGGTGTGATGATAGGTACTCACAATATGACAGAGGAAACCCTGTTTGAGAATCTTCTGTTTCGGGAGAAAATGTCCGAAATAGGTATGGGCTTGATCTGGATTACTCCGGGCTGGGACCAGAAATGGGATGTATCTGCCGGAAGTCAGAGGGCATTTGAACAGATGTTGGAGGACTTTGCCGCTATCAGCGGTTACAATGAATTAAAATACGTTCCGATTGTTCCTTTCGGACATTCGGCGATGGCAACTTATCCTTGGAATTTTGCAGCATGGAATCCCAAACGGACATTGGCTGTCATTTCCTTTCATGGAGACGCACCGCGTACTAATCTTACCGGATATGGCCGTGATAACATGGAGTGGGGGAAACGTACTATTGACGGCATTCCCGGCTTGATGATCGAAGGAGAATATGAATGGTGGGAAGATCGCGTAAATCCGGCATTGGCGTTTCGCCTGATGTATCCCCGGAGTTGCATCTCGTTTCTTTGTGATACTGGGCGCGGACATTTTGATATTGCAGACCGTACAGCAGTATACCTTGCATTGTTTCTGAAGAAAGCCATGGAGTACCGATTGCCGGAAACGTATGATGTAGATAAGCCCGTGATGCTGAAGAAATTGAATCCGGAAAACGGATGGCTTGCCGAGCGTTGGCATCCTGACCAAAAGAGACGTGCTAAAGCAGCTCCCTTCAAACAATACAAAGGCGATCCGCATGATGCCTTCTGGTATTTCGATAAAGAGATGGCTGACATGACAGAAGAACGTTATCGTCAGGAAAGAGGGAAAAAACCGCAATATCTTGGTTTTGTACAAGAGAACAGCCTTCTTGCATATCACCCGAAGTCTCATGTGAAAGTTGCCGCCCGTTTCCTGCCGGAGGAAGATGGACTTACTTTTCATCTGAAAGCTGTATTTACGGATAGTCTGCATACAACCATCTCCGACGAACATTCATCGACCTTTCCCGAAATAACCCGCATCTGCGGACCGGTACAGAAGGTGAATGATACTACTTTTACTGTTCGTTTCTACCGCATGGGAATGTATAATAAGCGTCGCACAGGAGACATCTGCCTCTTGGCGAGTCATGACGGTGATAATCAATATAAAAGTACAGTGCAGGAACTTAGTTTCCGGATTCCTTACCGTAACACGGAGGGGAAACGACAGTATATACTTTTCCCAGGCATTGGGGATGTGAAGGCAGGGACGGAGTCCGTCACTCTTCGGGCTACTTCCGATTGCGGACTGCCTGTATATTATTATGTGAAAGAAGGCCCTGCGGAAATCGACGGAAACAAACTTGTATTTACTCCGATACCTCCTCACAGTAAATATCCGTTGAAGGTGACAGTAGTTGCCTGGCAATATGGGCTGGCGGGAAAGGTACAGACAGCAGAGCCGATAGAACGAAGTTTCTTTATTTATCAATAATATGGAATAAAACGAAAGCTTACGGAACGATCAATCAGAATTAATTTCATTGTATTGAGTGTTGAACAGCGCTTATTCGTATCTTATTGAAAAGGATACAAAGAATGATTATGAATAAGAAAAATCTAGTTGTAATAGCATGGTTGGCAGTGTCGACTATGATGTCCGCCCAGTCTGTATACCCCGGTCAGCATCAGGGAAAAATGAAAAAAGAGACAGTGGCTCCAATTCGGGTACAGAGTTTTGATTTAAAGGATGTCCGCCTCTTAGCGAGTCGTTTTCGTGATAATATGTTGCGGGATTCGGCATGGATGACTTCTCTTGATGTGAATCGTCTGTTACATAGTTTCCGGACCAATGCCGGTGTCTTTGCAGGTCGTGAAGGCGGCTATATGACTGTAAAAAAACTCGGTGGCTGGGAATCTCTGGACTGCGAACTTCGCGGACATACTACCGGACATTTGCTTTCAGCTTACGCATTGATGTACGCTGCTACCGGAAGTGAGATTTTCAAACTTAAAGGAGATAGCCTTGTAAATGGATTGACCGAAGTGCAGAATGCACTTAAAGGAGGATATTTGAGCGCATATCCCGAAGAACTGATCAACCGCAATATTCAGGGAAAGAGTGTCTGGGCACCTTGGTATACCTTGCATAAACTTTATTCCGGTCTGATAGACCAATACTTATATGCAGATAATCAGCAGGCTTTGAGTGTGGTGACCAAAATGGGCGACTGGGCTTATAACAAACTGAAACCGCTTAGTGAAGAGACACGCCGGTTAATGATACGTAATGAGTTCGGGGGAATCAACGAATCATTTTATAATTTATATGCCATCACAGGCGACGAGCGTTATCGTTGGTTGGCGGAATATTTCTATCATAATGACGTGATCGACCCACTGAAAGAACTTCGGGATGATTTGGGAACCAAACATACAAATACATTTATCCCGAAAGTAATTGCAGAAGCTCGCAACTATGAATTGACACAGAATGAGACGAGTAAAAAACTTTCAGAGTTTTTCTGGCATACCATGATTGACCATCACACCTTTGCTCCGGGATGCAGCAGTGATAAAGAGCATTTTTTCGACCCGAAGAAATGCTCTAAACACTTGACTGGTTATACCGGTGAAACATGTTGCACCTACAATATGTTGAAACTTAGTCGCCATCTTTTCTGCTGGACCGGTGATTCTTCTATTGCCGATTACTACGAGAGAGCATTATACAATCATATCCTTGGACAGCAAGACCCGGAAACAGGGATGGTAACTTATTTCCTTCCGTTACTTTCCGGCTCTCATAAACTGTATAGCACCAAAGAAAATTCTTTCTGGTGTTGTGTAGGCAGTGGATTTGAGAATCATGCCAAATATGGAGAAGCCATCTATTACCATAATGATAAAGGCATCTATGTGAATCTGTTTATTCCTTCCCAAGTGACTTGGAAAGAAAAAGGACTGACGCTTCTTCAGGAAACCGATTTTCCGAAGGAAGAGACTACTCGGCTCACTCTTCGTGCAGAAAAGCCAAGGCATACTACTATTTATTTGAGATATCCCTCATGGAGTAAAAATGTGAAGGTACTTGTGAATGGTAAAAAGGTGTCAGTGAAACAGAAACCGGGTTCTTATATCGCTATTACCCGTGAATGGAAAGATGGTGACCGTATTGCGGCCACTTATCCCATGCAGATCGAACTGGAAGCTACTCCCGATAATCCGAATAAAGTAGCTTTGCTGTATGGACCGTTAGTACTTGCCGGAGAACGGGGAACGGAAGGAATGCAGGCACCTGCTCCCTTCTCTGATCCTGCTCTTTACAACGATTATTATACTTATAATTTTCATGTTCCTGCCGATCTGCGTACATCATTGAAAATAGACGTGAAACACCCCGAACGAACATTGCACCGTGTGGGAAAAGACTTGAAATTTACTACGGAGCAAGGAGATGTGATCCGTCCGCTTTATGATTTGCATCACCAGCGTTATGTAGTGTATTGGGATTTACAAGATTGATTTAATTTAATGAACAGGCACGAATAAATTATTCGGGTGCATTGAGTAAATACTTCCGCCTCTTCGTATTTGTCTATTAGCATCAGCAAATATGGAGAGGCGACTTTTTAGATAAGGAACCGCTCTCTTTTGGAGATTTTTGTGTATGTTTGTCACATGTTTAATATGATAAAGCCCGTTGGCAGGTGAAAAGCACGATTAAATATTTGGTTCTTATAATAATGTGTTGGGTTTGCGGGGAAAACTTGCAGGCACAACCCTATATGTTTCGTAATGTCGTTATGTCCGACGGCCTTTCCGGTTTGTTGGTGAATGCTATTTATAAAGACTCGGAAGGTTTCATCTGGTTGGGGACAGACAACGGCCTCGACCGTTTTGACGGTGTGAAGGTGAAGCATTTCGAATTCCGCGGAGTAGATTCGGGAAGAAAGAAACGGGTGAACTGTATTACAGAAACCGATAACAAGCAACTATGGATCGGAAATGGAATCGGACTCTGGCGGCTGAATCGCTCCGGTAGTGAATTGCAGAGAATCGTTCCCGAGAAGATCGACTGTGCCGTCAATGCTTTGTTGGCAGATGGAGATGTACTTTATATAGGTACGGAGAGAGGACTGTTTATTCAGAAAGACGGTCAGTTGCTTCAGGTACAGACCGATAAAAATATGCTGGCAGCCTGTAACCGGATCATGGACCTCTGCCTGAATGAAGATAAGAGTGTCCTTTGGTTGGCAACAGTGCAAGGGTTATTTTCTTATTCGCTGAAAGATGGTCAGATCAATTCCTGGCATTTCAGAGAGAATGTTCCCGAAGCCGATTATTTCCGTTGTCTGACCCGCATAGGTGAAACGCTGTATCTGGGTACAATGAGTCAGGGAGTCGTCTGTTTCGATATCCCGAAACAGACATTTGCCCATACGGTTTCTTTGGGATGTGATGTGATATCTGATATTTCCGGTGATGGAAAGGAGACGGTGTACATCGCTACAGATGGAAATGGGGTTCATTTCCTTTCTCACAAAGACCGGAAAGTGGTTCGCCGCTTTTTCCATGATGTGAATGATAAAGAAGGGATTCGCAGTAATTCTATCTACTCACTACTGGTGGATGACAGGGGTGCAGTCTGGGTAGGACATTTCCAAGCCGGATTGGATTATTCACTGTATCAAAACGGACTGTTCCGTACGTACGCTTATCCTCCTCAGTTTAACTCTGCCAATTTATCAATTCGTTCGTTCGTAAACCGGGGACCGGAGAAAGTGATTGGTTCGCGTGACGGATTGTTCTATATTAACGAAGCTACCGGCATAGTGAAAAGTTTCGTGAAACCGGTTCTTACGTCCGATCTGATCCTTACCATTTGCTTCTATGAAGGTGAATATTATATCGGTACGTATGGCGGTGGTATGATGGTATTAAATCCGCAGACGTTATCTCTCAAATACTTTACACAAGGTGATACGGAACTCTTCCAGAAAGGACATATCTTCTGTGTAAAACCGGATAACAGGGGAAATCTTTGGATTGGCACCTCGCAGGGACTATTCTGTTACAACGGGCAGACAAAGCAAATCAAAAACTTCACCAGCACCAACTCTCAGTTGCCCGAAGGAAATGTGTATGAAGTAAGTTTTGACTCTACCGGAAAAGGATGGATTGCTACAGAAACCGGTATGTGCATCTATGATCCGGCCTCACAAAGCCTTCGTTCCAATGTGTTTCCGGAAGGATTTGTACACAAAGATAAAGTACGTACTATTTATGAAGATGCAGAACATAACCTTTACTTTATCCGTGAGAAAGGCAGTCTGTTTACTTCTACCTTAACGATGGACCATTTCCGCAATCAATCAGTACTTTCTACGCTTCCCGATAACTCGCTGATGTCAATAACAGAAGATAATCAAGGCTGGCTGTGGGTAGGCTGCAACGATGGATTGTTGCGTATTAAGGAAGAAGGAGAAGAGTATGACTCCTTCACCTTCAATGACGGAGTGCCGGGACCGACTTTCACTAACGGAGCGGCTTATAAAGATGAAAGAGGACTGTTGTGGTTTGGCAATACCAAGGGGCTGATCTATGTAGATCCGAAACAGGTAGATGAGGTACGTGGAAAGGTCCGTCCGATTGTCTTTACGGATATTCTGGCTAATGGAGTTTCTATCAATAAATCGTCTTTGAAGTATAATCAGAACAATCTTACTTTCTGTTTTACCGATTTTGCATATGGATTACCTTCTGCCTTGTTATATGAGTATAAACTGGAGGGAGTGGACAGTGACTGGAAGTTGCTGACAGCACAGAGTGAAGTATCGTATTATGGGCTTTCTTCCGGGACATACACATTCTGTGTACGTATTCCGGGCAATGAACAATCAATGGCCATTTATAAGGTGACTGTGCAGCCGATGATTCCTTGGTGGGGATGGGTGATTCTCGCTATATCGATTATTCTGATCGTTGTTCTGGTGAGATATTATGTGCGGAAATCTGCTCCATTGGTCACGGAAGTACACGAGATCTCATCCGAAGAAGAAGAGGAAGAAGAAAAGACGGTGGAACCACATCCTGCAGAAGAAAAATATAAGGCCAACCGTATGAGCGAAGCCGAATGTAAAGAACTTCATGACAGGCTTGTTGCTTATGTGGAGAAAGAAAAACCTTATATTAATCCCGACTTGAAAATGGGAGAACTTGCCGCCGCATTGCATACTTCTTCCCATTCCTTGTCCTATCTGCTCAATCAATATCTTAATCAGTCATACTATGACTTTATAAATGAGTATCGGGTTGCCCAGTTCAAGAAAATGGTAGAGGATAATGATTACTCCCGTTATACATTGACTGCATTGGCCGAACTATGCGGCTTCAGTTCACGTGCTTCTTTCTTCCGTTCATTCAAGAAAAGTACCGGAGTTACTCCGAACGAGTATATTCGCAGTATCGGAGGAACGGCTAAAGATGAATAGTAAATGTGCTCCCTTCATTAAGATATTATGCAGGTAAGATTAATGTATTCGGTCAGTAACAAGAGATCGTTTCACGTATGTGATTCCATCGGTTCATGTACGTGATTCATTGGGCTTACGTACATGAGCTGAACGGTTCACGTACGTGAAATGAATACATGAAAGCACCTGAATATATTAGTCAAGCCTTGTTTGTATGTTAAGCTTCCCAGCCTTTGTCTTAATACATGCAGCTTACATAGAACAATATTGGGCGTAAACAACGTACATTCATGGAAAAAATGGTGTTTTTAACATTGGTAGACGTTACCCTTGAATAGTCTGTCTAACACCTGATAATCAATTGAATAAATAGATCGCTTATCAAAAACAGGTGATAATAGAAATCAATAACTATTCTATTATCACCTTATTATCACCATCTATTATCACCCTTACTGCTTTAATTATAAGACACTTGTCCTGCCAAGGTGATAAGTGACAATAACCAAAGGCTTTTTATTTCCCAGGTTACTTTGCTCAAATTGATGAGATGTGAACCATCGGTCTGCTTATTATGCCCAAACGGAGTCTCATTTTATAAAGTGAGACTCCGTTTAAAAAGTGTGTAAGTGATTGTAATTCATTTGCTTAAATAAAATAAAGTCTACCTAGATGCGTTGAGATTCATCTCCCTTGTTTTTTGAAATCATTCTCCGGAATTGCCTTTATATTTGCATCGTGTTCAAAACCGAAAAAGATAGTATTATGGAGACAACAGCTTACACTTCCGACAACATTATCACCCGTTCTTACGAGGAATATCATCAGGTAATCTTAAACTATATTACCTATCGGATTGCTCACCGTTATGAAGCGGAGGATTTAACTCAAGATGTATTTGTGCGTCTGATGGATTACAAACAGATGCTCCGTCCGGATACAGTAAAATACTTCCTTTTTACGATCGCACGCAATTTAGTGACCGACTATATCCGTCGTTATTATAAAAAGCAGGAGATAGATAGTTACCTCTATGATTTTACTGTCACTTCTTCCAATGATACTGAAGAGAAAATCATTGCTGATGATTTGATGGCGATGGAACGGACACGGTTGGCAGCCATGCCCGAACAGCGACGGCTGATCTATACGTTAAATCGTTTTGAGGATAAATCTTCTCCGGAGATAGCCTCCGAATTAGAATTGAGTTGCCGTACAGTGGAAAACCATCTTTTTCTCGGACGCCGTGATATGCGTGACTTCTTCCGAAACTGTATATAAAATTATTCATATAATAAACAACCTTTGGTGCTTATGGAAAAGGAATCAATACTGAGTGAGAGGTATCTTTATGCCTCAACAAATTTTAGAGAACAAGAATTTAATACTATTTTTAAACCTCAAATTTAATGTTATGAAACGAAGAGGATTAATTTTTAATTCGCAACCTAATAAGGCGGTCATAGTTGCTTTAGGACTGATGTTGATGCTGTGTCCGGCTTCCCGGACATGGGCTTATGCAAATGTTAATGATAGCAGGACTATAGCACAGTCTCAAAAACAAGTCAAAGGTCAGGTTGTAGATGCGACGGGAGAACCTGTTATTGGTGCAAGTATACTCGAGAAGGGAACTACGAATGGAGTAATTTCTGATATTGATGGGAATTTCTCTTTAAATGTAAGTTCTCCGAATGCTGTGATTGTTATTTCGTATATTGGTTTTAAATCAATGGAACTTTCGGCTTCCGATCCTAAATTGCGGAAGATTATAATGAAAGAAGACACTGAAGTACTGGACGAAGTGGTGGTTGTAGGATATGGTACTCAGAGAAAGGAATCTTTAACAGGTGCTGTAACTGTTGTAGGAGCCAAACAACTGGAAAATAAAGGTACGATGTCAAGCCCGTTGCAGGCAATGCAGGGCACTGTGCCCGGAGTACTTATCACTCGTAATTCCGGAGCTCCTGGAGATGAGAGTTGGGGTATGAAACTTCGTGGAGCGTCTTCATCCAACTCTACTGATCCACTCATTATTGTAGATGGTGTGGAATATAGTGACGGTATCAACGGTATGCGCAATTTGAATCCGGATGACATTGAATCTATCAACTTCCTGAAAGATGCTTCGGCTGCTATATATGGATCGAAAGCAGCGGGAGGTGTTGTATTGATTACAACGAAGAAGGCAAAAGCGGGTAAAACTGTTGTCCAGTATAATGGTTCTTTTACTGGAAAAGTGGTAGGGCTTCAACCGGAATTGATGTCGTTGGATCAATGGGCGGATGCAGTGATTACTGCTCAGACTAATGATGGCTATTCTGATTCAAACTGGATTCGCTATGCCAGACTAGCCAAATTGTATAAGAACCAGTACATTGATTTGAGTCATAGTGCACACCCGATTCCCGAAGGATTCAAGGATGTGGAAGACTTTGTCTTTATGGATAATGACTGGCAGGATATTTTATGGGGAAATTCATGGTCTACACAACATGACTTCAGTGTCTCGGGAGGTACAGAGAAAAACTTGTTTCGTTTGTCACTGGGATATATGTATGACAACAGTACCTTGAAATGGGGAAATAATAACAATCAACGTTACAATATGCGTTTGAACAACCAATTTAAGCTATCGGATGCTGTGATGTTGACATCTAGTATCGGTTATAACCGTCAGGATCAAGTATCTCCCAGTATGATAGGGAAAGTTCTTTCCCAGTCTTCCCCACAACCGGGTTTGCCTGCTTCTACTATCGACGGACGTCCCTATGGATGGGGAACGTGGCGTGCATTGAACTGGTGGGCTGAGGAAGGTGGAGACAATAAACTGAAGGTTTCGGCTATCAATATCAGCGAATCGTTGAACTGGAAGATATATTCGGATCTGGATGCCGTTGTCAATGTGGGCTATAACACTTCAACCGCTACACGTGAGAAAGTAGAGAAATCTATTGATTGGTATAATTATGCAGGCACTAAATTGTTGGCGACAGAACCTACTCAGGAAAAGAGTAAATACTCTGATTCTTTTTCAAGAACAGACTACTATATGGTTTCCGGTTACCTGAATTGGCACAAAACATTGGCGGAAGTACATAATCTGAGTGCAATGGCTGGTACACAGTATAATTACACACAGTATAAATATACTTTTGTATCTGTAAAAGATATCAATCCGTCTTTAGAGATACCAAATGGTGCCGGAGAAGTTCTGATAAAAGATGGAGACAGTAAGCCTGCAAAATGGCATGAGGCAATGATGTCCTATTTCGGACGTTTGAACTATGATTATAAACAACGTTATTTGGTGGAAGGCAATCTGCGATATGACGGTTCTTCAAAGTTCCGTCCCGAAAATCGCTGGCAATTCTTTTGGGGAGTATCTGGAGGATGGCGTTTGAGTGAGGAAAGCTTCATGCAGCCGTTATCTTCTTTGGTCAGTAACTTAAAGCTGAGACTGTCTTATGGTGTATTGGGCAATCAAAGTGGCGTAGATCGTTACGATGGTACTCAGTTGTACAATTTTTCTTCGTCTAGCGGAGCATATATTGGCTCTGGAAAAGTTTCGACTATTGATACGAATGGGAAGATTGTAACTACAGACCGTACTTGGGAACGTATTCATAGTTATAACTTGGGGCTGGACTTCGGATTCTTCAATAACCGACTGACTGGTACTGTAGAGTTATTTATGAAGAAAAATAATAATATGTTGATTGATGCCCAGTATCCGGGTGTGTTGGGAGATAATGCCCCAACGATGAATCTTGGAAAGTTTGAGGCTAAAGGATGGGAAGGAAACATGACGTGGTCGGACAAAATAGGACCTGTACAATATCATATTGGAGGGACTATAACTTATACTACTAATAAATTGATTGATTTGGGAGCAACTTCCGTTCTGAAATCAGGTTTTGTTGGTAAGCAGCAAGGTTACCCGTTGAACTCATATTTTGGATTACGCTATGTCGGTAAAATTCAGACCCAAGAAGAACTGGAAAAATACAAATATTACTATTTGGATGGCAATGGAATTGGAATGCAGGATAATCTTCGTCTGGGAGACCACATGTTCGAAGATGTGAACGGTGATGGCAAACTGGATCAGAATGATTATGTATATTTAGGGACGGATGATCCGAAACTTTCTTATTCAATCAACATCGGATTGGAATGGAAGGGCTTTGATCTCTCTGCTATTTTTCAGGGAGTGGGGCGCAGAACAGTTTTCCGTGGTGGTGAAGGAAATGAAACATGGCGGGTACCGATGAGTGCTATTTACTTGAATACTACAACCCAGTCCATCGGTAATACATGGAACCCGGAGAACAGAAATGCCTATTATCCCTCTTATACAAGCATTGGTTCTATAAATAATTATAATTATCAGTGTTCTTCTTGGTCTGTAGAGAATGGAGCCTATCTCCGTTTAAAGAATCTGACTTTGGGATATACGTTACCTGCTTCATGGTTGGCCAAAACAAATGCGATCAGTAAACTACGGATATACTTTACAGGAGCTGATTTATGGGAACATAGTAAGTTAAGAGACGGCTGGGATCCGGAAGCTTCACGTAAAACTAAAGATTTAGGACGTTATCCTTTTAACAGAACTTTCACGGTAGGTGTTAATGCAACTTTTTAAATAGAATAGTATGAAACGATCAAAAATAACAATTCTCCTTGCCATAGTGTTAGGAATGACATTCCACTCTTGTTTGGATCTGGAACCTCAGGATCAGTTGGGTGGTAAGAATATGTGGACTTCTGTCAATGATTATAAGCAGTTTGCCAATACCTTTTATAGTTGGACGCGTGATTTTTCTTCTGTCGTATATGATGGAACACATAGTGACAAACGTTCGGATTTGATTACTTATCAGAGCTACAATGAATTTAGCCGAGGAATAAATTCAATTCCGTCTTCGGACGCCAACTATACGGATAACTACAAGCATATCCGGCGCACGAACTTATTGTTGCAGAATGCTGAAGCTTATGCTAAGCCGGAAGATATAAAGCAATATATAGGAGAGGCTTATTTTTTCCGTGCTTATAGTTATTTTGACTTACTTCAATTGTATGGAGACGTTATCATCACCAAGAAGCCGTTGGACATTACAGACCCTGAGATGAAAGTAAAACGGAATGACCGCAGCGAAGTAGTCGATCTTATTATCGATGATCTTAATCATGCCGTTGAAAATTTACCGGCTTTTAAAGAACTTACGACCGAAGAGGAAGGACGAATTTCTAAAGAAGGTGCACAGGCTTTCCTTTCAAGAGTGGCTCTTTATGAAGGAACATGGCAGAAGTCGCGTAATGGTAATCAGAATACGCAACGTTCCGCTAATCTGTTGGACATAGCTGCCAAAGCAGCACGGACTGTGATTGATGCTAAATATGGATACACATTCCGATTGTTTGGAACAGACAGTGAGACAAAAATACTGGGTGATAGTGCGCAGAAGTATATGTTCATTTTGGAAAATGAGAAGTCAAATCCGGCAGGTATTAAAAAGTCTTCTAATCATGAGTATATTTTTGCTCGTCGTCATGATCAGGTATTGGCCTCAATCGGTAAGAATATAACGCAAGAATGTCTGGCAAATGTGCAATGGGTCACTCGTAAGTTTGCCAATCTTTATTTGTGTGATGATGGATTGCCTATTGAGAAATCGGGGCGCTTCCAGAAGTATGATAAAAAGGTCTCTGAATTTTTGAATCGCGATAATCGTATGCGTTATACGTTGCTGAAACCGGGTACCCGCTATTGGGGGAATAAATTCGGCCGAACTTCGTGGCAGTGGGATGAGACGGATCTTAAAACATCCAAAGTCTATGATCCAGCTTCCGGTACATGTTATGGCAACCAAAAATGGAGTGCTGAACGTGTGGTACCCGATACGCAAGAGGGATATGATTTCCCGCTTATCCGTTATGCGGAAGTCTTGTTGAATTATGCAGAAGCCATATATGAGAGAGATGATAAAATTGAAAATGAAGACTTGAATATTTCCTTGAATCTGGTTCGTCAACGTGTCAATACCAATATGCCGGCATTGACTAACGAGCTTACACAGGCACATGGGTTGGATATGAGAACGGAAATACGGAGGGAACGTACTGTCGAACTCTTTAATGAAGGATTTCGCATTGATGATTTGAAACGTTGGAAAACAGCAGAGAACGAGATGCCGCAGACTATGTTGGGAATTAAATGGAAGGGGACTGAATATGAGTCCTGGAATACAACCTTTAGTTTGAATGATGAAGGATGTGTTGTTGTAGAGACTGGGCGTCAGTGGGCGGATAAGAATTACTTGTACCCATTGCCTTCTGATCAGTTACAGTTAAATCCGACTTTGGGACAAAATCCGGGTTGGGGAGAATAATGGAATATGAATAATAAAAAAGAAAAAATATGAAACATATAGCTTTCTTATCAGTAAAATGGATGTCAGTAGGTCTTGGGATGCTAAGCTTATTACTGTCAGTAGCTTCATGTGGCGATAAGGAATATGGTGATGCTATGAATGAGGCGCAACTAATGAATGATATAGAGGTAAATGTAGGTTCATCACTACCTTTAGCTGTAGGAATGGATTTTGGTTTAGATTATAAGCCGGTTCCGGAGAATGTGACGAATCCGGAGATTACTTTAACATCATCGGATGAAAATGTGGTGTCTGTTTCGCAGGACGGTAGGGTTACGGCTAAGATGATCGGAAAAGCATATATTAATTTGTCTCAGAGTACCGCCTTTGAGACTCTCAAAACAATAGAAGTCCAAGTAATGCCGGTGGCTACAGCTATAGAGCTTGAAAACGTGGAACTGTTTGAAGGAACAAATAAGAAAGTGATTGTCAATGTGACTCCTTCAGACGGATATAATGTGTTTGATTGGAAAAGTGATAATGAAGAAGTTGCAACGGTAGCGGACGATGGTACGATAACGGGGAAAAAGCCTGGAACAGCTAATATTTCAGTTTCAAGTCAAGATGGTAGTCAATTGACTGCTACGGCTGTAGTAACAGTAAAAGAAGTGATTCCTATTGATAAAATCACATTAAGTGAACCGGGATATGATATGATGATAGGAGATAAGACTCTGATAAATTGTCTTTTGGAACCAATTGATGCATCGGTTGGATTATTAAGCTGGAGTACTACCAATGACAGAGTTGCCACAGTGGATGCTGATGGCTTGGTAACTGCTGTGGGTGCAGGCGAAGCCGAAATTATAGCTCAGGATCCATTGTCCGGACTATCAGCATCGATAGCTGTCAAAGTAGTTGGTGAAGGAGTAGTCTCATTGTCACTATCTTATGTTCGTAATCAGGATGAACTGAAAGCACTGGGATGGGGATTTGGACAAACGCCCGCTTCGGTCAATTTTGATGCTGAAGGTATGACTGTAAATATGTCTCTGCAATCGAACAGCAAATATAGGGCAGACTTAAAGATGGCTTCTAATGACCGTCCGGTTGTCTTGAATATAGGAACTTACCGCTATCTTGCCTTTAGAATGGATGTGCCGGGTAACGGAAGTCTTAAGTTGGATACGAACAAAGGTGATTATGGTAACAATCCGACCGGAGTTTTGGCTGAAGATTCGCAGGTTATATATTATGATTTGCAGGCTAAGCCCTATTTTCCAACGGATGCTCCATCGGATAAGTTGACGACTTTCCAGCTGAAGATAGCGGACGTTACTGTACAACCTTATTCTTATAAGGTATATTGGGTACGTACTTTCAAGACATTGGAAGATTTAAAAGTTTACGTAGAAAAAGAAAATAACAAATAAATCTGAAATATGAAAACGAAATATATAAGCTTATTCTTTAGCTTTGTGATAGCATTTGGTATGATGTCCTGCAGTAGTGAAATTCCCAATGGGGATACCAGTAAATTCAGTGATTTGAAAAGTCCTGAAGAAGATATGGTTAAGAAAGACTATTTGCCATTGAAGCATCCTTGTATGCTTCATACACAGGCCGATATTGATCGCGTAAAAAGTAATCTGACACGATCGCCCTGGAAAGATGCCTACGCTCAACTGGAAGCAAGCGATTATGCGCAAAGTTCTTATACAGAAAAAACGAGTGCTTTGCTTGATGGATATTTGAAACGAATGGATAAGAATAATTGGTCGGGTAAATATCCGGATTACTCTAATTACACATCGTGTATGTATGATGCTGCGGCTGCTTACCAACTGGCACTCCGCTATCAGTTGTCGGGAAATACCGTATTTGCAGATGCTGCTGTAAAACTGTTTAATGCATGGGCTACGAACTGCAAGGGTATATTGAGAATGGAAGGTTATACTAATAATATTCCAGACCCTAATTTATATTTGATACCTATTCAGGCACATCAGTGGGCAAATGCGGCGGAATTGCTCAGAGATTACAACGGATGGGATAGGAATGATTTTGAGAAGTTCAAGACTTGGATGAAAGATACGTTTTACAGTGTTTCCAATATGTTCCTTAAGAATCATAACGGCGGACAGGGCAATATGCATTACTGGCTAAACTGGGATCTGGCTCAGATGACATCTATTCTTTCCATTGGAATATTGTGTGATGATAATGTGCTGATTAATCAAGCTATCGTATATTTTAAGAATGAAGAAGGAAGATATAAAGAAGCTGGAAATATCAAAAATGCAGTTCCTTTTTTGCATCAGGATCCGGATTCTGATGAGATTTTGGGACAGTGTGAAGAGTCGGGACGTGACCAAGGGCATGCGACATTGTGTGTGTCATTGATGGGGGCATTCTGTCAGATGGCTTATAGTATCGGTGAGGACCTGTTTGCTTTTGATAATTATAGGGCAGTAGCAATGGCTGAGTATGTAGGCAAGTACAATCTGATCAAAGATGAAGCCTTCAATAAAGGAACATTAGTTGGTGATGATTTTGTATATGATTCCAATTCTTTCCCCTATACTTCCTATTCAAATCCGTCTTATACCAATACAACTATATCTACAGACCAGCGCGGAACGAAAAGACCGGCATGGGAACTGTTCTATGGATATTGCAAGGCAAAAGGTATATCTTCCATTTACAGCGGGAAGTGGGCAGAGCAAATGCGCCCCGACGGAGGTGGTGGAAACTATGGACCGAATAGCGGTGGATTTGATCAGTTAGGTTTCGGCACATTGATGTATTACCGGGAATGACGATACATTTTGGAATATTTTTGCGAGGGGATTAGGTATTTACCTGATCCCCTTCGTATATATAAGCAAATAGGTCAGTAATAAGATTGTTGAAAAGAGATAAAGGATTCAGTTTTTGAAAGATTGGTTTTAATATAAGGTAAAAAGAACCTGTTTTTAGGAATAACGATTAGTATGTTTGAATGAAATTATTAGTAAGGTAATATGCGTAAAAAGATTCTGTTTATAGCAGGAATGATGGCTTGCTGTACTTGGGCGGGTGCACAGGAAATATCCCAGACCTGGGTGGCTGATAAAGGCAATGGTACTTATCAGAACCCTGTGCTTTATGCCGACTATTCCGATCCGGACGTATGTGCGGCAGGAGATGATTTCTATATGACGGCTTCCAGTTTTAATTGCATACCGGGACTTCCTATACTTCATTCCCGTGATCTGGTAAACTGGTCGCTGGTGAATTATGCGTTGCCGGTACAGGAACCCAAAGAGTTTTTCGATAAAGCGCAGCATGGGAAAGGTGTATGGGCTCCTGCTATCCGCTTTCATAAGGGAGAGTTTTATATTTATTGGGGCGATCCGGATTATGGAATCTACATGATAAAGACCAGAGATCCGAAAGGATCATGGAGCAAACCCGTATTGGTGAAAGCTGGAAAAGGAATGATCGACCCGACGCCACTTTGGGACGAGGACGGGAAAGTATATCTGATACATGCTTATGCCGGCAGCCGCAGCGGAGTGAACAGCATTCTGGTTATTTGCGAACTGAATGCGGAAGGAACGGAAGTGATCTCCGATCCGGTAATGGTGTTCGATGGAAATGACGGGAAGAACCATACGGTAGAAGGACCGAAGCTCTATAAACGAAATGGTTACTATTATATTTTTGCTCCGGCAGGCGGAGTAGCTACCGGTTGGCAGCTAGTGCTTCGTTCAAAGAATATCTATGGTCCCTATGAATCAAAGATCGTGATGGCGCAGGGGAAGACCACCATCAACGGTCCGCATCAGGGGGGCTGGGTAGATACAAATACAGGAGAATCGTGGTTCGTCCACTTTCAGGATCAAGGGGCTTACGGACGTGTTATTCATCTCAATCCGATGAAATGGGTGAATGAATGGCCTGTGATCGGAGTAGATAAAGACAAAGACGGTTGCGGAGAACCTGTCACCACCTATAAAAAGCCGAATGTCGGAAAGATGTATCCGGTAACTACTCCTCCGGAAAGTGACGAGTTCGATACACGGCACTTGGGATTACAGTGGCAGTGGCATGCCAACAAACAGGATACCTACGGATTTACGACCGATCTGGGATATATCCGACTCTATGCAGGCAGCCTTTCCAAAGAGTTCGTGAACTTTTGGGAAGTGCCTAATCTGTTGCTGCAAAAGTTTCCCGCTGAAGAGTTTACGGCTACTACCAAGCTGACGTTTACCGCCAAGCAGGATGGAGAGCAAGCCGGAATGATAGTAATGGGATGGGATTATAGTTATTTGTCTGTCCGTAAAGCCGGCGACAAGTTTATCCTGCAACAAGTCGTATGCAAAGATGCGGAACAACAGCACCCCGAACAAGTGAAGGAACTGGCGAGTTTTCCGGTGGAATATCTGAAAATGCCGGGAGTGGCTGATAATGAGTGGAAGACCGTTTACTTACGGGTAAAGGTTGCCAAGGGAGCCGTTTGCACCTTTGCCTATAGTCTCGATGGAAAGAAGTATACAGCAGCGGGAGAACCTTTTACTGCCCGGCAGGGAAAGTGGATAGGAGCGAAAGTCGGTTTATTCTGCGTCACTCCTAATGACGGAAATCGCGGATGGGCGGATGTAGACTGGTTCCGGGTAACTAAATGATAAGAAAGAATAAGTGAGAATAAAAAATAAGAAACTAACACGAAGATATAGAACGAAAAAATGAAGAAGATTGTAGCAGGGTTGGTTGTAGTACTAGGCTTTTGTGCATGTGCCCATCGGACTTCCGGTACGTTGGATGTGAATAAAGCTCTGGATTATTGCGCGGAACAGACCCAACGTTCACTGGTAGAACTGAAAGGAGACTCGGGTATAGACTATACAATGATGCCACGTAATGTCATGGCAGACGAACATCATTGGAACTGTCGGAAAGCAACGAAGGAAGAATGGTGTGCCGGTTTCTGGCCGGGAGTGTTGTGGTATGATTATGAGTATACACAAGACAAGCATATACTGGAAGAAGCCGAAAAGTTTACGGCATCCTTAGAGTTCCTTTCCCGCATTCCGGCTTATGATCATGATCTGGGCTTTTTGGTTTTTTGCAGCTACGGCAACGGATATCGCCTGACCAAGAATCCCGCTTACAAACAAGTGATTCTGGACACAGCCGATTCATTGGCTACTTTGTTTAATCCGGTAGTCGGCACGATGCTGTCCTGGCCGCGGGAAGTAGAACCCCGCAACTGGCCCCACAATACCATCATGGACAATATGATCAATCTTGAGATGCTTTTCTGGGCAGCAAAGAACGGGGGGAATCCTTACTTATACGACATCGCTGTATCTCATGCCGACAAGACTATGAAGTGTCAGTTCCGTCCGGACTATACCTCATATCATGTAGCAGTATATGATACTATTACAGGTAACCTGATTAAAGGAGTGACTCATCAAGGATATGCGGACAGCACAATGTGGGCACGTGGACAAGCATGGGCTATTTATGGCTATACCGTAGTCTATCGTGAAACGAAAGATCCCAAATACCTTGACTTTGTGCAGAAAGTAGCCGATGTCTATCTGGAACGCTTGCCCGAAGACAAAGTACCTTATTGGGATTTCAGTGCTCCAGGCATACCCGATGTTCCGCGTGATGCTTCGGCGGCTGCCGTAGTTGCTTCCGCACTGCTCGAACTGTCTGCCTATCTCCCCAATGGGAAGGGCAAACACTACAAGGATGCCGCTATCGAAATGCTGACAAGCCTGAGTTCCGACAATTATCAGAGCGGTAAAAGTAATCCGGCTTTCCTGCTTCATAGCACAGGCCATTGGCCGGCTCATTCGGAGATAGACGCTTCTATTATCTATGCAGACTATTATTATATAGAGGCATTGCTTCGTCTGAAACGCCTGCAGGAGGGAGAAGGAGTATTGGGATAGAAATAAAAAGGGGGATGTGTCAGACTTCCCTTTTAACGAAATCATCCTCGCCACAGATAGCTGTAGCGAGGATGATTTTACTGGTTAGGGTTTAGGTTGTTATTTCTTTACCTTGATGATGTCATAATTCAGATCGCTGACAGCTTCCTGCAGGCTATCGTTTACCAAACGCAGGGTAGTGTCATTTACAATCACAAAATACATTGGAGCCTCACCATCATTCGGAGTTAACTTAACAGCTTTGGTAGGTTTTTTGTTCACTACTTTTTGGATAGTCTGTTGTTTTCCTTTAGAAGAGAAGGTTTTGTTCTTACCTTGACCTTCTGCATCGAGGTAAGTCATATCCAGTGTATACGTGGTATCTACACCGTCAGTTGCAGCGTTCAGGGTCAATACGTAGTCGATACCCGGACCGTCGGCAGCAGGGAGTGTACCTTCATAAACTTCGGTCACTTCTGTGATCGGAGCCATTTCTATAGAAAGACTGTCTGCTTCTGCCTCTGCGGCTTTGTTGGCTTTTGACTGGCAAGATGCCAAAGCAGCTACGACTGCTGCTAACATAATTACTTTTTTCATCGTTAAGTGCTTTAAGTTAATATAAATATAGTGAGCTTACTGCTCGGGTTATTTTTTCTTTATTCTTCGTCCCGTTTGATGACCAGCAGTTTGTCTACCCGTCCACGGTCCATATCTACTACTTCGAATTGCAGGTTCTTGTAGGTGAAGATATCTCCGGCTTTCGGGATACCGCCCAGCAGGAACATTGCCAATCCTCCGAGGGTTGTGAAGTCTTCGTCTTCCAGGTCTTCATAAGATAAGATTCCCATCTCTTCCATAAAGTCCTTGATGTTCATCGAGGCCTCCACCAGCATCGAACCATCCTGTCTTCTGACGATATCTTCCTCTTCCGTATCGTCCTCTTCAAGGATGTCTCCGAAGATGCTTTCGGTAAGGTCGTGCAGGGTAATGATACCTTCTGTACTACCATACTCGTTAACAACAACTCCGAACTTGTTTTTGTTCTTCTTGAACAGCTCTAAAATTTTATTTGCATATAAACTTTCGGGGATAAACAGAGCCGGACGGGCTATTTCGCGCAGATTGAACTCTTTTTTATTGCCTACCATCAGAATAATATCCTTTACGGATACCACACCGATAATCTCGTCTTTCCGCTCGTCCACCAACAGATATTTGCTGTAGTGTTCTTCTTCGATTGTCTTCATCACCTTGTCTTTTGTATCGTCGGGATGGAAGATGACAAGGTCTCTGCGGTGTGTCATCAGTTCATTGGCACGTTTGTCCGAGAAGCGGAATACATCACGCAGCATTTCCGTCTCTTCCTTGTCGATCACTCCCTGTTCGGAGCTTTGGTGGAGAATCATTTTGATCTCTTCCTGTGTCATCGGGCGTTCTTCGTTTTTTACGCCGATGATTCTGTTCAGCAGGCGGGTGGAGATACTGAGCAGCCAGACGAACGGATAGGATACTTTCGTCAATAAAATCATAATCGGACTGAACAAGGTTGCGTATCGTTCCGGATTACTGAGGGCAATGGATTTGGGAACCAGCTCTCCGATGATAAGAGAGAGATAGGTGATGATTACCACAGTGGTGATCATGGCCAGATTACGTGCATAGGCTTCCGCTCCCGGTATGAGGGAGAAGAGTGGAACAAGGTCGTCTGCGATAGCGACACCACCATAGGCACCGGATACGATACCGATCAGGGTAATACCGATTTGAATGGTGGACAAGAACTTTTCGGGTTCTTCCAGTTGTTTCAGTACTCCACGTGCAGATTTGTTGCCTTTTCCGGCGAGAGTTTCGAGACGTGCTTTGCTGGATGATACCAGCGCAATTTCGTACATGGCAAAGATGCCATTCAGTACAAGTAAGAGAAGTATGATAAGAAATTCCATAAATGGATTTAAATGATTATTGCCGTGAAATTACATGAAATCACGACATCATGCAAATATGTGCTGTATATTAATGATTTTTTAATAAACAATTGGTGCGGAATGGTGATGTATTCTTTGAAATGAGGGGGGCTTAAGAACAAAAGAACATATTCCGAGGTTGCAAAGTAAATGCTCTCGGAATATGTTCTTTTGCTATTTCTGATCTTGAGTCCTTTTTATTGTTTGTATTTATCAGCCAGTTCTTTAGCACGGGCTACACGTTTGGCAGTGTCGGGGTGTGAAGAAAACATTCTCTGCATGTAGGAAGATGCGGGAGCCCCATTGGACAATTCGAGAAGTTTATTCAGTGATTTGTACATACCATAAGGGTCGATGTTGTTTTTTACGCAGAACTCTACGCCGTAGGCATCTGCTTCGTACTCTTGTTTCTGTGAGTATTGTGCGCCGGCAAGTGCTTCTGCCATTGCTCCCAGTTCAGAGTCAGTCAGTTTGGCGACCTGGCTGCTGGCTGCTCCTGCCGCATTCTTTACAGCCGAACGGAAATATGCATTCTTCATTGCGTCTTTAGAGTCGGTATGGATGACATGACCGATCTCATGACCGATTACTGCCATTACTTCTTCGTCAGTCATGACGTCCATCAGTCCGGCACAGATACGCACGCTGCCGTCACCACAGGCGAAAGCGTTAACGTCCACTACTTCATATACGCCAAAGTTAACTTTCATACCATCTACTTCTTTGATGTTTCCGGTCAGTCTTTCCAGGCGTTTTCCGTATTCGCTGTCCGGTTTGGTCAGTGGGTTATGCTTGTCCATCCATTCCATATACTCCTTGCTCATAGCAGCAATGTCGGCGTCAGATAGAGAGATTGCTTGTGCGGCATCTTTTCCTGCTTGAATAGCTTTGCCTAAATTGAATTTCTTGAATTGTGCTGAAGCGTTAAAACAACTCATGCCCAAAAATAACAGGGCTACTAATGCAATTTGTTTTTTCATCATAGTGAATTTTTAGTTTGTTATTATATAATATAGTGTTAGTATTCAAACGTGATTCCCAAAGTCGGCAGCAGTGTACCGCTTTCTTGCTTGAGGGACTTCATGACATACCGTTGTTCGGCTATCGGTGCGTCCGGATTCTTGATTACTCCGGTGCTCATTAATACATCTGCCTGTTTCAGCTTGCTGCCCGCGATATTCTGCAGATCAATGTAGAAACCCAGCATACAGCGCTTCAGATAGAATGTTTTGTCTATGCGGATATCTACCTGAGTGAAGGCCGGGAGTCGTTCTTCATTGTATCGGGTATAGTCGTAATACGGTTTTCCCTGTGCATTCCAGGCTGTTACCAGAGATGACTTGTCGGCATCATAAGGAGTATAGGGGGCACCGCCTATACAGCTGACTTTCATTCCGACGCTCCAGTGCCGGGGGAGATTGTAAGTTCCCCGCAAGTTGAAAATAAAGCGGTTGTCCCATGCGGAAGCGATGTACTCGCTTTCCTTATCAGTACGATATTCGCTTTTAAAGAGCGTGAAAGATGAGGCGAGATTCAGTTTCTTGGCGATCAGCCATTTAAGGAGAAGCTCTGCTCCGTAAGACCGTCCCTGTGCGGTGGAAGTAAGCAGCTCGTTGCCAATCACTCCGTAATCGTTTCCTTTGCAGGTCAACGGAATGCCGTCGGCTACGGAAAGAGGAATTTTGTCATAATCTTTATAGAATCCTTCGACGGATACTTCGAAGGTATCGCCCTTTCTCCAGTTCAGTCCTACGCTACCCTGGCTGACTTGCATATAGCGGAGCGCATACTTGTTGGCATAGAGTCCGTTATTGTTTTTAAAGCCGAGAGCGGTGTAGGGAGGCAGTTGATAATAGAGTCCTGCGTTTCCGCTCAGCGACCAGTGCTCCGTCAGTTGATAGGAGAGCGACAGGCGGGGAGAAAGCTGGTCGGACAGGTCTTTCATGGCTGCCGAGTAGTTGTTGGCATCGGCACGCAGTCCCAGAGAAGCCGTAAAACGCTCGTCTATGGAGGTGTAATTGACCGTTCCGAAAAGTCCCCAGCGCATAATGCCCAGATAGGTATGGTAGTCGAACGTCTGCGCATGGTCGGTATATACCTTCTGAAAGGTGGTGTTGCTATACTGGCTATAGTCCAGACTGGTTCCGACAGTGACTTTCCAGTTGCGGAAAGACGAACTGTTCTCAAGACGGAGCTGAGTATTTTGTTCTGTAGAGCGGAGGCGGAGCATCAGATGATCCGGATCGCTTTCGTCGTTCTGCTGATATTTGGTGTTCCGGTTGTTCAGATAACTGTGGCTGGCAACGACCGACTGCACGTGTGCCCCTGCATAGTGCCGGTATACGGCACCTAGAGTGAACGTCTCCTGCTGAATCTTAGGCAGGTAACTGAGGATGTATTCGTTGTCTTCATTGTTGGCTTTGGTGTTTAGTTTCATCTTATCAATGCCGCCCAGCCCTAGTACAGTCAATTCATTCCGGGCGTCAAACCTTGTTTTCAGCTTGAACTGCGCATCCGTAAAAGTCGGCAGAAAGGGCAGGCCGAGCATATCAAACAGAAATTGCAGGTAGGACTGACGGACGGAAACCAGATAGGAAGTCTTCTTGCCCAGATGTCCGTTGGAGGCAAGGGAGACTTCGGAAGCTCCGAGAGTAGCTTTTAGGGAATTGCGTTCCATGTCCCCGTCGCGCAATTTGAAGTCGAGCACGGAACTGAGCGCATTTCCTTTGTCTGTCGGGAAGGCTCCGGTATAGAAGTTCACTTCCCGTATCAGGTCGGCATTAAGGATACCTACCGGACCGCCCGATGCTCCCTGTGTACTGAAATGGTTGATATTAGGAATCTCTACTCCGTCCAGGTAAAAGCGGTTTTCGGAAGGCGATCCGCCTCGTACGATCAGGTCGTTACGGTATCCTATCGGTGAGAAGGTAACTCCCGGATAAGACTGTACGATGCGTGAGATGTCCCGGTTGGCTCCCGGACTCTTTTCTATTTCCTGCAGTCCGATGATGCGCAGGCTGACCGGACTTTCAATGTCCCGGCGGAAAGGGGAGGCGGTGACGGTCACTCCTTCCAGTTCCGTCTGATTCTCTTCCATCTCTATTTGTATATGTAGGTCTCTGGTCGAAAGTATGTATTCAGGGGTAGTGACGGTTTTGTATCCGATAGCGGACGCTTGCAGGCGGTAGATGCCGGGCGGTACTTGCCCGATCGAGAACTTACCTTCGGCATTCGTCACTCCGCCTTTATTGAGTCCGACAATCATTACATTGATAAATTCCAATGGCTGACGGTTGGATTTATCAATGACTGTTCCCTTCACTTGGTGGACAGGCTGTGCCAGAAGGAAGGATATGGTTATGTTGCAAAACAGCAGAAGCGACAGTAGTCTTTTCATGTTATTTGTAGTTTAGCGACTGCAAAGTTAATGGAAAATAGTTTCACATTTCAATTTTATGTTCTATTTTTGTGGGAATAATAAAATCTGGTTAAGTATGAAAACCGTAAAATTGATTACCTGTAATGACGCGATGAAGGCGCATATCCTTCAAGGGGCGCTGGAGAATGAGGGCATTGAATCTATTCTGCATAATGAGAACTTTTCTACTTTGTATAAAAGTTGCGTGAGCAGTATTGCGGGAGTGGATATTCTGGTAGCGGATGAAGATTATGAGAAAGCCGTTCAGGTGCTGAGGCAGAACCAAAGCTGGCCCGAAGAACTGACGCTCTGTCCTTATTGCGGTTCGTCCGATATTAAATTCGTATTGAGAAAAGGACACAAACTGCGTGCTGTTGGCGCAGCTGTACTTTCCATGCTGGCAGCGGCGCCTCCGGGGGACAATCATTGGGAATATACTTGCCAGCAGTGTCATCAGACTTTTGAGACACCTGTCGCCGAATTTCAACCTTCGGGAGAAGATGAAGAATGATTGGATCTAAACATATTATAAACACAATGAAAAAGAAAAAACTTCTATTAATCGCTCTTTTGTTAGTTGGGGCAGCGTCTTCTTTTGCTGCCAAAGTAGATACGTTATTAGTGAAAAGTCCTTCCATGAACAAGGATATCAAGGTAGTAGTAGTCACTCCGGATGCGGCATTGGGAAAGAAAGCTACGGCGTGTCCTACTGTTTATCTCTTGCATGGTTTTGGCGGACATGCCAAGACGTGGATTGAGATTAAACCCAATCTGCCTCAGATTGCGGATGAGAAAGGAATCATATTTGTTTGCCCGGACGGAAGTACCAGCTGGTATTGGGACAGTCCGAAAGACCCGTCTTTCCGATATGAAACTTTTGTCTCATCGGAACTGGTGAAGTATATCGACGGACATTACAAGACAATCACCGACCGCAAGGGGCGTGCCATTACCGGTTTGAGTATGGGCGGACATGGTGGTCTGTGGACTGCTATCCGTCATAAAGATACCTTTGGCGCTTGTGGAAGTACAAGTGGAGGTGTAGACATTCGTCCGTTCCCGAAGAATTGGGACATGGCAAAACGCCTGGGGGATTATGAATCTAACAAGGAAATATGGGACACGCATACTGTAATCAATCAGATTGATAAGATTCAGAACGGGGATTTGGCGATTATCTTTGATTGTGGCGAGGCTGACTTCTTCATTCAAGTGAATAAGGATTTGCACAACCGCTTATTGGAAAAGAAGATCGATCATGATTTTATCACCCGTCCCGGAGGACATACCGGAGAATACTGGAATAACGCTATCGATTATCAGATTTTGTTCTTTGATAAATTCTTCAAGAAATAAAACCGGAAAAGCTTGACTTTTGCATCCGGATGTCGTATCTTTGGAGACATAATCATATAGTAGATTGAAATTAGACTACGATAGAAGGAGGAAGTGAAAACTTTCTCCTTTTTTTGTGTACTACTTGGTGAGGAACTGTTCAGATCGGTGCTGGGAGTGGTTCAGCTCGGTGCTTATTGAAATTTAGAAGGGATGTCGGGAAGAATTAGAAGGTATGTTAAGGCAAATTACATACTATGTTAAGTGTAATCAGATGCTTTGTTAGGTGAAAACGGAGGCTTTGTTTCGATAAACAGGCTTTTATGTAGCGGAAAAGGTCAGTCGGAGTTAAGAATCTATAAATCTGCTCTTGACAAGAATCGGGTTATTCAATCGTAATTGAGATCGTGCGATTCAGATAAGATATACTTTTGCCATTACCATATTTAGTGCTGACCTTTAGACTGACAGGTTTCTTGTTTTTATCAAAGCTATAAGTATATTCGGTTCTTTCGGTGTATGTGTCACTGTTTTTCTCCGGATAAGAGGCGGTAGTAAGGTGTTGTGTCGGTTTGCCAAGCATGCCGGCAAACAAGGCTTCACGATGGAAGGAAAGGGGATAAGTATCCGCCACCAGCATACAGGGAAGACGATAATAATTGATATCTTCTCCCGCTTCATAATTAGTCTGAAGCTTTCCGTAACCGGTGGATGATTCATAGGGCAGTGAAGGAGAGATGGTGGAAATTAAATCGCCCTTGTCATACTGTAGAGAAAGAGTGTGCGCGACAACTGCATCGCTGCTTCCTTCCCGGGGCATAATCTTTTCATTCACTTGTGTCAGATAGCCGTCCGTATATGAAAAGGTATATTGTCTCTTCTGGTCGAGAGAAGCATATTCGCATTGCGTGGCGTATCCTTCTTCGTTTAGGGTGTATTTACGCTCAGTCCCTATTTCGTCTGTGAAAGTAACACTGCTTCTGTTGTTTTCGTATTGGATGGTAAGCGAATGGCTGATGATCTCTGTCAAGTCCGCTATCGAAACTTCTTGCGTGTAGGTATAACCGGTCAGCCAGGCATCTTCGTAGCGAAACTCTTCTTCTTTAGTAACGTCAGATACTCCGATTCCATCGGACTTGCAAAATTCGGAGAACAGCATCTTGCTTATTTCCGGGTCAGGAACTTCTGTGCCTACTTTTTCTTCATCATCCGAACAACCGAACATTACTATCGCACACAACAGAAGTGCTATCTTTTTCATACTTGTTTATTTAATCCGTAACCCTCCGGCAAATCTTCTGCTGGCAGGACTGCTGACACTTTTTTCTATCTTAATACTCTTGGTACTTCGAGTTTCTTCTTCTTTGTCTTCGTCTTTCGGCGGATAGGTTCCCTCCAATGTCTGGATGGCTATGCTTAGCATTCTTTCTTTAGGATTGCCGAAAGGGAGGAACTGGCTGTAATCAGTAGTCCCGTTAATAGACGTTTCGCTTATTTTGAATTTATCGCTGGGAACAAGCACGAATGCGTCTTCGCCTGCATCATGGTCGGAGTTGTAAACGGTGCATACCACCGGATTGACAGACCAGCGGTAGGTTTCATTGATGAATTGCTCTGTAGCTACTGTTTGTCCCTTGCTTGCGGTACCCATGACAATAATGTTAGGAGCCTGCTCCTCTTTGTATAGGCTGGTCAGTAGCATTTCTGCTGCTCCGGCTGTTGTTCCGCTGGTGATTGCTACCAAAGTGTTTTGATTCAGATTGACACCGGTCTTCAGCACCTCCTGATCGAAATTGATGGTCGCGTCTTTGTCCAAGTTCTTGTCGTTATATTCCAGATAAGCCATCGGAGTGCCCATTCTTGCATTTGGCACAAGGATGGTGGCAAGTAACTGAACACAGTCCAGCGATCCTCCTTCGTTATAGCGAAGGTCAAGGATAGTGGCTTGTACGTTGGCTTCCTGAAATATCGTTGAGACTTTACGTAATTCATTATTATACTTCTCCGGATCGTCATTGGTTCCGGCGGTGAAGCTGTTGTACATCAGATAGCCGACTTTAGCACCATTGTCTAAAGTCAGAATTTCGTATTTATGTACCGGTTGGTCTTCTATAGACTGGGCGGCTCCCAAATCCAGCGTGACACCGTTCGGTACTACTTTATACACCATAACCGGTTCTTCCGGTACTTCTTCCCCTTCTTCGGGCTCTTCCTCGACTTCTTTCCATACCCCCATCGAAAGTTCTCTTGCTATTGTACCTTGCAGTAGTTGCGTTTCATACTTCTTGCTGATATAGGAAGTGTCTACTTTCATAATCCAGTCACCGCGTTGGAGTCCGGCTTTTTCGGCGGGTGATTCGGGGATAACATAAGTAATCAAGGCATTGTATGCCGTATCGTTATCCTGACTCTTGACGAGCGAGTAGTCGAATCCATAGGTTGGCAACGGAGCTTCCAGGACAGAATCTACAAAAGAGTAGCTGTCTTTGTCCCATTTTGCTTTGGATAAGAAGGTGGCAGGGTCCTGAAACAGGTTTACTTCATCGTAGCCAGGCATATATTGATACCACAGATAATTCTGTTGCATGATATCATACATCCATGTATCCAGTTCAGTCAGGTGGGCATATTCCGGCCAGCGGTCCACACCACACGAAAAGAAGCTGCTGACAGATACGACGATCAGGGCAGGTATAAGTAGTATTTTGCGTAAATTCGTCATCTTAAAAAGCTTTTCAGTGTGCAAATGTAGGAAATACTTTGCTTATCTACCACATTTATGGTATAAAAATGCCTTCAATATGTGATAGGCTGTTAGCAAATCCCGCCTTATCTTTGCAACATCGAAAATGATCAATAGGTATTCATATAAATAGAGAGAGAATAATTAGAATCCAAAGAGAGTGATATAGAGTAAATGATTTTTGGATGGACCGTAACCTGACTTTGATAAAGATTTAATGAAACAGATTTGCTGATGTGCTAATTTGTCGGTGATTAATACATTGGCATCTTAGCACAACTTTTGTTGTTTAACGAATAATTATGATGATGAATATAGCTGCATTATTGTCCGGAGGTGTCGATAGCTCTGTTGTCGTTCACCTTCTTTGTGAGCAAGGATACAAACCGACTCTTTTCTATATCAAAATAGGTATGGACGGGGCGGAGTATATGGATTGTTCAGCCGAAGAAGATATTGAAATGTCCACTGCCATTGCCCGTAAGTATGGTTTGTCCTTGGAAGTCGTGGATTTGCATAAGGAGTATTGGGAGAATGTGGCCGCCTACGCGATTGATAAAATAAAGAAAGGACTGACACCGAATCCGGATGTGATGTGTAACAAACTCATAAAGTTTGGCTGTTTCGAACAGCAGGTCGGAAAGAATTTCGATTTTACGGCGACAGGGCATTACGCCACCACCATCCGGCAGGACGGCAAGACGTGGCTTGGAACAGCCAAAGACCCTGTTAAAGACCAGACGGATTTCCTGGCCCAGATAGACTACCTGCAAGTTTCCAAACTGATGTTTTCTATCGGCGGACTTATGAAGCAGGAAGTACGCGAAATCGCAAGCAGGGCAGGATTGCCCAGTGCCCGAAGAAAGGACAGTCAGGGAATTTGCTTTTTGGGAAAGATTAACTATAATGATTTCGTTCGTCGTTTCCTGGGAGAGCGGGAAGGGGCGATTATAGAACTGGAAACCGGAAAGAAAGTGGGCACGCATCGCGGCTACTGGTTCCATACGATCGGACAGCGGAAAGGACTCGGATTGAGTGGCGGTCCCTGGTTTGTGATCAAGAAGGATGTTGAGGAAAATATCATCTATGTCTCTCATGGATATGGAGTCGAAACGCAGTTTGGCAGTGAGTTCCGTATCAATGATTTCCACTTTATTACGGAGAATCCGTGGAAAGATGCCGGAAAGGAGATAGATATTACCTTCAAGATTCGTCACACTCCTGAATTTACGAAGGGAAAGCTGGTACAGGAAGAGGGCGGTCAGTTCCGTATCTTATCTTCTGAGAAGTTGCAGGGCATTGCTCCCGGTCAGTTCGGGGTGATTTATGATGAAGAAGCGGGGATATGTGTAGGAAGTGGTGAGATAACCCGATAGGCTGTTCCCTTTCAGAACTGAACCGGCTGTCAAATATAGTATTCCGCTAAATCCACAATCCCTGCACGCATCGCGTACTTGGTAGCTTCGTGCACATTGTTGACTCCCAGCTTCCGGAAGATATTCTTTCGGTGGCTGTTGATTGTATGAAAGCTGAGGTTCTTTTCTGCCGCTATTTCTTTTGTCGTCTTCCCCAGTGCAATTTCTTTGAGGATATTCTTTTCTGTCTGCGTCAGCAGATGATCATCCACCGTTGCAGGGGATGCGGCGGAAGAAGCCGTTCCCGAAAGCAGCAGATTGCTGACATGATTGCAGATATATCGTTGTTTGCGTGAAGCGCATTGCAGGGCTGACATGATTTCCTCTTTTGAGTTATCTTTCATCACTACTCCGAAAGCCATACTGCTGAATAATACCTGCCGGAGAAAATTGATACTTAACTCATCGGAGAACAGAATCCAGTCGGCCTCTTTAAACCGCTCCTGCAGGACGATCAGTTCGTCCGCTCCGGCAAAATCGAATAAGGTATAATCCAGAATAACCACTGCTTGCGGATACAGGCGCAGCTGCTGAATCAGTTCGGCCTTGTTGTCAGCTTCTAAAAGAACGGATACATCCTTTTGCCGGCTTAGCAGAAACATCATTCCTGCCTTGCTGATATCCTGATTATCTGCGATGATATATTCCCTCATAATGATCAATTAAAAAAACTCCGCTACAAATGTACGCATTTTGCGCGATTTGTAGCGGAGTTATTCTTATATTCTTCTGTTCGGATTACCAGGCACGTCCTTTGAAGATGTTTGACTGATCCAGTGGGACGATGTTACCGTTCAATGTCAGGTTGTTGTTATTGAAGTTCGGGCTGATAGATACCGAAGCATTGTTGTTACCGCTGCTCATATTAATAAATACCTGAGCTGAGATACCGATGCCCTGTACACTGAATGAACAGTTTACATTTCCTTTCTTATCGATATTCATCTTCATGTCCGAAGAGTTACCGTCTACAGTCACACCACCGATACCGTTAGGGCCGGGATAAGGAGTGTTGAACGCTGTCTGTACAGTGGCTCTGTTTCCGTTCATCAGGACGAAGTTAGTGTTGGAAGTCACGAAGGAACTCATACCGTTACGGAAGATCACCTGATTGGCTTCCAGAACAAACTGTTTGTTCTTCAAAGCCTGTACAGCCTGCTGGTAGGCTGCCATGTCCTGTACCTGTTCTTCTGCGCGAAGTTTTGCTCTTTCTGCGTCTCTTTCTGCTTTTCTGTCTGCGCGGCGGATGGCTGCGTTACTTTCCTGTGCATACATCATTGTGCTCGCACTTACTAAAACTAATGCTAATAATGCAATAAACTTTTTCATAACTTTTTTTTGTTTAGGTTTAATACGTTGTTCGTTTATTGCAAAAACAAAGTGTATGCCAGATTGTTCACGGGCGTTTTACAATTTTATATCCGATAGCTGCGACAGCGATACTCATTAAAGGACTGATAATGTTGAAAAAGCAATAGGGGAGGTACACCAGCGTAGGCACACTCAGAATGGTAGCCTGCGTCATTCCGCAGGTATTCCATGGGATCAGTACGGATGTAACGGTTACTGAATCCTCGGTGGTCCGGCTGAGCAGGCAGCTTTCGTAACCTTTTTTAGCATAAATGTCGCGAAACATATTACCGGTCAGGATGATGCTGATGTACTGGTCGGCAGTTGCCAGATTGAGGAAAAGCCCCGAACAGACGGTAGCCGATACGACGCTGACCGTTTTCTTCATGAAACGTACGAAGAGCGATGTGATGCTTCCCAGCATACCGCTGGCTGTCATTGCCCCGCCGAAACACATGGCACATAATATCAGCCAGATGGTATTCATCATTCCCGACATACCACGGGTGGCAATTAAATCTGTCAAAACAGCATTGTCGGTCTGCAGGCTTGTCTTGCCGTAGATGGTCATCATCAGTCCTTTAAACAGGGAGTCGAAGTTGGAAACGGCAGCCCCCGAAATTTCCCGCAACAAATCCGGTTGGAAGATCAGAGCGAAAATGCCCGCCAATAGAGTGGACAGAAACAGGGTAATGATGGAAGGCACTTTCCGTGCAATCAATATGCCTGTTGCTATCGGTATAATCAGCAGCCACGGGGTGATATGGAACTTTTCGTTCAGGGCAGCTGCCACTTCCGCGATGTGCTGGGTATTGCTGGCGTCATGAGACAGACCTGCTACCGTAAATATAGTCAGTGTGATGATCAGTGAGGGCACCGTAGTAATCATCATGTAGCGGATATGACGGAAGAGGGGCGTGTCCGTGACGGATGCCGCCAATATGGTCGTCTCGGACAAGGGAGAAACCTTATCGCCGAAATAGGCACCGGAAATGATAGCTCCCGCAATCCAGCCTTCTTCAAATCCCTGTGCCTTTCCGATGCCCATGAGAGCAATACCGATGGTGGCGATCGTTGTCCATGAACTTCCGGTCATAACGGAGATCAATACGCAAATAATACAGGTGGATGTCAGGAAGAAACTGGGATGGATAATCTGCATCCCGTAATAAATCAAAGTGGGCACTACTCCGCTAATCATCCAGATACCGCTTAATGCGCCGATAATCAGTAAGATGATGATGGCTGTTGTCACTCCTGCCACGTTGTTCGTGATTGCCAGTTCGTAGTCTTTCCAAGGGATTTTGTAGAAAGCCATGCCGATAAGGATACAAATGGCGGTGGTAGTAAGCAGCGATATCTGACTTCCGCCATTGAGGGCATCACTGCCAAATACACGAATGGTGGCGAATAGTAATATCACTAATACGACAATGGGCAATAGTGATATGAGGGGAGATGGAGCTTTCTTCATTCTAAATATAACGCTTTATTATTTAATCTGGTGGTTTAGGTTTCTTTATTATGTAACTACCGGACCTTCAATGATGTCGGATGCTTTATTGATTTCAGGCATCGATTCCGGTAAATGTCTTTAGAGCGTATCCTATCAGGAAACTGATACCTGCCACACTGAAACTGAGTACAGCCATTTCCGTAAACCGCTTTCGGAAGCTTTCTCCACGGGCTACGGAATAATAGTAGTTGAAAAGGGCAATGATGATAAGTGCCATGGTCAGCATCACTCCCAAAGCTACGATTACATTGCTGATCAGTATAAACGGAGTAACCAGTGACACTACCGTGATCAGATAGGCGATTCCTGTATATACAGCTGCTTTTACCGGATGTTTCTTATCATCCCCTTCCGATTTGGTAGAAAGATATTCGGAAGATGCCATTGACAGTGCAGCGGCTATCCCTGTGATACTGCCGGTCAGTGCTATCAGTTTACTGTCACTCAAGGCAAGTGTGAAACCTGCCAGTGCACCTGTAAACTCAACCAGCGCATCATTAAGTCCCAGTACGACCGATCCCATATATTCCAGCCGTTCTTCATTGATAAGTGAAATCAACTTTTGCTCGTGCACTTCTTCTTCATGTGCCAGCCGTTGTAGGTCCGGTATATGGGCATATTTATCATAATTATTATGGGCATTTTCCTCACTGGACTCCATTAATTTGATGGCGAATGTGATACCTAGTATGCGTGCCAGAAAGTAGAAACGGGCGATACGCTTATAGTCCGGACCGATTTCTTTTCCTGTATATTTCTTGAGGATAGCGTAATGCGACTTTTCTTCTGCTGCTATCAGTCGGAGCGTTTTGCGGTTATTCTCGTCTTTTTCGATAGATGCGAGCCGTTCATATAAGATGCTTTCTGTTATCTCGTTTCGTTGAAAGCGGGTGAATTCGGCAATATCCTGTTGGGTTGGAATCATTTCTTTATTTTTTTGGTCGCGCAAAGATACAATAAAAAGACAGAATTCTTTTTGCCTTGCCGGACAGCACAATAAAATTTATTATAAGTTTATATTTTATTGGAATATAGATGCTTTCCTGTTACACCGGATTCGTCTTGCGCCTCAGCCACCAGTAACGGATGAAGAGTACGCCGGTCAGGATCAGTGCGATGGACAGTCCTGTGTAGAAGACAGATATAAAACTTTCGGGCAACAGGTGGAAGCTGCGGATGGTGATGCCCATACAGATCATAAAGATCATGACGATCCAGCTTTTGACATCGAAGAAGGAGAAAGGGCAGTTCTTCTGTTCCTTTTTCCGTTCGATCCTTTGAGTATGCTTGTAATAGAGTCTTTTGAAGATTAATACGAAGAACAGCAGAAAGACGATGGTTGCTTCTCCTATCTTGAACATCCAGCCTTCGGAGTTATTAAGCCATGTAACGATGCCTATTCGCAAGATATTGGCACCGGCGATAATCCAGACGGTGCCTGCTGTGATAAGTAAGATTTCTTTGTTAACTCCGTATTTCATGTTTCCCTTTTTTTGTATTAAACGGTTTACTGCTCCGTTTTGTTGACTCACTTCTTCGACAAAGTTGTAATTAGTAAAGAAATGCAGGTCAGTGTAGCTCCAATTCCAATAACACCATGCCATCCGTACAATTGCCAGAATGTACCTGCAAGGAAGGTTCCCAGGGAACCGCCGACGAAGTAGGTCGTCATGAAAATTGTATTGATGCGGTTGGAGGCTCGGGGTGACAGTTCGAAGATACTGGTCTGATTACTGAGCTGGATGCACTGCATACCTATGTCGATGATGATAATTCCCAGAATGATACCAAGGTAGGTGTTTTCTCCGACGAAGAAGAGTAGCCATGAAAAGAGGATCAGTCCGCAACCGATGAAGTTGAAGCGGCGGACACCCACTCTCTTTACGTATTTCCCCACAAAGGAGGCGGTTAATGCTCCCGCCACACCGCATAATCCCAGCAAACCGATGATGTCGCTGTTGGCATGAAAGGGGGCTTGCCCCATCTTGAAGGCAAGGCAGGACCACATGGCAAGAAGGGAACCGAAGTTTAACGCCGCACGAATGGAATAAATGCGTAGCTGCGGAAACTCTTTCACCAAAGCCAGGAGGGATTTCATCAGGTCGCCGTACTTTCCCCGGAAGTTGGTCTGAATATCGGGAAGGACTTTGAGCACGACAATCGCGCAGACGAACATCATGGCTGCGGCGATGTAATACATTTCGCGCCATCCGAACAGTTCGCCGACGAATCCGCTGACCACCCGTGAAGCAAGGATTCCGGTCAGCAAGCCCGATAGGACGATCCCGACATTCCTGCCTTTGTTTTCCGGACGGGAGAACTGGGCGGCTATGGGAATGAATATCTGCGGAATCATGGAGCAGGCTCCGGTGAAGAACGAAGCAAGGAGTATCAGATGGATATTATCTGCCAAAGCAATCGTCAGCAGGGAGAATATCAGGACAAAGAAATTGACAAGGATAATCTTTTTCCGCTGATACAAATCACCTAAGGGAGTGATAAACAAGAGTCCCGCTGCATAGCCTATCTGTGTGACCATGGCAATCAGGTTGGTACGGAATTCTGATATGCCAAGTTCATGGCGTATCATATTTAGCAGCGGTTGGATATAATAGATGTTGGCTACCGAGACTCCTGCCACAATGGCGAGCGTCCACAGGATGGATGCCGGCAGACCTCCGTTTTCTTTTAATGACTGTTTCATGCCGCAAAGATAATGAATATCACTCAACAAAGAAAGTGGTGGAGATGGTATTTCCTTCACCGTCTACTGCCGTCAGCGAATGTTTGCCGGCGGCGGGTTGCAGGGAGATTTTGTGAAAGTCCTGTGTCTGTGCTTGGTAGGTCTCGTCAAGATGCCAGAAAACGGTAGCGTTAGGATTGTTGTGCGCCAGTTCTACAGTCAGGAAACCTTTGCTGCCATCCAGTTGCTTGGGCAGTTTGATGCGTGCGTTCATCGGAGGATATATAAATTGCATCGGCTGGAAAGTATCTTCTCCGCATCCGGCTTTAAAAGGAGGCAGCGGTTTATACTCCGGATGATGTTGCTTGTAATACCATTCCCATACGGGTGGCAGTGTGAACCAGCTTTTTCGAAGCGTAGGCTCCGTGTTGGCGCAATTTTCATAAATACGCTGGCTTTCATTGGCTGATAAAGTGACGAGATGGTGATAGGGGCATGCCTCTGTCCGCAGTCCTGCCGGTAAAACAAGAAGTGTGTCCGTTTCATCACAGAACCGTCCTTTCAGATGTCCCGATTTCCGGCAGACCTCTGCTTCGACAAAGATGCCCGCAGGACGTGTAAACCACGAAGAGGAGGGGAGCAGATTAAAAATATCGAATAGTACGGGGCCGGCTGTCTGTGCACCTACCAGCCCGGGTTTTCCTTCTCCGGTGGCATTTCCTACCCATACGCCGACTGCATAGCGGGGCGTAACACCCACCGCCCAAGCATCCCGGAATCCGTAGCTTGTTCCGGTTTTCCATGCAATGGTCTGCATGGAAGGAATGGATTTCCAGTCGATCTCTTCGGGACGGTTGACTTCTTTCAAGGCATCGAATGTCTGCCATACGGCGCCGGGCTGAAAAGGATCGGTTGATTCTGTGATTCGGCTTGTCGGGAGCAACAGGCTGCAAGACCTTTGCGGCAGTTGCAACAAACTGCGTCCCATCATTGCGTATGCGTTTGTTACATCCCATAAAGTGGCTTCCGCTCCTCCCAGAATAAGTGATAAACCATAGTGGGAAGAAGAACGGTTAATCGTCTTTAGTCCGATCTGTTGCAGGAAACTATGAAACTTCGGGACTCCGTATCTTTGTAGCATCGTGACCGCGGGAATATTTAATGAACGCGCGAGAGCTTCCGAAGCGGGAACAGCCCCTTCGAACTGCATACTGAAATTCTGTGGCGTAAATCCGTTGATATTGACAGGTACGTCCGGCAGCAACATATCCGGCAGTAAACTTCCTTCCTGTAACATCGCGTAATATAAGAAAGGTTTGAGAATACTGCCCGTACTTCTCGGAGCCTGAATGACGTCCACTTGATTTCCTCCCTGCTTTTGGTCGAAATGGACGTTGCCGCAGTATGCCACCACTTGATTGCTCGGAATGTCAATCACCAGAATGGCCAGATTACGAATATCACTTCGCCTGAATTCGTTGCTCCATCGTTCCGCCAGGTCTTCTATCTGAGTCTGAATGCCCTTGTTGATGGTCGAACGGGAGTATTCGCCGTTTCGTTCCTGATAGAGCCGGCTGACCAGATACGGTGCGATCTGTGGGAGCGGATGAGGCTCATCGGGAAGTGGCTCGCTGATAGCCAGTTCGTAGGTAGACGAATCGATGGTTTTCTTTTCGAGAAGCTGTTTCAGCAGGCGGTTTCGCTTGTCAAGCAGCGTTTTTCGTCCTTTGGACAGATGAATCATGGCGGGCGCGTTGGGAAGAACGGCAAGCATGGCAGACTCCGCCCACGATAGGTCATCGGCAGAATGTCCGAAGTAGCGCCATGCGGCGGCATCCAGTCCCACTACATTTCCTCCGAAAGGGGCATGGGAGATATACATGGAAAGAATTTCTTCTTTGGAAGCGCGAAATTCCAGGCGGGTGGCCCAGATCATTTCAATCAGTTTCTCACGGAAGGTGCGCGATTCGTTCCGTGCCAGGCGGATGGTCTGCATGGTCAGCGTACTGCCTCCGCTTACGATGCGTTTATTCTTCACATTCTGATAGAAAGCTCTTCCGATAGCGAACGGATTGACTCCCCAATGGTGATAGAAATGTTTGTCTTCGAAAGTAATGAGGCATTCCTTGATCTTTTCCGGAGTCGTGTTTCGGGGAGGAAATCTCCATTGGCCGTCGGAGGCGATGCGTGCACCCAGCAGTTCCTCGTTCCGGTCCGTCACTACTGTGGAGTAGGGGACATGAAAAAGGTGGCGGGGAAGACAAAAGATATATCCTGTCACCAAAAAAGCAAGAATACAAAGTATTACTTTTTTGGTGACGGACAATCGTTTGAAGAAATTCAAGATTTTGCTTCCCATGCACTTATGCTATCTGTCAATGCTGTCTTATTGTTCAGAGTCTTGTCAGCGGCTGACAGTCGTTCTTCCCGCTTTGGTGCGTGCCTGTACCGCTGCGTCGTACATAGCTTCGCACTGAATGGCCGGAAGAATAAAGTTACCTGCATAAGTTGCCTGCAACCTTACGGTAAATGTTTTCGATTCACCCCGTCGCAGGTCGAAATAAGTCAATACCCGGTCATCACGAATATCTTTATAGGTATACTTACCGGCTGAACTTTCCGGAACATTCGCCTCATTGGTACTGGAAGAGGACACTTCCGGAACAATCATCCGTTCATTATATATTTCCCATCCGGACGGTATGATATGCGTCAGTGCCAGATTGCTGTAATCGGAAGTACCGCTGATATTGGATAGGGTGACCGCAGACATAAAGTCCGTTCCCTGTCTGATGTCTTCCACGGAAATCGGTGAACCTGCCATATCTGTGTATTTCACATCCAGCCGGATATTATCGGCAATGGCTGGCAGCGTATCATTCAGCAATTGGGTACGTGTAATCAGGTCTACACTCAATGCTCCTTTGCCCTTGTTCTTCACAGAGACTGTTCCCGATTTCGGAGAAGTAGCTATCTCCTTTTCAAATACGGCTTTAGCAGATTTCACGGCGGGCTGTTGCTTGCCGTTCCAGTTCCATGTGAAATCCAGTGTACCGGATAATTGCTCCGCAAGGCGTCCCATTGCCATCAGGGCAAAGGCGGTAGACTGCGTGCTGAACCAGTTTTCCTGTGCCAGATTCTGTGATACCTTCTTAGCCTGTTGCAACGCATCCCGATCCCGCTTCATCAGAATGAGCGTTTCCAGAATCATTGCTTCATCCCGGTCGGACGAACCGTAAATCAGGTTCATGGAAGAATAAGGAATGACGGTCGTTTCTGCGTTGTATACTAATTCTCCGGCAGGTTTCATCTTACCGGTCAGCGCATAGGCGGCTGCCAGTCTCCATTTGGCTTGGATGGAGAGTCCCGGCTGTTCCTTCATGCGGTTCATGGCTCCGTATTCCGGTGCACCGGCCAGTGCAAGGGTATAGAGGCGGAAGGCCTGCTGCAATTCCGATTGCCATATCTGCCAGTTACTTGCTTCCTGCGGCATACGCCAGTTTTGGGCGGCGGCACGCTGGAAGCGTTTCCATTTGTTCAGTACGTTCGGATGAACGGCATACCCTTTTTCTTGTGCCAGTGTCAGGAACATACCCGTGTAAGAAGTGATCCATTCATCGGCGACGGCGTTGCCCGGCCAGTATACAAATCCGCCGTTGGGAAGCTGGCGGGCATATATCTGCCGGATAGCTTCCTGTACATTCGCCTTTATTTTCTCGGCTTCCTGTTCGTCCACCGCCTTGAACTGAGAGACGAATAAGAGAGGTAATGCTTTGGAAGTCAGTTGCTCTGTGCAATGATGCTGATAGTTGTATAAGAAGTCGAATCTACGGCTGATGTCTACCGACGGAATGCGGGAGACTTCCAGTTGCACCTGATTGTTAGCCGAAGAAGAACCTGCCAGTGTGTATGACAGTTCGGCCTCCTGACCGGCTTCTATCCATTGGCTGTTGCGTAAGGTAACCACCGGATTCGGATTCCGGACTTCTATTTCGATCGTTTCTTTGGTCTGCTGTCCGTTGCCGCTTGCCGTCAGGTGGATGGTTGCCTTTCCGGTTTTGCTGCCTGTTTTCAGAGTGAAGTATGCCAGTTGGTCACCCGGCTGGTCAAAAGTGAGTGACTGCTGGCGATTGCCCGTGATCTGTACGCCTGCGCCGGATGCTTCCAGCGATACGGTCACGTTCTTCACTTGGTTCTCCATAGCGAATACATTTACCGGAACGGTAATTTCTTCCTGCGTACTCAATACACGGGGCAGAGTAGACAACAGCATGAGCGGTGTCCGCACAAATGCAGTCTTTTCCGCATTTCCGTAAGCGCCGTCCTGTCCGGCAACTACCATCGCACGTACAGAACCCACATACATCGGAAGCTTCAACGTATGTGTCTGTTGCTTGCCTTTCGCAAGATAGAAAGGACCGATAAATTTGACCACCGGTTTGAAACGGTTGGCTTTGGCATCTGCCGGTTTCAGCGAGGCATCTCCACCTGTGCTGAACAATGAACTGTAACGTCCGCCGGAAGCACCTAGCACATCGTCGTACATATCCCATGTACGGATGCCGAGAGCCTCGCGTGCATAAAACTCGTTCCACGGGTCGGGCGTCTTGAAGTTAGTCAGATCGAGCAGACCGTCATCCACAATCGCCAGTGTATAAGTCATCGGTTTTCCGCTTTTCTCGCTGACAGTCACGTTAAAGTCAGTTTCCGGACGCAGCACTTCCGGCATCTTGATCTGCGGTTGCAGAATCGTCTGACGGTTGGTCACAAATACCGGAGCAATGCCGTACATACGGATCGGCAGATCATTGACTGTCTGCGCATGAGGCTGCAACAGGCTGATATGCAGATAAACATTCGGAGCCATTTCCGGTGTAATCTTGAAGGTGAGTTTCGTATCTCCCTGATCGGACACTTCGAGCCATTGCTGCTGCAAGACGGTCGAACCGTTTTCGAGGGATACCAGCGCACGTCCTCCGGCGGCTGCGGGAATGATTGCCGTGGCTGTTTCTCCTATCTCATAAGAATCTTTGTCCAGTGAGAAAGCGAGCATCTTGATGCCGCTCGGGTCTGTCTTGTTCGAACGTCCGCGCCAGTCGGGCCAGTCGATGTAGACGGTTCCTCCGGTGGCGTGTCCGCTTTCACGGTCTTTCACGTACACCAGATAGCGTCCCCAATCCGGATAATTGATGCGGAACTTGAAGGAGGCTTTTCCTCCTGTGGTCTGCAGGTTACCACTGGCAACGGGAGTGATGGAACTGTTGTTGATGTAGGTTCCGAAAGACTCTTCACCGTTTTCCCACCACCAGCTCCAGCTGATCCGGTAGATTTTATATTCCAGATTGGAACGGTTCACCGGCTGTCCCTGATCGTTGACCGTCACGATGTCAAACACATGATCTTTGTCTGTTTCGATATACTTTCCTTTCGGCTGGTTCAGATTGATGCCCACATACGATGTGAACGGAGAGAAGGGAACAGTCTGCGAGTAAATGCTCGCATCTCCTCCCGGTTCGAAGACACGGGTGGTGAGCGTTGCATTCAGCATGCCCGGAGCACCCGTTGCTACCGGAAGCTGTATATTGACGCCTGCTCTTCCTTCCGCATCCAGTACCCCGTTGAATACATCCGCCCGGACGGTCGTAAAGTCCGTTGCCGGATTGTTGAACAGGTATTGCCCGTAGTTCTTGAACTGCGTATTGACCTTTGATAAGGACATTTCGACCTTTGCTTTCAGCCGCGATGCGGTGGCTCCCGTCAGCCATGAAGAAGTAAGCGGGGCATATACGTCTTTGCTCGAAGCCTGAAGGATGGTTGGTAAAGCCAGTGTAATCTTCAGACGGTTCGGCTTGATGGTTTCGATGCGCAGACTCTTGTGGAAGGCAGTTCCTCCTACTTTCACGTAGGCATTCCATAATCCGGTGGGATCATCGGCTTGTGTGGGCACGTCAAATGTATAGAATCCGTTTGTGCCCTGCGTAGAGATCATTTTGGTATAGAACTGTCCTCTGGGATTGTAAATCTCCAATGCTACCGGATGTTTGTCCGGAATGCGTTTCTCCCGGTCTTCCAGCATAAAGGAAATATGCAGTGTATCTCCCGGACGCCATACGCCTCTCTCGCCATAGATAAATCCTTTCAGGCCTTTCTGAATGTCTTTTCCTCCCACATCGAACCGGCTGACCGACTGCTCTTCGCCATCGACCACGCGTACATATGCCTTTTGCTTGTCCGCTTCGGCTACCGCTATGAAAGGAACTCCTTTCGGAGTGATTTCTACCAGTCCTTCACCGTTCGTCTCTCCTTTTCCAATCGGCTGAAGCTGGAAGTTATAAATCGTTACCTGTGCTTTCGCTACCGGCTTCGTATCCAGAATGTTATTTACTGCAATCCACAACTTATTCAGTGAATTACGTTTCACAATCATTCCCAAATTGGAGGCAAGGATATTGCAGGCGGCTATTCGGTCGGAATTCATATAGTAGGACGGATGGCAGGGATTATCCCGTTCTGTCCATCGGTACTGGCTCCAGTCCATCGGCACGCTGCCGTTATAATAATAGTATGTTTCCGGAGTGTCCCATACCGCTTCATCGTCTTCCGACAATGTCTCTCCGCTGACTTTGGTCAGGTTGTCGGAAGACTTGTTGTCCACGAACTGCATTTCCTTGTTTTCACTTCCCCCGCAAGGATAAGCGGAGTATTCCTGGCGGAACGAGAGGATGACACGGTAAATGGCTCCCGGCTCCTGATGAATCAATCCGGCAAGGTCTATCGAATAGTCTTCCCAGCGGTGCACATCTTTGGAAGAATCTTTCGCCAGCCACAATGTTTTCTTATAAACCAGTCGTCCCGAACGGCGCAATTCATTGGCTGAGGAGAGCGAATTGTTCTGCATGAACATCAATACGTTGTTTTCGAAAATACGGATCACGCTCAAATCCACCGCATATAGATTGACGGCGCGGAAGGGGATGATCAGACTTTTCGAATCGGGCAGGATAGCGGCGGAAGTTGCCATTTCTACCTGCGGTTTCAGGTTCAGTTCGCTGAATGAGATGGAATGGGAAGTGCCTAGCGGTTTGTCCTGTCTGTTTCTTATTCCTTCATGGATGTTCAGTGTCAGTTTATTCTGTTTGCCGGCTTCGAAGTAAATGAATACTTTATTCTCTTTGATCTGGAAAATAGAGGAAGAAACTTCCGGAACGTCGATGAGTCCTTTCAAGTCCTGTGTGTTGGATACAGGGTCGGAGAATATGATTTCAATTCCGTTTTCCGGTTGGTCGATGCGTACGGCGGACAGGAAGCGGAAACTGTTCTTTGCGGGGATCAGAATGCTTTCGTTTTGGGTACGGTCGATGCCTGCCGGATTGCCTTTGGCGGTAATTTCCAGTTGGTAATCTTCCGCCTCTTTGGTTATCTGGCTGATGCTGAATACGTATCGGGTCGGATGATCTGTCTGGGTGATCTCAATCGGATAGCTTTTGTTCTTTTCGCTTCCGGCTGTGAGCATTTTCTCTACTTCCTCTTTTTTCACTACATCGCTGAAACGTATTTCACCCGTTACGGTCACTTGGTCGGGCTGGGTGGCTGTAACGGTTATCGGATCGGTATGAATACTAAAGTTTCGTTCCTGCACGCGGAAGGAGAAGTTGAATTCTTCCAGCTTTTTGTCTACATCGACGAAATCTCCCAGGCGGAAGGTTCCTTCGTAAAAGGCGCCTGGTTTCAGTGCCCCTTCTTCGGGGACAAATTCAATGGTATTGTTGCTGACCCAATACGTTTTTCCTTTCAATGAAGGAGAGAAACTGAACGGATTGTCTTTCAGTTCCTGATTCAGGTCTACCATCGGCTGGTCTTGTGTCAGTTCTATGCGTATCGTTGAGTTTTGCGAAATCACTCCTCCCGTATAAGCATTGACGTATGGAGCGTATTCGGCAGAAGGAATAATGTCTTTCTGATTACTTTTACAGGACGAAAATCCCGCAATTACTGTCAAAAGAATCAAGAATAGTCCGGCAGCAGTGCTGCATCTGGTTTTAATTTGTCCCATAGCGATGAGGTTTTATGATTCAACAAACAAATATACAGTTTTTATGGAAGAATTCTCTTAAATCTGCTTACTTTTGTACATTCAAATCATGTATTTATGGGAAGAAAGCAAGAATATAAAGAGACGAATTTGGAGTTCTTAAAAGAATTGTCATCGCAGGAAGGTGTTTATGCCTTGCCTTGCGGCATCTATTATAAGGTTTTGGAGACCGGTACGGGGACTGTTTTTCCTAATGTGCGGAGTATTGTTACCGTTCATTATAAGGGGAGTCTGATTAACGGTCGGGTGTTCGATAATTCTTATGAACGTAATTGTCCGGAAGCTTTCCGCCTCTGCGATGTAATAGATGGTTGGCAACTGGCGCTCCAACGGATGCGTGCGGGAGATAAATGGATCATCTATATACCTTACACGATGGGATACGGAACCCGTGCATCCGGTCCGATTCCGGCTTTTTCGACATTGGTATTTGAGGTAGAGCTTTTGGGAGTTGCATAACTAACGAAGAAAGATATGAAAGTGGAAATAAGAAGCAAAGTGGTGATATTGCTATGTATCGTTCTGGCAGTTTTTTCTTCCTGTATCACGGACGATGATGATGATAGGGGAGACTTTGCTCTTGTTGCCGGTGACGCCCTTCCTCAGTTTTCGGTAGAGATGAGTGATGGGGGAATGTTGAATACGCAGTCATTTAGCGGGAAGGTTGGAGTGATTGTCTTTTTTCATACGGATTGTCCGGATTGTCAGAAAGAACTTCCGGTTATTCAGAAAGTTTATGATACATATAAAGAGAATCCGGATGTATTATTGTCTTGTATCAGCCGTTCGGAATCGGGCTCTGAAGTACAAGCCTATTGGGAAAAACATTCGTTTACCTTGCCTTTTTCCGCTCAGAATGATGATGCTGTCTTTTCGCTTTTTGCTTCCCATACCATTCCCCGTATATTGATAACAGACAAGGAGGGGATTATTCGTGCTGTATATACAGATGATCCTTTGGCGACCTATCAAGAATTGGCAAAAGATATCGATGCTGTCCTAATCGATAAGTTGTCCGGGAATGAACGATAGCTCATTTGTTGCAAATCAACAGGTGGTTTAATCTGGCTTTTTCTATTATTTGTTTTCATTCTTATAGACTGGTGAAAAACTTGTTTGTATCATATATTTACGATATTCCCCGGGAGATTAACAATTTTTATGTCAGTAAATGCAGGGTGGAACGGCAGAAGACTGGAAAAATAAAAAAGATGATCTGTTAATTGATTATCAGGATTTTAATTGTTGTGCTATCCCTACAGAAAAGTAAATCTACTGACACTACTGACAACTGACACCTTAAGGCCTCTTTACAGAGAATACATCCAAGAGGAATGGATGAGTATGTAAATTAAAATGCCTTTAAATAACTCTTAATCACTGAAGTTCCGCAAATTCTTTATATTATTGACAAACAGTAGTATCTCAATTGGGAGTGACTAAAAAGTCGGTAGTATCTTAAGTCTCCTCCCAGGAGGGAGGGGAATTAAGATAGTTTGGATAACGCAAAAGTAACTTGCGAAACTTGAATTAATCATAGTTTACTAATAACTTTGTCATCACTGGAAGAAAGAAGCCTATTCAACGCTGTTGAAATTGTATTCCTACCTTCGTCCGGTTATTCATATTTGTTGTAGTGTATATATTTACAAATGAATGAATGGAAAAGTACTGCCACTAAATGCTCCATACTGACAGAGTGTGCATGGAATTAATATTTTATATGTTTATAATGTGTTGATAATTAGTAATGTATGCAAACGGAAAAAGAAATGTTATTATTAAAGAAACGCTAAAGTGGCAGTTGTCAGTGTCAGTAGGGAATAAAGGACTTTTTAATGGTGCAAATAGTATACATATGTGAGTGCGAAAGAACAGAAATACAAAGAGAAAAGAACGAAAAGTGAAAGGAAATGAGGCAGAGGAGTGTAACGATTGAAGTACTTGAAGAGGGAAAATGATGTACAAGAATGTAAGAAGTAAAGTACTGGAGTTGAGAGTTTTAAGTACTTGAGTTGGAAGTATGAAGTACGAGAAACTGCAAGATGAAGTACAAGAGTTGATGGGAGTAAGTACTAGAATCAATGGAATGAAAAATAGCAGACATGCCATTTCTTAGTATAACACACTATCAAAGTCTTGAAAAAAGCGTTTCAATACAATCATTAATACACTGATTTAAGTTATCTTTGCGGTTAAGAATAGATGATTGTCATTATGAAAAGATCAATAAAGCGTTTGCCCAAACGCACACAGGAAGAGTTGGCAGTGCTGCAAGAACTGATATTGCAGTACCTTGTGAATGTACGTATGATTATCCTCTATGGGAGTTATGCACGTGGAGAATATGTCATTTGGGATGAAACATACGACGAACGAGGTGGACTTACTTACTACCAAAGCGACCTTGATATTCTGGTGATATGTGATACGGGCGATGCTATTAAAGCGGAGAATCATGCGAACGCCTTTGTTGTTCCTAGGTATGATAAACGAATGGAAGGAAGGAGACATCCTGCACCACCTCAGATCATTGTTGAAAGCACGACAACTTTTAATCGGGCTATCCGAAGGAAACATTATTTCTTTTATGAGGCCTTAAGAGACGGCATTCTGTTATATGATGACGGCACGTTTCAGATTGGCAAACCGGAGAAGTTGCCGTATCGGGAAATAAAGCAATATGCGGAGGAAGAATATGCAGGATGTTTCGACATGGCAGAGGGATTATTAAGACATGGAAAATTGGCTCAAGTGGAAAAAGAATATAAATTAGGTTCATTCTTTTTACATCAAGCTTGCGAACGTTACTACAAGACGTATATGCTTGTCCATAGTGGCACTCGCCCTAAATCCCATAAATTGGAAGTGTTGGGCCCGATGGCTAAAAGCCGTTCACGAGGTTTCGCGAATGTATTTCCAGTTAATACTCCCGAAGATAGAGAAGCGTTTGATAAATTATGTCGGGCGTATATCGAAGCTCGGTACAACCGACTATTCACTGTCAGTGAAGAACAATACGAATATATGCTGGCACGAACGGAAGCATTGCGCGAGGTGACTATTCGGGAGTGTGCCGCACGCATTGCGTATTATGATAAGATGATAGAGAAGGAAGAGAATTCTCTGATTTGAAGCTTTGGAATTTTAGGGTGACGCACGATGAAAGTCACCCTACTCAATATACTATTACCGTTTCTTCCGAATCTTAAATGTAGCAAGATTACCTTTATGGTCGCTGGGCCAAATACAAGAAGGCGTCAGAATCTTATCTTTAGAATCGTTTTCTGTTATTTTTCCCCGGACAACTGTTTCGGAGGGACCTACCAACTTGCTATTCTTCATGGAAAGCATCGACTCCAATGGATAATAATAAATGAAATCAATCCGGTCACGTTCGTCTGCTTCAGGCGCCCAAGCCAACTTTTCCAGTTTTGCCTCTTCTGCGAGTTTGTTTCCGGCAGGGAATGTAAAACCGGGATATCGAACTGTATTGGGGTATTTTTCACGATAAGCATCTTTGAATCCTGCTTTGCTCAACATCATTGAGCAGTCCCAATGAATGACAGCCCCATTATGATCCCACAAATCCTTTGTATCTGCCTGCCAGTCTAAATGAGAGGGCTCATTAAAATCTCCTCCCATGATTATCGGGCGGCCTTGTTGAATGTCAGATTGTACTTCCTGAATAAAAGCACGGATGGTTTCATCCCGGAAAGACTGTCTGTTTGCTTTCAAGACTTCTTCTTCATCCGTTATCGGCTTATCCATTTTCTTCCAGGTAGTACCATTATATCCACGTGGCATATAGCATTGATAATGCCGGTAGTCCAAATGACAAGAATAGAAAGATACGGGTTGGCCTTCGATTGTTGCAACCATTTTCACCATAGCACGACCTTCGTCACCAGGTACGATGCAGCATTTGGTCCAACTGTCCGGCTTGAATTTACTCAAAACACCGATTGCAAGATCAAACGTTTCACCATAGTAATGTTTTCCTCTCTTCTCCAGCTCTTCGATCACATGAGGGATAAACTGTTTTCCGTCTCTGATTTCGCACAGAAAAACGACATCCGCATCCATCTGATCCAGTACATCAATAATGCCTTGATCTCCGTTGGGTACTTTAGTACATCCATGCCACAGGTTTAATTGGAAAACGGTAAAAGTGTCTTTCGCTTTTGCATGGCAAACATTGACCAGACAAAACAAGCAAAGTAATAATAGTAAGTTCTTTTTCATATCGTGTCCTTTATATTCTTTGGAATTTCAGTCATTGTGAAATTCATTGATATATTCCATACCATAGGTCATTAAGAATTCATGCAAAAGTAATACATTTTTTATTTATTCCAATCTATTTATGTGCTTTTTGAATTTTCTTCTTCGGCTAGTTCTTTTATTTCTTTATTCAGAAAGACTGATAATACAGTTCTTACTATAACTACACCTCCTAAAATAGCCAGTTCGTCTAAAGTCGGGTCTACTACGGTCTTTAGTATGTCTGATGCAATTAGAAATTCTAATCCCAATAAGAGGTAACTGCCGAAATCAGCTCTCAGCTGCCGGACATTATTGATGGTATAGGTTCCGTTGATCCGTTTGAATTCGTTACGGAGAAAAGCGATGAATCCTACGAATACTCCATAGGTTACAATCAATAAGCTGATTACGCCAATGATGGTGGCCAGTATGTTTAAAAATGTCAGTAGCATCGTTTCATGATGTTTGGTTATATTGTAATAACAAGTTATCCTGTATAAAAGTTTTGTATTGTGATGTAGAAAACGGATAATTAGTTGTAATAGTCAAGACTTGTTCTGACATTTGACTACTATGGAGGAACAATCGATGAAATACTTGCTGCCCCGTTTTACCTGATTATGTTATTTCATTATACATATTGGCAAATTCAATCTGCCTTGTACGCCTCTGGTATCTATTCTGCTTTCTTTGGGACCTGGAATCAGTGGGCTATAGTTTAAGATATGGCGTATTCTTTTTCGTTGTTCTAAAGTTATTTCATTATAAAAGCAATATGCATAGTCCATAATGTTGTGTGCTTCATATTCTCCTTTTTCACAGCTATATCGTTTAGCTAAATCTTTTAATTGATATTTATTCTGTTTATCCAAATTGTTAAGCCATTGTTCATACTCACTACGGTTATAACTGGGAGTATCTTTGCAATAATCCGTATCGGTACACATTGAAGTGGTCCCTCCTTCTGAGAATACATGACGTAATCCTAAATAGTGTCCGAGTTCGTGTGCTAATGTTATTGCAGCATCGTTTTGATTAATTCTTTCATCTGTACTTTGCTCATAAATATATGAACTATTGATCGATATACAATATGGGAAACTCAAATTCTCTAAAGTGATCCACGAAGCTGATACCTGTTGAGTCCCTTCTAAAAAAAAGTCCTTTAAACTATATGGAAATGTAGATATGCCTAAAATCTGCGAATCCGTAAAAGGATATACCATTATGTTAATGTATTCATTGGGTTCCCATAGTAAAGATGTATATTTTCCTGTATTATCTCTCATAAACTTTTCGCAATCAATAGGAAGCTCATTAAATGGCACTCTTTCTACTCCAGGTTCTGGTAATGTGGTTCCATTCTTATCTTTGGTTGCTAATACAAATTCGAGATTTATATCAATTCCACATTTTTCAGATTGATAGAAATGGTTAGTTCGCACTAATACATCTTTTAAATGGTCTTCTTTTATATATTGATTTATGTCATTTTCGTTTTGATAAAGAACATGGAAAATAACGGGTAATTGATAGTGTATTTTATCTAAATCTGGATTAACTTCTCCTTTTTGTTGTGAAATCTTGATTGTTTGGTTTATCCCTTGGGCGGATATGATTAGATTAGTTTGTCTGTTTGCATGTTTGGTGTTAGCTAGAATTTTTATAGTAAGTATATCGTTTCCTTCTCCTTGATATTTGTCTGGTATGCACCAATCAGCTGAATTTGCGATGATCCATTCAGAATTAGATGTGATAGCAACAGTTATTTTCCCTCCGTTATTGTCGATGTTGCGGAAGATGTTTTGTGAAATTTCAAGTTTTATATCATCGATTTTCTCCGAATGATCACAGCTTGTGGCTAGAAATAGTAATGTAAAGAGAATAGTGTTATATACAATTTTCATAGCTTTTATTTATAAAAGCCGTAATTTCTCATTTTCAAGAAAAGGGAAATTACGGCTTTGGGATATTTGTAACCTTTACTGAATTTCTACTTTTACTGTAAAGATTGGTGGGCTTTAATCACGAGTTCCGGTAAAAGTGGTCATACTTCCTGCATTATTAAGGAAACTTATAGTCATTGCTTTACCTGTAACAGTTATGTTGATACCAGATGAGCTTTCGCTTGAAAGAATGTATTGATTGCCTTCTTTAGTAACATTGTAATTTTCACTACCGTTATCTGTGTAGAAGTCAGCGGTAACTTTTACTACAGAAGAAGATACTTTGGTGACAGTGACTACATATGCATCAGCTGTAACATTAGTTCCAACTTTGAGTTTACCTGTATAAACTCCTGCTATGCTGGCACTGAAATCACCAGACGTTTCATCATCATCATCTCCACATGATACAAATGACAGGCTTGATATAAGCACAATCATCAACATACTTAAAATTCTAAATTGTTTCATCTTTTTTGTTTTTAATGTGTAATCTTTTTAGTCATATACTTTGGTTGTCTTAAAAAACTTTGCAAAGATACATGCTCTTTAAACATAAATATCCTTTTAATTGTTGCTGTTTTATATACAAGGTTGTAGAAGATATTTCTATGTTCTGTTGTTATATATATCAGAATATATTTGGAAGAAATTGTATTCTAATATAATGGATATACGTAACAACAGTTCTGTATCTAAGCTCTGTCTTCTAAATATATTATATACATTAGTTCGATCGCAATAGAGTCGTCTTGCGAACCATGTGACCGAGCGTTCTTGGCGATGGAGCTCTTTTTCAATAATTTGTCCGATGTGTGTCATACTGGATTATTTTCGAGAGTTTATTTTATGTAATTCTTTATTTTCTAAAATTCTCTCTTTATATCCTCTTCTCTTTTTAATAATTTATGGATATTATTATCTCATTGCAAAGATATGTTATAAGCTGGTTCATGGTAAGAATTTGTTGTAGAGAACTAAACAACGATAGTGTAGATTATTTGTAACAATCATCATCTTTTTTATAAAAATAGGAGAGTGCCTTATAAAAAATTCTCTCCTGTATAATAATAAGTAACTTTTATTACTTAGCTAAGGCCTGAGCTACGTCTACAGCGCAAGCCACAGTGCAACTTACCATTGGGGTGTTACCAATTCCCAAGAATCCTATTATTTCGGCTTCTTGTAAACTATAGCAATCTGTTATTAATCAATACTATAATAGTTATTCATAAATGATTTGAGTTGGCAAAAGATATTAATTCTTCGATTTGCCCTCTCTCATAGCTTTCTGCTGGTTCAAGCGTTCCTGCTGCTTCTTTTGATTATGATTTTATGTAAATGTAGCTATTCATTGTATATAAATCTATCATTCAACAATTCTAAATGATAGGTGAGATAAGGTATCTAAAACTACCATCTACTTCAAATTACCACAAATAAAAAACTCCTGTAATCACATGGACTACAGGAGTTTATTTATATAATGTAACTTTAATTACTTAGCCAAAGCCTGAGCTACGTCAACAGCACAAGCTACAGTACAACCTACCATAGGATTGTTACCAATTCCCAGGAATCCCATCATTTCTACGTGAGCAGGAACTGATGAAGAACCAGCGAACTGTGCATCAGAGTGCATACGACCCATCGTATCTGTCATACCATAAGAAGCCGGACCAGCTGCCATGTTATCGGGGTGAAGAGTACGGCCTGTACCACCACCGGAAGCAACTGAGAAGTATGGCTTACCAGCCAATACACGTTCTTTCTTATAAGTACCGGCAACCGGGTGTTGGAAACGAGTCGGGTTAGTAGAGTTACCTGTGATAGATACGTCTACGCCTTCTTTCCACATGATAGCTACACCTTCGCGAACATCGTCAGCACCGTAGCATTTTACTTTTGCACGAGGACCGTCAGAGTAAGCGATTTCGCGAACTACTTTCAGCTCACCAGTGAAATAATCAAACTGAGTCTGAACATAAGTAAAACCATTGATACGAGAGATGATCTGAGCAGCGTCTTTTCCAAGACCGTTCAGGATGCAACGCAATGGCTCTTTACGTACTTTGTCTGCTTTTGCAGCGATTTTGATAGCACCTTCAGCAGCAGCGAAAGATTCGTGACCTGCAAGGAATGCGAAACATTTAGTTTCTTCGCGAAGCAACATAGCAGCCAGGTTACCATGACCGATACCAACCTTACGGTCGTCAGCTACAGAACCCGGGATACAGAATGCCTGCAAACCGATACCGATAGCTTCAGCAGCTTCAGCAGCGTTTGTGCAGTTCTTCTTAAGAGCAATTGCAGTACCTACAACGTATGCCCATTTTGCGTTTTCAAAACAGATAGGCTGAGTTTCTTCACACGTTTTATAAGGATCAAGTCCGGCAGCTTCGCAGATTGCGTTAGCTTCTTCGATGTCTTTGATGCCGTTAGCGTTCAAGGCTTCAATGATACCTTTGATACGACGGTCTTGGCTTTCGAATTTTACTTCTCTAATCATAGTTTCTTTCCTCCTTATATTATTCGTGACGTGGATCAATGTGTTTAACTGCTCCCTGTTCTGCTGTTACACGACCATAAGTACCTGTAACTTTCTTCAATGCTTCGTTAGCATCAGTTCCCTTCTTGATTTCATCCATGAATTTACCCATGTGAACGAATTCGTATCCACAGATTTCATCATTCTTATCCAAGAAGATATTTTTGATGTAACCTTCAGCCATTTCAAGGTAACGAGGACCTTTAGCCAAAGTACCATAAAGGGTACCTACCTGGCTGCGCAGACCTTTACCTAAGTCTTCCAGACCTGCACCGATAATCAAACCACCTTCAGAGAAAGCAGACTGAGTGCGTCCGTAAACGATTTGCAGGAAGAGTTCGCGCATAGCTGTGTTGATTGCGTCGCAAACAAGGTCAGTGTTCAGTGCTTCGAGGATTGTTTTACCCGGAAGGATTTCAGCAGCCATAGCAGCTGAGTGAGTCATACCGGAACATCCGATAGTCTCAACTAAAGCTTCCTGGATAACGCCTTCTTTAACATTCAGTGTCAGTTTACAAGCACCCTGCTGAGGTGCACACCAACCGATACCGTGTGTCAAACCTGAAATATCAACGATTTCTTTAGATTTTACCCATTTGCCTTCTTCGGGTATGGGAGCCGGTCCGTGGTTAGGACCCTTCTTTACAACACACATGTGTTCCACTTCGTGTGAATAAGTCATAATTAGCTCTTTTTTTTAGTGATATAATTAAAAATACGTAGTCACGATTCTCTAAATCGCCCACAAAGGTAGTCGATTTATTTGTTTCTGCAAATCGCCATATCTTACTTTTTTGTGAAAAGTGACAAATCCGTTTACGTTTTTTCTTCGTTTGCTAAGTCGGGATTGCATTTGTGAAAGATTACTATGTGTCGAACTATCTATTCGTTGCTTTGTTGTTATCTGAAATATAAATTTTATGGAACTCAATCAGGTTGATATACATTATTTGATAGCGGCAATCTGCGTTATTTCATCTGCATTGGTATTTTATACTATCGGTGTATGGGGAGAAAGGCTGCAAAAGAAACTGAAGTTATGGCATATTATTTTCTTTCTTTTAGGATTGGTGTCCGATGCAGTCGGGACCAGCCTGATGGAGCATATTGCCGAATTAACGCATTTGCATGATGAAATCCACACGGTAACGGGGACGATTGCCATTCTTCTGATGTTTGTACATGCTTCATGGGCGATATGGACTTATGTGAAGGGATCTGCCGAGGCGAAAAGGCATTTTAATCGTTTTAGTATCGTCGTTTGGTGCATTTGGTTAATACCTTATTTAATAGGTATGGCCATAGGAATGCATTTACATGCATAAATAGTTATATGTTTTTGCATTAGATAGACTTAAAAGAGTTCCTTCTTTCAGCTAACTCCTGCAAAGAAAAAAATATTTTAGTCTCACGGTCTCACTGTTTTTGTGTAATCTGCATATAATTAGTATATTACAGAATGAGAGATACTTTTTAAATAGGTATCTCTCATTATTTTCTCCCTAGAATCGCTTCATTTCAGTCTATCTCTCACTCTTTTTGGGGGATATCCCTCATTCCATTTCTTTGCCCTTTGCGTAAGTAGTTGCCGAATGCATCTAGCATCTTGGTTGCTGTTTACTTGTTGTTTATATATTATGTTACTTATCTCTATGGCATTTGATGCCTTTATTCGTGTGTTATTTTACCGACATCTTCATCGTTCCACCCGGGTGAACCGATCGTTGTACCCTTGTAAACAGGTCTGCGCACCTAGGTGGACATGCTTGTTCACCTGGGTGGAACGATGAAGAACTCCCTTTGAAAATGCGACAATAATAGTTGTAAAGCAGGTTATTATAGGGTTGTTTGCATACTATTGAACGGTAAAAGAAATGTGCTTAAAGGCTTTTCCGGGAAAGGGAAAGTATATCGGCATGCAATTATCTGGCGGATATCGGAAAGCAGAATGAGATACCCTGTTTTCATGGGTTTGAATTAAATTAATTCCGCCAACAGGTATGTTTTAGTGAGAATGTAGCGGTATTACTAGATAGATATAGAATAAAATTAGTAGCTTTGCTGAATAATTTATTGAACAAAGCTATGATAGAAGTTATGGAGTCCGCTTTACAGAAAGCTGCGGGCGAAGGAATGGATGAATTTATCCAGGTATTTACTGATAAATATAAGGAAGTAATCGGTGGTGAATTGACTGCTGACACAATGCCGTTGTTGACAGGTGAACAGCATTCATTGCTGGCTTATCAGATTTTTCGTGATGAAATAATGTTCGGCGGATTCTGTCAGTTGATTCAGAACGGTTATGGCGGATATATCTTTGATAATCCTTTTGCAAAAGTGATGCGCCTGTGGGGGGCGGAAGAGTTCTCTAAATTGGTATATAAAGCCAAGAAGATATATGATGCCAACCGGAAGGATCTGGAAAAAGAACGGACGGATGATGAATTCATGGCGATGTATGAGCAATATGAGGCTTTTGATGATTTGGAAGAGGCATATTTAGATATGGAGGAACAAGTGACAACACTGGTTGCCAGCTATGTAGATAATCACCTGGAACTTTTTGCAAAAATAATAAAGTAAACGATGCAGTATTTTTTAAGTATCTGCATTTATTAATTGTGAATTAGAATTTATATCTTTGCAAACTCTAAAAAATATGTTTATGAAACAAATGAAATTTTTATTAGTAGCTTTAATGACGGTTTTAATGGGGATGTCTGTTACTTCTTGTATGAATGGGGATGATAATACGATATATACCGGACCTGCGTTCGCAAAATGTACAAATTATTTTCCTGCTACATTTGAATTGGCTAATGGTCAGAAACTGGTAGTTAATGAATTGTCAATGCCTAACTTGAATATAGGGGAGATCTATTTCTTCTATTATCAGTTTGATACTGCACAACAGCCGGGGAATTCTCAGACTCTTGATGTAACACTTTATGCAGGAAGTACTCCGACTTCTATTAGTGCAAAATCTACTGAAGGACCAGAGAAAGCGGCAGATTATAACGAAGCTACTGCACCTTTATATACTTTTAATAGGGATACATCAACTCAGCCGGGAATACTTTTTGATCAATATCTTGTAATTCCTATTATGTATTGGGTAAAAGTAGAGAGTACAGACGAAAAGCAGAAAGAAGAACTTAATAAGCATTCTTTCATACTTACTTATGACTTTACAAATGTTAAATCGGGAGATACTACTCTTGAATTAACACTTAACCATGTGATAAAAGATGGTTCAGAAGAAACTGTAGATCGTAATAAATATACTTCTACTTATAAAGCCTATAATTTGACTACTGCTATTTCTGCTTTCAAAACTGCTAGTGGAGGAACTGAACCAACTAAAATAAAAGTAAATGCAAAGACCAACTCCTCAAAGAATTCTTTGGATGGTGCCGCAAATTCAACGTGGAGTGAAACACTTAAAACAAATTGAACTACAAAGAATTATTTAATATAGCAATGAAATTGATTTCCTCTCCGGCCAAGGCCTGGGAGGAAATTTCTATGGAAGAGGATAGGCGAAAAGTTTTTATGGCTTTTGTCTATCCTATGATTGGTTTATGCGGTTTGTCCGTCTTTATCGGCTCTTTGCTGACGAATGGATGGGGAGGACCGCAAAGTTTTCAAATAGCTATGACCAATTGTTGTGCCGTAGCTGTGGCATTGTTTGGTGGTTACTTTCTGGCGGCCTATGCAATTAACGAAATGGGAGTAAGAATGTTTGGTATGCCTGCCAATGCTCCGTTGACACAACAGTTTGCCGGATACGCACTTGTTGTCCCCTTCTTGCTTCAGATTGTGACCGGACTTTTACCTGATTTTAGAATTATTGCCTGGCTATTTCAGTTCTACATTGTCTATGTAGTATGGGAAGGAGCTCCCATATTGATGCAAGTGGAGGAAAAAGTACGATTGAAATACACCCTTTTCTCATCAGTTTTGTTAATACTATGTCCGACGGTGATTCAAATTGTATTTAGTAAGTTGATAGCCATACTTAATTAATGTGTAAAGATGAAACAACCTTCTGTAAATATCAAGAATAAACGTGCTACATTTGACTATGAGTTGATGGATACCTACACGGCAGGTATCGTATTGACAGGCACGGAAATTAAATCCATTCGTTTAGGAAAAGCAAGTCTGGTGGATACATTTTGTTATTTTGCGAAAGGCGAATTATGGGTAAAGAATATGCATATCGCCGAGTACTTCTATGGTTCGTACAATAATCATACAGCTCGTAGAGACAGAAAGTTGTTGCTTAATAGGAAAGAATTGGAAAAAATTCAACGGGGAATGAAAGACCCCGGTTTTACTACCGTTCCTGTACGTTTGTTCATCAACGAAAAAGGTTTGGCGAAACTGGTCGTTGCTTTGGCGAAAGGTAAAAAACAGTACGATAAACGGGAATCAATTAAAGAAAAAGATGACCGCAGAGACATGGCCCGAATGTTTAAGCAATAAGATGGCTTTATAGCGTAATAGTAAGATAAGATCGTGATAGGTCTAAGATAGGCAGAGTGACAATTAGGTGTTAATGTAATAAGGTAAGAATGAAAAAGACAATTTCTCAGATTGTATCCGAGCGTATTCTGATTCTGGATGGCGCAATGGGCACAATGATCCAACAATATAATCTTAAAGAAGAAGATTTTCGTGGTGAACGTTTTGCGCATATTCCCGGTCAGTTGAAGGGGAATAATGATTTGTTGTGTCTGACTCGCCCCGATGTCATTCAAGATATCCATCGTAAATACCTGGAAGCAGGTGCGGATATTATCGAGACCAATACATTCAGTTCTACAACTGTCTCAATGGCGGATTATCATGTAGAGGAATATGTGCGCGAAATCAATCTTGCCGCTACCAGACTGGCACGTGAACTGGCGGACGAATATACGGCAAAGAATCCGGATAAACCGCGTTTTGTTGCAGGCTCCGTTGGACCTACTAATAAAACCTGTTCTATGAGCCCGGATGTGAACAATCCGGCGTTTCGTGCCTTGTCTTATGACGAACTGGCTACCTCTTACCAGCAGCAAATGGAAGCCATGCTGGAAGGTGGGGTGGATGCCATTCTTATCGAAACCATATTTGATACGCTGAATGCGAAAGCTGCCATCTTTGCAGCCGGACAGGCTATGAAGGTGACAGGAATAGAAGTCCCTGTTATGTTGTCTGTGACGGTATCCGATATCGGCGGACGTACATTGTCCGGACAGACTTTGGAAGCTTTCCTTGCTTCTGTGCAGCATGCCAATATATTTTCAGTCGGATTGAATTGCTCCTTTGGTGCCCGTCAGTTGAAGCCTTTTCTTGAACAGTTGGCTTCGCGTGCACCTTATTATATCAGTGCTTATCCTAATGCGGGCCTTCCGAATAGTCTGGGGAAATATGATCAGACTCCCGCAGATATGGCTCATGAAGTGAAGGAGTATATTCAGGAAGGATTGGTTAATATTATCGGTGGTTGTTGTGGTACGACAGATGCCTACATTGCAGAATATCAGACACTGATAGCAGGTGCCAAACCTCATGTTCCGGCACCCAAACCGGATTGTATGTGGCTTTCCGGACTCGAACTGCTGGAAGTGAAACCGGAAATCAACTTTGTGAATATAGGTGAGCGTTGCAACGTAGCAGGCTCACGCAAGTTTCTTCGTCTGGTTAATGAAAAGAAATATGATGAAGCCCTTTCCATAGCTCGTCAGCAAGTAGAAGACGGAGCTTTGGTTATTGACGTTAATATGGATGATGGTCTGCTGGATGCCCGGACTGAGATGACTACTTTTCTGAATCTCATCATGTCCGAACCGGAAATAGCCCGTGTACCTGTTATGATCGACTCTTCCAAATGGGAAGTGATCGAAGCCGGATTGAAATGCCTGCAAGGCAAATCAATCGTAAACTCGATCTCTCTGAAGGAAGGGGAGGAAGTATTTCTGGAGCATGCCCGGATCATCAAGCAATATGGAGCGGCAACTGTCGTGATGGCTTTTGATGAAAAAGGACAGGCGGATACTGCTGCCCGCAAGATAGAAGTGTGCGAACGTGCATATCGTCTGCTGGTTGATAAAGTTGGATTCAATCCTCATGATATTATTTTCGACCCGAATGTGCTTGCGGTGGCTACAGGAATCGAAGAGCATAACAATTACGCCGTAGACTTTATAGAAGCTACCGGATGGATCAGGAAGAATCTTCCCGGTGCACACGTCAGCGGTGGAGTGAGTAATCTTTCTTTCTCTTTCCGTGGCAATAATTATATTCGTGAAGCAATGCATGCGGTATTCCTTTATCATGCCATCCAGCAAGGGATGGATATGGGAATCGTCAATCCGGGAACTTCCGTACTCTACAGTGATATTCCTGCAGATACGCTGGAAAAGATAGAGGACGTTGTATTGAATCGTCGTCCCGATGCTGCCGAGCGTCTGATAGAACTGGCGGAAGCATTGAAAGAAACGATGGGCGGTACTTCCGGTCAGGCAGCTGTGAAGCAGGATGCATGGAGAGAAGAATCCGTACAAGAGCGTTTGAAATATGCTTTGATGAAGGGAATCGGTGATTATCTGGAACAGGATTTAGCGGAAGCTTTACCTTTATATGATAAAGCTGTAGATGTAATTGAAGGTCCGTTGATGGATGGAATGAATTATGTCGGCGAGCTTTTTGGCGCAGGAAAAATGTTCCTGCCTCAGGTCGTGAAGACTGCCCGTACTATGAAGAAAGCCGTAGCTATACTGCAACCGATCATTGAATCAGAAAAAGTGGAAGGATCATCTTCTGCCGGAAAAGTTCTGCTTGCCACCGTAAAAGGGGATGTGCACGACATCGGAAAAAATATAGTTGCCGTCGTAATGGCGTGCAACGGTTATGATATAGTTGACTTGGGAGTGATGGTTCCGGCAGAAACCATTGTTCAGCGTGCCATCGAAGAAAAAGTCGATATGATCGGTTTGAGTGGCTTGATCACACCTTCTCTGGAAGAAATGACTCATGTGGCTGCCGAACTGGAGAAAGCCGGACTGGATATTCCTCTGTTGATTGGCGGAGCCACTACTTCAAAGATGCATACGGCACTGAAAATCGCACCTGTATATCATGCACCGGTTGTACATCTGAAAGATGCTTCTCAGAATGCCAGTGTTGCTTCCCGGCTGTTGAATTCGCAGATGAAAGCCGAACTGATTAATGAGTTAGATGCAGAATATCAGGCACTTCGTGAGAAGAGCGGACTATTACGCCGTGAAACAGTATCGTTGGAAGAAGCCCAGAAAAATAAGTTAAACCTATTTTAAAGACTTGTCACAATGAAAAAGATTTTTTCTTTCTTGTGTATGTTCATGGCAATGACTGCTATGATCTCGTGTTCTTCCTCAAAAGAGGAAAAAGGAACAACCGGCACCGGAAATGCCGCTTTGGATAATATCTTTGAGCGTAAGAGTGTGCGTACTTACTTGAATAAAGGTGTAGAGAAAGAGAAAATTGATTTAATGCTTCGTGCTGGAATGTCTGCTCCATCGGGAAAGGATGTTCGTCCCTGGGAGTTTGTGGTTGTTTCCGACCGTGCGAAACTGGATTCGATGGCGGCGGCTCTTCCTTATGCCAAAATGTTGACACAAGCCCGTAATGCGATTATTGTCTGTGGTGATTCTGCCCGTTCTTTTTATTGGTATTTAGACTGTTCTGCTGCAGCACAGAATATTTTGCTGGCTGCTGAAAGTATGGGGCTGGGTGCTGTATGGACAGCTGCTTATCCGTATGAAGATCGTATGGAAGTCGTTCGCAAATATACCCACCTGCCCGAGAATATTCTTCCTCTTTGTGTCATTCCTTTCGGCTATCCTGCAACAAAAGAGCAGCCGAAACAGAAATATGACGAGAAAAAGATACATTATAATCAGTATTAGTAAACAAAAGTTTTGTCTTTTCAATAAATTCCTTACATTTGTGGCTTAATTGATTAAAATCTGATACGCAAATGTTTGGAATAGATGACCCTTTTATAGTCTTGCCATATATCCTCTCAGTGATATGTGTGATTTTTGCTGCCTGGTTTGGGCTGAAATATTGGAATAAGGACGACGATAAAGACGAAACGCGATGAATACATTTACTCTTGGCTTGATTGTGATAGCTTATCTGCTGTCATTGGCCTACCTCGGTTTTTTAGGATATAAGAAGACTACGAATACCAGTGATTATCTGGTTGGCGGACGTCAGATGAATCCGATAGTGATGGCGCTTTCTTATGGTGCTACGTTTATCTCTGCGTCTGCTATAGTTGGTTTTGGCGGAGTAGCGGCTGCTTTCGGTATGGGTATTCAGTGGCTGTGTTTCCTCAATATGTTTGTCGGGGTAGTTATCGCCTTCATATTCTTCGGCTTGCGTACGCGGCGCATGGGAGCAAAACTGAATGTCAGCACTTTTCCGCAGTTATTAGGCCGTCATTTTCGTTCCCGTAATATACAGGTGTTCATTGCAGCCGTCATATTTATAGGCATGCCGCTGTACGCTGCTGTGGTGATGAAAGGGGGCGCTGTATTTATTGAACAGATTTTTCAGATTGATTTTAATATATCTCTGCTGATATTTACGTTAGTCATTGCTGCGTATGTGATTGCAGGAGGAATGAAGGGGGTGATGTATACGGATGCTTTACAGGCAGTTATCATGTTTGGCTGTATGTTGTTCCTGTTGTTCTCTTTGTATCAGGTGCTTGGCATGGGTTTTACGGAAGCAAACAAGGAATTGACAAATATAGCCCCTCTGGTTCCGGAAAAGTTCAAGGCATTGGGGCATCAGGGATGGACCGCAATGCCTGTGACAGGTTCTCCGCAGTGGTACTCATTGGTTACCTCTCTTATTTTGGGAGTAGGAATCGGTTGCCTTGCACAGCCTCAGTTGGTGGTACGTTTTATGACGGTAGAAAGTAGCAAACAGTTGAATCGTGGCGTATTTATCGGTTGTTTTTTCCTGATTATAACGGTAGGAGCTATCTATCATGCCGGTGCATTAAGCAATCTTTTCTTCTTGAAGACAGAAGGAGCCGTTGCTACGGAAGTGATACAGGATATTGATAAAATCATTCCTTATTTCATCAATAAAGCTATGCCGGACTGGTTTGCCGCTTTGTTTATGCTCTGTATCCTTTCTGCAAGTATGTCTACGCTTAGTTCTCAGTTCCACACAATGGGAGCATCGGTTGGTTCTGACATTTATGGTACTTATAAACCCCGTTCTCGTGGCAAATTGACAAATGTGATTCGTTTGGGAGTACTTTTCTCTATTTTGGTCAGCTATATTATTTGCTATATGCTGCCTCACGATATTATCGCCCGCGGAACTTCTATTTTCATGGGTATCTGTGCTGCTGCATTTCTTCCTGCCTACTTTTGTGCATTGTACTGGAAGAAAGCGACGAAACAGGGAGTTATGGCAAGTCTCTGGGTAGGAACTTTAGGCAGTGCTTTTGCACTAATATTCCTTCATCAGAAAGAAGCTGCCGCAATGGGAATATGTAAATTCCTGTTTGGCAAGGATGTATTGATTGAGACATATCCGTTTCCGGTAATTGACCCTATTCTCTTTGCATTACCATTGTCTATACTGGCTATTGTTGTGGTTAGCCTTTTGACGGGCAGAAACAAGTAGTAAATAAGTAATAGGTAATAAGTAATAGGTAATAAGCCGTGCGGATACACTATTGATAAGCTACGGTTATTACCTATTACCTGATACTTATTACTTATTTTATCTTTTTTTTGTACGATTCGAACCGGGACTGAATATCACGTACGAAGTTGAACGTTTCTATGCCACGGAAATATCCATTTTTACAAACAGGATCGGTGAAGTATTCCTCATTGCTTTTGAGCAGGATGAAGTTTTCGACGTTGTCTTTCCATACGAGGTTATTCTTTCCGTATTTTTTTGCTAATGCCATGGCGTCGTAGATATGTCCTAGGCCGGCATTGTAAGAAGCCAGTATGAAATTGAGTCGTTCCTGTTTGTCAGGGATCATATTGAAACTTCGGTCTGTGGCGGCAATGTATTTAACGGCTGCTTTTATACTTTCTTCCGGGTTTTGTTCTTTACCTGCGGGTACGCCCATTGCTCGTGCAGTGGCAGGCATCAGTTGCATCAATCCTTTGGCTCCTGCCCAAGATACGGCTGTTGTGTCAAAGTTTGATTCTGTATAGGCGAGGGATGCCAGCATTCGCCAGTCCCATCCGATCTCTTGGGCGTATTTCTTGAATAAATCGTCGTAATGTGATATTTTTCCTTCTTTAAGTGAAAGGATGGGGGAGTGTGGCATCATTTTACTATTCTCGAAGTAACGCTTCATACTTGCCGTATAGGCAGGAGAGGTCATATTTTCTTTATGCCAGTTTGTGGCGGCGGCTGCCAGTTCGGGACTGTCTTTTCGTACAGCCCATGAAGAACGCTGGTCAAAACTGATAGAAAGATCGATATTCAGATTGGGATAGTAAGTTTTATTCAGTTTGGCTAAATCATTATCGGCTACGGTATAGGGAATCTTACCTTGTGCTACCTGGGTGATTAAGTCTTCCGCGGTAACGCTATCTCCCGTTATCTTATGAATATGGATACCACCTCCCAGTTCGTTGTTCAGATTCACGAGGCGATCGTAATATTTGCCTGGTTTGACATATATATCTTTGCCGATAAGTTCCGTTACATCTTTCAATGGTTTATGCTTTCCATTTCCTTGCTGGACGATAACCTGATGGGTGATTATGTCTTCTCCGCAATACAAAAGGCTGTCTTTCCATTCTTTGGTAATCGGCAGGTTGTAGGCGATCATATCTCCTTCGCCTGACTGTAATTTCTGAATCAATTCACGGACATTTCTGGCTACCTCGATTCTGAGTTTCAGTCCCAGACTTTTAGCGAACTGTTCACTGAGTTCGTATTGGAATCCCATTTCCTGTCCGCGATAAATGAAATATGAAGTAGAGCTATAGAGTGTCAGCACAACCAGTTCTCCACTGTCTTTAATCTGTGGAAGATCGTGTGCTGTTTCATTCTTTTCGGTATGATGTTTGTTCCGGCATCCGAATACACAGCACAAAAGTATAAGAAACAAGGGGAGGATCAGTGTCTTGGCACTCATTCTGAACTCTTTATCTTTCATTCTTCATTTTTCAAATGTTTCTTGATATACATTGTTAATATATCGATAGCTACTGCATTGCTGCCGCCTTCTGGAACGATAAGGTCCGCATAGCGTTTGCAGGGTTCTATGAATTGCAGGTGCATCGGTTTCAGAACACGGGTATAGCGTTCCATGACAGCTTCCGCTGTCCGTCCTCTTTCGATGACATCCCTTTGGATGACACGTATCAGGCGTTCATCGGGATCGGCATCTACAAATATCTTTAGATCCATCATATTGCGTAGCTTCTTGTCGCACAAGGCAAGGATACCTTCAATAATGACGACTTCACGAGGCTCGATGTGGATGGTTTCCGGTTGGCGGGTACAAGTCAGATAAGAATAGGTCGGCTGCTCGATGCTTTTTCCTTCTTTCAGCATCATCACATGTTTGGAAAGCAAGCTCCATTCAAAAGCATCCGGATGGTCAAAGTTGATATTCTGACGTTCTTCAACCGGCACGTGACTACTGTCTTTGTAGTATGAATCCTGAGGTAATAGTACTACTTCTCCAACGGGGAGGCTTTCTATTATTTTTCGTACGACGGTGGTTTTTCCGGAGCCCGTTCCACCTGCTATTCCTATTATTAACATCTCTTTATAGTGTTATTTGAACCAAATAGAGTAATTTTGCATTAGTAATGTAATGCATTGACAAGACAAATATAGAAACAATTCATTAAAATAACAACGTAATGGTGAAACACATTGTATTATTTAAGTTAAAAGACGAAGTTCCCGAAGCGGAGAAACTCGTAGTGATGAATAAATTTAAGGAAGCTATCGAAGCGCTCCCCGCTAAGATTTCAGTGATCCGTAAGATTGAAGTCGGACTGAATATGAATCCGGGAGAGGCTTGGCATATAGCTCTCTATAGCGAATTTGACACGCTGGAGGATGTGAAGTTCTATGCAACACACCCTGATCATGTGGCAGCCGGAAAGATTATAGCTGAAGCAAAGGACAGTCGTGCATGCGTGGATTATGAATTATAACCCCCAATAATGAAAATGAGAAAATTAATTTCTTTTCTGCTTTTAAGCTTTGTAGCCTATACATTGCAGGCGCAGATTAAAGATCCGGTAAAGTTTAAAACAGAACTGAACTCTCTTTCTGATACAGAAGCGGAGATCGTGTTTACAGCTGCCATTGACAAAGGGTGGCATGTTTATTCTACCGATCTTGGAGACGGAGGACCTATTTCTGCCACATTTAATGTGGAGAAGAAGTCCGGTGTAGAACTGGTTGGTAAATTGAAGCCTGTCGGCAAGGAAATAGCTACTTTCGACAAACTGTTCGAAATGAAAGTGCGCTATTTCGAGAATACTGCCAAATTCGTGCAGAAAGTGAAGCTGACTGGTGGAGCTTATGCGATAGAAGGTTATCTGGAATATGGAGCCTGCGACGATGAGAGTTGTCTGCCTCCGACAGAAGTTCCTTTTAAGTTTTCGGGTGAAGCAAAGGCCGGAACTACGGCTACTCCTGTAGCCAAAGTTGATAAGCCGGAGACAAAAGAGGCGGAAGAGGTAACTGCTCCTGCTGCGTCCAAAGACTCTGCTGCGATGATGGAACTGGTTCCTGCTTCTGCTACGGATGCAAATGCCGATATTCAACCAGCAGTAGCTTCCGGTGACCTTTGGCGTCCGGTAATCAGTGAATTGCAGGCACTGGGCGAGGAACATACTCAGGGAGATATGTCCTGGATTTATATTTTCGTGACAGGTTTCCTGGGTGGATTGCTGGCTTTGTTCACTCCTTGTGTGTGGCCTATTATCCCGATGACAGTCAGTTTCTTTCTGAAACGTAGCAAAGATAAGAAGAAAGGTATTCGTGATGCGTGGACTTATGGTGCTTCCATTGTCGTTATTTATGTGGCATTAGGATTGGCTATTACACTGATATTTGGTGCCAGTGCGCTCAATGCTTTATCGACGAATGCTGTCTTTAATATCCTTTTCTTCCTGATGCTGGTAATCTTTGCCGCTTCATTTTTTGGAGCGTTTGAGATTAGATTACCGTCAAAGTGGGGCAATGCGGTAGATAGTAAAGCGGAATCGACTACCGGTCTGCTGAGTATCTTCCTGATGGCATTTACACTTTCACTGGTATCTTTCTCTTGTACAGGTCCGATTATCGGATTCCTGCTGGTACAGGTTTCTACTACAGGAAGCGTGGTGGCCCCGGCTATCGGTATGTTGGGTTTTGCCATTGCATTGGCATTGCCGTTCACACTCTTTGCTCTGTTCCCGTCATGGCTGAAGTCTATGCCGAAGTCGGGCGGATGGATGAATGTGATCAAAGTGACGTTAGGATTTCTGGAACTGGCATTTGCGCTTAAATTCCTGTCGGTTGCCGATCTGGCTTATGGCTGGAGATTACTCGACCGTGAAACCTTCCTCGCTCTGTGGATTGTCATCTTTGCATTGCTGGGTTTCTATTTGCTTGGTAAAATCAAGTTTCCGCATGACGATGATGACAATAAGGTGGGAGTGACTCGTTTCTTTATGGCACTTATTTCTCTGGCGTTTGCCGTATATATGGTTCCCGGTTTGTGGGGAGCTCCGTTAAAAGCCGTAAGTGCTTTTGCGCCTCCTATGCATACGCAAGACTTTAATCTGTATAAGAATGAAGTACATGCGAAATTCGATGACTACGATCTGGGTATGGAGTATGCACGTCTGAATGGCAAACCAGTGATGCTTGACTTTACAGGCTATGGATGCGTGAACTGTCGTAAGATGGAAGCCGCTGTATGGACGGACCCGAAAGTGAGTGATCTGATTAATAATGATTATGTGCTGATTACTCTGTATGTGGATAATAAAACTCCGTTGACCGAACCTGTGAAAATCGTAGAGAACGGTAAGGAACGTACTTTGCGTACAGTCGGTGATAAGTGGAGCTATCTGCAACGTGTGAAGTTTGGTGCTAATGCACAGCCTTTCTATGTATTGCTGGATAATCAGGGAAGTCCTTTGAATAAGTCTTATGCTTACGATGAAGACATTCCCAAATATATTGAATTCCTGCAAACTGGACTGGAGAATTATCGGAAGGAAAAATAATCCGAAGATATAACTATCAATGAGAAGCGGTCTCACTCTGTAGAGTGGGACCGCTTCATTTAAATAGAATAGAATAAAACTAGAAATAATGTTTTTTACATGGGTACTTCCATTACCAGAAGTTTGGTCCCTTTAGTAGCACGGATAGAGAAGCTTTTGGTATCCCATATTCCGATGCCGTCACGTTTGGCCAGATGTTCATCGGCCACGCTGATCTCTCCTTCTATCACAAACAGATAAGCTCCGTTACCTTCCTGATGCATACAATATTCGATGGTTCTTTCCGTATCGAAGTCTCCCATAGAGAACCAGGCATCCTGTTTGATGGAGGCCGGTGTCTTGCCGTTCGGTGAAATGAACAGAGATAACTCGTTCGGTTTCAGCAGCGGACGTATATCGAAATTGTTATATTCGGGTTTCGTATTCTCGATTCGGGGGAATACCCATATTTGCAGGAATTCCAATTGTTCTTCCTTGCTGTCGTTATACTCACTATGATAGATACCACTGCCCGTACTCATCACTTGGATATCACCGGGAGTAATCGTTTTCGTATTTTGTACACTGTCGCCATGTCTCAGATACCCTTTCAACGGAATGGAAATTACTTCCATATTTTTATGTGGATGAGTATCAAATCCCATCGACGGGTCTACACTGTCATCATTCAGCACTCGCAAGGCTCCGAAATGGATTCTTTCCGGATTGTAATAGTTAGCAAAACTGAATGTGTGGTGGGTTTTGAGCCAGCCATGATTAAAATAGCCTCTTGATGAAGCTCTGTCGATTACTTTTTTCATAATCTTCCTTTCTTTTTTATAGAACTTTGTTGTGTGCTTTGTTCGCACTTTTATAATAGGACAACAATTAAAGAGTACACAAAGTTCTCGGCCGGAAACTCAATAAGAAAGAAGGTTATTTTTTTATTTCAGAAAAAATACATACGTTTGTAACATCATAACAATACCTTTGTGCCCAAAAGTAAAGAAAATATGTACGCAACAGACACGCTTATGGACGAACGGGAGTTAGTTCTCCGTCTGATAGACGGCGATGAGGATGCCTTTTGCGAACTCTATGCCGCCTATAAGAATCGCTTGCTGTATTTTGCGATGAAGTTCGTCAAATCTCGTGAGTTTGCCGAAGATATTTTTCAGGACGCGTTTACGGTTGTATGGCAAAGCAGGCGTTTTATCAATCCGGATGCGTCTTTCTCATCCTATTTATATACGATTGTACGCAATCGTATCCTTAATCAGATACGGGATATGGCGAATGAAGATAAGTTGAAAGAGCATATCCTTTCTCATGCGGTTGATTCGGCCAATGAAACGAATAATAAAATATTGTTCGATGATTTGAAGGATGTCCTTAGCCGTGCATTGGAACAATTGACTCCCCGTCAGCGTGAAGTCTTTAATATGAGCCGAGATTTACAGATGTCCCATAAAGAAATTGCGGAAGCGCTGGGAGTCTCTGTCAATACCGTACAGGAGCATATTTCTGTTTCGTTGAAAGTGATTCGTGCCTACTTGACTAAATATTCGGGTACTTCTGCTGACATATTGCTGATTCTACTTTGTCTGAATTTATAATAAATGTTAATCATACCCTAGCTGTTTCCTGCCTTTGTGTATTACTAATACGAAGGGGAGAAATCAGCACCCTTATTTGAATATATGATGAAAGATACGAAGACAGAAAAAAATAAATTACGTCGTTATCTGGATGATATGTACATCCGGGAGGAAGCATCGCAGTTACTGGAAAGTATGAGAGATGCTGACCATAAAGATATATTGGATGAGTTGTCTGCCGAAGTCTGGGAGGAATCCGTCAGCCAGCAGCCTGTTACTGACTTGGAGCGTGAGAAGTATAAAAAGGAGGCTCGCCAGTTGCTGAAACATATTGAACATAAGAAACGTACCTGGTTTCGTCGGGTAATGACGATTGCAGCCAGTGTGGCGGCTGTAATAGCCATCGTGACAGGAAGTATCAGTTATTTCCGGTATATGAGTGAGCAGCAGATAACTTTCGCTGAAATCTCAACCTCTTTTGGAGAGAAGAAACGGGTGGAATTACCGGACGGAACTATATTAGTGTTGAACTCTTGTTCACAAGTACGTTATCCTGATTCTTTTCAAGGGGATATCCGGAAAGTGGAACTGGAAGGAGAAGGATATTTCAGGGTTGCCCATAATGAAGATATGCCGTTTATTGTACAGACGAAGCGACTGGATGTTCGTGTTTTGGGAACCCGGTTTGATGTAAAATCTTACTCTACGGATGAAATCGTATCGGTAAGTGTAGAGAGTGGCAAAGTACAGGTTGATCTGCCGGAAGCAATGATGCGATTGACTGCAAAAGAACAAGTTCTGATAAATACCGTTTCCGGTGAATATAGTAAGAAGAAGGAAGAACGTGGGGTAGCAGTCTGGATCAAGGGAAGCCTGCGTTTTAACAGTACTCCGATCCGGGATGTGGCAAAAGAACTGGAACGTGTTTATAATTGTCAGATAACCTTTGCTTCCGGACAGGAATTTGATAATCTGATTACCGGTGAACATGACAATAAGAGTCTGGAGTCCGTACTTAAATCCATCGAATTTATCAGTGATATCAATTATAAGAAAGAAGGCAGGAATATACTTCTTTATAAAAAATGAGAATTAAAAAATAGATCAATGTTTAACCCGTTAATAAGGACAGAATGAAAGCATCACCCTCATAGAAACTCCCTAAAAAGATAGAAGCACTCCTAAGGAATGCTTCTATCCGCAACCCGGACGGATATTCATTCGCTTCGACCCAAATGAATAACGTATCGCACGTTGCTTGTTTTTAATAACTTTAGTCAATTACTAAAACGCACAAATTTATGAATAATCTTCTTATTTGTAAAGGAAAAAGTAGAAATAGCTGCTCGTTTTTAGCTTTTTTACTATTCACCTTCCTTTTAGTTGCTCCGACTGCTGCTCAGACATTGAAAGAGAACAACATTACGCTCCGTGTACAAAACGAGCCGGTAGAAAATGTTTTCAATAAAATCAGTGAACAGACCAACTTTAAATTTATCTACGATCAGGAAACGGTAAATAACGCTCCGCATGTTTCTTTTGATGTAAAAAACGCTACGCTTAAACAAATTCTGGGAGTGATAACTACTCAGTCAAAACTTTATTTCAATAGGACCGATAATACAATTGCTGTCAGTAAACAGCCGCTTAAAGAAGAAAGCGCTCAACGTACACGTACCGTTCAGGGAGTGGTCGTAGATGATAAGGGAGAGCCAGTTATTGGTGCCAGTGTCCAGATCAAAGGAGAGGGCAGTGGTACGATTACCGATATGGACGGACGATATTCGTTGATGAATGTACCGGAATCGGCTACATTGACAATTTCCTATATTGGCTATAAGACCGTCAGCCTTTCTGCAAAAGATAAGAATACGGCTAAGATTACGTTGACCGAAGACAGCAAGATGATCGATGAAGTAGTAGTGGTAGGATATGGTGTACAGCGGAAACGGGATGTGTCTACTTCCATCTCTTCCGTGAAAGCCGAGCAGATTGCGGAGGTTTCTGCTTCCGACTTTCGTCAGGCATTAGCTGGAAAGATGCCGGGAGTGCAAGTGACTCAGCCGAGCGGTGACCCGGAAGGAAGTGTCAGTATCCGTGTTCGTGGTATCAGTACAGTCAATGCGGGGAGTGATCCTCTCTATATCATTGACGGTGTACCTGTGGAGCGTGGCTTTGCCAATCTGAATAATAATGATGTCGAGTCGGTAGAGGTACTTAAAGATGCTTCGTCTGCTGCGATTTATGGTAGCCGCGGATCAAATGGTGTAATTATTATCACTACCAAACAAGGGCAGTCGGAAAAAATGAAAGTACAATATGATGGATATTATGGTATCCAGAGTGTTTCGAAAAAACTTCCGATGTTGAATGCTTATCAGTTTGCGGAGTTTGCCAAAGACGGGCATGATAATTCTTATCTGGATGCTAATCCCGGTGGTTCACCCAATGACCCTAATGGTATGCGTCCGAATTCATGGGAACGGATTCCTGCAGAACTTTTTCCTTATCTGAACGGCGATCAGGGATTAACGGACACAGACTGGCAGGATGCAATTTTCCGTAGTGCGGCTACAACCAGCCATAATGTTTCTATCTCCGGCAGAGGAAAGACCGTTGGTTATTTTATTTCTGCCAATTATTATGATAAAGAAGGTATTATCATCAATTCTGATTTCAAGAAATATAGCATGCGTATGAATCTGGACGGAAAATATAAAAGACTGAAATTCGGTCTTAATTTCTCTCCTTCTTATTCGACTTCCAATCGGGTGGATGCTTCCGGATCGAATGGTATTGTTCAGTCGGCCTTGATGATGCCTCCTGTGTGGCCGGTATATAATTCCGACGGTAGTTATAACTATCAGGGAAATGGCTATTGGAGAATTGGCAATGACTATCAGCACAATGCGGTATTAAACCCTGTGGCAATGGCCAATCTGCAATCGGACGTAGTAGACCGTATGGCAATTGTAGGGAAAGTCTTTGCCGAACTGGAACTTTTCAAGGGACTTACTTATAATATTTCTTTCGGTGGTGATTATTATGGTTCTCATAATGATCAGTATCGTTCGTCAGAACTACCCTTACTGGGCCAGAAATATTATGATATCAAGTCGAACCCTACTGCATACAGCTCCTCCGGTTTTTATTTTAATTGGCTGATTGAGAATAAGATTAATTATAATACAGTGATTAATGAAGATCATTCGATTAATGCGGTTCTGGTGCAATCTGCACAAAAAGAAACTTATAAAGGAGATAATGTGACAGCTACCGATTTTCCGAATGATTATATACAGACGATCTCCGGTGGAACAGTTATAAAGGGGGCGTCTGATAAGACCCAATGGTCGATTGCTTCCTATCTGGCTCGTGTGCAATATAGTTATAAAGGTAAATATATGGCTTCCGGAGCTATTCGTGCGGATGGTTCTTCCCGTTTCGGAAAAAATAACCGCTGGGGATATTTCCCGTCCGCATCATTGGCATGGAGAGTTAGCGGGGAGGATTTCTTCACGAAGGCGAAATTTCTCTCCTTTGTAGATGACTTGAAAATCAGAACCAGTTATGGTGTTACAGGTAACTTTCAGATAGGCAACTACGATCATCTATCATTGATGGCTCTTGATAATTATATACTGGGTACGGGTAACGGACAACTGGTGCAAGGCTATAAACCTAATACAATTAAGAATGATGATTTAAGCTGGGAAAAGAATGCAATGGTCAATGTCGGTGTGGACCTGCAAATGTTCAAAGGATTATTGGGGATAACAGTTGATTACTATAATACCAATACCTCCAATATGTTGCTGAATGTTCCTGTTCCTCATCTGACCGGATACAGCACTGCCCTGATGAATATTGGAAAAGTAAATAACCGTGGTTGGGAAATAGCCTTGACATCTCAGAAAAATTTCACCAAAGACTTTGGGTATTCTTTTAATGCCAACTATGCTACGAATACCAATGAAGTAAAAGCTCTTGGTCCGGGAAATGCTCCCATTATCTCTACCGGAAGCGTAGATCATGCTTATTATATCACAAAAGTAGGCGAACCGATCGGATGTTACTATTTGCTGGTGCAGGACGGTATCTTTTCCAACGAAGAAGAATTGAAGAAATATCCTCATTTCAGCAATACTCAGCCGGGAGACTTCCGTTTTGTAGATGTGGATGGAGACGGTGTGATGGACTTGGACAAAGACCGTACGATAGTAGGTAACTATATGCCCGACTTCACCTATGGATTTGGTGGTAAAGTATGGTATAAAGGCATTGATCTTGACTTTAACTTCCAGGGAGTTTACGGTAATGAGATTCTGAATCTGAATCGTCGCTATATTGATAATTTGGAAGGAAACACCAATGGTACCACGATTGCCCTGAATCGCTGGAAAAGTGCGGATAACCCCGGAAATGGTCAGGTGAACCGTGCCAACCGCAAATCGAAAGGTTATAATGGCCGTACTTCAACCTGGCATCTGGAAGATGGTTCTTATTTGAGATTGCAGAATGTAACGTTAGGATATACTTTGCCTCAGAATCTGACACGTCGTTTCTTTGTGGAGAAGTTGAGAGTCTATGTCTCCGGACAGAACCTTTGGACATCTACCAACTACGGTGGATACAATCCGGAAGTAAATGCACGTCCGAGCAATTCACTTTCGCCGGGTGAAGATTACGGAACATATCCGCTGGCGAAAACCTTCTTGTTTGGATTAAATATAACACTTTAGTCATCCTTAAAAATATACGGTGTATGAAAATATATAGACAAATCCTATTCTTGGCAACTGCTTTTGTATCAGTGGCCTGTACAGATAGCTTTTTCGACTTGGAGCCAAGTAGCAGTGTGCCTACAGATAAAGTATACAAGACAGCAGACGATTTTAATGTAGCAGTGATCGGCTGTTATTCTAAATTGCAGGGACAGGTTTCCTACTTCACGGAATGCTGCGAATATCGGAGTGACAACCTGTCGTTGAGTGCTCCTACTGCCGGAACACAAGACCGTTATGATATAGATCAGTTTGCGGATAAAGCCTCTAATGGAATATTGGAATCCGCCTGGGCGAATTTTAATAACGGAGTATATCGCTGTAATTTGGTATTGGACAAAATAGACGCAGCTGACTTTGATGCTACGTTGAAGAAACAATATAAAGGGGAAGCGCTTTTCGTGCGTGCTCTTACTTATTTTAATATGTATCGCTTGTGGGGTGGAATTCCGATGACTGATAAAGTGGTGACGGTGGCTGAAGCTCTTAAAATCGGAAGAAGCTCAGAGCAGCAGGTCTTTGATTTTCTTACCGGCGATTTGAATCAGGTTATCAATGAGAATATGCTGCCTTCTTCTTATACGGGTACTGATACGGGACGTGCGACCTCCGGTGCTGCAATGGCATTGCTGGGAAAGATTTATCTGACTTTCCATAAGTGGACAGAGGCACGCAATGTACTTTCGCAACTGATAGGCAGATATTCTTTGATGCCCACACCGGATAAAGTATTTGATGTCGATAATAAAATGAACGATGAAATCATTTTCGCAGTGCGCTTTAATAAGGACGTTGAGGGTGAAGGACATGGCTATTGGTTTTCAATTATCAACCTGACAGATGATACTAACCAGACAAAGGCTTTGAAGGAGTGCTATAAAGACGGTGATAAACGCAAAGACCTGATCACTTATGTGAAAGTAGAAGATAAAGTCTGCGTAATGAATAAATTCAAGGATTTGAAAAGTGCGACATACAATACCGTCGGTAACGATCAGATTATTCTTCGTTATGCCGATGTACTGTTAATGTATGCCGAAGCACTGAACGAAATCAGCTATAGCAACTCTCAGACTTCTGATGCAATGGTTGCTTTGAATGCGGTACATACCCGTGCCGGATTATCTCCGGTTCAGATTACGGAACTGGCAGATCAGGATAGTTTCCGTAAAGCCATTATGCTGGAACGCCAACAGGAATTTCCTTATGAGGGACACCGTTGGTTTGACCTTGTTCGCATGGGAGGTGCCAAGGAAGCTATGAAAGCGGAGGGACATACAATTCAGGATTTCCAGTTTCTGTATCCTATTCCTAAAACGGAATTGGAAAGAATCAATAATACCGAGTTGTTGTGGCAGAATCCGGGGTATTAATATGGTTAAACTTAAAGAATTCAGACGATGAAAAAAATAATATATAGCTTGTTGTTTGTCATTACGGCAGTTTGTGCAGCTTGTGACGAAGAACTGCCAAAAGCAAGTTTTGATTTATATGAATTAAAGACGCTTACGGCAACGGCCGGAGATATGAATGTGGCACTTTCCTGGGAAGCATATCCGGACGCCCGTCCTGATGAATATCTTATTAGCTGGACTTCGGGCTCTTCGGGAGCGGAAAGAGGGCAAATGACTGTGGAGGCTGAGGCTTCCGGTGCAACTGTCAGTGATCTTGTCAATGATGTTGCTTATACATTCTCCGTACAACCTCGCTATACCGGAGGATTGGCGAGTAAGCGATCTACTTCTTGTACGCCAAAGAATGCAAGATATCCGGTGACTGGTCTGACTGCGTCAGCGGGAGACAAGAAAGTCCGGCTGAGATGGACGAAGCCTGCCAGCGAACGGTTTACGAATTATCAGATTACCGTAAGTCCCGGCAATCAGGTTATCAAATTGGATGACACAACATTGGAAGAATATATGGTTGAAGGGTTGACTAATGATCAGGAGTATAAGTTTGATGTTGTTTGCATTTATCCGATGGGGAATTCTGTTTCGGCGGAAGCGGTGGCTACTCCGGGAATTATTTATCCGGTAGCAGTCAATACGGAATTGGTTGTCTGGGAGTCTGCTGTCTTTGCTTATAACGATATGTATTTTACTGGTGGCAATGTTAAATCCGTCAGCTGGGATTTTGGTGATGGTGCTGCTTCTGCTGAAACGACTCCATCGCATGCTTTTGCTGCTACTGGAACTTATACAGTTACTATCACAGTAACATATACGAATAATACGACGGAGTCAGGAAGTGTGGAAATTAATGTTGTCGGATATAAATGGGATAGTATGAGTCTGAACTTTAACGGATTAACAGGATATGTCAAGACGTCCAATCCTGTATTCTCCCCGGATGGAAAGACGATGTATATTCCGACTTCAACGCCTGCCGGGCATTTGTTTGCCTTAGATGTAGTCAGCGGCGAATTCAAATGGGTATTTTCCATTGATAAAATAACTTATGGCGGCGGTGCATTGGTGGGGCCTGACGGTACTATCTATCAGTGCGTGAGAGATGCTTCTATCAAGAATGTGTATGCCATAAATCCGAATGGTACTCAGAAATGGTCATTGCAATTAGACGGACCGATAGGTGCGTTCCCTGCTTTGTCTGCTGATGGTGTACTCTATTGTTTGACTAATAAAAGTACGTTATATGCACTCGATGTTGCGAATGGTGCGATTAAATGGCAACAATCTCTTGATGGAACAACAGGAAGTGCGGTGGCTATTGATAGAAACGGACATATCTATGCAGGTACCAGTGAAGCTATTTATGCTTTCAGCGCAAATAAGGAAGAACTTTGGAAACTCAGTGGTGTCAATGTGACGGAGCAGGGAACTTTTGCTTTGAATGGCAACACACTTTACGCAACTTTGAAGTCAAAGGCTGGACTTGTTGCTGTTGATATCACGAACGGAACCAAAAAATGGACCTATCCGACAACAGGCGGTGATGCTTATTTCCCTATCGTAGATAAGAAAGGTGTTGTTTATTTTACAGAGAAAGGTTCGCAAACAGTTTACGCTGTAGACGCTGACGGTTCAAAAGTATGGGTGAAGAAGGTAAATAATAACCTGAACTACAGTGGTGCTGCGTTGAGTACAGATGGTGTTCTTTATATCGGAACGCAGTCAAATAATAAAATTTTCGGACTTAATACGGCAGATGGAAGTACTGTTTATGAAGAATCTGTGGGTCAACAGGTAATGGCATCCGTTTCGATTGGTCCGGACAAGCGTCTTTATTGTGGTACTATTGGAGCGAGCAATATAGGTTCTATAAAAGCGTTTGACATTAATAAAACGTTGGAAACAGACTCCTGGAGTATACGGGGTGGAGATATTCAAGGTACAAACCGACAAAAATAAACGGTGATGAGAAAATTGATTTTTATCGCATTTATGGTGATGTCTGTTTGTGGATATGCACAGAAATATGAAGTAGGTACTACGACAGCAGTGTGGAAAGCACCTGCTGCTGCCGACTTCCTTCATGCAAAAGCGATTGGTGTGAAGTATGTCGAAGTGGCCTTTAATCAATGTTATAGGGGAGTTCCTGTCGATGAAGTGATTCCACGTATAAAGGAAATGAAAGCGAAGATAGACAGTGCGGATATTGAAGTCTGGTCTATTCATCTTCCTTTCTCCCGAACGCTGGATATCTCAGTTCTGGATGATCGGTTAAGGAAGGAAAATGTAGATTTTATGGCAGAGATGATAGAATTGTGTGCCATGTTCCAACCGACTTGCCTGGTTTTGCATCCAAGTTCGGAACCGATAGCCGATAGTATTCGGGCGCAACGGATTGCCAATGCTTCGGAGTCTATTGCTTATTTGAAGAAATATGCTGATAGGATTGGCGCTCAACTTTGTATAGAGAATCTGCCCAGAACCTGTTTGGGAAATACTCCGGAGGAACTTATGAGGATTGTCGGAGATATCCCGGACGTAAAAGTGTGCTTTGATACAAATCACTATACCAAAGGCACGACAGAGCACTTTGTGGCAATAGTAGGTAGCCGTATCGGCACTATACATGCTTCAGATTTTGATTTGGTGAACGAATGCCACTGGCTTCCTACACAGGGAAATATAAAATGGGGAAAGTTGATGCAAGATTTGGAGAAGACCGGATATAAAGGCGTTTTCATGTATGAAGCGACGAAGGATCACGAAAATAATAATGTGAGACCTGCTCTTGAACGGATTGCAGAGACCTTCGATAAAATAACTGATGACTATAAAACACTGAAATAATATGAATAATATAAGAAGAATACAATATTTCCTGTTTTGCCTGCTGGCAATAGGACTTGCAAGTTGTAGTGACGATGATAATAATGATAAGAAGACCGGGTACGAAGGAATTCTTACGGAACTGACAGCAAAGGTAGATGCCACTACCCAACAGTTATGGGGAACTTCTCCATCAATTGTAAATACTGAACGTGCCGATGCTTTGAGCACTATTCAGGGATATGCCGATAAATGTTTGGATGACTATTTTATCAGTTTTCTGAATGGTTTTGATCAGGCAAGTATGAGTATGGAGAAGAGTGAACCGATCTTATACTATTACCGGAGTGCTTTTGACCGGGTGATGGACGGAATTAAAAACTCCAAAGTAGAGAATGGCACAGCAGAAATCTGGTTGCTTTATAACATGGGATATATAGTTAAGACTCCTTCCGGATGTTTTGCTATTGATATTTCTCATCGCTGGGCGAAGGAACTTGCACCCTATATCGACTTCCTTTGTGTGACGCATAAGCATTCTGATCATTATAATACAGATTTGATTCAGGCAATGTTTGATTTGGATAAGCCGGTATTATCCAATTATTTGAAAGACACCACTTATCCCTACACGGCAAAGGGGGATAAAGATTATGAAATAGGTAAATTTAAAATCCGTACTTGTATTACCGATCATAATAATTCCGGATTATCAAATTTCGTAACTATTTTCCAGATAGACTGTGGGGACGATACTGGAAATTTCGTCTTTATGCATGTCGGTGATTCCAATTTTAAAACGGAACAATATACAAACATTGCGCCACATGTTAATGTCTTGATTCCCCGCTATGCTCCTAATGCGCTGACTGAGAATAATATTTTAGGTACCGGAGCGGGACAGGTACAGCCGGATTATGTTCTGTTATCCCATATTTTGGAAATGGCTCATGCAGGTGTTGATGCATCCAGATGGTCATTGGACATGGCACTAGAACGGGCGTCCAAGATTAACTGTGACCAGACCTATGTGCCTATGTGGGGAGAAAAGATGGTCTGGAAGAACGGTAAGCTGAACTAATAATTTTAATATTTGAATTTATGAAACGAATTTATAACTTTATATTGCTTGTATGCCTGGTGCAACTGGCTGTTGCCCAAAATCGGATTGCGGAAATCAGAGAAAACCTGTTAGGAAATTATTCCGATAGAGTGTTGGTCGTTTCTCATCGTGCCGATTGGCGAAATGCTCCCGAAAATTCATTGCAAGGAATACGGAATTGCATTGATATGGGAGTGGATATGGTAGAAATAGATTTGAAGAAGACCAAAGATGGTCACTTGGTCGTCATGCATGATAAGACAATTAACCGTACAATGACAGGAAAAGGAAACGCTGAGGATTATACACTGGCAGAACTGAAAGCAATGCGACTTAAAAATGGAGCAGGCTGTAAAACCAGACATCAGATTCCTACTCTCGAAGAAGTTATGTTACTTTGCAAAGGGAAGATAATGGTGAATATCGATAAAGGTTACGATTATTTTCAGGAAGCTTATGCTGTACTTGAAAAAACAGGAACAATTGACCATTGCGTAATTAAAGCAGGACTCCCCTATGAACGAGTGAAAGCAGAAAATGGTGATGTACTTGATAAGGTTATTTTTATGCCTATTGTGAATCTGCACAAAGAAGGAGCGGAAAAGATAATCAATGATTATCAGTCACACATGAAACCGGCTGCTTATGAACTGGTATTTAATGATGATAATGAAGAAATGCTTCGCTTGATCAGGAAAGTACGTGATAGTGGTGCCAAGCTTTTCATTAATTCTTTGTGGCCTGAACTTTGTGGAGGTCACGATGACGATCGCGCGGTAGAACTACACCAACCGGATGAAAGCTGGGGATGGATTTTGAATCAGGGGGCTAAACTGATTCAAACAGACCGCCCGGCATTATTACTCGAATATTTGCGTAAAAAGAAACTGCACGACTAAAGATATTCCTTCATGCTGAAACATCTTATAAATTTTTACAAGGTCTCTTCACCGGGGCCTTGTAACGAAGACGTTATGTCTTCATCCGGCAAGCGTCGGTTGAAATATCTGCAATGGTCTACCTTTCTTTCGGCAACTTTCGGGTACGGTATGTATTATGTCTGCCGGTTGAGCTTGAATGTAGTAAAGAAACCGATTGTAGACGAGGGAATCTTTTCTGAAACGGAACTCGGAATAATCGGTTCGGTGCTGTTCTTTACGTATGCGGTGGGTAAATTTACGAATGGATTTCTGGCAGATCGAAGTAATATAAATCGTTTTATGACTACCGGCCTGCTTGTTACCGCATTGATTAATCTTTGTCTCGGTTTCTCCCATTCATTTATTTTGTTTGCTGTTCTTTGGGGAGTCAGCGGCTGGTTTCAGTCTATGGGGGCTGCTTCGTGTGTAGTCGGACTTTCCCGTTGGTTCACGGATAAAGAACGTGGCTCTTATTATGGCTTTTGGTCCGCTAGTCATAATATTGGTGAAGCACTGACATTTATAATTGTAGCATCTATTGTTAGTGTTTGCGGCTGGCGTTATGGTTTCTTTGGGGCGGGTATGGTAGGATTGCTGGGGGCATTAATTGTATGGCGTTTTTTTCATGACAGTCCCGAAAGCAAGGGCTTTCCTCCGGTCAATGTTCCGAAAGAAAAGAAAACGATGAGTGCTTCCGAAACGACAGATTTTAATAAAGCTCAACGGCAGGTTCTGACAATGCCTGCTATCTGGATCCTTGCTTTATCAAGTGCATTTATGTATATCAGCCGATATGCGGTAAACAGTTGGGGAGTTTTTTATTTGGAAGCACAGAAAGGATATTCCACTTTGGATGCCAGTTTCATTATTTCCATTAGTTCTGTTTGTGGTATTATCGGCACTATGTTTTCCGGTGTAATTTCTGATAAACTGTTTGGTGGCCGGCGTAATGTTCCGGCTTTGATTTTCGGACTGACGAATGTTTTAGCATTATGTTTGTTCTTATTAGTGCCAGGGGTACACTTTTGGCTCGATGCTGTGGCAATGATCCTCTTTGGACTGGGCATCGGAGTACTGATTTGTTTCTTAGGTGGGCTGATGGCTGTTGATATTGCTCCTCGCAATGCTTCGGGAGCTGCTTTGGGAGTTGTTGGAATTGCCAGTTATATCGGAGCTGGGCTGCAAGATGTCATGAGCGGAGTTTTGATTGAAGGACATAAAACGATCCGGAGTGGGGTAGAGGTTTACGACTTTACTTATATCAATTGGTTTTGGATCGGATCGGCTATATTGTCGGTATTTTTCGCTTTATGGGTGTGGAATGCGAAGCAAAAATAAATCATTGATTATCAGTGGAGTATAAAATAGGTACTTTTTCTTTTAAAGGAACGGGCTCTTGGTTTAAAACCAACGACCTGTTCCTTTAAAACCAACGGGGTGTTTCTTTTAAAGGAATGAGCCTTGATATTTCAGAATTATTTCAGTATCATAATTTTTCTTTGCGGGAGATTTATTATCTTTGTACTTTTAACCCGGTAATCGATGAGTAGAATATTTGCAATTACTAAAATACTGCTGTTTGTGCTATTGGCTGGAATGACTTCCACTGTATTTGCGCAAAGCGATGATTTCACTACATGGACTAAATTCAAAGTGAACTATAAGATCGATCCCCGATTTTCACTTTTAAGCAATCTGGAGTTTCGGACAAAGGATGACGTAAGTAGAATGGACCGTTTGGGATTGGCCATTGGAGGCGAGTATCGGGCTTATTCATTTTTGAAACTGGAAGCCGGATATGAAACTCATTTCCGGAATTTGGGAGATTCGGAATGGAAATTCAGACACCGTTATAACTTTGGAGCAACTGCAAGTTTTCAATATCAGTGGTTGAAAATTGCTTTGAGAGAAAGGTTTCAGCAAACTTTTGACCGTGGAGATTCAAAAGCTCGCCTTCGTTCCCGCTTAAAATTAGCTTATGCGCCCGAAAAAGGAATCGTTTCCCCCTACTTTTCAATTGAAATTTATCAAAGTTTGGATGATGCTCCTTTTTGGAGAGCAGATCGTATGCGTTATCGGCCTGGAGTAGAGATAGCTTTGGCTAAACGATGGGCGTTAGATGTTTTTTATTGTTATCAGTATGAGTCTCCAAAAGGTAAACATATTGCCGGGGTAGAAATAGGCTATTCTTTTTGAAAATGTTAGATTGCTAATATAATAATGTGTAAGCCTATTTGGTTTTGAAATATCCCTGATTCATAAAGTGCTACTAATTTGATACTTATGAATAAATATAAATATTATTTAAGAAAATGAAGTATTGGTTGATTTATGATTTATACTTTTGCTTTTGGCATTTCAGAATGAAATGTTGGAGTTGATGATTCTCCAGTCGCAACAGACGTGTTGTGTGGAATCTCATAACTGAAAGTGAATACTTCCTCTTATGTCCTTCTTTCTGCCCAATCAAAGATTTCTTATTATTTATATTTAAATAAAGAGGACATGAATATTTTGTTTAGAATGGAAAAAGGAATCGCTGTGTGCCTTTTTTCTTCTTTTTTTGTATTAGCATGTGTAAATCATATTCCGGGAGAGAAGGCTGCAGTCAGCAATGGAGATATTCCATTGAAATTTACTGCTGATATTCATGAAGTGACATATACACGTGTTGCTGGCAATGGCTTTGAAGAGAATGATGAAGTGGGAGTATTTGCCCTTGTAGGGTCCTCCACCATGAAGGAAGAACGTTATGCGGATAATTTGCGTTTCTTTCGTACTTCCGAAAAAGTTTTTGAGTCCAGTGAGCCGATTTATTATCCTGATGATGAGGTAACATTACGTTTGATCAGTTATTATCCTTATCAGGAAGAGGGAGTGAATATGGGAGAAAGTACGATGTCGGTGGCGGTAGAAACAGATCAAAATCTTTCTGCCGGCTATTTCTGCTCTGATTTTCTGGTTGCTTCTCAAAATCTGCAATCAGCTCCTAAAGGAGCCATCGCCCTGCACTATGATCACAAATTTTTCAAATTAAAAATCGCTTTGGTAGGAAAGGAAGGTGAAGAATTGCAGGGTATACTGGATGCTGACCCAAAACTTTCTGTTTGTGGTTTTTATACTAAGGCGATTTATGATTTCCAAAAAGAAACTTATTCCGCTTTTTCTAATGAGAAAAGCATTACTCCTGCCGGAAAATGGGAGATACAGGGAGATCGGTTGAGCGGAAAAGAAGTGATCCTTATTCCGCAAGAAACCACTTTGGGCTATCAATATATTGTATTGGATGTTGGAGGTAAGATATATACCAGCCCATTGCCCTCTTCATTGCAGTTGCAGAGTGGTAAACAGAGTGAGCTGGCGATTTCCTTCATCCCGACCGAAGATGTTTTGATAAGTAAAGTCGAAGGAGAAATCAATAGTTGGGAAGATGGAAATACAGGGCAGTCCGGGTCCGAAGTTTTCCACAATTATGTGGATGTGTCAAAATTGGTATTTGACGATTCGAAGGTGTATAAAGTGTTGAGTGCTGGGCAGCAGGTAGCAGAAATATGTAAAGAATATCTAGTGACGCCTGATTTTTCTTCACAGGCAATTGTCGTTTATCCGATGAAAGATAACCATGCGGTTGACTTATCCAAGGGAACGGTAGTACAATTGGTCGGACATGCAGATAAAGTGCACGGCGGAACTGTAGCGTGGGATTTGAAAGAACATTCATTGAAATATACTCCTGGAAATCAGGCTGCCCGAAGTAAGGTGTATATTTTGCCTGACGGACAAATTGCATTGTCTATGCCTGAAGAAATGTTGCCCGTATTGGCCATGAAAGATATAATGCGTGATGTGCGTGGGAGTAGTATTCACAATTACCCGATAGTGAAAATTGGTACGCAGTATTGGATGGGAAGTAATCTGAAAACATCATTATATATAGATGGAGAAGAAATTCCGAAACTGGAGATTATGAATGCCGGAGCGACAGGTTATCTATTGTCTCAAACAGATAAGAGTTATTATTTTTATAGTTTTGGAACAATTGTCAGTAATAAGCTGCTTCCTGTGGGGTGGAATATGCCTGATTGGAATGATTGGAATATGCTGAAAACTTATTTGAGCAATGATGCCTCTTTGTTGAAAACCGGGACATGGAAAGCAATAAGTACCGGTGCCGGTGCAATAGTAGGAACTGCTACCAATCTCACGGGTTTTGATGGATATCCGGTAGGAATGTATGCCGGCAAGTTTCAGTCTGCCTATGAAGGAAAATATCTTTCTTATTGGACTTTGAATGAAGCAGGGACAGATGCGGATGAGAAAATATTCTTGTTGAGAAGTGATAAAAACGAAATAGCAGAGGGAAACACCGGGTTAGACAAAGCTTACGCCATTCGTTGCATCCGAAAGTAAATCGTGGAAAATTGTTCTTCTTTTTTATATTTTGCTTATATTTGGGAAGTGAAACTTAAATAGAAGTCATAGATTATGAAGAAAATAATAAATCCCTGGAAAGGTCTGGAAGGGTACAATTGCTTTGGTTGCGCCCCTAATAATGAAGCCGGAATAAAGATGGAGTTTTATGAAGATGGCGACGAAGTGGTAAGTATCTGGAAACCCCGTCCTGAATATCAGGGATGGATCAATACCTTGCACGGTGGTATTCAGGCTGTTCTCATGGATGAAATTTGCGCTTGGGTGATACTTCGTAAATTACAGACAACGGGAGTAACTTCAAAAATGGAGACTCGTTACCGCAAGCCGGTCAGTACTACTGATTCCCATATTGTGTTGCGTGCTTCTATTAAGGAAGTCAAGCGAAATATTGTAATTATTGAAGCTAAGTTATATAATAAGGATGGCGAAGTATGTACCGAAGCGGTTTGTACGTACTTTACGTTCTCGCACGAAAAGTCGAAAGATGAAATGCACTTTGATAAGTGTGATGTAGAGCCAGAAGAGATATTGCCTTTAATTTGAAATAAAAACTGAACTTTTTGTGATAAATGTTTGGAAGTATCAAACAAATGCTTTACTTTTGTCGCATTAAATAAAAGAAATATGAAATATACAGTTGCACATCATCATCATCATTTTCCTAACGAATAACTCGGTGGGCGTGATTGATAGTGTGTATAACTCTATAAAGATAACGAAGGCTTACCGAATACGGTAAGCCTTTTTTTATTTCTGAATTGTTCGAATTGTAAATCATAAAATAATAAATAAAATCATGTTAAGAATCGCAGTACAAGCCAAAGGACGTCTCTTCGAAGAGACAATGGCACTTTTAGGAGAGTCGGATATTAAAATCAGTACAACGAAGCGTACTTTGTTGGTGCAGTCTTCCAATTTTCCTATCGAAGTTTTATTTCTTCGTGACGATGATATCCCGCAAACAGTAGCTACCGGTGTAGCTGATTTGGGAATTGTCGGTGAGAATGAATTTATGGAAAAAGAGGAAGATGCTGAAATCATCAAACGATTGGGATTCAGCAAATGTCGTTTGTCTTTGGCAATGCCGAAAGACATTGAATATCCGGGATTGTCATGGTTCAATGGGAAGAAAATAGCTACTTCTTATCCGGTCATTTTGAGAAACTTCCTAAAGAAGAACGGAGTAAATGCAGAGATACATGTCATTACCGGTTCGGTAGAAGTATCTCCGGGCATTGGACTGGCAGATGCTATCTTTGATATCGTAAGTTCAGGATCTACTTTGGTAAGCAACCGCTTGAAGGAAGTGGAGGTAGTGATGAAATCCGAAGCGCTGTTGATTGGCAACAAAAACATGAGCGATGAGAAGAAAGAAGTACTGGAAGAACTTTTGTTCCGAATGAATGCAGTAAAGACTGCCGAAGACAAGAAATACGTGCTGATGAATGCTCCGAAGGATAAACTGGAAGAAATAATTGCTGTGTTACCTGGCATGAAGAGCCCTACTATTATGCCATTGGCACAAGAAGGCTGGTGCTCTGTTCATACTGTACTAGATGAAAAGCGTTTTTGGGAAATCATTGGCAAATTGAAGGGACTGGGTGCTGAAGGTATTTTGGTGTTGCCGATTGAAAAAATGATAGTCTAATAAGTTTGAATGATGAAACTAATCAAATATCCCTCCAAAGAACAATGGGCAGAACTTCTGAAGCGTCCGGCTTTGAATACGGAGAGCTTGTTCGATACAGTTCGTACTATTATAAATAAGGTAAGAGCGGAAGGTGATAAAGCTGTTTTGGAATATGAGGCGGCTTTGGATAAGGTGACTTTGTCTGCTCTCACTGTGACTTCCGAAGAAATGCAGAAAGCCGAAGGACTGATCAGCGACGAGTTGAAATCTGCCATTACGCTGGCTAAACGGAATATTGAAACTTTCCACTCTTCCCAACGCTTCGTTGGCAAGAAGGTAGAAACAATGGAAGGAGTAACTTGCTGGCAAAAGGCGGTAGGTATCGAAAAGGTGGGGCTTTATATTCCTGGTGGAACGGCTCCGCTTTTCTCTACGGTATTGATGTTGGCTGTTCCCGCAAAAATTGCGGGATGCAGGGAAATTGTGCTTTGTACCCCTCCCGATAAAAACGGAAATATTCATCCGGCTATTCTCTTTGCCGCTCAACTGGCAGGTGTCAGTAAGATATTCAAAGCGGGAGGAGTGCAAGCTATCGCTGCTATGGCATATGGAACCGAGAGTGTTCCTAAAGTCTACAAAATCTTTGGCCCTGGAAATCAATATGTAACGGCTGCCAAGCAATTGGTAAGTCTTCGGGATGTAGCCATCGACATGCCGGCAGGTCCTTCCGAAGTGGAAGTGCTGGCTGATGCATCTGCTAATCCGGTGTTTGTTGCGGCAGATTTACTGTCGCAGGCAGAACACGGAGTGGACAGTCAGGCGATGTTGATAACAACCTCTGAAAAGCTTCAGGCAGAAGTAATGGAAGAAGTAGACCGCCAACTGGCAAAGCTTCCTCGACGGGAAATTGCTGCGAAATCTCTGGAAAACAGTAAACTGATTTTGGTGAAGGACATGGATGAAGCGTTAGAGTTGACGAATGCATACGCACCCGAACATCTGATTGTAGAGACTGAAAATTATCTGGAAGTTGCTGAACGTGTAATAAATGCCGGTTCCGTCTTCCTTGGCTCATTGACGCCGGAAAGTGCAGGGGATTATGCTTCCGGAACCAACCATACGCTGCCGACTAATGGTTATGCGAAAGCATACAGCGGCGTGAGCCTGGACAGCTTTATCCGGAAAATCACGTTTCAGGAAATTCTTCCTCAAGGCATGAAAGTTATCGGACCAGCTATTGAAGAAATGGCAGCCAACGAACTTCTGGATGCTCATAAGAATGCAGTTACAGTACGATTAAATACATTGAAATGAAAACATTACAAGAACTTACCCGGCCGAATATATGGAAACTAAAGCCTTATTCTTCGGCTCGTGATGAATATAAAGGCGCTGTGGCTTCCGTTTTTCTGGATGCGAATGAGAATCCTTATAACCTGCCTCACAACCGCTATCCGGACCCCATGCAGTGGGAACTGAAAACACTGTTGTCTAAAATTAAAAAGGTTTCTCCCCAGCATATCTTTTTAGGAAACGGCAGTGATGAGGCGATTGATCTGGTGTTTCGTGCATTCTGCGAACCGGAAAAAGATAACGTAGTTGCTATCGATCCGACTTACGGTATGTATCAGGTCTGTGCCGATGTGAATAATGTGGAGTACCGGAAAGTTTTGTTGGACGAAAACTTCCAGTTCTCAGCAGAAAAGCTTCTTGCAGCTACAGATGAGCGTACGAAACTCATTTTCCTGTGTTCACCTAATAACCCGACGGGAAACGACCTGCTGCGTTCTGAAATAGAAAAAATACTCCGTGAATTTGAAGGATTGGTCATATTGGATGAAGCGTATAATGATTTCTCCGAAGCACCTTCTTTCCTCGAAGAGCTGGATAAATATCCGAATCTGGTTGTTTTTCAGACTTTCTCCAAAGCTTGGGGATGTGCCGCTATCCGCTTGGGTATGGCTTTTGCATCCGAAGCAATTATCGGAATCTTGAGTAAAATCAAGTATCCTTATAATGTGAATCAGCTGACACAGCAGCAGGCTATTGCTATGCTGCATAAATATTATGAAATAGAACGCTGGATAAAAACATTGAAGGAAGAACGCGACTATCTGGAAGAAGAATTTGCGAAATTACCTTGTACAGTCCGAATGTACCCGTCCGATTCCAACTTCTTCTTGGCGAAAGTAACGGATGCGGTGAAGATTTACAATTATTTGGTAGGTGAAGGGATCATAGTGCGCAACCGTCATTCCATTTCGCTTTGTTGCAACTGTCTGCGTGTGACGGTGGGTACCAGAGTGGAGAATAATACGTTACTTGCTGCCCTCAAAAAATATCAAGGATAGTATATGAAGAAGAAAATATTGTTTATAGATAGGGACGGGACATTGGTCATTGAACCTCCCATTGATTATCAGCTTGATTCACTGGAAAAGCTGGAATTTTATCCGAGAGTCTTCCGTAATTTGGGCTTTATCCGTAGCAAGCTTGATTTTGAATTTGTGATGGTTACCAATCAGGACGGGCTGGGGACATCTTCGTTTCCGGAAGACACTTTCTGGCCTGCTCACAACTTGATGCTGAAAACATTGGCCGGAGAAGGCATTACCTTTGATGATATTCTGATCGACCGTAGTTTTCCGGAAGATAATGCGCCGACTCGCAAACCGCGTACAGGAATGTTGACGAAGTATATTGATAATCCGGAATATGATCTTGCGGAAAGCTTTGTAATCGGTGATCGTCCTACTGATGTGGAGCTGGCAAAGAATCTTGGTTGCCGTGCTATTTATCTGCAAGAAGCAACGGATGATTTGAAAGAGAAAGGTCTGGAAGATGTTTGCGCACTTGCAACAACAGACTGGGATCAGGTGGCAGAATTTCTTTTTGCCGGTGAGCGGAAAGCAGAAGTTCGCCGTACAACGAAGGAGACTGATATTTATGTGTCTCTCAATCTCGATGGAAATGGAAGCTGTGATATTTCTACCGGTCTTGGCTTCTTCGATCATATGCTTGAACAAATAGGCAAGCATTCCGGAATGGATCTGGCCATTCGGGTAAAAGGCGACCTGGAAGTGGATGAACATCACACCATTGAGGATACTGCCATCGCTTTGGGAGAATGTATTTATCAGGCTTTGGGCAGTAAGCGTGGAATCGAACGTTATGGTTATGCTTTGCCTATGGATGATTGCCTTTGTCAGGTTTGCCTTGATTTCGGAGGTCGTCCTTGGTTAGTATGGGATGCAGAGTTCAATCGTGAAAAAATAGGAGAGATGCCGACGGAGATGTTCCTGCATTTCTTTAAATCATTGAGTGATGCTGCAAAAATGAATCTGAACATCAAGGCTGAAGGACAGAATGAGCATCACAAGATAGAAGGTATCTTTAAAGCGCTTGCACGTGCTCTGAAAATGGCATTGAAAAGAGATATCTATCATTTTGAGCTTCCTTCGAGCAAAGGAGTACTATAATTTGCCTCATCATATTATATAATCTCATAGGATTGCTATATGATAATCAATAACAAACGAATTTGGCTTGGTTTATTTATCGGGATAGTGATGTCTTTTTCGGTTTATGGTCAAAACATAAACGCTGAAAAGATAACTGTTCCCGATAGTAAACTGACTAATTTGTATCAGATAGACTCAGGTGTATATCGTTCGGAGCAACCATCGGATGCTGACTTTAAGGCTTTGGAGAAATACGGTATTCGTGAAGTGCTGAATCTTCGCAACAGGCATAGTGACGATGATGAGGCGGCAGGAACAAAGATTAAGCTTTATCGGCTAAAAATGAAAGCGCATTCAGTCAGTGAAGATCAATTGATCAATGCATTGCGCATTATCAAGAACCGCAAAGGGCCAATCGTCTTTCATTGTCATCACGGTTCTGATAGGACAGGCGCAGTATGTGCTATGTATCGTATTGTATTTCAAGGAGTGTCAAAGCAAAAAGCTATTCAGGAAATGACCGAAGGAGGTTTCGGTTTTCATCGTATTTATAAAAATATCATTCGCACTATTGAGAAGGCTGATATAGAACGTATTAAAAGAGAAGTATTACAATAGTGCAATTGACCGTATGTTCTATATAACTCATGCGGAAGGATTAATGTTTTCTTCTGCATGAACTGGTATTTTCTCCTGATCTATTACTTTATTCTTCTAAATGATTTAATCTGTTAGACTTGAGTAACTAATAAACTACACTTGTGTAATCAAGAGGATACACAAGTGTAGCTGAATGGTTGTTTAAGTGTATTTGGCTAATTATTCGCATTTGTAGCTAATTGGCTGAAGAACTTACTGTTATAAAGAAAATGCAGTTTTTCTTCCCCTAAAGTCAAAAACAATCGCATGTTTTTTTGTAAACTTCTCTTGAATATGGGGGGCTTTGTGAACTAAATGATTGATATACAGTTATGTGACATTTTTGTTTTACCCCGTATAATACTTAAGATAAATACAAAAATGTCACAGAAGAAAGATCAAAGAGATTATAAATCTTCTATTTCTTTGAGCCAGATAGTTGGACTTGCATCACTTGGCATTCGCCAGTCACCTCTGGGACTGATGGAAATACTACCTACCTTCGGACCATCGGGCAGACAGGAGCGCTTGAACTGCTGATTAAAGAAACGTCGGAAGAAAGTAGATAACCATTTCTTTATTGTTTCTTTGTCATATACATCCTTGAAAGCTATATTAGCCAGATAGTAAATCTTGGAAGGGCGGAAACCAAAACGCAGGAAGTAATAGAGGAAAAAGTCATGCAGTTCATAAGGCCCTACCAAGTCTTCGGTCTTCTGTTTGATTTTCCCGTTTTCGTCTGCTGGAATTAATTCGGGACTGATAGGAGTATCTACAATATCCAGTAAAGTCGCTTTAGCGTCCTCATCCATATCATTTTCCGCTACCCATTGCACTAGATACTTCACAAGTGTTTTGGGAATACTTCCATTGACACCGTACATAGACATGTGATCTCCATTGTACGTAGCCCATCCGAGTGCAAGTTCTGACAAGTCACCCGTACCCACTACCATTCCCCAAGTTTGGTTAGCGATATCCATTAATATCTGTGTGCGTTCGCGTGCCTGAGAGTTCTCATAGGTGACATCATGTACATTGATATCATGATCGATATCTTTGAAATGCTGGATACAGGCATCTTGAATACTGATTTCCCGGATAGAAATGCCCAATGATTTCATTAAATCAATGGCATTGTTATAAGTACGGTCAGTCGTTCCAAAGCCTGGCATTGTAACTCCCAGAATATCTTTGCGGGGTAAACCGAGTTTGTCGAAGGTCTTCACGCAGACTAATAATGCCAATGTTGAATCCAATCCTCCGGAAATACCGACTACAGCTGTTTTAGCTTTGGTATGAACCAGTCGTTGTGCCAAGCCGGCTATTTGGATAGAGAATACTTCTTCACAATGCTCATCCAGTTCTGCTCCTTGGGGGACAAAAGGATGTGAATTGAAGTCTCGGGTCAAAGTAAGCTCTTTGCTATTAATAAACTCCGTTGCGACGGAGATTGCTTTTTTATCTCCTGGATTTCCCTGGCTGGCAGCAAAAGTGGTGTTGATTCTACGTTCTGCCCGTATGCGTTCCACATCGATTTCGCTAATGATCAGTTGCTCCTCCATGCAGAAACGTTTGCTACGTGCCAGTAATGAGCCGTTTTCGTAAATCAATCCGTTTCCCGCAAATACTACATCCGTAGTGGACTCCCCGAAACCACAGGAAGAAAATACGTATCCTGCAATGCAACGTGCTGATTGTTGACTGATAAGAGAACAAAGATAATGATGCTTTCCGATTCCTTCATTATCGGCAGACATATTGAAAATAATTTCTGCTCCTTGTAAAGCCAATGAGGAACTGGGAGGTATGGTAGCCCAAAGGTCTTCGCAAATTTCGATCCCAAAAGTCGTATCGGAAGTTTCAAACAGCAGGTTGGCACCTATGGGAACGATTTGTCCGCATAGGCGTACGGTATCTTCTGTCAGTTGAAGGGCAGAAGTAAACCAGCGCTGTTCGTAGAACTCCTTATAATTGGGGAGGTAAGTTTTGGCAGCAACACCTAGTACTTTTCCTTTTTGAATCACTACGGCGGCATTGATCACGGTTGAATTGACTACTACCGGCATGCCGACAATAGAGATGATGTCCAGTTGGCGGGTATTATTGAGTATCTGCATTAGCCCCATCTCTGCTTCTTCCAGCAAAATCTGCTGTCCGAATAAGTCACCGCAAGTATATCCGGTAATACTCATTTCCGGGAATACTATGATTTGCACACCCTTACCTTCAGCTATTGCGATTTGGCTTTCTATTCTCTCTACATTGAATTTACAGTCGGCCACTTTAACGTGTGGCACGGCTGCAGCTACTTTTACGAATCCGTAGTTCATCTTGTACCTTTTTATATATAGTGGGTACAAAAATAGGAAATAGTTTTGGATTTTTGCCCTTTTGACTCTGAATCCTCAAAATGAGGTGTCTTATGTCGTTTTAATGACTATTGCATAAGCAACTAATAAGAATGTCAAATGGAAAGTAAGATGGTCTTATTTTTGACGGTTTATATGGGATATATCTATTTGTTTATTAATATTTTGTTAATTATGCAATAAAAAGATATTTGAGGAAATTTGGTATAAAAAATGAGACTTTTTGTTTTTTCTATTTAACTATTATAATTATATTTGTAGCCAAATTAAAGAATTTTATAGGCAATTTACACCTAAACAAACGATAAGCACTTATTAATATCTATAATTTTAGAGAGATGGACATACACTTTATTAGTATTGCAGCGACACAAGACATTTATTTAGACATATGGCGTAATATTAAAAATCAGCCAAGCTAATTTCCCTATTCTATATATTGTATAGACTATTTGATAGTCTGTCCTGGAACGATGATAAAAGTATACTTTTCAAAGTCGCTCCAAGGGGAGAAGTATATTACTGTTTCATGCGTGAAGCGTAATATGCTAAGTTTTCGTTTTGTAGATAAATCTGTAAAAAATAAATCAATTCATTAATTTAAATTCAAGTATCAAAGATGAGAAAATCAATTCTCTTGTTTGTACTCTTTGCTCTACTGAATATTCCTCTTATGCTTTTTGCACAGAGTGGATATAAGGTAAAAGGACATGTTGTTTCGGCAGAAGATAATGAGCCGATGGTTGGTGTGTCTATTTTAGAGAAGGGTACTACAAATGGTGTAATTACCGACATTGATGGTAATTACACTCTTGAGATTAAGGGTACGGCAAGTGCTACTTTGCTGTTCTCTTATATCGGTATGCAATCACAGGCACATGCGGTTAGTGCCAAAACCGGAACACTGAATGTTCGTCTGGTTTCAGATGCTGCTTTAATAGATGAGGTAGTGGTAGTAGCGTATGGAACTCGTAAAAAAGGGACGATTGCTGGTGCCGTATCCACTGTTAAAGCGGAAAAAATGGAAAATGTGCCTGCTGCAGGTTTTGATCAGTCACTGCAGGGACAGACACCGGGATTATCTGTAATCTCTAACTCGGGAGAACCTAGTAAGGCGGCTGTTTTCCAGATTCGAGGTACGAATTCAATTAATTCGGGTACGGCACCGTTGTTTATTTTGGATGGTGTGCCTATTTCCAGTGCTGACTTTAATACGATCAGTCCGGGAGATATAGAGTCTATCTCTGTGTTGAAGGACGCTTCTTCCACTTCTATTTATGGTGCACGTGCAGCGAATGGTGTGGTTGTTATCACTTCTAAACGCGGATTGGCAATGGATAAAGCAAAAGTGACATTGCGCGGACAGTGGGGGTTCTCACAATTGGCGTCGAATGATAACTGGATGATGATGAATACACCGGAGCGTATCCAATTTGAAAAGGAAATAGGTCAGGATACCGGTAAAGATTACAATCTGCTTTCCCGCACTAATATTAATTGGCTGGATGAAGTGTTTAACGACCGTGCACCGTTGCAGAGCTATGAACTGTCTGTTAACCGTGCTACCGATCGTTTGAACTACTATGTCTCAGGAGGATTTTACGATCAGGACGGTATTGCCCAAAGTTCAACTTTCCGTCGTTATAACATGCGTGCCAATGCGGAGGTAAAAGCCAGCAACTGGTTAAAAATAGGTACCAATACGATGATGGCTTATGAGGAAATAGCGCAGGCTGAAGAAGGAGATATGGCACTTTATACTCCTATTTCCGGTTCACGCTTTATGTTGCCTTACTGGAATCCTTATAATGCTGATGGCTCTTTAGCTTCTGAAAATGACGGAACTTGGAAAGGGACAGGACAGAACCCTATTGAGTGGATGGCAAATAACCCTGTAGAACATAAAAAATATAAGTTGTTGTCAACTGTTTTTGCAGATATTACTCCTGTTAAGAACTTGACTGTCCGGGCACAATTCGGTGCTGATTATGCTCACTCTACATCTTTTATGAAGTCTTATCCGAGCTACATTATTAATAATAATTCAGGAAGGGCCGGACGCAGTTCGTCGGATATTCTAAACTTGACTGAAACTCTTACTGCAAATTACCGATGGGCATTGAATGAGGATCATTCATTTAACTTTATGTTGGGACAAGAAGGGATAGACTATCGTTCGACCGGTTTTCAAGTAGTAACGAGAGGACAGACCATTGACCGATTGACAAATGTAACCGCCGGTACACGGGCTTCTTCATGGCAAGATGCTAATACAGCCCATTCTTTTATGTCGTTTTTCTTCCGTACCGAGTACAATTACAAAGATTTGTATTATGCGGAAGTTGCTGCACGTACAGATGCCTCTTCCCGTTTTGGTAAAGATCATCGCTGGGGGGCTTTCTGGTCATTGGGCTTTATGTGGAACATAAAAAACGAAGCTTTCTTGAAAGATGTGGAATGGCTGACTGGTGCTCAGATTAAGTTGAGCACAGGTACATCCGGTAACTCCACTATTCCTGACTACGATCATCTGGCGCTTGTTTCTGGAAATGCTAACTACCTTGATCAAGCTGGTCTGTTTCCTTTGCAGAGTGGAAACGAAGAGCTAGGCTGGGAGCAGACTTGGGCTAACAACATCGGTTTGAGTGTCGGACTCTTTAATCGAGTGAATGTAAACTTCGATTTTTATCATAAGAAGACCACTAATATGTTGATGTTTGTTCCTCAGTCTTATGCCATATCCGGTGAATCCGGTCATTGGGATAATATCGGTGCGATGATGAACCGGGGTGTTGAAGTGGCAGTGGATGGTGACGTCATCCGTACGAGAGATTTTACTTGGAATCTTAGTGCAAATTTCTCTTATAATAAGAATAAGTTGTTGGAACTCTACAACGGTGTAGAAGAATATGTTAACTCTACTACCGGATTGAAATACGTAGTGGGACATTCTGTACACGAATACTTCATGAATCGTTATGCCGGTGTGAATCCAGCCAATGGCGATGCATTGTGGTATACTGCTGACGGAGAACTGACTACTGAATTCCGTGAAGAAGATAAAGTAATGACCGGTAAGACATTCGACTCTCCATGGGCGGGTGGTTTTGGAACTACTCTTATGTGGAAAGGTCTTTCGTTGTCAGCTCAATTTAGTTGGATGGCGAAACGCTACGTGATGAATAATGACCGCTTCTTTGAAGAGAGTAACGGAATCTATAGTGCCTATAATCAGTCAAAACGATTATTGTATGATCGTTGGAAAAAGCCCGGTGATATTACTGATATTCCCCGCTACGACGTGGTGGCGAGATTGGACGATCGCTTTCTTGAAAACACTTCCTTCCTTCGTTTGAAGAATCTGACATTGGCATATGCACTTCCGCAGCCGTGGTTGAAGAAAACTAATTTCTTCTCAGCTGCACGTGTCTATTTGCAAGGACAGAATTTACTGACTTGGACCGGCTTCACCGGACTAGACCCCGAAGTTGCAAGCAATATTTATAGAGCACAGTATCCGGCTTCGCGCCAATTCACTTTGGGTATTGAAGTTACATTCTAATAGTATATAAAAGAAAGATGATTAAGAAATTTAAATTATATATCTTGTTGGCTGCCGTGGTGTTATCCACTACTTCATGTTTGGATAAGATGCCTGAAGATTCTATACCTTTCGATGAGGCAATCCAAACGGTAGATGACGTAAATCTAGCAGTCATAGGTATCTATGATGCTTTTAAAAGTAGTTCTCTTTATTCCGGGAGTCTTACATTGCTGCCCGATTTGCAGACAGACTTAGTGTATGGAGTAAATGGTAATACGAATATTTACGGAGAAATCTGGCGTTGGAAAGACATATTGGCAACCAATACCAATATTGAAGGTGTTTATGCTGCATTGTACAATGTGATCAATCGCTGTAACTTTCTGCTCGACCGTGTGGATAATGTAAGAAAGAACACAACTAATGATGATGATTTGGATCTGATTGACCAGTGTTGCGGTGAAGCCTATTTTGCCCGTGCGATTGCCTATTCGGAACTGGTTAAACTTTTCTGCAAGGCTTATGAAAGCGATGAAGATGCTGCCAATCAATTGGGTGTTATTTTGACTAGACATTATAAGGGAAACGAAGAAATGAAGCGTGCTTCGCTGAAAGATTCTTATCAGTTTATCTTAGACGATCTTGATCTTGCTGCTGAGTTACTGGCATTGGATAAAGACTTCCAGCCTACCGGCAAAGATGCTTTGTACAACACTGCTGCATTCTTTAATGAATATACTGTATACGCACTGCGTGCACGTGTAGCTCTTTATATGAGAAAATGGGATGAAGCTATTAAGTATTCCAGTAAAGTAATAGACAGTAATTATTACCTATTGTCCAGTTGTACAAATTATGTGTCCGAAAACGTCAGCTATTATAAATATATGTGGACTAGCGACCTCTCTACCGAAGCTATCTGGAAAGTTGGTTTTACTGTAAATTCTTATGGTGGTAGTTTGGGGCAGATCTTTTTTAACTATGATTACAGTAGCTACCGTCCGGATTATGTACCGGCAACTTGGGCTATCAATTCGTATGATAGTAACGACTTACGTGTGTCAAGTTTCTTTCAAACATACACTACCGGCTATAGCCACGGTCTTTCCTGGCCTTTGTTGATTAAGTATTTGGGCAATGAAGAATTTACAAATGCCCAGATCCTTCACGTATCTATGCCTAAAGTGCTTCGTCTGTCCGAACAATATCTGATACGTGCTGAAGCTTATGTGCAGCAAGCGCAACCTGACTATGGTCGTGCAGGAAAAGATATTACGACTCTCCGTACAGCACGTTATTCAACTTACGGTGGTTCTACTGCTTTGTCTGCTTCCAATGCAATGGAAGTTATCGAAGCAGAGCGTGTGAAAGAACTTTATATGGAAGGTTTTCGTCTCCATGATTTAAAACGTTGGCATAAAGGATTCGAACGGAAG